>ERZ773077.9-NODE-9-length-135888-cov-9.721894_pt1 | contig 135888 bp, 115 predicted proteins | sample MGYA00580612_ERZ773077 | MGnify/ENA primary metagenome ERZ773077 (study PRJEB29015, sample SAMEA2737971) | human oral metagenome | biome: human oral; feature: human-associated habitat; material: dental | place: China | collected 2021 ...
TGAGGATGTGGAAGGCCGCCTGGCCGCGCTCCTCGTCGGTGGGGTTCTGGGTGTACAGCTCGGGGCGATGCAGCATGATGACGATGTCGGCGTCCTGCTCCAGCGAACCTGACTCGCGCAGGTCGGCCAGCTGCGGCACCCCGTCCTTGCGCTGCTCCGCGTTGCGGCTGAGCTGGGACAGCGCTATCACCGGGACCTCCAGCTCTTTCGCCAGCAGCTTGATCTGGCGGGAGAACTCCGAGACCTCCAGCTGTCGCGACTCCACCTTCTTCCCCGACGACATCAGCTGCAGGTAGTCGATGCAGACCAGCTGCAGGTTGTTGCGTTGCTTCAGGCGACGCGCCTTGGAGCGGATCTCCATCATCGTCAGGTTGGGGGAGTCGTCGATGAAGAATGGCTTGTCATTCATCAGGACGGAGCGGTCTGTGATGCGCTGCCAGTCGTTCTCATCCATGCGTCCTCCGCGGATCTTCTGCAACGGAACCGAGGCCTCCGCGCTCAGGACCTTCATCACGATCTCGGTGCGGCTCATCTCCAGTGAGAAGAACACCGTCGCCAGGTCGTGGTGGATGGCGGCCGCCCGACAGATGTCGAGCGCAAACGTGGACTTCCCGACGCCGGGGCGGGCTGCGACGATGATCATCTGCCCGGGGTGCAGGCCATTGGTCAAGGTGTCGAGCTCCGTGAAGCCCGTCGGGACACCTGACAGCGCGTCGCCGGAGTTCGCGATGGCCTCCATCTCGTCGAAGGTGGGCTCCAGCAGCTCGTTGAGGGACTTGTAGTCCTCGCTGGCCCTGGCCCCTGTCACGTCGAAGAGCGTCTGCTGGGCCTCGTCGACGATGTTGTCCACATCCCCCTGGCCCTGGTAGCCCAGCTGCGCTATGCGGATCGAGGCGTTGACGAGCCGTCGCAGGATCGCCTTCTCCCGCACGATCTCCGCGTAATATCCGGCGTTGGCCGCGATCGAGATCGTGGCCAGCAGGTCATGGAGGTACACGGCTCCGCCAACCCGCTGGAGGTCGCCGCTGCGCCCCAGCTCGGCGGCGACGGTGATGGGATCTGCTGGCTCTCCACGGCCGTAGAGACTGATGACCGCCTCGAAGATGGTTTCGTGTCTGGGCTGGTAGAAATCGCTGCCACGCAGCACCTCGACGACGTCCGAGATGGCGTCTTTGCTCATCAGCATGGCCCCGAGCACGCTCTGCTCCGCCTGGAGGTCCTGCGGCGGAGTGCGTCCGATGGACTCCTCGGCGTATTCCTCCGACATCTCACCTCTTCGCGCTCGACTGCCTGCCTCTGGCTCAACCCGGGTAGGGAGGCAACAATCTAGCGATCTGTGGTGACAGATCCGACAGGCCCTGTGGAAAAGCCTGTGCATTGGTGTGGAGAGCTGGTGGACACGGGACGAACTTCCGAGCGGGCTGAGGTGGAAAACGCCAGATTTCGTTATGAAATCGTTATATTAACTGAAAATATGACGTAACAGCCTGGCTTTTCCTCAGGTGTCCTGTGGATAACTGTGGACAACTGTGGATTGGCTGAAGGTGAGGGACGGGGTGATCCAGTCGTCTGCTGGACCTCCGATTACCCCAGGGGGGTATAGTTGCCCTCGTGGAGAACCAGCATGAGGGGTGTCAGGCGCAGCATGGCTACACCGCCGACAAGCAGTCGTACCTTCGTCGGCTGCGCCTGATCGAGGGACAGGCGCGGGGCATAGCCAGGATGGTGGAGCAGGACGAGTACTGCATCGACATCATGACCCAGATCTCGGCGGTCACCAGCGCCCTCAAGTCGGTGTCCATGGCATTGCTCAAGGATCACCTGGAGCACTGCGTCGCCGCGGCGGCACGTGAGGGAGGGCAGGCCGCGCAGGAGAAGTTCGACGAGGCCATGACCGCCATCTCGCGGCTGACCCGCTGAGCCATCCGCGCCCGCCAGGAGAAGTCAGCCCTGCGGGCCATCATCGGAACAACCCGTCAGGGGAAGGGAAAACCATGAAGAACAAGTACATCGTCTCCGGAATGACATGCGGCCGTTGCGCCGCCCACGTGACCGAGGAAGTCGAGGAGCTTGACGGCGTGACCGGCGTCAGCGTCGACTGGGAGTCGGGGGAGATGGTCATCGAGTCCAAGGAGCGCATCCCCTTCGACGCGGTGATTGAGGCGGTTGCGGAGGCCGGTGACTACACCGTCGTCGAGGCCTGAGGGGAGCCGCGGGCCGATCTGGGAGGCCAAGGATGAGGAGGGAACTGGTGACCGTGGCCACGAAGGCGGCTCCCCGGGGGGCCGCCACGATCTCGCTGAACCTGACCGGCATGACCTGCGCATCCTGCGCGAACCGGATCCAGAAGAAGCTGAACAAGGTCGAGGGCGTTCAGGCCACCGTCAACTATGCGACGGAGCGCGCCACCATCCAGGCGCCAAAGGGAACCACGGTGGAGCAGCTCATCCAGGTGGTGGAGGCCGCAGGGTATGGCGCCCGGCCCACCTCGGTGGAGCCACCGGAGGAACGTGCCGACGTCCTGCTGCCTCGCGTGCAGCTGGCCTTCGCCCTGGCGCTGCCCGTGATCACTGTCTCCATGGTCCCAGCCTGGCAGGTTCCCGGATGGCAGTGGCTCGCCTGGCTGCTGACCAGCATCATCGTGTTCTGGTGTGGGCGGAGCTTCCACAAGGCCGCCCTCGCGAACCTGAAGCACGGGGCGACGACCATGGACACCCTGGTGAGCCTGGGCACTGTGGTGGCGTGGACATGGTCGGGGATCGCCATGGTCTTCGGCCATGCAGGCGAGATCGGCATGACCCACGAGTTCACGCTCACCCTCGGGCGCAGCGACGCGATGGGCAACGTCTACTTCGAGGCTGCGGCGGGGATCGTCGCCTTCCTGCTGCTGGGGCGCTGGATCGAGGCTCGCTCCAAACGCCAGGCAGGCTCCGCCGTGCGGGCGCTGCTGGAGGTGGGGGCCAAGGAGGCGGTCGTCCTGCGGGACGGTCAGGAGGTCTCCATCCCTGCGGGAGAGCTCGCGCTGGGGGACCTGTTCGTCGTGCGCCCCGGTCAGAAGGTCGCAGCCGACGGGGTGGTGGTCGAGGGTGTCTCGGCCGTGGATGCGGCCATCATCACGGGGGAGTCGCTCCCGGTCGAGGTCCTGCCCGGGTCCCAGGTGGTCGGCGGGTCCGTCAACGCCACAGGCCGACTTGTTGTCAAGGCCACCGCTGTGGGCTCCGCCACGCAGGTGGCGCAGATCGCGCGGCTCGTCGAGGAGGCGCAGACCGGCAAAGCCAAGGCGCAGCGCCTGGCCGACCGGATCACCGAGTTCTTCGTCCCGGGAGTCCTGCTGATCTCCATGCTGACGTTCTCAGTCCAGCTGCTCGCCGGTGCCGGGTTCACCTATGCCCTGACTGCGGCCATTGCCGTGCTGATCATCGCCTGCCCCTGCGCGCTCGGCCTGGCCACCCCGTCGGCGCTTCTGGTGGGGACGGGCCGTGGTGCCGAGCTGGGAGTCATCATTCGTGGGGCCCAGGCGCTGGAGCGGGCCCGGGACATCGAGACCGTGGTCCTGGACAAGACCGGGACCCTGACCACCGGCCAGATGACGGTGCTGGCCGCTGACCCCGCCGACGGTGTGGAGCGGGCGGAGCTGCTGGCTGTCGCCGCCGCGATCGAGGCTGGGTCGGAGCATCCCATCGCACGGGCCATCGTCGCCGAGGCGGGGCAGGTGCCTGCCGCGGAGGGCTTCGAGGCGCTCCCGGGGCGGGGAATCCGCGCACGTCTGGGTGATGCCGAGGTCGCTGCGGGGTCCCGGCGGCTGCTGGCGGAGCTGGGGCTGGAGGCCCCGGGGGAGCCCAGCTCCCTCGGCAGCGAGGTCTTTGTGGTGCGTGACGGACGTGTCCTGGGGAGAGTCCTGGTGGGGGACCAGCTGAAGCCCGACGCAGCTGAGGCCATCTCGGAACTGAAGCGGCTTGGGCTGCGGCCCGTGCTGCTCACCGGTGACTCCAGGGCGGTCGCCGAGACGGTGGCCGCCGCCGTCGGCATCGACCAGATCCACGCCGAGGTGCTGCCGCAGGGCAAGGCGGCGGTCATCTCAGAGCTGCAGGCTGACGGGAGACGGGTCGCCATGGTGGGCGACGGGGTGAACGACGCCGCCGCACTGGCCACCTCAGACCTTGGGGTTGCCATGGGGGCTGGAACAGATGCGGCCATTGCCGCCAGCGACCTCACCTTGATGCGGGACGACCTGATGAGCGTCGTGGATGCCGTCCGGCTCTCTCGGGCCACGGAGCGCACCATCCGGGGCAACCTGCTGTGGGCTTTCGCCTACAACGTGGCGGCGATCCCCGTCGCGGCACTCGGCTGGCTTACCCCAATGATCGCGGGCGCCGCGATGGCGTGCTCCAGCGTCTTCGTGGTCCTCAACTCCCTGAGGCTGCGCCGGTTCCGATAACCATGTTGCACGGGTTGGGGCCGAGGATTGTCGTTTCCGGAGGTGACCAATTAAGCTCGACGGGAACCTGAGAAGCCTGAGTTTCTGAGAATATCTCAGTCTCGCCTTGGCTTCCATTAAGGTTTGGGTTAAGCTAGCGGCGCCGGGAACCCCCGGCGATCCCTACCAGGAGATGTGGATGGCCAAGAAACACTTGTGGATTCCCGCCGTTGCAGGCGGGGTTGCGCTGACCCTCATCGGAGGCGTCGCGGTTGCAACCGCTATGCACAAGAACGACGTGGTGATTTCCGTGGACGGGGTGTCCCAGACCATCGCCGTGCGTGAGGACACGGTGCAGGAGGTTCTGGACTTGGACGGCATCACCGTCGGTGAGCATGACGTGGTTCTTCCTTCCCCAGAAACCAAGATCACTGATGGCATGGAGATCAGCGTTCTCTACGGGCGCAAGCTGGATCTCACCGTCGACGGCGAGGCCCGCACTGTGTGGACCACCGCCCTGACCGTCGAGGAGGCGCTGAACTTTCTCGGCCTGAACGATCCCGACGCCAAGCTGTCTGCCGCTCGCACCACCCCCATTGGTCGTGAGGGCTTGGCGTTGACGGTCCTCGTCCCGAGGAACGTCACGATTGATGTCGCGGGAACCCCCGTCGAGGTGAAGGCAGCTGGCACCGTCGGCGATGCGCTGACAGCCGCTCAGGTGACCCCGGACGAGGATGATGTCGTCACCCCGGCCGCTGACACCTCCCTCACCGACGGGTTGGCCATCACCTACACCAACGTCGAGCAGAAGACTGAGACCAAGGACGTTCCCATCCCCTTCGAGAAGGAGGAGAAGGAGAGCGCCGATCTCGCCAAGGGCAAGACCAAGGTTGACACCGAGGGTGTGGACGGTGTCAAGACGGAAACCCACCTGGAGGTCTACCACAATGGCGCGCTGGTCAGCAGTGAACTGCAATCTGAGGAGGTCACCAAGGAGCCTGTCAAGCAGGTGACTTTGGTGGGCACCAAGGAAGAGAAGAAGAAGGAGACGAGCACCAAGAAGGAGGAATCCAGCTCGAATCCCTCGAATCCAGGGGAGGACGGATCTGGGTCTGCACCTACTCCTGCCAATGGATCCTCATGCCAGGCTTCGTACTATTGGCAGGGACAGAAGACGGCGAATGGTGAGCAGTTCAATCCCAGCGATCTCACCGCTGCTCACAAATCCCTTCCCTTCAACAGCCGTGTCAAGGTGACAAACCCGAACAATGGGAAGACCGTGGTCGTCCGCATCAATGACCGTGGCCCGTACGTGTCAGGTCGCTGCCTCGACCTGTCCAAGGCGGCCATGGAGACGATCGGAGGCACCTCCTCGGGTGTGCTCACGGTGAACTACGAGGTCCTGTAAACCAACAAGACTTCTGCTCTCAACCTCCTCCACGCTGGCCCCTGTGCGACCTGCCTGTCGCACAGGGGCCAGCACTGTGCCCTCGGCTTGCCCCGCGACGTCGGGAGAGATCCGTGGCCGGGGATCAGGCGGCGTCGGAGTCGTCGACGACGGGCAGCCGATTCGCGACCAGGTGATAGAGGCGCAGCATCTCCTCAGCCTGAGACTCGACCGTCCACTGACCGGCCAGACGACGTGACGTCTCAGCTGCGCGGGTCCGCCACAGGGGGATCTCCAGCAGATTCATGACCTTCAAGATGCTGGCAGCCAGCGACGCGGGCGTCGGCCGCGCCAGCTCCGCGTTCACCCCAGGCTCCAGCACCAGCCTGAGCCCCGGATCCACCGACACGATCGGCAGCCCAGCCAACGCGGCCTCATGCAGCACGAGCGCCTGGGTGTCGGTCTGGCTGGGAAAGACGAACAGGTCCGCCATCTCGTAGAACGCACCCAGCGACTCGCGCTTCTGCTCCCCGGGCAGGATGATGTAGCCGCGTTTGCGCCCCGCGTCCAACACCTTCGCAATCCGCGAGTACCGCTGCCAGTCACCCACCACCATCAGCCGGGCGTCGGGACGCTGCGCCACCACCAGCTCGAAGGCCTCACAGAGCAAGCCCAGCCCCTTCTCCGGGGCGATGCGACCCGCGTACAGCGCCAGAGGGCCACCCTCGTAGCGCATCGGCGGTGGTCCGGAAGGCAGCCGATCCACGCCATTCGGCACCACCAGCAGATTCGCCTCCGGAGCCAGCTCACGGCACCGCTCCGCAGTCTTCGGAGACGGTGTGGTCACCAGATCCGCCGAGTCCAGCATCTTCTTACACAAGCCCAGGAGCGTCGCAGCCGAGCGCCCCCGATTCTGGAAGCGGACGGCAGCCTCCCGCAGATCACTGGAGCTCAGGACCTCCCCGTGGGTGAGACGGGCGAACGCCTCCACCACTCCGCGCAGCAGCGGTAGCACCGCGGCGTAGTGGTCGGCGTAGGCGTCAAAGTCTGTGTGCCAGGTCATCAACATCGGTTTACCCAACCGCTTGGCAGCCCACACCCCGAGCACCCCGATGGTGCCCAGCCCATGGACGTGGATGACGTCCGGGTCGAGAGCCCGCAGCTTCTCGATGGTCCGCTCGAAATGACTGCCGCTGGCCACGCGCGTCGGCATGTTTGGGACGCGCACCGACGGCAGGCGCACCTCAGTGCGTCCCGCCCGGCCGAGGTGAGGGTTGGGTCCCTTTGCCTTCGGCGCCACCACGATGACCTCGTGCCCGGCATCAAGCAGATTGCCCTCCAGCTGCTGCACCGCGAACATCAGGCCGTTGCTGCCGGGCCCGTAGTTGTCCGTGAACTGGGCTACCTTCAGTCGCCGTGTGGCAAGGGGCGGTTCATCCGTCACGGCGCCACTCTAGCCGACTTTCGACCAGGGCAGGGTGGCGTCGGCTTGGTCATCACGGCGCATGAGGACACACCCCTCCTCAAGGCAGACTTCAGAGGAAGTGGTCAGCTCTGACTTGAACATGCGGATTGCATCCACATCCACAGACGGAAGAGCGCCACCATCAGCCATATCTTCATCAAGCTCGTACCTTCGCTATTTGAGTACTGGGTAGCATGTGTGGCGTAGCGCCGGAGACTTTCTGGAAAATAGTCGTCTTGGAGTGAAAGAGGCGGCTAAATTACCTTTGGCTTGAGGACCAGAGTAGGTCCTCCCAGGAAAACAAGGAGATAAAGATGAAGAAATCTCTCCGAAGCGTCATTGTCGCTGCCGTGGCCCTCGCCGCAGTGGCTGTCCCGGCCCAGGCAGCCCTGGATCTGTACGCCGAGTCAGACTACAGGGCTCATCTCGACTCATTCTCGAACCCGATGAGAAGCCACCGCAACATGTCGAGGAATGCCAACGACACTCTGAGCTCCTACTGGTTTGCCTTTGGGGACGACAACAAAGTGTCATCCTTCCAGCTAGGGCGTAGCTGCTGATGCAGGTTCCCGTCAGGGCCGCTGGGGTGGAGTTCACCTACTCCACCCCAGCGGGTGCGGTGAGGGCTCTCGACGGTGTGAGCCTGGAGGTGGCGGCAGGTGAGATGGTCAGCCTGTACGGGGCCAGCGGCTCCGGAAAGTCAACGCTGTTGTCGGTGATCGGTGGACTTGAGGTGCCTGGTTCCGGGTCCGTGCAGGTGATGGGGCGTGAGATCGTTGGCATGTCAGAGGATCAGCGCACCGATCTTCGGTTGCGTCAGGTGGGGCTGGTGTTCCAGGAACACAACTTGGTGGCCCAGCTCACGGCCAGCGAAAATCTCCAGATCGTGCTTCGCGCCCAGGGCTGTCCCGAGGCCGAGGCCGAGGCCAAGAGGCTGCTGGGCCTCGTCGGGATCGGGGAGCTGTGGAATCGGATGCCGGATGCGATGTCCGGTGGCCAACGGCAGCGGGTTGGTGTGGCCAGGGCACTGGCTGGACGACGGCCGGTCATGCTCTGCGACGAGCCTACCGGGGCGCTGGACAGCCACACCTCAGCCTCATTGTTCAGCCAGCTCAAGGCCCTGACCAGGCAGGCGGGGGTGGCCTGCCTCATCGCCACCCACGACCCGCTGGCGGAGAGGTACGCGGACCGGGTGCTGGAGATCGTGGACGGTCGACTGTCATGAGGTACCAGATTCCACTGCTGCTCCGGTTCCGGGTATTCCGGGGGCTGCTGATGGCGGTGTTCATCGTCGGGTTTGCTGCAGGCGGCTTCAAGACCACTGCTGATGCCCTGAAACTCAGCCCCGAACAGGAGGCCGAGAAACTGCTTGGCGGAGCCGACGCCGTGGTGGAGAGCCGGCCCGAGGAGGGCGCGTGGAATGGCACCTATCCGCAGCCCCCCGAACAGCTCGCTGCCAGCGGGATCACGGTCACCGCGGAGTACTCCTCCTCGGTGGATCTGGCCCAGGGCGATGAGGCCCGCAGATTCGATTACAGCGAGTCCCCGCTGCCCTCCGTGGTCTCTGACGGGCGCTACGAACTGTTGAAGGGAGCCTGGCCCACCCGTCCCGGGGAGTGCGTCGGCAGTTCTTTCCCTCATGGGGAATGGTCCTCCACCCATCAGCAATGGAGCATTCGCGTGGTCGGGGCATTCAAAGAGGTCTATAGCCATGCTGAGAACTCTTTGGTGTGCGCACCGGGCACTTGGGGAGAACGCGCAGGAAAAGGCGACAGTACCGAGGAGATCACGGCAAACTACTGGCTCGTGGGGCCACCCGAAGAGCTCCAAGCTCTCAAGGACGAGATTGGTTTCAGCGGTGAGGACGAGCCCGTCTCCATGATCCTGCGAGCCGACCTGCTGAAAGACAACGGGGCGTCGGCCCAGCGCTTCCTCGGTGGCTACTCGCTGGTGCTCGCCCTGCTGGCAGGCATTCCCTTCGTCTTCGCCGGGATGGTGGCCCGGTGGGTGCGGGGAATCCAGCAGGTGCTGGTCTGCTCCGGCATCCGGCCGCAGGTGATGCTTCGCGCGGCCGTGACGACCCTTCTTGGGGGAGTGGTCGTCCTAGCCGTGGCCGGGTGCGGCATGGGGATGCTCACCGGTCTTGCTGCACGCCCCGTGGTCCAGCAGGCCAACCAGGGGCTGCCGTTGGGGCCGTGGCAGTTCTCGCTCCCGTGGGTGGGGCAGACGGTGCTGTGGAGTGTGGCTGGTGCGCTGCTCGGGTTCGTCGTGCTCGGTGCCTTCCAGCAGGTGCGTGCCCGGTTGGCGGAACGCGCGCCGTGGCCGCTGTCTCCCACCATGGCCACCGCCCTGGGATGGGCCGGGCTCGGCCTGTGGGGATTCGCGATCTGGTCGCTGGTGACCTCCTCCGGGAAAGTCTGGCCGATGAGCCTAGGGGTGATCTTCGCGGTGCTTGGCATGGTGGCCCTGGCGCCGCGGGTCGTCGTCTGGGGCAGTGGTGTCATGGCAAAGCCACCTGTCAGCTCCCGTGACCTGGCTGCCCGGCTGCTTCGGGAGGATGGTGCCCGCTGGGCGGGGGTCAGTGCAGTGGTCACCCTGCTCATCGGGCTCGTGTTCAGCGTGTTCATCAACATTTCCGCATCCTTCAGCGCCCAAGTGCTGCTGTTGGCTCCACGAGTGCCAGAAGGCATGGTGCTGCTCCAGACCTCCACCCCCGGTGGGGAGAGGCTGTCCGATGAGGTGATCGCGAAGTTCGAGCAGGACAACCAGAGCCATGCCGTGGCCACCCTCACCAACACCAATTTCGGTGTTGAGGGAGAAGGCACGGTGCAGGTCTTCGACACGGTCGAGGAGGCCACGGCCGTGCTGGGGCTCACCCCGGCACAGGCAACGGCGATGACGAGCGGCGCAGTGCTGAAGCTCGGCGGGACCAATGAGGAGATCACCCTGGTGAACCTGTCCGATCCGTCACAAACCGTCCAGACCCGAGTCGTCGGCTTCAAACCCGAGGCCCCGGCGCGGCTGAACACCGGCTATGCCTTCGGGCTGCGTGAGACCATCCCCGTACCCGAGGAGGAGGCTGGGGTGTTCCAGGTCCACACCGGGCTCACCCCGGAGCAGGCTGCGGCCATGGAACAGTGGCCCATCACCTCAGGCCACGGCGACGTGATTCTCCAGGGCCGCCGTCCGGGTAATGGGGCCAGCGTCCCGTTGTGGCTGAGCATCGGCTTCACCGGAATAGCCCTCCTGGCCGTTCCACTGCTGGTGTGGACCCTGCAGCGCGAGGTGCAGGCCCTGAGACCCCTCGCCCAGAACCTCACAGCGATGGGGCTGCCTCACCAGTGGGCCAGACGAGTGCTGGCCGGGGTCATCGGCCCGGTCCTGGTGATTCCCCTCGCGTTGGGCCTCCTCGCGGGCATGGCCTCGACGGCGCTGCTGCACTGGCTCTACCCACCGGTCTTCGACCTGGCAGGAATAAACTATCTCGGCCTAGCGGTCTTCACCATCGCCCTGCTGCTGGCCGGAACCCTGGCAGTCAGACTTGGGGTGCACCAGCTGCACAGCAGGAAACGGGGGTTGGTGGTCTGAGCCATTCCCTATGGGTGCGCCAATCGGCCCTCTACCTCGCTGCTCTTGGGGTCCGGCTAGACCGGCGGAAGGTCAACCGAGACGGAGTTCCTGGTCGCAGGCTGCGACCACCGTCGGGTCGTGGGTGATGACCAGCACAGCCTTCCCCACCGAGGCCTCCCAGACATCACTCATGAGGGCCTCCGCCGTTGCCTGGTCCAGGTGCTCCGTCGGCTCATCCAGAATCCACAGGTCACGTTCCGCCACCAGTAGCCGGGCCAGGGCGAGGCGGCGGCGCTCCCCACCCGAGAGAGTGCTCCCGTCCTCCCCGACGACCCGGGCGGGATCCAGGGACAGGCCCGCGCTGGTGAGGGCCTCGGCGACCTGCTCATCGGTGGCGTCCCTGTTGCCGATCCGCACGTTCTCGGCAATGGAGGTCGTGAAGATGTGGGCATCCTGAGCCAGGTAGCCGACCCGCCCGCCGCGCCTCACCTGACCGTCGCGGGGTGGGATGAGGCCCATGGCCGTGGCCGCCAGGGTGGTTTTCCCGGAACCCGACGCCCCCGTGCAGGCGACCCGCTCGCCTGGGCGGACGACCAGGTTCAGGTTGGAGCAGACGACGGGACTGCCCGGCCAGCCGATGGCCACCCCGTCGAGCACCAGCCCGGGGGCAGCCTCGCCGTCAGGGATGACATCGCCGGTGCCTACCGGATCGGTATCCAGGACGTCGGCGACGCGATCCAGGGCGGAGCGGGCCCGCGTCCAGGTCTGCGCGGCGGATGTGAAGCCCGCCAGGACCTCGTGCAGGGCCAGGGGCAGCAGCCCCAGTACCGCCAGGAACGTGGGATGCATCTGGCCGGCGGCCACGGCAGGCCCGCCGATGGCAAGCCCCGCGACGACAGCGATCCCGGCGGCAACCACCTGCGCCGCCGTCGCGATGCCCCGCACCCAGGCTCCGTGGGCCTCCTGCCGCTGAAGGCGGGCGTCGATCTCCAGCAGCCGCTCCATCACGTCGCCGTCAGCCCCGTAGGCCACGAGATCCCGCGCCGTGCGGGCCAGCTCCCGAGCCGCATCAGACATCTCACCGCGGGTGGGAGCCGCGGCCCGGTCCGCGACCAGGGTGGCGCGCTGGGCCAGCAGCGGCACCGCAACCCCCGCCAATAGCGTCATCGCGAACAGCACCGCTGCCACAGTGGGGGAGATGAGGGTCAGGCCCGCAGAGGCCCCAGCGATCACCAACAGACCCGAGGAGACCGGAAGCAGCACCCGCACCAGGATGTCGGTGACGGCCTCGGTGTCGGCGACGATCCGGGTCAGCAGGTCGCCGCGACGCGCACCGATCAAGGTGGTGCCGGCCAGGGCCTCATAGGTGCGTATCCGCAGCGCCGTCTGCATCCGCAGCGCGACATCATGACCGACGATCCGCTCCAGATAGCGGAATACGCTGCGGCAGATGGCGAAGGTCCGCACCCCGACCGCGGGGGCCTGCAGGAACAGCACCGGTGGCGTCAGGGCCGCAAAGCTGATCAGCCACGCCGACAGCCCCATCAACGCCACCGATGACAGCGAGGCCAGGAAAGCCAGCAGAACCGCCAGGCAGAGACGCCACCAGCCGCCGGGAATGGTGCGCAGCAGACCCGTCAACAGGCCCCTCACAGCGTCACCACCTCATCGGCTGCGGCGAGCATTGCGGGACGGTGGGTGACGACCAGCGCCCCGACTCCCGACTCCCGGACAGCGCGGATGACGGCTGCCTCGGCGTCGGCGTCGAGACCGGCGGTCGGCTCGTCTAGGACCAGCAGCCGCGCCCCACCATGCCGGATCCGCAGCAACGCCCTGGCCAGGGCGACCCGACGGCGTTCCCCGCCGGAGAGACCCTCACCATCGTCACCGACGTTCTTGGCTGCGTCAAAGTCCGCGCCGACTTCCCGCAGCGCGTCGGCGACCTCATCGTCGTGAGCCCCAGGGCTGCCCAACCTGACATTGTCACCGACGGTGCCATGCACCATGCCGGGCTCCTGCGCCACCCACGCGATACGTCGTCGCCAGGCCGCCGAATCTAGGTCTGCCAAGTCCCGGCTGCCGACCAGCACCCGGCCAGCGTCAGGGCGCTGGAAACCCATCACCAGACTCAACACCGTGGACTTTCCCCCGCCGGAGGGGCCGGTGAGAGCGACGATCCGGCCCTCGGGAACGCTCAGCCCGACATCGGCGACGGCTGGCTCGTCCGTGCCCGGCCATGTGAACCTGACGCCGTCCAGAATTATGTGAGATTCGTCTGGCAGGTCGTCGCCGGAGGTGACGACACCGTGGTCGATCAGGTTCAGCGCAGCCTGCGCGGCGGCCACGCCGTCCGCTGAGTCGTGGAAATGGACGCCGACCTGCCGAACCGGGAGGAAGGCCTCAGGAGCCAGAATCAGCACGAACAGCGCAATGTCGAAGGGCATCTCCCCGAAGGCCAGTCGGAAACCGACGGTGACGGCGACCATCGCGACCGACAGCGACGACAGCAGCTCCAGGGCGAACGACGAGAGGAAGGACACGTACAGCACCCTCATGGTCTGCCCCCGGTACTCGTCCTCGGTGATGACGATGCCCTTGCGCTGAGCGCGGGCCCTGGCGAAGGCTTGCAGCGTCGGCAGCCCCTGGATCAGGTCGGCGAAGTGGTTCGCCAGCTTGTCGGCCCGCGCGAAGGAGCGGCGCGTCGCAGCCTGAGTGCTCCAGCCGATCAGCATCATGAACACCGGAACCAGCGGCAGCGTCACCACGACGATGAGGGCGCTCGGCCAGTCGGACAGCACCAGGATGCCACTGACGATGAATGGCACGGTCACAGCCAGCCCCAGCTGCGGCAGATACTTGGAGAAATAGCCGTCCAGGGCGTCCAAGCCCGTCGTAACCACCTTCGTCAGCGTCGCCGACGACACCACCGGCTTGCTTAGGTGCGCGGCCAGGACGTCGCGCCTCAACTGCGACTTCACCGCCGCAACCGACCGGTGCGCCAGCACCGAGCTCACCCAGCTGAGCAGGCCACGGGCCGTGAAGACGACGAGGAGCAGCAGCAACGTCGTCCCCCAGTCCGGGGGCAGCGAACGGTAGGCCACCACAATCGCGATGCCACGGGACAGCAGCCAGGCCTGAGCGATCACCAGCAGCGCGGTGACGATGCCGACGATGACTGAGGCGACCAGATACCTCCTGGTCGCCCCAGCACGTTGCAGGAGCCTTGGCTCCACGGGTCCGGCCATATGGTGTGGGCGGGGCCGTCAGTAGACGATCTTCTCGGGGATGTTCTTGGTGCTGATGCGTTTGCTGAAGACCCAGTAGCTCCATCCCTGATAGGCCAGCACGATGGGCACGAAGATGACGGCTGCCCAGGTCATCAGCGTCAGCGTCGTCTCCGAGCTGGCGGCGGTGATGATGTTCAGCCGCTCGGCGACCGGCCGCGACTCGTCCTGCGCGAAACCCAGGTTCCCGTACATCCGCAGGAAGAAACCGACGACGAGGGCGACGATCGCCAGCCCCGTCAGTACGAAGCCCCAGCCCTCACGGTCAAGCTGCTCAGTCATGAACACCGAGGCCGCCAGGGCTCCGATGGCCACGACGGCGGTGACCCAGCCGAGGAACCCCAGGTCGCCGAACTCCGAGACCGAAGGCCAGAACGTCTGCTGGCTGATGACGAAGACCGCCAGGATACCGACGACTGGCCAGCCATAGGCCCTCACGAAGCCACGCGCGCGGTCGTGGATGTCGCCGCGTGACTTCAAGGCGATGAACGTCGCCCCGTGGATGAGGAACAAGGCGACGAACAGCACGCCGCCCAGCAGCGCGAACGGACCGAACAGGCCCAGGAAGCTGCCGTTCCACAGCTTCCCGTCGTTGGCCAGGCCGATTATGAAGTTCGCGAAACCGACCCCCAACACCAGCGACGGCAGGAAGGAGCCGACCACCGCGAACACATCGAAGGTTTGACGCCACCTGCTGTCGGGATGCTTCGAGCGGTACTCGAAGGCGACTCCACGAAGAATCAACCCCACCAGCACCAGCAGCAGCGGCAGGTAGATGGCGGAGAACAGCGACGCATACCAGCCGGGAAACGCCGCGAACGTTGCCCCGCCCGCCGTCAGCAGCCACACCTCGTTGCCATCCCAGGTGGGGCCGATGGTGTTGACCATGACGCGGCGTTCCCTGTCGTCGCGTCCCAGGATCGGCAGCAGCATCGCGACGCCGAAGTCGAAGCCCTCCAGGAAGAAGAACCCGACCCACAAAACGGCGATCAGCAGAAACCAGACGAGGTTGAGCGTTGGGACGGTGATCTCAAGAAATGGCATCGGTGCTCCTGCTCAGTACGCGAACGACATCGGGGCGTCGGGATCCTGCGACACCGTCGGCTCGGTGACGTCGGGGAGTCCCTTCTTCGTGTAATGCATGAACAGGCCGACCTCGATCACGGCGAGCACCCCGTAGAGCACCGTGTAGACGATCAACGAGAACAGCACCTCGCCGGCGCTGGCGGTTGGGGAGATGCCGGCCTGCGTCGGCATGACCCCTGCGACGAGCCAGGGCTGGCGACCCATCTCGGTGAAGATCCATCCGAAGGAGATGCCGAACAGCGGCAGCAGCGGCATGGCGCCCATCAGCGCAGTCCACAGCCTCGACGGCCTCGGTGAGCCGCCCCGGCGCAGCGTCCAAAGCAGCAGCAGACCGATCATTACCCCAGCCATGCCGAAGGCCATCATCATCCGGAAGCTCCAGTAGGTGACGTTGACGTCGGGGATGGGGTCGATGGTGGCCTGCCGACTGGCCAGGTGAGGGGCGTACTGCTCCTGCAACTGGGTCTTGGTGCCGTCGTAGGAGGTGAAGCCCTGCTGCGGGAACTGCTCGCGGATGGTGTTGATGCCCTTGATCTCGGGGACCCCCGCTATGATGGACAGTACCGAGGGGACTTTGATGTCGACGATGGTTCCCTTCTGGTCTGCGTTGGGGATCGTCAGCAGGGAGAAGTCGCCGGTGTCCTCGAAGGCTCCCTCGGCCGCAGCAAGCTTCGCCGGCTGCATGCGGGTGATGTCCTTGGCCTGGGCGTCGCCCGACCAGATGGTGACCACCGATGCTCCGATCAGCACCCAGGCCCCGAACTTCGCGGCCCAGCGGTAGGCCTGCACGTCGTCCTTGGGGACGTCGGCCTTCCCGTTGGCTCGGGCCAGGTGCCAGCCGGAGATGCCCGCGATTAGGCCGCCGCCGACCATGTAGGACGCTGCCACCACGTGCGGCAGTGCGGACAGCAGCAGCGGGTTGGTGAGGACCTCGACGAAGCCGCCGACACCGTCGAGTTCCGCGCGGGCCAACTCCGGGTTGTACTTGGTGCCGACGGGGTTCTGCATCCAGGAGTTCGCGGCCAGGATGAACACCGACGACAAGATGGTGCCGACCGCGGTGGCGTAGATGCATGCCAGGTGGATCTTCTTCGGCAGCTTGTCCCAGCCGAAGATCCACAGGCCGAGGAAGGTGGACTCCAGGAAGAACGCGATGAGAGCCTCAAGTGCCAGCGGCGCACCGAAGACGTCACCGACGAAGCGGGAGTACTCGGACCAGTTCATGCCGAACTGGAACTCCTGAACAATGCCGGTGACCAGCCCCAAGGCGAAGTTGATGAGCATCAGCTTGCCGAAGAACTTGGTCAGGCGTAGGAAGCGAATGTTGCCGGTGCGCACCCAGACGGTCTGCATGACGGCAACGAGCATTGTCATGGCGATGGTGATCGGCACGAACAGGAAGTGGTAGACAGTGGTCATACCGAACTGCCACCGTGCTATGACGACGGGGTCCATGATCGGGAAACTACTAGATCGGCGGAGTTATTCCAAGATGCAGACGAGATGTCCCGATCATCTCTGCGGATTGCGCAGGCACCGCCAGCGCGATCCCTCAGGCGTCGCTGGCGTTCGTGGAGATGCCCGGACGACCCTCGTGGACGACCTTGCCCGGGTTGAGGTTGCGGCCCGGATCGACGCCCTCGAACAGAGTGCGTTGGATGAACACCCCGGCGGAGGAGATGTCCTGATCCATCCAGGGGGAGTGCTCTTCGCCGACACCGTGGTGATGGGAGACGGTCCCATGGCAGTCCATGAACGACTGCTGGATCGCGCGTTTGACGTGGTCGTAGGTGTCCATGGCGCCCTCGGAGTCATCCGCGATGGCGAATGTGAAGTACTGGCACGCCCCCGAGTGGTATGAGTGCGACAGGTGGCAGAACACCACCCCGCGCACCCCCCGCTCGTCAAGAGCCCGCTGCGCCGCAGCCACCGTCTTGTCGTGGATCTCGACCGCGTGACGCCACGGGGTGGAGGTCTCGGAGACATCGCAGACCATGCCGTGGTCCAGCATGAAATCCCGGATGTAGGGGGTGTCGTACTTCTTCTGGTCATACAGGGCACCAGGTCCCCTGCCGACACCCAGACCGCCGTTCGCACGCACGATCTTGCCCACCAGCCCCTTCTCGTAGGTGACGTGGTTGCGCGACCCCTCGAAGCCGACGAAGGCCATGGCGATCCTCTCCAGATCCCAGCCTTTGGCCAGCATCAGCCTCTGGATGCCCTTGCTCAGCAACGACGACAGCTTCGAGGACTGCCGGCCGTTGGCCATGATGTACTGCGTCTCAACGGCATCCGACACCCGCGCCATCATGACGGAGGCGTCGGAGGAGACGATCTGCTCGCAGGCCCTCAGCCCGTCCTCATAGGTGGGGAAGAAGTACGCCTGGATCTCCCGGGCCTCGGGGATGCGATGCACGTTCACCCAGGCCGACGTGATGATTCCCAGACGACCTTCGGAGCCCAGCACCATCTCACGGACGCTCGGACCCGACGATGTCGACGGCAGCGGTCGAAGCGTCAACACCTGCCCCGGCATCACCATGGTCAGGCCCCGGCAGATGTCGGCGATGTCTCCGTACTTGTCCGACTGCATCCCTGACGACCTCGTCGCGATCCAGCCTCCCAACGTCGACCACACGAACGAGTCGGGATGATGACCCATCGTCCAGCCCCGGGCCTGGAGCTGCTCCTCCATGTCCGGCCCGAACACGCCAGCCTGGATGTGGGCCAGCCCGGACTGCTCGTCGATCTCAAGGACCCTGCGGAGCCGCCCCAGGTTCACCGACACCACCTGCCGCAGCTCCCCGGGCTCAGCCTCCAGCGCGGCGACGATGTTGGAGCCGCCGCCGAACGGGATCACCACCGCGTTGGCCGCGACGACGGCGTCGACGATCGCTGCGACCTCCTCCTGCGAGCCGGGATAGACCACCACGTCCGGCAGGCGACCGAAGTCACCAGCGCGCACCCGCATCAGGTCCCGCACTCCCTTCCCGAAGCCGTGGATGACGCGGGTCTCGTCGTCGGTCTGCACATAGTCGTCCCCGCAGATCGCCTGCAGCTGCCTCAGCAGGTCGTCGCCCAGCTGCGACGGCGGCACGTCCAGGTCGCTCAGCCGGGGTAGCGGCTTGACGGGGGCGTAGATGTCGACTCCGACCACTTTCTGGACGAAGGGCGCGAACTTGGGCTTGTCATCGTGCTGGTATGACTTGCCTTCCTCACCCCAGCCCCACCACTTGTGCTGCTTGACGCCGTCGATCATTGATCCTCCTGCTGGTCGGCGCTGGCCGGGGCATTCTCGGCCTCGGCGGAAATCTCTGGGCTCTCGGTCCGGGTGATGGCTGCGGCGCGGGCATACTCCTCAAGGGTCCGGGCACCATAGGCGCGGGCAGTGGTGTCGTGAAGCTCCAAGACCCGGCGTCGCATTCGCTCGTTGAACTCGTGCGCGATCTCACCCGGCAGCGGCGTCATGGGCCGTCCGATGACGACATGCACGACAGGACGCCCCTTCGGCAGATGCTTCTGGTTGCTGGGCCATGCCGCGTGCGCGCCGATCAGGGCGATGGGCACCGCCGGAACCTGTCGGGAGATGCTCAGCGCCGCCACCCCCGGTTTGAACGGACCCATTGCGCCTGTGCGGGAGCGGGACCCCTCGGGGTAGATCAGCAGGGGCACCCCCGCGTCGAGCAGCGCCGCGGACATGCCGCGGACGTTGCCCTTCCGCCCACCCCGGGTCTCGCGGCCCCGGTCGATGGGGTAGCCGTTGAAGAACAGCGACAGCGGACCCGACTTCCACCACTTGTCGTAGAAGTAGTCCCGGGCTGCTCCGGCGGCCAAGTACTTGGAGATCCGGTTCGGCAGCGCGCCGTAGATCAGGGGGGTGTCGAGATGCGACGAGTGGTTCGCGAACACGATGCACGGCCCCTCAAAGCCGTCGAGGTTCACCTTGCCGTGAACGTGCACGCGCAGCAGCCGCCACATCGTCGGCTTCAGCAGCAGCATCTGCGCAGCCTGCCGCGCGGAGGCGGAGGCTTTTGAGGCGTATTTGTCGTACCGGGGGGCCTTGGCCATGGATCAGCGGTCCTTCTTCCGGCTGTCCGTGAGCTTGCGTGAGAACCAGCGGATGAAGCCCCGGGGGCCGTGATCGGCCACGAACACCGCGATCTTCCATTTGATGGTGGGGATCGACTCCACCTTTCCGCGTGTGACGTCGGCGAGGCATTCTCGCACCAGCTGATGCGCGTCGATCCACACGAAGTCTGGAAGGTTTGCGCTGATGCCGGCGCGCTGATGGAACTCGGTGCGCACCCAGCCCGGGAGCAGCGCCGTCACCGTGACCCCGGTGCCGCGCATTTCAAGCGCCAGGCTCGTCGACCAGGTGCGGGCCCAGGCCTTGATGGCCGAGTAGTTGCCTGAGAAGATCGATGCCGACGACGACGCGACGTTGATGATCCGTCCGAATCCACGGGTCCGCATGGCGCGGGCCGCGGCTCCGCCCAGAATCAGCATGGCCTTGCACATCACATCCATGGCACGCTCGTGCAGCTCCAGCGCGTCAGGGTCGATGAGCGAGGCGTGCAGGCCGAAGCCGGCGTTGTTCACAAGCGTGTCGACGGGGTTCGTCTCAGACTCCAGGCGGTCCGCGACTCTCAGTACCTCATCATGTACGGAGAGGTCCGCGGTCAGCACCTCGACGTCGACGCCATGCACTTCGTTCAGCTCGGCGGCGACCCGCTGGAGACGCTCCTGGTCGCGGGCGACGAGCACCAAATCCAGACCGCGGGCGGCTAGCTCCTGGGCAAATGTGTTGCCGATTCCAGAGGTGGCCCCCGTGATCAAAGCTCGTGCCATGGAAGCAACGGTATCCCGCGCCGCCGCATCCCGGAAATGACGCGACGGGGCTCGTCGGTTTCTCACAAGCCCGAGGTCGTGAGCTTGTGGCATTCCACGCTGTGGTGAGACCACCATGGCAGGACCGTCGTGGCCGGGGAGCAAGGACTCAGCTCGCCGAGGGGCTCCGTGGTTCGACCCATTCCCTCGACGAAACCCGTCAAGCCGTCTCGGTCAGCACTGCACGCGCAGCCACCCGACGTCCTGAACGTCGTGGACGCTCCCTGCGCTCAACGGGCTCATTGCAGATTCCGAATGGAACATGCACCGACGGGGTGCGCGTCGCCAGATCCAGATGGCGGCGCTGATCGTCGAAGAACAGGTGGGGGCGCAGCACATCCAGCACCGGGGCCTTCTCTCGGCCTCCCAGGAAGAAGGCGTCATCAACTCGCAGGCCCCAGACGCGCAGGCTGTTGATGGCGCGCTCATGGGCTGGGGCCGACCGCGCCGTCACCAGCGCCACCCGCAGCCGCCGCTGATATCCCGGCTCATCGTCCATGCGGCGCTCCTCGGCAGCCTGGATCTGGTTCAGGCCCTCCAGGAAAGGTGCCAGGGGGCCAGGGGGCAGCGGCACCTCCGACAGCTCTGCCTCCCGTCGGGCGTAGCGCCCCAGACCTTCTGCCTGGAAGACCCGCTCCGCGGAGTCGTCGGCGAGTACCCCGTCGAAGTCGAAGGCGACCAGCAGGCCCTCTCCGTGATCCGCCCCTGCCTCGCCGCGTAGCACCGTGCCCGCGGGGTGTCCCTCCGTGATGGCGGCCGACACATCCTGCGGATTCGCCGATAGGAACAACGACATCCCCAACGCGGGCATGAACTCGAAGGGCGACAGCCCCTCCCGGAACACAGCCCGCGTGATGGGCAGACCTTCTGCCGTGATGGAGCGCATCACGCGCAGCCCCGTGTCCGCGCTGTTGCGGGACAGCACGATCACATCGACGGCGTCAGCCACCACGTCGTTCAACGCCAGCAGCCGCCGCAGAAAGGGAAGCGCGGGTCCGGGGCGAAGCGGCTGGTCCAGGTGCTCCCGCTGATACCGGCGATAGGCCTCGACGCCATGCTGCTCGAAGACTTGGCTCGACTCGCTGAGATCGAACAGGGCGCTGCTGGCTACTCCAACGCTAAGCAGAGCCACGATCAACCTCCAGGAACGACAGAGCAGGGCGGAGCCAGACTACCCCGGCTCCGCCCCTTTCAGGCTGGAAGTTAACCCTCTACTACCGGGCTCCGATGACACGCAGGGTGTCTTGAGCCATCGCGAGCTCCTCGTTTGTGGGGACCACCAGAACCTTCACCGGCGACTCGGGAGTGGAGATGACACGCGGTTCCTTCGAACGCACGGCGTTGGCTTCCTCATCCAGGATGAAGCCCAGGTTCCTCAGCCGCCCGATCGCCCCGGCGCGCACCGTCGAGGCGTTCTCGCCGATGCCGGCGGTGAACACCAGCGCGTCCACGCCGTCCAGCACCGCGATGTAGGCACCGATGTAGCTGATGAGGCGGTGAATGTAGACGTCCATCGCCAGCTTGGCCTGCTCATTGCCGGCTGCGATCTGGTCATCGACATCACGCATGTCGGTGTGGCCGGACAGGCCACCCATGCCCGACTGCTTGTTCAGCAGGTCGTCGATCTCGTCGACGGAGTAGCCCTTGTCTGAGAGGAACTTGAACACCCCGGGGTCGACATTGCCGGAGCGGGTGCCCATCACGAGACCCTCCAGCGGGGTGAGCCCCATCGATGTGTCGACTGCAACGCCCTTGTCGACGGCGGAGATGGAGGCGCCGTTGCCGAGGTGGCAGACGATCAGCTTCACATCCTCAATGGGGCGGCCCAGCACCTCAGCGGACTTCTTCGACACGTAGCCGTGCGACGTGCCGTGGAAGCCGTAGCGGCGGATGCCGAACTTCTCAGCCACGTCGCGGTTGATGGCGTAGGTGTAGGCCTCCGGCGGCAGCGTCGAGAAGAACGCGGTGTCGAAGATCGCGACGTGCGGGACATCCGGCAGCAGGGCCATGGCGGCCTCAATCCCGGCGATCCCCGGCGGGTTGTGCAGCGGCGCCAGCCCCGAGAGTTCCACCAGCTTCGCGATCACCTCGTCGGTGATGAGCGTGGACTCGCGGAACGTGGAGCCGCCGTGCACGGTGCGGTGGCCGACGGCCTGCACGCCCTCCAGTGACGGGCCGTATTTCCCGAAGGCCGCAACCACCTCGGCGAAGGCGACGGTGTGGTTCGGGAAGGGCTTCTCGACGATGAACTCCTCCCCGCCGACCTCGTGCTTCAGCCTGCCCTGCTCCTGCCTGATCCGCTCCACGATGCCGACGGCCAGTGCCGCTGCGGCGTCGGGGTCGAACAGCTGGTACTTCATGGACGAGGAGCCGCAGTTGAGCAGCAGGATGTGATTGGACACGTGATCTTCCTTGGGTTGTTTTGAACCGTCAGTTCGTCTGGGCCTGGATGGCGGTGATGACGATGGTTGAGACGATATCGTCCACCAACGCTCCCCGCGACAAGTCGTTCACCGGTTTGCGCAGCCCCTGCAGCGCCGGGCCGATCGCCACGGCCCCGGAGGTGCGTTGCACCGCCTTGTAGGTGTTGTTGCCGGTGTTCAGGTCCGGGAAGATGAACACCGTCGCGCGGCCCGCCACCTCAGAGCCCGGCATCTTCTTCGCCGCCACCACCTCGTCGACGGCGGCATCGAACTGGATGGGGCCCTCGACCTTGATCTCCGGGGCCTTCTCCCTGACGATGCCGGTGGCCTCCCTGACCTTGTCGACGTCGGCGCCGAAGCCTGAGTCTCCCGTCGAATACGACAGCATGGCGACGCGTGGCTCAATGCCGAAGCTGGTGGCGGTCTGCGCCGAGGAGATGGCGATGTCCGCCAGCTGCTCGGCGGTGGGGTCGGGGTTGACGGCGCAGTCGGCGTAGACCACCACACGGTTGCTCATGGCCATCAGGAAGGCTCCCGAGACCACCGACACCCCTGGGCGCGTCTTCACGAACTCCAATGAGGGCCGGATGGTGTTGGCGGTGGTGTTGACTGCGCCGGAGACCATGCCGTCGGCCATGCCGAGATGCACCATCATGGTGCCGAAATAGGACAGGTCGGTCAGCTTCTCGCGGGCCTGTTCGAGGGTGACGCCTTTGTGGGCGCGGAGCTTCGCGTATTCCGCGGAGAAACGGTCCAGCAGGTCCTCGTCTAGGGGGTTGACGACGGTGGCCTGGGTGAGGTTGATGTCCAGTTCTGCGGCCCGCCGGGAGATGGCACCAGGGTCCCCGAGGAGGGTGATCTCCGCCACACCCCGCTGCAGCACGATGCTCGCGGCCGTCAGCACCCGGTCGTCGGTGGACTCCGGCAGCACGATCCGTCGCAGGCTCGAACGGGCCATCTGCATCAGCTGATGCTCGAACATCGACGGGGTGCGGATCTGCGACCGTGGCAGGTCGATGGCGGCCATCAGCTTGGAGTCGTCGACGTGACGGTCGAACAGCGCACGCGCCACCTCGACCTTCCTGGCGGACCCCGTCGCCACGCCCCTGACGTCGCTCAGCAGGTTCGCGGTGGTGAAGGTGTCGTTGTCGGTGATGCCGATCGGAAGGTCCACCTCGGAGTCGCTGAGCAGCGTCGCGACGCTTTCAGGCACCTCGAAGCCGCCGGTCATCAGCAGCGACGCCAGCGGGCCGTAGGCTGCGGAGCGGTGGGCCATGATGAGCGGAGGCAGCAGGTCCATCCGATCAGCTGGGACGATCACCGTCGCCTCTCGTTGCAGCCTCGGCAGGAGGTTCGGCAGGGTCATGCCGGCGACGATGACCCCCAGCGACTCGCGGCTCAGGCTCTCCTGCCTGCCGCGCCACAGCGTCGCGTGTGCGGCGTCGAAGAACTGGCCGACGGACGGGGCCTCCAGCAGTGGATCCTCCGGCAGCACGAACACGGCGATGTCCCGGATCTCGCGCAGCGCCTCCGCCAGCTCCTCACTGGGGCCGGGACCCGCCCAGTTCGCCACCAGTGCGACGACGGTGTTGTGGCGTGCCTCGTAGGCCTCAATGGCCTCCTCGGCCATCCGTCGAACCTCTTCGGGGGCGCGTCCCGCTGCCCGGCACACATGGATCACGGGGGCATTCAGGTTCGCCGCGATGATGGCGTTGTGGTCCAGCTCGGTGCTGGTGCTCAGGTCGGTGAAGTCGGAGCCCAGGATCACCACGGCGTCGTGGCGTTCCGCCAGCGCCGAGTATCTGGCGACGATGGTGTCGATGGCCGCATTCTGATCATCGGCCCACTGCTCGTAGGAGACCCCGACGCTCTCGTCGTGGGTCTGCCGGGCCTTGGAGTCGTTGGCCAGCAGAGCCCGGGTGACGCCGTCGTCCTCCAGGGAGGGCACCAGGGGGCGGAAGAAACCGACGGACCGGACCTGGCGGGCGAAGAGCTCCAGCACCCCCAGGGCGATGGCGCTCTTGCCGACTTGCCGCTCCGCTGAAGCAATGTAAACGCACCTTGTCACGCCTCTAGCCTAACGCCTGGGGCGGAGCTCGCGGGAGTTCTGCGGAATCGCCGGGGTAGGCCACGGGGGAGACGCGGCTCCGGTAGCGTGGTTCAGTGTCGACGAACGGGCAGAGTGTCCGGGGGGTTTCCGAAGGGAAGGCGATGTGACGCGCACCGAGACTGATCTTCTGGGGTCCCGTGATGTTCCCGACGATGCGTGGTATGGGATACACACGCTCAGGGCCATGGAGAACTTCCCCATCTCCGGGATCACCGTCAACTCCATACCCGAACTGATCCGGGGACTGGTGCAGGTCAAGAAGGCCGCTGCGCTGACGAATCGGGAGCTGCGGGTGCTGCCCGGCTGGATTGCCCGCGCCATCGTGCAAGCCTGCGACGAGGTGCTGGAGGGGGGACGCTGCCTGGACCAGTTCCCCATCGACGTTTTCCAGGGCGGCGCCGGGACATCACTGAACATGAACGCCAACGAGGTGCTGGCGAACTTGGCGCTGGAGCATCTGGGATTCACGAAGGGCCGCTACGACATCGTCGACCCCAACGACCACGTCAACCGCAGCCAGTCGACCAACGACGCCTACCCGACGGGTTTCCGGGTGGCCCTGGACCAGAGGTTCGGACGGCTGGCGGAGGCGGTCGCGGAGTTGTCGGATGCCTTCGATGAGAAGGGTGAGGAGTTCCAGGACATCATCAAGCTGGGCCGCACCCAGATGCAGGATGCGGTGCCCATGACGCTGGGCCAGGAGTTCGTGGCGTTCTCCGTGAACCTGGACGAGGAGCTGAAGCAGCTCGACTACGCCCGCTCCCTGCTGCTGGAGGTGAACCTGGGGGCGACGGCCATCGGAACGGGGCTCAACACCCCCGACGGATACCGGGAGCTGGTGGTGGAGAACCTGGCGAAGGTCACGGGCCGCCCGTTCGTTCCCGCCGTCGACCTCATAGAGGCCACCTCGGACACGGGGGCTTACGTCATGGCGCATGCGGCCTGCAAGCGGCTGGCCGGGAAGCTGTCGAAGATCTGCAACGACCTGCGGATGCTCAGCTCGGGGCCGCGTGCGGGGCTGAATGAGATCAATCTTCCGCAGATGCAGGCGGGCAGCTCCATCATGCCGGCGAAGGTCAACCCCGTCATCCCGGAGGTGGTCAACCAGATCACGTTCAAGGTGCGGGGCAACGACCTCACCGTCGGTCTGGGCGCCGAGGCCGGGCAGCTGCAGCTCAACGCGATGGAGCCGGTGATCGCGCAGGCGCTGTTCGAGTCCATTGGGCTGCTGGTCGCGGGTTGCGATGTGCTGCGGACTCGTTGCGTGACGGGGATCACCGCCAACAGGGAGGTGTGTGAGCGCTATGTCCGTGACTCGATCTCGGTGGTCACCCTCCTCAACGATCACATCGGGCACCGGGCGGGCGACGAGGTTGGCAAGGAGGCAGCGGCGACGGGGCGCTCAGTCCGTGACATCGTCGTCGAGAGGGGCCTACTGGATGAGATGACGGTGGACCGGCTGCTGTCCGTCGAGAACCTGATCAAACGCAGGGAACTGCCGAAGCTCTGAGCCCGGTGTCGTGTGTTGGTAGGTCGTCAGTGGGAGGCGGCCGAGAGATGTCCCCGAGCCTTGATGGTCATGGGCTTGAACCCATGCAAAAGTCACCGATGCCGCTCAAAACGAGCAATCAAGCTTAAATGATGATGAGATGATTTCTTATCCTGTCGTAGGTGTCCATGTCGATGTTGGCAAGATTTACCAAGTCATCGGGATGCAGAAACTTCCCCAGTTCTTTGCGTGTTTCCACGATCTTGTTGGCTTGTTCCTGACTCAGGCCAAGCTCATTTACAAAAACTGAGGCTGGGACGCTGTTGATATCGACCAGGCCTCCATCGTCGTATTGATGGGGAATATCGGGTCTGCCTATGCGAAGTTCGCGGGCCAACCGAGGATTCTGCTGTGCAAGGGCCAAGGACTCTTTTCGTCTCTGCGGCGCAGCCTGGGCTTGGGCCATGGCTGCTTCATTCCTGCTGAGAGGTTTGGGGTTGGGGGGCATCTCAAGTGTTGCTGCTCTGCCGCTCCAGTCAAGTTGCTGTGCCGTCATTATTGTGTAGACAGTCGATGCGACGAGGTTTGCTAACAACACCAGAGCGCCGAGATCAGGTAGGAAACCTGCTTTTGCAGCTACCAGGGCGAAGGACAGGACCGTGGAGAAACCTGAGCCGGCGCACCAGGCCTACGCGCGCATGGTCCCCACTTTGAGTGCGATGGCAAAAGGGCCGACGACGGCCAGGAGTCCCATCGTTGGGACAGGGGTCAGCCAGAGCCAGGTTGGTGGTTTGGCGCGCATCGTTGTTCATCTCCCCAGGTCATGGACCGCATCCAGCGGGCAGCCACATACTCTATCGGCTGATCTGCCGGACTGCTCGCCTGGGTGCGCTTTTGGGAGTGCCTCGCTCCTGACGTGGAATGGGGGACGGGTCGAGTCAGAACCTTCTGTTGCGCACCTCGGGGGAGAACAGCAGGATGATAAGCCAGATTGTCAGGGCCAGGAAGACGAGTGAAATAACTATCGCCAGCGTGAATTCGGTGACGTAGAAGGGGTTGGATCTCACGTCGTAGTCGTTCAGAAGCGCAATGCCGCCGACAATCCTGGTCGGTGTGATGATCAGGTTGGCGATGCTGATGGTGATCAGCCGTGAGCGGCCCTTTCCCTTGAGGAAGTGCAGGCCTGTGATGAGAAGGGAGAGGGGGATGCACAGGTGGAGGGTGACGAGCAGAAGCTGGAATGAGCCTATCGCAGTGGAATCCAGGAAGAGTGTGGTCATGGATATGGAGAAATCCTTGAGGATCTCGGTGAACCGTGAGGATCCGATGATGATTGCCAGGATCGCCGCCGTGGTGGCCTTGGTGTGACTTGATGTTTTGTCGGGGAAAGTGTAGATCGGATTACTGATGCCTGGAAGACCGGTTCCCTGAGGGGTCTGTGGGGGGAAGCCCTGGGTGCTCACTCATATGCCTTTCTGGAGTTCATTCTGCCTCTTTACAGAGGCAAAACACTGAAATTTTACCATTTGAGGGCTCTGGGTGTCAGGCTCCCAGCTGCTCGCGCAGCCAGGTGATCTCCTCGGCGTGATGCTCCGTCGGTGTTTCCAGCATCACCGGGGCGTCCGCCTCCCGCAGCAGTGCCAGCAGGGCCTCTGGATCAATCTGACCCTGGTTGAGGGGGGCGTGCCGGTCGCGACCGGAACCCGCTGCGTCGCGGGAGTTGTTGCAGTGGATCAGGTCGAGGCGGCCCGTGATGTCCAGAAGGTCGGGAACCACCGTCGCCAGCTCTAGCCCGGCCGCATGCGCGTGGCAGGTGTCCAGGCATAGGCCAATGCGCCCCAGGTTCTCGGCGCCATCGAGCTCGGCCCACAGCGCCCGGATGGACTCCAGGTGGCGCATCATCGCCTTCTTGCCGCCCGCGGTGTTCTCAATCAGCACTGGCACCTTCGGATCCAGGCCGTCGACGCACTTGCGCCAGTTCGCGTAGCCGGCCTGTTGGTCCTCGTCGGCGGTGACGTGGCCCCCGTGGACGATCACGCCCCGCGCCCCGATCTGCTCGGCCGCGTCGATGGTCTGCTGCAGCAGCTTCCGCGACGGGATGCGGATCCGGTTGTTGGTCGAGGCGACATTGATGACATAGGCCGCGTGCACATACAACCCGATCCCTGCGTCATGAGCCTGGTCGCGCAGGCCTTCTGGCGCGATGGGCCGCTTCCAGGACTGCGCATCGCCGAGCATCACCTGGGCGATGTCGGCCCCGATGGCTGAAGCCTGGGACACTGCGGTCGCTGCGTTAACATGTGCGCCAATCACCATGAGCTCAGCCTACGGTGTGGGAGAGTGGGCGGCAGCTGTGGCCAGCAGAGCCATGCCGTGGAGACCGGCGTCGGATCCCAGGGAGGCTGCCTCGATCCGCAGGGACTCCGTCATCAGGGGATGGCAGCCGTCGTAGATCTGGGCGCGTACCGCGGAGATGAAATGCTGCGACGACGCCAGCCCTCCCGTCAGGAACACCGCGTCGGGGTTGAAGAAACTGATGACCGGGCTGAGGACCTCGCCCAGGTGCGAGCCCGCAGTCCGGATTGTCGTCGTCGCGAGGGGGTCGCCGTTTGCGGCCAGGCTCAGGGCGTCGGCAGTGGTGGCGACGGAGGCCCCCTGCTCATTCAGCCGCGTGACGACCCCCGCTCCGGAGGCGATGGTCTCAAGGCAGCCGAGCTTCCCGCAGGTGCAGGGCCGAGGTCCCGCCGCATCAACGCGGGTGTGTGTGACGTCCCCTGCCGCGAACGTTGCCCCCCGGTACAGCTGCCCGTCCACGATGATCCCCGACCCGATGGCGGTGCCCGCCTTGACTGTAATCGACTGTCCCTGGCTGCCCAGCTGGGCGCGATGCTCCCCGAGGGCCATTGCGTTCGCATCGTTCTCCACGACCACGGGGGCCTCGAAGAACTCTGCCGCCCACTGCTGCACTGGGAAACCAGCCCAGCCGGGCATCCGCGACGGCAGCCGCACCGATCCGTCCGGCTGCACCGGCCCCGGTAGTGCCAGGCCGACGCCGAGGGTGGGGCCGTCAGCTGGCAGGTCGCGCAGCATGCGGGCCAGGGCTGGCAGAACCGACTCCGGGCCGTCCGCGATGGAGAGCTCTGCTGAGGCTGTGTGGGTGACGTGCCCCAGTAGGTCAGCGACCCCCAGGCGGGCGTGGTTTCCGCCGAGATCCGAGATGAGCAGGTGTCCCGGCGGCTGGCTGAGGCGAAGCCGACGACGCGGCCGTCCGCCTCGTGAGGCGATCACCCCGTCCTCCATCACAACCCCTTCCTCGATCAGCTGTCCGATCCAGGCCGATGCGGTGGAGGGGGCGACTCCCAGCTGCCGCGCCAACTCCACCCTGGAGGTGACGGAGCCGTCGGCGAGCAGTTGCCGGATCGAGACATCAGGACGAGGCATAGACTTACTTTAACCGATACGGAAGTAAGCTGTATATGCGGGGTTCCCGCTGACGCGAGCGCTTTGATCACGGTTTTGCAACGGTATTGAGGCTGGCGCTTGCGACTCAGGAGGCAGCTGCCCTACTCTCAATTGCACCACAAAGGTATAAAACTTAGTTCGCAGGCGAATTAAGTCAGAGGAGGAGCAATGAAGTTCAACTTCCGCAAGGCCATTGCGGTGGCTGCCGTGGCCGCGCTGACCCTGACGGGCTGCGGCAGCAACAACGAGGCCAGCACCGGATCGGACGGACGCCAGAAGGTCGTCGTGGATATGTGGGCCGGTGGTGACGAGGAGATCGCCGCCATCAAGAAGCAGATTGAGATCGCGTCCAAGGCCCTGCCCGACATTGACATCGAACTGCGGACATCCCCCTGGGGTGACTTCTTCACCAAACTCACCACCAACATGGGAACCGGGAACATGGCCTGTGTCACCGGCATGAACTCCGGGAAGCTGGCTGACTACAAGGAGGGATTCGCCGAGCTCACCGAGACGGACCTCGCCACTGCGGGCCTCAAGACCACCGACTTCGCCCCCCACGCCACCGAGATCCTGAGCGACAAGGGCACCATGTACGGCCTGCCCTTCGACGTTGCGACGATGCTGGTCTACAACAACGCCGACATGATCAGCGCCGCGGGTGCCCCCACGCCGAAGAACGGCTGGACCTTCGACGACTTCGAGGCCACCGCCAAGGCCGCCACCAAGGACGGCAAGCAGGGCTTCGGCGTCGGCATGGGAGAGTTCCAGTGGCAGGCCCTGCCGATCTCCAAGGCCGGCAGGCAGCCCGTGGATGCGGACGGCAAGCTGGACATCGCCAATCCCTCCTTCGTGGAGGCCTCCACCTGGTATGCGGGCCTGGTCACCGAGAAGCAGGTGGCGCTGCCCGTCGCCTCCGCCTCCGATGCGGGCTGGGGTGAGCAGCAGTTCTCCAACGGCAACGCCTCGATGGCCGTCGACGGCACCTGGAATGCCGTCAGCTACCTGAAGAACGACGCGGGCTTCAACGTCGGCATGACGAACCTGCCCGCCCCTGCCGGCGGCACCTCGACTGGTCTGATCCTCGGATCCGGCTACGGCATCGCCAAGAGCTGCCAGAACAAGGAGGCGGCCCTCAAGGTGATGGGTGCCCTCCTTGGCAAGGAGGCCCAGGACCATGTCGCCAGCTCCGGGCGCTCCTACCCGGCCCGTGCCGAGTCCCAGCCGCTGTACTTCAACTCCATCGACGAGAAGTACCGGGCCACCGTCAAGGAGGCCTTCGACGCGGCCTTCGCCAACGTCGAGGGACAGCACGTCTCCCCGAACTGGTCCAAGGTCAACTCCTACATCCAGCCTGAGCTGGTCAGCGTCTACACCGGCGCCAAGCCGATGAACGAGATGCTGAACACGGCCCAGCAGCAGTTCCAGCAGTGACCAGCAAGCGACAAGGGGCCCTGCGCAGGGCCGAGGCTTGCCAGGCGCTGGGCTTTGTCAGCCCGGCCCTGGTGGGCCTCGGCCTGTTCACCCTCTTCCCCGTCGGCCTGTCCGTCGTGATGAGCCTGTTCAACTGGCCCACCTTTGGGGCGCGCACTTTCAACGGCATCGGGAACTATCTGAAGCTGTTCACCGCCAGCCCCGACTTCTGGCCGGCGATGCGCAACACCTTCGTGTTCGCCATCATCTACGTGCCCATCAACATTGCGCTGTCCCTGGGGCTGGCGGTGACGCTCAACTCCCGCATCCGGGGACGTGGTGCGCTGCGGGTGCTGTTCTTCATCCCCGTCGTCACTCCGATGGTGGCGAACATCCTGGTGTGGAAGATGCTGCTGCAGCCGCAGGGCGCCCTCAACGGGCTCAGCCAGTCCTGGTTCGGGATCACCCTGCCCAACTTCCTGGCCGACCCCTTCTGGGCGATGACGATGGTTATCGCCATGTCGGTGTGGCAGGGGCTCGGTTACAACATGCTGATCTTCTCCGCAGTGCTGGAGCAGCTTCCGGAGAGCGTCCTTGAGGCCGCCCGCATCGATGGTGCGACGGGGGCCAGGCTGTTCTTCCGGGTGACGCTTCCCATGATCTCCCCGGCGCTGTTCTTCGCGACGGTGATGACGATGATCGGATCGCTGCAGGTCTTCGCCCAGCCGCAGCTGCTGACCGGCGGCGGGCCGGGCAACGCCACGCAGCCCATCGTCCAGTTCATCTACAACAACGGCTTCAAATTCCAGGACCTCGGGCTGGCCGCCGCAGCCGCCTGGGTGCTGTTCGCCGTGATCATCATCCTGACCGCACTGCAGTTCAAGGCGCAGAAGAGGTGGGTGCACTATGAGCACTGAGCGCACATTCTGGGGTCGGCTCCGGCTGCTGCTGGCCCACGTCAGCATCTACCTGGCCGCGCTGGTCTTCGCCTCGCCGCTGATCTATGCGGTGCTCTCGGCGCTGAAGTCGAAGGATGAGATCTTCAGCACCCCGCCGCGGCTGGTTGGAGAGCAGATCAGGTGGACGAACTTCGTCGAGGTGTTCACCTACGGGCCGTTCGTCACCTACATCCTGAATTCGCTGTTCGTGTCCATCGTCGGCACCCTGCTGGTGCTGGCCGTCTCCTCCGCCGCCGCGTTTGCGTTCGCGCGGCTGAGGTGGAGGGGACGCGATGTGGTGTTCGTGCTGTTCCTTGCCACCTTGATGGTGCCCTCCGAGGTCGTGATGATCCCGATGTACACCCTGATGCAGTGGTTCGGCTGGATCAACTCCTACCAGGCCCTCATCATCCCGTTCGCGTTCAGCGCCTTCGGCACCTTCTTGCTGCGGCAGTTCTACCGGGGCATCCCCTACGAACTCGACGAGGCCGCTCGCGTCGACGGCGCAGGGGCGATGCGCATCTACTGGAGCGTCATCCTGCCGCTGTCCCGCTCTGCGTTGGCGGTGCTGGCGGTGTTCACCTTCCTGGGGTTCTGGAACTCCTACCTGTGGCCGCTGATCGTCACCGTCGACTACTCCACCCTGGGGACCCTGCCAGTTGGCCTGGCGTCATTCTCCACCCAGCAGGGCACCCGCTGGGACCTGCAGATGGCGGCTTCCGTGATCTCAATGATTCCCACCACCGCGCTGGTGATCGGCCTGCAGAAGCACCTGGTCAAGGGCATCGCCATGGCCGGGCTGGGAGGTCGCTGATGGTGATCGCCGGCATTGACATCGGCGGGACGAAGATCACTGCCGTGCTCGCCGACGCCGACGGGAGCGTGCTGGCCTCCGCCACCACCCCCTCGGGGCTGGGCGGTGGCGCGCTGATCAACGGCGCTGTGGAGCTCGTCGCGCATTTGGAGTCCTCATCGGGCCTGCGGGCCGAGGCCATAGGGGTCGGGGCCGCGGGCGTCATCGACCCGACGACGGGTGAGGTGCTGGCCGCCTCGGGGACCTTCCCGGACTGGGTTGGCAGGCATCCGGGGCGGGTCATGGCTGAGCGCCTCGGCCGGGACGTTCGCCTGACCAACGACGTCAACGCCTTCCTGGTCGGGGAGGCCCGCTGGGGTGCGCTCCGCGGGGCCAGCGACGCCCTGGCTGTCATGCTGGGAACCGGTGTCGGCGGCGCCCTGCTGCTCGGCGGCCGCCTGTACGAGGGGCTGCGTGGCGGCGCGGGGGAGATCGGCCACACCCCCGGCTTCTCGACGCTGCCCTGCACCTGTGGTGGCAGCGGTCACCTGGAGACCCTCGCCTCCGGCCGATCCCTTGGGCTGCGCTACGCCGACCTCACTGGCCGGACAGGCCTCACAGGGGCTGACGTCGCAGCTGCGGCCCGCATGGGTGATGAGGCCGCGCTCCAGGTGTTTGCCCGCGCCGCAGAGGGCCTTGCCCAGGGCATCGTTGTCGCAACCACCCTGCTGGATCTGACTGATGTGGTGATCGGCGGTGGGGTGGCTGCGGCCTGGGACCTTCTGGAGCCGCCCCTGAGCGCTGCCCTGGAGGCCAGTCCGCCCGTCACCGTCCCCATCCCCGGCGTGCATCGCGCCACCCTGGCCAGCACTGCCCTCGGTGCGGCTGCCCTCGCCCTGTGAACAAGTGAAACCGGAGGAACACATGACCGCAGCGGACATCTGGTGCCCGCCCCTGCCACCCATCGCCGACGGGGGAATAGCCCGGCCGAGGATCGCCATTGCCGGCATGTCCATCGAGTCCAGCACCTTCTCCCCGCATCTCAGCGGCGACGAGGCCTTCACCCTCAGGGAGGGGGATGAGCTGCTGGCCTACTACCCCTTCCTGGCCGAGGGCAGGGAACTGCGGGAGGCCGCTGAGTGGGTGCCGCTGCACCATGGGCGTTCCCTGCCCGGTGGGGCGGTGAAACCCGAAACCTACCAGGGCGTCAAGGACCGCATCCTGGAGCTGGCGGCAGCCGAGGGGCCGTTCGACGGCCTGTTCCTCGACATCCATGGCGCGATGAGCGTCGTCGGGATGCGTGATGCCGAGGGTGACCTGGCGGCCGCGCTGCGCCAGGTGATCGGCTCCGACTGCCTGGTGTCGTGCAGCCAGGACCTGCACGGCAACGTCTCTGCCGACCTCGTCGAGCAGGTGGATCTCATCACCTGCTATCGCATGGCCCCGCACGAGGATGTCATGAACACCAAGGAGCGTGCCGTCTGGAACCTCATCTCCCGGCTGCGTTCCGCAGTGGGGTCGGATGCTGTGGCCAGGCGGCCGTGGAAGGCCTTCGTGCCCGTCCCGTTGCTGCTGCCGGGGGAGAAGACCTCCACCCGGGTCGAGCCCGCAGCCTCCATCTATGCGCGTGTCCCTGAGATCGAGGCCCGCGACGGTGTGCTCGATGCCGCACTGTGGGTGGGCTATGCCTGGGCGGATGAGCCCCGCTGCCAGGCCTCCGTCGTCGTCACCGGAGACGACAGACAGGCAGTGGCCGCAGGGGCCTTCGAGCTGGCTGAGGCCTGGTGGGCTGCGCGTGACGACTTCACCTTCGTCGGTCCCGCGGACACCCTGGCAGGTGCGCTCGACATCGCGCTCGGGGAGGGTGCGCCCCGCCCCTATGTCATCTCCGACTCCGGCGACAACCCCACTGCGGGCGGGGCAGGGGATGTGTCCTGGACGGTCCGGGAGCTGCTGGCCGATCCCCGCCTGGCCGACGGGTCGCTGAGGGTGCTCCATGCCTCCACCTTCGATCCCGTGGCCGTCGCCGCCTGCTTCGAGGCCGGCCTGGGGACGAGGGTGGATGTGCGCGTCGGCGGCAACGTGGACCGGGTGGCGTCGCCCGCCGAGGTGTGCGGTGAGGTGTTCTCCCTGACCGAGGGCGACCCCGTCGCGGGGCGGCAGGCCGTTGTCCGCTGCGGCAGCGTGTACGTCATCATTACCGAACGCCGCAAGCCATTCCACCACCTGGCCGACTTCCGGATGCTCGGTCTGGAGCCTGAGGACGCTGACGTGGTGCTGGTGAAGATCGGCTACCTGGAGCCGGAGCTCTTCGAGCTGGCTGCCGGCTGGACCATGGCTCTCACCCCCGGCGGGGTGGATCAGGATCTGCTGCGTCTGGGCCACCGCAACCTGAGGCCGGGAACCTGGCCCTTCGACCGCTCCCATCCGAACCCCGACCTCACACCGTCGCTGACCCGCAGGGAGTCCTGAATGCTGAACTTCGACGAACGCACCGGACCCGAGCTTGGCGTCGACTACCCAGACGTCACCGTTCCTGACTGGTACCGCGATGCGAAGCTGGGTGTCTTCATCCACTGGGGCATCTTCTCCGTGCCCGCGTGGGCGGAGACCCATGACGGGCGGGTGGCCGTGGAGGAGGCCTACGCCCGGCATCGCTACGCCGAGTGGTATGGCAACACCGTGCGCCTCCCCGGCTCGCCGTGCCGCTCCCAGCACGTCGCACGGTATGGCGAGGGCACCAGCTATGAGGACCTTGCCGACCAGTGGCATCCTGAGGGCTTCGACGCCGGTGAGCTGGTGAGCGCGGTGCTGCGCTCCGGGGCTCGATACGTGGTGCCGGTCACCAAGCATCACGACGGCTTCTGCCTCTGGGACACCGCCACGACGGGCTTCAACGCGGCCCGACGTGGTCCCAGGCGTGATCTGATCCGTGAGCTGGCGGAGGCCACCCGTGCGGCGGGAGCGCGATTCGGCGTGTACTTCTCCGGAGCTCTCGACTGGCATGTCTCGGATCTCCCACCCATCCAGTCCGACCGGGACCTGTTCCTGCTGCGCCGCAACGATGAGGCCTTCGCCCGCTACGCCGCCCGGCAGCTGGATGAGCTCATCGAGCGTTTTGAGCCGTCGATGCTGTGGAACGACATCGAGTGGCCCGACGGCGGCAAGGGTCCCGATGACTTCGGCGTGGCGGCGCTGTGGCGCCGCTACCTGGCTGCGGTGCCGGACGGTGTCGTCAATGATCGCTGGGGGGTGCCCGCGCACGGGCACCTGACGCGCGAGTACACCGACGTCGAGGGTGTGCAGGCTGAGGTGTGGGAGTCGACGCGCGGGCTGGGCATGTCGTTCGGCTACAACGCGGCTGAGGGCGAGGCGCACTCGCTGGGGGCCTCCGAGCTGGTCCGCTATTTCGTGGATGTGGTGGCCAAGAACGGCAACCTGCTCATCAACGTCGGGCCGCGTGCGGATGGCTCAGTGCCGGAGCTCCAGCAGCGGGCCCTGGACGGGCTGGGAGAGTGGCTGGCGACCTGCGGGGAGGCGGTCTTCGGTTCGCGTCCGTGGCGGCGTGCAGGAGACGGTCAGGTGCGCTACACCGTCGTCCGGGGCCGGGTCTTCGCCCACCTCCTGGAGCCGGGGCTGGGGGAGCTGCGGCTTCCTGAGGAATTCTTGGGTGCTGAGACGGTGCGCTGGCTGGGAGACGAGGCAGGTGAGGTTGTCGGGGGGACTGCGAGAATTCCCGACAATCTCAGGTCTCTCCCCGTCGTTGTGGCGGAATTGGGACGGGAATAGCAGATCCCCTTTTTCTGAGAACTCGCTCAGCATTCTCAGAAAAAGGGGATCTGCTCTCAGTATTCTCTATGCATCTTTCGGTCACTCGCATTCGAGTGGCCGAAAGATGTTTCACATCATTTCCAGCGATCCATCCGCAGGGCATGAGAAGAGGGGCCGGGGTATCCCGGCCCCTCATGGGATCAGCTCCCTCGGTGGCTACCTCAGAAACCGGTCTTGGGCAGACGCGGCTTCACCGGGGTCGGCTTGCTTGGCGTCGGCGTGGGGGTCGGCGTCGGCGTGGGGGTCGGCGTCGGCGTGGGGGTCGGCGTCGGCGTCGGCGGAGGGGTCGGCGTCGGCGGAGGGGTCGGCGTGGCCGATGGCTTGGCGGTCCAGGAGACCTGGCCCTTCTCATTGGCGGTCACGGTCTTGTACTTGCCAATGATGATGGTCTGGCTGCGGGGGCCCTTCGAGACCAGGATCTGGCTGGCGTAGGTGTGGCCCTCGGCCTCAGCCTTGATCTCCTGCGTCCCGTCCTTGGCGTCCTCAGGCACCTTCAGGAAGAGATCGGTGTTGGTGGGGGCGGCCTTGGGATTGACCTGGTTGCCGTCCTTGTCGACCAGGGGGTAGGTCAGCTCACTGGTGATCTTGACCTTGGCCTGGTTGGACTCGAACTTGATGGGGCCGACCAGTTCGCCGGCTTTGCCGGGGTCATCGGAGGTGGTGACCTTGACGGTCGGGCCCTGGGACTCCTGCAGGCCGACGTTCTTCTCCCCGGTCAGCAGGTCGAACAGCTTCTTGACGCGCTTGGCGCTGTCAGAGGTGGTGTCAGGTGCCTGAGCCTGAGCGCCATCGGGAAGCAGGCCGTTGTAGGTGATCTGGTCGGTGAGGTGCCAGATGGCCACCTGGGTGGCGGTGATGGCCTCCTCCTCGGTCAACCCCTCGATGCCGAAGTTCTTGGCGACGTCGGCGATGTCAGTCTGCGGGTAGCTGTGCTGGACGGCCCAGGCGACCTTGCGGCGGATGTTGTCGTCGGTCTTGAACTTGTTGTCGCCGGGGAACTTCTCCCAGGGAGCGACCCCAAGCTCGGTGCCCCAGACGGAGTTCACCGTGACCTCAATGCAGTAGGCGAGGATGCCCTTCTCGTTGTCGGCGGTGTACACCGCGAACAGCTGGGTCGACATGGGCCACGGGGCACCGCCCGACGGGCTCGTGAGGCTGGTCCGGAGGCCAAGCTTGCCCTCTTCCGGCCTCGCCAGCTTCGGGTACCCCGGGGGGAACCCGTCGTCGGCCTGAGCGGTGGCAGCGCCACCCACGCTCAGAGCCACTGTCAGCAACGCCACGAGGAACGCCAGGATCCCCCGCGAAGCGCGCCGTGTTGCAACTGCTTTCATTAGCAACCTCGCTCCTTGGAATGTGTCTCCCGTGGCGCGGGACCAACTTCCCGCACAACGGTCTCTGTGAGAACCCTATCCCAAGAGCCCTAACTTTTGGAATGGGGGTGCCCTAATTCCCATTTTGCCTTGTCAACGGTGGATACACGTTTTATGTGACGCCGGTCAGGCCTTTGCCCGAGCGGTCGGTCAGCGCACCTGACAGACGAGGGCCTCGTATGGCTCCATGTCGGCTGAACGGTCTTTCGCGGTGCCCGCGACGACCTCCAGGTTGAGATCCCGATGGCGACGACGCAGAGGGCGGCACGACAGGTTCACCTCCACGAACCAGCGCTGGCCGTCGTGCTCCCGGAACCAGGCGAAGTAGTTGCGGACCTTCTCGTCGATGAAGTGGATGGAGCCCAGGCTGAGCGCCAGGTTGGTGCGACGGAGCCAGAGCAGCCGCCGGTAGTGGCGCAGCACCGAGCCCGGATCGTTCTCCTGATCGGCGACGGAGTAACCCACCGACTGCTCGTAGCCTCGCAGCCAGGGCTCGCCGTCCGTGAAGCCGACGCCGGGCTCAGAGGTCCAGCGCATGGGAACCCGGGCGTGGTCGCGGGAGCCTGCCATGACTTTCGGCCAGGCCTTCATGCCGTCCTGGGCCAGCAGGTTCAGCGACTCCACGTCCCGCAGCGCCTCCGGGCCGGGGAAGTTCTGGTTGACGGCGCCGATCTCCTGCCCCTGGAAGATGAACGGCGTGCCACGCATGGTGAGCAGGATCGTCGCCAGGGCCTTGCCCAGCTGGGGTCGGAACTGGGGATCCGGGTTGACCTTCGAGATCATGCGGGGGTTGTCGTGGTTCTCGAAGAACAGGCTCATCCAGTCGTCCGAGCCGAGGCGGCTCTGGTAGTCGATGTAATAACGTTTCAAAAAGTTCAAGTCGTATAGGTAGTCGTCCCAACGGACATGCCCAGGTGACTCCAAGTGGTCGAAGCTGAACGCCAAGTCCAGCTCCTTGCGCTGAGGGCTGGTGAGGATTCTGCCGGTCTCGACGCCCGCACCCGGCGTCTCCCCGATCATGACGGGGGATGCGTCTGCTCCGAGAGCCTCCTGTCCCTCGGGCAGCCCGTGGCGGGTGAAACCGTCCCGGCGCAGCTCCGTCAGATGATCGTGCAGGTGGGGGCCGTGGAAGTAGTGCTCGATGCCGACGAAGCCCATCATCTTGCCAACGACGGCGTTGCCGTCGGGGAGGCCCTCGCGTTTGGAGATGTAGTTGATGACGTCCAGGCGGAACCCGTCGATGCCCTCCGCCAGCCAGAACTGCACGATGTCGGCCATCTCGCGGCGCACCGCCGGATTGTCCCAGTTCAGGTCGATCTGGTCTGGGGTGAACAGGTGCAGCGCCCACTTTTTTCCGTTCTCGACCCAAGCGGAGCCGGAGAAGAAAGAAGTCCAGTTGTTGGCCTGCTCGTCGCGAAGGAAGTAGTAGTCGCCGTACTGGCCCTCGGGATCGGCCAGGGCGGACTGGAACCAGGGGTGATCGTCGGAGGTGTGGTTGGCCACCAGGTCCAGGATGATCCGCATCCCGTTCTCATGGCAGGCGGCGATCAGGCGACGCAGATCGTCGATGGTTCCCATCTCGGTCATCACCGCGCGATAGTCGGCGACGTCGTAGCCCATGTCCTTGTTGGGCGAGGTGAAGATGGGGGTCAGCCACAGGCAGTCGATGCCCAGGTCCACCAGGTAGGGAAGTTTGCTGAGGATGCCCGGAAGGTCGCCGATGCCGTCGCTGTTGCTGTCGGCGAAGGACCGCGGGTAAACCTGATAGAACACGGCGCGCTTCCACCAGGTGTCGGCGACGGGGCCGTTCAGGCGGGGAGGAGCGTCGGGACAGTCGGCAAGCAGCTGCAGTAGGTTGGGAATGAAGTCGCGGCCGAGCCAGCGCCCAAGCAGCCAGTCAACCAGCGAGAGTTTGATGTGGCGGGTCAGCGGGTTGATCACCCACAGCCGACTGCGGCCGCTCTGCAGGAGGGCCTTGTCGATGATGTCGCGTCCCAGTGGGTGGCTGTAGACGTCTCCGATGGTGGCAGTCTTGTCTAGTTTCACGAGACAATCGTGCCTAGAACAGCCGCTGAGACAAGGCCTGTTTCACGATTTCCTCTCGCGGGCCGCCAGATCGGCGGTGATCTCCGCGTAACGGCGCTCGTCCAGGCGGTACCCAGCGCGGAGGACCACCCAGCTGAGCGTGATGAGCGCCACGGGGGCCAGCAGCATCACCGACTTGAACGCGGTGATCCCCGCCGGTGTGACATCGTCGACAGAGGCGGCGCCGCTGATGTGTGAGACGATCAGGGCCAGACCGACGAAGCCACTGCCGATTGCATTGGAGGCTTTGTAGATAAAAGGCTGCACCGACAAGGTGACTGACTCGTTGCGGCGTCCGAGCTTCCACTGTCCGTACTCGACGCAGTCGGCGATGAACATCAGCATGAGCAGCTGCAGGAATGCCTGGCCCGCGAACAGCAGCACCCCGGAGACTGCCACCAGCGCCAGTGACGATCCTGCGAACCAGAACACCCCGAGTCCCCCCAGACACAGGACGATGGCCAGGGTGTGCAGATCGCGGCGCTTCAGCCATCGGCGAAGCACAGGGAAGATCGCTAGGCCGATCAGCTGCGCCACTGCCAGGATGATTGTGAAGATCGGGTATGCGTCCTCGTCACGGTAGACGTATTTGAAGTAGTAGATGCCCAGGCTGGCGACGGTCATGTAGCCGCTCATGAACAGCAGCATGGAACCCGCCACCCACAGCAGCTGATCGTTGCGGCCGATGACACTGGCGAGCTCCCGGAAGGAGGTGTGCGTCGACGGTGCCGTCACCTGCTGCCGCGTGAACAGCAGCGTCAGCGACTGAAAGACGAGCATCAGCACCGCGAGGATGACAGCGAAGGCCAGCCAGCCGAGCTGCAGGCTGCCCAGGGCGTCGCCGAGCAGGCTTGTGACCGGCTTCACCGCGGCGGCGACGGCAAACAGGCCGATGTTGGCGCAGATCCTGGCTATCACCCCGATGCGCTCCCGCTCGGCCTGGTCCTGGGACAGAGAGGGCAGCATTCCCCAGAAGGAGATGTCGTTGATGGTGTAGGCCACCGACCACAGCAGGTAGACCACCGTGAACCACGCCAGAAAAGCGACGCCGTCTAGGCCGGTGTCGAGGAAGATCCCGACGGTGGCGGCCGCCCACAGGCCTGCGCCCAGCGCAATCCATGGCTTGAACTTGCCCCAGCGGGACCGGGTGTTGTCGACGATGACTCCCATGAACGGGTCGTTCACCGCGTCGAAGAGCCGCATGATCACGATGATGACGGTCACCGCCACCGTCGCGGACTCGGGAATGTGCATGACGTCGGTCAGGTAGAACATCAGGTAGAGGCTGACCAGTGCAGCCGACATGTCCCGTCCGAGAGTTCCCAAGCCGAAGCTCCAGCGATTGCGCAGGGGACTGAGTTCCATGAGGGCCAAGTGTGGCAGGTCACAGGGGAGGGCTGCATCCGTCACCTTCCCGGCTTTGACCCTGACACGGTGTCAGGGGCGACGATGGATCCATGACAGAGACGAGACTGCTTCGCATCGGGGAGTTCTCCACCCTGACCCGGTTGTCTGTGCGGATGCTGCGCTACTACGACGCGAATGGTGTCCTGAGCCCGGCCGCCGTCGACGATGCCACCGGGTACCGGCTCTATGGCTCCCGTCAGGTGCGTGACGCGACGCTGATCCGTCAGCTCCGCGACGTCGGTTTCTCCGTCTCCGCCATAGCCGCCCTGCTCCCGCTGCGCGACGACCCCGATGCCCTGGGACGTGCGCTGGCCGTGCAGCGCGACCATCTCGTCGCCGAAGCCGAGGCTTTCCGCCGCCGCATCGCCGAAATCGACCACCTCATCGCTACCACAAGGAGAGCCGTCATGGCCGATATCACCATCACCACCCATCCTGCGCAACACGTCGTCGCGCTGCGCACCAGGATCGAGACCTATTCCCAGGAGCACAAGGCCTGGGAACAGTTCATGGCCGAGGTCCGGGAGCAGGGCGTCGCGTTCGCCGATACCCCGTGCGGAGCCACCTTCCACGACCCCGAGTACCGGGAATCGGATATCGACATCGAGGTCTGGCAACCCGTCACGGACGGTGCGGTGGCCGCGGTCCCGCTCGTCGTCCGGGAACTGCCCGCCCAGCGGGTCGTGGTCGCCAGCTTCCGCGGCGACTACAGCCAGTTCACCGACGTAAACGCAGAGCTGGCCGATCACATCACCGAGCACGACCTGGCCATCGCTGGACCGATGTACAACCGCTACCTCGTCGGCCCGGCCGACACGCAGAATCCTGCGGAGTATGTGACGGAGGTCTGCGTGCCCGTCGCCTGAGCGACACCACCGGATGAGCGGAGCGGGGAATGCGTCTGCTTCTGCCAGGAGTTCGGCACTGCCGACCTGTCATGAGGACGGCGGGCTCCCCGCTCTGCCCTGAAAGACCAACGTCGATGGGGCTCGCTCAGCGACTGCCGCGTCGGAATCTGCAAATCTATAGCTAGCTGATGGGGAGCAGTCGAGGTAAAGCTGGCCGGTGCCCGGATCCCCGATGCTGCCCGCTCGCTGGCTGCGCCCCTGACGAGCCTACGTGTGTCTGCGCGACTGGTCGCTCGCAGCACTATCGCGGAAACGCAGTCGTCAGGTCTGGCCCGCAACGCCGTCGGAACGTGACGCATCCGCTAGTGAGGACGGGCGCTGCGTCTGGGATGCCACTTTCTCTTCACGACACCCTCTAAGCTTGGTCTTCGACCCGGAGGACCAATGATCGACCATCTAGCCGTGCAGATGCGTGCCGCGGTTGCCGCGCATGCTGACCGTCCCGCCACCCGCATCCGCACCGGTGATGACTGGCAGGTGCAGACGTACCGGCAGTTCGGTCGTCGCATCGACGAGGTGGCGCAGGGGCTGCTGAACCGGGGGATCCAGCCCGGAGACCGCGTCGGCCTGTTTGCGAGCAATTGCCCCGAATGGTCGGAGATCGACTTCGGTTCCGCCACAGCCCGAGCCGTCCCCGTTCCCTTCTACGCCACCTCCACGCCGCAGCAGATCCGGCACATCGCAGCCGATTCCGGGATGCGCATCCTGTTCGTCGGCGGGCAGAGCGAGTGCGAGCGGGTCCTGCAGGTCGCCGACGAGCTCCCTGCACTTGAGCGGATCGTCATCCTGCAGCCCTACGACGGCATGCCGTCGCATGTCGTCGCCTACGACGACTTCCGCGCCACCCCCGATGCGGCGGCCCTGGAGGGGTGCCTGGCCGGGGCGGTGGCAGAGGATCTGGCGTCAATCATCTACACCTCCGGCACCACGGGGGAGCCCAAGGGCGTGATGCTGCGACACAGCGCCCTTATCGCGCAGAAGGAGGCCGTCGAGGAGCTCTTCCATTTCGGCCCCGAGGAGCATTCGCTGTGCTTCCTGCCGCTGTCCCACGCATTGGAGCGTGCCTGGACCGCCATCGTGTTGCTGAAGGGGTGCATGAACACCTATGTTCCCGACGCCCGCACTGTCGCCGACGCCCTAGTGCAGGCCAAGCCGACGCTGCTGGTGTCGGTGCCGAAGCTCTACGAGAAGGTGTTTGCGACGGCGCACGCGAAGGTGGCGGCCTCCAAGACCAAGCGTGCCATCTTCCGTTGGGCGCTGCGGGTCGGTGCGCGGAATCAGCGCGCCTATCGCAAGGGCAGGCGGCCCTCCTGGTTCTGGCGTGCCCAGCTGGGCATAGCCGACCGGCTCGTCCTGTCGTCGATCCGTGTCGCGCTGGGTGGGTCGAAAACAGTTCTGGCCTGTGGTGGCGCTCCGATCCGCAAGGAGATCGAGGAGTTCTTCTCAGCCGTCGGCATGCCGATCTACACCGGCTATGGGCTGACGGAAGCATCGCCACTGGTGACCTTCAACTCCCCGAGCGGCTTCAAGATCGGCACGACCGGGCGGGTCCTGGGAGGGGGGCAGCTGCACATCGGTGAGCACGGCGAGGTCCTGTTCCGCGGCCCCAACGTGATGGCGGGGTATTGGAACAACGAGCAGGCCACAGCCGAGGCCATCGACTCCGACGGTTGGCTGCACACCGGCGATGCCGGGTATGTGGATGTCGACGGCTACCTGGTGATCACCGACCGCATCAAGGACATCATCGTCACCCTCGGTGGCAAGAACGTCGCGCCGCAGCCCATTGAGGGGCTGATCTTGGCCGACCCCCTGTTCGAGCACGCTGTTCTGCTGGGTGACAACCGGCCGTGCGTGACGCTGCTGGTCAAGCCGTCACTGCCTCACGTCGAGGAGCTGGGAAAGCTGATGCAGTGGCCGGGTGAGGTAGCGGACTGGCTGAAGTCGACGGAGTTGGCGGAAGAGCTGCGCCGTCGCGTGGCTGCGCTGACCGACATGCTGCCCAGCCAGGAGAAGCCTCGCGCCACGGAGCTGATGGACGAGGACCTCACCATGGACAATGGGCTGCTCACTCCGACGCTGAAAGTTCGCCGTCGTCAGGTGGAGGAGCGTTTCAAGGAGCTGATTGACAGCATGTATGAGGCGTTGGAGCGGCGTCGGCGGTGAGGGTGACTGACGTAGCCACTTCGATCGTGTTCGAAGTCTCGTCATCCATGCGCTTGATTCGGCTGATTTCATCGCCGGTGTCCACAAAACCCATAGCACTCCACCATCTCGGTGACGCTCGGGGTCCTGTGGATTCTGCCGTCGGTCGTCAAGATGCTGGGTGACGGTGAGGCGGCCCAGGCGATTATGGCCCGGCTGCCGGGTGTCGCCGGTTCGCAGGCATTCGCTCTGGAGCCAGCAGCGGCGACGGGTGGCGCCTGGGGTGGCCTTGCCATCCTCGCCGCGAACGTCGTCGTGATGTCGGTGATCGCGGTCAATCAGTTCCGGCGGCTCGACGTGTGAGGTCGAAGCCAGGCCGGCGCGATGGAGTCGTCGAAGCCTGTCCTGCGCCGATGAGATATCGGGCATCCGTATCGTGCCCTGTGCTCGATGAGCCAGCCGGCAATCCTGTGAGCTGGCCTTGCCCACAGCTGCTATGGGGCAGAGGTGGACAAGGCCAGCGAGCCGCCAGCTGTGCTCATACGGCTGGCGGGTGGGCTACCGGGTGGGACAGGTCAGATTGTCCTCCGGGACCTTGCCGTGGAGGAGGAAGCCGTCGACGGCGCTGCTCAGGCAAGAGCTGCCTTTCCCGTAGGCGCAGTGCCCCTTACCCTGCCAGGTGACCAGGCGTCCGGAGTCCAGCCGACTGGCGATGGCCTCAGCCCATGCGTACGGGGTCGCTGGGTCGCCGGTGGTGCCGACCACGAGGATGGGTGCGGCCCCGGTGGCGTGGACGTCCTGCGGGAGCGGGCTGGTGGTGGAGTAATGCCCCCAGGCTGCGCAGTTCATGTCCAGCGTGGCTGCCACGCTCATGGTTGGGGCAAGCTCTTTGCTCTTCTCGTAGTCGGCCTTCCACGACTCGACGTTGCCCAGTGAGGGCCGGTCCTGGCACCAGACAGCGGTGTTCGCCGCCAGCGCTTCGGCGGGTGTGCTCTCCTTCGCGGTCTCTTTCCTCTGCTCCTCCAGCGCAACCTTGAGGGCGTCCTCGACGCTGGAAGAGCTCTCCTGCCTGTTCATGACCCCTGACAGCAGCATGGTCAGCGACTGCCATTGGCCGCTCCGGAGATCTGCGCTGATGAGCTGGCGCATCACGTCGCCGGTGATCTTGATGTCGGGGAACCGGCTGGGATCGGGTGAGGGGATGGTGAACGGTGAGGCGTTCAGGGTGTCGATCAGGTTGCGTATCTGCTGGATGCCGTCCTCGACGCTGCCGCTGAGAGGGCAGCCGTCCCCTGCCTGGCCTGCCAGGCAGGCCTGCACGTAGCTACGCAGCGCTTTCTCGTGTCCCTCCTGCTGTCCCAGGGAGAACTCCGCATTGGATATGGCGGAATCGACTATGCCGTCGAGCACCATGTGGCCGGTGTTGTGGGGGAAGAGATCGGCGTAGGTGTATCCGATCTCGCTGCCGTAGGAGAACCCCAGGTAGTTCAGGGAACCCTGACCTGAGACGGCACGGAGGATGTCGAGGTCCCTCGCCACTGAGACGGTGTTCACATTGTCGAGGAGACCGGGCTCAGAGTTGTGCTCGCAAGCCTGCCTCAGTGCGGAGAGCTTCTCGACGTAGCCGTGTGCCCAGTCCTCGAAGGACTGCCCAGGGGCTGGGTTGGATGTGAGGTCCTGTGGCACCTCGGCGTCTCCGCATGTGATGGGGGTGGAGGCGCCCACGCCGCGGGGATCGAAGCCGACGATGTCGTAGCCCGCCAGCAGCTCCTGAGAGAACTGTCCCTGGACGGTCTCCACCAGGTCGATGCCGGAGCCGCCTGGGCCTCCGGGGTTGATGAACAGCGACCCGCGGGACTCGCCTTCGGCTGCGCGTTTCTTGACTGCGATCTGAATTGCCTTGCCCTCCGGCTGGCTGTAGTCCATGGGGACCCTCACCTTCGCGCAGGAGAACTGGCTCGCTGCTGCTGCCGGATCCATGCCTTTGCTTGTGCAGGGATACCAGGACACCTCCTGGCTGTAGTAGGACTCCAGGCCCTGGGGGGCTGTGGAGGTCTCGGTGGGCAGGGCCGAGGCGATCGGCCCGGGCGTCAGGAGAGCGGCACCCAGCATCAGCGCCGCCACGGACTTTCCCCTCCTGCCACTCTTGGGGCCCCGAAGGGCAGAGTTCGGATGTGTTGTGCTTGTCACCTTCGATTTCCTTTCCTTGCCTACACGGTCTGCTGCCCGGAGTGCCTGGATGCTCTTCCCCTGATTCCCCTGTGCCGCATCTGCGCATCCGGGTCATCCTGTTTGAAGGATGATTCACTCTAACCAAGGTGGGGGTCACCTAATGTTCAGGAAGGTCGCCGTTCTCCTGGCCAGGCCATGGATCATGCTGGTTTCCGAAGGTTCTCCATCAGGGGACGTCGGTCGAGCTGCGCCGGTAGCCAGGTGGTGGCGATGGCCAGCACCAGCGACGCGCCCACCACAGGCAGCATGCCCGCCAGGGGAATCGAGGCCAGGAAAGTCGAGGGCTGGCCCGAGATCGCTGTCATGACCACGGCGGTGACCAACGTCATGATCAGGCCGAAGAGAATGCCGGTGATGGCGTAGATCGCGCCCTCCAGCACCGTGGAGCCAAGGATGGTGCCCGACCTGGCGCCGATCACGCCGAGAAGCGCCCCCTCCTGGCGGCGGGCACGCCCCACCATGGCGATGTTCGCCACCCCGCCGACCCCGGAGATGATGAAGATCGGCACCGCGAGTGGCAGGAAGCCGTTCACAGTGCCCGTCGCGCCATTGGCCTGTCCGGCTCCGACGATGGAGTAGACGGTGCCCGTCATGGCGACGGCGATGGCGAACGGGGTGATCGTGGTCATGCTCATCGTCGACCGGTGCCAGGCATTGGCGCGGGCCGCGAACCATGCGGGACTGCGGCCGGGGATCAGCCTCGTCCAGGCCATCAGCAGCGGACGGAGGGTCAGGTTCGGCAGGCACAGGGCCGCCATGGCGGCGATCATGCCGACTGTTCCCCCGATGGTGATCCGGAAGCCGGGTGACTGGAGCACCTCCACCGTCATCGTCGGAGCACCAGGTGCGGTGTTCTCCAGGAGAACACTGGGGTTGAAGTGGGCGATGATGAGCATGACGGCAATCGCTACCACTCCTATCAGCAGCATCCCGGCGATGATCCACTGCCAGAGCCTGGTGCGGCTCGTGGGGGAGCCCGCCTCCCGCAGCGCCTGCATCTCGGGGGTGGATGCGGCCCGGCGTGCCGCTCCCAGCCCGCCTAGCAGGCAGAAGAGCGTGGTGATCAGCACCACGAGGGGGACGCCGAAGGGCGGCATGCTCAGTGGCAGCTCCTCGGGAAACATCCTCATCTCCCGCCAGGTCATCAGGTACAGACGGGTGGCGGGCAGGGCGAGCAGCCCTCCGATCAGACCCCCGGTCACGCCGACCACGATCACCTGCCGCAGGATGACAGAGCGGATCTGGGACCCTGGGATGCCGATCACCTTCCACAGCGCGTGCGAACGCTGTTGCGCGGCAACGGTGAGGGCCAGCGTCGTGGAGATCACGACGGTCGTGGCCAGTCCCACGAAGGAGACCAGATTGCTGCCGAGAAGGTGCGCGGCCAACGTCAGGAATGCGCTCTCGGGCTGGGCACCCGCCCACTGGGAGGCGCTCCACCAGGTGGTGATGATGAGGCTGATGACGGCGCCGCCGACGGTGGCCACCAGCAGCGACCACAGCCATTGGCGGGCGTGGTGGCGTAGTTCCTTCCAGACCAGTGTTGACATGTTTCCTCCTCAGGCGATGCGGGCCGCGTGGACGAGATCGGCAATCTGCCGGGGATCATGACTGGTTGACCATGCCGCGAGCCGGCCCTGGCTCATCACCGCGACATTGTCTGCGATAGCTGCCGCCTCGACGTCGTGGGTGACCATCACCACCGTCGTCCCCTGCTGGGTGAGCTGCCGCAGCCAGTCCAGGACGATGCGGGTGGCATCGATGTCCAGGGCCCCGGTGGGCTCGTCGGCGAAGACGATCTTCGGCTGGCTGGCCATCACCCGGGCAATCGCCACTCGCTGGCGCTCGCCCCCGGAGAGCTGATGGGGCTTGAGACCGGTGCGGTGCCCGAGCCCGACGGCCTCAAGGGCATCCTGGATCTGGCCCGTGGGTAGCGGTTTCCCGGCGAGCCTGGAGGGCATGGACACGTTCTCGGCGGCCGTCAGGGAGGCTATGAGGTTGTACTCCTGGAAGACGAAACCGACGTTGCTGGCGCGGAACCGGGCACGGGCGGCGGGCTTCAGATCCGAGGTGACGGTCCCGAGCATCGACACCTGACCGCTGGTCGGCTGGTCAAGGCCCGCCATGCAGTGCAGCAGCGTTGACTTGCCGGACCCGGAGGCCCCGACGATCGCGGTGAAGCTGCCTGCGGGAAGGTCGGCGTCCACGTGGTCCAGGGCCATGACCCTGGCGTCGTCGCGTCCTGGCACGTCGTAGACGCGGGTCAGCTGCCGAATCGAGATGGCGTCCTGCCTGCCTGGGTAGGAGCCGGTCATAGCGCGGCTGCCGTGTGCTGTCTGTGTCGAATGGGCTGAAGTCATGCCTCCAGCCTTTCCTCTGAACGTCCGCCCTCCCATCCTGGTAGCTGGTCAGTTGGGGTGGGGATAGCCCGACAGGACTGGGATCTCTGAGGGCGTTCTCAGATGTTGTCGCCCACGACACCTCGGCTGGCAGATCCCCCCATGCGCCACCCGCACGTGGAATCATTGCCCCCATGGGTCTGTTCGACTTCCTTGGCAAACGCTCCCCGGGTTTGAGTGTTGATGATGCGCTGCTGGCCCTCAGCAAGGGGGCTGTGCTGATTGACGTGCGCACCCCGGGTGAGTACGAGGCCGGTCACGCGCCGGGTGCCCGCCCCGTTGACCCGAAGTCGCTGCATGATGATCCGCTTGATGCCATTCATGGCGATGATCCTCTGGCGGAGCGCGACTCTGCGGTTCTGGTGATCTGCGACAACGGGCTGCGCAGCTCCGTCGCTGCCGCGGAGCTGCGCGACAAGGGCATTCTCGCTGAATCCGTTCAGGGCGGGCTGATTGCCTGGCGCGCTGACGGAAATCCGATCATCCCCGGCCCCTACCGTCGCCGATGAGACGCTGGGCGGCGACGCTTGGCGTCGCGGGGCTCGTGGCTTTGGGGGTGAACTACGTGCGGGGGCGGTTGACGATTGAGCGGCACGTCGCCGACTACGCCGACCACTGGCGGCGACGTGTCGACGTGCCTGAAGATGCCATCCACTATGTCGCGCTCGGTGATTCCGCCGCCCAGGGGGTGGGTGCCAGCACCGTCGAGGCCGGGTATGTCGCGCTGTTGGCGGGACGGATCGCGGAGGCGACGGGCTGCCGGGTGGTGGTGACGAACCTGTCGGCTTCCTCGGCGACCACGCGCGACGTGGTCCGTGAGCAGCTGCCCCGCCTGGTGGAGCTGGAACGCGCCCCCGACATTGTCACCCTGGATGCCGGGGGCAACGATGTGGTGCTGCCCGGCAATAACCTTGAATCCTTCGAGAAGCACTTCGCCGATATCGTCGCGGTCCTGCCCCGGGGATCCTTTGTCGCGGATGTGCCGTGGTTCACGCTGCCGGGGTTGGCGCGGCGCTCGGAGAAGTTCACGCAGGCTGCTGCACCCCTGATCGGGGTGTATGGACACCATCAGGTGCCCGTCCACGCAGCTGCCAGGGCGCTCGGGCCGCTGCGCTACCACCAGGCGACGGCGGGCGACTGGTTCCATCCCAACGATGCCGGGCACAGGGCGTGGGCGGACCTCTTCTGGGAGGCTATGGAGGATTCCGGGAGGATGGGTTTCCTGCGGAGCCAGTCCCTCGGGTAGAGTTTCCCGCTGACTGACCCACCCGGGCAGTCATGCCCTCCTGCCGCGGGACCGACCCGTGGCCGCCAGTCCGAAGGAGGTTGGGCAGTACCCATGCGCAAGTACGAGATCATGGTCCTCGTCGATTCCGATGTCGATGAGCGTCAGGTTCCTGGCCTGATCGACAAGCACCTTGAGGTCATCACCAACGGCGGCGGTGCCGTCGACAATGTTGACCACTGGGGACGTCGCAAGCTCGCCTACGACATCAACAAGAAGCCGGAGGCCAGCTACACCGTCATCCAGGTCACCTGCGAACCCTCAGTGGTCCAGGAGATGGACCGCCTCATGACCATCGACGAGAAGATCGTCCGCACCAAGGTGCTCCGTCTCGAGAAGTGAGCTTTCAACACGAGGGCCGACTCCCGGCGTCGCTGATGTAAACGTCAGGCCCGATGCCCATAGTGTTGAACAGCACCGACAAGTCCGATCCCGGAGGAGAACATGGCAGGCGAAACACAGATCACGCTGGTGGGCAATCTCACTGGAGACCCCGACCTTCGCTTCACCCCCAGTGGGGCAGCGGTGGCCAGCTTCACCGTCGCCTCGACGCCCCGCACCTTCGACCGTCAGTCGGGGGAGTGGCGCGACGGCGAGGCCATGTTCATCAACTGCTCCGTGTGGCGCCAGTACGCCGAGCATGTCGCAGAGTCCCTGTCCAAGGGAATGCGCGTGATCGTGCAGGGCCGGCTGAAGTCCCGTTCCTACGAGACTCAGCAGGGCGAGCGCCGCACCGTGTTCGAGGTTGATGTCGACGAGGTCGGTCCCTCCCTGCGATATGCCACAGCCAAGGTCACCCGCACCACGGGTGGGGGCCAGGGCGGCGGCGGATGGCAGGGCAACCAGAACCAGGGTGGCGGCCAGGGCTATGGCAACCAGGCCCCGCAGGCGCAGCAGGCCCCCCAGGGCAACGACCCTTGGGGAAGCCAGGGCGGCCAGGGCGGTTATGGCGGCGGGAACCGGGGCGGTAACGACCCGTGGAACCAAGCCGCTGCCGAGGAGCCCCCGTTCTGATCCACTTGGCACAACCGGCCCACAGGGTCGGCTGGCACATTCCGTCGTGAACCGACGGGCTTCCCATTGGGCTGGAGACAGCCCGCAACATTAGGAGAGCACCACAATGGCCGGTCCACAGCGCAAGTCTGTGAACAAGAAAAAGATCATGCCGGTGAAGACCACTCGCGTGGCCAACATCGACTACAAGGACATCGCGACGCTGAAGAGGTTCATCTCGGAGCGCGGCAAGATCCGCGCCCGCCGCGTGACCGGGCTGTCCGTCCAGGACCAGCGCAAGATCGCGCTGGCCGTCAAGAACGCGCGTGAGGTGGCTCTGCTGCCCTACGCCTCAACCGCACGCTGATCGGGGGAACACTGATGAAGCTCATTCTGACCAGCACCGTTGACAAACTCGGCATCGCCGGTGACATCGTCGAGGTCCGCAACGGCTACGGCCGCAACTATCTCGTCCCGCAGGGCAAGGCCATCGTGTGGTCCCGTGGCGCCGAGAAGCAGATCGAGGGCATCAAGCGTGCCCGCGATGCCCGTGAGATCCGCGGTATCGAGCATGCCCAGGAGATCCGCGAGCAGATTGAGGGACTCACCGTCCAGGTGGGAGCTCGCGTCGCCGAGTCCGGCTCGCTGTTCGGCGCCATCACCCCAGCGGAGGTGGCGAAGGCCATCAAGAAGGCCGGTGGCCCTGCCGTTGACAAGCGGTCCATCACCTTCTCCAAGCCGGTGAAGCGTGTCGGCAACCACACCGCAGCCATCAAGCTGCATGCCGCGGTCAACGCGCACCTCACCTTCGAGGTCGTCCCCGCCTGATCGGCACACCCGCCAGGCATTTACCGCCCCCGGGGAAGGTGCTTCACCGTATGCACCTCTCGCCCGGGGCGGTCCGGCGGCCTCATCGTTGCCATCTCGTGGTAAGGCCCCAGAGGGTGAGCCCGAATCACGACCAAGACGCCGACAGCGACTGTCTGTGCCATCATCCAAGCCTTCTCCACTCTGTCATGTGCTCCTGCTGGGTGACCAGCTGCTGCCCAGCTCATGCTCCAGCATTGCGTGTCGTGATTTTGCCGGGTGTTGTTTGTTTCTGGATGCAGCGTCTCGCTCCACAGGGTCTCTAGTGCGGTTTCGTTCGGCTGCCTTGGCGCAGCATCCGCTTTCATTTCACGCCTGCCCTGTGCACGAAACGCCGTACTACGTCTCGAGGCCGTCACCGTAGTACGTTCCCTGCGCCGCAGACGGCGATTCGTGCCACACCCACAGGATCTTGGCCCGAACGCTCCTGGGCCCCGGGCATGGGGCCTTACCGTCGTCTCAAGGCCCCAAGCGCAAGTCTCTGCGCACATGCTTAAGAGACGTCTATGAGACTTATCCACAGCTGCTAGCAACCGGACTCCGACAAGGTATTTTGCTGTTTCTGGCATCCCATGAATAAGCCTCCAGATTTGTGCCCAGCCGTCGTAGACCTGGGGAGGGGGAATCTTGCCAGACTCCTGCCGGCCCGGGTGTGACGAAGCGCACCCGCAGCTCTTCGTGTAATTCGTCTTCCCTCATTCCCTCCGCGCTCAGACTGAGCTGGAAGCCTAGGGCATCACAGGTGAAGGTTACGATATCACCTGAAATCATAGTGTTAACCTGTTCTAGAGGAGTTGTCAGGCCTCGACCTGTCCGTTTAATGATGGCCTCTTTTCTGGTCCACAACAGACTCAGATCATCTTTATTTCGCAGTAATTCTTTGAGGGATTTCTCCCCAGGGGCAGCCATGTAGTCGAACAGGCTTTCCTCAAAGGGGACGCGTCCCGATATATCCACTCCGACTGGAACGGGGCCTAGGAGACATGCGCACAGTGAGCCGTCGTGGGACCAGTTGAAGTGAAGCCCCGTTCCTGGGGTGAAATCTGGTTTGCCGAATCTTCCTATGGTGATTGGTGGAAGTGGTCCCGCCCGTTGCTCAGTCCAAAGTTTCTGAAGCAGTGAGAACACGGTGATACTGGTGTATCGATCTGTCAATCGGTCGTAGCGATCACTGCGTGTCTGCCGCTCCGATGGCACCTGGGAGCGAAATATATTAAACGAAATAGCATCCATTTCGCAGGCATCTGTTATAATGGCATTAATCATTATGCTGCCCGATCGAAGACGAGACACGCGTTGTGGCCACCAAAACCCAGAGAAAGTGATACCGCGCGTGAGAGTTTCGCTTTGCGGGACTTGTGCAGTACCACGTCGATATCGACGGCTGGATCGAGTTCCTGTGTGCCGATTGTGGGGGGGATCTCCTCGCGCTGCAGTGCGAGGACCGATGCTATGGCCTCCGTCGCCCCTGCGGCACCCATGAGGTGACCTGTCATTGATTTTGTGGAGGTCACGGGGGCATCCTGCCCAAATGCTCGTTTGATGGCCTGTGCCTCCAAGTGGTCGTTCTTGATGGTGCCGGTGCCATGGGCGTTGACATGGATAGTTCCAGAGGTCTCGTCCGCCTCGGATAGGGCATCGGAGATGGCGCGATCCACGGCTGCGCCATCATCGGCTGGCGCTGTGATGTGAAACGCGTCTGTGGTGTTCCCGTAGCCTGTGACCCGCGCCAGGATGGTGGCACCGCGTGCGAGTGCGTGTTCCTCGCGTTCCAGGACCACTACGGCACCCCCCTCACCCATGACGAAACCGGCCCGGTATCGGTCGAAGGGTAGGCTGGCCCGGTCGGGATCTGCGGACAGGGTCAAGGCACGTAGATTCTGGAAGCCGGCCAGTGGCAGCTGGTTCCCCAGCATCTCCGCCCCACCGCATACCATGACGTCGGCATAGCCATGACGTATGGTGCGGGCCCCCTCGCCGATGCTCATAGCGCTTGAGGCGCAGGCCGATACGTGGGCCAATGTGGGGCCGTGGGCCCCCAGCTCAATGGCCGCCATGCCCGCAAGGATGTTGCAGGTCCATTTCGGGATTAGCATCGGGGATACCCGCCGTGATCCGAGCTTCCGCAGAGTGTCATATTCACTGGTGGCAGTACTCACTCCGCCTAGACCTGAAGAGAGGTAGAGGCCCAGCCTGAACGGGTCGACCTGACCGATGAGCTCCGCCTGTGCGACGGCTTCCCGGACGGCAACCAGCCCGAAGGAGGTGTAGGGATCCTGCCTGCGGAGTTCGAGCGCTGAGAAGTGCTGTGTTGGGTCAAAATCTGCTGCGGGAGCGTATACCTTCACAGCAAGGTCAGAGCCATGCCCAGCCGGTATCGATGTGATGCCGTGGCGACCGATAAACAGATTTCTCTCGAAATCATGACGATTTGCGCCGATGGGGCTGACCACTCCCATCCCCGTGATGACCACGTTATGCATGATCGAGCACCGCATCGTTGATGCAGTCAAAGAGGTCTTGCACAGTCTTGACGTTCTCATTGAACTGGATCTCGCGGCCCAGCTCATCCTCAACCTTCATCGAGAACTCGAAGATTCCGATGGAGTCGACGCCGACTGCTGCCAGGTCGTCCTGCAGGGTCAGAGTTTCGGGGGTCCGAGTTGTGAACTCGGCGAGGGCGGTAATGAAATCAATCTCAGTCATGGTTTTTTCCTTCTTGGTTGTGAGTTGCTGCGCTGTTGAAGAGATGAGAGGTGTCTCAGAAGCCTAGGCTCCGGAGCCAGGCCAAGAGCTCGTCCTCACGACGGTCGGCCACAGAGCGATCCCAGCGGCCCATGGTCCGGGAATCGACCAGGACTCCGTCAGAGAGATACACCACTCTGTCGGCACGAGCTGCGCAGGCTGCATCGTGAGTGACCATCACGATGGTTCGGCCACTGGCGTGGACGGCGCTGAGCGTGTCCATGACCTCTGCGGTCATAGAGCTGTTGAGCGCGCCGGTTGGTTCATCCGCGAATAAGATCGCGGGCTCACCGGCCAAAGCGCGGCAGATGGAGGCACGTTGCAGCTGCCCGCCTGAGACCTCAGTTATTCCATGGTTTCTGATGTGGCTGATGCCGAAACGGTCGAGAAGCGCGTCGACGCGGGTGACGGTCTGATCGGCCTGCTTTGGATTCGCTTTGAGTGCGGGGAGCAGGATGTTGTCGCGGATGGTCAGATTGGATAGGAAATGTGCTTGCTGGAAGACGAATCCCATGCGCGTGAGACGTACTTGACTCATCTGCTTGTCGTTCAGTCCTGTGAGGTCATTACCTTCCAGACGGACCGTGCCTGACGTGGGCTTGTCCATGCCGCTGATGCTGTACAGCAGGGTGGATTTCCCGGAGCCTGAAGCCCCCATGATGGCCAGAAACTCTCCCGCTGTGACATTCAGGTCGATGCCGTGCAGCACCTGAGTTGGCGGTTCTGTGGTGGTGTAGATCTTGGTGATTCCGGTGCATTCGAGTGTGTATGACATGGATAGACCTTTCAGTTATTGAGCCAATGGCTGGATTCGCCGCGTCGCAGCCCAACCGTGAGAAGTGCAGAAGCCAGATAGCCGATCCCGATCAGGGCCAAAGGATAGCCCACATAGACCAAGAGTGGATTGGGGATGAACTTGAGGCTGGTCAGCCCGATCTTTGCCAGTGACAGTAGGCTGCTGACGAAAGACTCCCCAAGAGTCGCCGCAAAAAGCACCCCCAGAACAGTGCCAATGGTGACCATGATCAGAGTTTTCAGGCGAATCTGGCTGATGATCTCTCCCTTGGAGAAGCCCAAAGCAGACATCACGCCCATGCGACGGCGCTCGCGGGTGAGCTGCAGCTTGAGGAATAGTCCTGTGATGAGGGCGGCAACTCCGAGGCCGAAGGCGAACGACAGCACGGCTGCGCTGCGGAAGGCGTCAGTCACATAGGACAGGGTCTGCGCAACGTATTTCTGCATGGGGACAATGTTGGCGTTCGGGAACTGTGAACCATACTCTTCCACAACTGTGGCCGGGTCGGTGTTAACGGTGTCAGCGTAGAACACGTAGCTGGCCGCATCGTGTTCAGGTACTGGACCCTGCATCTTGGCGGTGTGACCGCCGCTAGTGACATCTTGATATATGCCGGATACTGTGATCGTGCTTGTGGTCTCACCCATGCGAACAGTCAAGGTGTCACCGACATGTACTTTGTATTTGTCGGCGTTGAGGGCCGAGAGGGCGATCTGACCAGCCTCGGGCCTGGATCCATGAATGAACTGTACTGTTCCCTCTGAGTAGTCACCCACTTCAACCCGGAGAGTCTCCCAGCCTTCCTCCCCCTGGACCTCATACAGCATGTTGGCGTAGACCCGGATGTCCTTCAAACGATTGTCATTATCCATCGCTGACTGAAGTTGTGCACGCATCTCGTCCACTTGATTGGAGAACTGAATATCTGCTCGAAGATCAGCTTCGGGAGCGCCCATATAGGTCACGAACTTCGGACTGGAAAAAGTGCTTAGGAGGTTCGTGGGAAGGATCAGCAACATTGACGACAGCAAGAAGACGAGTGGGATGAGGATCCACTGATGTAGATCTGAGCGCAGATCAAGCAGTGCCAGGCGTTGGTTGAGACCGAGACGGCTTCTACTCAGATTCGTGCGGCGTGCGCGACGAGCCTGACGGGCTGTCTTGCGAGCTGTCTGCCTTTCATTCAGAGTGCTGCCATGCACGAGGGCGTTGATCACTTCGACTTTCCTGACGCCTCGCAGGATGCTGTAGCAGATTGTCATCACCAGCAAATAGACTAGGAGTAGTGCGGCCACCGGTGCGATGACCGTCGCAATGCTGGGTGGGGGAGTCGAGTAGTTCTTCACGATGCTTGTTGTCAGCAGGTTTGTGGCGAAGATTCCCAGCACCCCGCCGATAATGCATGCGGCCAGTGTCATCAGGCTGTATTTGCCGAGGTATAGCCCAGTGATGGCTCGTGTTGGGAGTCCGATGGCCCGCATCACGCCGATTTCGCGAACCTCATCTTCTATTGTTCCTCGAATGATGAAGCGTAGGTTGATGAGGGCGATCACAATGAGCAGGAGGCTGGCGAAGACGAGTGCTACTGCAACCAGTCCGTCGCTGAAAGCGTTGATCAGCAAGATGATGTCGAAGGTGACGGCTTGGCCGTTACGAGGCATGGAGTCATTCGCCTCGTAGGCGGTCTGGAAAGCTCCTGTGCGGGAGGGATCTTTTAGACGGTACTCGACGATGATCTCGCTGTTCCCGCCGCCAGCCTCACGTAGTTGGGTCAGGTCCTCAGAGGAGATGACGAAACGGGTGGCCGCAGACAGGGAGGACGCCATCTGGGAGTCCTTCACAAAACCGATGATCTTGAACTCTTGTGTTCCCGTGTTCGTCTGGACGTTGAGGATGTCTCCGATGTGGAGCGAGAACTTGTCTTGATAGGCAACAGGAACGTAGACTTCGCCCGTCTTTGGCCGGACGATGCTGCCGGAGTCATCCAGCAGGTGGTCGAAGGCCTCATTCTGAGTGATGAAGAGGTTGTCCATGAGACTGTCAGACAGGCTGCCAGAGGCATCAGTGCCAGGTCGACTCCAGGTCAGGGAAGCCGAGTTGAAGCTGAGGTGGTCCTCAATCAGCCATGAATCGATCTCTGGGTGCTCAGAGGCGAAGTCCTCAAGGGCCTGTCTGTCGTAGCTTCCCGTATGCATCTGCAGGAAGTGTGGGGGCTTGGCCTCCTCGAAGAGCTGGTTGATGCCGCCAACGAGGCGCTCCATCACCATGCAGCCAGTAGCCATGAGGAAGGCGCTCAAGACCAGTATGGCCATGAGGGCCAGGTTGATCCCCCAGTTTCGCTTGAGATCGTTGCGAGAGTAGCGCAGGTATAGACGTTCTTTCATTGCAAACTCCAGACTCCTGGGATCATCAGTGACATCCACGTCAGGACAACGTGATAGATCACGTCAAGGACTATGTTGCCGATCTCCACCCAATCTGTGACGCTCTTCTCTCGGCGTTTCCGAAGTACCTCCTGGGTGTGGGTGCACAGACCGCTCAGGCCGTAGATGTAGAGGGTGACCAGTGCCGCGACCCAGAAGTTGCCCTGGAACCAGATGGCAAGCACGCCCATGATGCCCAGGCCCAGCTGCTGAAACCCGTACTTGATCTGATAAGGGCTGCTGGCCCAGCCCAGGCTGGCTGCTGTCTTTTCGGGAGTGATGACATTGATGAAGAACCCGACGAGGGCCAGCAGCCCATGCGTCACCACGAACTGATGCAGCAGCAGTGTGTGCATGATGGTTGCGGTCTCAGATGGAAATCCGGCCAGTGCCAGCTGGATGACGCCTGTGACGGCACCGATCCCGATGAAGATGAGAATCCACATCTCAGGCAACCTCCTCCATGGTCTGTGGCAGGTTGTTCTGGAGTGCACAGACACTCCGGACGTGAGGGATGATGACTGCCATCAATGCGAGGCAGACTCCGACGAGCATGAAGAGAAGGCCGATGCCGCGGGATTCCCCCACGCCGATGAGCTGTCCGAGGGAGTCAGCCCATGCACCACCGGGACGCAGCATGGGGTTGAAGATTTTGTCTGCAAGCGGCCCAGAGACCGCGTACGCAACGACGTACCCCAGCTGGGAGATCAGTCCCATGAGTCCCCAGACCTTGCCCTGGGTCTCATTCGGAATTGATGACCGGGCTATGACCTCGATGCTCGTGTTGAGGGGGGGAAGGGTTGTGAAGAAGACGAAGGCGAGGATCCCGATGGCGATGACACTCGTTGTGGTTCCCATCAGGAAGACCAGGATGCCGCCCACTGCGAGACACCGTGCGATATAGGTCAGGTAGGCGTTCTTCATGTTGAAGATCCCGATGACCAAGCTGGCGACCACCATGCCGATCGCAGCGCCTGAGCGGACCACTCCGAGCGTTGACTCGTCGGCGAGGTCAAGCACCATGGGGGTCAGCAGGGTCTGCAGAAACCCCATGCAGAATGTGACCAGGGTGATCAGCAACATCAGCACAGTGATGCCTGGAGTATGGCGGAGAAAGGCCAGCCCTTCGCGGAAGTCAGCCCAGAAGGTGTTCTTCACCTTGGGGCGGGCTGTCTTTGTGGTGCGCCACACCAGCAACATGCATGAGGTCGTCACAACCATCGTGGCGATATCAATTATCAGTACGGTCGTAATCCCGAAGGTGACCATGAGGAATCCTGCAATGGCGGGAGAGAGCAGGTATTGAGAGGCTGAGGCGAGCTGAACCATTCCCCCTGCCCTGGCGTACTGTTCAGGAGTCAGCAGATCCGTGACAGTTGCCCGGTAAGCGGGGTCCATGACGGAGCTGAAGATGGAGCTGAACGCGACGCACAGGCAGATTACCGGGATGGAGGCGACCCCTGTGTGGAACGCGATGATCAGGGCCAAGAGACCGATGGCAGAGAACGAGTCCCCCAAGATCATCAGAAGGCGCCGGTCAAACCGATCAGCGAGCACCCCTCCCAGGGGAGCTAACACGAGAGATGGCAGGAAAGCAGCCAGAGTGACGAGGGCAACGGAAGTGCTGAGACCAGACTGCTGGTAGACGTAGACTCCGAGTCCGAAGGCGGTGAGCCCGTTGCCGATGCGAGCCACCATCTGAGCACCCCAGATCAACATGAAACTACGGAAATTCTGGGTTGCCTTTTTCTCAGAGATGGGTGAGGAGAGGGCGGTTTCTGTGGTGGGAAGATCTAATGTCTTGAGGGACTGGTCCTGTTGACTCATATCCTTGCTTTCGGTCGACGGAGAACTCAGAGTGCGTTGATAATCTGGTTCAGGGCTTCAGTGTTGTGGAGGATGAACATGTGTTCTTCGTCCGTCAGTACATGGGTTCTGACGGGAAAGGTGAAATATTCCTGCCAGGCGGTGGGTGTGCCCTCGGGGATTTGGGGGTCCCGACTGCCGAAAACCAGGCTGGTGTGAACCCTGAGTTTCATGGATGGTCTTTGTTTGGCCTGTTCTAGCACCTTGTAATCGGCGCGGAAGGAGGGGATCAGCATGCTCATGATGGACTTGTCCTTGACTACCTCTTCGGGAATGGCGCCGAAGGAGCAGAGGTGGAGAAGAAGGTCGGCTTCTGGAAGTTCTGCATACCCTGTGACGGGTAGATGGTGAGGTGCGCATGAGCCTGATAGAACCAGATGCGACGGCATCCGATAGAAGAACCTGGGATGTTGTGACATGGCGACCAGCACATTGTAGGCCACGATGCTTCCCATGCTGTGACCGAAGACCACCGCATCGGGTTTGAGAATCTTTGCCAGTTTTCCTAGGTAGTGGTTCAGCAGGCTGTTCAGGTTCTTCGCCGGAGGCAATAGGCATGGCCCGTGTCCGGGTGGGTTCGCGGTCCAAATATCCCAGTCGCCTTCCAGGTCGGAAATCAGCTGGTTGTAGGAGGAGCCGAAGCCGCCAAGGAAGGGGAACATGATGAGTTGACGGCCTGTGGTGGAAGGGCGTAGATTCCAGAAAGTGTTGTCTCTCATGATACTCCATCAAGGACTGTGTCAAGGGTGATCTTTGGGGCAGGGGCGACGTGTGAATCCAAGCTGCGATCCCCTTTCCCTGAGATGACAGCACCTGTCTGGGTTGTGTAGGTATTTTCCAAGTATTCGGGGAATGAATGTGGTTCCCGTGAAGCCTTGCGATCCTGCCTGCTCAATACGGTGCACAAGATGACGACCATCGGCGTGAATAGAGCGATCTGAATGAGCTGGGTAGAGGCGGTGAAATAATACATACGCCACATGCTTCCGGAGGCTGATACCCAGAACGGGACGAGGAAGAAAAGAACATTTCCCTTCATGCGAGTGAGTAGATGACTCATGGCGATGCTGAGGATGATGAGCTGCAGTGTGTATAGCGGCCAGGCGGTGGCCAGATCGAATGATGAGAACAGGTTTCCTGGAGCTGCGAAGAGTCCGATTCCCAATCCGGTTGCGACTCCGGACCATAAGTGGCTTTTGGTGAGGCGATGCATGGCGGGAAGAAAGAAGCCAAACCATCCCATAGCGATGGCCAGCATGCCGGCCTCGCCGAAGAATAAGCCAAGGAATGACGAGAACATCTCAGATGGGGACATCGGTTCTGGAGGCACGGGAATACCTGCGGCCATACAGGCGAAATGGACGGCGAGAACATATACGAGCATGGCTGCGGCTAGCGCTGGAAGCCACAGGAGGTCGCGTCGCCGGGGGATGAGTGTTAGAAAGAAGTTCAGCAGGCCTCGGGGGCCATCATACGACAGTAGTATTACGACGGTCGCGATAGCTGGAGAATTGAGGATGACTACTACGACTGGATTGGTCAGTGACAACGTTCCGAGTGTCATCACGGCAAATTCGTAGTTGGCCAGATAGAACAGGGTCAGTGCCCAGACGGATCCGACGGTGAGTGCGAGGAAGGTGGCCATGTGGGCGATATAGGGACGCCCGGCCCGCTGTTGCTTTGATCTAAACATTGTTCTTCCTGAATCAGAGGATGTTGATAGTTATTTTGATGTGCTGGTGAATGTGGTTGTTGACTCTTGCTGGCTACATCCCGTGCAAGGCCGTGAGGTTGGTGAATGGATGGTTGATTACAGAAGTGTGGCGTATTCTTCGGCCAGGCAGCTGCTGATCTCGTCGATGGTGTCGAACTGGAAGAGGGCTACGGGGTTGACTTTGATGGACAGCGTTTTACGGAGACGATTGATGATTTTCAGCGCCTGGATGGAAGAAATTCCCATTCGCATGAAACTGGTGTGCTCGTCAATCTCGTCTGGAGTGGTGTTGAGTTCGGTTGCGATCTCTTCGGTCAGCATTTTCGTGACGTACTCTTTTGTCATGTTCTTCTCCTAGGTGAGTGAAGTGACCCAGTGGGGGGTGTGCGTGAATGGATAGGGGTTGAGGGTAAGAAGTGATCCGGTCTCGTCTGGGAAGAGAACCTCCCAGTTGAGGAGGCAACCCTTCAGGAATAGGAGGGCTGCGACCTCTAAATCCGGTGTAGTTGCGTCCAGCTGAAGGGCATTGTCCTCGTCCCGCGATCCGGTTGTGACCGTGAGATCGGATTCGCGGGGGGTGGAGTCGGTGACGAGCACCTGACCGACAAACATCGTGCGGAAGAGTGATTCCCGCTCCAGGGTCGCTGGAGTTGGTCGGAGCAGCAGCCTTCTGATGGGGGTCGTAGGATGGGCTGTGGTGACCGTGCAGCTCTCGGGATGATCGAGGTCCCAATGCAGAACTGCTCGCCAGTCAAGGGCTGGTTGGAACCGGCTGAGGGTCATGGCTAGGTTGTACGGATCGGCGCCAGAGGTGAGACGGCGGCGTGCCTCGGTGATCCGTGTGTTGAGAGCTGCTGGTGATGAGGCGGAGAGGCACAGCACAGGAGTAGCCAGAGCGGTTCCTGTGCGCTCAGGGTCGCCTTCTGCCACCACCATGTGTACGTTGGTGCCTCCGAGGCCCAGCGAGGTGATGGCGCCGACACGGGGCTGATCGGCTGTTCGTTCCCACGGCTGTGGCTCAGTCACCACCTGGAAGGGTGTCTCCTCCAACTGGAGGAGCGGATTGAGGGTTTGCAGGTGCAGGTTCGGGGCCATCTGGCCGTGTTTGAGGCTGAGGAGCAGCTTTGCCAGCCCGGCGCCTCCTGCGGCTGCCAGAAGATGGCCGAAGTTCGACTTCACGGAGCCGATGCCGACCTTGCGGTTTCCGAAGTCCTGCAGCCCGTAGACCTGGCCTAGGGCGTTGATCTCGATCGGGTCGCCGATCCGGGTTCCGGTGCCGTGCGTCTCGATGTAGCCAATCTGTGTGTGGTCGATGCCCGAGGCATAGCAGTCGCGAATGACGCGGGCTTGGCCTCGGGGGTTGGGAGCCATGATGTTGAGGGAGGAACCGTCGTTGTTGATGGCATGGGCCAGAATGCGACCGTAGATGTGACGGTTCTTGCGGCGGGCGATATCGTCGCGCTCAAGCACTACCACCACAGCGCCCTCACCGATCAGGGTACCGTCGGCCTGCGCGTCGAAAACCCGGGTGACGTCGCTGGGCGTCGTTATTCCGCCCTGATCGCACAGCATGGTTGAGAAGACGGAGCTAAGGATATTGGCTCCTCCGACGATTGCCCCATCGCAGCCGGCATAAGTGATCGCATCAATGGCCTGCGTCATGGCGGTCAGAAATGATGAGCAGGCGGTGTCGATGGAGGCGACGGGACCCGTGAAATTGTGCTGGTGGGAGACCCGAGCGGCGATTGCGCTGTTGATGCTGTTCATGATTGTCCGCGGATGGACGCTGTCCGGTCCGTGCTGGGCCAGGTGCTGACAGACCAACGGGTAGTAGGCGTTGGTGGCCAGTGCCATGTAGACCGCATAGCGACGATTCTCAGAGCGATGGGGTTCGATGAGCCCTGCGTCGCAGACGGCATCATGGGCCAGCTCCATCAGTATCCGTTGCTGTGGGTCCATGAAGCGAGCCTCTTCAGACTCGATCCCAAAGAAGTCCGCGTCGAACCTCTCAATGTCGTCGAGCTCCCCAATGGTATCCGTCCACTCCTTGGCGCCGACTAAATCACGACGGTGCTTGCTGACGGGAGCTGTCCTGTCGATCCCATTGACCAGTAGGGCCCAGAACTCGTCCTGTGTGTTCGCTCCTGGGAGGCGGAGGGCCAAACCTGTGATGCAGACCGTTGGCTTGTCATTCATGAGATGGTCCTCGCAGTCAGCTCAGGCTGGTCGGTGAGCCATTGCACGTGCACCGCTTCATCGTCATACCAGAGATTGACCTGAGTATCAGCCATGGCGGGTCCGGGAAGATCCTCTGAAGGCCGATCGGTTGGGCTGATGTATCCCTGAAAGTTCACCAGAGTGAAACCGAGCTTTCCATCGTCACTGTGATAGGCAGAACGCAACCTCTCAACGATCGGGATTTGCTGGCTGTCTTCAGAAGATAGCGCGTGGAGGTAATGCAGCCCTCGGTCTCTTGCAGTGGCCAGTCGCTGTGTGACGGTTGGTTGGTCGTCATTGCCATTCAGCATGACTGGCACTGCGTCGAGGAACTCACCGAGGCAGCTGGAGTAGTCCTTGCCCCGCCATTGGCGACAGTCGGAGACGATGCCCACCGCAACTGCGGACTCGTTGCTGACCTCTGACAGTTGTGAGTGAACTGAGTGCAGTCCGAGCTCAAGGGGGTTCTGACCGTTGAGGGGCATGACTGAGTGGGAAGGTAGATCAGGGCTGTTGCGGAGGGCACGTTTCACAGCCTCGTTCGAAGACAGCCACCGGGAGTAGTCAAATTGCTTGATCTCGTCTTTCCAATCCTGATCTTCGGTGAGACCGCTCAGGAAAGAGCTGTAGCGTTGCGCTGTGGGCGAGCTGCTTCCATGGATACGGCTTTGTAACTCATCGCGGAGTATTTGTGCGCTGAAGCCATCGAAGATGCTGTGGTGGAAGATCCACACCAAGCGGGCTGACGTGTCAGACTCCATGATGATGGCGCATCTCCACAGAAGTCCCCTGTCGAAGGGCGAGGCTGCCAATCCGTGAGCGAGCGCATTGGTCAGGTCGGTGAGCTGATGTGCGGACATCCAACGCAGATCGTGTGTTCGCAGCAGCACAGGTAATTCAGCGAGTGCCTCGGCAGATACCACATCGAAACCAGATGTGCTGGAGCGTGCCCTCAACACCTCGTGATCGAAGACCATCCCGGACACTGCCTCGCAGAGCGTGGTTGTGTCAATGCCAGAGAGCCTATGGATGAAACCGCCGATTGCGGCCCTGCCTGAGGCGTGCAGGTGGGCCAGACCACTTGCGTCAAACTGGTACTCCGGAGCCTCACAGGAGAATGCCTCCGCTAGGTCGACAGAGTCAGCCACGATATTGGCGGTCAGGCGGTCCAGAGCGGACTTGTCCAACGTGCGTTCGGCGTGGGTTGATGTGGTGGTAGCTGGAGAGGAAGATGCTGTGGCTGTCAGGACCTGCGTGAGCTGCGCCACCGTCGGATAACGGTAGATGTCGCTGACCTGGCAGGTGAAGCCCAGCTCTCGAAGTCGGCGGGCCAGGGCTATGGCCTGGATTGACTGCACGCCGGAGGTGAAGAAGTCGGTGCTGGGAGACAACGCCGGGTGCGCGAGGACTTCTCGAGCGGCAGCCAGGATCTCTGGGGAGGCAACTCCTGCCGGTGCTGTCTGCTCGGTGGGTGCCTCAAGCTTTGCGGAGGCTTCAAGTTCTGCGAGAAGTTTCTTCCGGTCTACCTTGCCGTTGACGTTCAGCGGAAACTTGGCGACCTTTACCAGCTGCTGCGGCACCATGTGGGCAGGAAGTGTCTCATTCAGATGAGAGCGCAGATCGTTCGGCTCTGCCTCGCCAATGTAGAATCCCAGTAACTGGCTGACGTTGTGCTCAGAGACGGTGTGTATGACTATGGCATCGGTGACCTCGGCGTGTTTTTGGGCAACGATTTCTATCTCGGATAGCTCGATCCGGTGACCCGCATGCTTGACTTGTCGGTCCACCCTGTCCAGGAATACCAGCCTGTATTTCTCGTCGAGAACCACTCGGTCACCAGTCCGGTAAACACGCTTGCCGAGGTTACCGAGATTCTCCGGGAATTTCTCGGCGGTCAGCTCGGGGCGCTTGTGGTACCCCAAAGCCAGCCCAGGACCTGCGACGCACAGCTCGCCTGGGACGCCCCTAGGCATGTCCATGCCATCGGGATTGATGACGAACAACTCGCGGTTGTTGGTGGGGAAGCCGATGGGCATGCGGCGGAAATCAGGATACTCATCAACCCGGAAGCAGGTGCTGAAGATCGATGCTTCGGTGGGGCCGTATAGGTTGAAAAGCCGACCTGGACCGAACACCTCGTAGGCGCGTGCCGCTGCCCACGGCTGCATCGCCTCACCAGCGACCACAAGGGCTGACATGCCTGCCACCGCTTCTGGGTTCTCGGCCATTAGGAGATGGAATACCGCCGTGATGAGCACGCCTTTATTCACTTTTTCAGTGCGGATCAAATCCGCCAACAGGTAGGGGTCCATGTTGTGGGCATGACTTCCCATGACAATCGTTGCTCCCGAGAGGAGCGCCCCATAGACGTCGAACATTGACGGATCGAAGGTGTATCCAGTCAGATGGAGAACACGGTCCCCCGGCTGGTAATGAACATAGTCAGTGTCGATGCAGGTGCTCAAAGTCCCACCGTGCGTGACCAGGATTCCTTTGGGACGGCCTGTCGTGCCAGAGGTGTAGAGCATGATGAGTTGGCTTTCAGGCGTTAGGCCCTGCGGCGGCTCGTAAGCACCGGACAGATCTGCGGGCTGGAGAGCAGACACCCCGTCTGGCAGCCGCTGTTCCTGTGGGTTGCTGCACAGCACCACTGAGGCTTGAGCATCTGACAAGGTCTGCATGATGCGTTTGTCCGGTGTCTTGGGGTCGAACGGCAGCTCAACGGCGCCGCAGATCGCCAGAGCAATCCTCGACCACACCTGCCAGGGTCCGCGCTCAATGATGGTGCCCACCACGTCTCCTGGCTTGATTCCGGCTTCTTGCAGGCCACCCGCCAGAGACCTTGTGATCTGATCGACCTCCCCGTAGCTCCACTGCTCACCCTCCCAGCGCAATGCCGGGAGATCTGCATAGCGAGCGAATGCCTCACGTAACGGCACATCCAACGCAGTGGTGATGGGAGAGCCTCCAGCTGTCAGGACATCACGTCGCCGATCGCGCTCCTCACCTGATTCCAGAGGTACAAGCGCCAGTTGACGATCTGCGTCCTTGGGGAACTCGATAAGAAGCTGCTCGAGAAGTCGTGCCATGGTGACGATCGTGGTGGAGTCGAACAGCTCGGTCTGGTAGTCGAGGTCGATGCTGTACTGGCCGTTCTGCTCTGCGATGCTGAATGACAGGGGGTAACGGCTGCGAAGCTTGCCGGGGGGTAGCGCCTCCAGCGTCAGACCATCGATCTTCAGTTCCTCGGTTCCGACGGTGACGAAGCTGATCAACACATCGAATAGCGGATGCGCGCTCCCGGACGCAGGTATTCCGCTGGCGGTGAGCACATCCTCGAAGGGGGCATTCTGGTGGGAGAGGACCTCAACGATGTGATCATGAGTGTTCGTGACTGCTTGGCGGACGCTCTGATCGGAGCTGACATCGATGTCCAGTGGCAGGGTGTTGACGAACATCCCGACTGTGCCTTCGGCTCCGGGTATTGTCCGTCCGGACACGGCAGTGCCGATCAGGAACTGGGACTGGCCGCTGAAGAGGTTCAGAACTCGACCGATGGCGGTTAGGAATACTGAATAAGGTGTGGCTTTGCAGCTTGAGGCGAGCCGAATCAGAGTTTCCTTTGTCACCGGAGATTCCAGAGTGATCCGATCACCGACGAAGGTCGGCTCTTCAGGCTGGGTGTGATCGTAGGGCAGCTCCAGGCGCGCCGGGGCATCGCCAAGCATTGTTGTGAAAAAGGCCACGTCCCTGGCCAAGGCTCCAGACGCCTCCAGCTCGGCAATCTTGGCCATACATGTGGGATAGGGCATGGGCGCTACGCCGAGGTCATGGTCTGCCCAGGCGTTGATGAGATCCTGAGTCAGGACAGCCAGTGAAGCCTGATCCCCCACGATGTGGTGCAGATCCAGTTGCAGATAGTGCTCAGTGTCGGAGACTGTCAGGACCTCGACCCGGAACAGAGGAGCCTGTGAGAGATCGAATGGCCTTGGCTCTGCGGCCAGTCTCACGGCGGCCTCCTGTGGTGAGACCAGAACCTGGGATACGACATCCGGTACCTCTTTGTGCACGTGCTGGATCAGGTCTGCGCCGTCCAGGTGGAAGGAGGTGCGAAGTTGGTCATGGCGGGCCACCAGCGTTGCGCAGGCCCGGCGGAGCTGGGTGATATCGAACTCTCCGGTGATCTTGTAGTTGATCGCCAGGTTGTACGCGGTGGTGTTGCCCTGGATGGCGCAGACCGCATATATCCGGCGTTGGGCCGCTGAAGCTGGGAATGTGCCAGACAGTGCTGTCTCCACAGGGCAATCAGATAGTTTTGCCGATGAGGGAGAGGCGTCTGCCAGCCGATCTCGGAGTCTCTTGAACTGGGACGTCGCAAAGATGTCCTTGACAGTCAGGGTCTTCCCCATGCGTTCCTGGATCAGCGTGCACAGTCGGATGGCGGTGAGAGAATCACCTCCGCTGGTCAGGAAGTCATCGTTATCCTCTGGGGTGACTCCGATGACCTCAGCCCAGAGCTCTTTGAGGATTTCCTCGGCGCCGGACTGGTCATCTGTCGCCTTGGGCGCAGGATGAGAGGGAGTCGAGCTGCTGAGCTGATCGAGACGCACGTCGCTGGTGAGATGCTGTTCGGCAAATGCGTATCCAGGCAAGGGCGTCCGGCGCCCCCCGACGTGGAACAGGGAACGGTCGACGGTGGCTCCGTGGACCCAGGCCGATGCCATGAGATTGCGGAGATACTCTCCTGTGATGGGGCCACTCAGCTCTGTTGCGTTCACCGGGATACTTAAAGCAGGTGCGGTGACGTCGCCCGTTCGAAGCTGCGCAAGTGCCTCAACCATGCTGATCCGGCCGCTCACATGAGCGATGGCGATCCTCAGCAGCCGATCCTCACCAGGGCATGCTGTGAGGCAATCAGGACTCACAGTAGTGAGCAGCGCTGCCCTCAGCAGGAACTGGGCAATGCGATGGACGGCTTGATCGGTGCTGGACGTGTGCATTGAGGCGCGGAGTGCGCTACGAGCGTTCTCGTCGAATTGGGCGAGCAGCTGCTCAAGTTCGGTCAGATAGGCGGAGCTGAGCACGTCATCGTTGCCATGCACGCCAGGAAATGTTAAAGAGACTCGGTCTGAGGCGTTCCCAAGCAGGGTAGCAGAGTCGGCCTCAACCCATGTCAGTGGGGAACCATGTGTGGTGACGGCTGCTGCTCGGTGATCGAACTCGGCTCGGCCCATGGCCAATGTGAAGGCGGCGTCTCGTAGGGAGAGCCCATCTTCAACAGCGGATTCGATGGTGCGCTGCATCTGGCTCAGCGCCTCACGTGTGCAAGCCGAGATGCTGAGCGTCACTGTTGCGCCCTCATCAGATGGCTCAGTCCTCGCAGGTGCCTGTTCCAAGATCACATGGGCGTTGGTGCCACCGATGCCGAATGAGCTGACGGCAGCCTTACGAACCCCTGCAGCGGAGGTGACGCTGGTCGGAATGTACAAGCGACCGGAAGGCTCGATTGCCTCGTTGAGGTGAGTGAAATTGGCTACCGGGGGAATCTCCTGCCGGTGCAGTACACCGACTGCGCCCAGGAATCCCGCGATGCCCGCTGCTGCGTCAAGGTGTCCGATGTTCGCCTTGACGGCTCCAAGCGCGCATGGGTTTTCATGGCCGTAGACCTGTGAGAGTGCGGCGTACTCAATGGGGTCTCCCAGCACTGTGCCAGTACCGTGGGTTTCGACATAGCCGATGTCATCAGCGCTCACGGCAGCATCTGCCAGGGCGCTGCGGATGACCCGCTCCTGCCCCTGAACACCGGGCGCGGTGTATCCGACTTTGGCGTCGCCGTCGTTGTTGATGGCTGTGCCTGCAACGACGGCATAGATGTGGTCTTCGTCGAGGAGTGCCTTGTCGAGAGGCTTGAGCACCACTAGGCCGCAGCCCTGCCCGCCGACTGTGCCGGATGCGTCATCCGAGAACGGACGGCAGACGCCATCGGGGCTGAAAATCATGCCATCGTGCCAGATGTAGCCTTCAGCGCGGGGGAAATTGAGGGCAACGCCACCTGCCAACGCCATGTCTGCTTCTCCGCGCCTCAGGCATGCCACTGCCTCATGAACGGCCACCAGGGAAGTCGAGCAGGCGGTCTGCACCGTTACGGCGGGTCCGGTCAGGTTCAGTTTGTAGGCAACTTTCGTGGCCAGAAAGTCTTTTTCGTTGACGGTCATGGCCTCAAAGGAGGCCATGGGGTCGGGGTTTTGATGCAGCAGGCCCATCAGCCAGGCGAAATTGGTTCCACTTCCGACGAACAAAGCGACGTCGTCATGATGCGTGCCGGGAGCGTAACCTGCGTCTTCCAGCGCATGCCATGAGGTCTCGTGGAGCAGCCGCAACTGTGGATCCATGGTCTCCGCCTCATGCCGGGAGTAGAGGAAGAACTCCGAGTCGAAGGTGTCAGCGGGTATATGGCCCCGAGCGGGAACGTAGTTTGGGTCGTCGATTGTGGTCTCATCGACTCCGGAGGCCAGCAGCTCCTCGCGGGTGAACCGGCTGATGCTGACGACGCCATCTGCCCGATTGTTCCAGTGCTCAGCGACAGAATGGGCTCCTGGGAAGGTGCCGGCGATGCCGATGACTGCGATACGGCGGTCGGTTGTGGCCTCGGCCTCCTTCTCCTGTTCCTTGGCTTCCCAATCGGAAAATCCTCCAAGGCTCTCCAGGGAGATCATGTCACCAGACGTAGCCGCTGTGGGGGCTGGGGAATCGCCGAGTGCTGCTGCGAGAGAGGCTGGGGTCGGGTGCTCAAAGAGATGCACTAATGGGATGTCCCGGCCTAGTTGGTCGCTGAGGTCATTGTTGACGAGCATCAGCTTGAAAGAGGTGCCCCCGACGTCAAAGAAGTTGTCGTCGGCAGAGACCTGACGTCCAAGGATTTTCGTCCAGATTCCGAGAATGACGTCCAGGATATGGGTATGTGGCGAGGCAATGTGCTCGGTGCTCTCAGGGAGTGTTTGATTACGCAAAGCGATGAGTGCAGCGCGATCAATCTTGTTATTGGGGAGGCGAGGCATGTCTGATACTTTGTGTAGGCGTTGGGGAATCATGTAGCGGGGAAGCGAGGCATTGATGGCAGCCGTGATGGCGGCTGCGGGGTTGATTGCGGAGTCGTCTGCGGTGAAATAGCACACGATGTCGCCGTCTTCGATCAGGGCAACCGCATAGCTGATGCCGTCGGCACGCATGGCAGTCTGCTCGATCTCACCCAGTTCGATCCGGTTTCCGTTGATCTTGACCTGGTGGTCGATGCGACCCTTCAGGAGGATCTCTCCGTCGGGACGCATGACGCCGATGTCACCGGTGCGATACACAGGAACTCCGGGGAGCTCCGCGATGGTGGTGAAGGCATGATGGGTTTCCTCCGGTCGGTTGATGTAACCGGCCGCCAGGCCCTGACCAGCCACGCACAGCTCGCCAGGGGCGCCGATGGGCTGCGCCATGCCGGACTCGCCGACCACCAGGACACTGGACCCGAAGATGGGAGCGCCGATCGTGACATCCTCACCGGGGGTGAGCTCCTTCACGGTCGTCGTGACGGTGGTCTCCGTCGGTCCGTACATGTTGAATACCCGTGCGTTGGTGCTGGAATGGAGGAGCGCTAGAAGATTCTCGGAGAAGTGCTCGCCGCCACACACGATGACTCGGAGCTGGGGGAGCTGTTCGCGGAACCGGCGGTTGCCGCACAAAGCTGTCATCTTTGAGACCGGAACCTGGATGTGTGTCACGCCGTATGCGCCAATCCTGCTGGCGATGGCAAAGGCGTCCTTATGGTCCCCGGAGGGGCAGATGTGGACGGTGGCGCCGGATGCCAGGGGGATCAGGCTCTCAAAGGCGAAGATGTCGAAGGTGGGGTCGGCCAGGCTGATGATGACATTCCCCGGTGTGAAGATATTGCGTCGCAGATGGTCCTGGAAAAGGTTTGACAACCCGCGATGTTTCACCGGGATTCCCTTGGGGCGCCCAGTTGATCCGGAGGTGTAGACCGCATAGACGATGTTATCGGCGGTCATTTGAGGTCCAGTGAAATCTATAACCTCATCATGAAGGCATGTGGCCAGGTCAATAACGGTGGGGATTGATGCTGTGCCGGGGAACCCAGCCGGTGCCAGGGCGAACTGAGGGTTGATATCCTCCAAGATGCTGGCATGGCGATCCGCAGGTTGGGTGGGATCCAGAGGGACATAGAAGCCGCCTGCCTTGCAGATGCCGAGCTGCGCTGTCAGCAGGGATGCGTCGCGAACAGTCACGAGTGCCACAGGATCGCCGATCTGTAGTCCCGCCTTGATGAGGCGAGCGGCTACCGCATTCGCGGAGGCGTCGAGCTGGGCGTAGGTGAAGGTTTCGCCTGCCCCGTCGATGATGGCGATCGCATCGGGCTGCTTCTTTGCCTGGTCTGCGATCAAGTCGTGGATGGGAGTGAAGAGAGCACCGGAGAGCCGTCTCTGCCAAGTGTCTCGTTCAGCGTCGGTGTACAGGCTGATGGTGCCGAGGGGCGTGGAGGGAGTGGCACAGGCATGCTCTAGGAAGGCATCGAAGTGCTGCGCCAACGCCTCAATGGTCTGGGGGGCGAAGAGATCGGCGGCGTAGTCCAGGAAGAACCGAATGCCGTCGCTGGTCTCGGCGCCCGTGATGACGAGGTCCATGCCAGCGGCGAGGGGGGTGGTGTCGATCTGGCAGGCCACCAAGCCGCCGACTTGCAGTTCGTGGTGATCAATGTTGTGGTAATCGAAGGACACATCGAACAGAGGGTGCCTGTCGGGTGTGCGAGTCACCCCGAGCTTTTCGATGATCCGGTCGAATGGCACGTCTTGGGCTGCGATGGCGTCCAGCATGGTCTGGCGGGTGGAGGCGAGGTAGTCGCTGAAGCTGGCATCAGCCTGTGGCCTGAGGCGGATTGGCATCATGTTGACGAACATTCCGACCATTTCGCGGGTCTCGACTAGGGTCCTGCCGGTCATCGGCGCGCCAATGACAAGATCTTCAGCCTCGGTATATCGGGCTAGCACCCCACCCCAGGCTGCCAGCATCACCATCGACAGGGTCGCCTGGTGGGCCTCTGCGAATTCCTTGAGTCGTGCGGTGCGATCAGGGGAAAGGGACCATGTGGTGCGGGCAGCTGCGGGTGCGAGTTCGCCGCGCGGATGATCGAGAGGCAGCACATCTGCAGATGGCGGATTAGCCAGTGCCTCCAATAGGGTCCTCTCTGCGGCTGTGGTGGACTCGTCTTGAGAGATAGATCGGTTGTGGTGCACATAATCGATGTACTGGTGCGTCAGGGGGGTGAGTTCGCCGTCATACAGTTTGCTGAAGTCACGTGTCATGACCTCCACGGAGGTCGCATCACCGATGATGTGATGGAGGTCGAACAACAGCAGGCTGGCCTCGTCATCCTCTATGATCTGCATCCGGAATAGCGGTCCCGTCGCAAGGTTGAATGGTTGGGTGAACTGAGCCAGCGACGTCTCGGCTGTGTCCGGGGTTGCCCGTCCGCGGGTGAATCGCAGGGGGAGATCGGAAGCGGGGATCGTCGTCACCTGTTGACGGACTTCGCCATCCCGCAGCGTGAACACGGTGCGCAGGGAGTCGTGACGCTCTGCCAGATGCATCAGGGCGGTATGTACCCGGTCATGATCAAGTCTCCCGTCAAGCCAGGTCACGGATGACATGTTGTAGGTGACTGATGATGGATCAAGGCGCCAGGCCAGGTACATGCGTTCCTGAGCTGGGCTGAGTGGATGATCCGCCATCTCAGGAGCTTTGAGCATTCCGCTGACAGCTGCCGCTCCCTCCGGGAGACGTGCAGCAAGGGAGGCGGGAGTGGGGGCGGCGAACACATCGCTGACGGTGGCTTCGATGCCCAACAGGGCCTTGAGCTGTGCAGTCAGTCCTGTGGCTTTCAGGGAGTCGCCACCAAGAACGAAGAAATCATCGTTGGGGGAGATGTTCTCATATCCCAACACATTGCGGAAGGCCTCGCAGAATACGTCGAGACGTGTTCTGTTGCTCGGGGCAGCAGCTGCTGGGGCCGGCTTCGGACAAACAACAGGTATGGCAGCCGACTCTCTTGAGACGGGATGTGGATGAGCATCGAAGCTGTACCCAGGCAATGACCTGCGATGACCTGTGCTGTGTCGGGTCCAGTCGAGAGGTAGACCAGCCCTCCAGACGTCTCCCAGACCAGCCAGCAGTTGGGCTTCATCTGAGATGTCGGCAGCGGCGTGACGCAGGAGGCTTACCGTGTTGGCATCGTGTTGGCTGGTGGTGACTTGGGCGATGAACGTGGCCAGACTCTGCCCTGGACCAGTTTCTATCGCCAGCAGCGGGTAATCATCGGCCAGCAGAGTGGTGAGGCTGTCGGTGAATCGCACTGCACCGGTGATGTGATCGCCCCAATAACGGGGATCGGTCATCTCGCCGGATTGCACAATGTGGCCGGTCCGGTTGGAGATGATCGGGACCTTGGGGTCCTGCGACGACGTCTGTCCAACTGCGGCGGTGAAGGCGGCGCCGGCTTCAGCCATCATCGGGGTGTGGAAAGCCTGTGAGGTGTGAAGTCTGGCGCCTATGATGTCTGCCTTCTCCAGTGCTGACATGACGGTGTCGAAAGCATGTGGTGCCATGCCAACCACAGACCGCTCCGGTGAGTTGTCCAGCGAGATCCAAGCGTCTGGCACCTCAGAGATGACCTCAGCAACCCGAGCAGCTGGGGCGAGGGCAGCCACCATGATGCCGGGGGACTGAGACTGCATGAGAAGGCCTCGTTGACGGACCAGTATCGCGGCTTCCTCAAGGGGCCACACTCCTGCCAGAGCAGCAGCAGTGAGTTCTCCGATGCTGTGTCCCACCATGATGTCAGGTACCAGCCCGAAGGACTCCAGCACTTTCGCCAAGGCAAATTGGGTGCTGAACAAAGCGAACTGTGACCATTCGGTGCGGTGAATACGGCCGTCGTCAACTCCCTCGTAGAGGACCTCGTGGAAGTCATGGGCATCTTTGCCTGGCAGCATGCCGATAAGGTCGTCCATCCATCCCCTGAACAACTGGCCCACTGAGCTGTTGCTGGCGTACAGGCCGTGACCCATCCGGTGGTATTGGTTTCCCTGCCCGGAGAACAGCAGCGCAACCCGAGGTGGTTTCTGGGATGCTGTGCGGTCTGTGTGATGCAGCTTGCCCATCCAGGTATCAGCGTCGCGGATCTCATCAGCGGCGATCACCAGAGTGCTCCGATACGGCAGCTCGGTGCGGGAACGGAGTGTGACTGCTGCGTCGGCGAGAGACACCGAGCTATCTGCTGCCACATGGCGGATGAAGCGCTCTGCAGTGCGGGACATGGCCTCTGATGTCGCTCCCGAGAACTGGAACAGCACGTGATCCGGATCTTTGGGTTGAGGGATGTCTGGAGCCTCTTCGAGGATCATATGCACGTTGGTGCCTCCTACTCCAAAAGAATTGATGCCTGCACGGATCAGATCGCCCTCGAGGGGTCTGGCTTCTGCAGTGACTTCAAATGGGGTGGCTTTGAAATCTATGTGGGGGTTGGGGTTTTGGAAATTGACGGTGCCGGGTAGCATCCGGTGCTTGAGGCTGAGGGCTGCCTTGCTCAGGCCAACGGCACCAGCTGCGGAGTCTGTGTGACCGATGTTGCCTTTCACAGAGCTCAGCAGGCAGCTCCCCTTAGGGGAGTCGCTGAATACTCGGGTCAGTGAGGCCACCTCAATGGGATCACCAAGCAGGGTTCCTGTCCCATGGGCCTCGATGAAGCTCACCGTCGCTGGATTGATTCCCGTGGCATGGTATGCGGAGGAAATCGTCTCATATTGCCCTTCCTCACTGGGGGCTGTGTAAGACAGCTTTTTTCGTCCATCATTGCCGCTGGCGGAACCCTTGATGATGGCGTAGATCGGGTCGCCATCGCGCTGTGCTGCCGCTGCCGGCTTGAGAAGCAGTAGCGCTCCACCATTGGAGAAGACTGTGCCGTTGGCTTGCGCGTCAAATGGTCTGCAGTGGCCGTCGCGGGAGAACATCATCCCGTCGAACCATTGGTAACCTCCTGCATTGCGTAGTTCAGCTGTTACGCCACCCGCTACCGCCAGGTCACATTCTCCTGAACGTAGTGACTGCACAGCCAGGTGTACTGTCAACAATGAGGAGGAGCAGCCGGACAATGCGGACAGGGAGGGGCCGGTGAGATCGAACTGGTAGGATAGCCGGGTGCTGAGGAAGTGGTTGGTGGCGAGGGTAAAATTCTGGTAGGTTTCGCCGAAAGATTCTGGGGAAATCAGCTTCCCCTGGTACCATTCAAAGTCATCGTTTCCTGCGGCGAAGACTCCGACGCGGCCGGGTAGACTCTGCGGATCATATCCGGCATCCTCGCAGGCCTGCCAGAAGCATTTGTACAGGAGCCGAAGCTGCGGGGAAGTTTTATCAACTTCCGCAGGGGAGATCCTGAACAAAAGATCATCGAATGTTTCGATGCCTTCAAGGTAACCTGAAGCCTTGACGTATGAGGGATCACGGAGTTGGGACTCAGGTACGCCGAGAGCGCGCAGCTCGTCGTCATCATAGAAAGTGATCGATTCCTGGCCTGACATGAGTAGATCCCAGAAACTGTTTATGTCTTCGGCGCCTGGGACCTGGAGACCGATACCGATAATAGCGACGTCATCTGTTGGCGATTGTGTGGGCTGTGCTGATATCGGCTGATTGTCGGTTGTGGTGGGAACGTCGATGAGAGAGCTCAGTAGGTCGCTCTGGGAGGCCATGGTGGGGTGGCTGAGCAGGTCCGTGATGCTGATCTCGATGTTGAATTCCTGCTGCATCTGGATCTGTAGTCGCATGAGACTGAGCGATGTGCCCCCTGCCTCGAAGAATGTGCGGTGTGGATCGCTGACTCGGGAACCGAGCACGTCGTTCCACAGCTTGGCAAGGCGTTCAATCGCTGGAGAGACATCCGCTGTCTCGGCTATATCCATATCTTTTGTCTTCTTTTCCAGCAAAGCTTGGAGTGCATGGCGATCCAGCTTGCCAGCGGCCGATGTTGGCATCCCGTTGGTCTGGATCAGGACAGCCGGGATGAGCTGGGTGATGAGTTGGGAACTGAGAGACTGTCTGATCTGGTCTTGGGGAAGTGTGGACTCGGAGACATAAAATCCGATAAGACGTGGTGTTCCCGTGCTGTCATCTACGATTGCAGCTGCCTCAGTGATCCCGTCGATGCTCAGCAGCGCCTGCTCGATCTCTCCCAGCTCAACACGGATTCCAGCGACTTTCACCTGCTGGTCAATGCGCCTCAGGAAAGAAAAACGTCCATCGGGCCGTAGGAATCCGAGATCTCCGGTACGATACATGCGATGCATGTGTTCGGCATCGGCGGTGTCGGCGAAGGGGTTGTCGATGAAATGATGGGCTGTGAGCTCGTTCTGATTCAGATATCCAACGCCTACGCCTGCTCCTGCGATGCACAGCTCGCCTGGAAGGTCGGTGCCGCATAGCTGACCTTGGGGGTTCAAAACGTAGAGACGATAGTCATTGAGTGGAGTGCCGATGGGGGCATTTCCCGCGCAGTCTTCAGGATGGATTTGGGTGTGCGTCGCCCACATCGTAGCTTCAGTGGGGCCGTATACGTTTTCGAGAGAGCATGCAAGTCCCAAGGCGAAGAAGTGCTGAATGATGTCGGGGCTCAGCGCCTCCCCACCTGAGAAGAGATGTCGGAGGCTCTCCAGGTCGTTCTGTCTGCCAGTAGAATCGATGGCTTTAAGCAATACTCGCAGCAAGGTGGGAGAGGTGTTGAGATGGGTCACACCATAGTTATGCACTGCGTCAAGCAGCGCCGGAAGGTCGCCTTCCTGGCCAGCGGGTAGAATGGCTAGACGGCCTTCACCGACGAGCCATCCATAAAGCTCAGTGCCGAAGATATCGAAGGTGAATGAGGTCTTGCACAAGAAGACGTCGTCGCGACGGAGAGGAAAGCGACGCTCCAGATCCAGGGCTGTGTTCTGGACGTTTGCATGGGTGATGCCTACGCCTTTGGGTCGACCAGTCGAACCGGATGTGTACTCGATATACAATAGATCCTCTGGGGATCGATCGACAGGCAGAGGTGATTCGCAGATCGTGTCCCGATGACTGCTTGCCAAGATATTGAGATCATCGTAGGTGTCGAGGTCAATGCGTTGTGTGGATGTGGGAAGTTGTAACTCCTGGGGCGATATAGTCACGATGGCGCAGGCATCTGCATCAGTGAGCATCTCGTGGATTCGATCCAGAGGCATTTGGTCGGACAAAGGAATATAGGGATGACCGGCCAGAATGGTCCCGCAGACGGCAGCGAGCAGGGTGGCGCTTCGAGGCAGGAGGATTGCCACAGGACGGTCATTGGTTCCGACGGCCTCAAGAATACGGTGTTGGATGAGAACTGCCGCATCATGAGCCCAGGCATTGGTGTAGCTGCGGTCTGGGTCGAGCCAGGTCTCATGGGCGGGATCTGCCGTGGTGCGCTCTAGGAACAACTGCCCCAGATCGGTGGGTTCCCAGTCGTAATAATGTGTTGTCTGGGAAGCTGCTAGGATGCTGTGGTGCTCCTCCTCGGTTGTGGCCATCAATTCTGATACAGGGGCGTCGAGATGGTTGGGAATCTGTTGCAACAATCTGAGCATGCGTTCGGCGAACTGCGTGGCTTGCTCGACTGACAGTGCTGAGTCCTTGTGACGAACGACGATCTCTGTCGTTTCGCCCACCTGTTCCAGAGTGACTGTCAGACGTCCTGGAAAATGAGCTTGGTCAGGGTGTTTTACGACATGGACTCCCTCAGGGAAGCTCGGATAACTGTCGTGGATGAAGGTGATGTCCAACAGGCCAGTGATGGAATGGTCAGCCAACATGGTAGTGACGGGGAAGCTCAGGTTCTTCCAGATGCTTAGCACTTCAGCGCGGGTGCGTTTCAGCAGCATCCGCACGCTCTGCTGGCGGTTGGCGTCGACCATGACCGGCAGCGCCCGAATGAAGCAGCCGATGCTTTCGTCCATATCGAGGAGTGGACGGTCGGTGAAGGGGCTAGCGAAGGATACCTGCTCCTCTCCTGCGTAATGTGACAGGAGGGTTCCAAAGGTTGCGAGATAGATGGTGAACTCAGAGACTTCCGCCTCGCGTGCTGTAAGGCGGATAGCCTCTGCTGTTTCCAGGGGAACGGTTATACGGGTCTCCCGACCTATGTCGTCATGTCCTGCTTGCAGAAGCCAATGGCCAAGTTGCGGGTCCTCGTGACGAGATAAATTCTCCTCCCAGAACTTCTGACTGCGAGAGGTCTCCTCGGCAGGGGGCTTGATGATCTGATTCTCTTGATAAATCTGCAAGCTGTTGTCGGTTTGGGTCGGCAAGATGTCATCTGTCCCAGTGGCGAGGTGGAGGAGACGTCCTGTGAGGGCGCTCACTGAGAGGCCATCTGCGATAAGATGATGACATACGATCAAGAGGTGATCACTGTCAGGCAAGTGGCAGTTGATGATTCGGAAAAGTGGTGGAGTCTCCAGGTCGAAAGGTGTGTTGCGTGCCGAATTCAGAATCGAGTCCAGCTCTTCCTCGCGATTGGTGAGGTCATAGTGGCTGAAAGGAGCTTCTGCGCTTTCGGCAATGCGATAACTGGGTCCTGTGACTTCGGTTGTGATGGCGCAACGTAACGCGGGTTGTTCGACCATGATTGCTTTGACTGCCTGCAGCAGACGTGTGTGGTCAAGATGGCTGGTGCGTAACTCAACTGTGATGTGGTAGTCGGCGGCCTGTCGCATATGGCTGTCGAAGTACATGCCCTGCTGAGCAGATGACATTGGAAGGGTGAGATCGCTCATGAGAAGAGTGCTCCTAATAGACCGCTGGTTAACAGAGATTACCTAAAGTCCCCCGCATGTTTGAAGCCTCGTAATCATGAGTATGTGGATTCGCCTTTTCGGATTGGCTTTATGGCTTCCTTCGCGCTGGGTTCACATGTATTTTTGATGTAGCAGAAATATAGCCTTTGGGGAGGCTTGCTTCTGATGTGGGATTGTCAAGTTCTTCTTGCTTGACCACTACATTATGAAGTGATGGAGGCATCGTCAAAGCTGATACACCGAAAGTTGATTGGGTGCAGAGGCGCCTGTGTTCAGTGGCGCTGCCTCAAGAAGCTGTGGTGACTGGCACTCGTGCCTCGGCGTACCAGCGTTGGCCTTTGGGGCCGAAGGTGCAGGAGCCGTTCAGAAGGCGGACCCGCTCCCTGACTCCAAGCAGGCCGGCGCCTCCCCCGCCAGTCTTGGGCGGTGCGGGTGGGCCGATGATGTTCGTTGTGCGCAGCACAATGTGTCCACTCTGCTGGGTGACTGAAATGCTGCAGGGTCCCGGGGCGCCATGCCATATGAGATTGGTGACGAGCTCGCCCAGGATTCTGGATGCTGAATGCTCCACATCGGGGGTGAGGTGGATCTCCTCGATCTCGAAGTGCGCCTCGGTGTCGAATCCCCCTTCGTCCAGGGCGCTTAGTGTCTGGTTCCACTGCTCTCTGAGGGAAGTGCCCGAGTGCTGTCCCAGGGTTGCGAAGTCCTGATCCACATTGCGGAGGGCTGCCATAGCTGCGCGCAGCTCCATCGCTGCTTGCCGTGACAGGTCAAGGGCTTCCAGCAGGGCGGAAGTCAGAGCTTCGGAGGTCTGATGGTCCTCTAGAAGGTCTTCCAGGGTTCTGACAACGAGAGTCTGGGTCTGAGCGACGCTATCGTGGAGCTCGCTCGCCATCATGAGTCGATTTGCTCTCAGGGCCTGTTCGCTCTCCTGGCGGCTCTTCCTCTCGTTGTCGAGCTGCCTACGGGCTAGTGTGCCCGTGACTAAGGCGAACAGAGGGATAGTGGCGGCAAGAAGCAGGTTGGGAAAGAAGTCGTCCCATGAATAGCGGATGATCCATAGAGTGAGAGCTGCCATTGGATGTATGGCGGCCACCCACCAGCGGCCAATTCGTTGATTTTTGAACCAGTTGTATGTGAAGATCCCTCCAGCGAGGAAGCCCATTATCCCTGGGGCTGCCAGGTTCCCCCAACCGATGAAGCAGCATCCTGCCACAGTGAGAGCTGTCCAAGGACGCCAGGGGAGCAGACAGAGGGCTGCCAACATCAGGGTGTCCACGGTTAGCGCAAGGGCTGACTTGCCTTCCCAAGTTGCTGCCAGGGTCACTATGAACACTGCGATACCCAATATGGGCTCCAGTGTCAGGTGGCGTATAAGTTCTGCGTCGCAGGGGGTGCGCCGTGGCCTCATGGGTCGATGCTACCTGCTGGTGTGGTCAGTTTCCCTGGTGGGGCGTTCGCCTACCGTTGAGGTTGTGGCCAAAGCTGGTGATGGTGTCGTTGCGGCGGTCTTTCCGCTTCCGGAGGAGTTGCCAGGAGTCGTGGATTACGATTCTGGGTTTTGCAGGAGTGGTGCTGGACGTCTGTGGGGCTGAGACTCGGATTGTATGCAGAGTGCGTGGATGAGCAACTCGCCTCCACGCACTCGTCCAGAGGGTTGACAGGGGTATTTGGCAATTTGCTGGCAATCCTGGCGAGATTCGCTTCTCACCAACATCTGCGTATGATGTAGCACAAAATGCTCTTGGTGGGATGGGCTTGGTGGATCGACGTGCTGAAGGCAACTTCCTGGGTTTGCTGAGGGAGTGAGAAGGCGGAGAGCGTAAAAACGGTGAAAGCAACGGTAACGGCAACGAGCAGCTTGCGCAGCATGGGTTTTCCTATCCTGTGAAGATTATTGTATGTAGTGCTATTGGCGATGTCTGACGGGGTGGTCAGATGTCGGGGCTTGTGGGCTTCGCCAGGGTGTCCCGTCGTCTGTGACGTCGAGAACTAATTAACCTCATATCGCTCAGGGGCGCACGCTGGCATCAACTTCGGGGGATTCGGCAGAGGGCTCTGGGGCGCGGATTGCTAGATTGGGGGCATGAGTGAAGCTGAGGTCCGGGTTCTGATCGCGGATGATCACGATCAGGTGCGTGAGCGTATCCAGCGAGTCGTCGACGCCATGCCTGGCATTGAGGTTGTCGGTGCTGTGGCGAATGGGCTCGCGGCGGTCTCCGCCGCCCGTCGCCTTGAGCCTGATGTGGTGCTCATGGATCTCAACATGCCGGTGCTCGACGGCGTCAAGGCGACCCAGCGGATCGTCGACCTGGGCCTTCGGGCACGGGTCATCGCACTCACCTCGCTGGAGGACGAGGCAACCTTCCATGGGGCGCTGCAAGCTGGCGCCGCGGGATTCCTGCTGAAGACGAGCACACGTGGCGAGATCATGCACGCTATCCAGCAGGTTCACCTGGGAGAGTCCATGCTGTCTCCCAAGCTCATCACACGTGTGCTGTCGCACTACGAGCAGGGACACAGACCTTCAAAGGTGATCACTGAACTTCCAGACAAGGACTTACAGCTACTGCAGTTGGTGGGGAAAGGTCTGAGCAATGCCGAGATAGCCGAGGAGCTTTCGCTGTCGCCTGCGACAGTGAAGAGTTACATCTCCCGGCTGCTCAGTCGGCTGGGTGTCAGAGACAGGGCTCAGCTTGTGATCCTGGCCTACCAAAACGGAGTGGTCGTGGACTGAGGGCATCGCCTGGGTCGTGACAACTTGAGCGTCCCGTCTTGAGATGCCAGGTGACCAGGGGTTTTGCCACTAGGCTCGTGCCATCGCCCAACAGGTAGGAGCTTCGATGTCGCAACTCACGCTGCTGGCCACCACCGATGTCCACGGCAACGCCCTCAACTGGGACTACTACCGCGACCGGCCCTGGCAGCCCCCGGACGGCGAGGAGCTGGGGCTGGAGCAGGCAGCCACCATCATCCAGCGGATCAGAGCAGAGCGCGTTCCGGAGCGGGTCCTGCTCGTCGACAACGGCGACACCCTCCAGGGCACCCCATTGGCCACTTTCTATGCCCGGCAGGAGCCGATCACCGACACCGGCGTCCGGCATCCGCTGGCCGCGGCGTTCAACGCCATGGGCTACGACGCCTGCAACATAGGCAACCACGAGTTCAACTATGGGCTGAACCTGCTCCAGGTCTTCGAGGAGCAGCTGGAGATGCCGCTGCTTGGCGCGAACATCCTCGACCCGCACTCCCGCAAACCCCTGTTCCAGCCATTCACTCTGGTCAGGCGCGTGATCGACGGTCGTGAGCTGATCGTCGGCATCGTCGGGCTCACCACCCCGGGCTCCATGGTCTGGGATCGCGCACACCTGGAGGGGCAGGCCGACATCATCGACATGGTGGCCTCTGCCGCGTACTGGGTGCCGCAGGTGCGGGAACTGGGCGCTGACGTCGTCGTGGTGCTCAGCCACGCAGGACTCGGCCAGACCACCTACGCCACCACCGTCGAGGCTCCCTCGGAGAATCCGGCGCGGGAGATCGCCCAGCAGGTTCCAGGCATTGATGTGATGGTCATCGGCCACACCCACCGTGACGCACCCGAGCAGTGGATCACCTGCGAATCCACCGGGCAGTCGGTGCTGCTGACCCAGCCGAGGGCACTCGCCGCCGGGCTCACCGAGACGACGATTGATGTCGAACCCAACGGCGAGGGCTGGAGCGTCTCCGTCCAGGGCGCCATCCCGCTGCCAGTCGCGGGGCAGGAGCCCCTCACGCAGGTGGTGGATGCGGTGACGCAGGCTCACGAGAAGACCCGCTCCTACGTGAACCAGCAGGTTGCCGTCTCAGAGCGGGAGCTCAGCACCGCCGAGTCGTGCTGGCGTGCAACAGGGGCGATCGAGTTCATCCAGCAGGTCCAGGCCGCCACCGTCGCCGAGGCTCTGGCCGACGGGGAATACGCGGGGCTGCCGGTCGTCAGCCTCACCGCCCCGACTTCCAGGACCGCCGCCATTCCGGAGGGGCCGGTGAGCATCCGGGATCTGGCCGGCATCTACGTCTTCGACAACACCCTGGCAGCTGTCCTGCTGACGGGGGCGCAGCTGCGTGCCCACCTGGAGCATGCGGCCCGTTACTACGCCGACCTGCCGCCGGGCGTGGCCTTTGATCCCGCCACGATGACGGGGGCGGAACGTGACGGGCTGACCGTCTGGGACTATCAGTACGACATCGCCTGGGGTGTGAGCTACGAGATCGACCTGACCCGCCCCGTCGGCCACCGGATCCGCAACCTCAGCCACCCGGACGGCAGCCCAGTCCGTGACGACGAGAGGTTCGCCGTCGCCTTGAACCACTACCGGCGAAGCGGCGCGGGAGACTACCCCGATGTCTCGACGGCCCCGGTGCTGTACAACGACATGGTGGAGATCCGCCAGCTGCTGATCGATTGGGCGCTGGAGCGTGGCGTTGCGGTGCCGGGTACCGAGAACTGGCGGATCGTCACGAAGTAGCATGATCTCGTGGTGAGAACCTGGCTGGGAACGTGGCGTCGCCTGGGGGGCGACATGCTCCGGGTGCTCGCCGCGCACTGGCCCCAGTTTCTGGGGCTGTTCCTGATTGGGGCCATCGGCCGCATGGGATTCCTGTGGCTCGCGGTCTGGGCATCGCGGTTCCATGGGCTGCTGGGGGTGCTGATTCTTCCCCTGGCTCCCCTGTGTACCCTGTTCTCGCTGCTGCTGATGCTGCGGTTGGGTGCTGAGTCGCTTCCCGCCTTCCGGCATGTGCCCGTTCCCCCGAGCGCAGGGGACAGATGGCGTGAGCATCTGCGGGCTGTATCGCAGATGATGCTGCCGTTCATCGCGCTGTACACCACTGAAGGACTTGTTTTCCAGGATTCCCGGATGTATGTCCAGGACATCGTTGCCGACGACATGTCCAACTCGATTTATCTGAACCCGGAACGGTTCAACTACGCCCAGGGCTGGTGGCTCCTCGCTTTGATCGCCGCTGCCCTGGGTCTGCGGAAGCTCATCGCCTTGAGGGAGCTCGCCACCCGTTCGGTGGCCGTGTCCCTCGTGGCTACCTATCTGGAGGCTCTGTGGATGATGGCGCTCGTGCGTGGGCTTATCACCCAGCTGAAGGAGATGGCCGCCTGGCTTCGAAGCCGTGTGTTCTTCGACTCACTGGCTCAACAGTGGGAGTATTTTCTCGCCTGGATTGGACCCGCGAGACCCTTCCTCCTGGACTGCTTCAATGCGCTGGGTGTCCTGTCCTCTGGCGTGACCTCTCTGGTGATGCAGCCGTTGACATGGCTGGCCATCGGAGCGGCCTGCTACGAGGCAGACCTTCAGCGCCGCAATGCGAGATTTGATGGAACCAGGCTGGGGCGGCGACTGACGGCGCTGCCCGCAGGTGCGCGGAAGGTGGCTTTGGAGGCTGTCGAGCCGGTGGCGATGCCCTTGAAGTACTTCGTGGCGGCGGTGTCGCGGGTGGTGACAGCTGGGATGGTCTCCCTGGTGCTGTTCTGCGTCTCGTTCCTGCTAGTGGGACAGGCGCAGGTGGGGGCGGCGTGGCTGCTTCGGGTCCTCGTCGGCCCGCGAGATTCCAAAACCCATGTGACATTGCTGCCGTACCTGGATCAGGGAGCGCAACTGGTTTATTTCATCCTCGCCGTGGGGCTCCTGCTGGCGGCCTTGAACCTGATCCTGAGTGGGCGTCCAATGCCTGCGGTCGCATCAGGGCAGCGCGGCGAGATCTCTGTGCCGGGAGCATCACAGGTCAAGCGGGAACAGCAGGTATTCGGGAGTGCTCCACCACAACATGAGGCTTTCTGGCGTGACCCCCGTCGGCAGGGCTAGGGCGGCGGAGTTGCTCCACTGGGTGGGCCGCGGTGGTGTGTTCTCTTTCACGTTGGTGGTGAACGCCTCGATTTTTGGGCCTGGCGTGTCTTGGGGGACGCAGCGGATGGTTGTGAGGGAAGCTCGCCAGTTTGATGATGTGGCCAGTTCTTTGCCCGCCTTCGCTGAGTAACGGACATTGTTGGCAACCAGCTCGATGGTGCAGGGATCCAGAAGCTGGTCTGGGGCTGCCTCGAACTCCAGGTCAACCCGCCACAGGGTGGCGCCGTCTGAGGCGATGATCCCGTCGAACTCCTCAGTCTGAGTGACGCCCAGCAGCCGCACATGGACCCGGCGTTCGAACTCCTGGCCATCCGACAGACGCTGCCGCTGCCGGAAATCGATCTCACCGTCGCGCACGGTCACCGCTATATAGGGTTCCCAGGGCAGATAGGAGTTGATGAGCCGCTGTGAGCTGGCCAGGAGCGCCAGCGCCAACAGGAATGGCAGGGCGATCAGCCAGGCTCTGTTCCGCCGCCACCAGGCCGAGCTCATGCTCTGCCCCTCACAACGGGGTCTGACAGGACGATGCGTTCAGCATTGGCGGCCATGGCCTCTGCCGCGGCGTCATCAAGTTCCAGGTTGATGACTGCCTCATCATCGGGTTCGCCGGGGGATGAGGCGAATATCCGAAGCTCGGATCCTGGCAGGGCATCCTCGGGCACCTCAAGGATGAGAGGGCAGCTGAGGATGAGCCCAGGCTGAGAGGGGCCGCACTGGTGGAGGAAAACCTGTGGACCGCCGAAGATGCGGCCCTGCTGATCATGCAGGCGGTGATGCAGCAGCGTCTGCTGTTCGCCGGCGGCCACGAAGTCCAGGTCGACGACCAACCACACGCCCGCCGTGTTCGCGACCTCTCCGCTGTTCCCCATGGTGTGCTCGACCTCGGTTGTTCCACGCACATTCTTGACAGTCACGGTTCCGGTGCGGAGCCTGACAGGCTCCCCGATGCTCCCGTGCCGCAGGAAGGGTGATGTGGTGACCTGCTTCCGCGTCGGCAACTTCGCTGCCACCACGGAGCCCAGGATCAGAAACAGCGCCAAAAGCAGTGCCGGGACAATCGGCCGCCGTGGGGCAGCGCGGCGTGGCCGAGCGGTCGGGAAATTGGTCACTGCTCCTTCAACTCCTCCACCTTCAAGGTGGCCGTCGCGACAGCCTCGGGATCAAACCATCTGAATGAATCGTACAGAAAGCTGTCTTCGTAGGAGTGGCGCACCAGGGTGATGGTCACGGTCTCCGGTGGTGGCTCGGCCGTGCTCTGCTGCCAGGCGAGTATGACCTTCTGCGGCAGGTCGGGTGGGGGGCTGGCCAGGCGGAGGCCATCCGGATATCTCAACGCCTGCGTGGCGGGAATGCCGTGCTCCAAGGATTTTCCCGGCGATGTGACCTCAGGTGCCGTGAGCAGGACGGATTCGGTGAGAAGCCGGGGTGATACGGGAAAGCCGACGGTGTTCTTGGCCTCCAATGTGACGATCAGCCACCGCATGTTGTCCTGGTGGCGGAGTGCTGGCTTCGCGGAATCCGCCTGGAACGCCTTCATCAGGGCGAGGTCAAAGGGCTCCACGTGCACTGGCTCCAGAGGCTCAACGGACGGCAGCTCCCTCTGGCTGGCAGGCTCCCATCCCCCGAACAGGCCGATCACCCCGATGAGAAGCAGCACGGTGACCACTGCCAGCCCGGCCGCCAGTCCCGCTCGCCGCCGGCGTGGGGGAGGCAGTGGGCGCACGGCTGTGCGTGGCTTGGGCGGTGTGGTCATACAAGGAGCATAGGCGGGGCTGGGAGCAAGCTCCCGAGCGAGGCTTGAGCCCGCCTCGGCTGTCCTGCCGAGGCGGGCCGGTGGCGTTCAGCTGTCCCGGACGCTGATCTGTCGGGTGACGAGGTAGGTGATTGCCAGGCCAAGGACCGTGAGCACGACGAGGAGAGCCGCCAGCCAGACATCGTTGAAGTGCGCGACCACAACCTCAATGGTTGACGCGGAGGTGTTCGCGCCAACGAAGAAAAAGATGATGAAGACCGCGAAGAAGCTGATGAACGCCCCCGTTACGCCTTTCCACAGCCAGATTGCGATGACGATGGTGCACAAGGCCATGCATGTCAGGAGTGCCAGGGGAGCCAGCCAGGCGAACTTCACCCAGCCTCCACTGGTCAGCAGGCTCACGAAGAAGTCTTGCTGTCCCACGAACCACCCCCCCGTGGTCTTCTCCAACACCATGAGCCCGACCATCAGGATCGTGGCGTAGATGGCCTGCTGCACCTGGTAGAGGAAGCTTCCGATCACATAGTCACGGCGGGTGATGCCCACCGCCATCGCGAGTGAAAAAACATCTTTGAAACCGAGCACCCCGAAGATAACTGAGAAACCCAAGAGGTAGAAGTTCGCGCGTTGTTGTAGTGCGTTGGGGACTATCCCGGCAAGTAGGCCGGAGACCAGGGAGAAGGCGGCAGTGAGAGGGAGTATGTACCACGTTTCCACGCGACGGCTCAGAAGGATGCGCAGGGCGACGAGTGCGCGGCTCATGCTGCCACCTCCTGGGTGCCGAGGCCGTAGCCTGCCACGAGGCTGCGCAGGTCCGTGGGCTCTGCGGTGACGCCCGCCGCATGCGCCTCGTCGGCGAGCCCGGGGCGGTTCTCGACGATGATGGTGGCCATCACCCCGGTTCTTGAGGTGCGCAGCACGGTCAGTCTGGTGAGGAGGCGCTCGATCCGCTGCCAGGGCCCCGTCAGCGTGATGGCGCGGCTGCGGAACTCGTCAATGGTGCCCGTGGCGCGGACGCGGCCTCGGTCCAGCAGGATGATGTCCTCGAACATGTTCTCCATCTCGTCGATCAGGTGGGTCGAGACGATGATGGTGCGGGGGTGCTCAGCGTAGTCGGCCAGCAGCAGGTCGTAGAACAGCGTGCGGGCGGTGGCGTCCATGCCCAGGTAGGGCTCGTCGAAGATGGTGATCGGGGCTTGGGAGGCCAGGCCGATCAGCGCCGCCACGGCCGACCGCTGGCCGCGGGAGAGCTTCCGCAGCTTCTGCCGCCGCGGGATGGCGAGCTCCTCGGTGACGCGGTTGGCGAGCTGGGCATTCCATCCGGGGTAGCAGACCGGGCCGAGCCTGAGGATGTGGTCCAGCTTGTAGTCTGCCGGGTAGCTCTGGCTATCCCGGATGAAGCAGGTCTGCGCCAGCACGGCGGCATTCTCGCGCGGGTTCTGGCCCAGGACCCGGACGGTGCCGGAGGTGGGCCGCTCCTGGGCGGTGATGAGTGACATGGTCACGGTCTTTCCCGCGCCGTTGCGGCCGAGCAGGCCGGTGATGGCGTTGCGGCGGAATGTGAGGTTCAGGTTCTCCACGGCGGTGATGGCGCCGAAGCGCCTGGTTACCCCGTCGAATTGAATGGCGACGGTCATTTCTCGACCTCTTTCTGGATGAGTGCGATCACGTCACGGCCATCGATGCCGAGGGCTCTGGCCTCGGCGATGAGAGGCCGGACGTATTTGTCCACCAGGGCTTGGCGTCGCTCGGCGATGAGGGCCTGATGGGCCCCGTCGGCGACGAACATGCCGATTCCGCGGCGTTTGATCAGGACGCCTCGATCCACCAGCAGCGCGATTGCGCGGTTCGCGGTTGCCGGATTGATGCGGTAGAACACAGCGAGTTCATTGATGGACGGCACCTGGGTGCCGTCAGGGTAGGTTCCCGAGACGATCTCAGCACACAGCCGGTCGGCCAGCTGCGTGAAGATGGGAGCTCCATCGTCGAACACTTACCCTCCTGGTTACTTAGTACAATAACTAACCTAGTAACCAAGTGTGCGGGTGTCAACCGGGCATGAGGGAGGGGCCAGCCTCAAGGCTGGCCCCTCCCTGTTCTGCGATGCCGAGCAGTCAGGCCCAGACGCGCTCGAAGACCTCCGCGACGAGGTCGTCGAAGATCCCCAGCTCCCATGCGACATCCAGGGCCGTGTACCGCGACCGGTAATACATGGCCCGGGGGAACAGCTCCCGCACGTCGCCGCGCGTGACCCCGATGTCCTCCGGACGCGACGGGGCCCCCGCGCGGCGAAGCCGATCCGCCAACTCGGCGGTCGGCAGCAGCTGGGCTTGCAGCCTCCGCGTCGTCTCAGCCCAGCCCGTCACCAGCGGCCGCAGCCGCTCCGCCAACTTTGGGCCGGCCAGGTACTTGGCCTTGGTCTCCCGCACCGCATGGTCAGCCAAAGCGCCATCAAACCGACTCCTGATGTCGGCCTCGATCTCGGCCCACGGGGCGCGTCGCGCCGCGACGGCATCCACGTCAACCCCTGACAGGTCCCGGGCCAGCAGCGCCTCATAGAACGCGCACATCGCCAGCGACCCCACCGCCACCTTCGCGCCGTGCGACAGCGGGGGATCGAGATCGGACCCGAGCCCCGCTAGCTCCCACAGGTGGCTGAAATAGTGCTCCGCCCCAGAGGCCGGGCGGGTGCCGCCGTAGGCCTGCATCGCCAGCCCCGACAAGCACAGCCCCTCCACGAGCCCCTGGAAGGCGTCGGGGTCACCAGCGGCCAGCGCATCCGGGTCGGACAGGGCCGTGCCCACCCCGGACTGCACCAGCCGCCACACCTCCGCGTCGATGGGCTCGACGCCGGTGATGTCAGCCAGGATCCAGTCAGCTCCGCCGGGGATTTTCGCCGCCAGATCACCATAACCAGACGCCGTCAGGTGCTTCGGGGCTGCTGCGACGACATCCAGGTCGATGACGATCACCGCGGGGGCTCGGCAGGCGCGGGTGATCTTCACCCCGTCCTTGCTCATGGGCGCACCCGCCCCGGTGTAGCCGTCCATGGATGCCGCCGTCCCGATGCAGGCATAGTCGCGACCCAGCTCGAACGCGGCCAGCTTCACCAGGTCGTTCAGGGTTCCGGCCCCCACCGCGACGGGGATGACGTCGCCCATCTCGTCGCGGATCCGGTCGGAATTGTCCTGGGAGGCGTACAGCACCGGCCGGCCGGGAAACACCAAGGGCTCTGAGACCCGCGCCCCCACCACGGTCAGCGACTCCGCGACGGCACGGCCCGCAGCCTCCCACGTGTTCTCGTCGGCGACGATCCGGTATGGCCCCGGGCCGAGCCGGGAGGTGATCAGCCCTCCCGAATCACCCAGCACCCCACGTCCGACAGCCGCCGCCACCGTGTCGGTGGCCCTGGCGAGAGCGTCACGCAGGATGTCATCAGGCATCGCCGATCACCAGCCGCGCCCCAGCCGCCAGCGCGGGACGGTCATGCGAGCCCCCCAGATGCAGCGCCCCCGGCAGACGCGGCTCGGCTGCCCCGTCGAAGACCAGGGTGACGTGACCCAGGTTGCCAAGGTTCCTCTCCGCGGCATCCCCGACGGCCGTGATGGTCCACTCCTGATTGCCGATCAGCACCGGCTGCCCGACCGCGAGGGAGCCCCGCAGCTCAGCTGCCTCGATCACGAAGCAATAGGAGCGCAGCTCCTCGGGTGCGTCTCCGGCGAAGGTGATGGCCATCGACTCCTCCAGGAAGTCGCTGGCGTCGGGGCCGACCTCGATGATGGTGGTTGCATATCCCATGGGACGATCCTTTCAGGTGGGGTTTCAGGACTGCTGGTAGAGGCCGATGCTCGCCAACCAGGCGATGGCGACCCGCGGCACGCCGTTGAGGAAGCGGGAGTACAGCACCGCGGGAACGCCGACCTCTATGGTTTCGGGCTCCGCCTCCGCGAGGCCCATGCCGACGGGAATGAAGTCGCAGGCGTTCTGCGTGTTGATGGCGAACAACGCAGGCAGCGCCAGCTGCGGTGGGATGACGCCCTTGCCGATGTCGACGCCGATGAGGGTGCCGATGATCTGGGCGATCACCGCGCCCGGACCCAGCAGAGGGGACAGGAACGGTAGCGAGCAGATGAGACCGAGCGCCATCAGACCCCACCCGGTGCCGGCCAGCGGGGACAGCAGCCGTGAGAACCACTCACCCAACCCGGAGGCCTGGATGATGCCGATCAGCATGGCGACGAAACCCATGAACGGCAGGATCGTGTTGATCATCATCTGCACGGCGTTGCGGCCCGCCTGGTAGAACACCGCGATGACCTTGCCCGCGCCGAGCCCGATCTTCTCCAGCAGCGTCTTCTTTTTCTTCTCCGCCATCTGCTCGGTGAGCTTCTTGGGACGGCCGTCCTCGTGCGTCGGCACCCCGGATGACTTCGCTTCCTCTCCGCTCGCCTGTGTGGTGGTGGCTGTCGCGGCGTCGGCGTCGGCGGGCTGCACCTGGTCCACGCCCACTGCGGAGACGTAGATGCCCTCGTGAATGTGCTGGGCCAGGGGGCCGGTTTTGCCGGTGGGCATCACATTGATGGTCGGGATGCCCTTCTTCGGGTACAGGCCGCAGCGCAGCGACCCGCCACAGTCGATGACAACGCAGAAGTGCTCGTCGTCGGGCACCCGGGTGTTGAAGCCGTTGACGGGCTCCGCCCCGGTCAGCTCGGCGATCCTGTCAACCACCTCCGGACGCTGCCCGCCGCCGACGATGTAGACGATCTTGCTGCGTTTCCCGTCGGGGGTGATGGTCAGGGGCCCGCCGTAGCCGCCAGCGCCCTTGGAAACTGTGATCGTGCGGAACTCAGACATGAGCGTGAACCTCCTTCGACAGTGTGACACCCTGCTGCTTGGCGACGAACTGCGTGGTGAAGTCCGTGACCCAGCCGCCGAGGAAGTTCAGGACGGCCCCGAGCAGCAGGTAGCGGATCGCCAGGTCCCCCGTCGGCAGGCCGAGGGTGATGATGCCCTGGGCGATGCCCATCCACACAAACAGCTCCCCCGGGTTGTTGTGCGGGAACAGGCCGTTGTTGGTGTGCACCATCTGGGCGACGGAGGCGAAGTAGCCGGGCTTGTAGGCCTCGGGCAGGAACCGGCCGAGGGTGAAGGCCGCCGGGTTGGTCAGGAAGAATGCGCCGATCCAGGGCAGGATCAGGTAGCGGCTGATCACATTCTTGCCTGCCTTCGCGGCGATCCGGTTGATGCGTTCCTCACCGATGAGGGCGATGAGGGCATTCATCGCGATCAGCAGCATCAGCACGAGCGGAACGATGCCGGTCATCCAGGACAGGAATGTTTCCGCGCCCTTCTGGAAGAGCCCGACGAACCACTCCGCTGCCTGGACCATCCAATCCAGAATGTTGGGCATGGCAACTCCTTTCGGGTGTTGTCAGGCCATGACGGGGTTGTCAGGCCTGGGAGATGGGCGGCGACGCCCGGGAGATGAAGACGTGGGGAGGAGAAGGGCGGTCACACGTTGGCTCTTGCGCGACGCACCACAACCTTCCTCCGGTGCGGCGCTGCTGCGGTCGCCAGCGGAGACGACATTTCCCTTCTTCTGGGTTTCAGGCCCGGCAACCTCTCCACCAGGCGTGACAACGCCGTCGGCGGCTCGACGGGTGTTCCCCCGCCGATGACCACCTGGTAGTTGTCGCGGAGATTGCAGAGCGCCCTGACCAGCGGTTTTCCGTGGTGTGCACTGGCCTGCGGATCGATCATGCCGACGAACTGGCCGTTGTAGTCGTCGAAGGCCTTGAAGCGGGCCATGACCGTGATCCCACCCAGCCGGTGCCCCTCCACGATGCGGTCGTCATCGTCGAGCAGGAACATCACGATGGAGCCGGCCGCGATGCCGCCGCAGAACTTGCCCATGGCCACCCGCCCCCTCCGGCGCAGTGCCACGAACAGCCGCGTGAACGCCTGGGTCTGTGTGAAGGACAGGAAGGACTGCAGCACCCAGGCGGCGCCCAGGGCGATGATGAGGATCCAGAACGTCATCGTTCAGCTTTCTGTGAGCGGGTTGGAGGCCAGGAAGTAGTAGAACTGCTCAAAGGTGGTCAGATGGGACAGGCGATTCAGCAGGTCACGGCGCGTGCCGAGCCGCAGCACCGCCTCGTAGACGGGAACCAGGACGCTCTCACCGCGACGTGGATCCCGTGGGACTCCGAGCAGCACGATCAGGCGAACCCCATCCTCGTCGGGCTGCCGGGGGATCACCCCGACGGCCAGCAGCACGTTCGCGTCGTCGGGGAGAGTGGTGTGTGGGAAGCCGACCCAGGGATCGATCGCTGTGGGGGCCAGGTGCTCGCGTTCCCGGATGCGCACCCCGAAGCCCGGGGCGACCAGGCCGCGGGCCTCCAGGTGACCCGTCATGTAGTCGACTGCCTCCGCGTACTCCGTGCCCGCGGGGAGCGCGAAGAAATGGTGCTCGTCGAGGGCGCTGGCCAGGATGCCGCCGTCACCTCCCGACTGCCCGGGGATGCGTAGGTGCAGCCGGTCCAGCTCCCGGGCCAGGGCCCGCCGGTCCAGGATGCGGCTCACCCGCAGCACCGGCACCGGCGACTCCAGGGGCTCGCCCCCCGTGACGACCACCAGGTCGAACTCACGCAGCGACGACGGGGTGGCCGCGGCGGGCCGCAGCAGCTGGTACTGCGTCGCCGGAGGCAGCAGCCGGCCCAGCTGGAGCCGCATCAGCTCTGCCGTCACCCGGCCCGTGCCGATGACGATCGCAACCTTCAGCGGCAGACCCGGATTCCGGTCCACGGCCTCCAGGAACACCTGGAAATAGGCTGCCAGGAAACCCAGCTCCGACTCATCGACGGGAAGCCCCACCTGCTCCTCGATGACCCGGGAGGCCACCATCGCCATCTTGTGGGCGACGGGGAACTCGTGACCGATGCTGGCCACCCCCGAGTCGTCCACCCAGATGCGGTAGCGCATCCGGTTGATCATGTACGCCAGGTGGCGGGTGAACTCGGTGAGGTGGGCGGTCCCCCCGAGGTCGATCTGCATCTCGGCCCGGATGGCCCCAAGTACCCCGTCGACCAGATCGTCCATGCCGGGGCTGTCGTTCCCGAAGACTGCGGCGACGTCATGGTCGCTGGGGGCGCGCATCCCCGCCACCGGCAGAGCCAGGAAGGTGATGTCGTCGCGCTCCAGGGTGACGCCGAGGACAGCCACCCGGTCCGCGAGACGTCGTGCCAGAGCATGGCTGGGGGTGCCCGTCAGCTCCTGGTAGCGGCTGGGGAGAGACCCCAGGACGCGGCCCTGGAGGGCGCGGTCGACGGCGACGGTGGCCCAGCGGGTCAGCTCCGGCAGGTGGACGGCGTCCAGGCCCTCGGCGGCGATGAGGTCGGAGACTGCCTGCCTGATGCCCTCATGGTGCTGATGGTGGCCGTAGGCCATGGGGTAGTGGTGGCGCAGGATCAGCAGCCGCTGCTGCAGCTCGGGTCCCGTGAGCCGCAGGCCGACGTGCGGGCGCCCCTCAATGCCCAGCTCCCAGCCGCCGACGGAGTTCCGGATGCGCGTGAGGTCCGCCACCACCGTTGTCCGGCCCACCGACATCTCCTGAGCAAGCTCCTCAATGCGGATGGGGCTGAGCGCCCGGAATAGTCGGGACAGGATGAACGACTCGCGGGTTGCGGGATCGTTGAAGGAGGTTCCCGACTCCAGGCTTGAGCGCACCGCCTGATAGCGGGGCGGGTCCGCCACCAGCAGCCGATAGCGTCCCTCCGCCAGGGTGATGGAGGCAGAGGCGCCCAGCAGCTCCTGGAGCGCCGACACCTCCCCGGCGACGGTGCGTCGCCCCACCTCGAGCAGGGCGGCGACTTCCTCCGCCGACGCGGCGCGCGTCGACTCCAACGCGCTCAGAATCTGCGCTGCCCTGCTCACCTCGGCTCCTTTGCACGTCGGGATCGGTGGGGATGGGCTCAGGCCTGGCCGGAGCCGTCGCGCCCGAAGAAGGTGTCCCAGGGGACGTTCACCGGCTGATCGAGGCCCACCACCTCGTAGAGGTGCCGCAGCAGTGGGAACCGGTCGGCGGGCACGATGCCGCGTTGGGTGAGTCGCACCAAGGCCCTGCCGATCACAGCGATGGCGGCCGCGCCCTCCAGGGTCACGCCGGGCATCTTCGCGCGGGCCTGGCTGAACGTCAGCCCTGAGCCGACCAGTCGTCCGCATTTGACATTGCGGCCGCCCATGGAGGTGACGAAGCAGTCGCCGATGCCGGGCAGGCCGATGGGGGTGGCAGGATTGCCGCCGAGAAGCTCCATGAACTGGATCATCTCGACGGAGGCCTGGCCGAACAGGGCAGCGCCGTAGTTGTAGTTGATGTAGCGATCCCCTGCGGCCTCCCCCATCGCGTCGAGCAGGCCTGTCATGAAACCGGCGCCGAAGGCATAGCAGTTCTTGGTGGCGGCGCAGACCTCGACGCCCACGAAGTCGGTGTTCGTCCACACGTGGTAGCTGTCGGTGGCGAACAGTTCACGCCAGCGCTCCAGGACGTCGCCGTCGTCGCCGGTGAACACGACGCTGGTGTGGCGGTGCACTGCGACCTCCCCGGCGATGGACGGGCCGGCGATGGCGGAGATCGTGATCTGGGAGCGAAGCTTCTCGGGCAGCTGCGCCATCAGGACATGGGGCAGGATGGTGAGGTTGCCGTCGTCGTCAGCCTGCATGCCCTTCGCCAGCGCGATCACGTGCATCCCCGGCCGCAGCAGGGTTGCGAGTTGCTGCCCTGCCCACTCGACGCCGAAGGAGTTGACGCCGCTCATCACCAGGTCGACGCCCTCGAAGGCCTGCGCCGCGTCCTCCAGCTGATATGCGGTCACCTTGTCGGGAACATGGAGTCCGAGACCCGGATGGATGCCGGAGGCCTGGATCGAGTCGATGATCTCGCGGTCCAGGTGGGTGCCGACGAGACGCACCTCGTGGCCGTTATCGGTGAGGGGAGTGGCCAGGGCGGTGGCCATGATGCCTGAGCCCAGGACGGCGATGGTTGCCATGGTTCCTTCTTCCTTGCGCTGCTTTGCGCGGTTCCGCAGTTCGTCGAGGTTGACCTGACGTTAGCCCGTCGGACTGCGGGAAGGCCATGGGCATTGAGCCGGGGTTCTGCATCCTGGTGATGCCGTCCCGGCCTAATTCGTTGCGCGAGTCTCGTGTGGCGAAGGCTCGTCAGTGAGAGCAGCCTGTGGGGTGCTGCGTCTGGGGCCGAAGAATATCCGGCGAGATGACAACACGCGACACTGGCTGCGCGCTGAGCGGGAATGTGTGACGCCGCCGGTCAGTCGCCCTCCTCCTCCGGGTCCTTGTACTTCGCTGTCCTGGCCAGGGACGCGGTGATGTCGGGCACCTCGTTCTGCAGGCGACGCTCTGTGCGCACATACCCCTTCGACTCCGGACGCTCCGGGAGCTCCAGGTGCGGTCGCTCCACATGCTGGTAGGGGATGGTGGACAGCAGGTGGGCGATCATGTTGATGCGGGCCCGTTTCTTGTCCTCGGCTTCGACGACGTTCCAGCGATTGCCGGGAACATCGGTGTGGACAAACATCTCGTCCTTTGCGCGGCTGTACTCCTCCCAGCGGGTGATGGAGTCTAGGTCGGTGGGGGAGAGCTTCCAACGCCGCATCGGATCGGTCAGGCGGGAGCGGAACCGCTTCTCCTGCTCCCGGTTGGACACCGAGAACCAGTACTTGCGCAGCAAAATGCCGTCGTCGATGAGCATCTGCTCGAACTGCGGGCATTGCCGCAGAAACCGGATGTACTCCTCGGGAGTGCAGTATCCCATCACCCGCTCCACCCCGGCGCGGTTGTACCAGGAGCGGTCGAACAGCACGATCTCCCCAGCGGCGGGCAGGTGCTCGATGTAGCGCTGGAAATACCACTGCGTGCGCTGCCGCTCCGTGGGGATGGGAAGGGCGACGACCCGCACCACCCGCGGATTGAGGTATTCAGTGATCCGCTTGATGGCGCCGCCCTTGCCCGCGGCATCACGTCCCTCGAAGAGCACGACGATGCGGGAACCGCTAGTCCGCACCCACTCCTGCATCTCGACGAGTTCAGTCTGCAGCCGGTTCAGCTCCGCCTCATACAGGAGGCGATCGAGTTTCGTCAGTTTTGCCATGAGCCATTCTCGCACTCACATCCTGGGCGGCATGAGGAATGTGAGAAACTCTGGGATGCCTGCGCCGATGGGGTGTGAGGCGATAGGTTTCGCCTCATGGAGAAACTGCGGAGAGTTTTCATCGCTGTGCTGGCGATCTCGCTGGCGCTGGCCCTCAGCTCATGTGTTCGGCTGAAGCAGGAGGTCACCATTCACAGCCAGGACAAGGTGGAGGTGAAGGTTGACCTCGGGGTCAACAAGCAGAAGGCCTCATCCCTTCCGTCCAGTGATCTCAACTCGGACTCGCTCTGCACAAGGGCGTCAGAGGCCGGCGGGAAGCAGGAGAGCCGTGACGTCAAGACCGAGCCCTATGACGATGGCACCTACTCTGGCTGCCGGGTGAGCGCCACTGAAAGCGCGGATGGCAAGCTCATCACCTACGACGAGACCAAGAAGGAATGGACCTTCCAGACAAGCGGCTCAGGGGCTGGCGCCGACAGCTCCGTCTCAGGCATGGGCGCCGAGATGTTCGACGAGTTTGAGGTCAAGATCACCTTCCCCGGCAAGGTCCTCACTGCCTCTGGCAGCGCTGAGATCTCGGGAAACAGCGTCACCTGGAAGGACGCCAAGGACCTGCTCAGCGGTGAGGGGCTGAAGGCGACGGCCAGCAACACCCCCGACCTCCCGTGGCTGTGGATCCTGATCGGCGTCGCAGCGCTGGCCGCTGTGGCAGTCGTCGTGTTCCTGGTGAGGCACTACAAGTCGAAGCCCAACGGGCCATCTCAGCCAGGCGCACCGGGAAGCTACCAGCCTGGTCCGCAGGGTGGCTATCCGGGTCAGCCTGGTCCGCAGGGTGGTTACCCGGGTCAGCCTGGTCCTCAGCAGAACCCATATCAGCCTCCCTCCCACTGACGGGTGAGACACAGGCGCATGACGGGCCAGCCTGTCATGCGCCTGCTGCTGTATCTATGCCCTGCTGCTGACCAACGGCCTGCGGTGTGGGGCGTTGGGCGTCGTGATAATGGCACCCCTCGTCGGGTTGTTGGTTGTGGCTCACGTCTGCCTGTTCGGTTATCTGAGCGTACTGCTGGGTGATCCGGCAGCCCCAGGGCGACATTATCCGTGGATGCGGATCAAAAAGGCTACAATTTCAGCATGTGCAAGACAACGACGCCGCAAGAGCCTGTCGGTGTCCCACAGGGGCAGACCTTCACCTCCTATCCCGAGTTCCTGCGTGCCCTCAGCCCCGGCATGAGGCTGTGCACCAGCGACTTCACCGGCTGGGCGGAGATCACAAAGATCGGAGCCCACAGCGTCCTCGGGCGGCGGGACAGCGATCAGCGCACCGTTGAGGTGCCCCAGGAGGCCCTCCTCGACATCAGGGGTGGGCACTGCGTCCGGGTGGACCGGGTCCGGGCAACGATCGACAGGCAGGGCTGGGAACTGGACTGACCCGGCTTGAGCGCCCAGCTCAGAGAAGAGCTGCCGGGGGCTACGCGCCGTCGATGGAGGAGTTGTCGCGCTGCGGGGCGGCGAAGGCCCCCAGTGGTTCGGGCCGCAGCGAGTCCGTCAGCGCAGGCGGGAGCGGCAGCAGGCCAGCCTGATTCAGCTCCTCCGGCATCACCCAGGGTGTCCTCCCCGTGCGGGGCTGAATCGTGCGGCGGAGACGCTCCCCGTCGCTGACCAGCCAGTTCGTCCAGGCCCGGGACAGCCAGCGCGCCAGCTCCAGCGCACGCAGCTCCGGGGCCTCTGGCCAGTTCTCAGGTGCGGCGGCATCGGTCGGGAAGGTGGGCTCCACAAGCTTCTGCCCCCTGCGGCCCGCTGCGTAGGAGCGCACCGCCGCGACGATGGCCCGCTGATGATCCCGGGTTGCGGCGATGAGATCATCCACCAGGGTGACCGGTTGCGGGGTGGATAGGCACAGGCCGCTGGCGTCGCTGCCGGGAGTGAGAACCACCACCCTGTCGCGGGTCAGCGCATGCGCCTTCCGTGCCGCCTCCGGCTGACTCAGGTCGAGGACCACCGAGTTGGTGCTGTCGGCCTCCGAGGTCTCCACATGGCTGACAAGCCAGAGCGCCACCGTCGGCGAACGCCGGTCCAGCGCGGCGAATCCCAGCATGAAAGCCTCCTCGTGTCGTTGTGAGAGCACGATAGCCACTGTGAGGGGCCATGGGCATCTCCGGTGATCTGATGTCTGGAAGGCAGGGACGACCAGCAGACTGCGACAGTTCGTCGTTTTTGATCCTCAGAACTGCGATGATGGAGGCATTCGAGCCAATGCTCTGCAACACTGGCACAGTGAACCCGAACCCTGCTACGTCCTCGGACCTGGAGAATTGCCGACTGACGCTTGAGCACGCGCTCCACACGGGCTACCTGACCCAGGGACAGTATCAGGCGCGCCTGATGTGGCTGAGTGCGGCCACCACCGTTGGGGAGCTGGAGTCGCTGACGGCGGACCTTCCATCACACGTTTGGACGCTGGAAGAGGTCATCGCACCCGAACCCCCGCCCCCGCTGATGTTCCCGACCCCGGAACCGGCCCCGTCGGAGCTGCTGAACAAGTACCGGGATGAGGCGTTGGCTGCTGATGAGGAGACGGAGGACGAGGAGCCGGCGCCGGTGGGGGATGAGGAGCCAGCGAGTGCCGATGAGCTGGTTGCAGCGTGGGAGATCGTCCCGGGGCAGGCAGAGGATGAGGACGCTGGAGCTGAGCAGGAGCCCGAGGGGCTGGAAGAGCTCTCCGATGCTGGACTGGAAGAGTCCTCTGATGCTGGGGACGTCGCCGTCGATGAGGAGGCTCAGGGGCCTGAGGAGCCCCTGGAGCCATCCGAGCAGGCAGAGGCCGATGAACTCGATGCAACGGATGATTCGCACGAGCCGGCGGCCGATCTGCATGCCGAGGTCTCGGACACCCCGATGGCCGAGGCAGTAGAGGAGCAGCCCGAGGAGGAAGAGGAGCAGCCCGAGGAGGAAGAGGAGCAGCCCGAGGAGGAATCCGCTGAGAGCCCAGAGGCTCAGGTCATTGAGGAGAGCACGGAGCAGCCGGAGGAGCTGACAGACGAGCAGAGCCCCGAGACGGCTGAGGAGGACCGCGCCGACGATGGGGCCGACGAGCAGGCCCTGGCAGACGATGCGAGCGAAGGCCTAGAGCCCGAGGACCGGCAGGATGAGGCCTCCCCAGACGTCGAGCGCAGCGAGGCCGCAGACCAGACTGAGCCAGTGAGGGAGCCAGGGTCCGAACCTGATCCGGAAGCACCGGAAGCAGGGGACATCGTGGATGAGAGCCCCGCATCATCGGCTGAGGAGCAGACCGCCCCCGAGGCTAAGGCCGCCGAGGGCCCTGAGGAGCCCGGAAAGAAGGCTCCGGCTGCCGAGTCTCAGGAGGAACAGGAGGAATCCGAGCAACAGACCTCCGAGGGCGAACCCAGCCAGGAGGGGCAGCAGCAGGAAGAGACTGAGACCACTGCTGCGGCTGCGCAGCCGATGGGCGACCAGGATGACGAGGCTCTAGCGGACGAGGCCCTAGAAGCGGATGAGGCCCTAGAAGAGGACGAGGCCACGGAGCCGGGGATGGCAGAGCCGGAACCAGCCGAGGCGTCTGCGGAACCCGAGGGCGAGCCCGTCGCATCTGGGGAGAGCCCGACAGGTCCCGTCGCGGATGCCGTTGCCGCGCTAGCCGCTGCCCTCGCTGAGGTGGAGGCCAGCGCGATCGCGGGATTCCCGACGCTGGACAGCTTCCAGCCTCCTGACGTGCAGCAGACGAACCCGGCCCAGTCGGATGCGAGCGCCCCGCAACTTACCCTCGACACATCTGTTGCAGAGTACGGTGTGGTGGTGAGGCCCGCAGACCCTGCCGGGCAGTCGGCTGATGGTGCCTCGGCACCCGCCGAGTCGCCACAGCAGCCCCCGGAGCCGATACCCGTGGACGACAGCCCCCAAACTGAGCCGTCACCCACCCAAACCGGTGAGATCGATGCCCCCCCGGCATCTGAGGAGCAGGACTCTGTCCCCGAGGACGGGGAGCCGGTGCTGCAGGGCGAGCTCGTGATGCCGCTTGGCCCCAGCCAACCCGACTCCACCCAGGAGGAAGAGGAAACTGCCACGGCCCCCCAGGGCGAGGTGATCTCCGGCTCTGTGGTCGGACCCCAGGAGCCGGATGAGGCCCCGGAGCAGTCCGCAGAGCCCGCCGATCAGGCTGAGGCCGTCGAGGAGCCGGGGGAGACTGCTGCTGACCAGGCAGAGGTTGATCAGGCAGAGGATGACCAGGCTGAGGTCGTCGAGGAGGATGCGGGGGAGTCCGTCGAGCAAACCGAGGACATGGAGTCCCCCGGTGACGAGGACCCGGCGGAGACGCCCAGCACCGAGCTCTCACCGGCGCAGGAGGCATCCCCTGAGCCCCCGGATGAGACCGCGACGGCGGAGAATCAGCAGTCGGGAAGCGAAAACACCGAGCGCGCAGGACAGCCGGAACCCAACGGGGCCGACCTGCGGAACAATGATGTCGCCACCGTCGTGCATGCCGAACGACCCGATGCGGCTCCCAAACCCGGGAGTCCGGAAGACGACGATGCCACCGCCTTGAACGAGAAGGTGATCGTCTCCCCAGCTGCGGACAAGAGCTCGGTCCCTCCGCCGCAGGCTGATGCGGAGTCCACCCGCATCATTCCCGCCATGCCGCCCGCAGCGGAGGAGCCGGCACCCGCCATGCCGCCCGCATCACCCCAGCCGGATGGCAGGCAGCCACCGCCATTTCCCTCCGGGACGTTGCCCTCCGTGCCACCGCCCGCCTCAAAACCAACGATGCCCACCCCGTTGTCGGCTGTGGGATCGCAGTCCTTCCAGCCAATGCCCCCACAGCACCCAGCACACCTGCCTCAGGCTGTCGGGCCGGGCCTCCAGCCTCACATGCCTGCGCAAGTAGACAGACGTGTTGTGCCCCAGGTCTCGCCCAAGCCTCCATATCGGGTCTCCGGTCCCTTCCAGCCCTCCAGAGGACGGGTGGGGCTGTGGATTGTGCTGGTTCTGCTGCTAGCCGTGTTGGCCGTCATGCTTGGGTATGCCTTCCTGGGATCTTGAGCACAGGGCCACGGAGATTTCCGGCCTTCATCAGGTTGCCTGGGCTGTGGCATCAATGGGATTGGTGACTTCTTGAGACCCCGTCACCGGTTCTGAGCCTGGGGCTGTGCGACGACTACCACAGGTCGTGTTCGTAGAAGTCGCCGGTGGCGAGACGACGCAGCGTCCTGAGCTCGGCGTACCTCAAAGTGACGAAGGCCACGACTGTGCTGCCGGTTGCCGCCAGGAAGACTGCCCACCACAGATGCTGCAGATATGAGGCGAGGAGCGGCAGGGCCAGCACCACGATGAAACCGGTGGGAAGCCACGGTGAGGGGGAGAGGTGGTCGCCACGGCTGATGTTCGCCAGCAGCATGGAGACGAAAGCCAGGGCGTTGAGGCTGATCACGGCGATCAGCCAGTGCTGCTCGACGGTGCTCCAGACGACGAGCCCGACGATGACTGCCACGACAGCATGCTGCCACCAAGGTCGGGTGAACCTCCGAGGGGACCCCATCAGGTGCCCATCAGGGTGAGGGACTCTGTCGGCATGTCGCCACCCTAGAGAGAATTGAGCATGCCGGTAAACCAGCCTCCAGTCCGAGAAACCTGCCACAGGGAACTGACTAGGCATAGCGATGAGACATGTCGGCCAACCAGATGACAGACATCGCAACGTCGCCCTGGGAGTTACACAGATGTAGTTTTACCCAGATGTGGAAAACCCTGTGGTAAACCTGGGGAAGAGTCGGGTTTGGCGGTTGAAAATCCCTGTGGAGGTGACCGTCGCTTCCCGTCGGTCGCCGCTCACGCCCGGTGTCGGTGCCATCGGACCCCTGGCAGATGCAGGTTCCAGCGAAGCGCGGCGACGCGGATGCCGATGATCAGCATGGCCGTTGCCACCAGCGCGACAGGATGGGCCAGGCCCAGCGCCCGCAGCAGCACCGTCAGGAGAGCGCCCGCCAGAGCCGGGATGACATACAGCTGGGAGCGTCGCCGGAAGATGATCGGCACCTCCCGGGCCAGCACGTCGCGCAGGATGCCGCCGCCCACCCCGGTGACCACCCCCACCAGCGCCGCGCCTAGCGGCTGAAGGCCGTAGTTCAGACCCTTGAGAGTCCCCTCGACCACGAACATTCCCAGGCCGATCGCGTCGAAGACCAGCAGAGGGCGCCGCAGCCGCTCGTGGACGCGCACGGTGAACAGCACCACCGCGGAGGAGGCGGCCGCAACGCAGATCATCCACAGATCCACCAGCGCGGCGACGGGCGTCGCGCCTATCAGCAGGTCGCGGATCATGCCGCCGCCGGTGGCGGTGACGACTGCGAGGGTTGCGATGCCGACGGCATCCATCTCCTGTCGCAATGCGGCCAGGGCACCCGAGATGGCGAATGTGATGATGCCGACGACCGCGAGCATCAGGTGCGATGCCTCCAACCAGTCCACGGGGCAGATTGTAGTCTGGGACGCCGGATCTGCCGGCGTCCCAGCGCTCAGGCGTCGCGGTGTCGGAGGCGTCTCGTCAGCCTGCTGGCGACCAGCACCACCATGAAGACCGCGCCGTTGGTGAACGCCATCATCGGCGTCGTGGCCAGGTCGCCCAGGTAGGCCACCCACAGGCCCAGCATCGCGGTTGCCGCGGCAATGATCAGAGTCACGACGATCAACCAGCCCATGCGGTGCACCAGCAGCCGAGCCGTTGCGGGCGGAACGATCATCAGCGCGACCACGAGGATCGCACCCGCAGTGTTGAACGCCACCACGACCGTCAGTGACACCAGAACCATCAGGATCAGGTTCACCGTCCGCTCGGGCAGCCCCATGGTGCGGGCGAGGTTTGGGTCGAAGGCCGACGTGACCAGCACCCGGTAGGCGATGATGATGAAGATGAGGTTGAGGAGCAGAACCCCCAGCAGCCACCACATCATCTGCGGCCCCAGATCCCAGGTGCCGACCACCAGGCGTTCGCTGGGCAGCGCCAGCAGGTTCATCTCCCCGGAGAGCACGGTGGCCTCGGACAGATGGACCCCCGTCAACTGGGTGGACAGCAGCGCAATGCCGATCGCGAACAGGACGGGGAAGATGATCCCCTGGCTGGCGTCGGCGGTGACCAGGCCGCTGTGACGGGCCCGCTCGGCTCCGATGACGATCACCAGGCCCATGAGGGTGGCGAACACGACCATGATGGGTGAGTGGGCCGTGCCGGACAGCAGCGCCCCGATGACGATTCCTGGGAAGACGGCATGGCTCATGGCCTCGACCAGCATCGACTGGTGACGCACCACCAGGAAGACACCCGGCAGGGAGCAGGTCAGGGCGGTCACCACCGCCAGCAGTGACAGGGCGGCGAGCAGCGTCACGACGCCACCCCCTGCCCGGCCAGGCGACGACGTCCCAGGAGCTGCGCAAGCAGGGAGCGTCCCGGAGCGATCAACAGCGAGACCACGAACACCGTGAACAGCACGATGATGATCACCGGCCCCGTCGGAACCCGACCCAGCTGCACCGAGATGACGGAGCCCACAACCCCGCTGACCCCTCCGATCAGGGTGCTGATCAGAGCCATCGACGACAGGCTCCTCGCCCACTGCCGGGCCGCGACGGCGGGCAGCATCACGAAGCCGATCATCAGGATCAGGCCCACAGCCTTGATGCCGATCACGATCCCGGTGGTGATCACCACCAGCATCACCGGCTGCAGCACACGGGGGCTGAAGCCCAGCATCGTCGCCTGGACGGGGTCGAAGGCGAACAGTGTGAACTCCTTGAACAGCGCCACGACGATCGCGACGATGATGACGGCGATGATCGCGATCGTCACCAGGTCGTCGTGATTCAGGGTGGAGGCGTTGCCGAACATGTACTTCTCAATCCCGCCTCGCCCCGGCAGGCTCGAATGGACAATCCAGCGCATCAGCACCATGCCTCCGCCGAAGAACACGGCCAGCGTCACCGCCATGGCGGCATCGGATCCCAGCCGTGACCACCGAGTGATGAGGTTCGTCATCAGGACGGCGAGGACGGTGGCGATGGTGGAGGAGATGGTCAGCGCCAGCATGGAGCGGCCCTCAATGCTGAGAACCGTGGTGCAGATGATGAACCCGAGAGCGACCCCACCGATGGCTGCGTGCCCAATGACATCAGAGATCATCGTCTGCTTGCGCAAGTAGAGCAGGCAGCCGAGAAGACCCGCCACCGCACCCACCGTCCCGGTGCCCAGGATCATGGTGCGGAAGGTGTAGTTGGTCAGCAGGTCGAAGAAGCCGCTCTCCAGCAGGATCATTGCTCGCCCCCGAGACTCAGGCCGTCGAACCCGTAGCACTCCATCACGATCTCCTGTGTGAAGGTTGTCGCGACGGGGCCTGCCGCCACCACCTTGCCATCCCGAAGCAGCACCACATCGTCGGCCAAGTCCTGGACGCTGTTCAGGTCGTGATGCACCAGCACCACGGTTTTCCCCTCATCCCGCAGGCGTTTCATGATCTCCACGATCGCGTTCTGCGACGCGATGTCCACGCCTGCGAGGGGCTCGTCCAGCAAGAACAGATCCGGATCCTGGGCCAGGATGCGTGCCATGAAGGTCCGCTGCTTCTGCCCACCCGAGAGCTGACTGATCTGGCGTGACGCCAGCTCGGGGATGCCGACGGCCTCCAGCGCCTCCGCGACGGCCTCCCGGTCCGCGGCCGCGGGACGACGGAACCAGCCGCGCCTGCCGTAGCGTCCCATCATGACCACGTCGCGGACGGTGGTCGGGAAGTCCCAGTCCACCTCAGCGGCCTGGGACATGTAGCCGACGCGCTGCCGGACCTCCCTCAGCCGGGAGCCGAAGAATGTGACCTCGCCCCTCAGGGCCTGCAACAGCCCCACCGAAGCCTTCAGCAGTGTTGACTTGCCCGCCCCGTTGGGGCCCAGCAGGGCAACGATGTGCCCTGCTGGGACGTCCAGGTCCGCGTCGGAGAGTGCGACGTGCTGCTGGTAGGCGACGGTGAGGCCGCGCGCCTGCATGACAGTCACTGCTGTGTCATCGCCTTCACGATGGCGTCGACGTTGTACTCGAAGGCGCCGAGGTACGTGTCGGTGGGGGCGGACTCGCCTAGCGAGTCGGCGTAGAGCGGGGTGTCGGCGATCTCGACCTCCCAACCCTTGGCCTTGACGGCCTCCTTGACCTTCTCAATGGCGGCGGGGTTGGACAGGTTGTCCTGGAAGATCACGGACACCTTCTTGGTGGCGACCAGGTCGGCCAGCTCGTCGAGCTGCGTGGCCGAGATCTGGGCCTCGGAGGACACGAAGTCGGTGGCGTGGATCTCAATGTCGAAGGTCTTGCCCAGGTAGTTGAAGGCGTCGTGGCCTGTGACCAGGACGCGCTTGTCCTTCGGGACCTCGTTGAACTTGGTGGCGGCCTTGGCCTTCATGTCCTTGATCTGCTGGTTGTACTTCTCGGCGTTGGCCTTGTAGGTGTCGGCGTTGCCCGGGTCCACCTCGCCCAGCTTCTTCGCTGTCGCCGTGACGACATGGGTCCAGTTGTCGGGGGAGTTCCAGACGTGCGGGTCGTGGCCCTCGACCTTGCCGTCCTCCTCCCAGGGCAGCAGGTCGGCCTCCGGGATAGCCTCGGCTGCCGGCACCTGCTTGGCCCCCAGCTTCTCAAGCTGCCCCATCATCTGGTGCTCCATGTCGTGTGAGGTCCAGATGACGGCGTCCGCCTTCTCCAGCTTCTCGGCGTCGGCAGTGGTCAGCGCCTGGGTGTGGGGGTCGCCGCCTGGGCCGACCAGCACGGTGACCTCGGCGTCTGGGGCGATGTTCTTCACCGCGTCGCCCAGGTATCCGGTGGTCGCCACGACCTGGAGCTTCCCTGCCTTGGCGGATGGTGATGACCCCGTGTCCGTCTGGGGGGTGTTCGCGGTGGAGCAGGCTGTGGCCAGCAGGAGCGTCGCCGTGACGGCTGCGGCGGCGCGAATGAGAGGCTTCATGTCATTCCCTTCAACATGTAGTAAATAACGATGAGCGTTATCGATTGCGTCGAGGGTAGGTTAACCTCTCTGGTCTGACCAGGCGAAGGAGGGGTGGGTGAAACTGATCGATTGAAGCCTTGGCGTCGCCTCTTCAGGCTTCCCTCATGGGGACAGGGGGGACTCCGGCAGGTTCAGCGCAGGCACCCGCATGGTGAACTTTGCGCCCGCGCCCATCTGGTTTCCGGCGCGGATGCTGCCGCCGTGGGCGTCAAGGGTGTGCGTCACGATCGCCAGGCCCAGCCCGGTGCCGGGGGTGTTGCGAGCCCGATCGGAGCGGTAGAAGCGATCAAAGATGTGCGGCAGATCCTCGTCGGCGATTCCCGGACCAGAGTCGATGATGGTCAGCACGCCCTCGTCGGTGAGCGTCACCCAGATGTCACCCTCAGGGGGGCTGAACTTCACGGCGTTGTCCAGCAGGTTCGTGATGGCCCGCTCCAGCGTGGAGGCGTCGCCCAGGATCAGCACAGAGGCCAGCGATACGTGGAAATTCAGGCCTGGTCCCCGGCGCTCCGCTCGCGCCAGAGCGGCCTCCACCACCTCCGCCAGGTCCAGGCGCTCCGGCTCCCTCCTGAGGTGATCGTCCCGGGTTAGGGCGACGAGGTCCCCGACCAGGGCGGAGAACTCGCCCAGCTGCGCCGACACGTCGTCGAGGATCTCCGACCGGGCACCCTCTGGCAGCATCCCCGACTTGTCGTCAGCCACCAGAAGCTCAATGTTGGTGCGCATTGACGTCAGCGGTGTGCGCAGCTCGTGCCCGGCGTCGGCGATCAGCTGCCGCTGCTGCTCCCGGGAGGTCTGCAGGCTCTTCAGCATCTGGTTGAAGCTCTGGGTCAGCTCACCCAGGTCGTCGCGACCGTAGATGCGAATGGGGTTGAGCTGGTCGGTCTGCGTCACGTTCTTCACAGCCGTTGACAGGCGGCGCACCGGGGCCAGGGCAGTCTGCGCCACCCACAGGGCGGTGAAGGTGGTGGTGAGGATGCCGACGAATCCCGACAGCACGATGACGATCCACAGGTGGCCCAACGTCGACCCCAGGAACCCCAGGGGTCGGGCGTACATGACGGCATAGCGCTGCAGCTGCCCCGACCCGTTGTAGGCCATCACCGGCACTGAGACCATGCGGTACTCCTTGCCGTCGCTGGCCTTGACCGACCGTGCCCTGTAGCCCCGCTGCAGCCTTGCCAGAGCAATCTCCCCCGCCTCGGGGGTCAGCTCCACGGTCTGGCCCGCTGCGTTGCGGACCCCACCGGTCGCGGTGGTGATCGCCAGCAGCCCCTGCGACGGACTAAGAGCCGTGGCGCTCGCCCCGCCGAAGTTCTCGATATTCGACCTGATGGTGGTCGCCGCAGAGCGTGCGGAGCTCACCAGGTCCTGGTCCAGCTGATTCAGCAGCGATACCCTGGTCGCGATATAGGCCGTCGAACCCACCAGCAGCACCGATGCCGCCACCGAGATGCCGGTCAGGAACGCCAGCCGAGACTGCAGAGACTGGCCGGTGATCAGCCGCTCAATGCCTCGGCGGAAGCGGATCCAGGCGGAGCCGATCACGGCGCGGTTTCGCGTAACACGTAGCCGACGCCGCGGACGGTGTGGATCAGGCGCGGCAGGCCACCGGCCTCGGTCTTGCGGCGCAGGTAGCCGATGTAGACCTCCAGGGAGTTCGCGGTGGCGGGGAACTCGAATCCCCACACCTCATTGAGCAGGGTGTTGCGTTCCATGATCCGCCGGGGATTCTCCATGAACGCCTGCAGCAGCGCGAACTCGGTGCGGGTCAGAGAGATGTGCTGCCCGGCCCTGGTCACCTCGCGATGCTGCGGGTCCAAGGTGACGTCGCCGAAGACCAGCACCCGGGAGTCGGTGCCGGGAGCCTGCTTGGAGCGACGAGTCAGGGCGCGCAGCCGAGCCAGCAGCTCATCCAGCGCGAACGGCTTGACCATGTAGTCGTCGGCACCCGCGTCAAGGCCGTCGACCCGGTCATCCACGGCGTCGCGGGCGGTGAGGATCAGGATGGGGACGTCGTTGCCGGACTCGCGCAGCATCCGGGTGGTCTCCAGCCCATCGAGACGCGGCATCATCACGTCCATGATGACGGCGTCGGGGGTGTGCCCCGCCAGCTTCGCCAGGGCCTCCACGCCGTCTGCGGCAGTTGTGACCTCATCTCCGGAATACTTCAGGGACCTGGCCAGCGAGTCACGCACGGCCTGGTCGTCGTCCACCACCAGGATCTGCATGGCATTAGATTGCCACTAAATTCTTCAAATCCGGAGCCTAACGCCCGGCGCAACCCACAATGGGCTCGATAGGGTGACCTCATGGCGAAGCTCTTGTTCGTGTGTTGGGGCAACATCTGCCGTTCTCCCATGGCGGAGCGGGTGGCTCGCGGCATGGCCGCCGAGCGCGGACTGGATGTCGAGGCGGACAGCGTCGGCCTCTCCTCGGAGGAGTCGGGAAACCCCATCGACCGCAGGGCGGCCACAGTGCTCCGGCAGGCCGGCTACGACGCCGACGGGCACCGGGCGCGACGGGTCACAGCGGACGATCTGGCCGGGGCGGACCTGGTGGTGGCTGCTGAGGGCTTCCACATCTCCCGGCTGCGGCAGCTGCACCCTGAGGGGGTCTACGCGCTTCTCAACGACTTCAACCCCACCAAGCCGACGGGGGAGGACCTCCAAGACCCCTGGTATGGCCCCGCCTCTGGCTTCGCAGACACCCTCGCCGACATTGAGGCGGCCATGCCCGGCATCCTCGATGCCGTCGTGCCCTGAAAAATTTCTCGCTGAGACAGAACCTTTGCCGGATCCGAGTCGTCTGGACGGGTGAAAGGGGGTTGAGATGCCCGCCAGAGTTGAGATGAAGGCCGAATTCGAGGCCTTCGTGGGAAGACATCTGACCACATTGCTGCGCATCGCCAGGTCGCTCACCGGCGACCCCGATGCTGCTGACGACCTCACCCAGCATTCCCTGGAGAAGGCCTACCGCTCCTGGGGAAAGGTCACGACCACTGGTGATCCGCTGGCCTATGTGAGGCGCATCCTCGTGAACGCCGCCTACGACTCCTGGCACCGTCGTCGACGGTTCCGGGAACTCTTCGGCACACAGAGCGAGGACAGAGAGGTGGCCGCCACGAACCCGTGGGGTGACCCGGAGCGGCGCGTTGAGGGAGCCGCTCGCCTGGATCAGCTGCTGAGGCCGCTGACTGACAAGGAGCGTGCCGTGATCACGCTGCGCTTCCTTCTGGACCTCTCCGAAGCCGACGCGGCCGATGAGCTCGGCGTTGCCGTCGGCACCATCAAGTCAACTACGGCTCGCGCCCTGAAGCGGATGCGCCAAGCCGAGACCGAGCAGCTGATTGGAGTCCGGCATGGATCTCAATGAAATGAGGAACCTCTTCAACAACCAGAAGGTGACCACCAACCTCACGCCACAGGCCGTGGTGGAGTACGCCGAGAGCCGACGCAAGGGTCGCCTGCGGGCAGTCGCCGTCGTCGCAGTGGTCGCCCTGACTGCTGGGGCTGGCGCCGGTGCCATGTACTACGCACACCTGAGCCGGCAGAGCCAGCCCCATATCCTGGCCACGACCTCTCCCTCGCTTTCCCCAGAGTCCTCTCCGGCGACGGACGGACCAACAGAATCCCAGCAGCCGAACGACCCCAGTCCCAGCGGCTCAGCCCAGGAGATCTCATTCCCCGAGAGGCGCTGCACAGTGGAGTGGCCGCAGTCATGGACTGACACCCTCAAAGAAATCCCCACATTCCAGGGGGATGTGCAGCCCATTCCGGGGCATCCGAATGACCGTCTCGTCACGGATTACTCACAGGGGCGTGGCTTCCCCAGGCTTTTGTGGGTGACCGGCGATGGTCAGAAAATCCTCGTGACGGACCAGATGGCCATCGAGAGCGCCCGGCCGCAGACCAACGGAAACCTCGTCGTGTATCCCGGCAATGAGGGCAAGCTGCATGTCTGGAGCTATGGGACAACAGACCAGAGCGCCACGGTGTTCGACGACCTGACGTTGGGCAACGACAGCCTGGACTCTTTCGAGCTGGACGGCAACAACCTGTGGATGTTGCATGAGGCTCAGGGGGAGAGCGTGCTGTCGATGGTGACGCTGGGCAGCGAGGGAGGTGCGGTCGAGGTGACTCGCGGGGCGAACCTGAGCCTGCTCGGAGTCTTCAACGGTGCCGCCCAGACCACCAAGGGTGACGGCAAGGTCACGCTCTACAAGCCAGACGGCACCACCGGCTCGCTTCCGGAGGCTCTGGGGAATCGCTATGTCACCGCCAAGAGCGGTGATGTGTATGCGGCTCGGGCAACTGACTACTCCGGCCAGGACGTCGTGTGGCGTGAAGGCTGGTCGAAGCCGTTCGACATCCCGGCGAACGGCAGCCTGGTCGGTGACTGGATTGTCAGCGGTGAGCCGGGCAGCTACGAGTTCTTCAACTACCGCACTGGCGTCACTGTCCGCGGTCCCTCTGCGGAATTCGGTGCTCTCACTCCCAACGAAGATGCTGATGGCAAGGGGTATCTGAGTCACTCCTTCGGGGCCACGCCCAATACCGACGAACCCGGCAGCAGTCGTCTGATACCCACCGCGAGCCTGCCGGAGGTCCGCTGCTGAGCCTTCCACGACAGCCACCGGGTGCCCGCGACGTGCGGTGGACCCGGTGGCTGTAAGCTCTGTCTTTTCTATGAGGAGGAAGCGATGCTGAAGGGTCGCAGCTTTACCAAGGAGATGGATCTCACCCCAGCCGAATGGGCCTACCTGCTCGAACTCGCCGGGCAGCTGAAGGCCGAGCGACGTTCGGGCCGGGAGAGCCGTCGCCTGGTGGGCAAGAAGGTGGCCCTGCTGTTCGAGAAGACCTCTACCCGCACCCGCTGCGCCTTCGAGGTGGCGCTGATGGAGCAGGGAGGGGACTCCACATACCTGCACTCGTCGAACTCCCAGATCATTCACAAGGAGTCGGCGGAGGACACGGCCCGGGTGCTGGGGCGCTGGTATGACGGCATTGAGTACCGCGGCTTCGCTCAGGAAACCGTCGAAACCCTGGCGGCCAACGCCGGGGTGCCCGTCTACAACGGGTTGACCGATGACTGGCACCCCACGCAGATGCTCGCCGACCAGCTGACCATGCTGGAGCATTCCGGCAAGCCGCTGTCCGAGACGTCGTGGGCGTTCGTCGGGGATGTGCGCAACAACATGGGCAACTCGAATCTCATCTCCGCAGCGATAGCCGGGGCTGACGTCAGGCTCGTCGCGCCGAAGCAGCAGCAGACCACTGAAGCGGTGCGCGCCCAGGCGGAGGCCATCGCGGCGGAAACCGGGGCCCGGATCACCATCACCGACGATATCGCGGAGGGCGTGGCCGGCGTGGACTTCCTCCAGACCGACGTCTGGGTGTCCCTGGGTGAGCCGAAGGAGCTGTGGGCTGAGCGCATCGAGTTGCTGAGGCCATACCAGGTGAACGCGGCGATGATCGAGGCCACCGGCAATCCCCAGGTCAAGTTCATGCATTGCCTGCCCGCTTTCCACGACCGCAACACCACTATCGGTGAGGAGGTGTACCAGGCGACGGGCCTGGAAGCATTGGAGGTCACTGACGAGGTGTTCGAGTCGGAGGCGAGCATCGTCTTCGACCAGGCCGAGAACCGGATGCACACGATCAAAGCCCTGCTGGTCGCCACTCTGGCTGACTGACCTCGGCCGCCCGGATCGCGGTTTCAAGCCGTGGAGCGCCTGACCCACGTGCGTTGGTGTCGCTGACAGTTACCTACGCTACCGTAAGCTACGGTTGCGTAGGTAACTGGAAGGGGAGCTGATGGAACGCGACATGGTGCAGCTGCTGACGCCCGACGGACGGCGCGTCGATCATCCCGAGCATGCCTTCGACGGAACCATCGGTGACCTCGTCGGCTGTCTGCGGGACATGGTGCTGGCAAGGCGTTTTGACACCGAGGCGACGGCATTGCAGCGACACGGCGAACTCGGTCTGTGGCCGCCCGTGCTGGGGCAGGAGGCGGCGCAGGTTGGCTCCGCCCGCGCCCTGGGGGATCTGGACGTCGTCTTTCCCACCTACAGGGAGCACGCCGTCGCCCTTACCCTCGGCCTGCCGTATCAGCAGCTGCTGGCGCTGTTCCGCGGCTGCGATGCCGGGGACTGGGAGCACCTGGACCGGTTCCGTAATTACCAGATCATCATCGGCTCCCAGACGCTGCATGCCACCGGCTACGCCATGGGTCTTCAGCTCGACGGCCTCGTGGGCAACCCCGGAGGCCCCAACGCAGCTGTCGTCGCCTACCACGGCGACGGCGCAAGCTCCCAGGGCGATGTCAACGAGGCCTACGTGTTCGCGGCAAGCTACAACGCCCCCGTCGTGTTCCTCTGCCAGAACAACCAGTGGGCCATCTCCGAGCCGATTGGGCTGCAATCCCGCATCCCGTTGTTTCAGCGCGCCCGGGGCTTCGGATTCCCCGGGGTGCAGGTTGACGGCAACGACGTCCTGGCCGTGCATGCCGTTACCACCTGGGCCTTGGAGCGGGCCCGCCGTGGTGACGGCCCCGTCTTCGTGGAGGCGTTCACCTACCGGATGGGAGCCCACACCACCTCCGACGACCCCACCAAATACCGTCCCGACGAGGAGACCGCTAGCTGGGCCGGGCGGGACCCCATAGCCCGGCTCACCGCCTACCTGAAGGGGGAGGGCGCCATCGACGATGCCTGGCTCGCCGAGCTCGACGATGAGGCCCGCAGCTTCGGGGCCGACATCCGAGCCGCCATCCCCGTGCTGCGGGACAAGACCATGGACGAGCTGTTCGACAACGTCTACGCCGAGAACACCGTCGCCCTAGAGGCCCAGCGCCGTGAATACGCGCAGTGGGCGGACGGAGGGGTGCAGCCGTGAGCCACACCATCGTGAAGGCCATCAATCTGGGTCTGCGCCGCGCTCTCCAGGCCGACCCGAAGGTGCTGCTGGCGGGCGAGGACATCGGCAGGCTCGGTGGGGTGTTCCGCGTCACCGAGGGCCTGCAGGCGGAGTTCGGGCCGAACCGCGTCATCGACTCGCCCCTGGCGGAGGCGGGGATCGTCGGCACCGCTGTCGGCCTGACGATGCGCGGCTACCGTCCTGTCGTCGAGATCCAGTTCGACGGCTTCGTCTTCCCAGCCTTCGATCAGCTGGTGACGCAGGTCGCGAGACTGCACGCCCGGACCTCAGGCCGCCAGCCGATGCCGATGGTGGTGCGCATCCCCTATGGCGGTGGGATTGGGGCGGTCGAGCACCACTCCGAGTCTCCCGAGGCCTATTTCTGTCACACCCCCGGGTTGAAGGTGGTCACTCCGTCAAACCCGCACGACGCCTACTGGATGATCCAGCAGGCCGTCGCCAGCCCCGATCCGGTGGTCTTCCTGGAGCCGAAGCGCCGCTATCACGTCAAGGGGGAGGTGACTTTTGAGCAGCGTCCCGCGCCCCTGCACCAGGCTGACATCGTGCGCCACGGCTCCGACGTCACCCTCCTGGCGTGGGGGCCGATGGTGCGCACCGCCCTCGAAGCGGCCGCCATCGCCTCTGAGGAAGGGCTCGCCGTCGAGGTGGTGGACCTGCGCACTTTGGCCCCCATCGACTGGGTGACGCTGACCGCCTCCGTGCGCCGCACTCGCCGCGCCGTCGTCGTTCACGAGGCCCCCCGCACTCTCGGTCTCGGTGCCGAGATCGCTGCCCGTCTCCACGAGGACCTGTTCTATGAGATGGAATCGCCCGTGCTCCGCGTCACCGGCTACGACATGCCCTATCCGCCCGCACGGCTGGAGGAGGAGTTCCTGCCATCGCCGGACCGCATCCTTGATGCGGTGGACCGATCCCTTGCTTTCTGAGGAGCCATGATGAAACGCCAGTTCCAGCTGCCGGACCCCGGGGAGGGCCTGCCCGAGGCCGAGATCGTCGCCTGGCGGGTCGTCGTCGGCCAGGAGGTCGAGGTCAACGACGTGCTGGTCGAGGTTGAGACCGCCAAGTCGCTGGTGGAGCTGCCGTCGCCGTTCGCGGGGACTGTCGCGGCCCTGCTGGTCGCCGAGGGCGACACCGTCGAGGTCGGCACCGTCATCGTCGAGATCGAGGATGGCCAGCAGGAGGAGGCCGTCACTGAGGACCCGCCGAATCTGGTGGGCTACGGGCCCCGTGACGAGAAGCCGCGAACGCGCCGACGCCGTGGGGCTGCCAGGGAGTCCGCCGAGGTGCGGCAGGCCCTAGAGGAGACGTATGCCCCCCGTGAGCCGTCGCGCCGCTCCGACGAGGTCAGCCCAGCCATGCAGGTTGACGCCGTCTCCGTCGGAGATCCGCTGCCCGAGCCGGGGGATGGGCCTGCCGAGTCGATGCTGGTGCTGGCCTCTGCCCCCGATGCCGTCCGCGCTAAGCCCCCCGTGCGGAAATACGCCCGCGATCTGGGGGTCGATCTGGGGAAGGTCACCGGCACCGGACCCGACGGTGTGATCACCCATGCCGACGTCGAGGCGGCCTGGGCCTTCGCGCATGCGGAAACCGCCGGTGCTGAGCGGGAGCCGAGGCAGGGCCGGATCATCAACGACGCCGCCAGCTTCCAGTCGTCGACGGGTCCCGAGGGCGGAGAGCTCGGGGGACGTGCATCGAAGAGTCGGGGCGAGCGGCGTGTCCCCATCAAGGGGGTGCGGAAGATCACGGCCGAGGCGATGGTTCGCTCCGCCAGCACCCACGTGCACGTCACGGAGTGGCTGAGCGTTGATGTCACGAGCACAGTCGAGTTCGTCGAAACCCTCAAGCAACGCCGCGAGTTCGCGGGGCTGCGGGTGTCGCCGCTGCTGATCTATGCGAAGGCGGTGTGCCTGGCTTTGGGACGCAACCCCGATCTGAACAGCTCATGGGATGATCAGGCTCATGAGATCGTCTACCACGGCGACGTGAACCTGGGCATCGCAGCCGCCACGCCGCGGGGGCTGATGGTGCCGAACATCAAGGCCGCCCAGGACCTGAGCCTCCTGGAGCTGTGCCGAGCCATCAATCAGCTCGTCACGGTGTCTCGTGAGGGCAGGCTGCAGCCCCCGGACTACGCGGGCGGCACGTTCACCATCACCAACGTCGGGGTCTTCGGCATTGATGCGGGAACTCCCATCATCAATGGCGACGAGTCGGCGATCTTCTGCATGGGGGCCATCCAGCGTCGCCCCTGGGTCGTGGGCACGGGCCCGGAGGAGCGGGTGGTGCCGCGCTGGGTGACCACGCTGTCCGTCACCTTCGACCACCGCGTCATTGACGGTGAGCAGGGCTCCCATTTCCTCCACGACGTGGCCGAGATCCTGACGGACCCAGCCCTAGCTCTGTTGTTCTAGTGTCGTGTGTCGTTGGGTTTTTAGGTCCCGGTTGCGGTGCCACGCTCACGGCATGCCCAGCGCCGTTTCGCTTGGCTGCCGTGGCGCAGCATCCGTCCCGTAAGTCGCCTCCCAGCGGCGAACTGCCAAAACGGACCCCGTGGGCTCCGGATATCGCATGTCAGCGCACCAGTCATTGCGAATTTTTCGATTTTTGATGTCCTCCTCGGCTATCAGCAGCGTCGACGTGTCGAGCGGGCTGAGACCCTGGATGACCTGACGCGCACTGCTCAGGAGGAGGGGCTCGACGGTCAAGAGCGTGCAGCGTATGCGGCAGCGCTCAAGGAGGCGCGCAAGCACCGCTGACATGTCGCGTTTCTCGGCTTTCCTGGACACCTGCGTTCTCGTCCCGATTGATGCCGCCGATCTTCTCTAGGGCGGTCCCCGGGAAATCATGGGGCCGGATCCTTGCGGATCCGGCCCAGGGATGTCTCAGAGCTTGGGGTCTGTCACTCGCCGTCCTCTGACTTCTTGACGAGCGCCGCCATGCCCTCCAGCAGGGCCCGGACCACCACGAGGGCGATGAACGCCAGGCCGAAGGAGCCGAAGATGCCCCATAGGGTCGTGCCGACGTTGGAGCTGTAGAGGGTGAGGGACTGGATCATCGAGAAGAGGGCTGCTGCAATGATGCAGATGGCGGTCACCAGGTACACCGTCCCCAGGCCGTTGCCTCGAAGCATGCTGCCTTTGAAACCGAAGTCAAAGATAGCCGCCAGGCCGCTGGCTGGGGGCTTCGGCCCCCACTGCTGCTGGTTGCCATACCCCTGTTGCTGAGCGCCCCACTGTGGCTGCTGCTGTTGCGCGGCGGCTCCCCAGGCGGCCTGCTGGCTGCCCCAGTCCTGGGCGCTGGTGTGCTCCTGCGCTTGGGTGCCCCACTCCTGCCCGGAAGCCTGTGAGGCGGCGCCCCACTCCTGACCGGAGGGCTGCGACGAGACGCCCCACTCCTGACCGGACGGTTGGGGCTGGGCATTCCAGTCCTGCGTGGCGGGCTGGATGTTGGTCTGCTCCTGGGCGGGCTGCCCCCAGTCGTGTGCGGGAGGCTGCGTGCCCCACTCCTGCCCCGACTGCTGGGGCTGGGCGTTCCAGTCCTGCGTGGCGGGCTGGATGGTCGTCTGTTCCTGGGCGGGCTGTCCCCAGTCGTGTGCGGGCGGCTGCTGGGGCTGGGCGTTCCAGTCCTGGGCCGGTTGCGCGTTCCATTCCTGGGCGTTGGGCTGCTGAGGTTGGGCGTTCCAATCCTGAGCGCCGGTCCACTGGTTGTTCGACATGCACGCCATTCTGCCACTGATAGCCGACACCGCGCTCCAAAGTCTCGGATGGCTATGTCAAGATGAGGTATGTGTGCTTCCCAGTTCAACGTTGACTTGGCATCGATCGACGCGAACCTGGCTCTGGCGAGAGCCATGAACCCTGGTCGCGCCATCCTTTTGCCCGTCAAGGCCAACGCCTACGGGCACGGCAGCGTGGAGGTCTCCAGGCATGTGGAGGAGACTGGCTCGGCCCAGTGGCTTGGGGTTGCGGAGGTCAGCGAGGCTGAGGAGCTGCGCGAGGCAGGTGTTGAACTCCCCATACTCAAATTTTCGCCGCTGTTCCCCGACGAGCTGGACCGCGCCATCGCCGCGCGTTTGACGCTTCCCGTCGCGAGTGAGACAGAGATCGGGGCCGCGGAGGAGGCAGCCAGCCGCGCCGACCAGGACATGCCCGTTCACCTGAAGCTCGACACTGGGATGCGACGGGTCGGAGCGCCCCCAGCCGATGCTGTGGCCCTGGCCAGGCGGGTCGCCGAGGCCTCGCATCTGAGGCTCGACGGCATCTTCACCCACCTGCCCATCAGCGACACCCCTCTGGGAGCCGAGTTCACCCGGCAACAGCTTCACCGGTTCCTGCTGGCTGTGGCAGCCATCCGCGACATCGTCGGGGAGGTGCCGTGGGTCCATGCCGGCAACTCGGGTGCGGTGCTGGGGCACGACCTGACAGGAACCAACCTGATCCGTCCCGGCATCATGGCCTATGGATGCCGGGCCGATGCCAACACCAGCTGGGAGGGCCTCACGCCCGCGGCCCGTTGGACCTCGCGGATCTCTTTCATCAAGCAGGTCGAAGAGGGCGAGACCGTCGGCTACGGACGCACCTGGACCGCTCCCTGCGACACATGGATCGCGACCGTCCCCGTCGGCTATGGCGATGGCTACTCGCGGCTGCTCAGCAACCGCGGACGGATGCTCGCGGGCGCTCGGTCCCATCCCATCGCGGGGCGAGTGTGCATGGATCAGACGATGATCGACCTCGGGCCGCAGACGCCCAGCGTCGCCGTGGGCGACGAGGTGGTGCTGTTGGGGCGGCAGGGGGCTGAGGAGATCCCCGTGGAGGAACTGGCGGAGCTGATGGGAACCATCACCTATGAGGTGACCAGCCTCGTGGCCAGGCGCGTCGAGCGGGTCTACTCGTCGTCATCAGCAGGGACGGCGTAGCTGGACAGCCGGGGCCGTCGTGAGACGAACTCGTGCTGCGCATGCTGCACCACCGCGTGGGTGGACCAGCCGTCGACGATTGCCCCGACCCCTCCGCCCAGGAGTGGCACCTTCTTCGCCAGGAACACGCCCAGGCGCTTGCCGCCGATGAAGTTCACAGCCTGCTCGACCAGGGCGCGGGACACTCGCGCGTCGATGCGGGCGTCGAAGGCGGGTGCTGTGGCGACGGCGGCTGCTGAGCTGGGTAGCTCACCGGCTGAGATCAGCGCCGCTGCCCCCCGGGGGCCGAGCATCACCATGAGGATGGCGGTGCGGACCCTCGGGTCGCTCAGCTCGTAGCCCCGCAGGTGCGCGATCCCCGCGACCGCGCGTGCCTGCACGAACGCGGATGCGGCCAGATTCGCGGGAACCGTGACCAGCGACACCAGGAAACCGCCCCAGTTCGTCACGAAACCCTGACTGCTGGCCATCGCGATGTGCTGGTTCGACAGCCAGCGGATGGCGATCTCTGGGTCGCGGCGCTGCCGCAGGTGCTGCTGGGCCGACTTCTTGGCCCCAGGCAGCTTGCCGTGTCCCTCAATGGCCAGTTCTAGGAGCTGGTGGAAGGCATCGGCTGTGATGCCGGTCTTCGCCACCTCGTTGTCTCTGCTGTTCATGTCTCCTCCAGACCCAAGCTTGGCACGAGAACTCCCTGTTGCGAAGCCGGAGGTGGATCGTCATCTGGGCGTCGACCCTCAGGCGAGCTCTGATGCTGCAAGACTAGTCCCCGTGCTCGACAACGTGTTTGGTCCGCCCGAGGCCTGGCCGAGCTCTGATCTGATCGGATACAGCGATGAGTTCGACCCGGCCCTGGCCCTGGTGGCCTATCGCTGCGGTGTCTTCCCGATGCCCTACGACGGCTGGATGGGGTGGTGGTCGCCCCTGCGTCGGGGGGTGCTTCCCCTCGACGGCCTGCGCATCGCCCGATCACTGCGCAAGACGGTCGCCCGCTACACCACTACTACCGACAAGGCCTTTCCCGACGTCCTGGCGGCCTGCAGCGATCCCAACAGGAAGGGCGGCTGGATTGATGACCGGATCGCCTTCGCCTACACCGCGCTTCACCAGGCAGGCTATGTTCACAGCGTCGAGACCTGGGATGCCCAGGGTAGGCTCGTCGGCGGGCTGTACGGGGTGCAGGTCGGCGGGCTGTTCTCCGGGGAGTCGATGTTCCACCACCCCGAGCGGGGTCGGGACGCCTCGAAGGTGGCGTTGCTGCGGCTTGTCGCTGAGCTGCGATGCGCAGGCGTCAGACTCCTGGATGTGCAGTGGCGTACCCCACATCTGGCCAGTTTGGGGGTCATAGAGCTCAGCCGCGACGAATACCTCGCCCAGCTGTCGGATGCCTTGGGGGAAGACAGCCGTGCAGCATGGCAACGCAGCGGTATCTGGAATGCCGCGCAGCTCCTAGCCGCGCACGGCGACGCCTCCTGAGTCAGCTTTTGGCGCGCTGCAGCGCGCCGGGCAGGTTGTGAAGGATTGCCTGCTGGCGGAGGCTCGACTCGGCCCACGAGCTCTGGGCTGCGCTCCAGGCGGTGCGGGAGTCGTCGTTCCAATCGGCCATCGAAGCCGACAGCTCGCTGCCGAGCACCGCCAGGAGGCCATTCAGCTCAGCCTGCGCGTCAGCGAGCCTCAGCACCCCCTCAGGCACCGGATCCGCCTCGTGCGACGGCGATGCCGTCTGACTCGTCGGGGGCTTGCGACTGGGCGGGTCAGGGACACGTGGCTGGCCGGTGAGGCTGGCGTGCACCATGTCCAGGCCTTGCTTCACCCGCTCGATCTCGGAGTCGAACTGGATGTAGTCATGGTGAAATGTGTTGAACTCGCGCACACCCAGGCGGGACGCCAGATCCGGCAGCTGACGTTGTAGCCGCTGCTGGAGGGCATGGATCTCTTGGTGCTTGGCCTCGACCTGACCAGCGGCCTTGGTCATCGCGAGGTTTCCCGCGTGCTTTGGGGCCATTGAGATGTACCTTCCGGTCGTTTCGTTGGGACGTGAAACCGACCTTATGCCTGGGTGGGGTCAACTCCACAAAGTCATCAGAAAATGCTGAGCGCGCTACTGTTTGCCAGTGCTCGGATATCTCGGACCTGCGGGGACCTTCACCCACCAAGCGCTTCAGACCATCTCCGATGACGAGGGGCTGCCGTTTTCCAGTGTGGCGGAGACCCTTGAGGCGGTGCGCCGCGGCCACGTGGAGGCGGCGGTGGTGCCCATTGAGAACTCCGTCGAGGGCGGGGTGTCGGCGACCCTGGACAAGCTGATCGACGGCGAGCCGCTGCTCATCACCGGCGAGATCATCATTCCCGTCGAGTTCGGCCTCTATGCGCGGGCCGGGATGCCGCTTGGGGAGGTGCGGTCCGTGCTGACCCATGGTCATGCGGCAGCCCAGTGCCGAGACTGGCTGGCGACGATGATCCCCGACGCCCAGGTGACCGAGGCCGGGTCGACGGCGGGGGCGGCCCGAGAGGTCGCCGATCCCGACTCACGCTACGACGCCGCCATCTGCGCCCGCATCGCGGGGCGTCTCTACGGACTCGATGAGCTGGCCCACTCCATTGAGGACACCCCTGGGGCTGTGACGCGTTTCGTCGTCGTGTCACCTCCCGGGATGCTTCCGCGGCGCACCGGGGCCGACAAGACAACCCTGGTCGCCTACATGCACGAGGACCATCCGGGGGCGCTGCTGGAGATCCTCCAGCAGTTCGCGGTGCGGGGCGTGAACCTGTGCCGCATCGAGTCCCGGCCCACGAAGACCTTCCTGGGCAGCTACTGCTTCTCCATGGATGCGGAGGGGCACCTGGCCGATCGCCGCCTGGCGGAGGCCCTGCTCGGGTTGCGCCGGATCTGCCGCGATGTGGTGTTCCTCGGGTCCTACGCCCGGGCCGACAAGCAGCCCCCGGATGTCCGTGAGGGCTTCGCTGACGCCGACTTCCTTGAGGCTGCGACATGGCTGAGGTCGCTGGGCGGTGAATCCGCGTAGTCTGTGTCCCATGATCGATCCGAAGTGGCTGCGCAACAACCCCGACATCGCCCGGCGCTCCCAGGAGGCCCGAGGGGACTCTGTCGAGCTGATTGACGAGTTGCTCGCAGCTGACGAGGCGCGCCGCTCCGGGATCGTCGCCTTCGAGAACCTCCGCGCGGAGCAGAAGGAGCTGGGAAAGCGCATTCCCAAGGTTCAGGGCGACGAGAGGAACCAGCTGCTGGCCCGCACGAGGCAGCTGGCTGCCGATGTCAAGGCCGCCCAGGAGGAATCAGAGGCAGCAGGCGCACGCTTTGACGAGCTGATGCTGCAACTCGGGAACATCGTCATCGATGGGGTGCCGCTGGGTGGTGAGGACGACGGCGAGGTCATCGAGACCGTCGGGACCCCACGTGACTTCGCAGCCGAGGGGTTCGAGCCGAGGGACCATCTGGAGATCGGCGAGGCCCTGGGGGCTATCGACATGGAACGCGGGACGAAGATCTCTGGGTCCCGGTTCTATGTGCTGACCGGGGTGGGGGCGCAGCTGGAGCTGGCGCTGCTGAACCTGGCTATGGTCAAGGCCGCGCAGTGGGGTTTCACGCCGATGATTCCCCCGGCGCTGGTGAAGCCTGAGGCGATGGCCGGCACCGGTTTTCTCGGCCAGGCCGCGAAGGACGTCTATCACCTGCCCGCCGACGACCTCTACCTCGTCGGCACCTCTGAGGTTGCCCTTGCAGCCTTCCACAGCGACGAGATCCTCGACGCCGCGTCGCTGCCGTGCCAGTACGTCGCGTTCAGCCCGTGCTTCCGGCGCGAGGCCGGGTCCTACGGCAAGGACACCCGTGGCATCTTCCGCGTCCACTGGTTCGACAAGGTGGAGATGTTCGTCCACTGCCTGCCCGAGGAGGCCGAACAGTGGCACCAGAGGCTGCTGGGTTTCGAGAGGGAGTTCCTGCAGGCCCTGGAGATCCCGTTCCAGGTGCTCGACGTGGCGGCCGGTGACCTTGGCCTCAGCGCTGCCCGCAAATACGACTGCTACGCCTGGCTTCCGACCCAGCAGCGCTACCGCGAGGTGACCTCCACATCGAACTGCACCCAGTTCCAGGCCCGTCGCCTGGGCATCCGATATCGCACCGAGGGCGGCGGCACGGAGCACGTCGCAACCCTCAACGGGACTCTGTGCGCCATGACACGCATCATCATCATGCTGTTCGAGAACCATCAGCTTCCCGACGGGTCTGTGCAGATTCCCGAGGCTCTGCGCCCCCACCTTGGGGGGCGGGAGATTCTGAAGGCGTAGGAGCTGCGATGGCGGTGACCCAGGGTCGTGACGGCGCAGGAGCGGAGATGAGCTTTCAGCCCCAGCTAGTGGCGCTCGACATCGATGGCACCATCGTCGATCACAGCCAGGTCCTCACCGACGACGTGCGAGCCGCCGTGCGGCGGGTGTGCGACGCGGGGGTGCCGGTGGTGCTGACCACGGGCCGGGCCTGGCCCGGCACCGAGACGCTCTTCGAGGGGCTCGGGCTGCCGCCCGGACCGTCGGTGTGCGCGAACGGCGCGCAGATCATCGACTACCCGCCGCTTGTGGTGCGTCACGAGGAGCGCTTCGACCCCGCCGACACCATCGCGAGGGCATCTCGGCTTGCCCCGGAGGTGACCCTGGCTGTTCAGGACGGCCTCAACTGGCGCGTCTCAAGGCCCTTCCCCGATGGGGAGCTGACGGGCAATGTCACGGTTGAGTCGCTGGAGGAGCTGGCATCCCGACCCGTCTCACGGGTAGTGCTGCGCGACCCCGGAAGCTCCGACGACGCTTTCCAACGCATGGTGGAGTCGCTGGGGTTGCATGAGGTGTCCTACTTCATCGGCTGGTCCGCCTGGGTGGACATCGCGCCGCTTGGTGTCGACAAGGCGCATGCTCTTGCCCTGGTGTGCCGGGATCTGGGAGTTGCCGCCGCTGACGTGCTGGCCGTCGGCGACGGCCGCAACGATATCGAGATGCTCCGCTGGGCGGGCCGGGGCGTCGCGATGGGCGAGTCGCCCGAGGAAGTGAGAGCCGCAGCTGATCACGTCACGGGGGGTGTCGCCGACGGTGGGCTCGTCACGGAGCTGAGCCGCTGGTTCCCCTAACGACGGGAAGATGCGTGATGGCCGGTGGCGCGTCCCCGGCCATCACACAATGCGATGGATCAGGCCACCTCGGCGTCCAGATGGAGCACCTGGGCGGCGACGTCCATGATCTCCTTCTTGCTCGGCTTGCGCCGTTTGAGCGGCTTGACCACGGAGTCCTTCGACTCGGCGCGGCGTAGGTGGCGCTTCACCGTGGACACGGAGCAGCCGACGCGCGCGGCGATGGCCGACAGCGGCTGGTTGGGATTGGCCATGCGGAGACGCTGGATCTCCTCCTGGTTGAAGCTGCGTCCTGAGTGGACACCTGCGAAGACGTCAATCTCGATGGGATCGACCTCCACGCCCAGCCGCGCACGGATCTCGCGGCGTTGTGGCTCAGTGGTGCCCGCGACGAAGCCGGCGACGTCGTGGTGGACGATGGCGTCCGCGAGGCATTCGGCCTGTAGGGGGCAGGAGCTGCACAGGCTTGAGGCGCGGGCTATCAGGTTTGCCTGGGTGCGACGCTGCTCGGCGGTCTCGACGCGGGTGTCCTCTTCGAGCAGTGGGTCCTGGAACAGTGAGGCGAACTTCACGCACGGGGTGGTGCTGTCGAGCACGATGGTCACTTCTTGGGTCCTCCTTGGCCCACGAGAGTCTCGGGGCTGATCGAATTCCTGCCACTCCAGGGTGACGGATCGTCAGGAGGACTGGGAGCCTTTTTGGTAGGAGGTATTACCTGTATTCCGTGAGTATCCAGCTCATCTGAATCTGAGTATGCATACTCAGTGGAAAACTGGGTCCAAACCGCTTCTGACTAGGCATTCTGCGAAATGCCTGTCAACCTTTCGGGTGAAAGGCCAAGTCAGGTGGGGTGCCGGGATGGCCGCGTCGGGGGCGACCTGACCACCCAGGGTGGTATGGGTACTCAGATGCCGCAGCAGGAGCTGTCTCCCAAGCTTGTTGAGATCTTAACAATCTCTGGCTCACTCAGTATGCCACGGCGTCGGGCAATGTGGGTGTGGGCGCCCACTTTGGGTTTTCGGAATGATGCGTTAGCCTCAGATAATCATCTCAAGGATCGATGCGCGAGGGAGGGCATGGATGTCTTTGGCGGAGGCTAGCGAATGGACGATGCGGGCCAAGTGTCGAGACATGGCCGACGCACTGTTCCCAGAAGGCAAGGATCAGAAGCGGGCCAGACACGTCTGCATGGGCTGCCCGGTTCGGATGGAGTGTCTGATAGAGGCGCTCGACAATCGGATCGAGTGGGGAGTCTGGGGGGGAATGACTGAGCGGGAGCGTCGGCACCTGCTTCGCACAAGACCCGACATCACCTCCTGGCGCGAGGTGCTGACCAGGTACGGACAGCTGTCCAAGGCCAGCTGATCTTCCAACGCTGCGGCGGGGTGGTTGTCGATGCCGTGATGGGGGTGGCACTCTATGGGCATGACCAAGTGGGAGTACCTCACCGCACCTATCCTCAGCCATGTCTCGCAGCAGATTCTGAACAACTTCGGTTCAGAGGGCTGGGAACTCGTCACCATTGCCCCCGGGCCGACGCCCGACACCATGGTCGGCTATTTCAAGCGGCCGGTTGAGTGATGGGCACCCCATCGCAACGCCTGGCTGAACTCGGGCTGGAGCTGCCCGCCGTCGCCGCGCCGCTCGCGGCATACACGCCCGCGATCACGGTTGGCAACCAGGTCTGGACCTCTGGACAGCTGCCGCTGAAGGACGGCTCTCTCACCGCCACCGGGCGCCTCGGCGACACCGTTCAGCTGGCCGATGGGGTGGCGGCAGCCAGGCAGTGTGCCCTCAACGCCCTGGCGGCGGCCGCAGAACAGGCTGGGGGACTGGATAACATCGCACGCATCCTGAAGGTGGTGGCCTTCGTCGCTTCCGCTCCCGGGTTCACAGCCCAGCCTCAGGTGGCCAACGGCGCCTCCGAGCTGCTCGGTGAGATCTTCGGCACGCCGCACGTCCGCAGCGCCGTCGGAGTGGCGGTTCTTCCGGTCGATGCCCCCGTCGAGGTGGAGTTGGTGGCGGAACTCGCGTGACCGCATCCCAGCCCAGACGACGGCTGGTTCACCACCATCCTCCCTGCGTTTGCTCGGGAGGCGTGTGATGTCCCGTCTCACTGGCCTGAAGGTCGCCCTGGAGGAGGGCGCGATCCGCAGACTGGGCCAGTTCGGCCGCGCGCCTGACGATGCCAGGCAGGCCGCAGTCCTGATGTTGCTGACCGACGAGCAGGATCCCTCAATGCTGTTCACTGAGCGCTCCAGCGGGCTGCGCAGCCATCCCGGGCAGATCTCATTCCCGGGCGGCGGAGCGGAGCGTGGCGAGTCGCCGCCGGAGACAGCTCTGCGGGAGGCTCATGAGGAGGTGGGCCTGGACTCGGGGTTGGTGACGGTGCTCGGGATGCTGCCACCGGCCTGGATGCCGGGCAGTGGCTATGAGGTGACGCCTGTCGTCGGGTCGTGGCCCGAGGCCAGGCCGTTGCATCCAGTGGATTCTGGGGAGGTCGCTGAGGTGCTGCAGCTGCGTGTCTCCGAGTTGAGTGAACCCGGGAATCGGGTGACGGCGACGTTGCCAGGTGGCTATCAGGGACCGGGATTCCGGGTGGGAGACTGGTTCATCTGGGGCATGACCGCCCACCTGCTGGATGCCATGCTGCGTGCAGCGGGGTGGGAGCGTCCCTGGAGCTCACGGGAGGTTCCCGTTCCCCGCCGTTTCCTGAGCAGGTGACGGAACCCTGGCGTCCGTGCCAGTCCATCCGTGGGAGGCTGCTACGCCAAGGCAGCCGAGCGAAACGGTGCTGGGTGTGCCCTGCATGAGGGGGAATACTGCATGTGAGAGCCGAAGAACACCCGACGAGGAACTGTCACGCGACACTAGCCCTGGGGGGTCGGCGTGGTGGGCCTGGCTGCGGCAACGGGAAGGTGTGGTGTGGCCTCGCCGACGGCGGCATCCGTCAGGGCGATGAACGTCGCCTTGGCCTCCGCGATGGTGGCCTTGGGAGCTTTGACGCGACGGAAGCGGCTGCGGGCCATCAGCGCCAGGACGACGGCGATGGCTGCGGACACCAGCGCGCCCAGCAGAAAGCCCAGCGTGAATGAGCCGAGCAGCCCGATGCCCGTGAAGGTGTTGAGCAGCCAGCCGATCCCGAAGCCGAACGTGACAACAAGCATCCAGATGGCATGCAGCAGGAAGGCCGATGCTCCGGCCACGAACCCGGAGCCGATGGCCGCCTGCCGCGCTGATGGGAGGAGTTCGGCTTTCGCCAGCTCGGACTCACGTTGCACGAACTCCAGGAGGGCGTCGCGGAGCAGCTGGAATGGTGTGGGTGCCATCGTCTTCCTTTCGTCTCCAGCCGACGGGCGGCGTGGCCGTGGGTGTCAACAACCTTACGCGCCGAGCATAGAGGGAGCCGCGGCAGGGACCCGCTGACGCGGCGCGGTGCGTGCTACATGTCGATCTTGATTCCGGCATCGGGCAGGGACACTGGGGCTGTCAGCTCGTCGTGATTGACCCATGCGCGCCATGCCAGCAGCTGGAATGGCAGCCTGAGGTTCTCTCCTGGGCGGACTGCGGAGTCGAACAGGTCCTGCACCTCCTCCGCGAGACGCCTCTTCTGGTTCTCCGAGAGCCTCCGCGACAGCGGCTGGGCGGCCACCAGATCCTGCAGGGCATCCAGCGTGACGGACTGCCAGATTCGGAAGGCCCGGTACTCCACCTCGGGGAAGTACTTCGACTCGTTGACGGCCTCCATCGAGTCGTGGCCGTAGTCGCCGCGCATCGCCATGGGGTCGTAGTGACGCAACAGCGCCGTCAGGCGGCGAACCCAGGGGACCGAGTCATCGCGGACCAGGTAGGAGGCGGAGAGGCAGCCGCCGGGCCGCAGCACTCGCGCCACCTCACTGAGAGTTGGGGTGGCGTCGAACAGGTGGAATGACTGATGGGTGAACACCACGTCGAACTGGCAGGGATCGACGGGAATGGCTTCTGGCCGGGCCCACACGGGGGTGATGCCGTCGACGGCCCGCAGTCGCTCGATCTCCCTGGCGCTGTGAGCCATTGCGAAGATCGTGTGACCCGCCTCGATGAGGCGACGGGGCAGCAGGCTGCTCCCGAAGGTCAGCCCGCGCACGCCTGGCCAGACGGAAAGCCAGGAGAGGGCTTCGGGCGGCAGGGGATTGGTCTTGGTCATCGCTTCCTGAGATCACTGGGGGCAGGTTGTGCGGATCAGGTTATCCACAGAGTCGCCCCGGTCCGGTGATTCGGGCCGGAGCGTTCCCAAAGTGTAGGCGTGAACACCTTGGAGACTACCGCCCCGCTGCTCGCCACGCGGGAGACTGCGCTTGCCGACTCGGTCCAGGCCACGGCCCTCGCACTCGGTGTGGAGCTGACGGTGATCGCAGACAGGGAGGAGCTGCGGAGCCGTTGGCCGGATGCTCCGCTGCGGCTCGTCGGCCCCGACTTGGCGTCACGTGCCGCTGCGTTCGGTGGTGGTGCGGGCACCTGGGCGGTTGGGTTTGATCAACAGGAATTGCTGAGGGTGTCCGCGGAGCTGGGCGCGCCAGCGCTGCTGCTGCCGGACGGGTCGTCGCGGCTGGCGGAGGTGTTGGCGGACTGCGCATTGGGGCAAACTGCGGCGCAGGTGCTGGCGGTGGCGGGGGCATCGGGAGGCCTGGGGGTCAGCTCGCTGACGGTGGCATTGGCGACGCGCGCGGCGGAGGCGGGGCTGCGTGCCGCCGTCGTGGAGCTGGCGGAGTGCGGAGGCGGGCTGGACCTGCTGTTCGGGGCTGAGACCCAGCCGGGAATGACCTGGGATGACCTGAGCCATGCCGCTGGGGAGGTGGGGGATCTCGCCCCACACCTGGTGGCGGCCGGACGGGTGTCGGTGCTGTCACTGGGCAGGCGGCAGGCGGTCCATCCCGATGAGGCTGCGGTTGCTGCTGTGCTGCGGTCCATGGAACGCAGCCACGACCTCGTGCTGGTGGATGTGGGCGACGGATCCCGGATCGGGTCGCTGGGGCGGCGGATCACACCGCTGCTGCTGGTCGGGGCAGATGTGCGCAGCGTCGCGGCTGCTCGGATGCGGGCTGAGCGGCTCAGCCTGGTGGGTGCCCTGCTGGTCGTGCGCTCCGGCCAGGGGAGGGGCTTGCCCGCAGAACTGGTCGGCGAGGCGCTGGGACTGCCCGTCGCGGGTGTGGTCCGCCATGATCCCCGCGTGCCGCGGCTGGCCGCGCAGGGAGGCAGTGTGGGCTCTCGGCAGGCCTCCCGACTGAAGAGGGACTCGGCACGGCTGCTGAAGGAGGTGAGGCTCTGATGCTGGCAGAGCTGCAGAGCCGGCTGGGGCGGTTGGGACGTACCTACACGGCCGCTGATGTTGCCGTCGCGATGCGAGGCATGGGCTTGGTGGTCACTGACTCCGGGTTGAGGGAGGCCATGGATCAGCTGCGGCGACACTCCGTCGGCGCAGGGCCGCTGGAGGAGCTGTTGAGGGAACCCGGCGTCTCCGATGTGCTGGTCAACGGACCGGATGCGGTGTTCGTGGACCGGGGATCCGGCCTGGAACGTGAGGATGTGGCCTTCGCTGATGATGAGGCCGTGAGGCGCCTGGCCATCCGGCTTGCGGCCACCGCAGGTCGTCGCCTGGATGATGCCCAGCCCTTCGTTGATGGGCGGCTCCCCGGCGGGGTGAGGTTGCATGCGGTGCTGGCTCCGCTGGCCAGTCCGGGAACCTGCATTTCGCTGAGGGTTCCGGCCGCTGTCACGCTGAGCCTGGTGGAGTTGCGGCAGGCCGGTTCGTTGACGGAAGCTGGATTGGAGCTGTGCCGCCGGGTGATTGCCCTGAAGGTGCCGTTCCTGATCTCAGGCGGCACTGGAACGGGCAAGACCACCCTGCTGGCGGCGCTGCTGGCAGAGGTGCCGCATCGGGAGCGGATCGTCGTAGTGGAGGATGCCCGTGAGCTGAACCCTCGTCATCCGCACTGCGTCCGCATGGAGGGGCGGCCCGCGAACAACGAGGGTGTCGGCGCCATCACCCTGACCGTCCTGGTGCGGCAGGCACTGCGGATGCGTCCCGACCGAGTGGTGCTGGGTGAGGTGCGTGGTGGGGAGCTGACCGACTTGTTGGCTGCCCTCAACACCGGCCATGAGGGCGGCTGCGGCACTGTGCACGCCAACTCCGTCGCCGATGTTCCCGCCCGGCTGGAGGCCCTTGCGGCTCTGGGCGGGCTGAGTCGCGAGGCCTGTCATGCGCAGCTTGCCGCCGCACTGCGCCTGGTGCTGCATCTGCGTCGGGGTGGTGACGGGCGTCGCTGGCTGGCGGAAGTCGGGGCATTCCAGCGTGGGCCTGACGGCATGGTCGACATCCTGCCCGCCGTCACCTTTGCCGAGGGGCAGGACCACTGGGGGCCTGGAGCCCATCTGGTGCGTGAATGGCTGGGGTGGGACTGATGGTGGGCGTGGTGCTTGCGGCTCTCGCGGCCGCCGTGCTGGTCGGCTCCCCGCCCAGCCTGGAGCGCCTGGGCAGTGCGCCCCGCAGGTGGCATGGGCGACGTGGCCTGTCATTCCATGGCTCCGGACGGATGCCGGGCAGCCTGGGGAAGGGGACGGATGAGGAGCGGAAGGGTCTGGGAGCTCGGGTCGCAGGGCTGACCGGTGAGGAAACTCGGGAGCAGACGACGGCCCAGGGCGGGGGGCGTAGGCGATCGCAGAGGCTCTCCGCCCTGAGCCTGGGTGCGGTGGCGCTGGCGTGCACCTGCCTCAGCCTCGGTCCCATCGCCGCGGGGTGGGCTTTGGTGGCTGGGATCGTTGCCTGGACCGCCGCCTGGGTGATCAGCCGCGTAGCTGCGGAGCGGGCTCGCCGAGATCGCGCTGACGAGGCCGCCCGTGCGGCCGTCGGTCTCGCACTGCTGCTGCGTGCCGGGCAGATTCCCAGCGCCGCACTCACTGAGATGGCTGGAGACTGCCCCATGCTGGCCCCTGTTGCCGCGGCTGCGAGTCTGGGGGCTGACGTGCCCCAGGCGTTTCATGAGGTGGCGGCGCTGCCTGGGAGGGAGGGCCTGAGGCGTGTGGCGGGGGCCTGGCGAGTGGCTGAGCGGACTGGAGCGCCGGTGGCGTCGGTACTGCAGCAGGTCGCAGAGGGCTTGCGAGACGAGCGTGAGCTGGTGGGGCTCGTCGAGGCTGAGCTGGCCATGGCAAGAGGCAGCTCCCGGGTGATGGCGGCGTTGCCTCTGGGTGCTCTGCTGCTGGGAACTCTGGTGGGTGCCGATCCCCTGGGGTTCCTGATCCGGAGCCCGTTCGGAGTGGTGCTGGCACTGGTCGGGGTGAGTCTGGCTGCGCTTGGCGTGGTCTGGACTGAGAGACTGGCGGCACGGGCATGAACACCGCATTGCTGGTGGGGGCGTTGGTTGCGGCGGCGGTCCTGGCATGGTGGGCGCCTTCGCCCCTCAGCCGCCTGGAGGTCATGCCCTCGCTGGTCCCGCCCTGGGTGATGCGGGTTGTGGAGTGGATGCGGTACCGTCTGGGCCGGCAACGCAAGACAGACCTGGCTGTTACCCGGGAACTGCCCGAGACCCTCGACCTGCTGGCCTGCTGCCTGGAGGCGGGCGCTCCGATGCCGCAGGCCGTGCAGATTGTCGCGGAGGTGAGTCCTGCGGCAACCGCCGCCGTGCTGCGGGGAGTGGATGCGCAACTCAGCGTCGGGCGGGACTCCCAGGATGCCTGGCTGAGCCTGGCCGAGCATCCCGACTGGGGTTTGCCCGCCCGTGACGCCGCACGGTCGGCGCGTTCCGGAACCAGCCTCGTCGACAGCCTGCGCACCCATGCGGATGAGGCCAGACGTCGGCGCCGCGAACGGGAGCACCGGCTCGCCAGGGCCATCGGAGTGAAATCAGTGCAGCCGCTGGTGGTGTGCTTCCTGCCCGCCTTCGTGCTGGTGGGTGTGGTGCCTCTGGTGGGTTCCCTCGTCGGCACGCTCCTGGGGCCGAAATAGGCGAAGCGCGGGTGGAGAGAGCTGGTGCCCGAGCGCCTCCATGACATGGGACGAGGACTGGTGCTGGCAGAGTTGGGCGGGTGAGATGGGATTGGGTGCTGACGGCCGATGAGGCAGTTGCTGTTCAGCGACGCGAGGCCTCAGCGGGCATTGCCGTTCCCTGGCCCAGCTGGTTGGAGGGCGACCTCGTCGCCGGATTCCAGGCGGTGGGCGTGGAGAGGCCATGGAGACACCAGGTGGAGTTCGCCGAGCTCGCGCATGCGGGACGGCACGCTGCCATCTGCACACCGACGGGCTCCGGCAAGTCACTGGCCTATCTGATGCCTGTGCTGAACCGGCTTCGTGGGCCGCAGGTCGTGGGGGAGCGGGGGTTCGCGCGGCGGCGACCTACTGCGCTGTATCTGGCCCCCACCAAGGCCCTGGCCCACGATCAGGCCCGGGCGGCGATGGGGCTTGCGCCCGCCGGGGTGCGCATCGGAGCCGTCGACGGCGACTCGGATGAGGCGGAGCGTCGCTTTGCACGCGACCACGCGCATCTGGTGCTGACCAACCCCGACATGCTGCACTTCTCCGTGCTGCCACATCACCAGCGCTGGTCGGCGCTGCTGGGTGGGTTGACCTACATCATCGTCGACGAGGCCCACCGCTACCAGGGGGTTTTCGGCGCCCATGTGGCTCAGGTGCTGCGACGCCTGAGGAGGCTCGCCGCCCACCACGGCGCCTCGCCCGCGGTGCTGTTCAGCTCCGCGACCGCGCCGAACGCCGCCGATTTCTGCGGGGCCCTGATTGGTGCGGATCCCGTGGCCGTGGTGGAGCAGTCAGCGGCACCAGCTGGGCCCCGAACCGTGGTGCTGTGGCAGCCCACCAGCACCCTGTACCAGGAGTCAGCGCGGCTGCTGGCCGGACTGGCTGACGGCGGTGCCCAGACGCTGGCATTCGTGACGTCGCGGGCTGGGGCTGAGCTGACGAGCATGGCTGCGGCGGAACTAGCGGCGGAGCCGTCCCGGATCGCCTCCTACCGGGGCGGATACCTGGAGCTGGAGCGTCGTGGCCTGGAGGCCGCCCTGCAGTCTGGGAGCCTGATGGGCCTTGCCACCACGAATGCCCTGGAGCTGGGAATTGATGTGGCTGGGATCGAGGCGGTGCTGGTGGCGGGTTTCCCCGGCAGGCTGTCGGCCTTCTGGCAGCAGGCTGGGCGTGCGGGTCGCGTCGGGCAGGAGGCCCTGGTGGTGCTCCTGGCCCGCGAGAATCCTCTCGACGCTTATCTGCTGCAACATCCGGAGCTGATTCTCGACGCTCCCGTCGAGGCTGCGGTCTGTCACCCGGAGAATCCCCACATCCTCGGACCGCATCTGGCTGCTGCCGCCCAGGAGCTGCCGCTCACCGCTGACGACGCCCGCTGGTTTGGGCCGGTGATGCCCACACTGGCTGTCCACCTGGCGAAGGGAAGGGTGCTGCGTGACCGTGGGGGACGCTGGTTTTGGACCCGGCCCGACCGTGCCGTCGATCACATCAACCTGCGGTCCACCGCCCCGAGGCCGGTCGAGATCGTGGAACGTGACACAGGGCAGGTTATCGGCGTCGTGGACCCCGAGGCTGCCGACCGCACTGTCCACGCCGGCGCGGTCTACCTGCACCAGGGGCAGTCGTTCGTGGTCACGGACCTGGATGTGGCCAAGCGGCAGGCCATGGTTGTCGAGGCCCGCATCCCCTGGTACACCCAGGCCGAGTCGGGCCGCGACGTCAGGGTGCTGCGTGAGCTCAGATCACGGCCGCTCGGAGGTACCACCGTCCGATTCGGCGACATCCGGCTGACCTGGCAGGTCACCGGCTACCTGAGGCGTGACGAGACCACTCACGAGGTGATCGACTCCACCCCACTGGACTGTGAGGAGCACTCCCTGACGACCCAGGCAGTGTGGTGGACCGTGCCAGATGATCTGGTCCGGCAGCTGAGCTGGCCCACCTCACGGCTGGGTGCCGCAGCCCACGCCGCAGAGCACACCGCCATCGGGCTGCTGCCTGCGTTCGCGCCCTGCGACCGCTGGGACATCGGTGGCGTCTCGACGCCGCTGCATCCCGACACAGGTCTGGCAACGGTCTTCGTGCACGACGGCCTGGCCGGGGGTGCGGGTTTCGCGGCTCGCGCCTACGAGGCCGCGGATCGCTGGCTGGCGGCGACGCTGGAGCGGCTGCTCTCCTGTCGCTGCGAGAACGGCTGCCCAGCCTGCGTCGTCTCCCCGAAGTGCGGCAACGCCAATCAGATGCTGGACAAGGCGGGGGCCAGGGAGCTGCTGACGCGGCTGCTGGATCAAGGAGCTCCGGACAGGGCTGCCCAGCTGTCAGATGAGGCCGTCGCCCCACGCCCAAGCTGAAACCTCCGGGTGACATGGGTAGCCGGTGCTGGTGGCTTCTCCAGGGCTGCCAGCAACTGGTCTTCGACAGTCTCTGACAAGATGTTTTGTTGTTTTTGCGCTCCCATGGCTGAGCCGCGCAATGCGGCAGCCCTGGCTCTTCCAACGTCCCCGACCCTTTCCTTCGTCAGCGATCCTGTGCACGAAACGCCGTGCTGCGTCTTGGTGCCGTCGCTGTGGTGCGGGCGGGTTCAGGGGGTGTGCGCAACAGCGGTTTCTGGAGGTGTGTTGTGCGGTTGGATGAGCGGTGTTGTGGGTTGATGTTGGTGTTGTTGGGGCGGGGTCGGTCGTGTCATTCGATTGCGCGGGAGTTGGGTGGTAGTCCTTCTACTGTGCGGAAGGTGGCTGTTGAGGCGGGGATGGTGTTGTTGCGGGGTCGGGTGGGAGGGGTTGGTGGGTTGGATCGAGCATCGTTACAGTCCGCGGTGGCGTCGGCGGCGGTTACGGGAGAATCCGGTGTTGGAGGTGGCAGAGCCAGCGCAGTGGCGTGATGGGCAGGGCCGGTTGATCCTGGCGGGGCGGATCCTGATCGAGGTTCGGGTCGGTGACCGGGTTCCGCTCTCCTGGATCGTTGCAGAACTCGGTGTTCACCGTTCCACGGTTTCCAGGCAGGTGAGGCGTTGTCCTGGCCGGTACCGGGCCCAGCCGGTGCAGCGGCTGGCAGACTGGTCACCTCGGCGTCCCAAGGACAGGAAGCTGGTGCTCGGGACACCGTTGTGGGACGAGGTG
>ERZ773077.10-NODE-10-length-134706-cov-8.005080_pt1 | contig 134706 bp, 105 predicted proteins | sample MGYA00580612_ERZ773077 | MGnify/ENA primary metagenome ERZ773077 (study PRJEB29015, sample SAMEA2737971) | human oral metagenome | biome: human oral; feature: human-associated habitat; material: dental | place: China | collected 2021 ...
AAAGCTGGGGCAGCGGCGGCACGGCCAGCAGGGCTTCGATGCGCTCCAGCGCGGTCTCGATCAGCTCCGACATGGCTGACAGCACGATGAAAGCACCCAGCGGCTCGCCAAAGCGCACGAGCATCACGGCCACGGCGGCCAGCACGGCCACATTCAGGCTGCCTTGCGTGGCCCAGCTCACGCCAGCGGCCATCACCAGCAGCATGCCGCCTTCGGCAACGCTGGTGACGAGCATGTTGGGGCCTGCGCCCTGGCGCTGCCCGGCGGCTTGCACGTCTTCGAGCCGCTGCACGCTGCCTTTCAGACGCTGGGCGTGCCCGCCTGTGGCGCGGGCGGTGCGCAGCACGGGCAGGCCCTGGGCGTATTCGAGGATGTCGCCGCTGCACTGCGCGCCCGCCTGCGCCAGCTCGCGCAAGCCGCGCTGGAACAGCCGCCTGCGCCAGCGGTACAGGGGGATGACGGCGGGAAACACCAGCAGCAGCAGCGCGCCCAGCCGCCAGTCCCAGGCCATCACGGCCAGCGCTGCCGCCACGGGCGTGATGACGGCGTTGGCGACGATGGTGCAGAGCATGAGGGTGTAGTTCAGGTTTTCGTCCACGCTGCCCAGCACCACGGCGCTCAGCTCGCCCGTGCGCTTGTCCTGCAATTGCAGCAGGGGCATGCGCCGCAGCTGCTCGCCCAGCCGGGTGCGCAGGCGGTCGATGGCCTCGGCCATCTGACCGTCATAGTCAAAGCCCTGCGCGCGCCAGCGCGCAGCCTGCGTGGCCAGCATGAGCGCGGCAAAGGCCAGCAGCCAGGGCAGCGCCGCATGCCACGAGGCCGCATCGGCCAGGCTGCCTGCGGGCGGCAGCAGGGCGCCGAAGATGGGAACCATGCACGCCAGCGCCAGCCCTTGCAGTGCGGCGGCCAGCGCCAGCAGCCAGATGCTGCGCCGCAAGGCCGCCGCGTGGGGCTCGGCGCTGCGCATGAGCTGCCGCCAGGTTTCGCGCAAGGGCGTGAGGGCGGCGGGTGCGTTTACCTGCGTTGGCGTGCTGGCGCTCATGGGCGTTCTCCTTGATGGGATGAACCGGTTGTGGCGAGTGCGCCGCTGCTGCTTGCGCCGCCCTCATGCGATGCGGGCAGGCTCCATTGCCGGGCCTGCTGCCAGCTTTGCCACAGGCGCGCGTAGACGCCGCCTTGCGCCAGCAGCGCCTCATGCCGGCCTTGTTCGGCCAGCCGGCCTTGCTCGAACACGAGGATTTGGTCGGCATCTTCCACGGTGGAGAGCCGGTGCGCCACCAGCAGCACGGTTTTGCCTTTCATCAGCTCTGAGAGGGCGGCCACCAGCGCGGCTTCGTTTTCGGGGTCGGCAAAGGCCGTGGCTTCGTCCAGTACCAGGATGGGCCGGTTTTGCAAGATGGCGCGGGCAATGGTGATGCGCTGGCGCTGCCCGCCCGAGAGGAACACGCCGCGCTCGCCAGCCAGCGTGTCGTAGCCCTGGGGCAGTTCGCTGATGAATTCGTGCGCTTGCGCGGCGCGGGCGGCGTTTTCCACGTCTTGCTGCGTCGCTTCGGGGCAGCCCAGGCGGATGTTGCCCGCAATGGTGTCGGCAAAGAGGAAGGTGTCCTGAAAGACGAAGGCCACTTGCTGCATGAGGGTGTCGCTGGCGATGCGGCGCACGTCGCAGCCGCCCACGCGCACGCAGCCTTGCGATGCGTCCCAAAAGCGCGGAATGAGCCGCGCGACGGTGCTTTTGCCCGCGCCGGAGGGGCCGACCAGCGCCGTGACGCTGCCTGCCGGGGCGGTGAAGCTGACGCCTTGCAGGGCGGGGGCGGCGTCCTTGCCTTCACCGCCCGTGTTGCCCGCATCGCCCTCGCTTGCGCCGTAGCTGAAGCTGACGTTTTCAAAGGCCACGCTGGCGTCTTGCGGCTGCTCGCCAGGCGCGGGCGGCTCGGGCAGGGGCGGCTCGCCGAGCACTTGCTGGATGCGGTGGATGCTGAGCTTGGCGGCATCAATCAGGTGGTAGAGCACCATGAAGGGCATCATGGCCTCGGCCATGCCTGCGCCAATGAGCAGCGCTGCCACCCACACGCTGAAAGCCAGCTTGCCAGCTGCCAGCCACCAGCCGCCCAGCCACAGCAGCGCCGCCAGCGTGGGCAGGGCCGAGAGCACCGTCATGGAAAAGCGCGCCGAAAAGCCCAGCCGCGCGTACCACTCCTTGAGCACGGCCAGATACGCCGCCAGCGCGGCCTGGTAGCGCCCGAAGCTGGCGCTGCCGCTGTCAAACGTGCGCACCACGGGCATGGCCTGCACGAATTCAACAATGCTGGCGGCCACCTGCTCGCGCGCGGCGTTGTAGCGCTCGTTCATGTTCAGCTCGCTGCTTTTGCGCATGAGCAGGCCCATGACGGCAAAGCCCAGCGCGGGCACGGCCAGCGCCGCCAGCGCCAGCCGCCAGTCCAGCCACAGCAGCGCCGCCAGCGTGATGAGCGGCGCGGCGTAGGCGCGCGCGTAAAGCGGCGTGGAATCGGCCACGAACACATGCAGCGCCTTCACGTCGTCAAACATCACCTTGGCCAGCGGCCCCGCGCCCAGCGCCTGCACGCGCCCCAGCGGCAGGCGGGCCACGTGTTCGGCCAGCCGCATGCGCAGCAGCGCCTCCAGCCGGAAGGCGGCGTAGTGCGAGCGCCGGAAGGCGGCCAGCCGCAGCGTGTAGGCGGCCACGGTGCAGGCCAGCAGCGCCAGCATGGGCGGCCAGGGCCACTGGCCGGGCGCGTCCAGCAGCGCCTGAATCGTGCGCGCCACCAGCGCCAGCGCCAGCACCGACAGCGCCGCCGAAGCGCAGGCCAGCCCCATCGCAAAGCGGATGCGGCCGCGCACGGGATCCATGATGCGCCAGGGGTTGTCCGGCGCGGCAGCGGTCGATGAACCGGGCGAAGGATTGGGCAAAGGATTGGACGATGCCGTGGAAACGTCTTGTGTGCTCATGCGCGCAGGCTCCCTGACGGGCGGGCCGTGGAGCCGCTCATGGCCCGAAGGCCGCCCGCCGCTATGAAACAAATAGCTGCCAGCGCCCATTTCACAGGCGTTGGCGGCGTTTTTGACCGTTTTTCCCGAGGCGTCATGAGGCTGCTCCTTCTGCCGCCTTTTCCGCCCGCGCCTGCCGTTCATTGGCGCTGCGCCACAACCAGGGCGCGGCCAGCCCCGCCAGCACGCTGGCGGCCAGCGACAGGACCAGCGCCGCGCCGTAACCGTAGGCAGCGGCCGCCTGCATGGCCAGCGCGCCCGCCACGAACAGGCCCATGCTGGTGTAGATGCCGTGCTGCATCGAGAAATCAGTGGCGGGCGTACCGGCGCTGGCGCGGCCCATCATCAGCGTGGGCATCAGCACGTCCAGCGGGGTGTAGAGCGCCATGTAGGCGGCCACGCCCGCCAGCACCCATCTGTCATCGCCCAGCGCCAACAGCAGCGCCGCCGCCAGTGCGGCCACGGCCAGCGCCTGCACGGCCATCACCCAGGGCATGGCGCGCGCCGCGCTCCAGCGCCGGATGAATGCGCCCAGAGCCAGCATGGAGGCCGATCCGATGAGCGTGCCGTACACGTTCACCACCTCGCCGATCTTGCTCATGCTCCAGCCTGCGTCCACCAGCATGGGCGTGAGCAGCATGTAGGCCATGCACACGCCGCTATTGGCCGTGGCGATCAGCGCGGCCCAGCGCCAGCCCGTGCCCGGCTGCCGCCAGAAGCGCCACAGGCGCAGCCACTGCGCGCCCAGGCTGGGCCGCGCTTCCGGCGCCGGGCGCGCATGGGGCGGCTCGCGGTACAGCAGGGCCTGCGCCAGCGTGACGGCGTTGAGCAGCGCCAGACCCAGGATGGCGCTCTGCCAGCCCCAGCGCTCGTAGGCCATCAGCACGCCGCCGCCGCCGGCGGCAAAGCCCAGCATGCCGCAGGCCATTTGCATGGCGTTGCCCAGGCCGCGCTGGGCGGGGCCGAGCAGGCGGCATGAAAGGCCGTCGGCCGCGATGTCCTGCCATGAAGTCAATATCGACACGAGCGCGCAACCTGTCAGCAAGGCGGCCAGCGGCGCCGGATCGCTCTCGCGCATGGGCAGCGCTGCCAGCCACAGCAGCGTCGCCAGCAGCAGCGCCTGCATGAGCGCCAGCCACGTGCCGTAGTGGCCACGCTCGCCAAAGCCATAGCGGTCCAGCAGCGGCGCCCACAAGAACTTCAGGCCGGGCGCCATGCCCAGCATGTAGAGCCAGCCAATCTGCTCCAGCGGCACGCCCCGGTCGCGCAGGATGGCCGTCATCGCCATGAAGAAAAAGCCAGAAGCCACGAATTGACTGAGATAGGCGCTGGCGAGCAGCGCCCATTCCTGTAGCGTGAGCGGCGGCGTGGCGGGCGCGGGGGCGGCTGCCGGCATGCGCGATTCTTTCGTGCGCTCAGAAGCGGTAGGCCAGCCCCAGCCCGAAGCTGCGGCCCCGCGCGGGCGCGCCGATCACCAGCCCATGCGTGAGGTAGTAGCCGTAGAGGTCGTACTGCTTGTTCGCCAAGTTGTCGCCCCATATGTAGAACTCGGCGTTGCCGCTGGCAATGCCCACGCGCAAGTCCACTTTGCGGTAGCTGTCCAGATCAAAGCTGTTTTGCGGGTCGTTGGCGCGCTTGCCCACGTGGCGCACCGACAGGCGCGCGTTGAGCGTGGGCGAGGCCAGGCCCCAGAAGGCGGGCAGCGCGCGCTGCCACTGCACGGCCAGCAGGGCCGACAGGCGCGGCACGTCGGGCAGGCGGTTGCCCACGTTCACGTCGCCTGCGGGCACGTTGGTGACGGCGTGGCTGCGGATGGAGCCGCTGATCCACGCCAGCCCGCCGCTGAAGGTCAGGCCCGCGCCCGCGCGCCAGTGGCCGTTCAGCTCCAGACCGTGGCTGCGGGTGTTGGCGTTGATCATCCAGCTGGCGTGGGTGCCGGGGTCAAAAGCCAGCAGATGGTCGTCTTTGACGCGGTTGGAAAACAGCGCGGCTTCCAGCCGCAGGCGGCCATCGGCGCCCTCGTGCTTGGCGCCCAGCTCCAGGCTGTCCACCTTGCCGGGGCGGTAGGGCGCGCTGTCGGCGGGTTGCGTGGCGTTTTCATTGAAGCCGCCTGCCTTGCTGCCGCGCGCCAGCGTGGCGTAGAGGCTGGTTTGCGGCGTGAGCGCCCATGACAGGCCTGCGCGGCCCGTGGTGTGGCGCTCGCTCAGGCTGCGCGCATCGGACGGAGCTGCGCCCGAGTAGGCGCCCGCGTAGCTCTTGCGCTCGCGCGAGTGGCGCAGGCCCGCTGTGAGCTTCAGGCCGCTTGCGCCCAGCGGCCAGGTGGCTTCGCCAAACGCGGCGTCGGCGTTGTGTGTCAGGTCATGACCGTTGCCCTGCCCCATCTGGTTCTGGACATTGCCCCATTTGGCGCGATACACGTCCAGCCCCGCCACCCAGAAGACGGCGCTGCCGGGCAGGGAAGCCAGACGCAGCTCCTGGTTCCAGTTGTGGCCATGCTCGCGCTTGGCCAGAGGGAAGGTGACGTCCATACCCATCCAGGCGCGCATGACCTCACGGCCCGTGTAGTTGTTTTCGCTGAGGCGGTGGCGCTGGCGGCTGGTGACGGAAGTCAGCCGCGCCCAGGGCAGATCGTGCTGCGCTTCCAGCGCCTGCTGCTCGATCACGAAATGGTTGCCCGCCAGCGGGTCGGCGCTGTCCAGCTCCTGCCCCGGGCGCTCGCCGTAGGGACGCAGCAGCATCACGCTCTGGTAGCGCCGCGCATCGTGCCGCCCCGCGCGCAGCAGCACGTGAGTGGCCGCCTGCGGCTGCCACAGCAGGCTGGCGCGCCAGGCTGAATCCGCCGGGCGCGAAACCGGCTTGCCCGTCAGGCGGTTGTCGTAGCCGTAGTCCTGCGCGTTATGGCGCAGCGCCAGGCGCGCGGCCAGCGTTTCTCCCATTGGAACATTCAGCGCGCCTTCGGCCAGATGCTGGTGGTCGCTGCCCGCCTCGGCGCGCGCGCTGCCCGTCCAGCGGCCCAGTTCAGGACGGTGGGTGCGGATGTTGATGGCTCCGGCCGCGCTGCTGCGGCCAAAGAGCGTGCCCTGCGGGCCTTTGAGAACCTCCACCTGCTCCACATCCAGCGTGCCCAGCCCCGCATGGCTCACGCTGGCGGAAACGCCGTCCACGTTCACTACCACCGAGCTGTCATCCACGCCCGACTGGTAAAGCGAGCCGACGCCGCGTATGCGCACATTGGCGCTTCCCGCGCCGCCCCAGGAATTGACCTCCACGCCCGGCGTGCCGCGCAGCACGTCTTCCAGGCTGCTCAGGCGCCGCTCTTCCAGCGCCGCATCGTTGATGACATTGACGGTAAAGGGCAGATCCTTGGCCTTTTCTTCCTCACGCCGCGCCTGCACCGTCACGGCGGGCAGCGTGGCCGCTTCGGCGGCGGGCGCGGTCTTGCGCCTTTCGCCAGCGGCGGCCTCGGCAGCCTGCGCCGCCACGGCTGCGCAGGCCAGGCAAGCCGCCAGCGCCAGCCGGCGTGGCGCCATCGGGTTGTCACGGCAGAAATTGAAAGCAAATGACATGGGCGGATACTCCTTTGCGCACAATGCAAGCGATTCTTGTTGAATTGCCAGGCTCCATTCAGGAATCACGGCCCCGTTCCGGAAATTCTTGCGGCGCGCCTCCTGACAAAAATCACCCGCAAACCAAAGGCTTTACAGGCAATGACAGCCAGCTCTTCAGGAAAAGAACTTTTCGACACCTTCACGCGCCACGCGGCGGCGTGGACCGGCGCAGGCCAGGCATCTGGCGCTGTTCAGATTGACAGGCAGCGCCTGCACATTGGCGCGCGCTGCGCCTCGCCCGCGATAGACAGCGGCACGGTAGCCGCCCAGAGTTTTGGCGGCGGACTGCTGGCCTGCGCGATGCAGGGGCAGCTGCGCCAGAGCATCACGCGCCACAACCGGCAAGACGAGAAATATGCCCCCTGCCTGGGCCTGAACGCGCAGCTGGCAGGCGGCTTTTCATGGGTGGACGGGTGCGGGCGGCGGCACGATAGCGGCGCACAGGGCAAGGTATGGAGCCAGAACGGCCCGATCCAGTGGCGGCAAAGCACCCTGCTGGCGGGCGCGGTCTCGCAATGCCATGTTGCGGCCAGCGCCGCCTTGCTGGAGCGCTGGCTGGCCGATGCGCCCGGCAGCATGGCGGCGCGGCGCATCGAGGGCTACCTGCTGGCCCGCCATCAGGCGGAGGGTTACCGGGCCAGCTGCCTGTCAGGCTTTGTCACGCGCGCGGCCATACGGCTTCAGGCGCTGCTGACCACGCAGCCGCCCGCGCTGGCGCAGCGCCTGCAAATCGAGGGGCTGGCGCTGGCGATACTGGGTGCGTGGCTGGACATGCCGCATGAAAGGCCGGCAGGCGGGCCGCAGGGCCGCCATCGCCGCGCGGTGCATGACGCCATCGACCTCATCCGCGCCCATCCGGCGGATGACTTTTCCATCAGCGCGCTGGCGCGGCGCGTGGGCCTGAACGAGTGCTATCTCAAAAGCGGTTTTCGCGAATGCACGGGCATGGGCATTGCCGCCTACGTGCGCCAGCAGCGCATGGAGCAGGCGCTGGCGCTGCTGGAGCAAGGCTGCCAGCCGGTGCATGAGGTAGCGCGCCACGTGGGCTACCGCAACAAAAGCCACTTCGCCCGCGCCTTCCGCCTGGCGCACGGCTGCCTGCCTTCGCAGGTGCGGCCCGGCGGCGGGGAAGACGTGCCAGAGCCGCCAGAACCCGGCGGAGCGCCCGGCTAGGCGCCCCGGCGCTTCATGGCAAGCCAGCGCAGGCTGTTGGCAGACGGGCAAGGGTATCTTGCTCCCTTGTCAATAGCATGAGGTCCTGGCAGTACGGGCGCAGAAGGCGTTTTTCTTGGCTTGAATCCGCTTCTCTTTTTGGAGCTACTGCACCTCTTTCAGGCTCGCGCGCGCCGCGCCTGCACGGCTTCGGCCAGCACGTTGATGAGCGCCTCGGAATCGTCCCAGCCCAGGCAGGCGTCGGTGATGCTCTGGCCGTATTCGAGGGTGGCGGGGTCGTCCTGGCCGGGAGTGAATTTCTGCGCGCCGGCGCGCAGGTTGCTTTCCAGCATCACGCCGCTGATGCGGCGCGAGCCTGCGCTGATCTGGCGGGCCAGGTCGTGCGCCACATCCAGCTGCTTTTCGTACTGCTTGCTGCTGTTGGCGTGGCTGCAATCGACCATGAGCGTTTCGGGCAGGCCGGCGGCGGCCAGCTGCTGGCAGGCGGCCTGCACGCTGGCGTCGTCGTAGTTGGGCTGCTTGCCGCCGCGCAGGATGAGGTGGCAGTCGGGGTTGCCCTGGGTGTGCACGATGGCGACCTGCCCGCTCTTGCCTACGGAGAGAAAGTGGTGCCCGCGCGAGGCGGCCTGCACGGCGTCGATGGCGATTTTCACGTTGCCGTCAGTGCCGTTTTTGAAGCCGATGGGCGCCGAAAGGCCGCTGGCCAGCTCGCGGTGCACCTGGCTTTCGGTGGTGCGCGCGCCAATGGCGCCCCAGCTGATGAGATCGCCAATGTATTGCGGCGAAATCACGTCCAGAAACTCGCTGGCGGCGGGCATGCCCAGGCGGTTGATGTCCAGCAGCAGCTGGCGCGCGATGCGCAGGCCCTCGTCGATGCGGCAGCTCTCGTCCAGATACGGGTCGTTGATCAGCCCTTTCCAGCCGACGGTGGTGCGCGGCTTTTCAAAGTACACGCGCATCACGATTTCCAGCGCGCCAGCGTGGCGCTCGCGCAGCGGCTGGAGGCGGCGGGCGTAGTCCAGCGCGGCGGCGGGGTCGTGAATGGAGCAGGGGCCGATGACCACGAGCAGCCGGTCATCCGCGCCCCGCATGATGCGGCGCGTGCGCTCGCGCGTGGCGGCCACCAGGGTTTCGGCGTGCGTGCCGTTGATGGGAAAAAAGCGGATCAGGTGTTCGGGCGGGGGCAGCATGGCAATGTCCTTGATGCGTTCGTCGTCAGTCGGGCCGGTTTTCTCGTAGGGCAAACGCCAGGACGGGGCATTACGGGGCATCGTGGTTCTCCTTGCAAAACGTGAATGGATGGAATGGACATGAAAAAACCGCCGGGCTTGTGAGGCTCCGGCGGTTTCGGGTGAATGTGATCGGGAAGCTTTGCGGCGCGCTTTCAGCAACAGGCCAGCCTCTCGTCCGCCGGGGACAGAGAAAACCAGAACCAAAACCAGAAAGCGCGGCTGAAAGTCATAGGCGGCGGACTCTAGCACACCGGCGGCAGCCCCCTGCCCTGCTCATGGCCAGACGCTGAACAGGGGCCGGGAGGCAAAGAGCCAAGGGCTGGCAGAAGAAAAGGACAGGGTCGAATTCGCTCTTGTATCCATAGCATCAGGTCCTAGTGGAATGAGCGCAGACGCCTATTTTCGGGCAGCTCAATTTGCTCTCTTTTTCTGCATTGATTCGAAGCGCTCGAAGCAGCGCTTTTCGCGCCCACGGACGGACTTTGAGCAAGCTCTTGCGCGCCGCAAGTCAGCGGAACAGCCCTTCCACCCTGGGATCGGTCTGCACGTCGATTTCTTCGGAGAGCATGAGGGTGTAGGACGCCTCGTCCATGAGCTTTTGCGAGGTCTTGGCGGAGCCTTCCAGGTTCACGGCCACCACCATCACGCGCGTGCCCAGGCCGTTGAGCTTGCGAATGAGCGGCACGAAGTCCGAATCGCCCGAGACGAGCACCACCACATCCAGGTTCTTGTGCGCAGCCAGGTCATAGGCTTCCAGCGCCATCCAGACGTCGATGCCTTTTTCTTCGGGCGGATCCAGCGCCTCGTTCATGGGGTGATAGTGCGCCACGATGCTGGAGTGCATCAGGATCTGGTCCTGAAAGCGGTCCACTTCCAGTTGCTTGACCGGGTCTTTCATGGCCTGCACGGATTTAAGCGAAAAGCGGCCCCTGAAAAAGTGTGCTTCGGTGATTTTGCAAAGGTCGGCGTTGCCGTCCGTTTCCAGCTTGGCCACGCGCGCGCGGATGAAGTCGTGCAGCCCGTCTATCGAAAGGTAGCTGCTGCGCTCGTGGCGGTGTTTGTAATGGTTGCTGATGCGCCAGAAAAAGGTGCCGTCGTAAAAAATGCCAATACGGATCATGGAGCTTGGTTTGGTTTTCATCTCTTTTGGGGATTTGCCGGGTTTATGGTTTGGAATGAGCCAGAAAAACCAAGGCCGGGAAATTCACATTCCCGGCCTTGAATGAATATTTTCCCTGCGGATTATTCAGCGCGGTAATTCGGCGCTTCCTTGGTGATTTGCACGTCATGCACGTGCGATTCGCGAATGCCGGCGGCGGTGATTTGCACGAATTCGGCCTTTTCGCGCATTTCCTCAATGGTGGCGCAGCCGCAGTAGCCCATGCTGGCGCGCAGGCCGCCGGCCATTTGGTAAATGATGGCGACCACGCTGCCTTTGTAGGGCACGCGGCCTTCAATGCCTTCGGGCACGAGCTTGTCGGCGTTGGGGTTGCCGGTGCTGCTTTCCTGAAAGTAGCGGTCGGCGCTGCCTTGCTGCATGGCGCCAATGCTGCCCATGCCCCGGTAGCTTTTGTAGCTGCGGCCCTGAAAGAGCACGATTTCGCCGGGCGCTTCTTCGGTGCCGGCAAACACGCCGCCCATCATCACGGCATGCGCGCCGGCGGCCAGGGCCTTGGCGATGTCGCCGCTGTAGCGCACGCCGCCATCGGCGATGAGGGGCACGCCCGTGCCTTTGAGCGCCGTGGCCACGCTGTCGATGGCCGTGATTTGCGGCACGCCCACGCCCGCAATCACGCGCGTGGTGCAGATGCTGCCCGGGCCGATGCCGACTTTCACGCCATCCGCGCCCGCCTCGGCCAGCGCGCGGGCGGCGGCGCCGGTGGCGATGTTGCCGCCAATCACATCGACTTGCGGCCAGTTGTTCTTGACCCAGCGCACGCGCTCGATCACGCCCTTGCTGTGGCCGTGGGCGGTATCGACCACGATGGCGTCCACGCCGGCTTTGACCAGCGCTTCCACGCGCTCTTCGGTGCCTGCGCCTACGCCTACGGCGGCGCCCACGCGCAGGCGGCCCGAAGCATCGCGCGCGGCATTGGGGAAGGTGGTTTGCTTGGTGATGTCCTTGACGGTGATCAGGCCCTTGAGTTCAAAGGCGTCATTGACCACCAGCAGGCGTTCCAGGCGGTGCTTGTTGAGCAGCTGCTTGGCCTCTTCCAGCGTGGCGCCTTCGCGCACGGTGATGAGGCGCTCGCGCGGCGTCATGATTTCGCGCACGGGCATGTCGTAGCGGGTTTCAAAGCGCAAATCGCGCCCGGTGACGATGCCCACGACCTTGCCGTGGTCCACCACCGGAAAGCCGCTGACGCCCAGCTCGTGCGACAGATCGCTGACTTGCCGCACGGTGTGCTCCGGTGTGATGACCACCGGATCGCGCAGCACGCCCGATTCATGGCGCTTGACTTTGGCCACTTGCGCGGCCTGCTCCTGCGCCGTGAGGTTTTTGTGAACGATGCCCATGCCGCCTTCTTGCGCCATGGCAATGGCCAGGCGCGCTTCCGTCACCGTATCCATCGCGGCGGACAGCAGCGGCAGATTCAGGCGGATGTTGCGGGTGAGCTGGGTGGAGAGATTGGCGTCCTTGGGCAGGACCTGGGAGAAAGCTGGCACCAACAACACATCGTCGAAGGTGAGCGCATTGCCGATCAGGCGCATGGGGTATGGCTCCGCAAAAAATGAATTCTACTTGCGGCCTCCAAGCACACGCATGCCGCCAGATTCAGCCCGTTTCTGCGCATTACGGCACATTTGCCCCGCTAAACGGGCATTGGCGCGCGGCCAGGCGCGACGCACAATAAGCGCCTTCATTGACCCAGAGCCTTGCAGCCCCATGAAACTCACCGTCCGCGCCCTTGCCGCCGCCTCCTTCGCTGCCCTTGCCGTGGCGGCCAGCCTTCCGGCCCATGCCCAATACCAGTGGATTGACGGCAGCGGCCGCCGCGTTTTCAGCGACCAGCCGCCGCCGCCCGGCACGCCGCAGAAAAACATACTCAAGCAGCCCGCCGCCCGCCCCGCTGCGCCCGCCCCGGCGGCGGACGAAGCCGAAAGCAGCGCCGCCGATAGCACGGCCGCCCCAGCCGCTGCGCCCCAGGCATCCACACCCCAGGCCGCTGCGCCAACAGCGCAAGACAAGGCGCTACAGGAAAAGCTGAAAAAAGCCGAAGCCGAAGAAGCCGCCAAGAAGAAGGCGGAAGCCGACCGGCTGGCCGCCCAGAAGGCCGAAAACTGCAAGCGCGCCATCTCGGCCAAAGCCCTGCTGGATTCAGGCCAGCGCATCATGCAATCAGACGGAAAAGGCGGGCGCTCCTTCATGAGTCCCGAACAGCGCGCCGCCGAAACCAAGCGCATCGAAGAAGTCATGCGCAACGACTGCAATTGAGCGCCTGTTCAGCACCTGTTCAAAGCGCCCGCGCTTGCATGCCAACCGCCTCTCGCAGGCGGTTTGTTTTTGCAGATGACGGCTGCCTGCGCGGCAGATGCGCGGAGCAAACGAAGCAGAATTTATTTGCCTTTTTGCTTCTTGATCAATAGCAATATCTCGGCGCAGATAAAGCGCAATCCCCATTTCTGGCTGCCTGAATTTGCTTCCTGTTTAATAGCAAGCCAGCTTTGAAGAGGCCGTCCCGCCTCCCTCAGACCATCCCCCGCATGAAAAACCCAGAACTGCTGCTGCCCGCCGGCAGCCTTGAAAAAATGCGCGCCGCCTATGACTTTGGCGCCGATGCCGTTTATGCCGGCCAGCCGCGCTACAGCTTGCGCGCACGCAACAACGAATTCCGGCTGGAACAGCTGGCCCAGGGCATCGCCGAGGCGCACGCGCGCGGCAAAAAATTCTTTGTCACCAGCAACCTTTATGCGCACAACGACAAGGTGCGCAGCTACCTGCGCGATCTGGAGCCTGTGATTGCGCTGGGGCCGGACGCGCTCATCATGGCCGACCCCGGCCTGATCATGCAGGTGCGCGAAAAGTGGCCGCACGTGCCCATCCATTTGAGCGTGCAGGCCAACACCACCAACTGGGCCGCCGTGCGCTTTTGGCAAAGCGTGGGCGTGGCGCGCATCATCCTCTCGCGCGAACTCAGCCTGAAAGAAGTGGAGCAGATTCGCCAGGCCTGCCCCGGCATGGAGCTGGAAGTGTTTGTGCACGGCGCGCTGTGCATGGCCTACTCGGGCCGCTGCCTGCTTTCGGGCTACTTCAACCGGCGCGACCCCAACCAGGGCACCTGCACCAACGCCTGCCGCTGGAACTACGCCACGCACGAGGCCGACGTGGACCCCAACACCGGCGAAGCCCTGGCGCAAGGCGCGCGCCTGGCGGATTTCAGCTTCGCCAGCGAGCAAGAGCGCGCCGAAAAAGCCGCGCATGAGGCCGTGCATGACGGCGCCATGCCAAGCGCCACCGGCCAGCAGCGCCATCCCAAAGCCGACAAGGTCTATCTCATCGAAGAAGAAGGCCGCCCCGGCCAGCTCATGCCCATCATGGAAGACGAGCACGGCACCTACATCATGAACAGCAAGGACTTGCGCGCGGTTGAACTGGTAGAGCGCCTGTGCCGCATTGGCGTGGACTCGCTCAAGATCGAAGGCCGCACCAAAAGCCTGTATTACGTGGCCCGCACCGCACAGGTGTACCGCCGCGCCATTGACGACGCCGTGGCGGGCCGCCCCTTCAACCCCGCCCTCATCACCGAGCTGGAGGGCCTGGCCAACCGGGGCTACACCAGCGGCTTTCTGGAGCGCCACCCCATTCAGAGCTACCAGAACTACGAAACCGGCCACTCCACCTCCACCCGCAGCCAGTTCGTGGGCGAAGTGCGCGCCTGCGCGGACGGCTGGGCCGAAGTGGAAACCAAAAACCGCTTCGCCGTGGGCGACCTGATCGAAATCATCCACCCCGCCGGCAACCGCACCTGCCGCCTGGCGGCCATGAAAAACGCCGAAGGCCAGAGCCTGCAAGTGGCCAGCGGCAACCCCCTGCGCGTGTGGATTCCGATGGACGGCCCGGCCGACGGCGCGCTGATTGCCCGCGTATTCGAGCCGCAGGCCGCGTGAATCCGGTTGAGGCAAAGGAGCGCGCGACGCCTTCAGATGCTGTCCGCCATCCGGCCGTGAGAGGCGAAAGCGCAGAAATCGGAATGGGGCAGCAAAGCGCAAACTGAAGACGGAGCTTGCAGCCCGCTGAGAATTTGCAAGGCCCACGAGCGCCCGAGTCCGCGCTTTTGCGTCCCCCGGACAGAGGGCAATCAGGTTCCAGACGGCTTCCGCCCGCCAGATCACACCAAAAAGAAGAGCAAATCTGAAGGGTGAAAAATGCCGCCTGGCGCAGTTTCCACTAGGACATCATGCTATGAATCAAGGAGCAAATGATGCAGGACGCTGCCCCCTGCGAAGCGCCCATTCCGGCCAGCTTTTTTGCGCCTTGCTGGCGGAGGTCAAACGGGGTTTCAGTCCTGCCGGGGTGAAACGCGGGCGACTTCGGGAATGCCGACCACGCCAAAAAACAGGGCGATCAGGCGGTTGAGGTTGGTGAAGGCAACTTTTTTTTCCTGTGCCTGAAGATCGGCCGCCCAGTTGAGCAGCATGCCGGCGGCGGCGAAATCCACGCGCAGCACGAAGCGGCAGTTCAGCTCGACGTAGCGGGCATCGCCGAGGCGCTCGCGGATGGGGGCGAGGATGGCCGTGGGGTCGTCCAGGATTTCGCCGCTGAGCTGGGCGCGCAGGTGGCCTTCGATGAGCTGCACGTCTTCTTGCGGGGCGTGCGTGTCCTGCGCGGCTGCGGCAGGTTCTCCGCCCAGCTCGGCCAGGATGGTTTCGCCTTCGGGCGTCATGGCCGTGTAGTGGCAGCGAGGGGCTTGCCAGGCTGGCGGGGAAACTTCGTAGGTAACGCAGTAATTAAGCGCCACAAGGTCGAATTCATCCATTTCGCCCATCAGGCGCAGCAGAGCCAGGCGCGCTGTCCACCACTGCGTGTCGGTGTTGCGGTCTTCGTTGGGGGTTTTTTCGGCCAGGATGTCCAGCAGTGCTTCCGCGCCGAGGAATTTGATGCGGTCGCCGCTGTCGGCCCAGCGGTGCAGCTGCTCTGTCAGGGCTGGCAGGGCATCAGGGTTGATGCTTTTGAGCGAGCGCCAGTCGATGCGCCAAGGCGGCGTGTTGCGCTTGATGGCGCCTGCCAGCGCGGCCATGGATTGCACGCTGAGCGTGGCGGGTGCAGCCCATTGGGCCAGCGCCGCGCGCACGTTTTTCGGACTGGCATGGCGGGCCATTTGCGCCAGCTTTTCAGGCGTGAGCATGCCCCACTGCGGGGCCGAGCGGCCAAAGCGGCTGGCAAATTCAATGGCGGTTTCGTCGAATTTGGCTTGCTGCGCCGTGGCGCGGTAGAGGTCGAACAGGCATAGCCAAGTGTCTTCATGATCCTGACGCGGGCCGCCTTCGGCAATCAGCGCGCGCAGGCTTTCTTCGGCTCCGGCGGCGTCACCATTGGCGAAGCGGATGGCGCTTTCTTCCAGCTCCGCGTCTTGCGGCATCTCGGCGGAGACTTCCACGTTGAAGTCGCCCATGATGCCGAAGGTGTAGGCGTCGCGGTCTTCTCCTGTGGCGTGCGGAACGTGCTCGTGAGGAGCGTCGGCATGGGTGGGCGGCTCTTCCGCTTTGGTGGCGGGGGCGTCCACCAGGGTGTCGTGCTCATCTTCCATTGAAGGCGGAACCACTTCGACCACGCCTTCCGGCAAATGGGACATGGGCACGGTGGCGGCGAAAGCTGTGTTTTCGACGGCGGGCGGAGCATGGGGCGCGGGTTCGGGAGGAGGCGCCTGGGGTTCGGGCGCAGCGTCGTTGCGGGGTTTCTTGAACCAGGCCTGCGCCATCTGTTCTTCGATCTGGTCGATCTTTCTTTCCAGCGTGCGGGCGCGGTGAGGCCGGACGGCGTCAGGAGGAGCGCTGTTCAGGTAGCTGGATGGGCCTGCGTCTGAACTGGAGCTCTTGTTTTTGGCCACTTCGCCACGGCGGATTTTGCGCAGCGTTTCGAACTCGTCACGGCGCGAGGCGTCGTTGCGGCGCTTGCGCTCGATCATGTCCTTGAGCGCCTGCCGCGTGTCAGACGCATCTTGCCGGGAATCCAGCTGGTCCAGATCTGACCAGCCGGTGGCCGAGTTCTTGACGAACTTGGCCATCCGCGAGAGCAGGCCGCTGGGAGAGGTGTTCTTGCTCATGGGCGCATTATGCGAACGGGCGCGGGTGGCCAGCCGGACGCTTACTCGCCAAACATTTTTTGCTTGAGTTCGCGCCGCTGCTGCGCCTCCAGTGAGAGCGTGGCCGTGGGGCGCGCCAACAGGCGGCCCACGCCGATAGGCTCGCCGGTTTCATCGCAATAACCGTATTCGCCCATGTCAATGCGGGCAATGGACTGCTCGATTTTTTTGAGCAGCTTGCGCTCGCGGTCGCGCGTGCGCAGCTCCAGGGCGTGTTCTTCCTCGATGGTGGCGCGATCGGCCGGGTCGGGCACAACAATGGTGTCTTCGCGCAGGTGCTCAGTGGTTTCGTCGGCGTTTTCCAGGATGCCGTTTCTCAAGCCAACAAGCTTGTGGCGGAAAAAGGCCATCTGCGCTTCGTTCATGTACTCGTCATCGGGCATGGCAAGCACCTCGGCGTCGGTCAGCTCTTGAGCGGGCTTGTTTTTCCAGTTGTCAGCCAGGCGCGGATCTTTCTTGATCAGGGCCGCGGCGGCAGGCTTGGCAGCGGGGGAAGGCAATGTCTTTTTGTGGGCCGTGGCCGTTTTGGCCCTGGACTTGACCGTTGCCTGCGCAGGCGGCGTTTGCCGGGTGCTGGCAGCCTTGGAAACAGTTTTTCCAGCCGTGGTTTTCATGAGGCACTTCTCCCTTGGTTGGAGCCTGGCGCAGGGGCCGGGCGAAAAAATAGGCGGGCGATTGTATAGAGCGTGTCTGGCCCCGAAGCCGGGTTCAGACCAGGCATTGCGACAGCCCTTGTTCAAAGATGTCGCGCGGCAGGTCGATGCCGATGAACACCATCTTGCTGACGCGCTTTTCGCCTTCAGCCCAGGCTGGCCCCAGGTCGCTGCCCATGAGCTGGTGCACGCCCTGGAAGATGACTTTGCGCTGCACGTCCTTCATCCACAGCACGCCCTTGTAGCGCAGCATCTTGGGGCCGTAGATATTGACGATGGCGCCCAGAAAGTCTTCCAGCCGGGCCGGGTCAAAGGCGCGTTCGGTACGGAAAACGAAGCTTTTCACGTCGTCGTCATGCGCGTGGTGGTGCGCGTGATGGTGGTGATGCCCGTGCTGGCAGTGGCCATGCGCGTGGTCGCAGCCCTCGTGACCATGGTCATGGTGGCCGTGGCCGTGCTCATGGGCGTGGCCGTGCTCTTCTTCCTTGAGAAAGTCCGGGTCGATGTCCAGCCGCGCGTTCAGGTTGAAGCCGCGCAGATCCAGCACGCTTTTAAGCGGCGCCTGCCCGAAGTGCGTGACGTGCTGCCCCGCGCGCGGGTTCATGTGCGCCAGACGGTGTTGCAGCGCAGCCAGCTCGTCGCCGGACACCAGATCGGCCTTGCTGATGAAGATCTGGTCGGCAAAGCCCACCTGGCGGCGCGCTTCCTGGCGCTCATCGAGCTGCTGCATGGCGTGCTTGGCATCGACCAGGGTCACGATGGCGTCCAGCAGATATTGCTCGGCCACTTCGTCGTCCATGAAAAAAGTCTGCGCCACGGGGCCAGGGTCGGCCAGGCCGGTGGTTTCGATGATCACGCGCTCGAAGTCGAGCGCGCCGCTGCGCTTGCGGGCGGCCAGATCGGCCAGGGTGGCGCGCAAGTCTTCGCGGATGGTGCAGCACACGCAGCCGTTGTTCATCTGAACGATCTGCTCTTTGTCGTCGCTCACCAGAATGTCGTTGTCGATGTTCTCCTCGCCAAACTCGTTTTCGATGACGGCAATCTTCTGCCCGTGCGCCTCGGTCAGCACGCGCCGCAGCAGCGTGGTTTTGCCGGAGCCGAGAAAGCCGGTGAGGATGGTGGCGGGAATGAGGGACATTGGATGCACAAGGCCGGTTTGAAAGGGCGCGGAGTGTACCGCCGCATTTGCGGGCCTGCCTGGCGGTTCGGCATGCCTTGAAACCATGTTTGCAAACGGTTAATACGGCGACAGGGTTTCTATTGTTTCGATAGCAACGAATCCAGCAACCACAGGCGCAAGCGGCGAATCGGCTTTCTGGCATTGACGAAACGCAACAAGAAGAAATCTGGTTTGCAATACCATTCACAGCTCATCTCTTATAGAGGAGTTGCAAGATGAAACCTTTTCAGACCATTGCCCAATCCATCGGCCTGGCGGCTCTGCTGGCTTTTGGCGCAGCCGCACAAGCGGCGGATGTGGCGCTCACCCCGAATGAAATGGCGTTCAAGGACGGCCGCGCCGTGCTGGACGACAACAGCGAATTCACCACCAAAACCATCCGCGTCACCATCGAGCCGAACAAGAAGCTGGAGCCGCACGGACCGAAAGAAGGCTATTTCTTCGTGACCGTCATCAGCGGCACGCTGGAGCTGGGCTTTGGCAAGACGTATGACGAGGCCAAGCTCAAAACCCTGCCGCCCGGCAGCATCTTCACCCACCCGGCCGGGCAGCTGCACTTCGCCAAAACGGGCAAAGACCCCGTGGTGCTGCAAATCACCGTGATCAAGCCCAAGGGCAGCGCCGACAAGAGCGAGCACTGAGCCAGCAGGCGCATTTCCCGCTGTTTCACACGCCATCCGTTTCTTCCTTTCGTTCTTCCGGCTGCCCTCCTTATCAGGACGGGCGGCCTTTTTTCCGCCCAATAGCTGTCATGAGAGCTGTCATGAAACCTTTCATCCCACACCCGCACGCCCTGGCTGCCGCCTCGGCGCTGGCCCTGGCCGCGCTGTGCACCAGCGCCGCCGCGCAAACATCCGCTTCCAGCGCGCCCAAAAAAGACAAGGCAGCCCCCGCGCTGCCAGCCGTGCTCGTCACGGACAAGCAGGAGACCATCGCCGGCCAGGTCAGCGTGGACACGCGCGCTCCTGCCGTGGCCCCGCGCATGACCGATGGCGCTTCGCTGCTCAAGGAAATTCCCAACATGGGCGTGGTGCGCAAGGGCCAGCAGGCGGGCGATCCGGTCTTTCGCGGCCTGGGCGGCTCGCGCCTGGCCATCACCGCCAATGACCAGTTCCTCTACGGCGGCTGCGGCATCCGCATGGACACGCCCACTTCCTACATCAACCCGCAGGCGTATGACGAACTCGTCGTCACCAAAGGCCCGCAAACCGTGCTCAAAGGCCCCGGCCTGGTGGCTGGCGCGGTGGAATTCGTGCGCCACCCGCGCGTGTACGACAAATTCGGCACCGAGTTCGACGGCGCCCTGTCGCTGGGCAGCTTTGGCTATGTAGACGCTTTTGGCGACTTCGCTGCAGGCAACCCCCTCGTTTCCCTGCGCGCCATCGCCACGCGGGGCAGAAGCGACGACTACAAAGACGGCGACGGCAACGAAGTGCGCTCCTGGTACACGCGCAAGAGCGGCTCGCTCAACCTGGCCGTCACGCCCACCCGCCATTTGCGCTTTGAACTCTTTGCCGACGCCAACCGCAGCAAGGCCAAATTTGCCAGCCTGCAACTGGACTCGGGCAAGACCGACCGCAACTCCTACGGCGCCAAAGCCGAAATCAGCGACATCAACCCCCTGCTGCAAAAGCTCAGCTTCGAAACCGGCTACAGCCACCAGGACATCATCATGGGCCGCCAGTTCCGGGGCCTGCTGGCGGGCGGCAATCCGGACCGCATCACCCGCAACGCCAAGGCCAGCGCCGAACTCGCCTGGGGCGCCAACCGCACCACGGCCGGCCTGGACTGGTACGCCGACGAGCACCGCGCCCGCCGCGCCTACACCAACCTGGCCCGCAGCCGCAGTGAAACCTCCAACAACATCGGCGTCTTCCTTGAAAACCGCATGAACCTGGGCGAAGACCGCGCCTGGGTCGCCGGCCTGCGCCGCGACCGCACACGCGCCACCACCTACCCCGGCTTCTGGTACGGGCCAAACGCCAAACAGCGCAAAAACCGCTACAACCTCACGGCCGCCTTCACCCGCTTTGAATTCGGCCCGCGTCCCTGGCATCACTACGTGGGCCTGGGCTACACCCAGCGCGCCCCCGACTTCTGGGAACGCAACCGCAACCGCGACATCAAGCCCGAAAAAAGCCTCCAGCTTGATGTGGGCACCCGCTATACCGAAGGCAACTTGCGCCTGAGCGGCTCGGCCTTCATCAACCGCATCAATGACTACATCCTCATCTACAAGGACAACCCGCGCCTCAACGACCTGGCGGCCAATTCCTTTGCCCGCAACATCAGCGCCATGCGCTACGGCTTTGAAGCCAGCGCCGACTACGCGCTGCCCGCCAACTTCAAAGTGGGCGGCGACCTGGCCTGGACCTGGGGCCGCAACCAGACCGACCACCGCCCCCTGGGGCAAATCCCTCCGCTGGAGCTGCGCCTGCGCGCCGGCTACGAAACCCAGCAGGCATCGCTCATCGGCGTGATGCGCGCCGCCGCACGGCAAAACCGCGTCAGCGTGGGCGACGGCAACGTCAATGGCGTGGACATCGCTCCCACCCCCGGCTTTGCCGTCTTTGGCGTGCACGGCCACTGGCGTTTCAACCAGCACGCCCGGCTGAACTTCGGCATCGACAACATCTTTGACCGCACCTACGCCGAGCACCTCACCAAAGCCGTGCAAACGCCCGAGTTCTACAACGGCCTGGGCCTGAACCCCAACGCCGGCTCCACCACCCGCATCAACGAACCCGGCCGCTCCTTCTGGGTGCGGCTGGACATCAAGTTCTGAACCCGCAGGCGGCGAAAAATCAAGGGGCAGAATTTGCTCCTTGATTCATAGCAAACTTTCCCGTGAATGCTGCGACAAGGCCCGTTTGAAGGGCCTTTTTTCTGCTCCTCTTTCTGTAGATTCCCTGCAATCAGTCTCTCATCACCGGCAATCCTGAATCTGGCGCCGGCCAGCCTGCCTGGAAATGGTGTGCAATGCTTTATGGTGCGAAACGGACAAGGCCGAACTTGGACGATGCCCTAGATTTTTGTTCACACGACAGAGAAAATACCGGAGAAGCCCATTTTTTTGATGACGAAAAGGCCATAGCAGAAAGCACCAATATTGCCTCCAATATCAACCAGAAAATAATCCGTGCAGCAGTTGAAAATAGCCGCTAGCCGTGAAGGCCAGAGCTTTTCGATTATGGGCAGGACTTGGCGGGCAATATCAACGGAGCGAAGAAAACAGGACGGACAGATGACAACCAGAAGATGCATGGTCATGGCTTTCTGCCTTATGGGGTTGCATGGCTGTGACATGACGAATATGGAAACCAATCCTGGAAGTGCCGAAATGAAAGCGGCAAAAACTGGCGATGGGAAGGTTCGAAATGAGCTTGCCCCCATCGCCGCGCGTTTTCCCATGCTGAAAAACGCAAAATCCATCCAATGGACAAGCGGGGTAATGGGAGATCCGGCCATGCCGGGGCCATCCCTTTACTGGATAGATGCAGTGATCCGGCCAGACGCTGGATTGCTTGAAAAAATCAGCCAACTGGAAGGCCTTGCCCATGCACAGCCGCCGGGTGACATGCACCCGGCCATCCAGCGCCTGATCCCTGAAGGGCGCTATCAGACATCGCCGGAGCTTGACGGGCTTTTCACGCATGGAACATGGCTGTGCCAAGCCTACTTTGAGCCGTCGCAAAACCTTGTGCTGCTGCTTGCCAAGGGGCAATAGCAGAGCAAAAGCAGAGCCAGTGTGCAGAGCAAAAATCGAAACCATGAAACGGGCTGATTTGGGCTGATCCTCCTGAGCAAGCGCACGCGTTGGAAGCCACGCTGATTGCCGCGCCGGGTTCGGCCAAGAACAATCGCTCCGCAAACCATGCGGCGGCTGGCGAGCACAGCGGGCCGCCCCACCGCATCATCCACGCCCATGCCCACTCCACTTCCCGCCACACTGGCCCAGGCCCTGGCCCAAGCCGCCGCCAGCGGCCTGCCGCGCCCGGAAGCGCACATGCTGCTGCTGCACGCGCTGGGCCGCCCCGCGCACGAGCGCGCCTGGCTGCTGGCGCACGACAGTGACGCGCTGCCCGCAGAGCAGGCCCGCCGCTTCGCCAGCCTGTGCCGGCGCCGCGCGGCGGGCGAGCCAGTGGCCTACCTCACGGGCCGCAAAGCGTTCTACGGGCTTGAGCTGCAAGTGGACGAGCGCGTTCTCGACCCGCGTGACGACACCGAAACGCTGGTGGACTGGGCGCTTTCGCTCCTGCCAGCCCAAGCCCCTTCCCTCCCCTTGCGCGTGCTGGACCTGGGCACGGGCAGCGGCGCCATCGCCCTGGCCCTGGCCAGCCAGCGCCCGCAAGCCGACATCTGGGCCAGCGACGCCAGCGCTGACGCTTTGGCCGTGGCCGCCGCCAACGCCCAGCGCCTGGCCCTGCGCCTGAACCTGCGGCAAGGCGACTGGCTGCGCGCCGTGGCCGACGCGCCCGCGTTTGACCTCATCGTCAGCAACCCCCCCTACATCGCCGAGGGCGACGCCCACCTGCCCGCGCTGGCGCACGAGCCGCGCCTGGCCCTGACCAGCGGCGCGGATGGGCTGGACGCCATCCGCGCCATCATCCACGCCATCGCCCGCGCTGCGCCCGCGTGCGCCCAACTGCGCCCCGGCGGCTGGCTGCTGCTGGAGCACGGCCACAACCAGGCCCCCGCCGTGCGCGCGCTGCTAGCCGCCGCAGGCTTTGCCCGCGTGCAATCGCGCCGCGACCTGGCAGGCATCGAGCGATGCAGCGGCGGGCAATGGCCAGGCAACAAGCCGTCATGAGCACGAAACGCAGTGGGCGGCTGATTGCCGCCAGGCGCGCGGGCCGGACGGCTCAAGCAAGTCTTTCAGCTGAGCAAAGCCTGCCCGGCTGCCTCAAAAACAGGAGCAAATTCAAGCAGTCAGAATACCTGCTCTGCGCTTATTCCACCAGGACGGTGCGCTATGAATAAAAGAGCTATAGCAACCTCTCCTGGCCGCTTATTCAATGCAGCACCTCTCACTGCCCGCTCTTTCTCTTTCCACGGCCCCAAACTGCAGGAAATGCGGCCCAGCGGCAACCCGTGTTCGCACTCTTTGCGCCAAGGCTTGGGGCGATGATGGGATATGGGACGGAATTCCAGAAACGGCAGCAACCGCAAAAACCGCGTCAGAACCCGGCTTCGGAAAGCGAGGCGCGCAGCGGTTTGCTGTTGCAGCGCCCATCCCGCAAAAGCGCAGTCTCGGGCGTTCGTGGGCGTTGCAATCCTTGAAAGGCTTATTTCGGTCGGCGCCATGCCTGAAAACTGAAAATCCGGAATAGCCGCGCCGAAAATCTGCCATTCATCCGTCGTTATTCATCCGCCGCTATTTATCCGCCGCTTTCGTGCTGCCGCTCACGCAGCCCCATCGGTTTGATGTTTATCAATCCAGCTGCGAGGTAATTCTTTACAATTGCGTCAAAAAGCTGCCAGCCGAGCGGCCGTCCACGATGAAAACCGCGTCAGGCCCCTGCGTTTCATGGGGCCGTTTTTTCATTGGTGGATTTCTGATGCGTTCTCTCCATTCTCCTTTCTGGCGTTTTTCCGCCCTGGCCTGCAGCATTTTTCTTTTGTTGGGCCAGGCTGCTGCGCAGCAGGCGCAGCGGACGCAGGAAAAAGACAAAGAAAAAGTCCCGAACCTGCCTGAAGTCACCGTCACGGGCACCAGCATGGCGACGGATTTGCAGACTTATCCCGGTTCCGTTTCCGTCGTGACGCCGCAGCAATTAAGCACATCCAGCACGGTAATCAGCGTTCTGCGCAATATGCCGGGCGTTTCCGTTGGCAATGACATGGGGCGTGGTCTGGGTGAATCTTTTTATATTCGCGGCTTTGGCTACCAGTCGGAAAGCCGCATCATCATCATGCAAGACGGCGTGCGGCGCTCGCTGAGCATGTATTCCAACCATATTTCCTCTTTCCGCTCCGATCCTGATTTGCTCAAGCGCGTGGAAGTGGTTAAAGGCGCTTCGTCCATTCAATATGGCGGCGGCGCGATTGGCGGCGTGGTGGACATGGGCATGAAAACCGCCGAAGATTTTGTGCCGGAAGGCAAGGACAGGGGTTTTGCCGCCAAGTTGCGCTACGAACACAACAATTACCGCGAGGGCTATTTGGCCGGAGCTTTCGCGCCCAAGGACCAGCCTTTTGAATTCATGGCCTATGGCAAGAAAGGCAGGCGCGGCGATCAGGAAATGTCGCGTGTTTGGGGCCATATCAACGGTCAGCCCGCCCGCAAGGTGCCCACGGACGAAGACACAGCAGTGGCCTATCTGCAAGGCGGCTTCAAAATCACGCCGGAGCAGAAAATTTCGCTTTCCTATTTTGATTACGGAATGGATGTAGAAACCGTCTGGCAAAACCTGTATCACACCAGTCCGAACAGCACGACTGGCCCGGTGATCGGGAAGCTCAAACAGCAGGACTGGATAGCGAAATACACATTCAAGCCCGCCGCCAACCCGTGGATTGATTTGACAGCTACGGCCTTTCATTCCAGGGGCAGCTATGACCGGCATTTCACCATCACCCCCAGCCGCTACAAAAATGAAGACCAGCGTTATGGATTTCGCTTCAAGAACATCTCCCATTTCGAGACCGGCCGCGTCGGGCATCGCCTGCTGCTGGGCGTGGATTATGAAAAACGCAATGAGAATGCCCTTTTCGTGCGCAATGGCGTGACGGATGAGTTCGGTTCCATGCCCAATACTTATATTGATTCGGGCATCTACGGGCATCTTGAATCTTCATTCATGAATGGCGGCTTGACCTTGCAAGTGGGCGGGCGTTATGACCGCTATGAACGCAAGGTAGACAAATACGACTATTCGGCCAAGAAATCACATTTTTCTCCGCGCGTGGGTCTGAGCGTGCGCGTGGCTGATGGACTGTATTTGCTGGGCAACTGGTCTGAAGCTTTTCGCGCGCCTACGCCGCATGAAACGCACTCGGCCGGGGCCATTAATCCGCATCATTACCTTATTCCCAACACCGGACTGAAGCCGGAAACCGCGCGCGAAACCGAAATCGGTTTTTCATGGACGAAAAATGGCCTTTGGGCGGCCAATGATTCACTGGAAACCAAGCTGATGCTGTTCAGCGGCCGCGTCAAGAACCTGATTTCGCTGGAACTCGTGCGCCCGAATGAAAAGCCGCCGGAAAGCGAGTCGTATGCCATGTATCTGAATACAGACAGCGTCAAGCGACACGGCCTTGAATGGACAGGCACATATCAACAAGTCTGGGGCAATGTGGGGCTGGGCTATTCGCGCATCCGCCAGACCGACCGCGCCACGGGGCGCAACGTGCCTGGCGCTTTCGCCGACAAGCTCAACCTGCACGGTCACTGGCAGGCGGCTCCGGGCCTGCTGCTGGGCCTGAATGTGAACCATTGGTTCAAGCCCAAGCAGAACCCGGAATCCTTCGTGTCGCAAGGCCGGCGCTACTGGTATGTGCGCAAGGCGTTCACCGTTGTCGATCTGGATGCGCGCTGGCAGCCGCGCCCCTGGGCAAGCGGCCCCTTCGGGCGCGACATGGAAGTGACGTTCGGCATCAAGAACGTGTTTGATGCTTCCTACATGAACGCCTTTGTTGCTGAAACATCCCAGCGCGTGGGCAAGGGCCGCAATATCTATGTGGGCTTGAGTACCCGCTTCTGACGCACAGCCCGGCTGCTTTGCAGGCCGTCCGGCGCTCCCTATCCAGGCTGCCGGGCGGCCTGTTTCTGCTTTTATAAAAAGAGCAGCCTTTCAAGGCTCTGCAAGGACATCAGCCATTTCGAGCGCCTTGAATCCGCTCCTGTTTCAGAAGCAATCTGCGCCTATTTACACGCTGGCGATATGCTGCGCGCCTTTTGCCGCCTGGCCCTTGCCCATGATGATTGCCCTGAACCAGCTGCCCCCCGGCGCGTGGCGCCACGTGCGGGGCGTGCTGACCGATATTGACGACACGCTGACGACCGATGGCGCCATCACGCCCGATGCGCTGGCTGCGCTTGAGGCGCTGCGCGCGGCGGGGCTGCCGGTCATCGCCATCACGGGCCGCCCGGCGGGCTGGAGCGAGCCGTTCGCGCGCACGTGGCCGCTGAGCGCCATCGTGGCGGAAAACGGCGCGGTGGCGCTGGCGCGGCAGGGCGGCGCGCTGCGCAAGTGGTATTTCGAGCCGGATGCCGTGCGCCGCCAGGCCAACTACGCGCGCCTGCAAGCGGTGGCCGCGCGCGTGCTGCGCGAAGTGCCGCTGGCGCGGCTGGCGCAAGACAGCGCGGGGCGCGAGACGGACATTGCCATTGACCACGGCGAGTTCACGCATCTGCCGCCCGCCGCCATTGAGCAGGCCGCTGCGCTGATGCGGGCCGAGGGGCTGACGGCCACGGTCAGCAGCATTCACATCAATGGCTGGATTGGCGGGCATGACAAGCTGGCCGGGGCGCACTGGATCGTGCAGCTGCTGCTGGGCCGCCGCCTGGTAGACGAAATGGCGCACTGGGTGTACGTGGGCGATTCCACGAACGACCAGCGCATGTTCCAGCACTTTCCCAACAGCGTGGGCGTGGCCAACGTGGCGCGCTTTGCGCCGCACATGGAGCACTTGCCGCGCTACGTGGCGCAGGGCGAGCGCGGCGCGGGCTTCGCGCAGGCGGCGCAGGCAGTGCTGCAAGGGCGCGGCTGACCATGCCGGAGGCGGCGGGCAGGCTCCATGCGCATGCAAGATGCGCCCAGATGCGCGCGCAAGAGCGGGCCGCCCGGCTCTTTTCATGTGCGCTGACACGGTTTTATGTGCAGTAAAACCATTTGTCACACAAGGTACACTTGGCCGCTTGCGACCAGGAATTGATTGCGGATTGCCATGAAGGCGGGCAATCCATTGTTGAACGTTACAGGCCATGACTCATCGCTCCACGGTTCTCATCGTCACCCCCGAGCAGACGCGCTCGGTGCAAGTCAATACGCGCCTGCTGTTGTCCATGCGTCCGCTGCTGATGGGGCTGGGCGCCGTCATCGTGGCCTTGCTGGGCGCGCTGGCCGCCATCGGCTGGGGCTACTGGGGCCAGCGGCAGGCGCAAAGCGAGCGCCATCAGCAGGCGCAGGTTGAACATCAGCAGTTGCTGGAAGAACGCGCCCGCGAAATCGAGGCGCTGCGCCAGCAGCTGGAGCAGGCGCGGGATACCCAGTCCGCCGAAATGGCCGCCAAGGCCGCCGAGGTGGACGCCAAGCTGGCCGAGCTGAAAAAGTCCGAGCACATGCTGGCCGAACTGCGCGAATACCTGAAAGCGCGCGGCGTGAACGTCAAGCCTGTCTCCGTCGAGCCGCCCAGGGGCAAGCCCAACAAGGCGGCGGGCGGCCCCGTTTCAAGCCGCGAAGTGCGCCAGGCCCCTGGCCGCCAGGCGGCGGTGGAAGACGCGGGCGACTTGCTGCAAGTGCTGCAATCCGTGCCGCTGGGCATGCCGCACAACGGCCCCATCAGCTCTCGTTTTGGCAACCGCTCCAACCCTTTCACGGGAAAAGGCAGCGAATTCCACGGCGGGCTGGACCTGAAGGGCAGCACGGGCCAGCCCATCCGCGTCACGGCCAAAGGCAAGGTCCACTTCGCGGGCGTGCAGTCCGGCTACGGCAATGTCGTGATGGTGGACCATGCGCACGGCTACAGCACTGTTTATGCCCACCTTTCCAAAATCAGCGTGAAAGCCGGGCAGCACGTGGAAGCGGGCAGCGTCATCGGCCAGCTGGGTTCCACGGGCCGCTCCACCGGCCCGCACCTGCATTACGAGGTGCAGAGCAAGGGCCAGCGCATTGACCCGGAGCAGTTCCTCTCGCTCAACGCGCCCGTCAGAAAGCAGCTTGAAAAGCCCGCCTCCGAGGCCGTGCCCTGAAGCGGCGGCCCCGCCTTTTTCCAGCCGCTCATCCCAGTCTGTTTTTCCCGCCCTTTCCTTTTTTCTCCCAAGCAAGGCAGCAGCATCATGTTCGGTTCCGGCAAAGACAAAAACACCCCCGCGCCTTTCAGCGCCAGCAAGCAGATTGACACCGTGATTGCCGAGCAGTGCACGCTCGAAGGCGATCTCACGGCGCAAAACTCCATCAAGCTCGATGGCCGCATCCACGGCACGCTGCGCTGCGAGGGCAGCGCCGTCATTGGCGAGACGGGGCTGGTCAAAGGCGATGTCTATGCCTCCGATCTGCTGGTGCTGGGCCGGCTCGAAGGCAACGTTCACGCAGGCCGCCTGCATTTGCAGTCCACCGCGCAAATTCAGGGCAACATCGAAGCCGAAACCCTGCAAGTGGACCCGGGCGCGCGCTATCAGGGCAGCGTCACCATGCGTGTTCCCAACGCCGCCTCCACGCCCCTGCTGCCTGGCAGCGAGAGCGCCACGGCCAAGGCATGAGCGGCCACCGCATTCTTTGCCAGCGCCCTCCGGGGCGCTTTTTCATGCCCGCCGCCTGCCAACCTGCCCGCAAGGGCCTCTCGCACAAGACGGGCGCAAGGAATAAGAACCGGCTCGAAGCCTGCCCGTGAGTGCAAAAAGCGCAGCCCCGGGCGCTTTGCCGCGTTTCAGCCCCAAAGGTTTCAGCTCCGGCTCCGGCGGCCCGCTCTGGCGCGCCCGTGCTACAGGAAGGAGCCTGCCAGGCCATATCAAAACAGGAGCAAATTCAGGCCACCAGAAATGCCGTCTCGCGCAGATTCCACTAGGACCTCATGCTATGAATAAAAGAGCGAGATAAGGCCGCACAGGCTGCAAGGCGCAGGCCGCCCGGAGCCGCGCTTTTTGCACTCACGGGCAGGCTTTGGGCCGGTTTTCAGGCCAGTGCCTGGCGCATGGCGGCGATGGTTTGGGCGTAGTCGCTCTGGCCGAAGATGGCGCTGCCGGCCACGAAGGTGTCGGCCCCGGCGTCTGCCACGCGGCGGATGTTGGCGGGCTTGATGCCGCCATCGACTTGCAGGCGGATGTCGCGGCCTGATTGCTCGATGCGGCGGCGCGCCTGTTCGGTTTTGCGCAGGGCGCTGTCGATGAAACTCTGGCCGCCAAAGCCGGGATTGACGCTCATGATGAGGATGAGGTCGATGTCGTCAATCAGCCAGTCGAGCACGTCCAGCGGGGTGGCGGGGTTGAAGGCCAGGCCGGGGCGGCAGCCTGCGGCGCGGATGGCCTGCACGCTGCGGTGCGGGTGGGCGCTGGCTTCGGGGTGGAAGCTGATGGTGGCCGCGCCCGCCCGGGCAAAGGCGGCGGCCAGCGCGTCCACGGGCTGCACCATCAGGTGCACGTCGATGGGGGCGCTTTGGCCGTCTGGCAGGCGGGCGTGGGGGCGCAGGGCTTCGCAGATCATGGGGCCGAAGGTGAGATTGGGCACGTAGTGGTTGTCCATGACGTCGAAGTGAATCCAGTCGGCGCCGGCGGCCAGCACGTTGCGCACTTCTTCGCCCAGGCGGGCGAAGTCGGCGGAGAGGATGGAAGGGGCGATGAAGTGGCGGGGCGCGGTCATGCGAAGCAGGGCGGGTTGCGGCAGCGGCGGATGAGGCTGCGGGTGAAACCGTGGCTGAAAGGGCCAGTGAAAGGGGCGCATTGTCGCGCCGCTACCATCGTTGCCCATGACAAAAAATGAATTGGCGGGGGGATGAATGGCCCGTTCGCAGCTTGAACTGGTGCGGCATCTGGAAGCGCTGGATGCCAACGCGCCGCGCGTGGAGCGGCATTTGTGGCTGATTGGCCTGCTGGACTGGGTGCGCGGCAGCGCCGATTGGCAAAACCCCAGCGAAGACGAGGTGCAGGCCGTGCTCACGCGCGTGCGTTCGCTGCTGGACGCGGTGGCGGTGCGCCCGCACTGGCGGCAGCGCTGGCGGCGCTGGTGGGCGGTGTTCATCACCACCACGGATGAGACGCCGCTGCTGGCGGATTTGGGCTTTGCGCCGCGCGCGGCTTTCTTGAGCGAGCTGACGCGCCGCCTGCGCAAGAAGCTGCTGCCGGTCACGCCCGATTCGACCAACCAGGCCGATCTGATTTACCTGCTGTTTCCGGGCGAGCTGGACGCGCGCTGGCTGCGCGCGCTGGACAAGGAAACGGCCCGCCGCATGGGCGAGCTGCTGTTTGACGAGGAGCCGCCTGGCCCCGGCAGCGCCGCGCAATACGACTACGCCGAGCGCGCGCTGCTGGACGCGCTCACCTACGCCGTCAGCCAGATCAGCGCCATTGGCCTGTCGCCCGGCATTCGCAGCCGCATGTCGATGGAGGCGCGCCAGGCGCGGCGCTTTCATGATTTGCCCGCGATGTTCGAGGCCCTGCGCACGGCCGTGCAGACGCAGGGGCGCTTGTCGCCCGGCGCGCAGCAGGCCATTGCAGCGTTTCGCGAGCATCTGGATGCCTGCCGCGCCAGCGCCAACACGGTGTACGCGCATTTGCAGGAGCACGGCATCTCGGTGAACATCGAGTTCCAGATTCAGCAAATGCGCCAGCGCATCTTGCGCGTCAAGGGCCTGCTGCTGTGCCTGGAGACGGCCGAGCCGGTGCTGGCGGCGGCGCAAATGCTCTCGCACCTGGTGCGCGTCAGCCGCGACACGCTCAGCGTGCGCGCGCTCATTCGCAGCAACACGCAGCTGCTGGCCGCCAAGGTGACCGAGCGCAATGCCGAAGGCGGCGAGCACTACATCACGCGCAACGGCAAGGAGTACCGCCAGATGCTGCGCGCCGCAGCGGGCGGCGGCGCGGTGATGGCGCTGGCCACCTGGGGCAAGCTGTTTCTGTACACGCTGGGGCTGTCGGCCTTCTGGGGCGGTCTGGCGGCGGGCATCAACTACTCGCTGGCTTTCGTGCTGGTGATGCTGCTGCACTGGACGATTGCCACCAAGCAGCCCGCAATGACCGCGCCGGCCCTGGCCGCCAAGCTGCGCAGCCTGAACGCGCCGGGCGCCATAGACTGCTTCGTGACCGAGGTGATGTTTTTGCTGCGCTCGCAATTCGCCGCCATCGCCGGCAATCTCGTCTTGGTGATCCCGCTGGCCTGGCTGCTGGGCCTGGCATTCGCGGCCCTGGGCGATACCCGCATGATGACGGCCGGACACGCGCGCCACGTCATCGCCGACCATCATCTGTTTGGCCCCACGCCGCTTTTTGCCGCCATCACGGGCGTGCTGCTGTTTGCCTCCAGCGTGGTGGCCGGGTGGGTGGAAAACTGGTTTGTCTTTCACAAGCTCGATTCGGCCATTGCCTACAACCCGCGCAGCACGCGCTGGCTGGGCAAAGAACGCGCGCGGCGCTGGGGCTGCTACTGGCGCGAACACATCTCCGGCTATGCCGCCAATATCTCGCTGGGGCTGATGCTGGGGCTGGCGCCGCCCGTGCTCCAGTTCTTCGGCATCCACTTTGAAGTCAGGCACGTCACCCTCGTGGCGGGCCAGATGGCTGCCGCCGTGCATCGGCTCGGCCCTGCCGTGCTGCACGAGAGCGCTTTCTGGTGGGCCGTGGCCGGAGCGCTGCTCACAGGGCTGATGAACGTGGCGTTCAGCTTTCATTTCGCCTTTCGCCTGGCGCTGACGGCGCACAACATCTCCAACGTGGAGCGGCACCGCATCTACCGCGCCGTCTGGCGGCGCATGTGGCGCCACCCTCTGGGCTTCATCCTGCCGCGCAAGTCCGACGCGCGCCTGGTAGCCGAAATGGAAACAGCCGCCGCCGCTGACGGTGAAAACGCGGCCCCGGACAACCCGGCTTCTCCCAAAGAGCCGCCAGCGCGGCAAGACTGAAAGCCGTGATTTGCGCGGCGCGCGGATTTGCGTTCAGCAGATGGGTTCCGTATCAATGGCCGGTTATCTTTTTATATTTTCATTTGGAGTTTTGGAATGAATCCAGTCGTTTTTGCCGTGTGCCTGATGCTGGCGCTGTCGCTGGCGCGCGTGCATGTGGTTTTCAGCCTGATCATCAGCGCCTTTGCGGGCGGGCTGATGGCGGATATTCCGGCCGCCACCATTTTGGCCGCCTTGCCGCCCGATGCCGTTGCGGGCGTGACTGAACCGGGCGTGGTGCTGAAATTGAAGTATCTGGTCAAGGTTTTTGAAGAAGGCATTACGGCGGGCACCACCACGGCGCTGTCTTACGCGGTATTGGGCGCTTTTGCCGTGGCCATTTCCTATTCGGGGCTGTCGCAGGCCATGGCCAATGTCATTGTCAGGCGCGCCACGCAAGGCAGCGGCCATTATGTGAAATGGCTGCTGATTGCGGCGCTTTTGCTGATGAGCATCATGAGCCAAAACCTCATCCCCATCCACATCGCCTTCATTCCGCTGGTGGTGCCGCCGCTGCTGGTGGTGATGAACCGCCTTCAGCTGGACCGCCGGATGCTCGCCTGCGTGATCACCTTCGGGCTGGTTTGCACCTACATGTTCGTGCCTTATGGTTTTGGCGACATTTTCCTGAACAAAATCCTGCTCGGCAATATCAGCAAATTCGGCATGGATGTATCCGGCGTCAATATCTACCACGCCATGTTCATTCCCGCGCTGGGCATGCTGGCGGGGCTGGCGGCGGCCATTTTCTTCAGCTACCGCAAGCCGCGCCATTATCAGGATTTGCCGGTTGAAGGGGCGGCGGAGCAGGTAGCGGTCAAACGGGAAAATATTATTGTCGCGGTGATTGCCGTGAGCATTGCCTTTCTGGCGCAGAAATACACCGGCTCATTGATTCTTGCGGGCCTGCTGGGTTTTGCCATTTTCATGGTTTCGCGCGTGATTCACTGGCAGCAGGCCGATACGGTTTTCAATAGCGGCATTCGCATGATGAGCATGGTCGCTTTCATCATGATTGCCGCCAATGGTTTTGCCGCCGTGATGAATGCCACGGGCGGCATCGAGCCGCTGGTGCGTGACAGCGTGGCTTTTTTCGGCAACAGCAAGGCGCTGGTTTCGCTGGCCATGCTGCTGGTGGGGCTGCTGGTGACGATGGGCATTGGCAGCTCGTTTTCCACGCTGCCGATCATTGCCGCCATTTACGTGCCGATTTGCGTGCACATGGGGTTTTCTCCGCTGGCCACGGTGGCCATCATCGGCACGGCCGGGGCGCTGGGCGATGCCGGCTCGCCCGCGTCGGACTCCACCCTCGGCCCGACAATGGGCTTCAATGCCGACGGCCAGCACAACCACGTCAAAGACAGCGTCATTCCCACCTTCATTCACTACAACATTCCGCTGCTGCTGGCGGGCTGGGTTGCGGCGCTGGTGCTGTAAGCGCCCGCCTGCGGCCAGGCGGCGCAAGAGGGTCGCGCGGGCCGCTGCCTGCCGGGGTTCTAAACTCGGGCGCGATTTTTTCCCCGCCCTTTTCTTCTTTTCCCCTTTTTTCTGGAAAGACCTGACACATGAAGACTTCCTGGTTCTCCCGCGCCGCCGCCGTGGCGCTGGTGGCGGCGGCCAGCTTGCTGGCCGCTTGCGGCTCCGGCTCCACCGTGCAGCAGCTCACGCCCACGCGTTTCATGGCCGTGGGCGACGGCATGATTGATCTGGGCCACGACGGCAAGCGCTACACCATCAACGACGGCTCCATGCTGTGGACGCAGCAGCTGGCCTCCCATTTCGGCCTGACCCTGGCTGACAGCTCCACGGGCGGCCTGAGCTACGCGCGCGGCAATGCCCGCATCACCGCCGCCGATCCCACGGGCGGCGGCGCGCCCAGCCTGTCCGCGCAGGTGGACGCGCTGCTGGCCAGGCTGAACAACAAGTTTGAAGACAGCGACGTGATCATCCTCTCCGGCGGCCACACCGACATCGTGACCGCCGTGAATGAAACCGGCATTTCCGCCACGACCACGGCCACGGTCAAGGCCGCCGGCACGGCGCTGGGCGATCTGGCCAAGCGCCTGTCCGAGGCGGGGGCCAAGCACGTGGTGGTTTCGGGCGTGTACAACCTGGGCCTGTCGCCCTGGGCGCGCGCGCAGGGCGAAGCCAAGGCCAACGCCATCCGCGATCTGTCCGTGGCTTTCAACGACGCCATGCTGCTGTCGCTGGCGGACACGAAATGGGGCCGCACCGTCCTGGCCATCAACCCCGGCCTGTTCTACAACCTGATTGCGAACGAAACGAAGGATCCGCTTTTCGCCAACGCGAAAGACCCCGTGTGCATCACGCCCGATGCCACCACCTGCACCAACAACACGCTGGTCAGCGGCGCCAAGGTGGAGCAGTACCTGTTTGCCGACAAGCTGTATTTCACCCCCCTGGCCAACCGCCTGTACGGCAGCAGCAGCTACGGCAACAACGCCTATTCGAGCCTGCGCGACCACTGGTGAGCGCCTGAGCGCTGGCGGGCGGTGCCCCAGGCAAAGCAGCGTTTTTCGCTATTGGATCAATAGCGTGTGCTCCTGGTGGAAACTGCGCAAAGCGCCTTTTTGATGCCCTGAATTTGCTCCTGTCAATGAAGCAATCCAGCCTTCAGGCAAGGCGCAGGGCCGCCTGACGCGAAGGGGCGACAGGCGGCCTTTTTCATTGGCCTGCCCGCCTCCGCCTTCTTGAGTTTCCGAATCCCCGAATTCCCGAGTTCTCCCCGAAAGACCTGAAACATGCCCATCACCCCGCAAGAGGCGCTGCTGCGCGCCATTGAGCACCGCGAAATCTTTCAGGACGAAATGCTGCACCTGATGCGGCTGATCATGCGCGGCGAGATTTCGCCGCTGATGGTGGCGGCCATCACTGCCGCGCTGCGCGTGAAAAAGGAAACCGTGGGCGAAATCACCGCCGCCGCGCAAGTCATGCGCGAATTCGCCACGCCCGTGCCCATTGCCGACAAAACGCATTTGGTCGATGTGGTAGGCACCGGCGGCGACGGCGCGCGCACCTTCAACATCAGCACCTGCGCCATGTTCGTGGCCGCCGCCGCCGGCGCGCGCGTGGCCAAGCACGGCGGGCGCAGCGTCTCCAGCCAGTCGGGCAGCGCCGATGCCGTGGAGGCGCTGGGCATCCAGCTGAACCTCACGCCGCAGCAAATCGCCCAATGCGTGGCCGAAACCGGCGTGGGCTTCATGTTCGCGCCCAACCACCACCCGGCCATGAAAAACGTGGCCGCCATCCGCAAGGAAATGGGCGTGAAAACCCTGTTCAACCTGCTCGGCCCCCTGACCAACCCGGCTGACGCGCCCAACATCCTCATGGGCGTGTTCCACCCGGATCTGGTCGGCATCCAGGCGCGCGTGCTGCAAGCCCTGGGCGCGCGGCACGCCCTCGTGGTGCACGGGCTGGACGGCATGGACGAAATCAGCCTGGGCGCGCCCACCCTCGTGGCCGAGCTGCAAAACGGCCAAATCCGCGAATACGAAATCCGCCCCGAAGACTTCGGCCTCGACACCCAGCCGCCGCAAGGCATCCGCGTGGCCACGCCCGCCGAATCGGTTGCCATCGTGCGCGCCGTGCTCGCAGGCCAGCCAGGCCAGGCGCAAGACATCGTGGCCCTGAACGCGGGCGGCGCGCTCTACGCCGCCGGCGTGGCCGCCAGCCTGGCCGAAGGCGTGCAGCAGGCGCGCGCCGCCATTGCCAGCGGCGCGGCGCAAGCCAAGCTGGAGCAGGTGCAAGCCTTCAGCCGCGCTGCCTGAAGCCGCACGAAACACGCAAGGCCACCCCGGCAGCCCACACGCAAGAAAAGGAGCGCGCCCCATGTTCCACCACGACATGCCCACCACGGCGGAGCTGTTCAAAATCTTCGGCACCCTCGCCATCGTCATCGTCATCGCCGCTTTGATGACCTACTTCATGCTCATCAAAACCATCCGCAACCTGCGGCGCGGCATTCATGAAGAAAGCGGCGAGACGGGCAGCAAGACAGAAAGCGCGGCAGGCGGCGCGCCCGCAAACGCGCCAAACAACGCGCCAAACAGCGCACAAAACGACACGCCCAACAGCACACCAGGCGGCGCGCCCGCCGCCGCACAAAGCGCCGCTGAAGCCGCCCGCCAGCCATGAACGACATCCTGCAAAAAATCATCGCCGTCAAGCGCGAGGAAATCGCCGCCGGCCAGAAAAAAATTCCCCTGCCCGCCATGCGCGCAGACGCCGAAAGCCGCGTGCTCACGCGCGACTTCACCGCCGCCATGCGCGCCAAAGTGGCCGCCGGGCAGGCCGCCGTCATCGCCGAAGTCAAGAAAGCCAGCCCCAGCAAGGGCATCATCCGCGCCGACTTCGCGCCCGCCGACATCGCCCAAAGCTATGCCCAGGGCGACGGCGCTACCCGCGCCGCCTGCCTTTCCGTGCTCACCGACCGGCAGTTCTTCCAGGGCTGCCCCGACTACCTCAAGCAAGCGCGCGCCAGCTGCGGCCTGCCCGTGCTGCGCAAAGACTTCATCATCGACCCCTGGCAGGTTTACGAAGCCCGCGCAATGGGCGCCGACGCCATCTTGCTCATCGCCGCCTGCCTGCAAGACGCGCAAATGGCCGAGCTGGAAGCCCTGGCCCATAGCCTGGACATGGCCGTGCTGGCCGAAGTGCACGACGCCGCCGAACTGGAGCGCGCGCTGCGCCTGAAAACCCCGCTCATCGGCATCAACAACCGCAACTTGCGCACCTTCGCCACCACGCTGCAAACCACGCTCGATCTGCTGCCCGCCCTGCCTGCCGGCCGCCTGCCCGTGGCCGAAAGCGGCATCGCCACCCGCGCTGACGTGCAGCGCCTGCGCCAGGCAGGCGTGCACGCCTTCCTCGTGGGCGAAACCTTCATGCGCGCCAGCGAGCCAGGCCGCGCGCTGGCCGAGCTGTTTGGCGGCTGAAGAGCAAAAAAGAGGAGCGAAATTCAGGGGCCTGAAAATGGCATCTGCGCTTATTCATCCAGGAGTTATTGCTATGAAACAAGGAGCAGAAATGGCGCCTGCCTTCCCGCCCCGGCATGCGCCGGAGCGCCGCGCTTTTCAGCCGCCAGAAGGAGTCCATCCATGACCGATGCCGAATTCATCTACGCCCGCTGGCACGAAGCCGCCCGCAGCCGCGACGTGCCCGCGCTGCTGGCACTCTACGCCGAAGACGCCGAGCTGGAGTCGCCCCTTGTGCCCGTCATCCTGAACCGCGCCAGCGGCGTGCTGCGCGGGCACGCGCAAATCCGTGAATTCCTCGAAGAAGGCACGCGCCGCCGCCCCAACGAATTCGTGCGCTGGCACCGCGACGGGCGTTTTCTGAGCGCAGGCGGCCTGCTCGTGTGGGAATACCCCCGCGCCACGCCGCAGGGCGAGCAAATCGACATTCTCGAATTCATGGAGCTGCAAGGCCGCCTCATCCAGCGCCACCGCATCTACTGGGGCTGGTTTGGCACGCAAACGCTCATTGCTTCGGCGCTGCGCAAGCAGGCCCAGGCTCCGTCTGAACACTGAAACCCAAGACGCGCCCGCGCCATGAATCTTCTGGCCTTTGACACCAGCACCGAAACGCTCTCCATCGCCGTGCAGCGCGGCCCGCAGGTGTTCGCGCACGAGGCGGCCGGCGGCGCGCAAGCCTCCGCCACGCTCATTGAGCAGGCGCTGGCGCTGCTGGAGCAGGCGCAGCTGGCCGTGGCCGGCCTGCACGCCATCGCCTTCGGGCGCGGCCCCGGCGCTTTCACCGGCCTGCGCACCGCCTGCGCCGTGGCCCAGGGGCTGGCCTGGGGCGCGGGCGTGCCCGTGCTGCCCATCGACACCCTGCTGGCCGTGGCCGAAAACGCCCGCCAGCGCCACGGCCTCACGCGCGCGCTCGCCTGGCTGGACGCCCGCATGGGCGAGGTCTATGCCGCCCCTTTCATCTGGCAGGCAGATGCCTGGCGCGCCCTGGACGCCGCGCGCGTGTGCGCGCCCGAGGAGCTGGCCCTGCCCGCTGGCGAGTCCGCCGCTGGCGAGTCCGCCGCTGGCTGGGCCTTGGCGGGCAACGCCGCCAGCGCCTATGGCAGCCGCCTGCCGCCCGCGCTGGACAGCCTGCCCCGCCTGCCCGCCCAGCCCGCTGCCACGGCCTTGCTCGCGCTGGCCGCGCCCATGCTGGCCGCCGGGCAGGGCCTGCCCGCCGAACAGGCGCTGCCCCTGTACATCCGCGACAAAGTGGCGCAAACCACCGCCGAGCGGCTGGGCCGCCCGCGCGGCGGAAGCAGCGAAGCAGAAGCGGGCGGAGCAAGGCCGGACGGAGGGCCGCGCGTGACAGCCCCCGCGCCGCGCCTGCAGGCCCTGACGGCGTCGCATCTGGACGCCGTGCTGGCCATTGAGCAAGCCGCGCAGGCCCATCCGTGGACGCGCGGGCACTTTGCCAGCGCGCTGGCCGCAGGCAACTGCCTGCTGGGCCTGATGGCCGGAGAGCGGCTGCTGGGCTACCTTGTGGCCATGCCCGGCGTGCAGGAAGCGCACTTGCTCAATCTGGCCGTGGCGCCCGAAAGCCAGGGCCAGGGCTTGGCCGGCGTGCTGCTGCGGGCGCTTGCGCTCTGGGCGCGCGGGCAGGGCGCGGCGTGCGTCTGGCTGGAAGCGCGCGCCAGCAACGAGCGCGCCTTGCGCGCGTACCGCCGCTGCGGCTTCGCGCAAGCGGGCCTGCGGCGCGGCTACTACCCGGGCGCCAACAATCAGCGCGAAGACGCCATCGTCATGCGCCTGGATCTCTGACCCCGCCCCAAAGCCGCCGAAATGGACACCTTGAGGGACACCCTGAGCGAGCGCCAGCGCGCCATGCTGGCCGAAATGGGCATCCGCACCCACTGGCTGCCCCGCGCCAAGGCCCGCCCCGCCAAAGAAAAAGGGCCGTGCCAGCCCGGTGCGGCAGCGCCTGAAGCGCGGGCCGCCGCGCCTGTTTTGCCGCCGCCAGCTGCCGCGCGGGCAGAAGCGGCGCCTGCGGGGCCAAAGGCTCCGGCCAGAACGCCCGAAACGCCCGGAACGCCCGAAGCACTCAAAGCGCCTGCCCGGCCCGAAGCGCCCGCCGCCAGCGCCCAGGCCGTCGCGGACATGGACTGGCCCGCGCTGCAAACCGCCGTCGCCCAGTGCCAGGCTTGCGGCTTGTGCGAAACCCGCCGCCAGACCGTGTTTGGCGCGGGCGCGCGCCAGGCCCGCTGGATGGTGGTTGGCGAAGCCCCCGGCGAGCAGGAAGACCGGCAGGGCCAGCCTTTCGTCGGCCCGGCGGGCAAGCTGCTCGATGCCATGCTGGCGGCCATGGGCCTGTCGCGCCACGCGGACGACGCCATCGACGCGCTGGAAAAACGCGCGGGCCAGACGGGCCAGGAAGGCCGGGCCGGCGGCCCGCCTGCCGAGGGCGTGTACATCGCCAACGTGCTCAAGTGCCGCCCTCCCGCCAACCGCAACCCGCAGCCGGACGAAGTGGCCCGCTGCGAGCCTTACCTGCGCCGCCAGGTGGCGCTGGTGCAGCCGCAAGTCATTCTGGCAATGGGGCGCTTTGCCGTGCAGTCGCTGCTGCAAACCAGCGAGCCGATTGGCCGCCTGCGCGGGCGCGCGCACCAGTACGCGGGCGTGCCCGTCATCGTCACCTACCACCCGTCCTACCTGCTGCGCAACCCGCCCGACAAGGCCCGCGCCTGGCAGGACTTGTGCCTGGCCCTGCAAGTGATGCGGGAGCAAACGCAGCCCTGAATGCACACCAGAAAAAGGAGCAAATCCAGAGCCATCAAAAGCGGCTTCAGCGCCCGTTTCACTAGGACCTCATGCTATTGATACAGGAGCGAATTGATCCTGCTTCTGATGCTTGCGGCCTGCTGGCAGGGAGCGCAAGAAGCGGCATCAGGCGCTTATGCGCCTTTACTTGAAGAAGGCGTCGTAGCCCGTTTTCAGAATCAGCGCGCTGACCACCAGAATGAACGCGCCGCGCACAAAGCCCGCGCCGTGCCTGAGCGCCAGCCGCGTGCCGATCAGGCTGCCGGCCACATTGGCGGCGGCCATGACCAGGCCCGCCTGCCACCACACATGCCCCTTGGCGGCGAACAGGGCGATGGCGGCCACATTGGTGGCCACGTTCAGCAGTTTGGCGGCCGCCGAGGCGTTGAGAAAGTCGTAGCCCAGCAGCCGCACGAACAGAAAGATGAAGAAGCTGCCCGTGCCGGGGCCGAAAAAACCGTCGTACCAGCCAATGCCCAGCCCGATGAGCGAGGCGGCCAGCTGCTCGCCGCGCAGGGCGTAGCGCGGCGCGTGGATGCGGCCCAGGTCTTTGCGGGCCAGCGTGTAGGCCAGCACGGCGATCAGGATGAGGGGCAGCAGGCGGCGCAAAAAGTCTGGCTCGACTTGCGTGACCGTCCACGCGCCGCCCAGCGAACCCAGCAGCGCAGCGGCGGCGGCCGGCAGCAGCACGGGCCAGCGCATGGGCGCCTGGCGGCTGTATTGCACGGCGGCGATGAACGTGCCCCATACCGAGGCGCTTTTGTTGGTGCCCAGCAAGGTGGCCGGAGGCATGGCGGGGTAGGCGGCAAACAGCGTGGGCACCAGCACCAGGCCGCCGCCGCCGACGATGGCGTCAATCAGCCCCGCCAGCAGCGAGGCGCAAGAGACGATGAGCAGATCGAGCATGCGGCCTGTCCGTGAGTGGTGAATGCAAGGTTTGCGCCCCGGGCGGATGAGAAGAAAGGGCCAAGAAAAACGGGCATCTTGCGATGCCCGTAAAAACCCGGCGTGCGGGTCGCTTCATGCAACTGGCGCGGCCTGTTTGTGTTTTTGTGCCTCTTGCGGAGGCTGGCCTTGGCGGTTTGTCTCCTTCGGTCCCCTCGCGGCAGCTCGCCTGGCCAGGCCCTGCGGCGCTGCGATGGAGGGAACTGTACGCGCGGAAAAGCCGCTTGCCTATTGGGATTTGCCCGATTGCGCGGCGGCCCGTATTGCTGTCACGCCCCGGGAGCCGGCGGAGCCTGCTGGCCATCTGCCTGCGGCTTCGGGCCGTCTTGCGCCTTGCAGTCCGGCCCGATCCGCCCTCCTGATCCGCCTGTTTCCCCTTCGGCCAGACGCTGGGCAGGCGCTTACTGCGGCTGGCGCGTGTGGCCAAGCTGCGGCAGCACCGAGTCTTGGCCCAGTTGCAGCAGTCCGGCGCGGGCATACACGCCGAGCTTGCCGCGCGTGTCGGTGATGTCGAGGTTGCGCATGGTCAGCTGCCCGATGCGGTCGGCGGGCGTGAAGGGGGCGTTTTCCACCTTTTCCATCGACAGGCGCTCTGGCGCGTAGGTGAGGTTGGGGCTTTCGGTGTTGAGAATGCTGTAGTCGTTGCCGCGCCGCAGCTCCAGTGTGACTTCGCCCGTGATGGCGCGCGCCACCCAGCGCTGCGACATCTCGCGCAGCATGATGGCCTGCGGGTCAAACCAGCGGCCCTGGTAGAGCAGGCGGCCCAGCTTCAGGCCGTTGATGCGGTATTGCTCGATGGTGTCTTCGTTGTGAATGCCCGTGACCAGCCGCTCGTAGGCCGCGTGCAGCAGCGCCATGCCCGGCGCTTCGTAAATGCCCCGGCTTTTGGCTTCGATGATGCGGTTTTCAATCTGGTCGCTCATGCCCAGCCCGTGGCGGCCGCCGATTTCGTTGGCGCGGAGCATGAGTGCCACGGGGTCGTCAAAGGTCTGGCCATTGAGCGCCACGGGCTGGCCTTCTTCAAAGCGCACGCGCACTTCTTCGGGCCGGATGTCCACGTCCGCGCGCCAGAAGGCCGCGCCCATGATCGGCTCGACGATGCGGATGCCGCTGGAGAGTTCTTCCAGGTCTTTGGCCTCGTGCGTGGCGCCGAGCATGTTGCTGTCGGTGCTGTAGGCTTTTTCGGCGCTCATCTTGTAGTCAAAGCCTGATGCGCGCAGGAACTCGGACATTTCCTTGCGCCCGCCCAGTTCGTCGATGAAGCGCTGATCCAGCCAGGGTTTGTAGATCTGCAAGCCGGGGTTGGCCAGCAGGCCGTAGCGGTAAAAGCGCTCGATGTCGTTGCCTTTGAAGGTGGAGCCGTCGCCCCAGATGTTCACGTCGTCTTCCTTCATGGCGTTTACCAGCATCGTGCCCGTGACGGCGCGGCCCAGCGGCGTGGTGTTGAAGTAGGTCACGCCCGCCGTGCTGATGTGAAAGGCGCTGCATTGCAAGGCGGCGATGCCTTCGTGCGCGAGCTGGCGGCGGCAGTCAATCAGGCGCGCCAGTTCGGCGCCGTATTGCAGGGCCTTGCGCGGAATGGCCTCGTAATCCGTTTCGTCAGGCTGGCCCAGATTGGCCGTGTAGGCGCAGGGCACGGCGCCTTTCTGGCGCATCCACAGCAGGGCGGCGGAAGTGTCCAGGCCGCCGGAAAAGGCGATGCCGACTTTCTGGCCAGCGGGAAGCGATTGCAAGATGGTGGACATGTGGAAAACAGTTAGGGAGTGAAAAATGAAAAACGTATCTTAGAACCAGCCCCCAGGCCCTGTTTTCGCCAACCGGTGAATGTCAAAAAGAAGAGCGAATCAAGGGGCATCAAAATGCCGTTTCGCGCAATTTCCACTAGGACATCTAGCTATGGATAGGGGAGCGAAATCATGCCGCCCGCCTTGCCCGGGCCGCCTTCTTGCGTTCCAGGCAGGCTGCGCACGGGCTTGGACTTCGGCGCTGGGGGCCGGCGCGGGCTGGGCGCGCGGCCATTGGGCCGACATCCATCAGCGCCTGCTTGCAATCTGGCCGCGAAGGGCAAAGGCCTGGGCACCGGGATGAACGGCCAAGCGCAAACCGCAAACCGCAAGCCGCTTGCGCCTGCGGACGGACTTTGAACAGCCTTTCAGGGCGTTTGCAGGCCAAGGGCGCGCCACTGCTGCGCTGCTTCGGGCGACTGCATGGCCTGCGCCAGTTGGCGGGCAGCTTCAGAAGCCTTGAGCCGCCAGGTCAGGGTGTAGGGCAGGCCCGTGTCCAGCGCGGCGGGCAGCGGGGTGATGCCCAGGGCGGTTGAGGCGGCGTCTGCGCCCGCGCCGATGCAGCCCTGCACGGCGGCATCAATGCGGCCCTGCATCAGCTCTTCGCGCAGGGGCTGGCCGCCGGAGAGCACATGAACTTTGGCGGTGAGCGTGGCATGCGCGCCGGACTGGATCTGGTCGGCGCGGTCCACCAATTGCCAGAACGCATCGCCCAGCGGCTCGGCGCCGGGCTGATAGGCGCCCACGCGCACATCGGCGCGCAGCAGCGCGCCCAGCGCCGTGGCAGGCGCCACGGTCAGGCGCGGCGCGGTCATCAGGCACAGGCTGTCTTTGGCAATGACGGCAGGCGGCTGCCATTGCCCGCCAGATGCCAGCTGCTGCGGCTGGGTGGAGCCGGCGGCCACGAAAACGTCGGCTTCCTGCCCCTGGCTGATGCGCTGGCGCAAGGCGGCGGAAGGGCCGAAGGTGAGCGCCACGGGCTGGCCCGTGCGCGCTTCGTGGCGGCTAGCAATGGCCTGCGCGGCAGGGCGCAAGGCGCTGTCGGCCCAGAGGCGGATTGCGCCAGGCGCGGGCGCGCCGCCGAAAGCAGCCTGCCCGGTGTCTTGCCCGGCTGAAGGCGCGCTCTCGCGCGTGGGCGTGCAGCCGGGCAGGCAGGCAGCCAGCGCCAGCAGGCAGGCGGATAGCCAGGCGGCTCGTGTCACTTGCATGGCCTGTGATCGCTGCGGCGCGCCTTACAGCCCGGCGGCGGCGCGCAGGGCTTCGGCCTTGTCGGTCTGTTCCCAGCTGAATTCCGGCTCGTTGCGGCCAAAGTGGCCGTAGGCGGCGGTTTTGGCGTAAATGGGGCGTTGCAGCTTGAGCATTTCGATGATGCCCTTGGGGCGCAAATCGAAATGTTCGCGCACGAGCTGGGCCAGTTTTTCGTCAGGCAGCTTGCCGGTGCCTTCGGTGTAGACGGTGATGTTCATGGGCTGCGCCACGCCGATGGCGTAGGCCACCTGGATTTGGCACTGGCGCGCCAGCCCGGCGGCGACGATGTTCTTGGCCACGTAGCGGGCGGCGTAGGCGGCACTGCGGTCCACCTTGGTGGGGTCTTTGCCGCTGAAAGCGCCGCCGCCGTGGGGGCAGGCGCCGCCGTAGGTGTCCACGATGATCTTGCGGCCCGTCAGGCCGCAGTCGCCTTGCGGGCCGCCGACGACGAAGCGCCCGGTGGGGTTGATGAGAAAGCGCGTGTCCTTGAGCCACTCGGCGGGCAGCACGGGCTTGATGATTTCCTCGATCACGGCTTCGATGAAGCTGGCCTTCATCTTCGTGGCGCTTTCGCTTTGGTCAGGGCTGTGCTGGGTGGAGAGCACCACGGTGTCGATGCTGTGGGGCTTGCCGTCCACGTAGCGCAGCGTGACTTGGCTTTTGGCGTCGGGGCGCAAAAAAGGCAGGCGGCCATCCTTGCGCAGCATGGCCTGGCGTTCGACCAGGCGGTGGGCGTAGTGGATGGGCGCGGGCATGAGGGTGGGCGTTTCGTCGCAGGCGTAGCCGAACATCAGGCCCTGATCGCCCGCGCCGGTGTTCAGGTGGTCGTCGCTGGCCTGATCCACGCCCTGGGCGATGTCGTTGCTTTGCCGGTCGTAGCAGACCATGACGGCGCAGCCTTTGTAGTCAATGCCGTAGTCGGTGTTGTCGTAGCCGATGCGCTTGATGGTGTCGCGCGCCACCTGGATGTAGTCCACGTTGGCATTGGCGCTGATTTCGCCGGCCAGCACCACCAGGCCGGTGTTGGTCAGCGTTTCGGCGGCCACGCGCGCGCGCGGGTCTTGCGCAAGGATGGCGTCCAGGATGCTGTCGGAAATCTGGTCGGCCACCTTGTCGGGGTGGCCTTCGGAAACGGATTCGGATGTGAAGAGAAAGTCGCTCGCCATGATGTGAATAAACTCCTTGGGTTGCGCGTCGCCGCCGCGTTTGCAAAACCGTTTTGCAAAGCAACCGGAAGGAGCCTGGCGAACGCTTTAGCAGTATTTTTTTAATGTCGCCCTGCAAGTTGCCCGGTTAACTCGGCGACAAGTTGCGCATTCTACCTATTTGCGTTTTCATGCTTTTGCTGTATCGCCTTGTATCCGGATGGCCGTTGGGGTTGTTGCACGGCGTGGGTGCGGCGCTGGGCTGGCTGATCTGGCTGCTTTCTCCCACCTATCGCAGGCGCTTTGCGCAAAACGCCGCACAGGCGGGCTACGCCTTCGGGCAGGTGCGCGCCGCCGTGGCGCACGCGGGCCGCATGGCGTGCGAGACGCCGCGCCTGTGGTTCGGCCCGCCCGTGCCCGTGCAGTGGCAGGGGCGGGAAGCGGCCGATGCCGCCTACGCGGCAGGCAGGGGCATCGTGTTTCTCACGCCGCATCTGGGCTGCTTCGAGATCACCGCGCAGGGGCTGGCCGCGCGCTACTCGGCGCAATACGGGCCGCTGACGGTGCTCTACCGCCCCGCGCGCCAGAAGGCGCTGGCCGAAGTGGTGGAAACCGCCCGCCGCCGTGAGGGGCTGGAAACCGCGCCCACCACGCTGGCGGGCGTGCGGCAAATGCTCAAGGCCCTGCGCGCGGGCCATGCCGTGGGCCTGCTGCCCGATCAGGTGCCGCCCGAAGGGCTGGGCGAGTGGACGCCTTTTTTCGGCAAGCCCGCCTACACCATGACGCTGGCGGCGCGCCTGGCGCTGCAAACGGGCGCCACGCCGCTGCTGGTGTGGGGCGAGCGCCTGCCCGCCGCGCGGGGCTTTTGCCTGCACGTGCAGCCGCTGTCAAGCCCGCTGCCGCAAGAGCTGTCCGCCGCCGTGGCGCACATCAACGCCGAGATGGAGCGCCTCATCCGCCAGTGCCCGCAGCAATACCTCTGGGGCTACGGGCGCTACAAGCACCCGCGCCCGCAAGGCTGAAGGCCATGGGCGAATCTCCTTGCGCCCAAGCGGCAAAAGCAGATCCGGCGCGGGGCCGCTGGACGGGCCGCCTGGTCGTGCGCCTCATGCGCCTGATCGCCCCGCTGCCGCTGCCCGTGCTGCGCGGCGCGGGCTGGCTGCTGGGCAGCCTGTGCTGGCCGCTGGCGCGCGGCCGCCGCCACGTGGCCCTGGTCAATTTGCGCCTGTGCTTTCCGCAGTGGAGCGAAAAGCGCCGCCGGCAGGTGGCGCGCCAGAGCTTCATCTGCTTTTTTCAGGCTTTTCTGGACCGCGCCTGGGTCTGGCACGGCGCGCCCCGCCTGCTGCTGGAGCGCGTGCGCATCACCGGCCAGGCCGATGAGCTGCGCCGCCCCGAAGCCGCCGTGCTCTTCGCCCCGCACTTTTACGGCATGGACGCGGGCGGCTCGGCCATCATGCAGCGGCTCATCCAGCGCGGCTGCACCATCTACACCATCCAGCGCGATGCGGCGCTGGACGCCTGGATGCGCCAGGGCCGCCAGCGTTTTGGCGACGTGCAGCCGCTCAACCGGGAAGACGGCGTCAAGCCCGTCATCAAGGCCCTGCGCGGCGGCCGCTATCTCTATTTGCTGCCTGACATGAACTTCGGCCCGCAAGAGTCCATCTTCGTGCCCTTTTACGGCGTGCCCGCCGCCACCGTGCCTTCGCTGCCGCGCTTTGCCCGGCTGGGGCGCGCGCGCGTCATCCCTGTCATCACCCGCATGACCGCCGCTGGCTACGAAGTGCAGGTGCACGCCCCCTGGCAGGGCTATCCCACGGACGACGTGCAGGCCGACACGGCCCTCATGAACGAGCGCCTGCAAGAGTGGATCAACGCCATGCCCGAGCAGTACTACTGGGTGCACAAGCGCTTCAAAACCCGGCCCGAAGGCGAGCCGCCGGTGTACTGAAAAGCCTTTGGCGCGGCTTCGCACGCGGCGCGCCTTGCGGCAGCGCCTGGGCTGCTTGAAAACCTGCTGCTGGCGGGCATCTGTGCGGGCATGCCAAAAAAGAAAACCGCTGCTTGCGCGCCTGCCCCCGTTTCCACATCCGTTCCTGATTCCGCGCCTGATCCGGCTGCTGCCCGCGCCGCCGCGCCGCTGATTCGCCTGCGCGGCGCGCGCCAGCACAACCTGAAAAACCTGGACGTGGACATTCGCACGGGCGAGATGACGGTGGTGACGGGGCCGAGCGGCTCGGGCAAGTCCAGCCTGGTGTTTGACACGCTGTATGCCGAAGGGCAGCGGCGCTATGTGGAAACCTTCAGCGCCTACGCGCGGCAGTTTCTCGACCGCATGGACAAACCGGCGGTGGACCGCGTGGAGGGCGTGCCGCCCGCGATTGCGATTGACCAGACCAATCCGGTGCGCTCTTCGCGCTCCACCGTGGGCACGATGACGGAGCTGAACGACCACATCAAGCTGCTGTTCGCGCGCGCCGGGCAGCTTTTTGACGCGCAAACGGCGCTGCCGGTGCGCCATGACAGCGCCGAGAGCATTTACGCCGAGCTGCTGCGCCGCGCCAAAGCGGCGGGCGATCCGCGCGTGGCGCTCACGTTTGCCGTGGAGCTGCCCGCCAGCGCCAGCGCCGACGAGGTGCAGCAGTGGCTATCGGCCAGCGGTTTCACGCGGGTGCAGGCCGAGCGGCAAGAGGGCGGGCGCAAGGTGCTGGATGTGGTGGCCGACCGCTTCCGCCTGGGGCGCGCCGAGCGCGCGCGGGCGCTGGAGGCCATTGAAGTGGCGCTGCGGCGCGGCGGCGGGCAGATGGCGGCGTATGTGCTGGCGGATGAGGGCGAGGGCGAAAAAGAAGGCTTGAGTGGCCAAGACAGCGGCGAAAACAGCGGCGGGCCGCTGCTCTGGCGCTTTTCCACGGGGCTGCATTGCCCGGAGAGCGGGCGGCGCTATCACGAGCCGGCGCCGTCGATGTTTTCCTTCAACTCGCCAGTGGGCGCGTGCGAGGCGTGCCGGGGCTTCGGGCGGGTGATTGGCGTGGACTGGGGGCTGGTCGTGCCTGATGCGCGGCTGAGCTTGCGCGCCGGGGCCATCAAGCCGATTCAGACGCCCGCGTGGAAGGAGTGCCAGCAAGATTTGATGCGCCACGCCGCAGCGGCGGGCATTCCGCGCGACACGCCCTGGGCGCAGCTCACGCCGCAGCAGCGGCAATGGGTGATTGAAGGCGCGCCGAATTTCCGCGAGGGCAACTGGAGCCGGCAGTGGTACGGCATGCGGCGCTTTTTCCAGTATCTGGAAAGCAAGGCCTACAAGATGCACATCCGCGTGCTGCTGTCCAAATACCGCAGCTACACCCCGTGCGAGGCGTGCGGCGGCGCGCGCCTCAAAGACGAATCGCTCTTGTGGCGCGTGGGCAGCAAGGCCGACGCCGATGCCGTGCTGGCGCCCGCGCAGCGCTTCATGCCGCACGGCGTGGCCTGGACGCGCGAGCAGCTTGAAAGCCTGCCGGGCCTGAGCCTGCATGACGTGATGCAGCTGCCCATCGAGCGCCTGCGCGTGTTCGCAGACCGGCTGGCGGGGCCTGAAATTACTATCAAAAAGATAGTTGCCAGCGCAGATTCCACTAGGACAAACGGCCGGTTTGATGCCGAAACTGAAGCTGAAACCGGCGCTCGCGCTGATACGGCGGATGCCGCCGCGCCATCGGCCGCCAGCGCCGATGCGCAGGCGCGCAAGCTCATCCTGGACGAAATCCGCGCGCGCCTGCAATACCTGACGGACGTGGGGCTGGACTACCTCACGCTGGACCGGCAAAGCCGCACCTTGAGCGGCGGCGAAGTGCAGCGCATCAACCTCACCACGGCGCTGGGCACTTCGCTGGTGAACACGCTGTTTGTGCTGGACGAGCCGAGCATTGGCCTGCACCCGCGCGACATGGCGCGCATCAACCGCGCCATGCAGCGCCTCAAGCGCGCGGGCAACACGCTGGTGGTGGTGGAGCACGACCCGGCCGTGATGCTGGCCGCCGACCGCGTGCTGGACTTTGGCCCCGGCCCCGGCGCAGCGGGCGGGCGCATCGTGTTTGACGGCACGCCCGCCCAATTGCGGCAGGCCGATACGCTCACCGGCCAGTATCTGGGCGGGCGCAAGCGCATCAGCGCCGGGCAGGCGCGGCCCGTGCAGGACAGCACGCCCCGGCTCATTCTGGAAGGCGCGCGCGAGCACAACCTCAAAGGGCTGGATGTGGCCTTCCCCCTGCAACGGCTGGTGACGGTGACGGGCGTGAGCGGCTCGGGCAAATCCACGCTGATTCAAAACGTGCTGGCCCCCGCGCTGCTGCGCCACTTTGGCCAGGCCACCGAAGCGCCCGGCGCGCACGAGCGCCTGCTGGGCGCCGAACAGCTGGCGGGCGTGGTGTTCGTCGATCAATCGCCCATCGGCAAAACGGCGCGCTCCAACCCGGCCAGCTACGTGGGCGCGTGGGACGCCATCCGCAAGCTCTTTGCCGCCGCACCGCTGGCGCGCCAGCGCGGCTACACCGCCGCCAAATTCAGCTTCAACAGCGGCGACGGCCGCTGCCCCACCTGCGGCGGCAGCGGCTTCGAGCACGTGGAAATGCAGTTTCTGAGCGACGTGTATCTGCGCTGCCCCGACTGCAACGGCCGCCGCTGGCGGCCCGAAGTGCTGGAAGTGACGATAGAGCGCCCCGCGCGCAGCCTGGCCACGGATGCCGATCTGGACGCCGCCGCCGAACGCCTGGCTGAAGTGGCCAGCGGCAGGCCCGACCCCGCCCCCGCCGCCCGCGCGCTGAACGTGGCCGACGTGCTGGAACTCACCGTGGCCGAAGCCGCGCAGCTTTTTGCGCAAGACCGCGACGTCATCCGCGCCCTGCAACCGCTGATGGATGTGGGGCTGGACTACGTGAAGCTGGGCCAGCCCGTGCCCACGCTCAGCGGCGGCGAGGCGCAGCGCCTGAAACTGGCAGGCCACCTGGCCGAAGCTGCGCAAACAGCCAGCCGGTCGCGCCAGCCCGTGGCCACAAAAGGCACGCTGTTTCTGTTTGACGAGCCAACCAGCGGCCTGCACTTTGACGACATCGCCAAGCTCATGCGCGCGCTGCGCAAGCTGCTGCAAGCGGGGCACTCCATCATCGTCATCGAACACAACCTGGACGTGATGCGCGCCAGCGACTGGCTGATTGACCTCGGCCCCGAAGGCGGCGAGGCGGGCGGGCGCATCGTGGCGCAAGGCGCGCCCGCCGAAGTGGCGGCCTGCCCGCATTCGCACACCGGCGCGGCGCTGCGCGAATACGAGCGCGCGCTGGCGGCGGGCATGGCGCAAGCGGCTGAAGCCGCCGATCAAGCCGCCGCTGAAGTGACTGAAGTCGCTGAAGCGCGCGCCGCCTATGCCGCACCCGCTGCGCCCGCCGCACCCGCCCGGGCCGAGATTGAAATCGTCCACGCCCGCGAGCACAACCTGAAGAACCTGAGCGTTTGCATTCCGCGCGGCAAATTCAGCGTCATCACCGGCGTGAGCGGCAGCGGCAAATCCACGCTGGCCTTCGACATCCTCTTTGGCGAAGGCCAGCGCCGCTATCTGGAAAGCCTGAACGCCTACGCCCGCAGCATCGTGCAGCCCGCCGGCCGCCCGGATGTGGACGCCGTGCACGGCATACCGCCCACCGTCGCCATCGAGCAGCGCCTCTCGCGCGGCGGGCGCAAATCCACCGTGGGCACCATCACCGAGGTCTGGCACTTTCTGCGCCTGCTCTACGTGAAGCTGGGCGTGCAGCACTGCGTGCACGACGGCGCGCCCGTGCAGCCGCAAACGCCCGAACGCATCGCTGCGCAGCTGCTCACCCGCTACCGGGGCCAAACCATCTGCCTGATGGCCCCGCTGGTGGTGGGCCGCAAAGGCGTTTACACCGAACTGGCCGAATGGGCGCGCCCGCGCGGCTACGCCCACTTGCGCGTGGATGGCGAATTTCTGCCCACCAGCGCCTTCCCGCGCATCGACCGCTTCAAGGAACACACCATCGAGCTGCCCGTGCTGACCTTGCCCGTGACGCCCGGCAACGAAGCCGCCTTGCGCAGCGGCCTGGCGCGCGCGCTGGAGCACGGCAAAGGCATCGTCCACGTGCTGCACGGCGCCAGCGGCCTGCCTGCCGCGCTGCAAGCGGGCCAGCCCACGGCCGGCATGGGGCAGGTGGCCGTCTTTTCCACCCGCCGCGCCTGCCCCGTGTGCGACACCAGCTACGCCGAGCCAGACCCGCGCCTGTTTTCCTACAACAGCAAACACGGCTGGTGCCCCGAATGCGTGGGCACCGGCTTGCTGCTCACGCGCGAGCAGCGCCAGGCGCTGGATGACTCCGTGCTGGCGGGCGACCCAAAAGGCCGCGAGCAAAGCTTTGCCGAAGCCGATGTGGAGGGGCTGATGGGCCAACCCTGCCCCGCCTGCCACGGCACGCGCCTGAACCCCGTGGCGCGGCACGTGCTGCTGCCAGCGGAATGGGGCGGCGCGCCTTCTGGCAAGCCCTCTGATTCAGAGCCAAATCGGCCTGAAGTCCTAGTGAAATCAGCGCGGGCAGCTACCAAAAAAGGAGCGGAAAAGAACCTAGAAAGCCCCGGAAGCCACGGCGGCATCGCCATCACCGAACTGGCCCGCATGAGCGTCAGCCAGCTGCGCCAGTGGTTTGCCGCGCTGCGCCTGCAAGGGCGCGAAGCGGAGATTGCGCGCGATTTGCTGCCCGAAATCAGCAGCCGCCTTGAATTTCTGGAGCAAGTCGGCCTGGGCTACCTCACGCTGGACCGGGGCGCGCCCACGCTCAGCGGCGGCGAAGCCCAGCGCATCCGCCTGGCCGCCCAGCTGGGCAGCAACCTGCAAGGCGTGTGCTACGTGCTCGACGAACCCACCATCGGCCTGCATGCGCGCGACAACCACATCCTGCTGGACGCGCTGCACCAGCTCTCGGCCAAAGGCAACACGCTGGTCGTGGTGGAGCACGACGAAGACACCATCCGCCGCGCCGAGCACCTGATCGACATCGGCCCCGGCGCGGGCGTGCGCGGCGGCCGCCTCATCGCCCAGGGCAGCGTGGCCGACCTGGCCGCCGCGCCCGAATCCGCCACGGGCCGCTACCTGCGCCAGGCCATGCGCCACCCCCTGCACCCGCGCCGCGAAGTGAACTGGCCCGCCAGCGTGCAAGAAGCCAGCCAGGCCGTCCGCAGCGGCGCTGGCAAAGGCCAGCCGCCTGCCGCCGCCCGCATGGCCCAGGCCCTGCAAACGCTGGGCGACTTTCCCGTCGGCAGCGAACCCGGCTGGCTCTGGCTGCAAAACGCCAGCCTGCACAACCTGCGCCACATCAACGCAGCCCTGCCCCTCAAGCGCCTGGTCGCCGTCACCGGCGTGAGCGGCAGCGGCAAATCCACCTTCGCCCGCGACGTGCTCCTGAGCAGCGTGCAGCGCCTGCTTGCCAGCAAGGCCGCCGCCGGAACAACGGCCAAAACCCGCTCCAGCGCACGCCAATCAAGCGCGGGCAGCTATCAAAACAGTAGCGCAGGCAGCGCCACGGGCTGCGCCGACCTCAAAGGCTTTGGCGGCATCGACCGCGTGCTCGAAGTCGATCAAACCCCCATCGGCAAAACCCCGCGCTCGTGCCCCGCCACCTACATCGGCTTTTGGGACAGCGTGCGCAAACTCTTTGCCGACACCCTGGAAGCGCGCGCGCGCGGCTGGGGCCCCGGGCGCTTTTCCTTCAACACCGGCGAAGGCCGCTGCCCCGCCTGCGAAGGCCAGGGCATGCGCACCATCGAAATGGCCTTCCTGCCCGACGTGAAAGTGCCCTGCGAAACCTGCCACGGCGCGCGCTTTTCGCCCGAAACCCTGGCCGTCACCTGGCGCGGCAAAAACATCGGCGAAGTGCTGCAAATGGAAGTGGACGAAGCCGTCGAATTCTTCGCCAGCATGCCCGCCATCAGCCACCCGCTGCAACTGCTGCGCGACGTGGGCCTGGGCTACCTCACCCTCGGCCAGCCCAGCCCCACCTTGAGCGGCGGTGAAGCCCAGCGCATCAAGCTTGTCACTGAACTGAGCAAAGTGCGCGACGACCTCACCCGCCGGGGCCGCAAAGCCCCGCACACCCTCTACGTGCTCGACGAACCCACCGTCGGCCTGCACATGCAAGACGTGGAAAAACTCATCCACGTCCTGCACCGCCTGGTCGACGCCGGCCACAGCGTCATCGTCATCGAACACGACCTGGACCTCATCGCCGAAGCCGACTGGATCATCGACCTAGGCCCCGAAGGCGGCGACGCCGGCGGCCAGCTGGTCGCCGCCGGCACGCCGGAAGATGTGGTGAAGGCAGGCACGCACACGGGGCGGGCGGTGGAAAAGCTTTTGAAATCCCGAAAAGGAAATTGATATGAAAAAAATTATTTCTCCGTAAATTCCGTATATGAAAAGGAATAACGAAAATCAATTTTCATGAATCGTCTTGGATGATTTGAATTCGGTATTTATAAAAACCGATTTGTACTTTCACACCCCCGGGCGGACTCTGAACAGGCCCTACCATCGCCCCCTTTCACCAACAAAAGGAAGCAATATGGCTGACGTGACCGGGGCCTTTGAGCAGTGCATGGCGTCCAGCCCGCATGGGGGCGGCGCGCTGGATGCGCTGCAATGCGGCATCAATCTGGGCAATGATTTTTTGTGGACCTGGCTGGTTTACATGCTGCTGGGCGTGGGGGTGCTGTTCACGCTGGGCACGGGGTTTGTGCAGTTGCGGCTGCTGGGGCGCAGCGTGCGCGAGATGCTGGGCAGCCGCAGCGATGGCGATGACGCGCACGGGCACGGCATCACGCCCTTTCAGGCGTTCGTGACGGGGCTGGCCAGCCGCGTGGGCACGGGCAACATCGCCGGGGTGGCCATTGCCATTTCCACGGGCGGGCCGGGCGCGGTGTTCTGGATGTGGATGACGGCGCTGCTGGGCATGAGTTCGGCGTTTGCCGAGTCGTCGCTGGCGCAGCTTTTCAAGGTGCGCGATCACGGCAACCGCCAGTTTCGCGGCGGGCCGGCGTACTACATCACGCATGGCCTGCGCCAGCGCTGGCTGGGCACGGTGTTTGCGCTCAGCATGATTTTGTGTTTTGGCTTTGTGTTCAACGCCATTCAGTCCAACACGATCATCGAGGCGGTGAAATCGGCGGCGGGCTGCGCCAGCGGCAGCGGCGCTTGCGAGCAAGACTGGCAGGTGTACCGCCACGCGTTGGGCGCGGTGCTCATCATCATCACCGCGCCCATCATTTTTGGCGGCATTCGCCGCGTGTCGCGCATTTCAGAGGCGCTGGTGCCCATCATGGCGACGGCCTATTTGCTGATGGCGCTGTATGTGATTGCCATGAATCTGGACAGGGTGCCGCAGATGTTCGCCCTGATTTTTGACAACGCGTTCGACTTCCGCTCCGCCGCAGGCGGGCTGGCGGGCAGCGCGGCGGCCAAGGCCATGCAGCTGGGCATCAAGCGCGGGCTGTTTTCCAACGAGGCGGGCATGGGTTCGGCGCCCAACGCGGCAGCGGCAGCGGATGTCAAGCACCCGGTCTCGCAAGGAATGATTCAGATGCTGGGCGTGTTCGTGGACACCATCGTGGTGTGCTCATGCACGGCCTTCATCGTGCTGCTGTCTGACATGCCCGCCGATAGCGCGCTCACGGGCATTCAGCTCACGCAATCGGCGCTGGAGAGCCAAGTGGGGGGCTTCGGGCAGTATTTCCTGGCGGTGGTGCTGTTCATGTTTGCCTTTTCTTCGGTGATTGGCAATTACGCCTACGCCGAGTCCAACGTGCAGTACCTGCACAGCCATCGCCTGACGCTGGCCATCTTCCGCATGGCGGTGCTGGCCTTCGTGTACTTCGGCGCGGTGGCCAAAGTGGGGCTGGTGTGGGACATGGGCGATTTGTCGATGGGCATCATGTCCTTCATCAACCTGGTGGCCATCGTGCTGCTGTGCCCGCTGGTGTTCATGCTGCTCAAAGACTATTCGGCGCAGTTGCGCGCCGGCTCGAAAGAGCCGGTTTTCCGGCTGGCGGCCCACCCGCAGCTCAAAGGCCGCGTGCCGCAGGCCGATATCTGGTAATGGCAGCCTGAGAGCCTGTGCCAAGCCACGCCCGTGGGCGCGAAAAGCGCGGCCTCGGGCGATCTTGGGCGTTGCAAACGTTTTGTCGGGCGCAAGCGGGCAGCAAGGCCCATCTGCGGATTGAAAAGTTTCCAAAAATAAAAGCAGGGGTTTGATGAAAAAACACCTGCATCTTGTTTGGCTTTGGCTGGGAGTTACCAACGCCGTTTATTTGTTGTTGCTGTTTTATAAACAGTCCGGACTGAGCCGTTTTTCAAACGGCCTGACTTTGCCCGATATGCTGCCGTGCAATTAAGGCAGCGTTTATCTGCAAACCTATTTGGGTAACTTGGGGCAGAGGGCAGGCGGTTTTATCTGTACCGCCAGATGGCCGCCGACATGGTTTATCCCGCGCTGTTCGGCTATACCTATCTTCGTCTGACCGGCCTGCTGTTGGCGGGAACGCCTTCAGGCCATATTGAAAAAACGGCTGCTGCCGCTGCCCGTTGTTTCGGCGGTATTGGATTATCTGGAAGAGTTTTGCCTGATTGCCGTGGTTTCTGCCTGCCCCGAAGCACTGCAAATTGACGCCGCCGCTCCATTTTTTTACCGTTGTCAAATCTGCGGCGGCCTGGGCGCGAGCGGCGGCTTCAGGTGCACCTGCGTTCTGCGCCGCACCTGCATCTCTTGTCAAAAACAAGAGCAAATTTCAGGGGTAAAAAAATACCGCTCTGCGCGCTTTCCACTAGGACGTCACGCTATTGATAAAGGAGCAAAATAACGCCCTTCGCTTCAGGCAGCTTTTGCCGCAGCGGGGTTGCCATTGCCGAAGCGGGCGGCGATGTAGTCTTCCACGATGCGCTGGAAGTCTTGCGCGATGTGATCGCCGCGCAGGGTCATGGCTTTTTCGCCGTCGATGAAGACAGGGGCGGCGGGCGATTCGCCGTTGCCGGGCAGGCTGATGCCGATGTCGGCGTGTTTGCTTTCGCCAGGGCCATTGACGATGCAGCCCATGACAGCGACTTTCAGGCGCTCGACGCCCGGGTACAGGTCGCGCCAGACAGGCATTTGGGCGCGCAGGTAGTCGTCAATGTCTTTGGCCAGCTCCTGGAAGGTGGTGCTGGTGGTGCGGCCGCAGCCGGGGCAGGCGCTGACGCTGGGCACGAAGGCGCGCAGGCCCATGGCTTGCAGGATTTCGCTGGCGACCAGCACTTCTTGCGTGCGCGCTTCGCCGGGCTGGGGGGTGAGGCTGACGCGGATGGTGTCGCCGATGCCTTCTTGCAGCAGGATGGACAGGGCGGCCGCCGAGGCGACGGTGCCTTTGGCGCCCATGCCCGCTTCGGTCAGGCCCAGGTGCAGGGGGTAACGGCAGCGGCGGGCCAGTTCGCGATAGACGGCGATGAGGTCTTGCACGCCGCTGACTTTGCAGCTGAGGATGACTTGCCCGGGCGCCATGCCCAGGCGCACGGCCAGATCGGCCGATTCGATGGCGGAGGTGACGAGCGCCTCGTACATGACCTGGCGCGCTTCCCACGGCTGGGCGCGGCGGTTGTTGGCGTCCATCAGGCCGGCCAGCAGGTCTTGATCGAGGCTGCCCCAGTTCACGCCAATGCGCACGGGCTTGTCCCACTTGAGGGCGGCTTCGATCATTTGGCCGAACTGCTTGTCTTTTTTGTCGCCTTTGCCGACGTTGCCGGGGTTGATGCGGTATTTGGACAGGGCCTGGGCGCAGCCCGGAAATTCGGTGAGCAGGCGGTGGCCGTTGTAGTGAAAGTCGCCAATGAGCGGCACGTCGATGCCCATGCGGTCGAGCTGCTCGCGGATGTGGGGCACTTCGGCGGCGGCCTCGGGGGTGTTGACCGTCAGGCGCACCATTTCGCTGCCGGCTTGCGCGAGTTCCTTGACCTGGATGGCGGTGCCAATGGCATCCACGGTGTCGGTGTTGGTCATGGATTGCACGCGCACGGGCGCATCGCCGCCGACAGTGACGACGCGCGCGCCCCAGCAAACGCGCGCCTGGCGCGAGCGGCGCGCGGCGGGCTGGACGATGGCAATGGGTTGGGCGGAGACGGTTTCAGGCATCGTGGAAATCCGGCCTGGCGGCAGTGCGCTTCTGGCCGGTGAAAGCGGCAAAAGGGCCTTATTTCACTTCAAAGCGGGCCACACTGCCGCGAGCCAGGGCTTTGGCGTCAAACGGATCGCCGCGCACGGTGACGCTGACGCCATCAACCTTGCCGATCTTCACGGCCAGCGGCAGCTCGCCTTCGGTCACGCTGGCCTGCTCGCCCGCCTTGAGGGTGCGGTCCAGCAGGTTTTTGCCTTTGGCGTCGCGCACGCTCACCCAGGTGGACTGCGTGGCGGCGAAGGCGATGAATGGGGCGGCGGGCTGGGGCGCAACCGGCGCGGCTTCTGCGGCGGCGGGCGTGGCTTCTGGCGCTGCGGCAGGCGCAGAAAGAGCGGGCATTGAAGAAGCCGGCGGCTCCGGCTGGAGAGGCGGCTGGGCCGCCAGCGGCAAGTCAGAGTGTTCGCTGACGGCTTCCACCACCATGCCGGACGCGGGGGCGTGAGCGCCGTCTTCGCGCGCGCCGTCCTGCGCGGTTTCCGCCGGGGCGTTGAGCCGGATGGGCAGCGTAGGCAGCAAAGACAGCGCCGCCGCGCCCAGTGCCAGCAGCGCCAGGATGATCAGCACCGGGCGGCTGAACAAGTGCGACAGCAGCGATGCGGGCCGGTCGCTGGCGCGGTGAAACGGCGCATAGCCCGCGTTGCTGGCGGGGCTGTACAGGCCGTGGCGCGAGGTGGGCATGCAGGCCAGCACGGCAGCGGCATCGCCCCCCAGGTGGCGGCAGATGGATGCGGCCAAGCCCCGGGCGAAGGTGATGTCAGGCAGCAGCTCCAGACGCCCGGCTTCCAGCGCCTCGATGCGGTACAGCGGCACTTTCAGGGCATTGGCGAGCAGGTCGGCGTCGATGCCAGCGGCTTCACGCACCTGGCGCAGCATCACGCCCGCGCGCACGGCGGGCGCATCGGGCGGCTCGGACTTGGCAGCCGGCGCGTCAGTCTCCAGCGGGGCGGGCGCGGTCGCCTGCTCGCGCAAAGGCAGCGGCGCCGGAGCGCTGTCGCGGCCCTGCCGTGCCAGCTCACTCATTGAAGCGTCCCCGCTCATAGGACACCAGCTGGCTTGAGCTGGGGTAGCGGCGGCGCAGCTGGTCGGCCAGTTGCAGCACGGCTTCCGTGTGGCCAAGCTGGCGCTCGATCTTGATGCCCAGCCATAGCGATTCGGCGTTGCCCAGTTCGCTGTTGTTCAGGCGGCGGATGTAAAAGCGCGCGCGCTCCAGGTCGCCGCGCAGGAACAGCAGCTGCGAGAGGTTGTAGCCGGTGATGGGGTTGCCAGGGTCCAGCTCGTAGGCTTTCAGCAGCGTGGCTTCGGCCTTGGTGCGGTCGCCCGCGCGGGCCTCGCAGATGCCCTTGGTCATCAGGGTCTTGGCGCGCTCCGGGTACAGTGGGTTGCTGACGGCGCGGTCGAACATCTGGCTGGCCTGTTCGTAATTTTTTTGCTGGCAGTACATCCAGCCCAGGTTGTGCAAGGTGTTGCTGTCGCGCGGATTGAGCGACAGGGCGCGCTGCAACTGGGCGCTGGCCATGGGCATGTCGCCCAGAGACATGTAAATGAGGCCCGAGAGGTTGTAGGCGTCCGGGAAGGTGGGGTCGATTTGCAGCACCTGCTTGAGTTCGCTCAGCGCCACGGCGGTCTGCCCGTTTTCAAAGTAGCTGGCCGCCAGCGCCAGGCGCGTGCGGGCGCGGCGCCGGGCGTCGGTTTCGTTGTCGGGCGTGATCAGGCCGGCGGAAACGGCGTCGTCCATGCCAGTTTTGCTGCCTGAAGTGGCGCAGCCGCCCAGGGCGGCGGCCAGCGCCAGCACAGCGGCGGCCAGCGCCAGGCTGCGAAAAAGCGGGGAAGCGGGCATGGCATTCATGACAGAGGCTCCTTCAGATGAAATCGGCTGAGGCCGCCCGCCGGGCGGCGGCAGGCTGGGCGGCGGATGGGGCGGCAGGCGTCAGGCGCGGCATGCGGTGCAGCATCACGGTGTGCTGGCGCGCCATGCGCTCGGCCACGCGGGTGCGGTCGCGCACGTCGCCCGCCAATTGGCCGCAGGCGGCGTCGATGTCGTCGCCGCGCGTTTTGCGCACGGTGGTGACGATGCCCGCGTCATTGAGCATCTTCGCGAACGCCTGCACGCTGGCCGCAGGCGAGCGCAGCAGGCCCGATTGCGGGAAAGGATTGAACGGAATCAGGTTGAATTTGCAGCGCAGCCCGTCGGCGGCATGGGCGCGCATCAGGGCGATCAGCGCCTTGGCATGCGAGGGCTGATCGTTCACGCCGTCCAGCATGCAGTATTCAAAAGTGATGAAGTCGCGCGGCGCATGCGCCAGGTAGCGCGTGCAGGCGGCCAGCAGCTCGGCCAGCGGGTATTTGCGGTTCAGCGGCACGAGGGCGTCGCGCAGTTCATCCGTGGGCGCGTGCAGCGAAACGGCCAGGGCCACGGGGCAGTCGGCGGCCAGCCGGTCGATCATGGGCACCACGCCAGAGGTGGAAACCGTGAGCCGGCGGCGCGAGAGGCCGTAGGCATGGTCGTCCAGCATGGTGCGCAGGGCGGGCACCAGCCGGGCGTAGTTTTGCAGCGGCTCGCCCATGCCCATCATCACCACGTTGGAAATCACGCGCTGATCCGTTGCCAGCTTGCGGCGCAGGAAATGCTCGGCAAACCACAGTTGCGCCACGATTTCGCCCGACGTGAGATTGCGGCTGAAGCCCTGATGGCCGGTGGAGCAAAAGCGGCAGCCCACGGCGCAGCCCGCTTGCGAGGAAATGCACAGCGTGCCCCGGTCGTCTTCGGGGATGAACACGGTTTCCACCGCATTGCCGCCGCCCACGTCGAACAGCCATTTCACGGTGCCGTCGCGCGATTCGTGCTGCTTGATGGCGCGCAGCGCCGTCACGCTGGCGCGGCCCGCCAGTTTGTCGCGCAGCGATTTGGCCAAGTCGCTCATTTGCGCGAAGTCGCTGGCGCCGCGCTGGTGAATCCAGCGGAAAAGCTGGGTGGCGCGAAAGCGCTTTTCGCCCAGCGTTTCGCAAAAGGCGGCCAGCCCTTGCGCGTCAAAGTCGAGCAGATTGACGGTTGCTTCAGTCATGGGGCCAGCCGCTGCGCTTTGCCTGTTCAAGGCTTTTTTAACGGGAGAAGATTTGCATGCCGGGGAAGAAGAAGGCCACTTCCACGGCGGCGGTTTCAGGCGCGTCGGAGCCGTGCACGGCGTTGGCGTCAATGCTGTCGGCGAAATCGGCGCGGATGGTGCCTTTTTCGGCCTTCTTGGGGTCGGTTGCGCCCATCAGCTCGCGGTTTTTGGCAATCGCGCCTTCGCCTTCGAGCACCTGAATCATCACGGGGCCGGAGACCATGAAGTCCACCAGATCCTTGAAGAAGGGGCGCTCTTTGTGCACGGCGTAGAACTGCTCGGCTTCACGGCGCGAGAGATGCGCCATGCGGGCGGCCACGACTTTCAGGCCGGCGCCTTCAAAACGGGCGTAAATCTGGCCGATGACGTTTTTGGCGACGGCATCGGGCTTGATGATGGAAAGAGTGCGTTCAATGGCCATGCTGGTTTCTCTGCAAAAAAGCGGGGCGCGGATACGCCCCATTAAAAATTGTTTATTTTAGAGGCGTGATTGTGTGAAGTCTTGCCAAGTCAAAACGGGCCGCCGCGTGCAGGCAGCCCGTTTTGCTTTGGAAACAGGAGCAAATTCAGGCCGCTTAAATAGCCTGAGGTCCTAGTGGAGACGGGAGAGTTTGCTATCGATTGAGGAGCGGGTAAAAACGGGCCGCCAGCGCCGGGCCTGGGCCGCCTCAAAGCAGGCTCTCAGGCGCTCACGCGCTCGATGTCCGCGCCTATGGCGCGCAGCTTTTCTTCCATCTGGTCGTAGCCCCGGTCCAGGTGGTAGATGCGGTCCACGCGCGTTTGCCCTTCGGCCACCAGGGCGGCGATGACCAGGCTGGCCGAGGCGCGCAAATCGGTGGCCATGACCGTTGCGCCCGTCAGGCTGGCCGCGCCGTCTATATCGGCCGTGCGGCCTTCCACGTGAATGCGCGCGCCCAGGCGGGCCAGTTCGTTCACGTGCATGAAGCGGTTTTCAAAAATGGTTTCCGTCACCGCGCTGTGGCCTTGCGCCACGCAATTGAGCGCCATGAACTGCGCCTGCATGTCGGTGGGAAAGCCGGGGTATTCGCTGGTGCGGAAGTTTTGCGCTTTCAGATGCGCCGCGCCTTCGCTTTGCACGCGCAGGGCGCTGCCTTCGGGCGTGTTTTCTTCCTGCACGCGCACGCCCGCCTCGCGCAGTTTTTCCAGCACGGCGCCCAGGTGTTCGGCGCGGGCGTGGCGCAGCAGCACATCGCCGCCCGTGGCGGCCACGGCCACGGCGAAGGTGCCTGCCTCGATGCGGTCGGCCACCACGGCGTGCTCGCAGCCGTGCAGGCGCTGCACGCCCTGCACGCGGATGCGGCTGCTGCCGTGGCCTTCGATGCGCGCGCCCATGCGGATGAGCATTTCGGCCAGATCGGCCACTTCCGGCTCCTGCGCGGCGTTTTCCAGCACGGTTTCGCCTTCGGCCAGCGTGGCGGCCATGAGCAAGTTTTCGGTGCCGGTGACAGTGATCATGTCGGTGGTGATGCGCGCGCCTTGCAGGCGCTGGCGTCCGGCGGGCAGGCGGGCCTGGATGTAGCCGTGCGCCACTTCGATTTCGGCGCCCATCGCGCGCAGGCCGCTGATGTGCTGATCCACGGGCCGCTGCCCAATGGCGCAGCCGCCGGGCAGCGACACGCTGGCATGCCCCAGCCGCGCCAGAAGCGGCCCCAGCGCCAGAATGGAAGCGCGCATGGTCTTGACCAGCTCATAGGGCGCGCGCGGCTCCAGCGGGCCGGCGCAGTGAAAGCGCATGCCGCCGCGCTCGCCCACGGTTTGCACGTCCATGCCCATGCTTTGCAGCAGGCGGCGCATGGTGGCCACGTCTTGCAGGCGCGGCACGTTGGTCAGGCGCACGGGGTCTGTGGTGAGCAGCGCGGCGCACATTTCGGGCAGGGCGGCGTTTTTTGCGCCGGAGATGACGACTTCGCCTTGCAGGCGGCGGCCGCCGCGAATGAGGAGTTTGTCCATGAGGAGATTGATGCGGGGCGTGGCGCGGAAAAGATGCGGGCGGGGAGATTACTTCATCCCTGATGGGCATGTCTGCCTGGCCCGGCGACAATCCGCGCCCCATGCACGACTCCATACGCCAGCAGCTCGCGCGGCGCGCCGAGCGCCTCTCCGAAATCGACTTTCTGCTCACGCGGCCCGACATCATGGCTGACATGACGCAGTTCATGCGCCTGTCGCGCGAGCACACCGAAGTGAGCGCCGTGGTCTCGCGCTGGCAGCGCTACGGCCAGCGCGAAGCCGATCTGGCCGCCGCACAGGCGCTGCTGCAAGACGCCGCGCAAGACGCGGAAATGCAGCAGATGGCGCAGGAAGAAATCAGCGCCTGCCAAAGCGAGCTGGCGCAGCTGGAGGGCGAGTTGCAGCGCCTGCTGCTGCCCAAAGACCCGGATGACGAGCGCAACGCCTTCGTGGAAATCCGCGCGGGCACGGGCGGCGACGAATCGGCGCTGTTCGCAGGCGATCTGGCCCGCATGTACACCCGCTACGCCGAAACGCAGGGCTGGCGCGTGGAAGTGGTGAGCGAATCGCCCGCCGAGCTGGGCGGCTACAAGGAAGTGGTGCTGCGCGTGGCGGGCGAAGGCGCGTATGGCCGCCTGCGCTACGAATCGGGCGGGCACCGCGTGCAGCGCGTGCCCGTGACGGAAACGCAAGGCCGCATCCACACCAGCGCCGCCACCGTGGCCGTGATGCCCGAGCCGGACGAGGCTGCCGCCGTCACGCTCAACCCGGCCGATTTGCGCATCGACACCTTCCGCGCCAGCGGCGCGGGCGGCCAGCACATCAACAAAACCGATTCCGCCGTGCGCGTGGTTCACCTGCCCACGGGCCTGGTGGCCGAATGCCAGGACAGCCGCAGCCAGCACAGCAACAAGGCGCGCGCGCTGCAAGTGCTGCAAGCGCGCCTGCAGGAAAAAGAGCGCAGCGAGCGCGCCGCCAAAGAAGCGGCCACGCGCAAGGGCCTGATAGGCAGCGGCGACCGCAGCGACCGCATCCGCACCTACAACTTTCCGCAAGGCCGCGTGAGCGACCACCGCATCAACCTCACGCTCTACAAACTGGCCGCCGTGATGGAAGGCGACCTGGACGAAGTGCTGCACGCCCTGCAAGCGGCCCGCGAGGCCGAGCAGCTGGCAGCGCTCATGCCATGAGCGGCCAGCGCATTTATTTGCTCTTTCTTTGATAGTGGGCTGCGCAGGTTCCACTAGGACTCCACGGCTTTTCGGCCCCTTGAATTTGCTCCTGTTTCTGATGTGAAAGCGCCCGCTTGCCACGGCTTGCCACGGCTTGCCGCCTGCTGCTGCGCCAAGGGTGCGGCGGCCTGCGCCCCGGATAATGGCCGGTTGCTTTTTTGCCGCCGATGACTCCGAAATCTCCTGCTTCTGCCGCCGCCGGTGACGGCCTGCCGCTGGCTGCCGCCTTGCGCCAGCGGGCCATGCACGTGCGCGGCGCGCGCACGCACAACCTGAAAAACATTGATCTGGACATTCCGCGCGATCAGCTCGTGGTCATCACGGGGCTGAGCGGCTCGGGCAAGTCCAGCCTGGCTTTTGACACGCTCTACGCCGAAGGGCAGCGGCGCTATGTGGAAAGCCTTTCGGCCTACGCGCGGCAGTTCTTGCAGCGCATGGACAAGCCGGATGTGGACTTGATCGAGGGCCTGGCGCCGGCCATTGCCATCGAGCAAAAGGCCACCAGCCACAACCCGCGCTCCACCGTGGGCACGGTGACGGAAATTCACGACTACCTGCGCCTGCTCTACGCCCGCGCGGGCGTGCCGCACTGCCCGCAGCACGGCACGCCCTTGCAGGCGCAAACCGTCAGCCAGATGGTGGATGCCGTGCTGGCCCTGCCCGAAGGCACGAAGCTGATGGTGCTGGCGCCCGTGGCGCGCGGCAAAAAAGGCGAGTTCGCCGATTTGCTGGCGCAGATGCAGGCGGCGGGCTACGTGCGCTTTCGCGTGGGCGGCCAGGTGCTGGAGGCGGCGGACGTGCCCGCGCTGAAAAAGACCGAAAAGCACGACATCGACGTGGTGATCGACCGCATCAAGGTGCGCGGCGCGGGTGATGACGAAGCGCTGGCCCAGCAGCGCCAGCGCCTGGCCGAGAGTTTCGAGGCCGCGCTGCGCCTGGCCGGTGGCCGCGCCATTGCGCTGGAGATGGACGGCGGCCGCGAGCATCTGTTCAACACCCGCTTTGCCTGCCCGCGCTGCAACTGGGCGCTGGCGGAGCTGGAACCGCGCCTGTTTTCCTTCAACTCGCCCACGGGCGCCTGCCCGGCGTGCGACGGGCTGGGCTGCACGGATTTTTTTGACCCGCAGCGCGTGGTGGCCTTTCCTTCGCTGAGCCTGGCCGGCGGCGCCATCAAGGGCTGGGACCGGCGCAACGCCTTTTACTTCGCCATGCTGGAGGGCCTGGCGCGGCATTACGGCTTCAGTGTGGACACGCCGTTTGAGGCGCTGCCTGCGCGCGTGCAGCAGGTGGTGCTGCACGGCTCGGGCGAAGAAGCCATCAACTTCAGCTACACCTTCGCTTCCGGAGAGCAGGCGCAGCGCACGGCGCGCAAAAAGCACCCGTTTGAAGGCGTGATTCCAAACATGGCCCGCCGCTGGCGCGAGACCGACTCTGCCGTGGTGCGCGAGGAGCTGGCCCGCTTGCGCAGCCGCCAGACGTGCCCCGAATGCGGCGGCGCGCGCCTGCGCGCCGAGGCGCGCTGCGTGACGGTGGGCGAGGGGGCGGACGCCCGCGCCATTCACGAAATCAGCCGCGCCACGCTGGCCGGCGCGCAGGCGTGGTTTGCCGCACTGCGCCTGCAAGGCGCGCGCGCGGACATTGCAGACAAGGTGGTGCGGGAAATCGGCAGCCGCCTGAAATTTCTCAACGACGTGGGCCTGGGCTATCTGAGCCTGGAGCGCAGCGCCGAAACGCTCTCTGGCGGCGAAGCGCAGCGCATTCGCCTGGCTTCGCAAATCGGCAGTGGCCTCACGGGCGTGATGTATGTGCTCGATGAGCCTTCCATCGGACTGCACCAGCGCGACAACGACCGCCTCATTGCCACGCTCCAGCATTTGCGCGATCTGGGCAACAGCGTGCTGGTGGTCGAGCACGACGAAGACATGATCCGCGCCGCCGATTGCGTGATTGACATGGGGCCGGGCGCGGGCGTGCACGGCGGCCGCGTGATGGCGCAAGGCACGGCGCAAGAAGTGGCGCGGCAGCCGCAGTCCGTGACCGGTCAGTTCTTGAGCGGCGCGCGCCGCATCGCCGTGCCCCGGCGGCGCGCCCTGCCGGCCTGCCTGCGCGAAGAGGCGGGCGAAGAAGCAAGCCCGCAGGCGGGCGGCCAGGCCGCGAAAACTGCAAAAGCCGCAAAAGCCGACCGGGGCGCGCTGCGTATCGTCGGCGCGCGCGGCAACAACCTCAAAGGCGTGAACGTCAGCATTCCCATTGGGCTGCTCACTTGCGTGACCGGCGTTTCAGGCTCGGGCAAAAGCACCCTGGTCAATGAAACGCTGCTGGCCGTTGCCGCGCACCAGCTCAACCACGCGCAGACCGAAGCCGCTCCGCACGAGGCCATCGAGGGGCTGGAGCACTTTGACAAAGTGATTGCCGTGGACCAAAGCCCCATTGGCCGCACCCCGCGCAGCAACCCGGCCACCTACACCGGCCTGATGACGCCCATGCGCGAGCTGATGGCCGAAACGGCCACGGCCCGCGAGCGCGGCTACGGCCCCGGGCGCTTTTCCTTCAACGTGCCGCAAGCCAGCGGCGGCGGCCGCTGCGAAGCCTGCCAGGGCGACGGCGTGGTGAAAGTGGAAATGCACTTTCTGCCCGATGTGTATGTGCCTTGCGACATCTGCCACGGCCAGCGATACAACCGCGAAACCCTGCAAGTGCAGTGGAAGGGCCGCCACATCGCGCAGATTCTGGACATGACCGTGGAAGAGGCGCACGCCTTTTTCAAGGACCAGCCCGCCATCGCCCGCAAGCTGCAAACCCTGCTGGAAGTGGGCCTGGGCTACATCACCCTGGGCCAAAGCGCCACCACGCTATCGGGCGGCGAGGCGCAGCGCGTCAAGCTCGCGCTGGAACTCTCGCGCCGGGGCACGGGCAAAACCCTGTATGTGCTGGACGAACCCACCACCGGCCTGCACTTTGCCGATATCGAGATGCTGCTCAAAGTGCTCCAGCAGCTGTGCGACGCGGGCAACACCGTCGTCGTCATCGAGCACAACCTGGATGTGATCAAAACCGCCGACTGGCTCATTGACCTCGGCCCCGAAGGCGGCGCGCTCGGCGGCAGCCTGGTCATTCAGGGCAGGCCCGAGGCCGTGGCCGCCTGCTCGGCCAGCCACACGGGCCGCTATCTGGCGCGAACGCTGGCGGCGGCTGGAGCGCCCGCCCAGGCCAAAGCAAAAACAAGAGCAAATACAGAAGGCTGAAATGCCGCTTTGCGCCCGTTCCACTAGGACATCACGCTATTGATTCAGGAGCTAATTTGCGGCTTTGGCGGCCTGTTCTGCTTCTGCATTTCCGCTCCTGCGTTCCTACGCGCCTGTGGCCGGGCTTTGAGCGGCTTCATGGCGCGGCTTCGAGCGCCTTGAGGCCGGCCAGAATTTCATCGACGCCAATGACTTCGCTGAACACCTGGGGCGCACGGCCCTTGGCTTGCAGCACGTAGGTGGGCACGCCGCTGCGGCCCAGGCTTTGCAGGTGGGCGCTGATGACGGGGTCGCGCCGCGTCCAGTCGGCGCGGAAGGTGCGCACGCCGGCGGCGTCAAAGGCATCGAGCACCTGCTGGCTGGCGAGGGTGGTTTTCTTGTTGTATTGGCACGTCACGCACCAGGCGGCGGTGTAGTCGATGAAAACGGGGTGGCCTTCGCCGAGCGCGGCCTGCACGGCGGCGTCAGACCAGGGCTGCCAGCGGCTGCCCGCACTGGCCGCGTTGCCTGTTGCAGCGGCGCTTTCCTCGAGGTGGGTGACGTTGGGGCCGATGCCTGCCAGCAGCCCGATCAGGGCCGCCGCCGCAAAAGCGGCCAGGCCGATGCGCGCGCGCCCTTGCAGGCCCAGCGCCCACAGCAGCATGGCCAGCGCCACCAGAATCATCAGCAGTGCGGCTGCGCCGTTGATGCCGCTTTGCTGGCCCAGCACCCACAGCAGCCACGTGGCCGTGGCGAACATGGGAAAGGCCATGAATTTCTTGAACACCTCCATCCACGCGCCGGGGCGCGGCAGGCAGCGCGCCAGCGCGGGCAGCCAGCTGGCGGCCAGATACGGCAGCGCCATGCCCAGCCCCAGCGCGGCGAAGATGGCCAGCGCTTGCGCCGCAGGCAAGCCAATGGCCAGCCCCAGCGAGGCGCCCATGAAAGGCGCCGTGCAGGGCGAGGCCACCGCCACGGCCAGCACGCCGGAGAGAAAGCTGTCGATCACGGGGTTTTCGGCTTGCAAACTGGCCACGCGGCTGGGCAGAAACTGGCCGAACTCGAAAACGCCCGCCAGGTTCAGCCCCAGCACGGCAAACAGCGCCGCCAGCAGCGCGATGACCAGCGGCGACTGCAACTGAAAGCCCCAGCCCAGCTGCGCCCCGGCCGCGCGCAGCGCCAGCATCAGTCCGCCAAGCAGCACGAAAGAAAGCACCACGCCCGCCGTGTAGGCCAGCCCGCCGGCGCGCTGGGCGCGCAAGTTGTCGCCATGCCGGGCAAAGCCAATCACCTTGATGGCCAGCACGGGAAACACGCAGGGCATGAGATTGAGCACCATGCCCCCCAGCAGCGCGCCCAGCAGGGCAAAGAAAAACACGCGGGCCGGCACGGCGGCTGCGCCAGCAGGCGAAGAGGCGGGCGAAGAAGCAGACGCAGGAGCGGACGCGGCCGCGCCTTCTTGCAGCGCGGCAGCCATTTGCGGCGACACGCCGTCCGGCGGCTGCACGGCGGGCCACTGGCCCTGCACTTCGGCATGGGCGCGCCAGCTTTGCCCATCGGCGGCGGCCAGCAGCAGCGGCAGCGCAGCCGGGCTTTCAAGGCGGGTGTCGGCCACGGGCAGGCTGGCCGTCCAGACATCGCCTTCCCACTTTTGCGACCAGGTGGCGGGCGTCAAAGCCGCGCCCTCGCGCGCGGGCGACACGGCCGCCGCGATGATGTCGCCCGTTTCAGGAAACCACTGCAAAGGCTGGCCCTGCACGCTGGCGGGCAGGCCGCTGATGCGCATTTGCAGGCGCTGGCCGTCGCTGCTGAGCGTGGCGGTTTGCCCGCCAGACGGCAAATCGGCCGGCAGGCGGCCCAGCGCCTGCTCGAACGCCGCGCCATTGAGCGCCGAAGAGCCGCGCAGCGGCAGGCGAATGGCGAAATCACCCTCTTGCGGAATGCATTCTTGCTTGCACACCAGCCAGGAGGCGTGCAGGCGCACTTCCATCGCCTCGGCGGCCGGGCCTGGCTCGAATTCAGGCGTGATGGTCAGCGGCACGGGCAGCAGCACCGTGCCCTCGTAGCCATAGTTCACCAGCGGCCCCAGCGGAAGGCGCTGCGGCAGCGGCCACTGGATTTCGCCCGCGCGCACGCCGGGCGGCAGCGTCCACTCCAGCTTGGTGGGCAGGCCCGAATCGCCCGGGTTCTTCCAGTAGGTATGCCAATGCGGCTGATGCTCCAGCCGCAAGCCCAGCCACACGGGGCGGCGGGCGGCGTTCGCTGCTTCCGCCGCCGCCGCGCCCACGGGCACGCCCTGCGGCGCGTAAGCCAGCAGCTGCGCGCGCACCTGCGGCGTGGCCACCTCATCGCCAGGCGCACCGCTGGCCAGCACATTCAGCCCCGCCACCTGCGCGGGCGCGGCCGCCGAAAAAGCCGCCGCCAGCAGGGCGGGCAGCAGATGGCGCATGAAACGAAAGCGAGACAAAAGCGGCGCAGCAAAAGACATGGCGAAAAAAGAAACAGTCGAATACAAAAAGCGGCGTTCTGAGCGAAAACCGGCGGGCAGGTTCCATCCGCCAGGCCCATTTTGCAAGCAGCAGCCTGTGGCTTTGCTCCAGGTAAAGAACGCGGCAGGCTGGCGGCGCGGGCCTGATGCGAAACCGCCGCCTCGCCGCGCCATGCGGGCGGGCGGGTTGAATAGCATTCGCGCATTCCCTCATCTGCTTTCCCGCATCTGTTTTCCATACCGGCCTTTGCCATGCCCGCACTCTTTCGCCACGCCCTGATGGCCGCCGCCCTGGCGCTGCCTGCCGCCTCGTTCGTCGCCCCGTTTGCCGCCCAGCCTGCCGCCGCCCAATCACTCATGGCCCTGCACGATGCCGCGCGCCAGCACGACGCCGCCTTGCAGGCCGCCCAGGCGCAGCTGCAAGCGGCGCGCGCCCGGGCGGGGCAGGCGCGCGCGGGGCTGCTGCCGCAGGCGGGGCTGAGCGGCAACGTTACGCGCTCGCATCTGGATGTGCACCTGGGCGCCATCGACAACGCCCGCAGCCTCACCCAGCGCAACCTCAGCCTCAACGCCAGCCAGCCGCTGTACCGCCCGGCCAACCGCATCACCGCCACGCAAGGCGAGCGCCAGATGGCGCTGGCCGAAATGCAATGGCAGGCCGCCGCCCAGGAGCTGATCACGCGCCTGGCGCAGGCGTATTTCGACGTGCTGGCCGCGCACGACAGCCTGGAGCTGGCGCGCGCCTTCAAGGCCGCCGTGGGCCAGCAGCTGGAATCGGCGCGCCAGAACTTTGAAGTGGGCAACGCCACCATCACCGACAGCCGCGAGGCGCAAGCCCGGTTCGACCTGGCCCACGCGCAGGAAATCGCCGCCGAGAACGAATGGCGCGTGGCCCGCCTGGCGCTGGAGCAAGTCACCGGCCTGCCCGCGCCCGCGCCGCGCCCGCTGGCGCAACCCGTGCAGCTGCCGGAGGGCCTGCTCAAAACCCCGCTCACCGGCGCCGAAAGCCATGAAAGCGCCGAAGCCTGGGCGCAACTGGCGCAAGAGCGCAGCCCCGCCATCGCCCAGGCCCGCCTGGCGCTGGAAGTGGCCGAGCTGGAAACCCGCAAAGCCAAAACCGGCCACCTGCCCACCGTGGACCTGCAAGCGGCCTACGGCTGGCAGCAATACCCCAACGGCAATCCCAGCGTCTCCACCATGCCCTACGCCCCCTACCGCCACCGCGCCGCCAGCGTGGGCGTGGCCGTGAACGTGCCCCTGTTCGCCGGCTTTGCCGTGCAAGAGCGCGTGCGCGAAACCCTTTCCCTGCAAGACAAAGCCCGCGCCGAGCTGGAAGGCGCACGCCGCAACGTCACCCAGGCCGTGCGCAGCGCCTTCTACGGCCTGCAATCGGGCCTGGCACAAGTTGCGGCGCTGCAAGCGGCAGAAAAAAGCAGCCTCACCGCGCTGCAAGCCAGCCAGACGGGGCTGGAAGCGGGCGTGCGCATCAGCCTGGACGTGCTCAACGCCCAGACCCAGCTCTACCAAACCCGGCGCGACCTGGCCCGCGCCCGCTACGCCGTGCTCACCGGCGCCCTGCGGCTGCGGCAAGCCAGCGGCACGCTGCAAGAAGAAGACTTGCAGCCCATCAACGCCCTGCTGGAGCCGCAGCAAAAAGAAGAACCAGAAGAACCCGCCGCGCCTGGCCAGCCCTGAACCCTTTCAAAAGCGGCAGGCCCTTCAATGGCAGGACGCTGCGAAACATGGCCGGCCCCGATGCGAATCATGAAACCGTCGGCAAAGCGCCCAGCGGCCGCCTGCCCCATACCAGCGCGGCCAGCGCCGCGAAAGCGCTGTGCGGACTTCACTGTGCGGGCTTCATCGCCCCCCCGCGTCTTGCTTTCACGCTCTGCCTCCATGCCCCGCATGCAAAGCCTGAATCAGCTCCTGAATTCATAGCGTGATGTCCTGGTGGAAATTGCGCTGAAGCCGTTTTGAAACCCATCAGATTTGCTCCTGTTTTTGGTAATTCAACGCCCTTGCCTTTAAAAGGGCGGGCGCATCTCCAACCGGCTATCAGCAAAAAAACGGACGCAAAAACCTCCAGAAAAAACAGACGCGCCGCAGGCGGCCTATGCAATGATGAAAAATTGGGTAACGCCGCCCCTGCTTGCGGCCGCCGGGCTGGCGCGGCTTTGCGCCGCTGCGGCGTTTTCGCAAAACCATTGCAGCGCGCGCATGGCGAAATCTCGCCCCACAGGTTTTTTCAAGGAGAGCAGTTCATGACCGACAAAACCATTTCGCTGGACCTGTACAAGGCCAACGCCGCGCTGCAATTGCGCCTGACCCGGCTGCTGCAAGAAAGCGGCCATCACTGGCTGCAATCCATGCAGCAAACCAGCGCCGAGGGCCTGGCGGAAACATCCGCCAAGATTGAAGGGCTGTTGCAGTCAGCCAGCTGGCAGACGCTGGCCACCCTGCCTACGGAGAGCTTCTGGCGGCTGCTTCGCGCCAGCGACGCCAAAACAGCGCAGCAAATCGCCTTGCAAAACCAGGCCGCCTTCACCCAGGGAGTTCAGCAGGCGCTGCAAGCGTGGCAGGAAGAAATCACCCGCATCATGGCGGCGGCGTCTGACTCATCGCGCGCAGGCCTGCCCGAGTCATGGGCCGCCTGGCTGCCCCGCCTTGCGCCCCACGCCAAAAACGGTGATGAAAAGTAAAGCGCCGCAGGCAGCGCGGCGCGCAGCCGGGTCTTGCGGCCGGGCAAGGATTCACAAGGCTGCTCCGCCTGCTGGATCGCATCAGAAAGAGGAGCAAATTCAAAGGGCAAAAAATGCCGCTCCGCGCAGTTTCCACTAGGACATCATGCTATGGATTAAGGAGCAAATAAGCCTGCTTTCTGATCCGCCCGCGATCCGCCTTGGCCACGCCTTCCGGCCAGGCGGCGAACACGCTCTCAGTGGTTCAGGATCTTGCCCAGAAACTCTTTGGTGCGCGGCTGACGGCCTTCGGGGTTGCCGAAGAACTCGTCCTTCGAGCAGTCTTCCAAAATGCGCCCGCCCACGTCAATGAAGATGACGCGGCTGGCCACCTTGCGGGCAAAGCCCATTTCGTGGGTGACCACCATCATGGTCATGCCCTCGGCGGCCAGTTTCACCATCACGTCCAGCACTTCGCCCACCATTTCGGGGTCCAGCGCCGAGGTTGGTTCGTCAAACAGCATCACCACCGGGTCCATGCTCAGGGCGCGCGCGATGGCCACGCGCTGCTGCTGGCCGCCCGAGAGCTGGCCGGGGAATTTGTCCTTGTGCGCCATCAGGCCCACGCGATCCAGCATCTTCAGGCCGCGCGCGCGCGCTTCGTCCTGGCTGCGGCCCAGCACTTTCACTTGCGCCAGGGTCAGGTTCTCCGTCACGTCCAGATGCGGAAACAGCTCGAAATGCTGGAACACCATGCCCACACGGCTGCGCAGCCGGGGCAGGTTGGTCATGGGGCTGGTCACTTCGGTGCCATCCACGGTGATGCGGCCTTTTTGCACCGGCTCCAGGCCATTGACGGTTTTGATCAGCGTGGACTTGCCTGATCCGGACGGCCCGCACACCACCGCCACGTCGCCTTTGTCGATATTCACCGAGCAGTCGCGCAGCACTTGCACCGGCCCATACCATTTGGAGACGTTTTCAATTTTGATCATGGGTTCGCTCATTGCATATTCCTCATCGAATGATGGTTATTTTCGCGTGCAGGCGCCTGACCAGCCATGACAGGCAAAAGCAAATCACGAAATAAACCGCCGCCGCCAGCAGGTAGGCCTCCACCGTGCGGCCATAGGTTTTGCCCGCCACATCCAGCCCCTTGAGCAGGTCATAGGCTCCGATGGCGTAAACCAGCGAAGTATCCTGAAAAAGAATAATGGTCTGCGTGAGCAGCACCGGCAGCATGTTGCGCAGGGCCTGCGGCAATATCACCAGCCGCATGTTCTGCAAATAAGTCATGCCCAGCGCTTCGGCTGCGAAAACCTGCCCGCGCGGAATGGACTGAATGCCCGCGCGCATGATTTCACTGAAATAGGCCGCCTCGAACGCCACGAAAGTCAGCGCCGCCGAATATTCCGCGCCAATCGGCCTGCCAATAATGAAGGGCGCCAGCAGGTAAAACCACAGAATCACCATCACCAGCGGAATGCTGCGCATACCGCTGATATAGACGGCGGCGGGCCATTGCAGCCATTTCTGGCCCGAAAGACGCATCAGCGCCAGCAGCGTGCCCAGCGCCAGGCCGCCCAGCGAAGCCACCAGCGTCAGCATCACGCTAAAGCGCAGGCCCTTCCACACGAAGCCTTGCAGCAAGGCCATGTCCACGAAGGAAAAATCCAGATTCATCATGGCTTTTTCCCTTTCAGCGGCCCGCGCCTGCGGCGATCAGCCCCGGCACGCGCGTCTTTTTCTCGATGAAAACCATGACCGCATTCACCGCCAGCGCCGAAATGACGTAAAGCGCCGTCACTGCCAGATAAACCTCCACGGGCCGGGCGGTTTCTTCGCCCGCCTGCATGGCGAACTGCGTCAGCTCCGGCACGGAAACCGCAAAAGCCACCGCCGAATTCTTGAAAATGTTCATTGATTCATTGGCCAGCGGCGGAATGATGATGCGGCCAGCCTGCGGCAGAAGAACCAGGCGGTAATACTGGGCGGTCGTCAGCCCCAGCGCCATGCCCGCCAGGCGCTGTCCGCGCGGCAGCGCCTGAAGGCCCGCCCGCACCTGCTCCGCAATGCGCGCCGAAGTAAACAGCCCCAGCGCCAATACCGCCAGCGCAAATGAAGGCGCGCCCTTGAGCGCCGGAAACAGTGCGGGAAATACGTAATACCAGATAAAAATCTGCACGAGCAGCGGAATATTGCGGAAAACCTCCACCCACGCATGCGCCAGCCGCGCCAGCCAGGGGCTGTGCGGCAGCGTGCGCGCCATGCCGACGGCTGCGCCCGCCAGCAGCGCCAGCAGCAGCGCCGTCAGCGAGATGGACACCGTCCAGCCCCAGGCGCTGAACATCCAGTCAAGATACGTGACATCGCCATTTTTGCCAAAGCAGCCCGGCACGGCCTCATTGGTGAGCGTGTCCTGGCAGAAAACCGACCATTCCATATTCATGGCCCTGATACCTTTTGTCTTGCTTTCCGGTTTCGCGCATGAAAAAGCCCGCCGCCATGGAGGGCGGCGGGCGCTCGCCAAAATGCGCGGGGGGATTATTTCTTCGCGTAATCTTCCATGGGCTTGCTATTGGGATGCGCCCAGGCTTGTTTGGTGCTTTCTGAAACAGGCATGTTCAGCGAAACATTCGTGGGCGGAATGGGCTGCATGAACCATTTGTCGTAGAGTTTTTGCAGCGAGCCGTCGTTAATTTGCCGCTTGATGGAGGCGTCGATGGCTGCGCGGAATTTGTCATCGCCCTTGCGCAGCATGCAGGCGATGGGTTCTACCGACAGCACTTCGCCGACAATTTTGAAATCCTGCGGATTTTTGGACGTGGCGATATTCTTGGCCAAAATGGAGCCATCCATCACGAAGGCATCGGCGCGGCCTGATTCCAGCAGCAGAAAACTGTCGGCGTGGTCCTTGCCCATGATTTCCTTGAATTCAAGCTTGGAGCCGCGCTCATGGCGGCGCAAATGCTGCACGCTGGTGGTGCCCGTGGTCACGGCCACGGTCTTGCCATTGAGGTCGGCCACGCTCTGGATGCCGGAATCGGCCTTGACGGCAATGCGCACTTCTTCCACGTAGGTCGTCACGGCAAAATCCACGTCTTTTTGCCGCGCCTTGCTATTCGTGGTGGAGCCGCATTCAAAATCAATCGTGCCGTTTTGCATCAGCGGAATGCGGTTTTGCGAAGTGATGACCTGGTAATTGATTTTCAGCGGCTTGCCCACCTGTTTTGCCAGATCATCCACGATGCGTTCGGCCATTTCGGTGTGAAAGCCCACGTATTTGCCGTTGCCCAGCGTATAGCCCAGCCCGGAAGAATCGCGCACGCCTAGATTTACCGTGCCGCTGGATTTGATTTTTTCCAGCGTGTCAGCATTCTGCGCCAGGGCCGCGCCCGCCAGCATGGAAAAAGCCGCCAGGGCCAACAGTTTCTTTTTCATCATTCAATCCTTCGCTTGAAATCGGCATGAAAACATGCTGGCCAGCTGGCCAGCACGTGAAAGAGATGCTATATGAAATTGGAGCGCGCTGCGACCGGGATTACCCTTGCAGCGGTTTTCCAATAATGCCGGTATTTTCCCTGAAGGGTTTTCCCTTGATTTTCCCTGGCGCGGGCCGCTTTGTCCGCGCCTGCGCCAGCGTGTTTCTGTGCATTTCTGGCAGGCCGTAATGGCAGGCTGGCGTTGAATTGCGGCGGCTTTCCCGCTCAACCCGCCCGGGCGCAGTGTTTTGCCGCAGCAAGGTATGCTGCAAGGCTTTCAACCCCCAAGCCAAAGGAGGCTTTGCATGTCCAAAATCATCGTTGTCTATCACTCCGGCTATGGTCACACGCAGCGCATGGCGCAGGCCGTGGCCGATGGTGCGGGCGCCGAGCTGGTGGCCATTGATGCCGAGGGCAACCTGCCCGAAGGCGCGTGGGAGCGGCTCAATGCCGCTGGCGCCATCATTTTTGGCACGCCCACCTACATGGGCGGCCCCAGCTGGCAGTTCAAGAAGTTTGCCGACGCTTCGAGCAAAGCCTGGTTCACCCGCGCCTGGCAAGACAAGGTGTTTGGCGGCTTTACCAATAGCGCCAGCGTGAACGGCGACAAGCAAGTCACGCTGCAATACCTGCACACGCTCGCCTCGCAACACGGCGGCATCTGGGTCAGCCTGGGCCTGCCGCCATCCAGCCAGAAGGCGGCCACCCGCGCCGACCTGAACGCGCTGGGTGCCTTCGTCGGCGCGATGGCCGCCACGCCTGCCGATGCCGGTGTGCAGGAAATGGTGCAAGGCGATCTGGATACGGCACGCTTTTATGGCGAGCGCATTGCCAAGACGCTCGCGCGCCTCAAGTAAGCGCCGTTTCCCGGAGCCAGTGCCTGCAGGGCGGGCGCTGGCTTTTCTTTTGCCTTTCGCCCCGCTTTCCTTGCCGCCCATTTCGCGCTTCTCATGCTCCAGCATCCCCAGATTGATCCCGTGGCCCTGCATCTGGGGCCGCTTTCCGTGCACTGGTACGGCCTGACTTACCTGGCCGCTTTCGCCCTTTTTTATGGGCTGGCCAGGCTGCGGCTGAAGCACCAGCCTTTCGCCAGCGTCACCCAGCCCGCGCCGTGGACGATGCGCGATGTGGAAGACCTGCTGTTTTGGGGCGTGCTGGGCGTCATCCTCGGCGGGCGGCTGGGCTACGTGCTGTTTTACAAGCCGGCCTGGTATGCCAGCCACCCGCTGGAAATCTTTGCCATCTGGCAAGGCGGCATGAGTTTTCACGGCGGCATGCTGGGCGTGATTCTTGCCATGATGCTGTGGGCCTGGAAAAAGCAGCGCCCGTGGCTGCAAGTCACTGATTTGGTGGCCCCTTGCGTGCCAACGGGCCTGGCGGCCGGGCGCATGGGCAACTTCATCAATGGCGAACTCTGGGGCCGCGTGGCCAGCCCCGATTTGCCCTGGGGCATGGTTTTTCGCGGCGCGGGCGATCTGCCCCGCCATCCTTCGCAGATTTATCAGGCGCTGCTGGAAGGCGTGCTGCTGTTCGTGCTGCTGTGGCTCTACGCCCGCCAGCCGCGCAAGACGGGGCAGGTCAGCGGCGCTTTTCTCGTGGGCTACGGCGTGATGCGCTTTGCCGTGGAGTTTTTCCGCGAGCCGGACGCCCATCTGGGCCTGCTGGGGCTGGGTCTGTCGATGGGCCAGTGGCTGTGCGTGCCCATGATCGCCATTGGCCTGGGAATGTGGGCCTGGGCCAGCCGCCGCTGAAGCCGCTATCGGAACCATAGCTGCCAATCCAGTCTGCACCAGGACCTGCGGCCGGTTTGATGCCTGAACCTGGCTTTTGAAATGCCTTCGCCTTCCTGCGCTTCGCTCATTTGCCACCCGGCCAGCCCTGTGCCGCCGGGCGTGCGCGTGGCGGCCTGCGCCTGGCGCGAAGCGGGCGGGCTGGGGCTGCGCCATGAAGTGCGCGCGCCCGCCGGCTGGCTGGACTGCCCGCCGCCTGCCCGCCATCTGGCCGCACGCGCTGATGGCCTGTGGCAGCGCACCTGTCTGGAAGCCTTCGTGGCCGCCGAACAACCGGGCAACGAGGGCGCAGATGAAGGCGAGGGCGGCGGCGAATACTGCGAGTTCAACCTCTCGCCCGATGGCTGCTGGGCCGCCTACGCCTTTTGCACCGAACGCGTGCGCCACACGGCCAGCGCCTGGCAGGCATGGGAAGCGCGCGCGCGTCCCGCTCGCTTTGCCTGCTCGCGGCAAGGCGATGCGGCCTGCCTGGCGCTGGAAGCGTTTTGGCCTGATCTGCCGCTGCCCGCCGCTGCCGTCTGGCGCGTGGGCCTGTGCGCCGTGCTGCAAGCTGCTGGCGCCCTGAGCTACTGGGCGCTGCGCCACCCCATGCCGCGCCCCGACTTTCACCACTTTGCAGGCCGCTTGCTGCGCCTGCCGCCGCCATGAAATGGTTGCCTCTTTGTGCTTTCTGCCTTGCCTTGCTCCATGAAAACCGGCCTTGAACGCTTCATTGAATCTCCCGGACTGCGCCGCCCGCTGCACGGCGCACGCGTGGCGCTGCTGGCGCATCCGGCCTCGGTCACGCGCGGCCTGGCGCACGCGCTGGACGCGCTGGCAGCGCTGCCTGACGTGCGGCTGAGCGCCGCCTTCGGCCCGCAGCACGGCCTGCGCGGCGACAAGCAGGACAACATGGTGGAGTCGGACGATTTCACCGATCCGCGCCTGGGCATTCCCGTCTTCAGCCTCTACGGCCCGGTGCGCCGCCCGACTGACGAAATGATGCAAAGCTTTGACGTGCTGCTGGTGGATTTGCAAGACCTGGGCTGCCGCATCTACACCTTCATCACCACCTTGCGCTACGTGCTGGAAGCCGCTGCGCGCCACGGCAAGGCCGTGTGGGTGCTGGACCGGCCCAACCCCGCCGGCCGCCCCGTGGAAGGCTTGCGCCTGCGCCCGGGCTGGGAGAGCTTTGTGGGCGCGGGGCCGCTGCCCATGCGCCACGGCCTCACGCTGGGCGAGCTGGGGCGCTGGTTTGTGGACTGGCTGGGCCTGCGCGTGGACTACCGCGTGATCGAAATGCAGGGCTGGCAGCCCGAAGCGGCCCCCGGCTTTGGCTGGCCCGAAGGGCCGTGGGTCAATCCCAGCCCCAACGCCGCCAGCCTGAACATGGCGCGCGCCTACGCGGGCACCGTCATGCTCGAAGGCTGCACGCTGTCTGAAGGCCGGGGCACCACCCGCCCGCTGGAGCTGCTGGGCGCGCCTGGCCTGGGCGCCGCCCGCCTGCTGGCCGACATGCGCGAAATGGCCCCTGACTGGCTGGCCGGCTGCCTGCTGCGCCCGTGCTGGTTCGAGCCGACTTTTCACAAGCACCAGGGGCAGCTGTGCGCGGGCCTGCAAATTCACACCGAAGACCCGGCCAGCTACCGCCACGCGGCCTTTCGCCCCTGGCGGCTGGTGGCCTTGGCCCTGAAAGCCCTGCGCCGCCAATGGCCCGATGCGCCGCTGTGGCGCGACTTCGCCTACGAATACGAGCACGGCCGCCTGGCCATTGACCTCATCAACGGCAGCAGCCTGCTGCGCGAATGGGTGGACGACGCGCAAGCGCCCTGCGCCGATCTGGACGCGCTGGCCCGCACCGACGAAACCGCCTGGCAGCAGGAGCGCGCGGCGTATCTGCTGTACTGAAGGCTGGCAGACGCCCCAGAAACAGGAGCAAATCTGGCGGGGTCAAAATGCCGCCTCGCGCAGATTCCACTAGGACATCTTGCTATGGATAGAGGAGCGAAATAGCGCCCCGCAGCGAACGCCCCTCGGCGCGGCTTTCAGCGCTTTGCGCCTGCCTGGCGCAGGTTGTATTCCATGCCGCCAGCGGGGGCGGCGGGGTCGAGGATGCCCGGGGCCAGCTCCACCTGAACGGTTTGCCCGCCCACGGTCACGGGGCTGTCCGCGCCTTCCTGCGCGCGGGCCTGCCAGTATTCAACGCGCAGGCGGTCTGCGCCTTGCCAGCGGAGGTTGGCGCCCCAGGCCTGTTCGTTGCGGGTGGCGCCCATCAGGCGGGCGGCGGGCCGGCCCTGCGCGGCAGCGCCTTGGGGCAGCACGAACACTTCGTACTGAAAGGCGTCTGTCGCGCCCGTGTTGATTTCCACCAGCACGGCGTCCAGCCGCGCGCCGCCGGGGGCGGGCAGGCGCGCGACTTCATCGCGCGAGGCGGCCGCCGGCGCGGGGTTGCAGCCGCTCAGGGCCAGCCAGGCGGCGGCACAGGCGGCGCTTGCGCGGAGAACACGGCTCATGCGGCTTGCACAGGCAACGCGGCAGGCCACTCAATCGCTCCAGACGCGCCACAGGCCGGAGTTGTAGTACTCGTAGCCTTTTTTGATTAGCGCCTGGTCGGCAGGGTCGTCGCCGTAGGGGCCGCCATTCGGATCCAAAGGGCCGCCCCATCCGCCCTGTCCAGTGCCTGCCTGTTGCTGTGCCCAACCTGCGCCGCGCAGGGCCACCTGCTCCGGAATGCCCGTAGCGGCGGCGGTCAGGCCATAGTTGAAGTTGCCGAAGTCCTGGTACTGCGCGCCCTGCTGCTTGTAGTCCCACGGCCCCTTGTTCTGCACCTGGGATTTGAACCAGCCCGTCGTATCCAGAACGGAGTGGGCATGGGACTCCTTGATGTTCTGGTCCATTGAAACGCCGGGCGGCATGGTCTGCTTGTCCACGATGCCGGCGGCCTCGGCCTGCTCGCGCGTGAGGACTTTGCCCAGCGCCGTGCCCGTGCGCTGCGCGGCTTCGCCATTGGGGTCATTGGTCAGACCCCGCGCGGCGGATTGCTGCATGCTGGCCAGCGGCTGGGCGCCCGCCTTGAACAGGCTCGTGCGGGTGGCAAGGTCTGAAGGCGGCAAGGCGGCCGCGCCCGCGAGAATGTCCTGCAACTGCTTGTCGTCAAAGGAAATCGTCGTCGTTGCGCCGCCGGGTTGCCCCGATGTGACGGTGGTGAGCCGCTCGCCTGAAGCGGCCTTCATCACGTCATCAAGCTTGCCCGCCTGCTCCAGGCCCTGCACGGCGCTGGCGAACTGGGCGGGCGAGTCTTTCAGGCTGCCCAGCACCTGCGCGATGGCGCGGGCATTGTCATTGCCCGCCGTGGCGGAGGAGACGCCAAAGCCCGCTTCGATTTTTGCCGCGCCGTCGGCATCGCCTTGCAGGGCCTGGATGTACTCGGCCTTGCGGTCGGCGGGCGTGTGGCTGGCGACGGAAGCGGCCACGTCCGTTGCGCCGAAAGCCTTGGACACGCGGGCAAGCTGCGAGGCATCCAGGTCTTTGGCGAAAACGTTGAGCAGGTCGCGCCGGTCATCGGCGTTCAGCGGGCTGTTCAGCCCCTTGGTTTCAGCGGCCCAGTGCTTGAGTTCGTCATCAGAGAGCTTGCCAATGGCCTCGTTGCGCTCAGAAGGCGACAACTCCTTGAGCGCCTGCGTGCTGTCCTTGAGTTCGGACTCCGTAACGTCCCAGTCCAGCCAGTTTTCGTTCAGATTGTTTCTGACGCGGTTCAGTGCGGCATCCACGCTCATGTGAGGTCTCCTGTCATCGGTTGAACACGCCGCGATTGGAGCGCTCTGCCGCTGGCAAAACAAGCCCGGGCGTTTGCCCGGGCCGCCAGCGCAGGCAGGGTTTACCCCTAGGGAGATGCCCGCCCGGCGGCAAGCGTCTGCAACCGGCGCGAGATATGCCCTAACAATGGTTTACAGCCTGCCTGCATCCGGTTTCAAGCACTTGGTTGCAATCAAGGCTTTCTTCTTTCAAAGCACAGGATTTCAAGCCGCCTCTGCGGGAACCCGTTCGCGGCCCGGGCACGAGCGAAGCAAGCGCCAGCTGGCGTTGGCGGCGCTGAAAGCACTGCGCCAATTTAGCTCTTTTATTCATAGCATGAGGTCTTAGTAGAGATTGCGCGAACCAGTGTTTTGCCCCCTTTGATTCGCTCCTCTTTTTAAAACTATCTGGCGGGCGGGGCCAGCCCGATGGCGGCGCTTGCCAGCGCCAGCGCAGCAGAATGCGGCGCCCGCTCAAACGGAGCCTGCCGCTTTCGCTACGTGGGCCGCCCGCAGAACTTTCTCCCCAAGCGCCATGCAAGACGATCTTTTCCCCAACGCCTCGCCTGCTTCTCCCTCCCGCCCCTGCCGCGTGCTCATGGTCTGCACGGGCAACATCTGCCGCAGCCCTACGGCGCATGGCGTGCTGCGGAAAATGGCCGATGAGGCTGGGCTGGGCGCGCGCGTTCAGGTTGATTCGGCTGGCACGCATGGCTACCACACGGGTGAGCCGCCGGATGCGCGCTCGCAACGCCATGCCCTCTGGCGCGGCTATGACCTCAGCCAGCAGCGCGCTCGCCAGCTGACGGCGCAGGATTTTGAAAACTTCGATCTCATTTTGGTGATGGATGCCGCCAATGAGCGCGCCGCCCGCGCCCTGTGCCCGCCCGCGCTGCGCCACAAGCTGCGGCGCTTGACGGACTTTTGCACGCGCCACAGATCGGCGCAGGAAGTGCCCGACCCCTACTACGGCGGCGCTGCCGGCTTTGAAAAGGTGCTTGATCTGGCCGAAGACGCCTGCGCGGGCGTGCTTCGCAGCATCTGCTCCTGACTGAATTCACGGCCCGCCCGCGCCGCCTGCCTGCGGGGCGGCTGATGGAGGCAGCCAGCCCGGCGCCCCCTCACCTGTCAGGATGCACAAAAAGAGGAGCAAATTTGAGGGCAGAAAATGCCGCCTTGCGCAATATCCACTAGGACATCATGCTATGGATAAATGAGCAAATTTCCGCCATGCGGCAACTGCCCCCGCCCTTGCTCATGCCGGGCGGCCTTGGCTCTCTGGCAGAAGATCCAGTCTGGCCGCCAGAGGCCGCCGCTTGCGCCTGCCGGCAGGGCGCGGCGGCGGCGGGAAAAGGCAAGCGGGCGCGGCCTGCCTTACTTGGCGTAGCTGTAAACGCCCTGCCCCGTTTTGCGGCCCAGGCGGCCAGCGGCCACGTATTCGCGCAGCAGGGGGCTGGGGCGGTATTTGCCGTCGCCAAACTGCTGATGGAGAACTTCCATGATGGCCAGACACACATCCAGCCCGATCATGTCGGCCAGGGCCAGGGGGCCAATGGGGTGGTTGCAGCCCAGCTTCATGCCCGCATCGATGTCTTCCGCCGAAGCGACGCCCTCGGAGAGGACAAAGAAGGCTTCGTTGATCATGGGCAGCAGGATGCGATTGACGACGAAGCCGGACGAGTTGCGGACGGTGATGGGTGTTTTGCCCAGCGCCGTGGCCAGCTCGGTGACGGCGGCGTGGGTGGCGTCGCTGGTTTGCAGGCCGCGAATGATTTCGACCAGCGCCATCATGGGCACCGGGTTGAAAAAGTGCATGCCGACAAAGCGGTCGGGGCGGCTGGTGGCGGCGGCCAGCTGGGTGATGGAAATGGAAGAGGTGTTGGTCGCCAGCAGGGTTTCGGGCGCGAGCAGGGCATCCAGCTGGGCCAGGATTTTGTTTTTGATTTCGTGGTTTTCCGTGGCGGCTTCGATCACGAGCTGGGCGGGTTTGAGCGCAGCGTAGTCGGTGCTGGTCTGGATGCAGGCCAGGGCGGCGTCTTTCTGGGCGGCGGTGATTTTTTCCTTGGCCAGCAGACGGTCCAGGCTTTTGCTGATGCCGGCCAGCCCTTTGTCCACGGCAGCCTGCGAGATGTCGATGAGGATGACGCGGATGCCCTTGACTGCGCATGCCTGGGCGATGCCGCTGCCCATGGTGCCTGCGCCAACGACGCCAACTGTTTGAATGCTCATTTTGATTTCTCCGTTTTTTGATGAAAAAGGAAGCAGGCCTGATGGTCTGTTTCAGGAAACCTTGTTCAGCCCCGCGCGCGAATGTTTCAAGGCGAACCTCAGACGCTGTGAATGCATGGCGCAGCCTTGCTCTTTCGCTGACGGGCAGGCGGTGAACAAAAGCTTGCAAGGCATGGTAGCGAAGGGCGGCGGCCGCCGCCTTGATCCGGTCGGCTATTTCGCCAAACTGTTCATGCGCCAGCTGGCGCGCATGTGGCTGGCCTGGTTGATCAGGCGCTCCAGATCGTCCGCCTGGCTGTTGGTGACGGCATGCTCCAGCTTGGCCAAGGCATGCTGGAAGTGGTGGAGCTGGGCGATGAGTTCTTCGCGGTTGGCGATGAGCACGTCGCGCCAGACTTGCGGATCGCTGGCGGCGATGCGGCTGAAATCACGAAAGCCCGGGCCGGCCAGCGACAGGAAGACTGCGGCCTGCTCCTGCTGGCTGGCAATGCCGTTCATCATGGCAAAGGCCAGCATGTGCGGCAGGTGGCTGACGGCGGCAAAGGCGGCATCGTGCGCTTCAGCCGACATCTGCGACACGCTGCAACCCAGCGCCTGCCACATTTCAGTGGCTTTTTCGAGCTTGGCCGTCTGCGTGCGCTCCATGGGCGTGATGATGATTTGTTTGCCCGTAAAGAGCATGGGATCGGCGTTTTCCACGCCGGAGACTTCGCGCCCGGCAATGGGGTGGCAGGGCACGAAGGAGCCGACGTCGTGCTTGAGCACGCGGCGCACGGCATCAATCACGTCGCGCTTGGTGGACCCCATGTCCATCAGCAGCATGGACGGATTGACGAGATGGCGGATGGCCTTGAGCGTGGACTCGGTCGCCGAAACAGGCACGGCCAGCATGACCAGATCGGCGCCCGACACAGCCAGCAGTGCGGAAGGCGCTTCCACGTCGATCACGCCCATTTCACGCGCTTTTTCGGTGGTGGACGGCGATTTGCTGTAGCCCACGATGCGCTTGACCAGCCCCGCCCTTTTCATCGCCAAGGCAAAGGAGCCGCCCATCAGGCCGCAGCCGATTAATCCCAGTTGTTCAAACATCTTGCCCCAGGGGATAGGCCCCCAGCACTTTGTAAAAGGACGACAGGGCCTGAAGCTCGGCCAGCGCGGCGGCCAGGTGCGGTTGCTCAATGTGGCCCGCGATATCGATATAAAAATAGTATTCCCACTGGCCGGATTTGGCGGGGCGGGATTCGAAGCGCGTCATGGACACGCCATGCTTTTTCAGCGGCGTGAGCAAGTCATGAACCGACCCTGGACGGTTGGGCACGCTGACGACGATGCTGGTGCAGTCGCGCCCTGTAGGCCGGGGCATGCCCATGGTCTGCGGCAAGCAGATGATGGCAAAGCGCGTGCGGTTGCTGGCCTGGTCTTGCACGGCATGGGCCACGATGTGCAGGCCGAACTGCGCGGCGGCGCGCTCACTGGCCAATGCGGCCCAGGCCGGGTTTTCCGCCGCCAGGCGCGCGCCTTCGGCATTGCTGGAGACGGCGCGGCGCTCGGCCAGCGGCAGGTGCTGCGCAAGCCAGTCCTGGCATTGCATGAGTGCCTGAGGGTGTGCCAGAACGACTTCGATGCCGTCCAAGTCGTTGCGCTGGCGCAGCAGGTTGTGGCGCACGGCCAAGCTGACTTCGCCCACCACATGCACTGGCGAGCGCAAAAACAGATCGAACGAACGGGCCACCACGCCTTCGGTGGAATTTTCCATGCCGACCACGCCGAACTGCGCCGTGCCAGCCGCCGTGGCATGGAAGACTTCATCAAAGCTGTTGCAGTACACCAGATTGACGGCGCTGCCAAAGTATTCAATGGCCGCCTGTTCGCAAAACGTGCCCTGCGGGCCTAGCACGGCCACGCGCGGCGGCACTTCCAGCGCAAGGCAGGCGGACATGATCTCGCGCCAGATGCTGGCGACATGGTCGTTGAGCAGCGGCCCCGTGTTGCTGGCCTGGACTTTGTGAATGACTTGGGCTACCCGGTCGGGCCGGAAAAAGGGGGTGCCTTCCTGGCGCTTGAGCTCTCCCACCTGTTCGGCCACCCGCGCGCGCTGATTGAGCAGCGCAAGCAATTGGGCATCCAACTCGTCAATTTGCGCGCGCAACACCCCCAAGGCATCAGACTGAACAGGCTGCGCCAAAGAGGCGGAGTGCGCGGATGGCGGCAAGGAAGAGCTTGCGCTCATGGCTTATTGCTTCTGTTCGACGCGCTCGACTTTGGTCTTGATGCCGCCGGATGCGCCATCAGACGCAGAGGCGGGCGCTGCTTTTGTCTCGGCCTTTGTTTCAGCCTTTGTTTCCGGCTTGGCTGCCGCAGCAGGCTTGGCGCCTGTGGCCGCTTTCACAATCTTGGCTGCGGCTTCATCAAATTTCTTGAGATGCCCTTCCACGGCGGATTCCGTGGCATTGATGATTTGCGCGGCCCAAGCGTTGGCAGCCTGACCGCCCGCCTCCTGGAATTTGGCGCTGGCGGGCGACTCCAGATAGGCGACGATGGTTTTCAGCTCGTCGGCTGACAATTTCTCCATATAGACAGGCACAAGAGCGGATTCAGCCGTTTTGGCGGCTTGCGCCTCTACGGTTTTGCCTGTGGCGTCCAGCAGCTTTTTCAGTTCGACATCCAGTTTCTCGCGCACATCCTTTTGCTTGTCGGCAGGCACGTTCTGATCAATGTTCTGTGACCAGGTGGCAATGACGGGCTGTGCAACGGCATTCACCAGCTGGTGGGCAAGCTGGACGGAGTCGTTTTTTTGCTGGATTTGGGCCAGTTTCACGGCCAGGGCCTTTTTGGCGTCGTCCGCTTTCGCGTCTTGGGCATGCGCCGCGAAAGGCAGGGCGCAAACGGCCAGAGTAAGGGCGGCCAGGGTTTTGTTGAGCATGGGTTTCACTGATTTACTCCGTGGTGGGGGATGGTTGAGGGGTATCGCCGCTTCCGGCGTTATCTGCGTTGCCGTCTTCGCCGTCGGCTGGCGCGTCATTGGCATCGTTTTCCACGATGCGTTGCAGGCCGCTCAGGCGGGCGCCGTCGTCTAGCGCGATGAGGGTTACGCCTTGCGTGGCGCGGCCCATCTCGCGGATTTCAGCCACGCGGGTGCGCACGAGCACGCCCTTGTCGGTGATGAGCATGATTTCGTCATCGGCATTGACCAGCGTGGCAGCAACAACCTTGCCGTTGCGCTCGCTTTGCTGGATGGCGATCATGCCTTTGGTGCCGCGCCCGTGCCGCGTGTATTCGCTGATATGGGTGCGTTTGCCGTAGCCGTTTTCGGTAGCTGTGAGCACGCTGCTGCGCGCGCCGGGCGCAGACTCGGCTTCGCTGGCCTCGGCTTCCGCCACGAGCATGGCGATCACGCGCTGGCCTTCTTCCAGGTTCATGCCGCGCACGCCACGGGCCTGGCGGCCCATGTGGCGCACGTCGTTTTCATCAAAGCGCACGGCCTTGCCGCCGTCAGAAAACAGCATGACGTCGTGCTTGCCGTCCGTCAGGGCCGCGCCAATGAGGTAGTCGCCCTCATCCAGCCCCACGGCGATGATGCCGGCCTTGCGCGGGTTGCTGAATTCATTCAGCGCGGTTTTCTTCACGGTGCCGCCTGCCGTGGCCATGAACACATAGCGGTCGGCAGGGAAGGCGCGCATTTCGCCCGTGAGCGGCAGCACCACCGTGATTTTTTCGCCTTCTTCCAGCGGGAACATGTTGACGATAGGCCGCCCGCGCGAACCGCGCGAGCCGGATGGCGCTTCCCATACCTTGAGCCAATAAAGCCGCCCGCGATTGGAAAAGCACAGGATGTAGTCGTGCGTGTTGGCAATGAAAATCTGGTCAATCCAGTCATCTTCCTTGGTGGTCGTGGCCTGCTTGCCCCGGCCGCCGCGCTTTTGAGCGCGGTATTCATTCAGCGGCTGGCTCTTGATGTAACCCGTGTGGCTGAGCGTGACCACCATGTCGGTGGGGGTGATGAGGTCTTCCGTGGCCAGGTCCTGCGCATTGGGTTCGATGGTGGAGCGGCGCACGCCTTCCGCCGTCTGGCCGAATTCGGCTTTCAGCGCCGCCAGCTCGTCGCCAATGATGGCTGTGACGCGCGCCGGGCGGGCCAGAATGTCCAGCAAGTCTTCAATCTGCGCCATGACCTCCTTGTATTCGGCCACGATCTTGTCTTGCTCAAGGCCCGTGAGACGTTGCAGGCGCATTTGCAGAATTTCCTGCGCTTGCGTGTCTGAAAGGCGATACAGGCCATCTTTTTGCAGGCCGAATTCGCGTGGAAGAGCTTCCGGGCGGTAGTCATCAGCGCGCACTTCTGTGCCGTCCTCGCGCGTGCGGGTCAGCATTTCACGAACCAGATGACTGTCCCAAGTGCGCGCCATCAGCTCGGTCTTGGCTACAGGCGGCGTGGGCGATTCGCGGATGATGCGGATGAATTCGTCGATATTGGCCAGCGCTACAGCCAAGCCCTCCAGCACATGGCCGCGATCACGCGCCTTGCGCAAGTCAAAAATGGTGCGGCGCGTCACCACTTCGCGGCGGTGCTGCAAGAAGACTTCCAGCAGGTCTTTCAGGTTGCACAGGCGCGGCTGACCATCCACCAGCGCCACCATGTTGATGCCGAAAGTGTCTTGCAGCTGCGTTTGCTTGTAGAGGTTGTTGAGCACCACCTCCGGCACTTCGCCGCGCTTGAGTTCAATGACCAGACGCATGCCGGACTTGTCCGACTCGTCTTGAATGTGGCTGATGCCTTCGAGCTTCTTCTCGTGCACCAGCTCGGCCATGCGCTCCTGCAAGGTCTTTTTGTTGACCTGATAAGGCAGCTCGTCCACCACGATGGCCTGGCGCTGGCCCTTGTCAATATCCTCAAAATGACACTTGGCCCGCATGACCACGCGGCCGCGCCCCGTGCGGTAGCCTTCCCGCACGCCCTGAATGCCATAGATGATGCCCGCCGTCGGAAAATCGGGCGCAGGCACGATTTCCATTAGGTCTTCGACCGTGGATTCTGGGTTGTGCAGCAGGTGCAGGCAGGCATCCACCACTTCATTGAGGTTGTGCGGCGGAATATTGGTGGCCATGCCCACAGCAATGCCGCCGGATCCATTGACAAGCAGATTGGGCAGCCGCGTGGGCAGCACCGTTGGCTCCATTTCCTTGCCGTCATAGTTGGGTGCCATATCGACAGTCTGCTTGTCGATTTCGCCCAGGATTTCGCCAGAAATGCGCTCCAGCCGGCATTCCGTGTACCGGTAGGCAGCTGCCGGGTCGCCATCTACCGAGCCAAAGTTGCCCTGCCCGTCAATCAGCGGATAGCGCATGGAAAAATCCTGCGCCATGCGCACCAGCGCCTCGTAAGTAGCCGAGTCGCCGTGCGGGTGGAAACGTCCCAGCACATCGCCCACCACGCGCGCGCATTTCACATAAGGCCGGTTCCAGACGTTGTTGGCTTCGTGCATGGAATACAGCACACGCCGGTGCACAGGCTTGAGACCGTCGCGCGCATCCGGCAAGGCGCGGCCTACGATCACGCTCATGGCGTAATCCAGATAGCTGCGCCGCATTTCCTCTTCCAGGCTAATCGGCAGGGTTTCCTTGGCAAATTCAGTCATATATATGGAGGCAGCAACAAGCCTTCGCCGGGACGGGAAAAGGGGTCAATTTTAGAGGCACTTAGAGGCACGGCCATCATGAACGCCCGTTGCCTGCAAGCAACAAATTCTGCCGTTTCAGGAACATATCAGCTTTGTTCAACGGGGGAAACGCCCATTCTTTGCAAGGCATATGGCACAATGAAAAAAGCGTTTTGGTGGTGGTCACTCGAAGCGTTTGATTCTGTCGCAGCCGTTTGCTGCGGATTTTTTCCCCAAGAGGAGAACCATGAAGAAACTGAACAAATTTGCACTTGCACTGGCTGCTTTGACCGTGGCTGGCTCCGCCTTTGCCGCTGCTGGCGACATTGACAACTGGCGTAATGCCAACAATGAACTGGTCTGGAAAAACGGCACGAACGAACTGTGCTGGCGTGATGCCTACTGGACGCCTGCGACAGCCGCAGCCACCTGCGATGGCGCTCTGGCTCCCGCCGCTCCTGCAGCTGAACCGGCTTCTCCGGCTGAACCAGTTCCCACGCCCGAACCCACTCCGGCGCCTGTGGCTGTCGAGAAAATCACTTATTCCGCCGAAGCTCTGTTTGACTTTGACAAATCTGTCCTGAAACCTGAAGGCCGCCGCATTCTGGACGAGCTGGTTGAAAAGGTGCAAGGCATCAACCTTGAAGTAATGGTTGCCATCGGTCACACCGACTCCATCGGCACCGAAGCCTATAACCAACGCCTGTCTGAGCGCCGCGCCAATGCCGTGAAGGCTTATCTGGTGTCCAAGGGCATCGAGAGCGATCGCGTTGCTACTGAAGGCAAGGGTGAGTTGCAGCCTGTGGCCAGCAACAAGACCAAAGCGGGCCGTGCGCAGAACCGCCGCGTGGAAATCGAAGTGGTGGGCACCCGCAACGCTCCCCAGCAGTAATTGCTAATCGCAGCGTAAGTTACGCCAAAAGCCCCGGATTTATTCCGGGGCTTTTTTATTGCCCAAATTAAAATATTAATCGCCGTCTTGATCCATCGGTAATAGCTGCCATCAACCGTCTAAACGTTCTATACCTTCCATAGAACATAAACAATATTTACAAGACTGATCGATTCACGGTCGCATCGTTTACAATAAAGCGCCTTCATCAATCTTGCCTATTCGCTTAATTTGGACAGGAGCAGAAGGCGAGGTTTTCTGTCAGGCGGCAATGACCAGATAACAAGCCATTGTGTTTTGTGAAACATTGAATATTCAGATCCATTTAGACATCTGCCATGTCTCTCTGACCGGTTGGTGATTCCAGATTCGCTACAGGCATAAAAAAACCGGACAGGCATGAAAGCCTGTCCGGCACTGTGTCGCGGCCGTTTCAGCGCTGCATCTGCTGCCGCGCTTGCAAGGCGGCAATGCGCTCCTCAATAGGCGGGTGCGAAGAAAACAGCTTTCCAATCTGACCCGTGATCCCCATGGCCTGCATGTTTTCTGGCAAAGCGCCAGCGTGCATGCCGCCCAGGCGCTGCAAGGCGCGAGTCATGGATTGCGACTGGCCCATGAGTTCGGCGGAACCGGCATCGGCGCGGAATTCACGCTGCCGGGAAAACCAGGCAACAATAATGCCTGCCAGAAAGCCGAAAAGAACATCAAGCACCACTGTGCTGACGTAATAACCAATGCCGGGAGCGCTGCTGCTGTCGTCATTGCGGCGCAGCGCGCTATCGATCAGGGTTCCGATCAGGCGGCTGAGAAACACCACAAAGGTATTCATCACGCCTTGAATCAGCGTCATGGTCACCATGTCGCCATTGGCCACGTGAGCAATTTCGTGGCCAATGACGGCCTCGATTTCTTCGCGCGTCATGCCCTGCAAAAGACCTGTGGAAACGGCCACCAGCGCGCTGTTTTTGAAGGCCCCCGTGGCAAACGCGTTAGGCTCGCCTTGGTAAATGCCCACTTCTGGCATATCAATGCCTGCTTTATCAGCAAACCGGCGCACGGTTTCCACAATCCAGGCTTCGTCTGCATTTTGCGGCTGGTTGATGATTTTCACGCCCATGCTGGTTTTTGCCACTGTCTTGCTCATCAGAAGCGAAATCGTGGCTCCAGCAAATCCCACCACCAGCGAATATCCCATCAGAGTGGCGACATCGACCCCGTTGGGGCCTATGAAACGGTTCAGGCCAAATATGCTCGTGATCAGGCCGATTACTACCATGACTGCAATATTGGTAGCCAGAAAGAGGGCAATGCGTTTCATGAGTTCCTTTTCAAAAAATATGCGACGCCTGATGATGATGGCCAAAGAGCCGATTTCAAGCGGCGCTCACAATTCTTCATATTCCCTTTCAGAGGAGTTCTCATGGATACCCATTCCTGGCTGCGCACGCTGATTTCGCTGGACACCACCAGCCGCCTCTCCAATCTGGGGCTGATTGAAACCGTGCGCGATGCGCTACGCCGCCTCGGCATTGACCCTTGGCTCAACGCCAGCGCCACTCAGCCCAAAGCCAACCTTTTCGCCACGCTGCCCGCGCGAGATGGCAGCACCCAGGGCGGCATCATTCTGTCGGGCCATACCGACGTTGTCCCCGTTGATGGCCAGCCGTGGCGCAGCGATCCTTTCACCCTCACCGAACGCGAGGGCCGCCTGTACGGCCGGGGCAGCGCGGACATGAAAGGCTTTATCGCCGCCGTCCTCGCCTGGGCGCCCAGCTACGTGGCCAACCCGGGCTGCAAACCCGTGCATCTGGCCCTTTCATACGATGAAGAAGTGGGCTGTTTGGGCGCGCGCGCCTTGCTGCATGAAGTGGTCCAGCGCGGCATCCGGGCCGATGGCTGCATCGTGGGCGAACCCACTTCCATGCAGCCCGTCATCGCGCACAAGGGCATCAGCCTGTATCACTGCCGCGTGCATGGCCGCGCTGCCCACTCTTCGCTCACGCCACAGGGCTGCAACGCCATTGAATACGCCGCCCGTCTCATCAGCCATATCCGCGATGTGGCTGATGCCTGCAAAGCCCACGGTCCGTTTGACGAGGGCTATGACGTCCCCTTTTCCACCCTCTCCACCAACCTTGCCAGCGGCGGCATGGCGCTCAACGTCATCCCCGCCGAATGCGAATTCAGCTACGAAATCCGCAACCTGCCCGGCTCGCCTGCCGCTGGCATTCAGGCCCGCGTCAGCCACTATGTGGAAAGCACGCTGCTGCCCCGCATGCGGGCCGAATGCCCTGATGCCCGCATCGATATCACGCCCGGCGTCAGCGTTCCTGCGCTGGATGGCTGCGCGCAAACAGACATTGCCAGGCTCGTGCTCTCCCTGGCCGCGCGCCAGCCGCGCAAGGTGGCCTACGTAACGGAAGCAGGGCTGTTCCAGCAAGCAGGCATCCCGGCCATTGTTTGCGGCCCCGGCAGCATCGAGCAGGCTCACAAGGCTGATGAGTACGTCACCCTTGAGCAACTAGAACAGTGCGACCGCTTTCTGCAACGCCTGGGCCTGGCTCTGGGGCAAAGGCGGCAAGGCAGCTTTGAATAGGTCTTCAAGCCGCATCAGGCCGCAGGCAGATTCCTGTAGCCCTCCGGCAAGGCTTCAGCCCTCATCCGCCACGGCGGGCACGCGCGGAGCCAGGGCGCTCATCAGCACATAGCCCACGGTGCCAGCGGCGTGGGCCACTTCATCAATGGACAGCCCCTGCCCCCAAAGGGTGACAGGCGAGCCAAAAGCGGCCTGCGGCACGGGGGTGAGATCAACGGCCAGCATGTCCATGCTCACGCGGCCCAGAGTGCGGGTGCGCACGCCCTCCACCAGCACGGGGGTGCCGGTGGGCGCTTCGCGCGGGTAGCCATCGGCGTAGCCGCAGGCCACCACGCCAACGCGCATGGGGCCTTGTGCCGTGAACAGGCCGCCGTAGCCCACGCGCTCCCCGGCCTGCACGTGAGTCACGCCGATCAGGCGCGAGGTCAGCGACATGGCGGGCTGCAGGCCCCAATCGCTGGCGCTATGCGCAGGGTAGTCGGGTGAGCTGCCGTAAAGGGCAATGCCCGGGCGCACCCAGTCAGAAGACGCATCGCCCGCGTGGCGCAGCAAGGCGGCGCTGTTGCACAGCGTGCGCTCGCCGGGCAGGCCCTGCGTGGCTTGCGTGAAAACAGCCTGCTGCAGCGCAATGCCGCGCGCGCCATCGGCATCAGCAAAGTGGGTGGCGTGCGAAATTTCCTCCACCTGGGGCAGCGCCGCCAGCCGGGCGTAGGCGGCGCGATAGCGGCCAGGCGCGAAGCCCAGGCGGTTCATGCCGCTGTTGAGCTTGAGAAAAACGCGATGCGGCTGGTGCGTCTTGTGCATGGCCAGCCAGTCGATCTGCTCGTCGCAGTGCACGGCGTGCCACAAATTCAGGCGCGAGCAGGTTTCCAGATCGCGCGGCTCAAACACGCCTTCCAGCAGCAAGATGGGGCCGCGCCAGCCCAAGGCGCGCAGGCGCTCGGCTTCATCCAGCTCCAGCAGCGCAAAGCCGTCGGCGCCGCGCAATGCCTCGAACACGCGCTCAATGCCATGTCCGTAGGCGTTGGCCTTGACCACGGCCCACACCCGCGCCTCCGGCGCCGCCTGCCGCACGCGCGCCAGGTTGTGCCGCAGCGCGGCGTGATGAACGGTAGCCAAAAGAGGGCGGGGCATGGCGAAGCGGCAGGGGGGCGGAAAGCGAAGGCGGCGATTGTGTCACCGGGGTTCGCGGCGGCTTGGCGCGCACCAGCCCCGCCCCGCAGCCCTGCCAAGCGCCCAGACGGCCTGAAAGCCCGTTTTTCTCATCAAAAAAAGGAGCAAATTGGCACCCATGAAAACACCCTCTTGCGCCCGTCCATACGGACATCACGCTATTGATACAAGAGCAAATCAACACCTGTGCGGCTGGCCGCTCCAATGCCTGCCCGCGCCCAGACAAAGACAATCACCCGCTTCTTCCACCCCCTTGCCGCCCATGCAACTGCCCCTCACGCAACTGCCCGCCCACCTGACCCAAGGGCTGCGCCCGCTGTATGTGCTGCACGGCGATGAACCGCTGCTGGCGCAGGAAGCGCAAGACGCCATCCGCGCCGCCGCACGCGCCGCCGGGCATGCCGAGCGCAGCGTGCACACCGTGATGGGCGCGCACTTCGACTGGAGCGCTCCGCTGGCCGCCGGGCAGTCGCTCAGCCTCTTTGCGCAAAAGCAAATCGTGGAAATCCGCATCCCGTCCGGCAAGCCCGGCAAGGAAGGCAGCGCGGCCTTGCAGCAACTGGCCGCGCAGATTGCCGGGCAGGCCGCACAAGCCACTCCCAACGCGCCAGGCCCGGGCGTGCTCACCCTCATCACCCTGCCCCGGCTGGACAAAGCCGCCAAAACCAGCCCGTGGTTCACGGCGCTGGAAGCGGCGGGCGTGTGCGTGCAGACCGACCCCATCGACCGCGCCCGCCTGCCCGCGTGGATTGCCGAACGCATGGCGCGCCAGGGCCAGCGCGTGCCCGCAGGCGAAGAAGGCCAGCAGGCCCTGCGCTTTTTCGCTGACCGCGTGGAAGGCAACCTGCTGGCCGCGCATCAGGAAATCAGCAAGCTCGCCCTGCTCTACCCGCCAGGCGAAGTCAGCCGCGCGCAAATTGAAGCCGCCGTGCTCAACGTGGCCCGCTACGACGTCTTCAAACTCTCCGAAGCCATGCTGGCCGGCCAGCGCGCCCGCACGCAAAAAATGCTCGACGGCCTGCGAGCCGAAGGCGAAGCCGAAGTGCTGGTGCACTACGCCATTGCCGAAGACATCCGCACCCTCAAGCGCGTGAAAGACGCCACCGCCGCTGGCCGCCCCCTGCCCCTGGCCCTGCGCGAAGCGCGCGTGTGGGGCCAGCGCGAGCGCCTCATCGAACGCGCCCTGCCCGGCCTGCCCGCCGCGCAACTGGCCAGCCTGCTGCAAGCCGCGCACTTCGTGGACGGCATCTGCAAGGGCCTGCCAGCCCCCGGCTGGCCAGCCGCCCCCTGGCCCGCGCTGCACCGCCTGGCCCAAGGCCTGACGGCCGCCTGCGCCGCCGCCTGCAGGCGGTAAAAGCCCGCGCTCACTGTCCGCCCGGCTCTGCTTGCTCCTTTATAGATAGCAATATGTCCTAGTGGAATCTGCGCTGAATGGCATTTTTTGCCACTCAAATTTGCTCCTCTTATTGATTCAACCAGATGAACAAAGCTCGCTCAAAGGCGCCCGCGCTCGTCTTGGGCTTGCAGCGCGGCAGCGCACGGCGATGCTGCGCCATGACCTCAAATGCAGCGTGCAGCTGAATGCGAAGCCATATCATCCGGCAGTTTGTAACGACAGGCTTTTGGATAACTTGCCATGAATCACGGGGCGAAATGGCGCTGTGCGTTCCCTGTTCATGCCTTTCCTGATCCGATGCGCTTCTTGGCTTTTCGCGGCCTGGCCGTGAACAGGCTCTGGCAAATGTCCATCGCGCGCCTGCCGCGTGCTGATGAGCCGGTTCGGGAGCGGGCATGACGCGGCGTTTTTCTTCCATGCGCCTCAATCTGCGCGTGGCGCTGCCGCTGGCGGCGCTGGTTCTGCTGTGGGAGCTGGTGGCGCGCAGCGGCTGGGTTTCGGCCTATTTGCTGCCGGGGCCGCTGGCGGTGCTGGCCACGGGCGCGCGGCTGCTTCAGAGCGGGGTGCTGGCGGCGCATGCCGCAGCTTCGCTGGCACGCATTGGGGTGGGGTTTCTGATCAGTTGCACGGCGGGCATTGCGCTGGCGGGGGCGGTGGTGCGGTTCCGGTTGGTGGAAGACCTGACAGCCGCGCCGCTGGCGCTGCTGCGCATGATTCCGCCGCTGGCGCTGACGCCGCTGCTGGTGTTGTGGCTGGGCATAGGCAATGCCACGCAAATCAGCATCATCGTGCTGGCTTCGTTTTTTTCCGGTGTTTCTGAATGCGCTGGGTGGCTTTCACTGCGTGACGGCGCAAGACGACGAGCTGGCGCGCAGCCTGGATTTGCCACGCTGGGCGTATGTGGCCTGCATTGCGGCGCCGGCGGCCGTGCCTTCGCTGGTGACGGGAGTGCGCCTGGGTTTTGGCTACAGCTGGCGGGCGCTGATTGCGGCGGAGCTGATTGCGGCGGGCAGCGGGCTGGGTTATCTGATTCTTGACGCGCAGGAGTTGCAGCGCACAGACGTGGTGATGGTGGGCATTCTGGTCATCGGCCTGCTGGGCTGGGCGATGGATTGGGCCTTTCAGCGCGCGGCCGCCGCTTTGCTGGGGCGGCGCTTTCCGGAGGTGGCTGCGTGAGCGAAGCGCCTGTTGCCGCACTCGGGGCCGCACTCGAGGCCGTGCTTGAGGGCGTGAGCCTGCGCCTGGGCGGGCGGCAGGTGTTGCGCGATGCCTCGCTGGCGCTGGAAGCTGGCGCCATCAATTGCCTGCTGGGGGCTTCGGGCTGCGGCAAGTCCACGCTGCTGCGCGTGGCGGCTGGTCTGCTGCCGCCGGATGCAGGCCAGGTGCTGGCGTGGCCGCAGGATTGCGCGATGGTGTTTCAGGCCCCGCGCCTGTTGCGCTGGCTGACGGTGGGCGAGAACCTGGGGCTGGCGCTGGCCCATCGCAGGGGCATGAAGCGGGCGCAGAAGGCGCAGCGCATCGGCCAGGCGCTGGAAGTGGTGCAGCTGGCGGGCGCGCAGGCGCTGTTTCCGCATGAGCTTTCGGGCGGCATGGCCCAGCGGGTGGGCATTGCGCGCGCCCTGCTGCGCGAGCCGCGCCTGCTGCTGATGGACGAGCCGTTTGCCGCGCTGGATGCCATCACGCGGCGCAGCTTGCAGGCGGCCCTGCGCCAGCTCATCGCCACGCGGCAAACCACCTGCCTGTTCGTCACGCATGACGTGGACGAGGCTCTTGCGCTGGGCCGCCGCCTGTTCGTGATGCAGGCCGGGCGCGTGGCGCGGCAGTGGAACGCGCCCTGGCGCGCGGACGAGGCCAGAAGCCAGATCGTGCAGGCCCTGCGCGCCGCTGACGCATCTTCTGCCCTTTCCGTCTCTGCGGCCGCTCCGGTTTCTCCTGTTTCTTTCCCCTGAGCTTTCACAAAGGAGCTGTATTTCATGAAAAGACGTTTCTTTTTCACCCTGTGCCTGCTTTCGGCGCTGGCCGCCCCGGCGGCCCATGCCCGGCAGGAACCCAAGCCGCTGCGCATCAGCTACGTGCGCGCGCCTTTCAACCTGCAATTGATGGTGATGAAGGAAAAGGGCATCTTGCAAAAGCACCTGGAGTCGCTGGGCCTGCAGGCGCAGTGGCCTGAAATCACCTCCGGCGCCAAGCAGGCGCAGGCGCTGGCCAGCGGCGATCTGGATATAGGCGGCGTGATGAACACCGCCTCCGTGCTCATGGCCAATGGCGAAGGCAACCCTGTGCGCATCATCGCGGGCGTTGCGCGCCCGACGGACGTTTTCGCCATCGTGGCCGCCAAGGGTGGCCCACGCGCGGTGGCTGATCTGAAGGGCAAGACCGTCGCCGGCCCCAAAGGCACCGTGCTGCACCAGCTGCTGGCCGCCGCGCTGGCGCGCGAGGGCATGAGCGTGCAGCAAGTCAATTTCGTGCAAATGGACCTGCCGCAGGCCTTTGCCGCCGTGCAAAGCGGCAAGGCCGACGCGGCGCTGCTGGCGGCCAATTTCGTGCTCAACGCGCAAAAAGACGGCGCCCATGTGCTGACGCGCGCCACCGGTTTGCTCACGCCCTTGCTGACCATGACCGCCAGCGAAAAATTCCTGAAAGCGCACCCCGACCGCGTGCAGGCCGTGGTGGCCGCGCATGACGAAGCCTGGCAGTGGATTCAAGCGCACCGCGAAGAGGCCATTGCCTTGGGCGCGCGCCTGCAAAACGTAAGCGCGCAAGAAGCCCGCCAGCTCTACGACTGGACGCACTTCACCCAGCGCCTGAGAGAAAGCGACTTCCGCGCCCTGGAAGCCGACATGCAGTTCATGCTGGACAACGGCATGATGCGCAACCGCGTGGACGTGCGCGCCCTCGTCGCCCCCGCCGCGCTGGATGGCGCCAGCGCCCAATGAACCCGCCCGCCCCATCCCCGCCGGCTCGCACATCGTGCGGGTGGCCGATCAGGACGGCGTGATCGAAATCGGCCCCGCCGATTTCATCAAGTACGCCTCCCGCGCCAACGCCATTGCCGCCGCGCTCATGGCGCGCGTGGCTGGCCTGGGCCTGCGCCTGCTCTCGCCCGAAGAACCCGTGCAGCGGCGCGAGCTGTACTGGCGGCTGGGCTTTCCCGGCCCCGGGATGGTGGATTGCGTGGAAGTGGAAAGCACCTCTGCTTATACCATTCGTACTCCGCATTATTTCCACGTTTGATTAGAGGAATAAATCACAGCCAGTGATTTACGAATCATTTTCCAAGAAAATCTTCCTGTCTGTAAATCTAGCCTTTGCCGGCATTCTTTCCTCAATCCGTTGGCGATTGGTGGCCAGGGCTTGTTCAGTGGGGGTATAATCCAGCCATAATGCGGCATCGGTGCTGAGTTCTTGCGGCCAAATATATGTCACGTTGAAACCACGCGCTCTGCATTCGGCATGAAGCGCATCATAACGTTTCTTCAAGAAGGCCATTTTATTAAAGAAAAACCGCACATGGCCCTCACCCAGTTTATATTCCGTCGGTTGGCCTTTTAGGTGAAATTTCCCTTTGGCAACAGCGTTGGGAATACGGGTAAGTTCGCGGTGTTCGGCAAGCAAATGTTGATCGCACAATTCACTCGGCGGGACAAGATTGATTCGGGTCATAAATCATCACAAAATCAATAAAGAGGCGTAATACCAGAAGAAATACAGGATGCCGTCCAGCTTATTTGTGTGGCGCTAACCTTACTTACACGCCAACAAGCTCAGAGGTCGTCATTTCGGCGTTGTGCTACGGCCACATAAATTTTGTTTTTTGACCGCACTTTGAGGTCTGTTTCATCACGGTAATCGTCCATTTGGCGTCATCAATTTGTTCATAATTTGTCACTTCATAGCCTTCCTCGGCAGCCCATGCAGGGACAGCTTCTGTAGCTTGAGTACAATCAAATTCAATTTCTAAGCAATCTCCTTTATTTAGTTTTGCCATAGTTTCTTTCGCTTCAACTAAATGAAAGGGACAAACAAGCCCCAATGCAGGTAATTTAACGCTGCTCTCGCGCGCCGTGCGCGAAAACCGCTGCCTGTGCCAGCCCGTCACCTGCCACCCGCACGCGCCGTTTTCGCTGGGCGGGCAGTTCGTCTTTGAAATCAGCTACCGGGGCCGCGCCGTGCAAATCTGGCCCAGCCCGCAGGTGTTCGACGACGAATTCCGCCAGCAAGTGCGCGCCTGGCAAGACGTGCCCGACAGCCCCGGCCGCCAGGCCTACCTGGCCTGGAAAGCCCGCAAGGTGGCGCAGATATTGGGTCTGTCCGAAGAAAAGCTGTTGCGCGCCGTGATGCTGCCCAGCCAGCAGGCATGAAAAAAGGAGCGTGCAAGCTCCCTTTTGCCCGGCCCCTGCCGCACGCAACGCTGTCAAGGCGCGTCTTCCTGCGCATGCCAGATGTTTTTCAGCCGCGCCAGCTCGTCATCAAAGCGGGCGTTGAGCAGCCTGCGCTCCTCCTGCTCGTTGGCCATCGCGCGCTCCTGCGCCTCCAGATTCTTCTGGTTGGTTTCCGCGTTGCGCTTGATATAGGCCGGAATCTTCTGTGGGTCGGCAAAGCTGTCCAGACGCTTTTGCAGCTCGTCGCGCTCTTGCTGCAAGGCTTGCAGGCGCTTTTCTATCAGGCCCATGCGCAGCTGGGAAGGCTCAAGCGCGTCGCGCCGCGCCTTGGCGTGCGCCTCCAGATTGGGATAGCGGATGGCCAGGGCGATATCGCGCTGGCGCTGGTTTTCCTGCTCCTGAAGCCGCTGCTTGGCCTGCTCGGCCTTGGCCTTTTGCTCCTTGAGCTGGCTCACCGTCGGCTCCGGGCGCAGCACGCGGCGCGTCACGCCGCTGGAAGACAGCTGGCGCTGCTCGCGGTCCATGCACTCGGGAATGGGCCGGTCGGAAGTGATGCGGCGGCCATAGGCATCCACACAGGTATAGATGCCGCCCGCGCTCTTGCCCGGATCGGCGGCCAGCGCCGTCCCGGCCAGGCCCGCAGCCAGCCACGCGGCGGCAATCGCGCCAGCGGCGCGGCCCAGGCGGAAGATGGAAAACGCGGGTTCAGGCATCAAGCAATCGCGCAAGGCGGCAGGTTTTGGCATCAGAAAAAGGAGCGAATTCAAGGGGTTGAAATTCCGTTTTGCGCACATTCCACTAGGACTTCACGCTATGAAGACAGGAGCAAAATACGGCTTCTCCCTTGGGGCGGCTCTCAGAACAGCGGCTCAGGCCGCGCCATAGCGTTCGCGGTAGGCCGCCACGGCCTTGAAGTATGGCAGGGACTGCGGGTCCTGCTCCAGATACTGCAAAAGCTGTGCCAGGCTGGCGATGGCGCACACCTTCAGCCCCAGTTTCTCGCGCACATATTGCACGGCGCTCCAGGGGGCGTCCTGCCCGTTTTCCGTGGCTTTTTCCTGCCGGTCCAGCGCAATGGCCACCGCATGCGGCGTGGCCCCCGCGCTGCGGATGAGGGCGATGGATTCGCGCACGGCGGTGCCGGCCGACATCACGTCATCCACGATGAGCACGCGCCCCTTGAGCGGCGCGCCCACCAGCGAGCCGCCCTCGCCGTGGTCCTTGGCCTCCTTGCGGTTGTAGGCAAAAGGCTTGTTGTGCCCGGCAGCGGCCAGCGCCACGGCCACGGCGCTGCCCAGCGGAATGCCCTTGTAGGCGGGGCCGAAAATCATGTCGAATTCAATGCCGCTGGCCAAAATGGCCCGTGCGTAAAATTGCGCCAGCCGCCCCAGGCGCGCGCCATCATCAAACAGCCCGGCATTGAAAAAATAAGGCGAAAGCCGCCCGGCCTTGGTTTTGAATTCGCCAAAACGCAGCACGCCGCAATCAATGGCAAATTGCACGAATTCCTGCGCCAGCGCATTTTCTTCGCATTCAGTCTTGTTCAACAGGGCATTCATGGAGTGATTCACTTTGTTCAAACTCACCAGCCTCAATCTCAATGGCATACGCTCGGCCGCCGGCAAGGGGCTGGGCGAATGGCTGCTGGCGCAAAGGCCCGATTGTATTTGCGTGCAGGAAGTCAAGGCGCAAATGCCCGACGTGGCGGGCCGCTTTGAAACGCTGGCGGGCATGCGCGGGTATTTCCATCTGGCCAGCGTGAAAAAGGGCTATTCCGGCGTGGGCATCTATACGCGCCACGAACCCAGCGAGGTATTGGCAGGCTACGGCAGCGAGGAATTCGATGCGGAAGGCCGTTATGTGGAATTGCGGTTTGATACGCCCGCACGCAAATTCTCCATTATCAGCAGTTATTTTCCCAGCGGATCTTCCGGTGAAGAGCGGCAGGCGGCCAAATTCCGTTTTCTGGACGGTTTCCTGCCTTTTTTGAAGCGGCTCAAGAGCGGGCGCGAATTCATTTTGTGCGGCGATTTGAATATCGCGCACCAGGAAATTGACCTGAAAAACTGGAAAGGCAACCAGAAAAACAGCGGTTTTCTGCCCGAAGAGCGCGCCTGGATGAGCCGCGCGCTGGCCGAAGTGCCCTTGACGGACGTGTACCGCCGCCTGCACCCGCAGGCCACTGGCGAGGCCTACACCTGGTGGAGCAACCGGGGCCAGGCCTGGGCCAACAACGTGGGCTGGCGCATTGATTACCACCTGGCCACCGAGGCCGCCGGCCAGCTGGCCCGCCGCAGCGCCATTTACAAGGAGCAGCGCTTTTCCGACCACGCGCCGCTGACGATTGAATATGAAATGGCGCTGTGATATTCCCATGCAGGCTTGATTTTTTGGCGTGCGATATTCTGAAACAAGGCCCATTGCCATGTCCGTTTTGCATTATCAAATCATTCCCGTAACGGCTTTTGCGCAAAACTGTTCGCTGCTGTGGTGCGATGCAACGCGCGAGGCGGCCGTGATTGACCCCGGCGGCGATTTGCCGCGCATCGAGCAGGCCGCGCAGGCGCTGGGCTTGAAGCCCGGGCAAATCTGGCTCACGCACGGCCACATCGACCACGCGGGCGGCGCGGCGGAGCTGGCCGAGCGCTGGCAAATTCCCATCGTCGGCCCGCATCCGTCCGACCAGTTCTGGATCGACGCGCTGGCCGAGCAAAGCCGCCTGTTCGGCCTGCCGCCCGCGCGCGCCTTCACGCCCACGCGCTGGTTGCATGACGGCGACACCGTGCAGCTGGGCCGCTGCGAGCTGGCGGTGCGGCACTGCCCGGGGCACACGCCGGGCCACGTCATCTTTCACTCGCCCGATGCCCGGCTGGCCTTTGTGGGCGATGTGCTGTTTGCGGGCAGCGTGGGCCGCACGGACTTTCCGCAAAGCAGCCACGCGCAGCTGATGGACAGCATCACCCGCCAGCTCTGGCCCCTGGGCGATGACACCGCCTTTGTGCCCGGCCACGGCCCCGGCAGCACTTTCGGCCACGAGCGGCGGCACAACCCCTTCGTGCGGGGTACATGAAAGGCTATGAGCAGGGCAAAGATTTCGCTCCTCGTTCAATAGCAAGATGTCCTAGTGGAAATTGCGCAAGGCGGCATTTCCACCCCCTTCAATTTGCTCCTTTTATTGATGAATTCCGCCCCAAGTCATTGCCATGAATGAACCGAAAACGCCGCTTTGGCAGCAGTTGCAGGCCACGGCCGCCGCCTTGCAGGCGGTGCGGCAGGGCCAGTCGCTGACGGCCTGGCTGGCGGCGCTGCCTGCCGCGCAGCGCCCGGGCGTGCAGGCGCTGGCTTCGCAGGCGCTGCGGCAGTGGGGGCGGGCGCAGGCGCTGCGCCAGCAGCTGGCGCGCCGCGCGCCGCCGCCGCCGCTGGATGCACTGCTGTGCTGCGCGCTGGCGCTGGCCTGCTGCGAGCCGCCGCCGTATAGCGATTTCACGCTGGCCGATCAGGCCGTGGAAGCCGCCCGCCGCCAGCGCGGTTTGCGGGCGCAAGCCGGTTTTCTCAATGCCTGCCTGCGCCGCTTTGGCCGCGAGCGGGCGGCGCTGCTGGCCGCCGTGCAGGCTGACCCTGTGGCGCGCTGGAATCACCCGCTGTGGTGGGTGCAGCGCTTGCAGCGCGATCACCCGGCGCACTGGCAGGCGCTGCTGGAGCAGGCGCAAGAGATGCCGCCGATGGCGCTGCGCGTGAATCTGCGCCAGGGCAGCCGCGAGGCGTATTTGCAGCAACTGGCGCAGGCGCAGCTGGCGGCGTGCGCACTGGGGCCGGCGCATCCGGCGGGCATCGTGCTGGCGCGCCCCGCGCCGGTGCAGGCGCTGCCGGGCTTCGCGCAGGGCCGCGTTTCCGTGCAGGACGGCGCGGCGCAGCGGGCCGCGCCGCTGTTGCTCCAGGGGCTGGCCCCCGCTGGCGGCGCGCCCGCTTTGCGCGTGCTGGACGCTTGCGCTGCGCCTGGCGGCAAGACGGCGCATTTGCTGGAGCTGCGGCCCGGCGCTGAAGTGCTGGCGCTGGATGTGGACGCCGCGCGCTGCGAGCGCATTCGCGGCAATCTGGCGCGCCTGGGGCTGGCCGCCGAGGTGCGCGCCGCCGATGCCGCCCGGCCCGCGCAGTGGTGGGACGGGCGGCCGTTTGATGCCATCTTGCTGGATGCGCCGTGCAGCGCCTCGGGCATCAGCCGCCGCCACCCGGACGCGCGCTGGCTGCGGCGCGAATCCGACCTTGCCGCGCTGGCGGCCACGCAGCGCCAGTTGCTGGCGGCGCTGTGGCCGCTGCTGCGCCCGGGCGGGCGGCTGCTGTATGCCACCTGCTCGGTGTTCCGCGCCGAGGGGCAGGAGCAGGCCGATCACTTTCGCGCCGCCCACCCTGACGCGCTGGCGCTGCCCGCGCCGGGCCACTTGCTGCCCGCGCTGGCGCCCAGCGGGAACCCGGCTGAAAAATGCGGTGAAGATACGGACGCACACGAACCTTGCACGGAAGATGGCTTTTTCTATGCCCTGTTTGAAAAAAGCGCCGCCTGAATTCACGGGCCTTGCCGCCGCGCGCCGCCGCGCCTTGCTGCGCACGGGCGCGGCCCTGGCCTGCCTGTCTGCGCTGCCCGCTTGGGCGCAGGCGGATGAAGCGCAGCCGGAAACAAGCCCGGAGATGGGCGTTGAGACGGGGGCAGGAATGGAAGCGGAGACGGGGCCGGATCGCCCGCCCGCCGCGCCTGCCGCAGAAGTGGCCGGGCGGGCGGAAGCTGGCGCTTCAACCCCAGAGAGCACGGAAAACAGGCCCTCTGATGCCGGGCAATCCGAAAGCCAGGAAGCCGAAAGCGCCTTGCCCGAAAGCCCGGCGCAGCCTGCCAGCACCGCCACGCTGGCCGAGCTGCGCACCCGGCGCGAAGCCGATGGCAGCCTGCTTTTGACGGCGCGCGTGCGCTTTGCGCTGGCGCCCGCGCTGGAGCAGGCGCTGCTCAAAGGCGTGCCCCTGCACTTCATGGCCGAAGCCGTGGTGCTGCGCAGCCGCTGGTACTGGCGCGACCGCCGCCTGGCCGCGCGCCAGTGCTACTGGCGGCTGGCCTATCTGCCCCTGATGCGCCGCTGGCGCGTGCTGATCAGCAGCCAGCCGCTGGCGGGCGTGGAAGCGCCCAGATCCGAGACCACCACGGCCCGCCTGTTTGATACGCTGGATGAGGCGCTGGATGCCGTGCAGCGCGTGAGCCACTGGCGCATCATGAATGCCGCGCACTTCGAGCCGGGCCGCCGCCACACGCTGCGCTTTCACTACCTGCTGCAAGACGAGGGCCTGCCGCGCCCGCTGCAAGCGGCCGAGCGCATTGAGGTGCAGCGCGACATGGATCTGACGCCGGAGGGCGCGGCATGAACGGCAGGCCAGACGCTTCTTCGCCCGCCACGCCATTGAACACCCCCTCAGCCACGCGCTTTGCCCGGCTGTGGAACCGCGTGCAGCGCCGCGCGCTGCTGGCCGCCGCCGCCGTCATGCTGTCCGTTGGGCTGATGCTGCTGTTTCTGCTGGCGCAGGCCGCCAACAATCTGCTGCTCTATCAGAACTACTACGCGCCGCTGGTGGCCATGAATGCACTGGTAGCGCTCATGCTGGCGCTGGGCATTGGCTGGGGCGTGAGCTGGCTGTGGCGGCAGTGGCGGCGCGGGCGCTTTGGCAGCCGGCTGCTGACCAAGCTGGCGGCCATCTTCGCGCTGGTAGGCGTGCTGCCGGGGCTGCTGATTTACGTAGTGTCGTATCAGTTCGTCTCGCGCTCTATCGAATCGTGGTTTGACGTGAAGGTGGAAGGCGCGCTGGAAGCCGGGCTGAACCTGGCCCGCACCTCGCTGGACACGCAGGCGCGTGATTTTGGCAACCAGCTGCGCGCCGCCGCCACGCAACTGGCGCAAACGCCAGATGGGCTGACGGCCCTGCCGCTGGAGCGTATTCAGGAGCAGACCGGCGCGACCGACATCTCCCTGTGGGGCGGCAGCCCGCTGCGCATGGTGGGCAGCGCAGGCGGCGCGCACTTTGAAATCAACCCCGAACGCCCCGCCGCCCAGCAGCTGCGCACGGCCCGCGCGCAAGGCGTGGCCACGCAGGTGGAGGGGCTGGACGAGCCTGGCGGCAGCGCCCGCATCAAGGCACTGGTGCTGGTGAGCGCGCCTGGCGTGAGCCTGGTAGACGAGCAGCGCTTCGTGCAGGCCGTGCAGCCGCTGCCCAGCGCGCTGGTGGCCGACGCGCTGGCTGTGCAGGAAGCCAACCGCGAATATCAGGAGCGCGCGCTCGGCCAGGGGGCGCTGCGCCGCATGTACATCGGCACGCTCACGCTCAGCCTGTTTCTGGCCGTGTTCGGCGCGGTGCTGCTGGCCGTGCTGCTGGGCAAGCAGCTGGCCACGCCGCTGCTGATGCTGGCCAAGGGCATGCGCCAGGTGGCAGCGGGCGATCTCACGCCCAAGCTGGTGCTGGCGGGCAAAGACGAACTGGTGGGCCTGACCCGCTCTTTTTCAGACATGACGCAGCAGCTGGCCGACGCCCGCCGCGCTGCCGACCAGCACCGCACGCGCCTGCAAACCATTCTGGACAACCTCACCGCCGGCGTCATCGTGCTGGACGCCGCTGGCGCCGTGCAGTCGGGCAACCCCGGCGCCGACCGCATTCTCGGCCTGCCGCTGGCCGACTACTGCCTGGGCAAGCCTCTTTCCACGCTGCCCGCGCTGCAAGAGCTGGCGCAAGGCGTGCAGGCGCAGTTCGCCGAATTCGAGGCCGCCCGCGCTGAGCACAGCAGCCTCAAGCACTGGCAGCACACCTTCGAGCTGCACGCTGCCGAAGGCGACGTGGCGGATAACGCCATCACTCTGGTGGCGCGCGGCGCGCTCCTGCCCGGCGGGCTGCGGCTGCTGGTGTTTGACGACATCTCCGAAGTCGTCTCCGCCCAGCGCGCCCGCGCCTGGGGCGAAGTGGCGCGGCGGCTGGCGCACGAAATCAAAAACCCGCTCACGCCCATTCAGCTCTCGGCCGAGCGGCTGGCGCACAAGCTGGCCGGCAAGCTGCCCGAGGCCGAAAGCCAGATGCTGGACAAAGCCGTGGCCACCATCGTCGATCAGGTGCAAGCCATGAAGCGGCTGGTCAATGAATTCCGCGACTACGCCCGCCTGCCCCGTGCCGATTTGAAGCCGCTGGATCTGAACGCGCTCATCACCGACGTGCTGGCGCTTTACGAATCCGGCGAAGGCGCGCGCAGCGTGCCCGTGCGCGCCGAGCTGGACGCGGCCAGCCCCCGCATCCTGGGCGACGCGCAGCAGCTGCGCCAGGTCATCCACAACTTGCTGCAAAACGCGCAGGACGCCACGGAAGCGGCCGGGCGCAGCGCCCCCGTCATCATCCGCACCCAAACCCTGCAAGCCGAAGACGGCCTGCACCGCGTGCGCATGACCATCGCCGACAGCGGCCACGGCTTTGCCGACGCCATTCTCCAGCGCGCCTTCGAGCCTTACGTCACCACCAAGGCCAAAGGCACCGGGCTGGGGCTGGCTGTCGTCAAGAAAATCGCCGACGAACACGGCGCGCGCATCGACCTGTCCAACCGCTGCGAAAACGGCACGGCGTGCGGCGCATTGGTGTCGTTATCATTCAAAAGCGACATTTGATATCTGAGAAAACACGAATAACCATGGCAAATATTCTGGTGGTTGATGACGAGCTGGGCATCCGGGATCTCCTCTCCGAAATCCTCAATGACGAAGGCCACACCGTGCAGCTGGCCGAAAACGCCGCCAGCGCCCGCGCCGCCCGCCTGGAATCCCAGCCTGACTTGGTGCTGCTTGACATCTGGATGCCTGACACCGACGGCGTGACCCTGCTCAAAGAGTGGCGCGCCGCCGGCCTGCTCACCATGCCCGTCATCATGATGAGCGGCCATGCCACCCTGAACACTGCCAGCGAAGCCGCCCGCATCGGCGCACAGGACTTCCTGGAAAAACCCATCACCCTGCAAAAACTGCTCAAGGCCGTGCAGCAGGCCCTGCACCGTGACCCGCCCCCTGCGCCCAAGCTCGCCAGCGCCCCGCGTCCGGTCACGCCCGCGCTGACCGCCGTCACCATGCCTCTGGCAGGGCACCCGCAAGCGCCCGCTGTTCAGCCCGACCCTGCGCCCACAGGCCCTCAAAGCCGCCAGAGCTTCGATCTGGACCGCCCCCTGCGCGAGGCCCGCGATCACTTTGAAAAAACCTATTTTGAATACCATCTGGCCATGGAAAACGGCTCCATGACCCGGGTGGCCGAAAAAACCGGCCTGGAGCGCACACACCTGTACCGCAAGCTCAAGCAGCTGGGTATCGACCTTTCCCGCAACCGCAAGCACAGCCAGGCCGCCTGAAAGCCGTGCTACAATCTGCCCTCTTTATGGCCCGGTAGCTCAGTTGGTAGAGCAGAGGACTGAAAATCCTTGTGTCGGTGGTTCGATCCCGCCCCAGGCCACCAAACACAAACGCCCTGCCGGTTTTCCGGCAGGGCGTTTTCTTTTAAGCCTGTTCAAAATCCTGCGACACACAGAAAAGCGTTTCGAAAGCTCGCTTCCCAATCAAAAACAGGAGCACATATAGGAAACGGAAATACCGTTTCGCGCTGTCTCCACCAAGACATCATGCTATGAATACAGGAGTGAACAACCCATGCATTCAGCCCTGCTTCATGCCGATACGCCTGTTGCACGTCAAACCGTTGACAGGCTCTTGACGTCTTAAAGCGGCGAACCCGATCTCTTTCACCCGGCTCGCCGGAGGCAGGACAATGCAGGCCCTGCGGCCGCCTGCTTGCTTCACTCCTTCTTGACATGACCTGGACTCATCCCCTGCTGGTCGGCATAGCCTGTGCCGTGCTGCTTTTCTGGGCCGTTGGCGCCTACAACCGGCTCATGCGGCTGCGCGCCAAGGTCAAAAAGCAGTTTGCCGCGTTGGATGCGTTCATGCTGCGCGAACTGGTATGGGTGCAAGGCTGCCTGCCCGATACCATGCGCGGCGGCACAATGCCTGCGCCGCTGACACTCCAAGATGAAAGCCATGCCGCCTTGGTGCGCCTGTGGGCAGCCTGCGAGCAACTGGCTGCCGCGCTGGCTGAAACCCGCCACAACCCCTATACCCCTGAGCTGATGGAAGGACTGGCCACCGCTCATGACACTTTGGGCGCTGCCTGGCAGCGGGCGCTTGAATACCTGGCAGCAGATACACCCGGCGCTGACGCCACGCGCCTGGCCAACCGCCGCACCCACCTGCTGCACCAAAGCCTGCCCCTGCGCGAGTCTTTCAACGCCTCCGTGCTGACCTACAACCGCGCCATCGGTCAGTTTCCGGCCAGCCTGCTGGCCCGGCTATGCGGTTTCCGCCCGGCCGCCATCTTGCGTGCACTGCCGCTGTCTTCGGCATAGGCCAACCTCTTCAAAAGGCATAGCGAGATGTCTTGATGGAAGGGCGCGAACGCCGCTTTTCATGGGTCTCGAAATGCGTGCGGCATCAGCTCTGGGCTTTTGTGATGCAATCCGCCGCTTCCGGCGAACAGCCTTCCTTATTTCCCCTGATGAAACACTTGGCATCCGTTTTCCGCGCCCAGCAACAGCAAAACGCCCTGCTGTGGCGCGAACTGGTGCGGCGGCCTGGCTCCGTGGGGGCCATCTGCGCCAGCTCCCGCCGACTGGCCGCCTGCATGGCTTCGCACATTGACCCGCATCCGAACGCCCCTTCCGTCGTCGTCGAGCTGGGCGGCGGCACGGGCGCCATCACCGCCGCTTTGCGCGCCAGCGGGCTGCCCGCCAGCCGCCTGGTCGTCGTTGAGCATTCGGCCAGCCTGGCGCAACACCTGCGCCAGCGCTTTGAAGGCGTGTGCGTCATCCACGGTGACGCCGCAGACCTGCCCGGCATGTTGCGCGGCGGCGATTGGCCCGCTGACGAAGCGGGGCGGCCCCTGCCCATCGCGCAAATCGTCTCCGGCCTGCCCCTGCTGTCCATTCCTTTGCCCGCGCGCCGCCGCATTCTTGCCGCAGGCATGCAGGCGCTGCCCGCGCAGGGGCGGCTCATCCAGTTCACCTACGCCCTGCGCGCGCCTTCGCCCTGGCAGCAGGCGGGGCTGCAATTGCTGTCAAGAGAGCGCGTTGTGTTCAATCTGCCCCCCGCCCGGGTGGATGTGCTGGCGCATCCCGTGCAAGGCTCGCGCTGGAAAGCCGCTTGAGACCCGCCCGCAAACAGGCCCCCGGGCGAGCGGCCAATGAGTGGATCAGCGCCTTCAGCATGGCCCTTCGCTGACCAGATGCCCCAGAAACAGGAGCAAATTTAAGGGGCCTGAAATGCCATTCTGCGCTTTTCCCACCAAGACATATTGCTCCAAATAAAGGAGCAAAATATCTGTGCTTCCCGCTGCCTATGCGCCGCCTGCTCCTGCCCTGAATCGCCGCCTCTTGCAGCCCGCAGCCGTGCCATAGACAGGCGCAAGAAATCGCCCTCACCTTGCTTTCGCAGAAACAGCCGCTCTTCCCCCAATTCACCGCGCCCCGCAATCCGCAAAGCCAATTTGCATGGCCTCACGTTTATCCGGCGCCAGCGGAAGCGCCGATTTCCAGCCAATTATTTATGTTGTTTCCTTTGACGGGCAGGCGATTTGTTTTGAGGCGGCTTTGGATCATCCGGAATGCGCTTGAATATCTGAAGCGTAGTAATCATCCGCTCGGAGACATCTGCGTCGTCTGGCACGTTGGGATCGTACTGGGGAGCATGATTGACCAGAGTGTCTTTATCGATGGCAAACATGAGATAACCGCCCACCTTGTCAAAAAAAGTCATTCCATATCGAATGATATCCTTTCGTTCCGTCTTTGAATTTCGTGATTTCAATATGGGAGCCAGGTCTTCCATTTCATCGTCAAGAGGTGTGCTTGTCCTTACGCCCATTCCTTGCTTTATTGGCTCGAAGGGGATATAGGTGCCGTCGTTCTGGCAATCATATTTCCATCGTTCCTGCCGGCACATGGCGATTGGAAATGGAGGATAGAAGGTCAGCGTGAATTCCTCTTGTCCCTGAAAGACATCGTATCCTTCTTCTTCCATGACACCGTGATAACCAAGACGAATTTTTTGGTTCGGGAAAAATAACTCTTGCGAAAATTCCCTGGCTTCCATATTCACTTCCGGAATGCTTTGAATCAGAACATAATTTCCAGCAAGCGGTGGGGGGGAGAATTCTTCGCATTGGGCAGATGCAGCCATGATCAGGGCGCTGGCGATGGCCAGCGCCCATGAGGCTGGATGTTTCCAGCGCATCATTTACGGTGCCTCCGGCTTGGATGCGCGGAAGGAGCGGGGGTTTGCGGCTGCGCAGGCGGTTGATCTGCGGAAGCTGGCGCGGTCTTTTCATCGTCCTGCTTGACCTTGTACTCCTCGGCATTAATGGTATTGAACCAGGCCTGCAGATCGGCATGCTCCAAAGGAATACGATTTTTGTGTGAATCGTCCCTGTAATGCTTCGTGTTCAATTTATCAAGGGCGTTTTGTACCAGACCCTGTGCCAGAAATTCAGCAATTTCTCTGGAAGCGCCTTTCTTGATGTTGCCATCCTGATAATGCCTTGAAAACAAAATGGTCTGTTCTGCTGAAGAAAGCTCCTTGAATGTGCGGTGCTTTTTGATGTCTTTTACGATGTCGCCGTATTCTGCAATGGTTCTTCTCAGATGTTCATCTTTCATTTCGGCATCCAGCAGGTCTGCCTCCTCTTTGGTTACAGTCAGCGGATGCGCCAGCAGGTATTCCGCCGCTTCCGCCCGCTTGAGGTGCATATAGGGTTCCAGTTTGTCAATTAATTCCTGTGATACTTCAAAGTCTTTCAGGCGCTTTTTGTAAGCAGTTGGCTCTTGCTGCCCTAAATCCACGCCTGTGCCGATTGTCACGCCGGACTGGCTGGAACCATCCAGTATCTTGTAGCCGTCTTTCGTGGTGGCCAGGCTGCCATCATCATTTTTGTGGAAATTCAGCAAAACCGTGATGGCTCCATCTTTGCTGATGCTTTGGATGGTGGGCCACCAGGGCACATAGCCGCGCAGGGCCTGGCCGCCTTCGTAGTTGGATATTTGTTCGAAGTTGATGTTGGCGCCGTGTTTCTTGTTGATTTTCTGGGCCATTTCATCGCTCATGGTGGATTGGCTGTTCGGATTGGGGCCGACATTGTGGGTGGAAAGCCTGAGGTAATTTTTTGGCGTTTCCTTGGGTTTTTCCTTGAGCATCTTGTCATGGGCGGCGCCAGCCAGGGCCTCCTTGTCGCCTTTGAGCGTGACGATGCCTTTGCTGAAGGTGGCGCCTTCCAGTTTCTTGGTGTTTTTGCCTATCTGGTAGAGCACTTGTGACCAGTCCTGCGGGTTCAGTTGTTGCCGGAGGTTTTCGTTGTGCTTGCAGGCCTGTTGCTGGGCGGGCGTGAGGTCTGCGCCTGCGGCCTGGGGGGCTGGCGCTGTGCTGGCCGCAGGGGGTGAGCGCCATTTCAGTCAGGGAGCTGCCGCCGGATGCGGGCCTGCGGCACGGGGCTGCTGGCCGCAGGCTGCGCGGGGGCAGGCGGAGCGGCTGGCGCGTCTGCTGCGGGCGGAAGGACAGGCGCGGCAGGAAGGCGCGGTATGGCGTTGGACATGGTGCGGACTCCTTGGGAGTGGTTGAGATGGGCGGCATCGTGCGCCTTTGCATACGTAAAAACAATCTAGGGTGATTACTGGGTGATGGCCGCTCGCATGGTTGAAATAGGGGTTTTCACTGCTGTGAACCATCAGGCAGCGCCAGCGTGCTGAACAAGCGCCCCGGCGCTCCATGCCGGGCGTATCCAGGCGCACAATTCCCGCCCGTTTTTCTCTGCCTGTTTCATGCACTACCAAGACCTGCGCTCCTTCATGGCCCTGCTGGAAGCCGATGGCGATTTGCGCCGCATTGCCCAGCCGGTTTCGCCGCATCTGGAAATGACGGCGCTGTGCGACCGCGTGCTGCGCGCGGGCGGCCCGGCGCTGTTATTTGAAAAGCCAGGCAGCGTGCAGCGCGAATACGCCATGCCCGTGCTGGGCAACCTGTTTGGCACGCCGCAGCGCGTGGCGCGGGCGATGGGGCTGGCGGATGTGAGCGAAGTGCGCGCGCTGGGCGAGGCGCTGGCCGCGCTGAAGGAGCCGGAGCCGCCGCGCGGCGTGAAAGAGCTGTGGGGCAAGCGCGCGCTGATCAAAACGCTGTGGCACATGGCCCCAGCCACCGTGCGGCAGCCGCCGTGCCAGCAAGTGGTGTGGGAGGGCGATGAAGTCGATCTGGCGCGCCTGCCCGTGCAGCACTGCTGGCCGGGCGATGTGGCGCCGCTCATCACCTGGGGCCTGACCATCACGCGCGGGCCGGCCAAGGCGCGGCAGAACCTGGGCATCTACCGCCAGCAGGTCATTGGCCGCAATGAAGTCATCATGCGCTGGCTGGCGCACCGTGGCGGCGCGCTGGACTTTGCCGAGCACCGCGCGCAGCGGCCCGGCCAGCCTTTTGCGGTGGCCGTGGCCATTGGAGCCGATCCGGCCACGCTGCTGGGCGCTGTCACGCCCGTGCCGGACGCCATGTCGGAATACCAGTTCGCGGGTCTGCTGCGCGGCGCGCGCACCGAAGTGGCCCCCGCGCTGGGCGTGCCGCTGCAAGTGCCCGCGCACGCCGAAATCGTGCTGGAAGGCCACATCCAGCCCGACGCCAGCCACCCCAGCGGCTGGCGCCACGCCACCGAGGGGCCGTATGGCGACCACACCGGCTACTACAACGAAACGGCCGAATTCCCCGTGCTCACCATCGACCGCGTGACCTTGCGGCAGGGCGCCATCTACCACTCCACCTACACCGGCAAGCCGATGGACGAGCCGGCCGTGCTGGGCTTGGTGCTCAATGAGCTGTTCGTGCCCCTGCTGCAAAAGGCGTTTCCCGAAATCCTGGACTTTTACCTGCCGCCCGAAGGGTGCAGCTACCGCCTGGCCGTGGTGCGCATCCGCAAGGCTTACGCGGGCCACGCGCGGCGCGTGATGATGGGCGTGTGGAGCCACCTGCGGCAGTTTCTCTACACCAAATTCATCGTGGTCGTGGATGAAGACGTGAACGCGCGCGACTGGAAAGACGTGATCTGGGCCATCACCACCCGCATGGACCCCGCGCGCGACACCCTGCTGATGGAAAACACGCCCATCGACTACCTGGACTTTGCCTCTCCCGTGGCGGGCCTGGGCAGCAAGATGGGGCTGGACGCCACCAGCAAATGGCCCGGCGAAACGCAGCGCGAATGGGGCCGCGTGATCCGCATGGACGAAGACGTGACGCAGCGCATGAACGCGCTGGCCGACACGCTGGGGCTTTGAGCGCCCGCCGCCTTGTGTATCAAAAAGAGGAGCAAATTCAAGGGGGTCAAAAAGCCGCCTCGCGCAGTTTCTACTAGGACATCATGCTATGAATAGATGAGTTGATTCATGGCCTTTTCACTCATTCAGTGAGACTGCGCACGATTCGCCGCGCTGCAAACCTTTTGCGGGTGCGAAAAGAGCGCAACGCTGGCCGGGGGAGGCTGGAAGCGGCGGAGGCGGGCGGTAAAGTCTGCGCCCGCAGGCGGCGGGCCTGGCAAGGAGCAACGAATGGTGATTTGGGGACTGCTGTGGGGGATGTTTTTGGGGGCGCTGCTGGCGCGTGGCGGCGGCGATAGCAGAACCTTCATTCTGGGGGGGCTGATGCTGGGCGCGCTGATGGGCTGGACGTTGCAGCTTGTGGTGCGCGCGCTGGTGCGCAAGGAATGGGCGGCGCTGCATGAGCGCGATCGCCGGGTGCGGCGGGCCGCGAAGAGATCAGAAGGCGAAATGGCCGTGCCTGCCGTGCCCGCAGCGCCCGCTGCATCTTCAGCGGCGCCTGCCGTGTTTGGCGCCACGGCCATGCCGCCGGGGGCCGAGCCGCTTGCGCCAGCGGCTGCGGCGGACTGGCCCGCGCATATGCCGCCGCTGCCGCCAGCGCCGCCAGCGCCGCCGGATTTCCGGGATTCCTTCTTTGACACACCGCCCGTGCTGGCCGCGCCGCTTTCGGAACCCGTTGCGCCCGCGCCGGAATCCGCCCAGCCCGCCCCATCCGCCCGCACCCAGGCCGTTCATGCACAGCGCCCCGCCGTGGCGCAGCGCGTGCGGGCGCCGCACGGCGTTCTTCAAGAGGGCGATGGCGACGATTGGATCGCCCGCGCCGCTGGCTGGCTGCTGGGCGGCAATGCCATCGTGCGCATCGGGCTGGTGATTTTGTTCATCGGCCTGTCGTTTCTGGTGCGCTACGCGGCGCAGGCGGGGCTGCTGCCGCTGCCGCTGCGGCTGCTGGCGGTGGCGGCCACGGGGGCAGCGCTGCTGGCGGTGGGCTGGCGGCAGCGCTTGCAAAAGCCGGGGTTTGGCCTGTCGCTTCAGGGCGCGGGCGTGGCGGTGCTGTATCTGACGGTGTTTGCCGCCTTCCGGCTGGGGGTGATGGCCTCGCAGATGGGCGCTTTCGCGCTCATGGTGCTGGTGTGCGCGGGCGGCTGCGCGCTGGCGCTGGGGCAAAACGCGCGGGCGCTGGCGTTTCTGGCGTTTGCGGGCGGCTTTGCCACGCCGCTGCTGCTTTCAACAGGGCAGGGCAGCCACGTGGCGCTGTTTGGCTACTACACGCTGCTGGGGCTGGGCATTGCGGCCATTGCAGCGCGCCGCGCCTGGCGCGAGCTGAACTGGCTGGGGGCGGTATCGACTTTCGGCATTGCCACGGTTTGGGGCGTGCTGCGCTACACGCCGCCAGAGTGGGGCACGGCGCAGCCTTTTTTGCTGGCGTTCATGGCAATTTACGTGGCCGTGGCGCTGCTGTATGCCCGCCAGCGCGCCGCGCAAGAGACGCCGCCGGGCCGCGCCGTGGTGGATGCCGCGCTGGTTTTTGGCGTGCCGCTGGCCGGCTTTGCCTTGCAGGCGGGCATGGTGCGGCATCTGGAATACGGCGCGGCCTGGTCGGCGCTGGGCTTTGGCGTGGCGTATCTGGTGCTGTGGGGCTGGCTGGCCAGCATGGGTGAGGCAGCGCGCTGGCGCTGGCATTTGATGGGCACGTGCTTCATGGCGCTGGGCGTGGGCTTTGTCACGCTGGCCGCGCCGCTGGCGCTGGATGCGCGGGCCACGGGCCTGGCCTGGGCGCTGGAGGGCGCGGCGGCTTTCTGGGTGGGCGTGCGCCAGTCGCGCTGGCTCTCGCGCGCCTTCGGGCTGGCTTTGCAGGCGGTGGCGGCGCTGGCGCTGCTGTCCGGGTTGGATGGGCCGCCTGAAGGCGCATGGCCGCTGGCGCATCCGGCCTTCATGCACGTGGCCACGCTGGCGCTGGCGGCGCTGCTGTGCGCCTGGCTGCTGCGCGCGCCGCTGGATGAAGGCGAGCCGCCGCACGGCAGCCGCTGGGAGCGCGCGTGGAAAGAGCTGGAGGCGCAGCTGGGCCTGCCGCTGCTGCTTTACGGCTTTGCGCTGTGGTGCCTGGCCTGGCATCAGGAATGGAGCCGCGTGCCTGCAGCGGGCCTGCCGCCCGTGTTTTCAGACGGCGTGGTCTTGCAGCTGACGGCGCTGTCGGGCCTGCTTTCGGCCGCGCTGGCGCTGTGGGCTGCCGCGCGCTGGCGCTGGGCGGATGCCGTCTGGCCCAGCCGCCTGGCGCTGCCCGCGCTGTGGCTGGCCTTGCTGGTGCTGTGGGGCATGGACGAGCGCGCGCTGGACGGCCTAGGCCCCGTACTCTGGCCGCTGGCGCTGGCGCTGCAATGGCTGTTCATGTGGATGGGCGAAAAGCTGGCGGGCGAATTTGCGCGGCGCGATGAGCGGCCGGGGCGCGAAGGGCATGCGGGGCGCGAAGGGCATGCGGGGCGCGGGGCGGCGCCCATCCGCGTGCCTGCCTTGCGCCACCCGGCCAGCGTGTGGCTGGCGCTGCTGGTGCTGGGCGATGCCATGCGGGACGCACTGCACCGCCTGAACCCGCCCGGCGACTGGCGCGTCGCGCTTGCGCTGGCCGCCTGCGCCGCTGTGCTGTGGGCGCTGACGGCCTGGGCCAGCCGCCCGCCGCGCCAGTGGCCGCTGCGCCCGCATGCCGGAGCTTACTTGTGGACGGCTGCGCGCCCCCTGGCCGTGCTGGCCGTGCTGCAAGCGCTGTTCGTGGCCTGCACCGCAGCGGGCAACGCGCCGCCGCTGCCCTATGTGCCCCTGCTCAATCCGGTGGATGCCAGCGTGCTGGCCGCGCTGGGCAGCGTGCTGCTGTGGCGGCGCGCCGTGCTGGCCGCGCGTCCGCGCATTGAAGGCGCGCGCCAGTGGCTGACCGCGCCGCTTTTCTGGGCCGCGCTGGGCGGCAGCGCCTTCATTGCCGCCAACACGCTGTGGCTGCGCGTGGTGCACCACTGGTTTGGCGTGCGCTGGTCGTCGCAGGCGCTGGGCGGCAGCTTTGTCGTGCAGGCGGGCTACTCGCTGTGGTGGACGCTGCTGGCGCTGGCCCTGATGGTGGCCGCGCACCGCCGCCGCCAGCGCGTGCTGTGGATGAGCGGCGCGGGCCTGCTGGGCCTGGTGGTGCTCAAGCTCTTTGCGGTGGACCTGGCCAACAGCGGCGGCGGCGAGCGCATCTTTGCCTTCATCGGCGTGGGCGCGCTCATGCTCGTGGTGGGCTACCTGGCCCCGCTGCCGCCGCGCAAAGAAGACCAAGCGCCAGCCAGCCAGGCGGCGGAAGAAGGCGCAGAAGAAGGCATGGAAGAAGGCTGAAACGGCAGGCTGATTTCGCTATTTGATTCGTAGCATGAGGTCCTAGTCAAACGTGCGCAAACGCCCTTTTCTGGCTCCCTGAATTCGCTCCTCTTTTTAAAGCCATGCCCCCTGCCGCCACGCCCGCCCGCTTTGTGGAACACCGCAGCGAGCGGCTGCACTTGCTGGTGCGCGGCGCCGACCATCCGCCGCTGGCGCTGGGCGCGCACCCGGCGGCGCGCCAGGTGCAGGCGGGCCTTTACGTCACCGTGCTGGCGCGCGGCGGCCTGCGGCTGCACTGCGGCGACTGCGTGAGCGAGCCGCGCGCGCTGGGCATGCAAGTGCTGGCCGTGCGCGAGCCGCTGCCTTGGAGCGCGCAAGCCAGCGCCTGCGCCATACGCGTGGTCGGCGTGAGCATGCTGCGGCCCGACTTGCGCGCGCGGCAACTGGAAAGCTGGTTTGACAGCCTGTTCGCCCGCCACGAGCCGCTGCGCCAGGTGCAAGTGGCCGCCGACGCGCGCAGCTTGCAACTGGCTGGCGACATCCTGGACAGCGACCCGCGCCAGCCGCTGCAACTGCTGCGGCTGGAAGCGGCCGCGCAAGCCATCTTCGTGCAAGGCATTGCGGCGCTCACCGGCACGCGCGCCCCCTCGCGCCGCGAACGCCTGCTGCGCCTGGCCGCAGCGCTGCAAGCCGACCTGGCCCGCGCCTGGACGCTGGCCGACATGGCCGCCGAGGCCGGCATGAGCGCGCGCGCCCTGAGCGAAAGCTTCGGCCGCGAATTCGGCGCATCGCCCTTTGTCTGGCTGCGCCAGCAGCGCCTGCTGCAAGGGCGGCACTTGGTGCTGGACGAAGGCCTGCCTGTGGCGCTGGCCGCCGAGCGGCTGGGCTTCAGCAGCGCGGCGCACTTTTGCACGGCTTTCAGGGCGCAATTCGGCGAAACGCCGGGCCGCCTGCGCCAGCGCCTGGCGCAGCAGGCAGGGCAGGGCGCCTGAAAACGCGCCCCCAAGCCTGTTCACGGGCGCAAAAACCCCGATTTCCCTGCAAAAACAGGAGCGAATGAACTACTCCTCAGCAAGCTGCGGAGTATCAGAATAATCTCAGTTGATGGTCTGAATACAGCTTCTTGAATTACCAATTTGATTCTTCACATCTTGGCCAATCATCGCTTCGTCTCCATATCTGCCCACCATCGAAACAAAATACTTGGCTGACCAAAACTTGCCGCCCCAAAGCTGCTTTTTAACTTGCGGACACGTCCTGAATATCTCCCTGGTCAAACTCTTGACCATTCGCACCAACTTCGTGACGTTCGCTGTACGCCGCTACTGCTGCTGACTGCGCAAAAGAATGCACGCGATCCTTGTCTGTGCCGATTTCTAAAATTTCAATTCATAGCGGCGCTTAATTTCCAAACACACGTCTTTGAGTGTCTCATCTAATTCACTATCAGATACCGCCCTCCTGTACTTGGCCGGAAATATCAAGTGATACAACAGTGCCATGACGTTGTGACTCTTGTGGAGGTATTCACTCATCACAAAAACTTACGCCGCAAGTGGCGGAAAATTTTTCCTCCAGAGATCCAAATGAATCCAATTTCTCCACCTTAAATCATTTTCGAATTGAGTTGGCAGACAATATCGCTTATTAATATCGTCAAAAGATAGTGATAAATCTCCCTGCAATACATTAGCAAGATAGGCTGGTTGCATTCTGGATAAATGCAGACAAATGAATTTATCTAGTTCTATAATTGAAGCAAACCATTGCTGCTGAAAATTCAAAATTTGATTAATTTCATTTTGAATGAAATCTGCTCTATCTTGTTTGGAGAGCATCGTTTGGAAATATCTTACCAAGGCCCTATCCAGTATGCTCCGCCCAATTGAGTAGAGATTTCCAAAATCCCAATCTTTCCATTTTTCATAAGATAGTCTACATAAATGCTGAATTTTATCTTCAGTAGCATGAGCAAAGAAGTATTCCAAGCACTCTTTGATGGACGCTTCATTTTCACCCAAGTGTAAACTGTCGATATAAAGGCATATCTTCTCATTGCTGGCATTTGCCAAGAATGCGCCAAGCCCTAACTGAAGGTAAGGATACCTGGCTGCATATTGATTAAAAATGAGAAACCATTCATCGGGACAATCCTGCCAAATATCTAGTAATTGAATTTGCTCTTTATTCATTCCATCGCCAGATAGATGCCGCAGTGCAAACAGTAAAAGAAATTTTGCTAAATTGTTGGTTGTTTGTAAAGCAAAAGGTTGACGATGTTTTTCTGGCAGAAGGGCGAGCCAATACAGAAGATTATAAATCTTGGTTTCCTGATTAATCAATGTCAAGATCTCATGGCTATGATGTTCAGATATGAATGAATATGATTGATGAGGATCTAGATTCTCGTATAGCGCATTTAACAGCCACTGATTTTCTGCGATCTCTTTCCATTTTTGTTTTTTTAAATTTTCTATGAGGCAATCTATCATTTCCTTATCATTAATCGATGCGCCTGAGCGGATAGATAATCCAGCTTCCACGTGATGTAAATATTCCATTGCTAATCTTTTGCTGGAGCAAGAAAAATCTATTTTTTCTTCATGGCTGATTGCCCAGAATTCAGGAAGAATGCAGGTCAATTCGAAAGCTATCTTTTGATTTTTTTCACTGGATTGCTCATCTTGTAAAATTTTGATCAGCCATGAAACGCTTTCTAATAGCCTACTTTTCTTGTCTGAATCATCAATATAAATAACTGTATCTTGATAATTGATGCTTGATGGGTAAAGATTATTAATATATTGATGAAAAAGATACTTGTTATCCCAACTCCAGCTGGAGAAATTAAAGTGTTCATCAAAGAAAGAGAGTATTTCATCAGGAATGGTGGATTGATAATCAAAAGATTGGACTTGCCGTAGCACCTGAATGGTAGTTAATTCTTCTTGGATTTCCATAGGATATTACCTTCGTCACTGATTGATTGCTCCCACATTTCTTCAAAAATATCAGCGATAATCTGCCCGTCCTCAACCTCTTGAATAATGTGGTGGCTCTTTCCCAGGCTATTAACTGATGTTCCCAGTGACCAGGCTCTCACAGGCTCATCTTTTGCTTGTGGGAAAATAATAAAACGGTCATGAAAATTTTCAGTCGAAGCCTTGACAAAAGTCAAATTTAGCCAGCCAGCTTGAAGGATTGCCTGGTTAATTTTTGCTCTGCAAGGTGATTCCTTATTTATCTTTAGAGCTTCGTTGCTAGTTAGCGCTTTGATTGGCACATTGGCATATGGACTGAAAAATACTGTTTCAAGTAAATCTTGTACCCACAAATAGGGATCCCAAAGATAAATGCCATTTTGACTATATGCCTTAATTAATTTTCTGATGAAATCCAAGGCTTCTTGGCGCATATCCTGTTTAAATTGTCTCAGTTTTAAAGAGTCATGCAGCTCTTGTCTTTCTATTTTGAGTAGTCTATTTCTAACCCAATCTCTATGATCCTTGATATTTTTGCCAATTTGACTTTGTGATGCCCGGGTGGAAATATTAATTTTTTGTTCTGTTCCGTCAGGTAATCTGAATATTCGTTGGTCATGCTCCTGCATATATATAAAAAGATTAATGGACTCCATTATGGGTGGTATTTCTCCTCCGGCACAAATTATCTGGTTGTCTTCATCCCAAATTGCATAATACCCTCTCCCGTTAATTTGCTGAAAGGGGATGATATTTCTTCCTTTGGCTAATGGGATTTTCTGAAAATCAATCATGCTTCCATGTTGTTCCCTCCAGAAAATTCCTGATAATTTCACCTCTTCCGAGATATGTGGGCTAACTGCCAAATTCGATAACAGTTGATGACTGTTTGGGTACCTTCTTTCTATTACAAATGCTACGGCAGAGCAAGGAATTTGTAAGATTATATTGCCTAACCTGTCGGAGTGACTGCCAATGTTAATAGGCAAATATTCTTGTAGCTTTTTAGAAAGTTCATCTAAGGATTTGAGATTTTCTATCAGTGAAGCAACATGCTCTTTGCTTTCATCAAACCATTCAAAAAGATGCGATCCTCCAAAAAAGTTATTCTTGAGCAAGCCCAGAAATTCATTTTTATCTTGCCCTAAGGCTGGTGCATGAACTGCGGGAATTCCTTTTAGTCGACCGTAAACAAGGTTATTTTTGCTATCTTTGTTCGTAATCTTGGTATTTAGATCAGAAATTCTATTGAAAAAATCTTCTATGGGAATGATGCTTTTTAAAACGCCAAATTTCAGAGACTTGTCGGTTTCTAATTGAACAAGCTTTGGTGTAATTTCTTCTTCGTTTATTAAACGCAAATCTGTTTCATGGGCAATTGCTAGTGTGAAAATATTGAAAGCCGGATTCTTGCTCCTTGTGCCAATCACTTCAAAAAGTTCGACGCATCTAAAATTGCCAATGGATGGTGTTGCTAATATTTTCTTTATTGATTCAACAGTCATCTAATTTCTCCGTGTAATATATCCACAATGAGTCTCTCTTAATCGTCTTTCCCACTATTCAAATCTTAATTCCATATAGGCTGAATAGGTTGTAAATTTGATCGTTATTGCTTTTGTGCCATTCCATTGCATTTGAAAGCTCCCTGGAAATAACCCCGACTTTAGCGCACACTTTTCTGTCATTATCGATATTTTGATTGTCGCCTCGGAGGCATAAAATTATCCTATACATTTAACAAGCCTTAAGGTGCCACGCACCACGGCGCTTGCTGATGCACCAGCCCATGCTCCAGACTCCACAGGGCCGTCAGCATCAACGCCAGTCTTGCCAGCCGCATGCTTCAGGGGCCGCGTCCATTCACGCTCAAGCGCAGCAAAAACCACAGCCCCTTGCTACGCGTCATCCGTCAGCGCCTGCCCAATGACCGCGCAGGCGGCTCAGCCCACGGCTATGCGCAGCTCGCCCGTCAGGCCCAGCAGCAAGGCGTTGATCAGCATGGCGGTTTGCATGCGGCTTTCGGAATCGCTTCACGGTTTTTCAGTGGGTGCAAGAACGCGGTCTCGGGCGGTTTGTGGCACAGCAACTCCTTGATGAACAGTAAGAAAGTCATGAGGGTCTCTATCTGCGCCGTCTTCAGTTTGTGTGTGGTTTGTTTGCTCCTTGCGGCCAAGCTTGCGACAGGCTTTGAAAGCCCTGCCGCGAACCACCGCCAAACCCGCCGCCAAATGAAAATGATTCGCCGTTTTCTGCAAGCGCCGGGCCGTGCGCGTGCGCAGACTTTTCCTTTGTTGCAGCTGGATTCAATGGAGGAGAAACACCATGCACGCACCTGCCATTCAGGGCCGGTTTTTGCTTTTGTCTTGCGCGGCGGCGCTGGCCTGGCCTGCTGCGTCTGCTGCGGATGCGGCGGCGCCAGCGGGCGGGGCCGCGTCTGACAGGCATGCCACGCTGGATGCCGTCATCGTGCGCGAGCGCCCGGGCGGCGCTGAATACGACGACGGCCCCAATGGCCGCCTGCCCCGGCAGGCCGCCAGCGCCACCAAAACGCGCACGCCTTTGCTGGAGACGCCCCAGTCCGTTTCCGTGCTCACGCAGGCCGATTTGCAGGCCAGCGGCGCGGTCACGCTGGGGCAGGCGCTGGCCTACAGCCCGGGCCTGCACGCCATGCCTGGCGGCGGCAACGATTCCAGCCGCTATGACTTTTTCAGCTTGCGCGGGCAAACCTACAACGGCGCGCTGTTTCTGGATGGCATGCGCGCTTCGTTCGGCGTGGGCAATTTGAGCCTGCCGCAGTTCGATCCCTGGCTGCTGGAGCGCGTGGAGGTGCTGCGCGGCCCTGGCTCCATGCTCTACGGGCAAAGCCTGCCGGGCGGGCTGGTCAATGCCTTGTCCAAACGCCCGCAGGCGAAGGCGCACCGGCAGGCCAGCGTGACGCTGGGCAACTGGCAGCGGCGCGAGCTGCGGCTGGATGCGGGCGGCGCGGCAGGAGACGGCAGCGGGCGCTTCACCTGGCGGCTGGCCGCGCTGGAGCGGGCGCAGAACAACCAGATTGATCACGTTTCATCGCGCCGCCTGGCGCTGGCGCCTTCGCTGCGCTGGCAGATCGGGCCGCAAACGGCGCTGACGCTGCTGGCCAGCTACCAGAGAGACCCGCGCGGCGGCTACTATGGCGGCCTGCCCGCGCAAGGCGTGCTGTCACCCTTGCCGGATGGCGGTTACGTGCCGCGCCGCTTTTTTGTGGGCGATCCGGCTTTCAGCCACTTCAGCCGCACGCAAACCACGCTGGGCTACGACTTCGAGCACGCGCTGGGCGCGGGCTGGACGCTGCGGCACGCGCTGCGCCGCATCGCCTCGCAAGCGGCCGTGCAGGGGCTGGCCGCCGCCGCTCTTGTGCCGCCCGGCACGCTGGCGCGCACGGCCTTGCATGCCGGCTCGCGCACGCAGGCGCTGATGACTGACACCGCCATCGAAGGCCAGGCGCGCACCGGCCCCGTGGCGCACCGCCTGCTGCTGGGGCTGGATCACATGCAAAGCCGCCTGACGCAGCAAATGGGCTTCAGCTTTGCGGGCGTGCCGCCCATTCGCATCCGCAACCCTGTGTACGGGGGGCTGGCCGTGGCCGCGCCCGCATCGCCCGCCACGGCCCATTTATGGGCCGAAACGCTGGATCACGCCCGCCAGACGGGTTTTTATGTGCAAGACCAAATGCGCCACGGCCCTTTCGCACTCATCCTGGGCGGGCGCTACGACACGGCCCGCACCCGCAGCCAGCGCGCCAGCCAGCTCATGGGGCGGGCCGCCAGCGCCGCGATCGGCCAGCAAGACGATGCCTTCACGGGGCGCGCCGCGCTTTCGTGGCACATCACGCCGCAGTGGGTGGCCTACGCCAGCCATGCCACATCTTTTTTGCCGCAGGCGGGGCTGATGGCCGACGGCCAGGGCTACCGCCCCTTGCGCGCGCGCCAGTGGGAAGCGGGGCTGAAATACGCCTCTGAAGACGGGCGGCTGCAACTGGCCGCCGCCGCTTTCAGCATCCAGCAGAAAAACGCCCTCACGCCCGATGCCGACCCCACGCACATGTGCATGAGCGCCACCGGCCCCGGCCCGTGCATGACGCAGTCGGGCCGGCAGCGCACGCGCGGGCTGGAGCTGGAAGGGCGCGCCGCGCTGGTGCAAGCCACGCACATCCATGCCAGCCTGACCTGGCTGGCGCCCCAAATCACCGCCAGCAACGGCGCTGATCTGGGCAAGCGCCCCGTCAATATTCCGCGCGCCACGGCTGCGCTGTGGGCCGAGCGCGCCTTCACGCCCCGGCTGCGGCTGGGCCTGGGCGTGCGCCACACCGGCAGCGCCTGGGCCGATGCGGCCAACACCTTGCGCGTGCCCGGCCACACCCTGCTGGACGCCGCTGCGCACTACGCCATCAGCCCGCACCTGACGCTTTCCGTGCGCGCCGCCAACCTGGCCAACCGCCGCTTTGCCGCCTGCTCCAGCGCCAGCTACTGCAACTGGGGCCAGGCCCGCGCCATCAGCGCCGAACTCGACTATCAATGGTGAACCGCATGAACCCGAATCCGGATGCCAGCATGAACGCGCAAGCGCCTGAACAGCCCGGCTTTCCCGCGCCGGGCGTGGACGGCTTTCAGGCCGACTTTTCCCTGTGGCCCGTGCTGCTGGCGCGCCTGCCTGGGCGCCAGCCGGGGCAGCCGGGGCTGGAGCGCGCCCGCCAGTGGCTGGGCACGCTGGAAGCCGCCCTGCAACGCCAGCAGCCCTTTGCCGTGGTGTGCGACATGAACGCCTACATCAGCCACAAAGGCGAATCGCCCGAAGAAAAGAAAGCCGCCGCGCTCTGGATGAAAAGCCACCTGGCGGCCTTTCACCAGTATTGCCGGGGCAACGTTTACGTGATTGGCGACGATGCCGCCCGCGCCGCCTTGCTGGCATCAGGCCGCCAGCAGGCCGGCGCCAGCCCCGTGCGCGTTGCCGCCGCCGCCACCTTGCCCGAAGCCGTGGCGCTGGCCCGCCAGATGCTGGCGTAAGGCCTGTGGGGGTATCGGGAAAGCTTGTTTCCAGCTCTCGAATCCATAGCGTGATGTCCTAGTGGAATGGGCGCTGGCGCCGTTTTGGCACCCTATAAATCAGCTCCTGTTTTTGATGGCCTGGCAGACGAACCAGAGGGTGACAGCTTCAAAGCGGACATGCTTCGCTGGCTTGCTTGGACATCCTTCAAAGAGCCTGCCAGGCAGCGGGCAACGTTCGGCGGGGCCTTGGGTTCGCGCTTTGCCCGTTTTTCAATGAATGTGAAAAGGAAATGGCGGAAATGGCGCGCCGCATCTTCCTGCAAGCCTTGCCGCACATGCCGCACAAGGCGGGCGGATTGGATGCCCTTAATGGCCATCGCTGCGCTTGAACCGGGCTGCCCGCAAGCCGAAGCAGCCATCCAGCCCTGCGTTGGGCGGAAGCATCCGCCGTTCGCGCATTTGTTATTTGCGCCGCTCTTCCACGGCAATGCCGTGGTCGTGTAGCCAGGCGCGCACTTTTTTCTCTACTTCAGGGTCGCGCGGCCCTGTGAAGAAATAGCGCTGGAAGGTATTGCCAGCCGCGTTGACTGCGCGCGGATCCACTCCCAGCTCCAGCAGACGCGGAATATCGGCAAAGCTGCCAATCATTGCGGCATGGTGGAGTAGCGTGCGGCCATCCTTCGTGCGTGCATGTACATCGGCTTTTGCATCTAGCAGCAGTTGCACGTTGGCCTGAGTGCTCGGCCCCAAAGCCGGGAACAGGAGTGTTTCGCCCAATCGGTTTTTTACTTCGGTGGGGAATCCTCGCTCTAGTAGCGCGGCCAGCCAGCGGCTGTCAGCCAGCTTGGCGGCCAGGTGCATGGAGGTGTCACGCGCGTCGCCCAGCCAGGTGGGGTCTGCTCCCAGCTCCAGCAGGCTGTCAAAGGCGCGGCGGTTGCCTTCCACCATGGCAACGTCCAGCGGCGTCATTTTCCTGGCATTGCGGCTGTTGAGGCTCGCACCTTCGGCCAGCAGCTGGCGTGCTTGTGTCAAATCACCTTTGGCTGCCGCCTGATATAGCGCTGCATCCTTTTGGGTCGCGAATTTTTCATTGCTCATATCTGAACCTTGCTGACCGCAGGCCGAGGCAGCCATAAAGGCCAGCGTGGACAGAAGCATCCATCGTCTGCGCATCATGTTACGTAGGAAATAAAGGGAGAAAGCCATGGTAGCGGTTAAAAGAAAAGCGCCTGCGCGGGCTGCCAGGCGTCTTCTTTCTAATCAAATCTCAGAACCTGTTCAGCGTCTGGTTGTGAGAGGCGAAAAAGCGGCTCGGGAGGAGCTGCCAGGCGCAAACCACAAACGGGCTTTGTGTTTCCACGAGGATTTACAACGCAACAGGGCGCCCGAGGCCGCTTCGCATCAACGGATAAATCGTGAACGGGTTCTCAGACCTGGCCTATCAAAACCAGCCTGCAATCGTTTTGCCGATACCGGCAATGGCATTGCCCACCTTTTGCACGCCATGGCTGATGGCGCTGCCGATCTTCTGTGCGCCTTGTGTCACCTTGTCACCCAGCCATTGCGCGCCCTGAGCCAGCTTGCCACTGGCCCATTTCACACCGTTGGCGGCCTTGCCAGCGACCCATTTGATGCCATCGCCCGCCTTGTCAATCAGTACGGCAGCCTTGCGGCTTACGCCGTCAATCAATGCATTGGCACGCTCGCCCACTGATTCAACGAATGAGGCTGCTTGGCCGAACGGCTTTTCAAGGCCGAGTGCTTTGCCTGTATTGCGCAGCACGTTGCCAAAAAACGAGGCTCCTTCGCGGACCGCATCGCCCACAAAATCGCCGCCTTCTCTTACAACGCCAGCGCCTGCATCTAGAAAGCCATCGGCCACTTCACCCGTTGCCTGGATGCCTCCAGACAGCACACGCCCCTTGGCGATTTCATTTTGGAAGATGGCGCTGACGGCCTGGCTCCTCTCATTAAATATCTTGCCCGCATTGAAACCGGCTTCAAAAGCATTACTCCCTACTGATCCCAGCAGGTTGAATCCGGCTTCTCCGAAATGCTCTGCTGCAGAAAGAGGAAACGGCTTGCCTGCTGGATGATAAGGCGGGTTTTCTCGTATGGCTTCAACATAAGCCTGACTATCGCCTTTGCCTCCATGCAATTCCACGGAATTCAACACAGGGATTTTGGAAGCTCCTTTTGGGGCTGCCAGGCGCCACTCATGTCCTACGGCATCAGGTGCGACCATCAATCCTTGCTGAATTCCCGTCAGCAATTCGCCTTCTATGTTGTAGCGGCGAATCTGGCCGTTGTTGGCCAATTCCTCACGAAGGGCATTGGGAGTCTTGCTCGGATCAAGACTGCGCAAGGTGTTGTCGCTCAATCCAGCCGCATTGAAAGTCACGCCAGGCGCGCCTGTTGCCACCATGGCGGCTGATGCCAAACCTCCACCCAGAGAATGCCCCGTGAAAATTACGTTGCCTTCGCCAAAAGCGTCAATGGCGGTCCACGCCAGAAGTCTCGCCTGTTCATATTGTTTGGTTTCCAAGTTTGAGGCTTGACCAAAATTGGCTTTACTGTCCCAGCCTGGACCTTTTTCGCCAAACCAATTATCCGTGCCACGAAATGCAACGACATACTGCCCTTTGTCATTCTGATAGATGGCGGCATCAAAACCACTCTGCTCATCACGCAGCATGTTAGGCGTAAGGTTAGAAATGTAAACATTATTGTTATTGCCATCCACAAAATGATCACCTGCTGGACGCAGGCGCTGCCACCCAGCATTTCTCAACTCCCTTTCGGATTGCGTATGAGTCAGCTTCGTTTTTTCTGATTCGTACGCATCATTGGCCATCATGGATAGTTGTAAATCCAGATCTTTTTGTGGCGCTATGCCCCTGGCGCTGTCGGCAAATGTGCCGTCGCCTATCGGATAGCCCCGGCTGTGGTCCACTTTGGCGGAAGCTGCCTGGGCGGGGCTGCAAAAATGCGCTTGGGAACAGGAATGGCCAGGGCCGTATGCGCCTACTCTCATGGTTTGAACTCCGTTGAACGTGTTGGAACAGCATGCATCGTAAAAACACGCTCAGTTCTTGTCTAGCTAGGATGGTTCCTAGCTGGTAAGCACCCTAGCTAGGGTATCTACTGGATGGCTGTGCTCTGTCCCTGCATGTGCCGATCAAAAAAACCGGGAGTGCCAACCTGAACCTGCTCTTCGAGTTGGCTATTTTTCGTAGTGAACGGGATGCGATAGCAGCAATTCGAAAAGCACTCAACCCTCACCCCGTGCTAGGGCCTGTTGAGAATTACCGAGATTGAATCACAGCCGAAGCCAGATAGATCACCGCCTTGAAGCTGGCATTGGTCTTGTCACTGCACATGGCTATGCGCTTGAACTCCTTGAGCTTGCCAAAGAAGTTTTCTATGAGGTGACGCCAGCGGTACATGTGCTCATCAATGGCCAAAGGCCGGCGTCGATTGGATCTTTGCGAGATCACGATTTGCACGCCTTGTGCTTGCAATCGCTCTATCAGCCATTGAACATCAAACGCCTTGTCCGCCAGCAGCGCCTCAAACTTTTGGTTCCGGATCATCTCTTCGACTCCTTTGCTGTCATGCCGCTGGCCTGGCATCAGAGCGAACTTGAGCAGATTGCCCAGCGCATCGCACAGGGCCAGTATCTTGGTGCTCACGCCCCCACGCGAGTGCCCTATGGCCTGGCTTTGAGTCCTGCGCCCTGGCCGTGACGGTGCACTTTCACGATCGTGGCATCGACCATGGCGTATTGCATATCCGGCTGGCCGCTGACGGCATCAAAGCGTTTTTGCCAGATATCGGCCTTGACCCAGTCGCCAAAGCGTTTGAAAACGGTGTTCCATTTGCCGAATTCTTCAGGCCAATCGCGCCAAGGACTGCCTGTGCGTACGATTCACAGCACGGCCTCTACAAACAAACGGTTGTCCATACCTCTTGGCCCTGCATCGCCAGGCTTGCCCAGGCAGTGTGGGGCCATCAGTGCCAACTGCTTGTCGCTTAATGCTCTTCTTTCCATGGCGGGATTGCAGCATAAGAGGAGGATTCTCAACAGGCCCTAGCGCATATCGTGTCGCGTATCAAAAACTATACCTCCCCCTTTCCGTCTATTAAAAAAACAACGCCTTTAAACTCTACGGTCTAGATGCGGGGCTGATCGCCGCGCAAAGCGGGCTGGATGCCGCCATCCTGCTGGAAGGCAACTGCACCTTCACCTAATTCAAAGGATCGCTTACCGAGCAGTACGTTGCGCAGCAATGCATTGCTTCACAAAACAATCCCATTTTTTACTGGGCAAGCGAAAAAAGGTACGATGGAAGTGGATCTTGTGCTTCAACGTGGGCAAGGCGCCATACCGATTGAAGTGAAGGCGGAAGAGAATTTGAAGGTGAAGAACTTGCGGGTATACATCGAACAGTTCGTGTCCGAGCAGGAAGCATGGTTTTCTATGGCAGCCTATCGAGGTGGGGGGAGCATGGTGAGTGTGCCGTTGCATGCCGTAAATTTTATTTGAATGCACTTGAAAAAGTGCCGTTCGCCCATATTTCAAGGAGTGTTATAAAGCATAGGGGTGAAGATAAATTATGAACAAAAAACAATTTATACGAGAATTGGTTAATGAACTATCTGCAAATAATTTGGCAGTTTTTGCAGGAGCTGGATTATCTGTCGCTGCTGGCTTCGTAGATTGGAAAGGGTTGCTTAAAGATTTGGCTGAAGAATTAGATTTGAGTATTGATAAGGAGGAGAATGATTTAATCTCCTTAGCACAATACTACATAAACGAAAAGCAGGGTAACCGTTCTAAAATGAATCAAATTATTTTGGATGAATTCTCGCAACAAGCGGTCCTAACAGAGAATCATAAAATTTTAGCTAGATTGCCTATAGATACTTTTTGGACAACCAATTATGACTCAATGATTGAGACTGCTTTGAAGGATGCAGGGAAAGTTGTAGATATAAAACATTGTATAGAACAACTTCCCACATCTGTTCACAAAAGAGATGTTGTAGTGTATAAAATGCATGGTGATGCTTCTCTTCCGAATCAAACGGTTTTAATCAAAGATGATTATGAAAAATTTCATTTGACAAGAAATGATTTTTTTACTGCTCTGCGTGGAGATTTATTGACTAAACGTTTTTTATTCTTGGGGTTTAGTTTTTCTGATCCTAATATTGACTATATCTTGAGTCGAATTCGTTCATCATATAACGAAAATCAAAAAGAACATTTTTGTATTCTTCGTAAGGTTCAGCAATTGTCTGGAGAAGATAAAGCGAATTTTGAATACAGAGAACGTAAGCAAAAACTATTTATTAATGATTTGCAAAGGGTTGGGATTAACGTTTTATTGGTTAGCAGATATGAGGAGGTTACAGATATTTTACGTGATGTGGAAAAAGCGCAAAAACGTAAAACTGTCTTTATTTCAGGCGCAGCAGAAGATTATTCTCCTTATTCTCAGCAAGAAGTTGAGGAATTTGTTTCTTCTCTTTCCCAAGAGATTTTAAAACTAGGCTATCGTATTGTTACAGGTTTTGGATTGGGAATAGGTAGTTCAGTTATTTCAGGCTCAATAAAATATCTTACAGAACAAAATTTAAAGATAGATGAGGACTATTTGATACTTCGCCCATTTCCCCAAAATAAAGAAGGGAAAGAGTTATGGTCTGCTTGGCGTGAAGATATGATCTCTTATGCCGGCATATCCATATTTCTGTTTGGAAATAAATTGCAAGATGGAGAGATTGTTTCATCAAATGGCATGCAAGAGGAGTTTGATATTTCCAAAAGGAATGGAAACATCTTAATTCCTGTTGCTAGTACAGGCCATATGGCAAAACACCTTTGGGAGAATGATATGGGCAAAAAGTGTCTCGAAGATATTAAAACTGAAATGAAGGCATTATCTGAAGATAATATAACTTTGGACAAATTAAAATCTAATATTGTATCTATTTTAGGAAAGGTTAGATGATCATGGGTAGAAAGGTTTTTTATAGTTTTCATTATAAAAAAGATGTTTTTCGTGTCCAACAAGTAAGAAATATTGGGAAGTTAGAGGACGCTGCGCCAGTAAGTCCTAATGCTTGGGAAGAAATAAAAAGGAAGGGAGACAAAGAAATACAGAAATGGATTGATGAAAATTTAGCTGGTAAAAGCTGTCTAGTTGTTTTGATTGGAGAAGATACAGCTAACCGAAGGTGGATTAAATATGAAATTCAAAAAGCTTGGAATAGTGGAAAAGGTGTATTGGGTATCTTTGTTCACAATCTAAAAGATCTAAAAAATGGCGAGAGTAGAAAAGGAAGAAATCCATTTGATCAATTTAAATTTGCAGATAACTCTAGGTTATCTAATGTAGTCAAATGTTATGATCCTGACTTTTCGGATGCCTATAATAATATTGCAGAAAATATAGAAGGATGGATCGAAGAGGCAATTTCTATCAGGAAAAATTTGAAATTTAAGGAAATTTATTATGGGAAATAAAATTTTTATTTCATATAAATATTCTGATGATTCTGTGCAGCAATTAGGGCTGCATAAATTTTCTTTTGATACAACCGCCCGCGATTATGTTGATATTATTCAAGAGAAATTTGAGCGTGATAGAATTCATATTAATAAAGGTGAAAAAGACAATGAGAGCTTAGCTGAGTTCAAGGACGAAACTATTCGCTCAAGGCTGGCGGATAAAATCTTCGATAGCTCTGTTACCATTGTTCTTCTCTCTCCTAATATGAAGGATTCTTGGAAATCAGAGAAAGATCAATGGATACCTTGGGAAATTGCTTATTCATTAAGAAGCAAGAGGCGCTCAGATAATAGAAGTAAACGTAATGCAATTTTATTGGTAGTCTTGCCTGATGTATATGGGGAATATGATTATGTAGACTCATCTGGATTTTATTTTGACATTATTCAAAAGAACTTAAATAACCTTCACACAGCATATACCGCATATAAAATAAGAAACGGTTGTTCATGTTCATATATGTTGCGGTGCAATTGGGATCAATTTATCTCCAGTCCATATGTTTGGGTAGAAGCGGCAATAGAAATTAGAGATAAAGGGGATAAATACCATATTACTGTTCGACCTTAATGTATGCCAAAAGGTCGTCTGGGCCACACAATTTTCAGACGACCTTTCTATTTCGCAAGCACCTATTAAACTTCCTGACGCGCCAGGCAAAAGATGATTTCGTTTATGTCCGCTTCTTCAGGCTGGCTATTCGGAATTGTTGCCGTGGTCTAATCTGTTCGCAACCGAGCCCGGGCAGAGGATGGTGCGCAGATTATATGGTTTGAATTTTTATGCGAGTTTTCGAAAATCGCATGTATGACGAATAAAGGGAATGTGTTCCCTTTTTCGTTTCCTGAACACGCGGATCGGTATCCCCATCTCTCAAAAATGCAATGCTCATACTCAGTATGCAATATTTTCATGTCAATCGTCTCAAAATATAATACACCCAACTTGATTTGATAACGACCGTTTGATCTGTTTTCGGGCGGACGGCAACCCCATAAAGGACATTGATATGACCAAAATCGCCCTTGTCGTCGGCAGCCTGAGTCGCCAATCCATTAACCTCAGTATTGCCGAATACATTGCCGCTCAAGCGCCTCAGGGTGTGGAAGTGGAAAAAGTCGCTATTGCCGATTTGCCGCTTTATACGCAGGATTTGGACGCGGAAACCGTGCCCGCCTACAACAACAACAACCGCGTGCGCGCGCAGCTTAAAGCCGCCGAAGCGGTGCTGATTGTCAGCCCAGAGCACAACCGCAGCATTCCGGCCGCCATGAAAAACCTGATTGACGCGGCATTGCGCCCGTTCGGGCAAAGCGTGTGGGGCGGCAAGAAAACCGCCGTTGTTACTGCATCGCCCGGCGGCTACGGAGGTATCAACAGCGGCTTGCACCTGCGCCAGTCGCTGCAATCGTTGGGCGCGGACGTGCTGATTCCCCCTGAGGTTTTCTTGGGCAAAGCCGATGCCGCGCTGGACGAAAACGGCAAGGTGGCAGATGAACGCACCCAAGGCTTTTTAAACAAATTTGCCGCCGCGTTTTATGCGTGGGCAGGGAAATGATTTCAGGCTATCTGAAAACTCATCTTGTCGACTAAATAAGGAAAAACCATGAACATTTTATTGCTCAACGGCGGCAAACATTTTGGCCACTCCGCAGGCCGTTTGAACCAAACCTTGCACCAAACGGCCAAAGAGGTTTTAAGCGCCAACGGCCACCAGGTGAAAGAAACCGTAATAGATGAAGGCTACGATATTGAGGCTGAAATTGAAAAATTCGTCTGGATGAATGCCGTGGTTTGGCAAATGCCCGGCTGGTGGATGCACGAGCCGTGGACCGTGAAAAAATATATGGACGAGGTGTTTACCACCGGCGCGGGCACCCTGTACGCTAATGATGGTCGCAGCAGCGCCAACCCCACTGAAGGATACGGCACGGGCGGTCTTCTTCAGGGGCGGCGGCATATGCTGTCGCTGACGTGGAACGCGCCTCGCGAAGCTTTTATCCGGGAGGGCGACTTCTTCGAGGGACTCGGGGTAGATGCCCTCTATATGCACTTTCATAAAGCCAATGAGTTCTTGGGGACTACCCAATTACCCACCTTTATTTGCAATGATGTGATTAAAAATCCGCAGGTCGAACAGTATCTCGCTGACTATACTGCCCACCTCAACGAGGTCTTCGGTCGGGCGTAAGGGCTTAAATCTGCATGCCTTCATAAGCATGTCTGAGCAGACGGCATCACGTGAAAGCTGACCGCATAGAATCGGATACAGATTTCTCCATCGCATCATGTCATCACCAGGAAGGTAGTTAAGATTATGGCTGCTGAAAACAATGAACGTTATCTGCGGGGGAAAGAGGTACTTGCTCGGGTAGAGCAGAACCCTCATGGATCTATTCTTGATAGCTTAGCTTCTTTTTCGCCTGACTTAGAACGGTTTGTCGTGGAGTTTGGGTATGCGGATGTTTTTGATCGGGAAGGTTTATCCGATCAGTCCCGCCAGCTCATCACCATATCTGCTCTGGCCGCACTTGGGAATGCAGCTCCGCAGCTGGAATTCCACATTAATGGTGCCCTCAATGTGGGCTGTTCTCCTGAGCAGATTATCGAGACTTTTATCCATGTGACTATATACGCTGGTTTTCCCGCTGCATTAAATGCCGTCTCTGTTGCTCGTAAGGTTTTCACCGAACGCGGTATTGACGTGAACTTAGATACGCATAGCACCGAGCCTGACAAGCGTTTCGAGGTAGGCTCTTCGTATCTTGAGCGTGTAGATGGGGCTGGCGGGGAAGCTGTGGTTGAATCGCTTCAGGATATTGCGCCGGATTTAGGCCGCTACATTGTCGAGTACTCATTTGGCGATGTTTATTCTCGACCCGGGCTGAGCCTGTGGGAACGTGAACTGGTCTCTGTGGCTGCGTGCAGCGCTTTAGGAACGTGCGTGCCTCAGCTGCATGTTCATATCAACGGCTTCTTGAATGTAGGCGGCACTCAAGACGAACTTGTGGAACTGATGATTCAGATAGCGGTCTATGCAGGATTCCCTGCTGCTCTAAATGCTATCGCCAGTTTGCGGAAAGTATTAGCAGAGAATAATGCATAATGACGATGCGCGCGAAGTGGTGAAACCAAGGTTTTAAAAGGTAGCTCTGTTCGC
>ERZ773077.12-NODE-12-length-115469-cov-6.048998_pt1 | contig 115469 bp, 89 predicted proteins | sample MGYA00580612_ERZ773077 | MGnify/ENA primary metagenome ERZ773077 (study PRJEB29015, sample SAMEA2737971) | human oral metagenome | biome: human oral; feature: human-associated habitat; material: dental | place: China | collected 2021 ...
ACCATGTCACGACTGATCGTGTTGGTCGGTACATTCTTTTTGTACTTAGGCATATGTTTAAATCTCTTTGTATACGATGGATGATAGGAGTCTAGGACTTGACGAGCTTGGCATTCATTCGCTCGAAGATGCGTTGAGCTTGCTTTAGATGCTCTCCTTGTGGGAAATCATTTAAGTACGCATAGTAGGCATCGATGACTTCACGTAGGCGTTCCTGAAGACGCTCGGGGACGCTTAGGTCTGCTTGCTCTGCCTTAGCTCGTAGGATGAGGAAAGTGATCTCCTCTTTATGCTTGGTGTAGGGATAGTCCTTAAGGGCATTCTGAGCGGTGATAATACACGACTCATAGTTATTCCCTAGGTATAGCCCTAGGTTGAAATAGAGACGAGCTGCGAGAAACTCCTTATAGGCTAGTTTGTCTTGAAGCTCAAAGAGCATCTGCTCTACCTCCTTGGTATGCTTGCCCTCGGGGAAGAAGTCAAGATAGCTCTGTAGCTCCTTAATAGCGCCAATAGTTGCAGTCTGATCAAGACGAGCATCAGGAGAGGAGCGGAATAGGCTATAGCCAGCTTTGAAGCGTGCTTCCTCTGCCATCGATCCCTTAGGATAGCTGGTATAATAGTTTTGGAAGTAGCGGGATGCCTCAGCGTCGTCGCCTCGCTCGAAATAGGAGTCAGCCAGCAGATAGGTGCTTTGAGGCCCTTCTGTCGTACCTACGAGCTGAGGAACAATGTCTTCGAGCAAGCTGATGACACGCCCATACTTCTTCTCATTATAGCTCTTCTTCGCAAACGAATAGCGCTCACCTACGTCAGTGGACTTCTGTACTTGGTAGTACTCACCACAGGAGGAGAGCATCAATAGAGCTAAGGAGGCTGTGCAAAGTCTCTTGATCATACGTAATATCTGTAGAAGCACTAGGTGTACGTCAGGTACATAGCGCTTGGACAAAGATACGACTTTTTGCGGTAAGGTATATCTTAGGTCTAGGCTCAATTAGGAAGACTACAAACATAAATAGCCTGCCCCCAGGGAGGAAGCAGGCTATCTTAGTGAGGTCTCTGGATCTAGACGTTAGCTAGGTAGAGGAGTAGGGGAGTTTCGGTTTCTACTTCGATGCTGGAGGAGGTAGCACAGTTGAGAGTTCCATTCGACAGGTGAGGGAGGGTGTGCTTTTCTAAGGGCCAATGGACACCCCGAAGACTAATGGGGCTCTGCTGAAAATTAAAGATGGAGACTTGCTGTCCAATCAGTACCTCTATCTTGCTAGGCTCAGTAAGGAGGAGGAAGTAACCTTCGTCTGTGAGCATGACAAGCTCATTCACCAGATTCGCATAGTTAGGTAGTAAAGCTATATTCGCCAGGAAGTGATCTTCTCGACCACCACTAGCTCCCAGGAGAGTGATATCTTGACGTCCTAGCTGGCTATGTAGGTAATTGAAGGTCTTCGTTAGATCATTGGTTTCTTGATCGGGGAAGTGATGGATACGTCCCTTGAGTAGGTCTTTCAGACCAGAGGAAACAGAGTCCAGATCTCCAATCACCGCATCTGGCAGGATCGAGGTGTAGCTGCGTAGCTTATTTACCGCCCCGTCACAGCAGGTTAGGCTATAGCCTGCTGATCCTTGGCTCCAGCGCTGGAGAAGACTAAGGGGCATGGGAGCTTGAGGGAAAGCTCCATTGGCTAGGACTAGCGTCTTGGGTAGGTTATCCGGAGTATAGAGAGGGTAGTGTTTCATCGGTTATTTAGTCTTGGGAGGTTTCATGCATGAGACGAGACCATTTACGGAAGCCGAAGAACGCCGTCACGAAATTGACCGCATAGACGAAAGAGGAGAGGTAGTCACCTGCACTATAGAGGGCGATGAAGCCTGCTGCATTGGCGATGATCCAGCAGAGCCAGTGCTGTCGCCACTTCTTGGCCATCCAGATCATCCCTATGACGGAAGCAGTGGTGGTAAGAGCATCTGCCCAGGGGAGCTGCCACTCGGGGATGTAGGGCTTAAGGAGAAGAAGTAGGATATATCCCACGGCTCCTAGACTGAGGGAGAGTAGGATTCCCCCTCTAGAGATATTTGTGATCGGAAGCTCCTCCACGTCATCTCCTCGCTTACGTAGCCAAGCTATCCAACCGATGATGCTAGTGATGAGATAGTAGACATTGATAGCGAGCATCCCATAGAGCTTGCTTTGCCAGCAGATCGGTATCCAAAGCAGAGGTAGAAGGATGCCGACAGGCCAGAGCCAAATGCTTGCTCTGTACTCCAGCCAAAGCCAGAGTAGGGAGATCACTACAGTCGTTAGCTCGAGTGAATGTGAGGTGATGAAGTGGAGGAGATCCATAGGAAGAGGAGTAAGGATAGAGAACTAAAGCGTGAGTGCCGTAGCTATGAAAGCATGGATACCCGCCTGAGGATAGACGCCAATGTAGCTCTCCTCAGCACCATGTTTGTCGAAGCTGTAGCTAGCCCAGCCTCCGGAGGAGTACTTCGCGTTGAAGAGGTTGTTGACCTGCAGGCTTATATTCCAGCGTTTGGCGAAGCGGACGGGGATGTCATAGCCTAGACGGAGACTGGCTATATGGTAGCTAGGCAGGCTACGCTGCTTGCTCCCTGTGTTGTCTAGGTATTGCTGTCCGACATACTGAGAGCTCAATGTGGCCTCGAAGTTACCTTGAGTAAATGAGAGCATATTGCTTAGCGTCATCGAGGGGGAGTAGGCGATCGGGGTATCCTTGTAGACCGTAGCTACATTATCCTGTGCCTTCTCGCTCCAAGCATAGAGTGTATAGGACTTGATACGATTCTTGCTCGTCCCGAAGGCTAGGTCCCAGCGTAATGAAGGGAGAATACGCCACGAAGCATTGACTTCCATCCCCGTACGATAGCTCTTGGCTACATTCTCACTAAGGTCTCCACCGACGTCACTCTTCTTCCCATTGAGTACAAGTTGATCCTTGTAGGCCATATAGTAGAAGTTCACTCCGGCAGTGAAAGTGCTGCTGCGGAATCCGTACCCTAGTTCGTAGTCTGTGAGTCGCTCTGCTCGTGGATACTCGGCGGCGCTGACCTCAGTATAGTGCTTGCGGTTAGGCTCTCGGTGTGCTATAGCGATAGACCCATAGAGATGATGCTGGGGAGTGAATTGGTAGAAGACCCCTGCTTTAGGGTTGAAGAACGTGAAGGTCTTCTTTAGATCCATCTGTAGGGGAAGTCCTCCCTTAAAGTGATCTACCGTCCCCGTGATACGATAATCGATGAAGCGGAGCTGGAGGTCGGCGAAGAGATTTAGCCCTGATAGGAGTTCGTAGGTAGCCTTGGTAAATCCAGAGAAGTCAGTCTTGTGGGCTGTGTCTTCATAGTAACGCTCATGGGGCTCTACTTGGTAGGGGTAAGGGGTGATGGGCTCACGCTCTCCATAGTGGAGCCCGACATAATGGTTGCCAGCAAGCCCCGTGGTGAACTCAAAGCCATTAGCCTTGTACTCTGCGGAAGCGATCCCTCCGTAGAAGTCATTGTCGAGATACTTGGTGCGTAGGAGGCTGATCTTCTTGATCGTCTGTTCCTTCCCATTCTTGTCGAGGATAGGGTTCCCGTCTGCGTCTCGGAGGATGAAGTGCTTTAGTCCGTACTCCTTGAGCTTGCGTCCTGTGCGATATTCGTCCGTGAAGCCATAGCCCTGCGTATAGTGCCCTGTGAGGTTGAGCACCCAGCCAGAGGTTAGGTAGTGTGTGAGCTGAGCCTGGTAGTGGTTCTGCTCGTAGTTATCCGTATTATAGCGGTAGCGGGCGTCTGACTTAGTGCTCCCAGGGTTGATGTGACCTGCGGAGTTATAGGTGCGTCCATAGAGCGCTTCTTGCCAAGGTTCTAGCCCATTCCAGGCGATACCTGTGCGTTGCTTCCCTCCAAAGGCGAGTAGCTTGACGATCGTTCGATCACCCAGGTAACCTCCCTGCAGGAAGAAGGAGGTGCCATGCGATCCACTACGATCTACATAACCGTCTGTCGTCATCTTTCCCACACGGGCTTCGAGTGCCCAGTGCCCAGCAATTCGACCGGTGGCGGCATGCACTTCTCGGCGGAAGGTGTTGTAGGCTCCTCCTAGGAGATTGATCGAAGCTGTAGGGGTGGGGGAGAAGTGATCTGTGCGAAGATTTAGGCTAGCTCCAAAGGCTGCCGAGCCATTCGAAGACGTGCCGACACCACGCTGGAGCTGAGCATCCTGAATGCTGGAGGAGAAGTTGGGCATATTGGCCCAGAAGACGCCTTGACTCTCGGAGTCATTGAGGGGGACACCATTGGTCATCGTGTTAATCCCAGCGGCATCGACACCACGGACACGGAGATAGGTGTAGCCGATCCCGATGCCTGGTTCGCTGGTAGCTACGACGGAGGGAGTCTGCAGGAGGAGATAGGGGATGTCTAGGCCGAGGTTAGCCTTCTGGAGCTGTTTCTTCGAGATGTTTGTGAAGGTCATCGGGGTCTTTGCCGAGGCACGAGTAGCCGTGACTTCTACTTGCTCGAGCTGATGGATACGGGTCGTATCTGGTCGCTGGGCAAGGGTGGGGAGGCACGTCACTAGCGAGAGAGTCGCTGTGGCGTAGAGGTTAGTTTTTCGCTTCATCTTACATTAATACATAATAGACGTAATGCAGAGCTGAAGGGTGAGGGAGTAGATTGAGTCGATGAACAATTCCTACGCCAGCATTGCCTGGGTCAGGTATTGAGGGTATCATCTCAGCTCGCCTAGGGCGAGCACCCCTTTGTCCTTAGTCTTTTAACGCTCGCAAAGGTAGCGGATGTGTGGCATTTGAGCAAATCGCTTCGGTGGCTAGTCTAGTAAGTCTAGCCTTGGTATTCAGGGTTGTCATATAGGGATATAAGAGAAGAGGCAACCTCCGGTCTGAAGGTTGCCTCTCAAGGCTTGTGCGGCTGAAGGGACTCGAACCCCCACGCCTCGCGGCATCAGATCCTAAGTCTGACGTGGCTACCAATTACACCACAGCCGCCTTGCTCTCATCGGGGGACTTAAGGAGTCACCCTTAGCGTAATTGCAATGCAAAGGTAAGTATTCTTTCCTAAAACTGCAAATCGTCAAGAAAAAGATCTTCCTAGTTTATCTCCCTTCTGTCATTCAAGTGGATCTAGAAGGGGGCGGAGTGGGGGTGGATTTCCCTCTCTCTTAGTTCCAACTAGTAGTACTACTGTTGCCTATCGAGAGGCAACAGTATTGCCTCTTGAGGGGCACTACTGATGCCTCTTGGGGGTTACTACTGATTCTCCATAGAAGATTGGACCGCAAGATGTCGAACTTCTCCCCTAGGATTTTCTTTTCGGATAAAGAAGAGCCTCACCGACGAGAGCAGTGTCAGTGAGGCAGGGTAAATATGGGGTAATGAAGAGCTAATGAGGTATAGCTAGCTCATGAGTGGAGAGAAAGTCCAGCGCAAGGAAAGGCTAGCTCTAGGAAATCCGCTAACGGATCCCAACCTGTCGGTAGCTCGGTGTGAGGGTGGAGGTGAGACGTAGGAGTAGATCGAAGAAGACCATCTTAGCATTGACGTTTTGTGCTAGATGTCGCTGCGCTAGATCGAGCTCTTCCTGCACCTGACGCACATTCTTCCCTGTGATACAGTTGCGGAGGTAGCTGGCGATACCCTCCTCGGGCTTGGCGAGGTAGTTAATTTGGGGAAGATTCAGATTGTAGAGGTAGAACTCACGGAACATGCGTGCGAGATAGTCGATCAGTCTGGCCTGCTCGTCTCGAGTTAGTCCTGCTAGCTCATCGGCTAGCCCTCGCATTTCGGTAGGCTGGGCATTGACCGTAGCACGTAGGATACGACGAAGGTATTCGAGCTCTATCCCCAGTTCTGTCTCATCTCCTCGGAAGAGATCGAGAGCGTCTCGGTAGTTCCCTTGACACATGTGAGCGGCATAGACCGCATCCGCATCTGGTGGAGGAGAGGGGAGAGCGAGTAGGGCTCGCTCGATCTCGTCCGCCGAGAGCGGGCGTAGTCGTGTGATCTGCATACGGCTACGAAGGGTAGTGAGCACGCTCTGCTCGTCCATGGAGACCATGAAGATGAGGGTGCGCTCTGGGGGCTCTTCCACCAGCTTGAGTAGCTTGTTGCCTAGAGCTTCCTGCATCTTCTCGGGGAGCCAGATCAAGAGGATCCGATAGCCCTTCCCCGAGGTCTGATAGCTGAGGGTACGCTGGAGGCTCTCTCCCTCTCTCGTGAAGATCGAGGCTTTTTTCCCCTCGCCAGCTAGGAGACGTAGCCACTCTTCGTAGCGAGTGTATGCCCCTTGTTGGAGGAACGTGCGCCACTCGGAGAGGTGATCCTCACAGAGGTTCTTCCCTCCATTGTTGATGATCGGGAAGAGAAAGGTGAGGTCGGGATCACCTACGGCATCGAAGCGCTGACAGGAGGGGCATCTACCGCAGGCATCTGTCTCTCCTGGCTGAGAGCAGTTGAGATAGCGGGCATAGGCATAGGCCAGAGCAAGAGCCCCTTCGCCATCTCTGCCAAGGAAGAGCTGAGCGTGAGGAATGATACCTCGCTGGGCTGTGTCTATGAGCCGAGCTTTGATGGAGTCATGTCCGACGAGATCACGAAAATACATGGGAGTAGAAGGCAAAGAGATTAATGAGCAATATGGGCAAGGAAGCCTGAGATATAGTCTTTCCCTCGCTCGGTGATCATACTCTCGGGGTGAAACTGTAGTCCCCAGATCGGTAGCTCCTGATGGCGGAGAGACATTAAGACGGATCCCTCCCCAGGCTCTTCACTAAAGGAGGTCGCGAGGAGACACTCTGGGAGTGTCGAGATGTCGACTGCCCAGCTGTGGTAGCGTCCGATAAGGCTTCCTTGGGGAGCCCAGCCTACCACCGAATCCGTGCTATCTATGCGTGTGAGTCGGGATGCATGACCATGGAGTGGAGCGGGCAACTGATAGAGCTTTGCGCCGAAATGCTCTGCGATGGCTTGATGCCCTAAGCAAATACCTAAGATCGGTAGGTCTGATGCGATAGAGCTAGTTATTAACTGCTGGGTGTTGGGGTAGTCTACTGGAGTGCAGGGTCCTGGAGAGAGTATAACTCCATCATACCGATTCAGCTGGTGGAGGTCTGAAGCTTCTGTCTGAATGCGATCAAAGGTCACCCCTTCTGACTCACGAAGGAGCTGAAGGATGTTATGGACAAAGGAATCATGATGATCTAGGACAAGGAGGTGCATGAGACTACGGATACTCGGAGGCTGGAGCTGAGATTTGTTGGATTAAGCTGTCCCTACCATATTCCACGATGGGTCGGAGTGTTTCCGCTTAAGAGTAGCAAAAAGATGCTCTCCAGGGGTGGGAAGAGGTCTCTGCTGGAGTGACTATTGCGCTTCACTCGTATGGGGAGGGGCAAGATCTCGTGGAGCAAATATAGCGATTAATGGTAGGAATACGAGCGGAGGTGTCGAGCTTAAGATTTGTCTCCTCATTTGTGCTATGATGTTTACCAACTAGTAGGCACTACTGTTGCCCCTTGAGAGGCAACAGTAGTGCCACCCGAGGGGCAACAGTAGTGCCTCTTTGGAGGTAATATTGATGCCCCTCGGGTACGATCCGATGAATATGCCTTGTGGAATGCTTTGCCTAGGTGAAGTATTAGGCTCCGTGGCTGACCTTCGCGAAGCGCAGTCTTCTATCCCTAGTCTACTAGAGAAGGAGGATAGCCAATTAGGTATACTCGCTTCGTAGCACGGGTGATAGCCGTGTAGATCCAGCGAGCCATATTGCGATCTGTCGGCAGGTAGCCAGCCAGACTGAGATCAACGAACACACATTTCCATTGTCCACCTTGTGCCTTATGAGCTGTCACAGCATAGCCATACTTGACTTCGAGGGCACCCCAGAAGGGATCTTTACGTATCGCCTTTCGTCGATCAACTATGGAAGAAATGTGAGCATAGTCGGCTGTGATCTGTTCGAAGAGCTGCGCTCGCTGTGCAGGTGTTCGCTGAGCCTGCATATCATTAAGCCCTGTGAGGAGTAGCCTTACATCTAGCTCCTCCTCTCGGTCGGGTAGGTAGATCGTAGCATCGGCAAAGCTGAGGTCGTACTCTTGATAGTACCGATGGATGCGCTGTACCTCGACCATTTCTCCGTTGGCAATGAAGTCGGAGTGATCACGGCGCTTGGTGTAGTGGTAATTGTTACGAGCTACGATGAGTCGCTCACCTCGCACGAGAGGCTCATCTTCGTAGTAGAAGATGGAGGAGCGGATGGCTTTGTTGCATGCTAGAGCATTTTTATTCGATGGACAGATGACGAGACACTCTTCGTGCCCATACTTGCGGTAGGCTTGGTCAAGGGTGTCGATGAACTCCCCAGGCTCTACCGCTGTGATACCCTTCCAATCTAGAGTCTCTAAGTGAATGGGTAGAGGGGTCTCGGGGGCTTCATCCTCGTAGGTGGTTAGGAGCTCACGCAGAGCAGTAGCGTTATGTAGGATCCCTCCCTGCTTCTGTCTCACGACTTGACGGAGGGTGGCACTATAGACCTGCATACCGTAGCGAGAGGATAGAATTTCTGGGTTGAGAGCATCACTTAGTGAAGTGCCTACGGGTGGAAGCTGGGCGGTATCCCCGACGAGGATTAGCTTGCTCGTCTCTCCTGACCAGACGTAGCTCAAGAGATCATCGAGTAGGTTTCCCGATCCAAAGGGCGTTACTTGCTCTCCATCGCCTGAGATCATGGAGGCCTCGTCGACGATGAAGAGTGTCGGGGTGGTAGATCTACTTGTGGCTATCTGAAAGCTCCCTCCCTCCTCCTGCATGGCAGTCGAGGCTCTGTATATGGTGTGGTGAATGGTATGTGCTTGGAGTCCTGTAGCTGTGGAGAGTACCTTGGCCGCTCTACCTGTGGAGGCCATTAGCTCAATGCGTATCCCGGCATGTAGGGCTGCCTCTGTGATAGATCGTAGGAGGAAGGTCTTCCCTGTACCAGCATAGCCCGTGAGGAGAAAGAGGGCATAGGGTGAGGGCTCTGCGAGGTAATGCTGAAGAGTCTCTAGAGCAGTCTGCTGGTCGTCAGTAAAGTCTTCGGTGGGGAGCGTGGCTAGCTGATATGCTAGGGGAGTATACGGCATGTGATAATAATTTCTATCTTTGTCCATGTGAAGTTACTGCTTTTCGTACGCATAGGTATTAGATAGCTGGAACTTGCGAGATACGATAGAATGAACAACTAACTACATATTAGATTACGATGAAAAAAGTTATCCTCGCACTAGTCGCTGTAGCCGTGGTATTCCTGGCTTACACCACCGTGATGAGTGTGTGGTCTCCCGTGAACTTCGACAAGAAGCAGCAAAGCATTGAGGAAGGCCTACAGAAGCAACTCAAGAAGATCGCTACCCTGGAAGATGCTTACAAGAGTGTCTATGACAAGTACGCTAGCAAAGAAGAACTCATCGACTTCGTTTCTAATGGTCGTATCTTCTACATCAAGGCAGAAGGTGACTATACCAGTGCTATGCGTGAGCAGGGACTCTCAGAGGAGGATGCAGCCCGCCGTGGCTTGATCCGCCGTGATACAATCTGGGTATCAGCTAAGGATTCTCTCCTGAAGGATGGTACGGATCTCGCTAAGCTCTTTGTGATCGCTAACAACCCAGACTCTTCTATTCACGTCGTAGCAAGTACGATCGAGCAGGAGGTCGGAGACACGAAGATTGATGTGCCCGTCTTCCAGGCTTCAGCTTCCTACGAGAGCTATCTCAATCCTCTAGGCAATCCTCGCCGTGTACGTGAAAAGGTAGAGGCTGCTAATGCTAAGGCCAATGCCTTCGCTGGGCTCCGTGTCGGTTCTCTCACGGAAGTGAAGACGAACGGTAACTGGGAGTAATGATCGACCAACTCTCTTTGGAGCGGCTCTCTGTAGAGACTGCTCCCTCACAAAGCTTGTCCATCCGGTATCTATCGGGTGGACTTGCTTTTTGTGTGCGTATGCTCCCGCCAGCGGGAGAGATCGTAGCCTGTGGCTTTCTTCCTTTCTCCCTTTCATCAGAGAAGAAGGTGGAAGAAAAGTTCCTTGAGCTTTTCTATACCTATGACTTCTTGGCTTACCCTTATCATCAGATCTACTGCTATTACCACCCTGAATCGGCAGTCTTAGTGCCTACAGAGCTGGTGACTGCTGGACAGGAAGGACTTTGGCTCTTTGAAGGGTTGGATGATGTCAAGCTGCGGCCTGTGGGGGATGCCTCAGTATACTATCTCAGTACACCATTACCTGAGGAGACGAAGAGTCTTGTGACACGGACTGACTCCACCTTAGTACAACTCTTTCGTCGTACGCTCCTCGTCGTTGAGCTGATCCCGGCCTGCTTCCCAGCACTTAGCTTGCGTCTGGAGCATAGTCGTGGCTTTCTCGCAAGTGAGTTACTAGTGCTTCTTGAAGGGAATCAATTGACGCTCCTAGCACATCGTCGAGGAGAAGTCTTTAGCTATCGTCAAGTATCTCTTCGTGTCCCTTCCGATGAGAAATCATTAGGAGAGGAGGTGCTCTTCTATCTCTTCGCTCAGTGGCAACATCTAGGACTGGATGGAGCTATTGACCGAGTTGCTCTTGGGATGCCGGCACCAGACTTTGCTATGGAAGTCGTCAGAGAGGAACAGGCTTATGCTCACCTGAAGGAACTTCTTGCTCCATACGTACAGACTGTCGAAGTTTTCACCTATTCCCCTTGCTAACTTGTAGATGCTGTACTAACATCTATTTTTTCTAAATGATCCATACGCTACTATGAGAATCGTAGGAGGGCTATATAAGCGCCGTCGATTCGATGTCCCGAAGAGCTTCAATGCTCGCCCCACCACGGACTTTGCTAAGGAGAACCTCTTTAATGTCCTACAGCATTATCTAGACTTTGAGGAGACGACCGTCCTTGATCTATTTAGTGGTACGGGGAGCATTGCTGCGGAGTTGGTTTCACGAGGCTGTCGGAGTGTCATCGCTGTGGAGCAGCGACGCGAGCATGCGCTTTTCATTCGTTCTGTCGCTAAGACGCTGGGAGAGGAGAAGCGTCTGAAGGTTCTTCAAGCAGATGTCTTCCGCTATCTAGCGACTGCAGGCAAAGGTGCGCTACCGAACTTTGACTTCATATTCGCTGATCCTCCCTATAAGATCAAGGAATTGGGACAGCTCCCTCGGATGATTTTAGATGCGGGCTTGCTGAAGCCAGATGGACTTCTTGTTGTAGAGCATCCCGGGACGTATGACTTCTCCATGCTTCCAGAGTTTGTGAGTCATCGTGAGTATGGCTCCGTGAATTTCTCTTTCTTCTCTTTCCCCAGTGAGGAGACGGTAGAGTCCTTAGAAGAGCCTGCAGAGGAAAAGGAGTAGCTCGTAGCGCAGAAGAATATCTAGCTTCGACCCAACATAAGCGAATAGGGAGCAATGGTAGATGAAGAAGAACTGCTGAGTCTATTGGCTCTGCGCCGTGCAGGGATCTCATCGCACGAACTATTTGCTCTTTTCTCTCCGACATTCACCGAGCTAAACTTAGGTCTACCTTCAAGAAAGGCTGCATATCAGTCGGAGATCGCTAGCTATTGGGATGAAGCTAGAGCGGAGCTAGAGGCTTGCCAGCAGGCAGAGATTAAGGTCCTTCCATTCATCTCTCCTTCTTATCCCTCTTCCTTAGCAGATCTTCATCTGTCATGTCCCTTAGTCCTTTATTTGAGAGGGAATGTTTCTCTCTTAGATGCCCCTCATCACCTAGCGATCGTGGGAACAAGGTATCCGACGATACAAGGGTATCAGGATGCCTATCAGATAGCAAAAGAAGAAGCTCAGCGAGGTGCTGTAATCATCAGTGGGCTAGCGATAGGGTGTGATGAAGCTGCCCATCGAGGAGCATTGGATGCAGGAGGAAGGACTATCGCTGTCGTGGCGACAGGATTGGATCAAGTCTATCCCACAGTTCATCGTCCTCTACAAGAACGCTTGTTAGCTCACGGTGGCTTAGTTATCTCAGAGTATCCATTGGGGACATCACTTGAGCCTTATCGTTTAATACAGCGTAATCGTATATTGGCAGGCCTCGCTAAGGCTTTGCTTGTCGTCGAGTGTGGGCGAACAAGCGGTACGATGCATGCTGTGCAATTTGCAGAGCGATGTTATCGCCCTGTTTATGCGTTAGCCTCCCATTCGCTCCCATCGAGAGCGGGTAATGAACTCCTTTTGTCCTCTGCACGTGCACAGCTCTATCCTACATTGGGTTTAACTACTTCGGTCAATTTAGACTGCTAGAATGCAGAAATAGGTTCCTCTTGAGTTTGTTAGCCATAAGAGGTCGTTTTCTCCTTACCTTATAGGTGGTAAAATGACTCCTTCATACTCCTGATCAAGATCCTTGTAGCATCTTGATCGGGATTCTTGTATAGAGATGGTGGAATTAATCTATCGAGACGCTCGAAGGTGGGGAAAGGAGATGATATATAGATGGAAGAGTTAAGAGCTAATGATCCTATTCTTTCATTATGAACGAAACTTTATTCCATTAGTAATGCTAGCTTTGCTTCATTAGTAACGAATTTCTCATTCTGTTAGCAACGAATTTAGGCTACTATTGTGATTGAAGACGAGCTATCTAAGCGACTGCTACTTTGTGATGTCGTATTTGATGCCGAAGCCATAAGTTATTCTCTCCCTTATTCCTTTTGTTTGCCGATCTCGTGAGAGATGATTATTGGCGGTATAGGGAGCAAATAATTATTGTATCTTTGCGACTTGTTAGTAAACCATTTAAGTGGAATCAATGGGAGAAATAGTACTCAAGGGGCGCACCTTCGTTCCCTATATCGATGCCAAGACGATTAGTGCTGCAGTAAAGAAGCTCGGTGAGCGTCTGCGTGCTGATTTTGAGGGGAAAGATCCTCTTTTTGTCTGCATCATGAACGGGTCGTTTATGTTTGCCGCTGAGCTTATGTACGCTATCGACGCTGACTTCGAAGTGGCCTTTGCTCGCTATACTAGCTATGAAGGCACGGAGAGCACGGGTAAGCTGAACGAGGTGATGCCCGTGACGCAGTCTCTGAAGGATCGTGTCGTCGTCATCGTCGAAGATCTGATCGACACGGGCTTCACGATGTACAATCTTCAGCGTCATTTCTATGATCTGGGAGCTAAGGAGGTGCATATCGCTACCATGCTTACTAAGCCGGAAGCTCTGAAGTGTGACGTGAAGACAGACTATGTCGCCCTTGAGATCGAGAGTAAGTTCATCCTAGGTCATGGCTTAGACTATGATGACTACGGACGTATGTTCAAGGATATTTATCAACTCAAAGACTAATACATAGACATGCTAAATCTGATTATCTTCGGAGCCCCAGGCTCTGGGAAGGGGACACAGAGTGAAGTCCTCATCGAGAAGTATGGCTTTGACCACATCTCTACAGGCGATCTGCTACGTGCTGAGATCAAGGCTGAAAGCGAGCTAGGTAAGGCTGCTAAGAGCTATATGGATGCTGGCCAATTGGTACCCGATAGCCTCATCATCGACATGATCGAAAAGGTACTCCAGGAGCGTAAGCCTAAGAAGGGGCTGATCCTGGATGGCTTCCCTCGTACAGTGGCTCAAGCGGAGGCTCTCGATGCGCTCTATGCCAAGCATGGATCAGCAGTACATGCTGTCCTTGATCTTCAGGTACCCGAGGAAGAGCTGATCGACCGACTACTCAAGCGTGGTCAGGTCAGCGGTCGCAGTGATGATAATCTGGAGACTATTCAGAAGCGCCTAGGAGTCTATCATGCACAGACTGCTCCTATCGCGGCGCACTATGCCGCTAAGGGCGTACATCATGCTATCGAAGGAACGGGAGCTATAGCGGATATCACCGCTCGTATCGCTGACGTCCTAGAGAAGCTAGCATAAGCCTCTCTGAGACGAGCTAGTCTGCTAGCGCTTAGTCCACTGGTCTAAGTCGCTCACCACCTATAGATAAAGGAAGGCAAGACATCGTAGCTGAAGTAGCCCTTCAGGTACGTGCCTTGCCTTCGATTTATGGACACAGAAGAATTAAAAAAATGGCAGAATCAAACTTTGTCGATTACGTCAAGATCTACTGTCGCTCCGGTAAGGGCGGTCGAGGATCGACGCACTTCCGTCGTGAGAAGTATATCCCTAAGGGAGGTCCTGATGGTGGTGATGGCGGACGAGGAGGAGATATTTATATCCGTGCAAATGAAAACTACTGGACGCTTCTCCATCTGCGCTACCAGCGTCATGTCATAGCGACTAGTGGCGGAAACGGAAGCAAGAATCGATCTACTGGGCAGGACGGACAAGATCAGGTCATCGAAGTCCCCGTAGGTACGGTGGTCTATGATGCCCTTACAGGGGAGTTCATTATGGACCTAAATCGTAATGGCCAGCAAGAACTCCTGATCAAGGGAGGTCGAGGAGGGAAGGGGAATACCTTCTTTAAGACCTCGACCAACCAAGCTCCACGCTATGCTCAGCCTGGGGAACCAGCACAAGAGCGTACGGTGATCCTTCAGCTGAAGATGCTTGCTGATGTGGGACTAGTCGGCCTGCCTAATGCTGGGAAGTCTACTCTCCTTTCTGTCATTACGGCGGCTAAGCCTAAGATCGCTAATTATCCCTTCACCACGCTGGAGCCAAACCTAGGTATGGTACGCTATCGTGATGATCGCTCTTTTGTGGTAGCAGATATTCCTGGGATTATCGAAGGTGCAGCTGAGGGACGTGGTCTTGGTCTTCGCTTCCTGCGTCATATTGAGCGCAATGCTCTGCTTCTTTTTATAATCCCAGCGGATACCGAAGGTATTGCTTCGGAGTATAAACTTCTGCTTGGAGAGCTGGTGAAGTACAATAAGGAGCTAGCTGAGAAACGAAAGGTGCTTTGCGTCACTAAGTGTGATTTGATTGATGAAGAGATTCAGGGCTGGATACGTGATGAATTAGCTCATGAGTTGCCCGAAAATCTCCCAGTGGCTTTTATTTCTTCTGCAGCCCATCAGGGGTTGGTGGAGTTAAAGGATCTGCTATGGCAGGAGCTTAATCGTGAGACGAAGCACTGTGCAGAGTCGATCATTCAGCAGTCGATAGATGTATCTAGTCTAGCCTTTGAAGATGACGATGACCTCCCAGAGTTCGATGAAGACGAAGACTATGAAGAGGATTGGACAGAGGAGGACGGCGATCTTGAGTTCGATTGGGATGAAGTCGAAGTTGAGGGCTAACTAGCTGATCTATATATCTAAGCTGATATATCAAGGGTGTCTCTGGGAAGAAACCCGAGGCGCCCTTTTGCATATTCGAATATTTATACTACTTTTGTGGCGGGTAAGTCCTATACGACCAGCTCCCTTTGACTCCCCCAGGGCTTGATCGCAGCAAGGGTATTAGGTCGTAGCGGTGCGATATAGGGTGCTTACCCACCTGCCTCTTTAGCTCAGCTGGCCAGAGCACGTGATTTGTAATCTCGGGGTCGTTGGTTCGAATCCGACAAGAGGCTCAAAAGAGAAAGAAGTGCTTGTGAAATCATTCACAAGCACTTCTTCTTTTAGTCTAGAGAGGATAAGTTTATTCAGAATACTCTGTAGTCTCCTTGGAATTAAGCTATAACTATGAGCATAGTAAGCTATAGCTTCATTCAAGTAAAGGTTGTACTTTATCTCTAGGAATAGACTGAGGGGGTACCCTCATAGAGTAACTAAGGCGCTTGAGACTAACTCAAGCGCCTTCGCTATTCATATAAGATAGGGTAGAATCCCTAGTCGATCTCCTTGGTCAGATAGATGTAAACGGGGAAATGGTCGCTATAGCCTCCTTGGAAACGACCAGCAGAGAAGGTGCGGAAGGGATAGCCCTTATAGTTCCCAGTCTTCTGAATTAAGAAATCAGCATCGAAGATATGGCCATAGAACCCACTTTTCTTGTCTTGCATCAGATGCAGTGAGCTTGAGGGAGCTGTCAATAGATTACTTGATACAAGGATGTTGTCGAAGAGATTCCAAACGTCACGATAGGCTAACGTACCACGACCAGAAGTATAGAGGGCTGCCATGGGATTGTACAGATCGGAGGGTAGTAGATTCTCAGGCTTGGTCTTGCTATTCAATCCTTCGATGACGCTAGGAGAGGTAGGGTCATCATTGAAGTCACCCATCAGGATTACCTTGTGATTAGGGTCAGCTGAGAGGAGAGAGTCTGTGACGGACCGCATCACTTGTGCAGCCTGAAGACGACGCTTTAGTGATACCTGCTCCCCTCCGACACGAGAAGGCCAGTGTGCTACTAAAACAGACAGAGGCTCTCCAAGGAGCTTACCATTGACCTCGAGGACATCACGTGTCTTGATATACTCTTCTCCCTTGAGCTTGACTGGATGAGGAGTGGCTCCGGTGAATTCATAGTAGCTAGGCCGGTAGAAGAATGCACAGTCGATGCCACGCTTATCAGGAGAATCAAAGTGAACGATCTGATAGCCGGAGTTTGCTAGTTCTGGTTCCTTCAGAAGATCTTCGAGGACACCACGATTCTCTATTTCGCAGATGCCGAGTAGATCCGGACCACGCTTAGATCCTATTTGGCTGATAGCATAGGCCATGTTGTGTAGCTTCTGCCTGTACTTTTCAGGTGTCCACTGGTTCTTACCATCGGGGAGGAAGTCTGCATCGTTATTGGGACCATCGATGGTGTCGAAGAGGTTCTCTAGGTTATAGAAGGCTACTGTGAGACGTACCTGTTTCTTGGATTGAGCACTCAGCTGTGAGGCTATCAGAAGGAGCGAGAGGAGAAGGGGGAAAGTCTTTCTTAACATATCCGTTTGTAGTACTTGAGAAGATCGTCTACTCAAATTGTTTAACTTAGTAGTGCAAAAGTAACAAAACTTGCTCGCTGTAGCGCTCCTGCCTAGCCTTCTCTTCTATCTCTTCCATGAGTGAGAAGTCTAGGACTTTTGTTTCCAAGGAGCCTAAGATTGAATGTCTTAGCGATGCAGGTGGCTTAACAGTCAAAATGCGTTCGCATGAATAAACTAATTACAGTACTAGCATGTGTGCTAACCTGCTCTCCTGTGGCACTGGCACAAGCTACGAACGAGGCACTTGTCGTCGATAGTCGCAGTGGCAAGCCTGTGACACAAGTCCAAGTGAGTATCTATGGGCCAGTGTCGAAGAAGATTCTCTTGGGGCAAGATGCTCGGTATATTCTCTCGGCATTGCCTAAAGGAACCTATACACTGACCTTTTCAGCACATGGGTATGAGACGAAGCAGATTGAGGTCGTGAAGAGAGAAGAAGGCTCTATCGCTATCCCGACACTTCAGCTCGTCGCCCTACGTGATGGGTTAGCTAGTCGCTATGATGATCTCATCGTTTCTGATGAGGGTGATTCAGAGTCTACAGGAGTGCAGGATCGTGTCACGCTCTTAACTTCCTCTCGTGATCCCTTCCTTAGTGCTTCGAGCTATGTCTTTAGCACGGCACGTTTCCGTAATCGTGGCTATGACTCACCCTACGGAGAGCAGATGTTGAATGGTATTGGGATGAATGATCTGAATTCAGGTTACTCGGCATGGGCTCTCTGGGGAGGACTCAATGATGTGACTCGCCTGCAGCAGACTTCGCAGACTTTTGAGCCTATCTCTTCGGGCTTTGGGAGTGTCGGTATAACGAATAATGTCACGACACGTCCTTCGCTCTATGGAGCTCAGCATCGCTTAACCTACTCGAATAGCAATCGTACCTATAGTAATCGCTTTGCCTATACCTATACCTCTGGGGAGCGTAAGGATGGCTGGTCGTTTGCCGCTAGTGTCATGCGTCGCATCGGGAGTGGTCAGTACTCCTATGTCCGAGGTCAGCATTACGACGCGTGGAGTTATTTCTTGGGTATCGAGAAGAAGTTCGATCCGATGAATAGCATATCCCTTATCGCCTTGGGAGCTCCTACTCGACGTGGGGTAGCTAGTGCTTCTACACAAGAAGTGTATGATCTCGTCGGCTCCAACTTCTATAATCCCAACATCGGACGGCAAGGTGGAAAATGGCGTAATGCACGAGAGCGTAAAAACCATGAGCCTATCATTCAGCTCTCACATTACTATAATAATGTGGCGAAGCAGCTCTACATTAATACTACCTTCAGCTACCGATTCGGGCAGAATACCTATTCTGCGCTCAACTGGTATAATGCACCAGACCCTCGAGCTGACTACTACCGCTATCTTCCATCCTACTTCACTCGCATGGCGGATCCCAATGGTCAAGACCAAGCTTCGGCCGATCGCTATACAGAGCTATGGAAGACCGAGCCTAATGTACGATACATCAACTGGGATCGTCTTTATGAGGCGAACCGAGGAAATCTGACCACCGTACGTGATGCCTCTGGTCGTGTGCTAGCAGAGGGTCGCAAGGCTCTCTACATGATAGAAGATCGTCATACTGATCACCGTGAGTTCGCCTGGGCTACTTCTGGAAGTTGGATTCCCAAAAACTGGCTAGAGTTAACGGGAGGAGTAAACTTTCGACATAATCTGACGAAGAATTATGCTACTGTGGGAGATCTCCTAGGAGCTGACTTCGTCCATGATATTGACAAGTTCGCAGAGCGTGACTTTGGCGGTGATTCAAGAAAAAGTCAAGTAGACCTGCGCCATCCAGATAGGATCGTACAAAAGGGGGATCGCTTCAGCTATGACTATGATTCTCGTACAACTCGCTATCAGACTTGGCTCAATGCGATCTATCACTTCCGTAAGCTTGATGCTTATTCCGGGCTAGCTTATACGCACACAGCCATCCAGCGTGATGGGAAGCAGCAGCGAGGATTGTTCCCTGAGAACTCCTTTGGATTGTCCGATTATATCAAATTCAATGATATAGCTGCGAAGGCAGGCTTGACTTACAAGCTTAACGGACATCATTATCTCCAGGCAAACATAGCTTATGTAGAGCAGGCCCCTACGTTCCAGAATATCTTCATCTCTCCTCGTACGCGTAATAGCTATGTCGATGATCCGAAGAGCGAGAAGATTCTCTCGGCTGAAGCCTCTTACTTAGTACGTCTACCTTGGCTTCGTGGTCGTATCACGGCTTTCTATAGTCATGTGTCAGACAAGATGAGAGCTATGAACTTCTATGATGATAGCCGTGCTTCCTTCTCCAACTATATGATTACCGGTATTGCTACTCGTCATCTCGGTCTAGAAGCAGGTGTCGAGGCCAAGCTAAGTCCTACATTGACTGCCAACGCAGCTCTTGCTCTAGGGCAATACCAATACGCCAATAATCCCACCTATGTGCAGAGTATTGATAACTCCAACGAGGTGATCGATAAGGATCAGATCTACTGGAAGGGGTTGAACCTTAGTGGGACACCACAGACCGCTGCGACGGTAGGTTTGACCTACTACTCGCCATGGTATGCGAATTTTGGAGTAAACGCTAACTATTTCGGGAGAAACTACGTATCTATGTCTCCCGTACCTCGTACGGATCGTGGGCGCTCCTCGCTAGACTATAGCTATATTCTGCCAGAGAGACTACAGGATGGCTTCACGGTCGATGTCTTTGCTAGCTACTCTTGGCGTCTGTCCTATGGCACCTTCCTTCGCTTCAACCTCTCGGTAAGTAACCTGCTCAATAATCGTCGCCTGCCTAATGGTGGCTATGAGCAACTACGTATACGTACTCTCCGAGGAAGTGATGGTACGCAGCAGCTTTATCGTCCTTTCGATACAAAGCTCTCTTATGTCTATGGGACGACCTTCTTCTTTAATACCACACTTCAGTTCTAATTCCGCAGATAGCTATGTCACATCATCTTCTATACACTGCTTCTCTAGCTGTACTCCTTGGGGGGAGTGCCGTGAGTTGTGTCTCCTATAATCAGGTCGATGATCCTCGCTTTGATGCGGTGCAGACTCAGCGTGATCGTCTCCCTCTCCCGACCCACACGATTAGCCAACTCAAGGCGCTCTACCAGTCAGGTGGGGTAGTCGTTGATAAGCCTATTGTCGTCTCGGGTATCATCGTCTCGGATGATAGCGAAGGCAACCTATATAAGTCTGCCTACATCACTGATGAGACAGGAGGAATGGAGCTCAAGTTTGGGATGGGTAATCTCTCTAGTCTCTATCCTCAGGGTACACGTGTTCGCCTTTTCTGTCAAGGGCTAAAGCTTGGTAGCTATGGCAAGCAGATCAATATCGGTTGGCCTACGAAGGAGGAGCGCTATGAGACGGGATTTGTCCCCGAGCTTCTTGTACCTCAGCACCTTTTTAGGGAAGGCCGAGGAGAAGCTAAACCTATCCGACTTACTATCGCTACTATCAATAAGAAGTATGCAGGGATGCTCATTCAGCTAGACAATGTCCAGTTCGCTACATCTGAGCTAGGGCAGACCTATGCTGACCCTATTGGCAAGGAGACCAATAGAAATGTCAATCGTACGATCATCGATAAGTCAGGAGGACGACTCATCCTGCGTACGAGTAGCTACGCTAAGTTTGCTGGCGTAAAGCTACCTAAGGGATCAGGTACGATTACTGCTCTCCTGAACTACTTCCAGGACGAAGCCCAGCTCACTCTCCTTCGTCAGGAGGATGTGCAGTTCACTTCTCCTCGCTTCTAAGCCTCATAAGACAAATACATCACGACAAATAATCCTGACTGATGAAAACGAATAAGTTCACACGCTGGACACTCCTCACAGCCTCCTGTCTTACGCTGACCCTAGCACTTGGTGCTTGTAAGGATAATGATGATGCTTATGATCGTCCTGCAGTCTCTGTCATGCAGATAGACAAGACGGCGGATGGTACGACGATCATCGGTAGTGCAGAAGGTACTGCTAAGCTACGCATCTCCTCCAATCGCCCTTGGACAGCTACGACGGCTCTTGACTGGCTTAGTATTACTCCCGAGTCGGGTAGTGCTGGAGATCACGAGGTCACCATACGTGTGCTGAAGAATAGCACGGGGGCGACTCGCCAAGGACAGTTTGCCTTCCGAGCAGGAGGACAGACGATCTTCTATACCATACAGCAGCAGTCCGACGGAAGCTCTATCATTACCCCAGGAGATAAACCCTCCCAACCTGAGAACCCCAATCAGCCCTCCCCAGGAGATATTACGGTCGATGGGACGGATCTGAAGAACTTCATCGCCAAGTACGATACGGGTACCTCCGTGACTATCACAGCGGATGAGGTCTTCAAGGCCGTGGTTATCACGGATGCTGTGGGGAATAACTTTGTAAGTAATAAGAATCTCGTCGTGCAGGCTGGCGATTCGGGGATTGGTATCCGCCTACCTCAGGTGGTGAATACAGCGTGGACATCTGGGACGGTGCTTTCTATCAATGCGAAGGGCGGTAAGGTCGAGCGCTACAATGATGGTTCGCTCCAGCTTAACTTCGCTACTACTACAGCGATCATGCCTACGGGCGAGCGCTCGACGATCGTGCCTAAGCAGGTCACGCTCGCTGATGTCTTCGCTGGGAAGTATGACAATGTCCTCGTTGCTGTCGATGGCGTCCAGTTCGATAAGCCTTATGCTAAGCTCAATAATCAGACCGGAGCTAAGCCTCAGAATGACTTCCTTAAGATGACAGACTGTGTGACTGCTCTTCCTGCGGGAGTGGATGCTTTGGCTGTAGCGATCTCTGGCTATAGCAAGTTTAAGGATGAGCCTGCTTCAGATAAGAATGGGCGTGTCATCGGGATCATCCAGCGTAGTACGAACAAGGATAAAACAGTCAAGCATTACAATCTCTGGCCTCGTACGGTTGCAGATCTAGCGGGCTTGACGGGTGCTCGTTGTACGGGCTCTCCTACGCCAGCGCCTGCCCCCAATCCCGTACCCACCCCTACGCCTAACCCTGTACCCACCCCAGTCCCTACACCTGCACCAGCAGGAGCAGACCTCTTCATCTCTGCTTATCTGGAGGGAATAGGTCTGGACAAGTACTTGGCGATCTACAATCCTACGGGAGCAGAGGTCGATCTATCTGCTTATTCGATCGAGCTAAGTGTATTCGCCAAGGATAATAACTCAGGGAAGGCAGTAGAGCGTCGCACCTATACGCTCACGGGGAAGCTTGCTGCCGGAGCTACCGTGATCTTCCGTAGAGACGGTGCTACGGTGAATCAGGGGTATTCCGATGAGAGTATCAGTAAGGTGATCGACTTTAATGGGAATGATCCGATAGCGCTGAAGAAGAACGGCGCAGTCATTGACGTCCTCGGTAGCTTCCCTGATATTTGGCTAGCTGTGGATGGTAAGAATGGCGCAGGGAAGGATGTCCTCCTTCACCGCAAGGCTTCGGTCACGGCACCTTCTGCTACCTATGACGCTGGGCAGTGGGAGAGCGTGACGACCATCACGAAGGAGAGTAAGATCGCCGACCTCTTGACGCAGTACTTCGCTAAGCGCTAAGCTGTATGGATAAGTCTAGTAAAATGATCAAGGGCTTCTTCTCCTGCATCCTCTTGGCTGGGGCTCTCTTCTCCTGTACGACGGAGAAGGGGGATCGCCCCGTTCGTCCCTCTGACCAAGTTCGTCTAAGTCTGCCTGGCTCCTCCTCGGAGCGCATCAAGGCTGTTCCCGCTGGCGAAACGAACTTTTTCGTACGTCTGCATGCTCGCTCTGCCTGGAAGCTAACCGTTCTCCCCGAAGGCACCTCCTGGATCTCACTAGAGAGAAGTCATGGCGAGGCTACGGAGAACGTACGCATTGCGGTCACGGTCAAGGAAAACCTAGGGGCTTCTCGCTCTGCCAAGCTGGTCGTGACCTCCGAAGGAGTCTCAGATACGCTGACGATCGCTCAATCAGGGACAGGCTCTCCTCAGCCCAATCCAGGCCCACAGCCCTCACAGGATCCGACGGGCGAGTACATCCTGGGAGATGTGAATCTGCTCGAAGCTCCTGCTCTGGCTGGGGGCGCTCATAACTACTTCATCACGCATCGGGCGAACGGTGTCGTGAACTATTCGCTGGAGTATGATACGCAGAAGCGTCACCCTCGCTTCGTCTGCTTCTCTTTCGATGATGTCACGTCTCAGAAGAAGGTCAAGCGAAGTGATGCTTGGGCGTGGGATCCACAGATCCCTGCGAAGTTCTCCACCGAGAACCTCTTCCGTGGAAGTGGTTATGACCGTGGGCACATGGTCGCCTCCGAAGACCGTGTCTTCAGCCTCGAAGCGAATCAGCAGACCTTCTACTATTCGAATATGAGTCCTCAGCTGGGGGTACTTAATCAGATGTTCTGGCAGCAGCTGGAGGCTCTTGTGCAGTCGTGGGGGCGTAATGCTTCTCTGCGTGACGTGATCTACGTGGCCAAAGGCGGGACGATCCGCGATCACGAAGTCGAGTCGGTCAAGATGCGTAACATGGTCGTCGTACCTAAGCACTACTGGATGGCTCTGGTGGTGAAGAAGGGGTCGACTTACCACGGCTTGGCCTTCTACGTCGAGCATCGGGAGTATGCAGCCAGCACGCGCCCCAGTGCGGTGGCGCTGTCCATTGACGAGCTGGAGGGCAAGACGGGTCTTGATCTTTTCCATAACTTCCCTGATGACCTCGAAGCAAAGTTTGAAGCCGAGACGCCCACTTCGCCTGCTTTCCTTTCTACTTGGCCTGGGCTCTAGGCGACTTCGCTAAGCGGATGTGCACGTCATGATGTGCACCTTATAGCACGACCCTAGCCGGTAGTTAGCTACAGCTCCTCACCTTCGCACCTCTTCAGGACGAGGGTGAGGAGCTTACTTTATGCGCTTGAAGAGAAGACGCTCTCGGGAGTGCGTGAAGACGCTGTGCGCAGGGCGAAAAATTTCTATGCGCATGGAGAGAAATTTCTGTGTGCACGAAAATTTATTTCCGTGCGCACAAAAAAATATTTTCGTGCGCACAGAAATTTCTTGGCTTCCGCAGGGAGATTTCCTTGCGTCAGCATGCGCTCTCGTCTACGGCTAGGTAAGGCCTTGGCGGAGAAGCCCTGCGTCTCCCTTGTAGCCGAAGGGAGAGGCGAATATACGGGCTCGTGTTGGGAGGGTTGGCTGGAGGCGAGTGAGGCCGGCATAGCATGCGGGCAAATGCCAGCGACCATCCCCACCAGCCCGAATCGAGTGGCTCCGTGGGCTATCTGCCTTGGAAGCTGTATCTTTGTGTACCCATATTTACTAGATGATACGCTTCAGATAGAGCATGCTTAAGTTCGATATCCAACAAACTTGCTCGCAGTCTTCTGCGCGAGCTGGTCGTATTCAGACGGATCATGGTGAGATCCTAACTCCTATATTCATGCCGGTGGGCACAGTCGGCTCCGTCAAAGCCGTCCACATGCCCGAGCTTCGTGATGACATCCGCGCACAGATCATCCTGGGGAACACTTACCATCTCTATCTACGTCCAGGGCTCGATACGCTATATAAGGCAGGAGGACTGCACAAGTTCAATAGCTGGGATGGCTCCATCCTGACGGACAGTGGCGGATATCAAGTCTTTAGCTTGGCGCATCGCCGTAAGATTACTGAGGAAGGCGTCACCTTCCGCTCACATATCGACGGATCGAAGCACCTCTTTACGCCCGAGCGGGTGATGGACATCGAGCGAATCATCGGGGCGGACATCATCATGGCTTTCGATGAGTGCTGTCCAGGAGACGCCGACTTTCACTATGCGAAGAAGTCCCTAGCGCTGACCGAGGGTTGGCTGCGCCGGTGCGTCCAGCGTGTCGCCGAGACAGAGCCACACTACGACTATCATCAGAGTCTCTTCCCGATCGTGCAGGGCTGTGTCTATCCCGAGCTACGCACCCGAGCAGCCGAGTTCGTCGCTTCTCTAGGTGCCGAGGGGAATGCCATCGGGGGCCTTGCTGTCGGAGAGCCCACGGAGAAGATGTACGAGATGGTGGAGCTGACGAATAGTATCCTGCCCAAGGATAAGCCCCGCTACCTGATGGGCGTCGGTACACCGATCAACCTGCTGGAGAATATCGCCCGAGGGGTCGATATGTTTGACTGCATCATGCCTACACGTAATGGTCGCAATGGACAGCTCTTCACGAGCTACGGGACGATCAATATCCGCAATGCGAAGTGGGCGCAGGAGTTCAGCCCCATAGATCCCGAGGGTACCTCCTTCGTAGATCAGCAGTACACGCTGGCTTACCTTCATCACCTGATCAAGGCCGATGAGATCCTAGGGCTTCAGATCGCTTCGATTCACAATCTCGCCTTCTACCTCCACCTCGTGCGTGAAGCTCGTGAGCACATCCTTGCGGGGGACTTCCTCCCTTGGAAGGAGAAGATGGTTCGTCAGATGAATAATCGCCTCTAGCTAGCCCTTTTATCCCAACAGTTGATGCTACCAGAGCACGAAGTATCTCCTATCTCCGTCGAGGAGGGAGAGGAGCCCCTAGAAGCAGGAGGTCAGGGAGAGGGCCTTGACACTTCTTCGCCTGTGGCCAAGAAGCCTTATCGCCCTTGGCTGGGGAGGGTTGATCGGTATATCATACGTACCTTTCTGACGACCTTCCTTTTTGCGATCGGTCTGCTCCTGGCTATTGCCGTAGTCTTCGATCTCAATGATAAGGTGACGGACTTCCTTAAGCCCGAGGTGACACTCTATCAGGTGATCTTCCACTACTACATCAACTTCATCGCCTACTATGCGAATCTCTTCAGCCCTCTCTTCGTCTTTATCTCGGTAATCTTCTTTACCTCCAATCTCGCTGCCAATACGGAGATCATCGCCATGCTGGCAAGTGGAATGAGCTTCCGCCGTCTTCTCCGTCCCTACATGGTCTCTGCTCTCATCATCGCCCTGGCGACGTATGTGCTGAATGGCTTCGTGATCCCCGTGGGCAACCGAGTGCGTCTGGACTTTGAGAACCGCTATATCAAGAGCCGAGAGATCGCTTCGGCTTCGAACATCCAGATAGCTATCGCCAAGGATACCTATCTCTATGTCCAGGACTATGACAATGTGACCAAGCGAGCCACAGGGCTGGCCGTGGATCAGTTCAAAGGACGGCAACTCGTCTCCCGACTGACGGCTTATGAAGCCGTCTATGATACGCTGGATCAGTGGAAGATGACGGACTTCCATATCCGTACCTTCAAGGGGCTTCGGGCGACTGATACCGTTGGCTACGGGCTGGATACGAATCTACGTATACGCCCTTCGGACTTCCTCGTCAATGAGAAGGAGGTAGCAAAGATGCGCAATGACCAGCTTGATCGCTACATCGAGCGTCAGAAGGAACGAGGAGCTAGCAATACTCGCCTCTTCCAGATCGAGCTACATACTCGCTATGCTGCGATCTTTTCTGCCTTTATATTGACCTTTATAGGAGCAGTCCTCTCGGCTAAGAAGATGAAGAATGGCTTGGGCGTAAACCTCGTTATTGGCTTTGGCCTCTGCTTGGCATATATTCTGTCTTCGACTTTCATCTCCCAAGCAGCCACAGTCGGAAGGCTAGCACCTTGGCTAGCAGCATGGATCCCTAATGTGGTCTTTGTCCTACTAGCGCTTCTCCTTTGGCGTAAAGCTCCTCAATAAACGACTAGCACATAATGAAAGAAAAGATACAGCGCTCGATCTCCATCCAGAATCGGCGCGCACGTTTTGACTATGAGTTACTTGATCTCTATACTGCTGGCATTATCCTAGTGGGTACAGAGATTAAGTCCCTTCGCCTAGGAAAAGCAAGCCTTGTCGATGCCTTCTGCTACTTCCATAATGGAGAGTTGTGGCTAAAGGGGGCAAATATCAGTGAGTACTTCTATGGCTCATACAATAATCATTCCGCACGACGTGATCGCAAACTCCTGCTTAATCGTAAGGAGTTACGTAAGCTAGAGGGGTATGTACAGAGCCCTGGAGTGACCATTGTGCCGACCAAGATCTTCATCAATGAGCGAGGACTAGCTAAGGTCGTCATCGCTCCAGCCCGAGGGAAGAAGGTTTATGATAAGCGTGCATCTATCCGCGAACGTGATGACCGGCGTGAGATGGATCGGGCGATGAAGCGTTAGGCGAGGGATTTCTCTTACCTTTGCGTGTCAGGTTTTACTAAGTAATATGATCAATAATCACCTAGATGGAATATAACTTTAAAGCTATCGAAGAGCGCTGGCAGCAGTACTGGCGTGAGCAAGACGTTTATCGTGTCATCGAAGACCCTACGCGTCCGCCTTATTATGTCTTAGATATGTTCCCTTATCCTTCTGGGGCGGGACTCCATGTCGGACACCCTCTAGGCTATATCGCTTCAGATATCTTTGCCCGCTATAAGCGTCTTCGTGGCTTCAATGTTCTCCATCCGATGGGTTATGATGCCTTTGGTTTACCCGCAGAGCAGTATGCCATCCAGACAGGACAGCATCCCGAGATAACGACGGAGGAGAACATTCGTCGCTATCGTGAACAGCTTGAGCGTATCGGATTCAGCTTTGATTGGTCTCGTGAACTCCGCACCTCTGATCCTGAGTATTACAAATGGACACAGTGGGTCTTCATTCGCCTCTTCCATTCCTACTATAATAATGTGGATGGGAAGGCTAAGCCCATTACTGAGCTTGTCAACTACTTCGAAGAACATGGGACAAGTGGATTGAACGTAGCTCAAAGCGATGAACTTTGCTTCTCTGCTGAGGAGTGGAAGAGCTGGGGTAGTAAGAAGCAGTCCGAAGTACTGATGAACTATCGCCTAGCTTACCTAGGAGAGACGATGGTCAATTGGTGTGCTGCACTAGGCACAGTGCTAGCCAATGATGAGGTTAGCGATGGTGTAAGTGTCCGAGGAGGACATCCTGTGGAGCAGAAGAAGATGCTCCAGTGGTGTCTACGAGTATCGGCCTATGCTGGTCGTCTCATTGATAGCCTAGAGACGCTAGAGTGGAGTGATTCGCTCAAGGAGTCTCAGCGAAACTGGATCGGAAAGAGTGAGGGAGCCGAGGTTCGCTTCCCCCTACTTGATGAAGCCGGTAAGGAGGGTAAAGAGTCACTGACTGTCTTCACCACTAGGGCTGATACGATTTATGGAGTGACGTTTATGGTACTTGCTCCAGAAAGTGATTATGTTGCTAAGGTGACTACTCCAGAGCAGGCTCAGGCTGTCGAGGAGTACCTCGCTGCTACTCGTCGTCGCACCGAGCGTGATCGTATGTCTGATAAGCGTGTGTCTGGAGTCTTCTCTGGCTCCTATGCAAAGAATCCTCTGACAGGTGAACCTGTCCCAGTTTGGATCAGTGACTATGTCCTCGCAGGCTATGGCACGGGTGCCGTGATGGCCGTCCCTGCACATGACAGTCGTGACTTTGCTTTTGCTCGCCACTTTAGTCTCCCGATCATACAGGTCGTTGTCCCCGAAGGAGAGGAAGCTACTGATCCCGCAGAATGGACGGAGAGCAAGGATAGCAAGGCTGGTGTCTTGATTAACTCGGGCTTCCTAACTGGGTTGAGTGTCAAGGATGCTATCGCTAAAATGAAGGAGTATGTTCGTGAGGCTAATCTAGGTCGGGTCCGTACAAACTATCGTCTACGTGATGCTATTTTTAGCCGTCAGCGCTATTGGGGCGAACCATTCCCTATCTACTACGATGCAGAAGGGATGCCTCAGACAATCAGTGATGATGCTTTGCCCCTATGCTTACCAGAGGTAGATAAGTTCCTCCCTACAGCTGATGGACAGCCTCCATTAGGGCGCGCAGAGAACTGGTGTACTTCCGAAGGATTCCCTTACGAACTAAGTACGATGCCTGGCTTTGCTGGTAGTTCAGCTTACTACCTCCGCTATATGGATCCACACAATGATAGTGCTCTTGTTGCACCTGAGAAGAATGCCTACTGGCGTCATGTCGATCTTTACGTCGGAGGAGCTGAGCATGCTACGGGTCACCTCATCTATAGCCGCTTTTGGAATAAGTTCCTCTTCGACCTCGGGCTGATCGTGGAAGATGAGCCTTTCCGTAAGCTCGTTAATCAGGGTATGATTCAAGGGCGCTCTAACTTTGTCTACCGAATTAAGGATACCAATACCTTCGTTTCACTAGGTCTAAAGGAGCAGTATGATACCACGCCTATCCATGTAGATGTCAATATCGTTTCCAATGATCAGTTAGATATTGAGGCTTTCAAGGCTTGGCGTCCAGAGTACGCTACTGCTGACTTCATTCTCGAGGATGGTAAGTATATCTGCGGCTGGGCTGTCGAGAAGATGAGCAAGTCGATGTACAATGTCGTCAATCCCGATATGATCGTTGAGCGATATGGTGCTGACACACTCCGTCTGTATGAGATGTTCCTAGGCCCTCTCGAGCAGAGTAAGCCTTGGGATACGAATGGCATTGATGGAGTACATCGCTTCCTACGTAAGTTCTGGGGGCTCTTCTATTCTTCAGAAGGTCTTCGTGTGACAGATACTCCTGCTACGAAGGATGAACTTAAGAGCCTACATAAGCTCATTAAGAAGATCACGGCGGATATTGAGCAGTTCTCCTTTAATACCTCTGTGGCTGCCTTTATGATCTGCATCAATGAGCTTCAGGGATTCAAGACGTCTTCACGTGAAGTTCTGCAGCCTCTGCTTATCCTGCTAGCTCCCTTTGCTCCTCATATGTCAGAAGAGCTCTGGCACACCTTAGGAGAAGAGTCTTCTGTCGTTATGGCTACCTGGCCAGAGTGCAATGAAGCCTATCTCGTCGAGGATAGTGTCAAGTATCCTGTTAGCTTCAATGGTAAGACTCGCTTCACACTTGAGTTCCCGACTACGGCTACTCCTGCTGAAATCCAAGAAGCTGTACTGAAGGCCGAGGAAGCACAAAAGTGGCTTGAGGGTAAGACCCCTAAGAAGGTGATCGTCGTCCCTGGTCGTATCATCAATATAGTCCTATAGCTGATAGCACTAAACTCAATACATTCCTAACAACAGCCATGGCACAGAAATTCAATCTTGTGACCTTCATCGGGCAGAAGTTTAAAGATCTCGGCGAAGAGCTCTCTAAGCAAGCTCTCTCGAAGTACTTCTGGAAGGATCTGCTGATCGTATTTATTGGGATCATTCTCTATACGGTTGGCTTCAGCTTCCTAATCTATCCTCAGCGCGTCACTACGGGGGGATTGATGGGGATCTGTAACATCATCACCATCGTCACAGGGATTAAGGTCGACATCCCGTACAATATCATCAATATTAGTCTGCTGGTCGTCGCCTTTCTCTTCCTTGATAAGAACTTCTTCATCAAGACGCTCATTGGCATTGGCCTCTTGGCGATCGTGATTCCTCTAGCTACACGTACAGCTATCCCTGACCCTCGAGTCGAAGAGCTATGGCACTTGATGATATTGAAGGATCAGCCTCTCCTAGCGCTTATCTTAGGTTCGATGATGTGTGGGCTAGGCTTAGGGCTTGTGTTCTCTGTCAATGGGAGCTCGGGAGGTACGGATGTCATCGTCGCATTGATTAGTCGATACCGGAATATGTCTTTCGGTCGTATCTTCATCGCTGTCGATGGTACGGTGGTTCTCTTCTCTTACTTCGCCAATGTCTACTTTGCCGACATCAAGATCGATGCGCTTGTGGCCTTCGATAAACTCGTGATGTCCTTTATCGAGGTTGTATTGCTTGCGATGACGATGGACTGGTACACGAGCGGGAACCGTCAATCGATGCAGTTCCTTATCTTCTCCTCCAAGCCTCAAGAGATCAATGATGCGATCACTAAGCGTCTCCGCCGTGGCTGTACGATGCTCGAAGCCAAGGGAGGATATACTGGTCAGCCTCAGAAGGTGCTTCTTGTGGTCGTGCGTAAGCAGCAGTCGGTGGCTATATCTCGTGTCATCGAGGAGATTGACCCCAAGGCATTCGTCTCCCAAGGAGCGGTCAAGGGAGTTTATGGGGAAGGCTTTGATAGCTTAGCGAAGTTTAAGTAACGCCTCCTCCTCATACCTTCTCATCAATAGGGGTATTCGGTAGCTCACCGAATGCCCCTATTTCTTTTTCGCTTTTCCTAGGTGCCAGCGGGAGAAGGCTTATCTTTCTAATGGGATGAGGTAGACCTTTTCCGGGGCGTAGGTGTACCTTTTTGTTGGAAGAGCTATACCATTCTAAGCAGGAGGTATGGATTAACGGCTTCGATATCCTTGCCTTCTAGTCCGAGAGTCCTAGGTTTAGGTTATCTTTGCCCTAGAATGCTCTCTAGGTAGTTCATAGTACAGGGAGCCTTCCTCACCTAAGTGATCAGCTGATAATGACACCAATCATCCAGAGCGTCTTAGACACCGACCTCTATAAGTTTACGACGAGTTACGCTTATTCGAAGCTTTACCCTCGTGCCTACGGACAGTTTCGCTTTATAGACCGAGCCAAAACGATCTATCCTCAGGGCTTTGCTGAAGCTCTGAAGAACGAAATCAGAGCTATGGCAAACCTTGCCTTGACGAAGGATGAAGCACTCTTCCTCGCACGAGAGTTGCCTTACCTCCCACCCACGTATATTGACTTCGTGCGAGGGTTCCGCTTTGATCCCGAAGAGGTACAGGTGGAGCAAGACGAAGAAGGACGCCTTTCGATCACAGCCGAAGGCCTTCTCTACCGCGTCACCCTATGGGAAACGCCCCTATTGGCTCTGATTAGTGAGCTTTACTTCCGCATGACGGGAGCCGAACCTGATATGCCCTATGCGGAAGAGACGATCATTCGAAAGGCGAAGCTACTACGTGAGCATAGGATTACGTTCTCCATGTTCGGTATGCGCCGACGCTTCAGCGCTCACTTAGAAGAGCGAGTGACGGAGCTACTGAAGGAGCATTCGGGAGAGAACTTCTTCGGTACAAGCAATGTCTACTTTGCTTACAAGTACGGACTACGTGTCTCTGGGACACATCCGCACGAATGGATCCAGTTCCATGGTGCTATGTTTGGCTACAAGATGGCTAACTATATGGCGATGGAGGACTGGATCAATGTCTACGATGGTGACTTGGGGACGGTCCTTACCGATACCTATACGACGGATGTCTTCATGAATAACTTCAGTAAGAAGCATGCTATGCTCTTCACGAGCCTGAGACATGACAGTGGAGATCCTCTACTCTTTACGGACAAGGTGATCGCTCGCTACAAGGAGCTCCGTGTAGACCCGACGATTAAGTATATCATCTTCTCTGATAGCCTAGACCCTGAGCGTGCTATCGAGATAGCTAACTATTGTAAGGGACGTATCGGAGCAAGCTTCGGCATCGGTACTAACTTCTCCTGTGACGTGGGTAATGGCGTGCGTCCTATGAATATCGTGATGAAGCTGTGGAAGTGTAAGATGACAGCGAAGGATCGTTGGCACCCCTGCGTCAAGCTCAGTGATGTGGATGGCAAGCATACGGGAGAGCCCGAAGAGATCGAGCTGGCTCAGCGCACACTGGGTTTACCCGTCAATATCTAAGCTCTCTATCCTACGTGACGAAGAGTAAATCGCCTCGGGAAGTCTGTCTCTACTTTGGATCCTTTAATCCACTTCATCGAGCCCACCTGCAACTAGCCCGATACGCACTCGATCACTTGCCCTGCGACGAGGTTTGGCTGGTGCTTAGTCCGGTGAATCCACTGAAGTCACCTGCCTCTCAGCTCCCATTCTCCTTTCGTGCTGATTACATACGTAGTGCCATAGAGGGAGAGCCACGCTTGAGACTTGTGACGCTGGAGGCTATCTTACCCCTTCCTCATTATACCGTTCGCACTCTCCAAGCGCTACGTTTGCTTCACCCCAATACGACCTTCTCACTCTTTATCGGAAGTGATAATTTAGCCTTGCTGGAGCGTTGGTATGATTATTCACGGCTTATAGCTTCGACGTCGCTACATGTTTATCCTCGTCCAGGCTATGATGTCAGCAGTGAAGAGCTAGTAAGGTTAGGGGGAAGAATCATCTTTTACCCCGATGCTCCTCAGTCTACGCTCTCTGCTACAGAGCTGAGAGAGGCTGTACTCATAGGTGTTGATCGGAGTGCTGATACTGCTGTCCCTGAGCGATGGGAAGAGCTGTGTGAACAGATTACCCAATTACAAACGAAGAACTAGAAGAATTAAGTAATAATGACTACGACTCCAGAAGTCACTTTGATACCTGAGTGGGCAGAGCAAGACCTTGTTCTCCTATCTTGGCCTGATGCTGAGATGGACTGGGCTTCTCGTTTGCCTGAGATTGAGGCATGCTATCGTGGTATCGCCGAAGCGATCCTCGAGTGGGAGGATCTACTGATCCTAGCGAAGGATACGGAGCATATCCAGCAATTACTCGGCAGTAAGACTTATAAGCACAAGCTCTTCATCCAAGAGATGGACTGCAATGATACTTGGTGTCGTGACTATGCGCCACTCTCACTCCATCTGAAAGAAGAAGATGGTACCGACCGTAAGCTGATCGTAGACTTTACTTTCAATGGATGGGGGATGAAGTTTGCTGCCGATAGAGATAATATTGTGACAAGAGCGCTATACCTTGCACGAGCTTTCTCTCATGATGTCGCTTATGTAAATGCTCTTTCTCTCGTCTTTGAGGGTGGGGGAATCGAGTCTGATGGAGTAGGTACGCTTCTGACGACAGAGAGTGTCCTCGTCGAACCTAACCGCAATGCAGGTGTCGATGATGCTATGCTACGTGAGCATCTGATGGAGATCCTCGGAGGAAAGCGTCTGCTAGCTCTTGAAAATGGAGAGCTCGAGGGGGATGATACCGATGGCCACATCGATACGCTGGCACGCTTCCTCTCTCCCGAAGCTATTGCTTACGTAGGCTGTGAGGATACCCGTGATGATCATTACCATCCTCTTCGCCGTATGCGTGAGGAGCTGGAGGCTTACCGCACCTTAGAGGGCGAGCCTTATAAGCTCGTGGAGCTTCCTTTGCCTCCTGCTATTTACGATGAAGAGGGACAGCGTCTCCCTGCTACCTATGCTAATTTCCTCTTCGTCAATGGTGCCCTTCTCGTCCCAACCTATGGTGTGCCTACCGACGAAGTTGCCTTAGAGCGTCTTCGCCAGGCATTACCTGATCGTGCGGTCGTTGGTGTCGATAGCCGTGCCTTGATTTACCAGCATGGTAGCCTACACTGTGCTACGATGCAGTTCCCCCGAGGTTTTGTCAATAAGAATAAGTGGAGTGATGATGAATAAGCGTATCCTCCGTGTTGGACTTATACAGCAAGCCAACACCGCAGATCATACCGATAATAAAGCTCGCCTAAAGGTTGCGATCCGTAAAGCTGCTGCACAAGGTGCAGAGCTGATTGTCCTTCAAGAGCTACATAATGGTCTTTACTTCTGCCAGACCGAGGATGTCCAGATCTTCGATCAAGCCGAGCCTATCCCAGGCCCCAGTACAGAAGAATTCGGAGCTCTAGCTAAGGAGCTCGGGATCGTCCTCGTTCTCTCCCTCTTCGAGCGTCGTGCAGCTGGGCTGTATCATAACACCTCTATCGTTCTAGAGAAGGATGGTACGATCGCAGGTAAGTATCGCAAGATGCATATCCCTGATGATCCCGCTTATTACGAGAAGTTCTACTTCACTCCGGGTGACCTTGGCTTCGAGCCCATCGAGACGTCTGTCGGGACATTAGGTGTGCTCGTCTGCTGGGATCAATGGTATCCTGAGGCTGCACGTATGATGGCTCTAGCTGGGGCTGAAGTCCTCATCTATCCGACGGCTATCGGTTTTGAAAGCAGTGATGACCCTAGTGAACAGCAGCGTCAGAGTGATGCTTGGCAGCTGGTACAGCGTGGTCATGCTGTGGCTAACGGCTTGCCCGTCGTGACAGTCAATCGTGTAGGCTATGAAGAGGATCCTTCAGGACAGACGAATGGTATTCGTTTCTGGGGAAGGAGCTTCGTCGCTGGCCCTCAAGGCGAGCTTCTGACTGAGTTTGGGCAGGAGGAAGAGGTGCGAGTCATCGAGGTCAATCTCACACGTAGCGAATCGGTGCGTCGCTGGTGGCCCTTCTTGCGAGATCGACGCATTGACTTCTTTGGTGACCTTACTAAGCGTTATCGTAAGTAGCTCCCTATCTTTCATCCTCTTATATGATACTTCGCCCCGCCTTAGGCTAGTCCTCAGGCGGGGCGAATGCTATCTCTGGAGAATGGCTTAGTCGGACTCTCCTTGTGCTAACGATAGATCAAGGTATGTAGGCGCTCTGGGCAAAAGAGTGCTTTCGCTACCTGCTGAAGATCCCGAGGTGTGAGTTTGGCCAGGCGTTCGAGTAGGCTTTCATTGGTTTCGTAGGTGTTCCTGTGTAGAAAGCTCTTACCTAGGGAGAGGAACTGCTGTTCCTTGTTCTCCGAAGCTACGAGGAGCTGTCCTCGAAGCTGATGAATAGCCTTGTCGAACGCTTGCTGATCCATCGGATGATTGGCGACTTCTTTAAGAATATCAAGTACGAGATCAAGAGCTTGCTTTTCCTTTTCAGCAGAGGAGCCAAAGTAGATCGAGAAGATCCCCGTACGTGTATAGGGTGTATAGTTGGCCTCTACCTGATAGACCAGCCCCGCTTCTTCTCTTAGACGAAGGTTGAGCAGGCTATTCATAGCGATGCCTCCGAGGATATTGGTCAGTAGACTTAGGGCAAAACGCTCGGGAGCATCTCGATGAAAGGCTTCGCATCCGACGAGGACGTGACTCTGTGCGTTCTCCTGACGTCGAACTTGTCTCTTTCCGGCTAAAGTCAAAGGCTGTGCTAAGCTAAGAGGAAGTTCGGGAGCTCGTGGATCCTGTGGGCTTGGAAAGACTTGCTCCACAGAACTAATGAGCTCCTCCATCGAGAGTGATCCTTGGACGAAGAGCACCATACGCTCGGGCTTGTAATACCGACGGAAGAACTCCTGCTGATGCCGAGATCTGATCCTCCGTACAGAGGCCTCTGTGCCCAGGATCGCATGCCCTAGAGGTGAGCCTCGAAAGACTTGATCCTCGAACTCGTCAAAGATGAGCTCTGCAGGGCTATCCTCGTAGGAATAGATCTCCTCGATGATGACCTCTTGTTCCTTAAGCCACTCGTTTTCGGGGAAGATGCTTTCGCTTACCAAGTCAAGTAGTAGCTCGAGTGCATCTGGAGCGTAAGCACTTGGTGTGATAGCATAGAGTGTCGTATCCTCCTTCGTCGTGAATGCGTTTAGCTCACCTCCGACGGCCTCGACCTGCTGGATGATCTCTGAGGCTGATCGGGTACTCGTTCCCTTGAAGAGCATATGCTCTATGCTGTGGGCTAGACCATGGTAAAGCCGAGGTTCGTCTTGGCTTCCAGTGAGGATACCTATACCCAGATAGCTGACTTGTGCAGTCGGCTGAGGAACCAATACGATACGTATACCTGAGGGATGTGTATGAGTCTGCGGAGTAATCATAGGGAGAATTAATCGTGATCGTCTCTGCAAAGGTACGCTGTCTTCTCTGATCCTCGGCTAGCGTGAGGGACGATGCTAAGCGGACTATCTGCCTTAGACCTAGTATAGCTTGGCATCCCTCCAGCTGGAGACTGGGCTTCGTGAGACCTAATCTGATGGTTAGCTCCTGGGAGTATGGGTAGGGCAGTTTAGGAGATCGGTCAATCAAAAAATGAAGGTATGCCTTTACTACGACAAAGGTATACCTTGGGGTGAGTGAAGCTATAGCCTTGCTCAGTGAGAGACATAGCTTATCAAGTAGGAGGGTAAGATGAAGGCGAGATAGACAGCCGGCCTTTCTATGATTTTAAAGGAAGTATTTGGTAGCTAGAGTAGCCTATATAGAGGGGTAGATGCTAGCCTAGCTGATTGTGTCCAAGGAGGTTGCTAGGGCTAGGTAGGGGCTTTCTTGGAGCAAGAGAGAGAATAGCATATATTTACTGCATAGTTAAGGGCATTTGTACGCACTTCTAAGGTTTTCCTCGCACCTGCAGCGTCGCTAAACTACCCTGCTCGGCGTGGCATATCGCACGACAAAACTATCTTTAACAGAGGTATGAAAAACATCCTGATTATCGGCTCTACGGGGCAGATAGGTACGGAGCTCGCACTGACACTCCGTAAGCACTATCCCACCGTCGTAGCTGGTTACATTCCTGCCGCCCCACCTAAAGGGGAGCTCCTAGAGACGGGTCCCTCGGCGGTAGTTGACATCACTAATCCTCAGCAGATCGCTGAGGTCGTCCGTCAGTATAAGATCGACACGATCTACAATCTCGCTGCGCTCCTCAGCGCTGTAGCAGAGGCCAAGCCACAGCTTGCCTGGCAGATCGGTGTCGGTGGTCTCTTCAATGTCCTAGAAGTAGCTAGAGAGGAAGGCTGTGCCGTCTTTACGCCCAGCTCCATCGGCTCTTTTGGACCAGAGACTCCACATGACCAGACTCCACAAGACACGATCCAGCGCCCTAAGACGATGTATGGCGTGACGAAGGTCTCGGGAGAGCTCCTCAGCGACTACTATCACAAGCGATTTGGGGTAGATACGCGCTCTGTACGCTTCCCTGGTTTGATCTCGAATGTGGCACCTCCGGGAGGAGGTACTACGGACTATGCGGTAGATATCTACTATGCTGCCGTTCGTGAAGGACGTTTCTCGTGCCCTCTCCGCCCAGGGACTTACATGGATATGATGTACATGCCTGATGCTCTACGTGCTTGCATGGAGCTGATGGAGGCTGACCCAGCTCGCCTGATACATCGCAATTCCTTTAATGTTACCTCGATGAGCTTTGACCCAGAGGGTATAGCTGCTTCTATCCGTGAGGTGATCCCTGACTTCCAGATGACTTACGACCTCGATCCTCTGCGTCAGGGTATCGCAGACTCTTGGCCTAACTCGCTAGATGATAGCTGTGCTCGTAGTGAGTGGGACTGGAAGCCTGAGTATGACTTACCTGCTATGACTCGAGATATGATCGAGACCATTCGCCGCAAAGGGTAGGGTAATTAATCAAGCATACATGAACTAACTGATACATTAAGACGAACGAAAAGTATGTTCAAGAATATGAAAACCTACCTTGCCGATGAGCTTAAGGCCATCGAGGAGGCAGGTCTCTACAAGAAAGAGCGGATTATCGTCACCCCACAGACTGCGGATATCAAGATCAGCTCTGGGCAAGAGGTCGTGAACTTCTGTGCTAATAACTACCTAGGGCTATCGGATCACCCACGTTTGATCGCAGCGGCAAAGTCGGCTATGGATACCCATGGCTTCGGTATGAGCTCTGTTCGCTTCATCTGTGGTACGCAAGACCTACACAAGGAGCTAGAGCAAGCTATCTCTCGCTACTTCCATACGGAGGATACGATACTTTATGCTGCCTGCTTCGATGCTAATGGCGGTGTCTTTGAGCCTCTCTTTGGTCCAGAAGATGCGATCATTAGTGATGCGCTCAACCATGCTTCGATCATCGATGGAGTACGCCTCTGTAAGGCACAGCGCTACCGCTACGAGAACGCCAATATGGAGGATCTCGAGCGAGTACTAAAGGAAGCTCAGTCTGCTCGCTTCCGCATCATCGTCACCGATGGGGTTTTCTCCATGGATGGCAATGTCGCTCCTATGGATAAGATCTGTGATCTCGCTGAGAAGTATGACGCTCTCGTGATGGTGGACGAATGTCACTCCGCAGGAGTCGTCGGCGCCACAGGACGAGGGGTAGCAGAGCAATTCAACTGCTACGGACGAATCGATATCCATACGGGTACGTTAGGCAAGGCCTTTGGTGGAGCTATCGGTGGGTTTACCACGGGCCCTAAGGAAGTGATCGATATGCTTAGACAGCGCTCACGCCCCTATCTCTTCAGTAACTCTATCCCTCCCGCAGTCGTAGGGGCGGGGCTTGAAGTCTTCAAGATGCTTGAAGAAAGTGACGCCCTGCATACGAAGCTGATGCAGAATGTCGAGTATTTCCGAGACAAGATGTTGGCTGCCGGCTTTGATATTAAGCCTACTCAGTCTGCTATCTGTGCCGTGATGCTCTACGATGCCAAGCTCTCTCAAGAGTATGCTGCTCGTCTGCTCGAAGAAGGGATCTACGTCACGGGCTTCTACTATCCTGTCGTCCCTAAGGGACAGGCACGTATCCGTGTCCAACTCTCTGCTGCTCACGAACGTCACCATTTAGATAAGGCCATCGCTGCCTTTATCAAGGTCGGTAAAGAGCTTGGTACACTGAAGTAATAGGAGGTACCATAAGCTCATCAAGCGTATGAAGCCACGGAGGGGATTCTCTCCGTGGCTTCATTCTATGCTCCTCCAGGCAAGCCCTTTCAGGCAGGTTAGCTCTATGCGCAGTAGGGCTAGCACTGAGGAAAGGTGTACCTCTCGTCTCATAAAGGTTATGCTTTGCTGGAGTAAAGGTCTGTCTTTATCTAGCTAACGATAAGCCTTTGCTAGGGGAGGGGAGCAAGGGCTTAATTCAGGTGGTTAGACTTGGAGTAAAATGGGTTTACTAGCTACTCGGAGAGAGCTATCCCTGAAAACTCAGGGGGACGAGGTGTTTTTCCTATCTTTGTAAATATAAATATACACTAGCATTATTATCTCCCGTCATCAAGTCCTATGGTACTACCTATCCACCTTACTCGATCTAAACGCTCACTCACCCTTCTCGGTGCTGTAGCCTTAGGAATGTTAAGTGCACAGCAGGTGTCTGCTCAGACAGGGCTGGCTATTCGCACAGGTCAACCTGATGGGTTGACTTTCGGCATCGATGGTCGTTTTACCCTGGAGGCAGCAGCCTATGCACCTTTACATAAGGAGGATTTTAACTACAAGCCTGCAGGTCTGTCTACGCCAGAGCCCTTCCGGATGTCGGCAGGGACGAACATTACGCAGGCTCGCCTAGGCTTTGTCTCGGGCTATAAGAATTGGAAAGGGCGAATAGACGTTAACTTTGCTGGTCAGCGAGTTACCTTTACGGATGCTTTCATCTGTTACGATTTCAGTGAGAAGACAAATCTTAGTCTCGGCTACAGGCTGGATCCTTTCAGTATAGGTATCAGTACCGCTACTCGACACACTTCCCTAAATTCGCCTATAGCCTTGGATTTCCTAGGTCGACCTGAGCGTCACTGGGGGATCACAGCCACCCATTCGGAGCTACACTACTGGCTCTCGGGAGGAATCTATGCTGGTGGGATCCCTCGACAGTCGCCCCAACCGAATCATCAGGGCGAAGGTTACGGGATATCTCTTCGAGCTGTCTATCGTCCGATCAATACCGAAGAGCGGACATTGCACTTCGGAGCTTCCCTGACGACACGCGCTCCCGAGCAAGTACATACGGAGACAGGCTTAGTAGCTGTGGGAGCACATCCTGGATCGACGATTGATGGACGTCGCTTCGTCAGTGGAGCGATCAACGGAGTGTACCGCTATGATCTCTTGGGGGGAGAAGTCGCTTACCGAGATGATCGATTCTTTACCCAGGGAGAGTTTCTCGTGGCCAACTACAACGTTGACTCTAGGAAAGCTCTGGGTGGAGGGAGTTCTTTCCCTTCCTATAAGGGTACAGAGACATTCCTTGGCGGGTACCTGACTGGGAGTGTCATGCTTCGAGGTAAGCAGCGTGTCTATCAGTCAGGATCGGCTGCCTTTAAGAATGTGAATCCTGAGATCGCTTCAGGTGGAAACTTAGAGCTGATGGCTCGCTTAGGTTACCTTAATGCCCAAGATGCAGGGAGCGCCCTCGAGGCATTGACCGCTGTGAATTGGTATCCCAACCAGCTGATGATGCTTGGACTAAGCTACACTTACACGGGGATGGATAGTAAGGCTAATGCTGGAGGTGCACTGATCGCTGTTGGACCTCATGCCCTTGATGGTCTGAAGCTAAATACGCTTCAGCTTCGTGCCCAGTTTGTCTTCTAATGCCGTCACTCATTCTCTTATCGACTCTATGACGTTACGAAGTCAGTTCTCACTACTGCTCCTCCTCGCAGGTTGCCTTACAGCTGGAGCAGTACATCCAGTGAAACCCAAGACTCCTGCGGTCTCGGTGGAATCCCTACTACATGAGGCTGAGCAAGCCTATCGCTCCTATCGCTTTGAGGTGGCCGCTTCGACGCTAGCGAAGTATCAAGCTGCGATGCAACGTCGTCGTGAGCCTCTTCCCGAGCGAGCCCAAGTGTTGATTAGCCAGCTTGCCCGTGCTGAACGAATGTACTCTCGAGCAGAACTACTTCATGTCATAGATAGTGCGATTGTAGATAAACGATCGTTTTTTACTGCGCTTCCTCAAGGGGGAGGTAAGATCCTCGCTGAGGAGCACTACCTTTCAGGGGATAGCCTGATGAAGGCTACTTCCTACCAAGATGCCTTGAAGAAGAACTATCTGCGTGCTTCGCAGACCGGGCTACAGTGGCTCTCTTCACTGGGAGGTGCAGGGACGGGGAGCTGGGAGCTACGCCCAATGAATCTCTCTGCTTTAGGGGAGGATCGATCAGTGACCTCTCCTTTTCTCTTGGAGGATGGGACGACGCTCCTCTTTGGGCGTCTCTCTGACCAAGGTCTCGGGGGCTATGATCTCTATATGACCCGCCTAACCGAGCAGGGAAATAGCTTCTTCGAGCCAACACTCTTAGGAATGCCTTATAATTCGCCTAGCAATGATTATCTCTTGGCTTATCATGAGAGCGAAGGGTGGGGAGTTTTAGTCAGTGATCGCTTTGCTCCTACAGACTCTGTGCATATCTATCGCTTCACAGGACGTCCAGCTTTCCTCGCTAAAAAAGTAGAGGAAGAGGGCGAGGCTATGGAGCTAACTGAAGACGAACGTTTTCGTCGAGCTTCCCTACAGGGGGTTCTCTACGCAGATAGCACCCAAGCTCACGGAGCAACAAATAGAGTGACTGATGCCCAAAAGGCTAAGGAAGGGGAATTCTACTTCCTCCTTCAGGGCAACCGAGTCTATCGTCATTGGGCTGACTTTATGACCACAGAAGGGATGAAGGCTTTTCGTAGAGCAGAAGAACTACGTGAGTCGCTTAAGGGACAAGAGGAACAACTTCAGTCCTTACGCCAGCGTTGGTCTACGATTACATCAAGTGATAGAGAGTCACTCCGTGCAGAGATCCTGCTGTTGGAGACGACTGTACAGCGCCTTCGACGAGATCTTCAGCAAGCTCTCCACTCAGCACGCTATTACGAAGGCGTACGCTAAACATTAAACTCCTATATCTTTGGAAGTCCTTAGTCAGATTATCTATGCGACGATCCCTGCCTCTGCCTGGATCGCCCTCCTACTCTCAGCCTTTCTCCTGATTATCTCGGGCTATATGTCCTCTTCAGAGGTCGCTTTCTTCTCCTTATCTCCATCGGATATTGAGTCGATCAAGGAGGAAGAGCACCCTGCTGATACCACACTCTTAGAGCTACTCAAAGACTCGGAGCGTCTGCTGGCTACGATACTTATCGGTAACAATCTGGTTAATGTCGCTATTGTCATCCTGACGGGATACGCTTTCGGGCGGATCTTTGACTTCTCAGCGAGCCCTATATTAGGCTTCATTATCCAGACGGTGATCTTGACGTTGCTGTTACTGCTCTTTGGTGAGATCATCCCGAAAGTTTATGCTCAGGCACATCCATTGGCATTCAGTCGCTTCTCTTCGGGGAAGATGCGCCTACTGACACGACTCTTTTATCCTTTGTCTTCCTTCCTACTCAGTTCGACGAGCGTCTTGACTAGGCGTATGCAACCGAAGCGGTATGGTCTCTCTGTCGATGACCTTTCTCAAGCGGTAGATCTGCTTGAAGGGCACGAACCAGAGCAGAAGGAACTCTTTGAGGATATCATTAGTTTCCATAACAAGACGGCTTCTGAGATCATGGTGCCTCGTGTCGATATGATAGATATTGATGTCGCATGGGACTTCCATCGTATGCTTCAGTTCGCATTGGAGTCAGGCTATTCCCGTATTCCCGTCTATGAAGACTCGGAAGATAATATTCGAGGCATCCTTTATCTAAAGGATCTTATCCCTCATAAGGATAAGTCTGTAGACTTTGACTGGACGATGCTGATTCGTGAAGCTCTCTTCATCCCTGAGAATAAGCCCTTGGATGACTTGCTGGAAGAGTTTCGTAGCACGAAGCGCCATATAGCGGTAGTGGTCGATGAGTATGGGGGAACTAGCGGAATCGTCACGATGGAGGATCTCCTAGAAGAGATCGTCGGTGAGATCACCGATGAGTATGATGAGGAAGAACTCCCCTACAAGCGACTCTCAGATGGAAGCTATCTTTTCGAAGGGGGGACGCCTCTGACGGACGTCTTACGAGCCTTGGAGCTTGAACCTGGTATCTTTGGCAAGGCTGAAGACGAAGTCGATACCTTGGGTGGACTAGTCCTTGAGCTTAAGAGGGACTTGCCCCGCAAGGGTGATCTCGTGACTACGGGTGGCTGGAGCTTCAAGGTCACAGCATTAGAGAAGTTCCGTATTACTGAGGTGCAGGTGATCCCTCCGCCTCAGGAGACCCCGGTTCACTAATATGACGATCGAGCTCTTCTCTCCTAGCCCCAATCAATCTTTAGGCTTAGCATTCTTCGACCCAGTCGTTGGGGTGAAGCGTTGTGTAGCGGAGCAAAGAGCTATCGATCATCTCCTCTGTCGTCTTCTCCAGTTGGAGACCCCACCTCGCCGGGAGCATTATCCAGACGGGGCGCCCTACCTCCCAGCTTATCCTGAACTATCCATTAGTATAAGCCACTGTAGTGGTTGTGTCGCTGTGTTAATAACTCCCAAGGAGCAAGCTCCAGGGGTAGATGTTGAGCAGTATCGGGAGCAACTATGCCGAGTGGAATCCCGCTATATCAGCACAGAAGAGTGGCAGCGCCTTCTGCCTCATAGTACTTATACGGGGGAAGAGCTTCGTACGCTTCTTTGGACAGCTAAGGAAGCAAGCTATAAGATCGCTCATCCAGCGAGTGGCTCTTTGCTAAGCTATCAGGTTGAGGACATAGATACCTCTGCTCAGAAGCTACATCTTGTGAGCCAGGAGCAAGGTCGCTCCTTGACCTTAAGCTATCTCTTCCGTCCCCCTTATACGATTAGCTTCGGCTCCCAGAGCAGGGGCTAATGTTATTTTTGTCTCATTGCTAACTCTAACGATAAACTATGAACCTACGTAAATCCTTACTGGGAGCTTGTCTCTTCCTTGAGGTATGTGCTACGGTACGTGCTGATGAGGGGATGTGGCTCCTAGAGCAATTGTCCAAGAAGTACCCAGAGCTCGTCCGAAGAGGTCTGGCTATGAAGGAGTATGACCTGTACAATCCTAATGGATCCTCCCTCAAAGATGCTGTAGTCAGCTTCGATGGAGGCTGTACAGGTGAGATTATTTCGTCGCAAGGGCTGGTGTTGACGAACCATCACTGTGGCTTTGATGCGATTCAGAAGCTCAGTAGTGTCGAGCACAACTACCTTGAGGATGGCTACTGGGCACAATCTTTTACCGAAGAACTACCTGCTAAGGGTGTCGTGGTGACCTTCATTGACAAGATCGAGGACGTTACGCCCTTCGTCCTCGCAGAGCTCAAGAAGCTGAAGAAGCCTACAGGGATGGAGTACCTCTCTCCCTCCTTCCTCAAGGGGCTTACTCGGAAGATGAGCACGAAGCTCTCTCCAGGCACGGTGCTAGAGATTAAACCCTTCTACAACGGGAACAAGTATCTTCTTTTCACTAAGAAGGTCTACTCAGACATCCGCTTTGTGGGGGCTCCACCTAGCTCTATTGGTCGATTTGGTGCTGATACAGATAACTGGAAGTACCCTCGCCACACAGGCGACTTCTCGATCTTCCGTATCTATGCCGATGCCGAGGGTAATCCTGCGCCATACTCTACGAGCAATGTCCCTCTACGTCCCAAGCGTTGGTTCAATATCTCTACCGACAGAGTGGAGAAGGGTGACTTCGCTATGATCATGGGATTCCCTGGACGAACTAATCATTTCTTCCTCCCATCAGAGGTCAAGGAATGGAAGACCATTGATAATGACATCCGCATTCGTATGCGTCAGATCCGTCAAGAGGTGATGCTCCAGGATATGCTCGCTGACAAAAAGATCGGGATCATGTACGCCTCGAAGTACGCACGTAGTCAGAATGCCTACAAGCGAGCTATCGGTGCCAACTTTGGGATAGAGAAGAATCAGTTCGTAGCTACCAAGCAGGCGGAGATGAATTCGCTCCTTGATTGGGCAAAGGCTCAAGGAAAGAAGGAGTATAGCCTGTACGGTAAGGCTATTGAGCAGATCGATCGCTCCGTCTCGGCTCGTCAAGCGCTCCGTAGACAGTATTGGTATCTAGATGAAGGGCTGTGGCAAGCGGTAGAAGCTACCCATGCTCCAGGGATCGATATACCGCTGACTCGGGTCGAGGAGACCTTCCGAGCATTCAATAATGGCGACTATTCGCCTGAGCTGGATGCTAAGATCGCCAAGGCAGAGCTCGCTGAGTACACCAAGCAAATACCAGAGAACGAATGGCCACAAGCTATCGCCGATGGCATTCGAGAGTATGGCTCTGTGAACGCTTATGTAGAAGCGCTCTACCAGAGCTCGGCCTTTACGACGGCAGAGGGCTTCGCTCGCTTCCAGTCCCTTTCGTCTAAGGAGCAGGAAGAGCTACTCCGTACGGATCTGATGGCACGCCTGGCGACCTCGGTACGTACGAAGAAGAAGGAGCTACAGCAAGCTCTTCGTACATTTGACCAGCCTGTCGATGATGGACGTCGTACCTATGTCGCAGGAGTCCTAGCTCAGCATGGCGAGGATGCCCTATGGCCGGATGCCAATAGTACGATCCGATTCACCTTTGGGCAAGTCGGAGGATACTCTCCCGTAGACGGTGTCGAGTATCAAGTCCCGACGACGCTCCGAGGAGTGCTAGAGAAGGAAGACTCGACCTCATGGGAATACCAGGTTTTGCCTCGTCTTAAGGAGATCTATCATAAGGAACTTTACGGCAAAGATAAGCGTTGGGCGATGCGTAAGTCTGACGGCTCCTATCAGATGCCTGTGAACTTCCTAGCTACGACACATACTACGGGGGGGAACTCGGGTAGTCCCGTCTTCAATAAGTATGGGGATCTCATCGGGATCAACTTTGACCGTAACTGGGAAGGCGTCGGTGGTGACATCCAATACCTGCCTAACTACCAGCGAAGCATCATCTGTGACATCCGTTACGTTCTCCTGATCATCGACGAAGTAGGGCGCTGTCCTCGACTTATCAACGAACTCTCTCTGACTTCGTCACGATCTAATCGCTGATCTAGCTCACCTCCTCCGATGTGAGGATATGCTTCAGAAGCCTCGTCTTCGTGCCTTTGAGTGGCCGAAGACGGGGCTTCTTCTTATCTGAGGACAGCGGTCTCCAGAGGGAAGGCAAAGGTTCGCTCTCATAAAGGCTATGCTTTGCTGAGGAGAAGCTATACCTTGCTACGAAGAACCCTTGACCTTTCCTTTTAGCCTACTATAGCATAGGCTTACGAAGGAGTTTACTTGCAGGGGAAGAAGATCAATAGATCGTTTGCTGAGGGAGTAGCTGCGACTTGGAGAACATCCTACTTCGGTGGTGTTTGTCAGTATCTTGGGGCAGAGAGCAGGGCGAGTAATGGGGGTAGGGCTTATCCTCTCTTTCCGAATTCTAAGAACTTTGTTAAGAGAATGATACGGATCTACACAACCAATTATTATCCTAGTCGCATCGAGAGGACGTAGTAGTTAGGACTTTTTACCTATCTTTGTGCGTAAAGCTAGGGAGCCTTGGTGCTCCATTTACTTCAACTAATCTGATGATACAGAGGTCTTCGCACCCCGCTGTGCGACACGAAATAAAAAGGAAAGCCGTATGTCAAGCTCTGCTTGGTAGACGGCTTTTCTCTTTATGATACCCTTCCGAGCGCTCAATCCAAGCATGCTTAACGATACACACTATGCAAGACTACAAGAAAGCTACCCTAATCCTCGATGATGGCAGTCGTTTCGAGGGCTATTCCTTTGGTTATGAAGCCCCAGTGGCGGGCGAAGTTGTCTTTAGTACAGCCATGACAGGCTATACAGAGAGCTTTACCGATCCCAGTTACCGAGGTCAGCTACTCGTGATGACTTACCCTCTCGTGGGGAACTATGGTGTTCCTTCGCCTAAACACGATGAAAATGGCATCGCACTCTTCCGTGAGAGCGATGAAGTACATCCCTTAGGCATCATCGTCTCTGACTATTCCGAGGAGCACAGCCACTGGAATGCTGAAGAATCCTTAGGTGAATGGCTACGACGAGAGAAGGTTTTTGGTCTGACGGGTGTCGATACTCGTGAGCTAGCTAAGACACTTCGAGAGAAAGGCTCGATGAAGGGGAAGATTGTCCTCGAGGGTGGTGAAGACATCGCCTTTGATGATCCCAACGCACGTAATCTGGTAGCAGAGGCTTCGCCTAGTGAAGTCGTCATCTATGGTAATGGTCCGAAGAAGGTCGTGCTGGTGGACTGTGGGGCAAAGAATAACATCGTACGTAACCTCATCCGACCTGAGATCACGCTTTATCGAGTGCCTTGGGACTACGACTTTAATCAGATTGACTTCGATGGCCTCTTTCTCTCGAATGGACCAGGTGACCCTAATAAATGTTCGGTTACCGTAGATCATATTCGCAAGGCCTTTGAGAAGAAAAAGCCTATCTGTGGGATCTGTATGGGTAATCAGCTCTTGGCAGTAGCAGCCGGGGCTCGCGTCACCAAGATGAAGTATGGACACCGAAGCCATAACCAGCCCGTCCGTGAAGTGGGGACGACCCGCTGCTTCATCACGAGCCAAAACCACGGCTATGCTGTAGATGCCTCGACGCTGGGTGCTGGCTGGCGTGAGAAGTATGTTAACCTAAACGATGGGACAAACGAAGGGATCTGTCATGAGACGTTACCCTTCTTCTCAGCACAGTTCCACCCCGAGGCCTGCAGTGGTCCGACAGACACGCTCTTCATCTTTGATGAATTCCTTCGTCTTCTCTAATCTCTTCCTCCTAAACTACGATAAACAATGATCGACAAGAATAAGCTACAGAAGGTACTCCTCTTAGGATCAGGAGCACTAAAGATTGGTGAAGCTGGTGAATTCGACTACTCTGGTTCGCAGGCACTCAAAGCTATGCGTGAAGAGGGTATACATACGGTCTTGGTTAATCCTAATATCGCCACAGTACAGACTTCGGAAGGTATAGCTGATGAGATCTATTTCTTGCCCGTGACCCCCTTCTTTATTGAGAAAGTCATTGAGAAGGAGCGCCCACAGGGTATCTTGCTTGCTTTTGGAGGACAGACGGCACTGAACTGTGGTGTCGCTCTTCATCAGAGCGGAGTCTTAGCGAAGTATGGGGTAGAGGTGCTCGGTACACCAGTTGAGGCAATCATGAACACGGAGGATCGTGACCTATTCTCTCGTAAACTTGATGAGATCGATGTCAAGACGATCCAGAGTCATGCTGTAGAGACCGTGGAAGATGCTCGAAAGGCCGCAGCTCAGCTTGGTTATCCCGTGATCATCCGTGCGGCTTACGCTTTAGGAGGTCTGGGTAGTGGCTTCTGTGATAATGAGCAGGAGCTGGACGAGCTGTGTAGTAAGGCTTTCTCTTTCTCTCCACAAGTCCTTGTCGAGAAAAGTCTCAAGGGGTGGAAGGAAGTCGAATACGAGGTCGTCCGTGACTGCTACGACAACTGTATTACGGTCTGTAATATGGAGAACTTTGACCCACTCGGCATCCATACCGGAGAGAGTATCGTCATCGCTCCTTCGCAGACCTTGACCAATAGCGAATATCACAAGCTCCGTGAGATAGCCATCCGTATCGTCCGGCATATCGGTATCGTAGGGGAGTGTAATGTACAGTATGCGCTCGATCCCGACAGTGAAGATTACCGTGTGATCGAGGTCAATGCTCGCTTATCTCGCTCATCAGCTCTGGCATCGAAGGCGACGGGCTATCCACTCGCTTTCGTAGCTGCAAAGCTCGGCCTAGGCTATGGTCTCTTTGAGCTAAAGAACTCAGTCACGAAGACAACTCCTGCATTCTTTGAGCCCGCCCTAGACTATGTCGTCTGTAAGCTCCCACGCTGGGACCTTGGGAAGTTCCATGGTGTCTCTCGTGAGCTAGGCAGTAGCATGAAGTCGGTGGGAGAAGTGATGGCTATCGGACGTACCTTCGAAGAGGCTATACAGAAGGGTTTACGTATGATCGGCCAAGGAATGCACGGCTTCGTCGGGAATAGTAATAAGCCTTTACCAGAGGATAGTCTAGAGGGAGCTCTGCGTGCACCGACGGATACGCGTATTTTCGCTATTAGTCAAGCATTAGAGTCTGGCTATACGGTCGATCAGATTCATGATTTGACGAAGATCGATCGCTGGTTCCTAGAGAAGTTACAGCTGATCGTGCGCACAGTCCATCGCCTAAAGGACGTCCCTTGTATTGACGCGCTAGAGTATGATCTGCTCCTCAAGGCTAAGCGCCAGGGCTTCTCAGACTTCCAGATCGCTCGCTTCGTCTTAGAACGGTCGGGACAGAAAGCCAAGGACAAGGAAAGCCTAGCAGTACGAGCACAGCGTAAGAAGCTCGGTATACTCCCCGTAGTCAAGCAGATCGATACGCTCGCTGCAGAGTATCCAGCAGAGACGAACTACCTATACCTGACCTATAGCGGTACGACCAATGATATAGCCTACGAGCATGATGGTCGCTCTGTCGTCGTGTTGGGATCAGGAGCTTACCGCATCGGGAGCTCCGTCGAGTTTGACTGGTGTGGTGTCAATGCGCTACAGACTATTCGCAAGCAGGGCTATCGATCCATCATGATTAACTATAACCCTGAGACGGTCAGTACGGACTATGATATCACGGATCGTCTATACTTTGATGAGCTGACGTTTGAGCGAGTCCTTGACATCCTAGATCTCGAAACTCCTCGTGGCGTCATTCTCTCTACGGGAGGACAGATACCGAATAACCTTGCACTCAAGCTCCATACACAGCATATCCCGATCTTGGGTACGCAGGCTGAGGATATTGACCGAGCAGAGGATCGTCATAAATTCTCAGCAATGCTGGATGAGCTGAAGATTGACCAGCCTCGTTGGCAAGAGCTCACGAGCCTAGAGGATATCGATGGCTTCATTGCGGAGGTGGGCTTCCCTGTGCTAGTGCGTCCCAGCTACGTACTCTCTGGGGCAGCTATGAATGTCTGTTCAAACCAGGAAGAGCTCTATCGCTTCCTTGAGCTTGCTGCCGATGTCTCGAAGGAGCATCCCGTAGTCGTTAGCCAGTTCATCGAGCATGCTAAGGAAGTCGAGATCGATGCCGTAGCACAGCGTGGGGAGATCGTGGCCTATGCGATTAGTGAGCATATTGAGTTCGCTGGGGTACACTCAGGGGATGCGACGATCCAGTTCCCTGGTCAGAAGCTCTATGTCGAGACCGTCCGTCGGATCAAGCGTATCAGTCGCCAGATCGCAGAGGCTCTCCATATCTCGGGACCTTTCAATATCCAGTTCTTGGCTAAGGGCAATGAGATCAAGGTCATCGAATGTAACCTGCGTGCTTCACGTAGCTTCCCCTTCGTGAGCAAGGTACTGAAGATTAACTTCATTGAGCTCGCCACGAAGATCATGCTAGGACAGCAGGTCGAGAAGCCTAATAAGAGCGCCTTCGATCTAGACTATGTTGGCATCAAGGCTTCCCAGTTCTCCTTTGCTCGCTTACAGAAGGCTGACCCTGTACTGGGTGTTGATATGACGAGTACGGGTGAGGTCGGTTGCCTCGGGGATGATACGAATGAAGCAGTACTGAAATCTATGCTTTCCGTCGGCTATCGTATCCCAGAGCGTTCTGTACTCCTTTCTACTGGAGGATATAAGCAAAAGGTCGATATGCTCGATGCAGCTATGCTCCTGCATGCACGAGGCTTCCAGCTCTATGCGACACAGGGTACGCATGATATGCTGGCTGAGAATGGTATTCCTTCGACGCTCGTTTACTGGCCTACGGATGAAGGTAAGCATCCACAGGCTCTCGAGCTACTCCAGCAGAAGAAGATCGATATGGTAGTGAATATCAATAAGAATCTCTCTGCAGGAGAGCTTACTAATGGCTATCGTCTCCGAAGAGCAGCCATTGACCTGAATATCCCCTTGCTGACGAATGCTCGTTTAGCATCAGCCTTTATCACGGCATTCTGTACCCTCCCCTTGGAAGATCTACAGATCAAGAGCTGGGCTGAGTATCGCTAGTCACACTTGGTCTTTTATTAGGTCAGCCCCTGGTTGCTCACGCAGTCAGGGGCTGATTTGCTTGGATCATTCTGCATCCATATATGCCCATTCTGTTTTAATAGTATTGAAAGCACTTAATCATTAGTATCGAATCTTTCTTTCAATCCTATCAAAAGGAAGTTTTGATAGGATCGAAATGGAGCTATCATTATAAACTAACTGCTTCTTCCCTATAAATACAATGAGCTATGTGCAATAAGAAACCCTCAACTTCCGATCGAAGGTTGAAGGCTTTACTTTTGATGTGAGTTTCTTTTAGTAAGCGATTTTTTGGAAGCGCTGATACAGGAGTAGACCAAGTATTAGTAGACTTAGCGGGAAGGTACTCCATATAGCCGTGAGCTGAAGTCCTTCATCCTCTAGACCGATACAGAAGCCTAAGATATAGCATAGACATGGGGCAAAGAGCAGATGGATACAGCAGGCATAGAGTGCCATCTTTCGTACATCTTCGAGACCTCGGAGGGCATTACTATAGATGACTTGGAGTGCATCGGCAGGCTGATAGAGTGCCATCGGTAGAATAGCTAAGGCAGTCATCGAGAGAATATCAGGATCGCTATTGAAGAGGATACCGATGTGATGGCGGAAGACGATGAGACCACACATCACGACTAAAGCTACAGCCTCAGCCAAAGTAAGCCCTACGCCTACGATGCGGTGTACAGCCTGAGGATCTTTCTCTTCTTTAGCTCGGCTGACGAGAATGGTCGTGGCAGCCCCGATACCATAGTAGACCATGAAACCAAGGTTGGTAAGCGTACATAGGATCTGGTGTACACCCAATGGAACCTCACCCAATGGCGTGACAAAGAGGATCGCTATCGACCAAGCACCAGCTTCGACTCCCGTCTGTATCCCAATTGGGAGACCCAGTAAGAAGAGTCGTCTGAAGTAGATGAATCGAGTGCGACAGCGTAGAGCCACCCTTCCTATATCTCGGAGCTCTCGTTGGCCTATCAGTACGAAAACAAAGGCTAGAAGCATATAGATGCGTGAGAAAAGAGTAGCTAGTCCAGCACCAAATAGACCAAGCTCGGGTAGCCCTAACTTGCCGAAGATAAGGAGATAATTGCCGACAATATTCAGTATGTTGGAGGAGAGGATCACCCACATGGGGATACTGGTCTTACCGATCCCATCAAAGAATTGCTTTAAAGCTCCTGTTCCCATGAAGACTAAGAACGAGAGAAGCTGTAGCAGAAAGTATGGACGAACTTGGGGTAGAAGGTGTGTCGGCAAGCGAAAGTGCTCGATGCCAAGATAGATCCCCAAGAGGGGAATCATGAGTATGAGAGTACAGCATAGATTGAGTGAGGTGCTGTGGCGAAGTAATAGACCGAGCCTTAGCTTGTCTTTTTTTGTGTAGGCTTTGGCAACCAATGGAGTGAGACCATAGGTAAAGCCTAGTCCTAAGACAAAGAAGAGAGCATAGATATTATTGACGAAGGATGCGGAAGCGAGTGCATCCGTACTATAGCGTCCTACCATCATCGTATCTGCGAAGATGACGGTGATGATACCGAGTTGTCCTAAGATAATCGGTGTACCTAGGCTAAGAAGCTCTAGTAGGGTAGCCTTGTGATCAGTATAGTGAGCTTGTAGTCGCTGTAAAGGAGACATATTATTTATATAGGGAAGAGATAGAGAATACCCAGCTTTAGAAGGGCGAGCAAAGATACGATGAAGTGACTTATCTCGCTTGGTCTTCTCTCTAGATGAGGAACATTGATCATTGGGGAGATCAAAAGAGCTTACCAATCTTATGGATCAGTAAGCTCTTTGTGCGATGTGCTGTCTTGTCTTTGTAGGCTTACTTATGACGAGAAGCCTCGAGGGTAAAGGAAGAGGAGCGAAGCTCACCTGGGAAAGGCGGATTATCTTTCTTCAGACTGATGATCATACGATCTATTTGGGCAAAGGAGGCGAAGAGACGTCTCGCGATTCGTCCGACGACATGCTCCAAGAGTTTCGATGGTAGAGTCATCTCCTCCCGAATGATTGTATAGAGGTCGGCATAGCTTAGTGTGTCCTCGAGGGCATCCGAGGTCAAACTTTTGGAGACATCGGCCCAGACTTCAATCTCGACAGTAAAGTAATTCCCGACCTGTCGCTCCTGTGGTAGGACACCATGGTAGGCATAGAAGCGCATAGCTTGTAGGCCGATGTGCATAGCTTCGATGTGCATGATCGTTTGATGTTATCTCAATCTCTCGCTAGGATGCAGGCTCTACGTGAATAGTAATATAGGTATGATCTCCGTAGCGCTCTCTTAGCCCCTGCTCAATAGCTAAGGTGATGTCGTGACCAGAAGTCACAGAGATGTATCCATCGACGAGGATACATAGCTCGATAGCATAGCATCTACCGATACTTCGTGTACGCAACTGATGGATGCCTTGTACGCAAGGAGTGCTTAGGACTTGAGCTTCGATCTCAGCTTCTACTTCGGGAGGTAGCCTCTTTTCGGTAAGTTCATTGAATGCTGGGAGTAGGATGGTCCAGGCCATTCGTAGGATGAAAATGCTAACGATGAAGGCTGTGAGGGGCTCAAGGAAGAGCCATCGCTCCCCGAGGAGAAAGGTACCAGAAAGCCCGATGATGACGGCCAGAAGCGTCAGCATATCGCTTCGATGATCGAGCGCTTTAGCTCGGAGAGCAGAACTCTTTAGTTGGGTAGCCCAGCGCTGTGTGTAGCGATGAAGTAGTAGCTTGATAAGTAGGGCTAGGAGGGAAACTAAGAGTACAAGGTAGCTAGGAGAAGGGAGCATCAGTTCTCCTCGTAAGCTAGATAGTACCTTCTCAATACTTCGATAGCCGACTACTGTACCAATGCTTACCATGACTAGGGCCATGACTACGGAGGCTAAGGTCTCAAATTTGCCATGACCATAATGATGATCCTCATCCTGGGGTTTGCCAGAAATCTGGATGAAGATGAGTGCGATAAGATCTGTGGCAAAGTCTGAGAGGGAATTGATAGCCTCTGCGATCAAAGCACTACTATGACCCCAAATTCCGACGAGTAACTTGATGACGACGAGGAAGGCATTAGCTAGACTTCCCAGTACAGTGACTCGAAGGATCTTCTCTGTACGCTGTGAATAATCCTGCTGCATCATCGATTGGTCGCTATCGTACGAGCTAGGTGGTACGCCTGCTTGATACGATCAGGGATACCGATTCCTTCGGAGATAGCGCCTGCAAGATGTAAGCCAGGGATGGCTTCCTCTAGCTCTTTGATGCGAGCAAACCGAGCCCCTGAAGAGGCTTCGTACTGAGGGATAGCATGTCTATGACGATAGATACGATGAACAGTAGGATCTACAGAGAGTCCCAAGATACGCTGGAGTCGCTCCCTAATAAGAGAAAGAATATCCTCATCGGACCAGTCAATAAGTTCGGGAGAACGCATACCGCCTAAGAAGATAGAGAGGAGAGATGAACCCTCAGGGGCTCTATCGGGGAAGCAAGCCGAAGGATGTAGGATACCCAAGACATAGGGATCTTCGTGTGAGGGTATAAGCCCACCAAAGGCATGAAACTGAGGTATTTCTTGATCTACTCCCCAGACAACTTGCACTATGGGGGCATAGCGAAGGGAAAGAATGGGGGCTAGATCTTCCCTCACAGAAAGAAAGGGTAGAAGTGATGGGAGAGCAGGAGCAGGAACCGTCGTCACGACCTGATGTGTAAAGAGTTTCTGCTTGATCCCATGCTGTACAAAGTTGATCTGAAAGCCCTCTGTCTGCAGAGGTGTGATTTCGGCTTGATGAGCGGATAGATAGAGCTGATCTTGTGTTAGATCTTGGGCTAGCGTATGGATCAGTGAAGAAAGTCCACCTCGTGTCGAGAAGATCTCCTTTGTTACACTTTGAGCATCGATATCTTTCGGAGCTCTAGCTTTTGCGATAGCACCGCGAATGAAGCTCCCATGTTCCTGTTCCAGCAGATAGAGCTTAGGTAGTGCATACTTAGTCACTAACTTATCTGGATCTCCTGCATAAATTCCGCCGATGAAGGGATCGATAGCATAGTCTAAGAAACTTCGCCCCATACGACGCTTCACCAGAGATGCGATCGTTTCTTCAGGGTGAGAGCCTCGCTTTCGCAGAGGTTCTCCTAGTAGGCGTAGCTTATCACGCAGAGTAAAGAGTGGAGTGGAGATTGCAGAGGCTAAGCTATAAGGGAGTGGGAAGAAACGCTGTGTACCTTGCTGTGTTTTGAGAATTAAACGTCGCTTAGCTTTAGCAGAAGCGATCTGTGTCAGCTGAGGAAAATGAGCGAGGAGCTTAGCGACCTCTGGGGTGCTGATAAGTCCAGTATTAGGACCTTGCTCAAAGGTAAATCCAGCCTCTTGTTCTGTGTGGATGACACCTCCTAGGCGAGCTTCTTTCTCTACTAGTGCGACTCGAAGTCCTGAAGCTCGAAGAGCATAGGCTGTAGCTAGTCCTGTGAGACCTGCCCCAATGATGACTACGTCATAGTCGTACGAGTGATCTATCATATGATTCTCTCTCATCGTCGAGCTGTCTCTAAGAGTGACTGTGCTGCTGCTCGTGCCACCTCTGTGAGGTTTGATCCACTCTGCATACGAGCGATCTCATCGATGCGCTCAGATGCCGTGAGACGACGGATATGACTACGGGTGCTATCACTATCGTGCTCCTTATAGATGTAGAAGTGATCTTCTCCTGCCGCTGCGATCTGAGGCAGATGAGTGACTGCCATAACTTGCATACTCTGCCCCATACGTCGAAGAATTGAAGCGATGCGTTCAGCAGTCTCGCCCGAAACCCCTGTGTCAATCTCATCAAAGATGATCGTGGGTAGACTACGTCGGTCAGCAATCAGTGCTTTCAGGGAAAGCATAAGTCGAGAGATTTCTCCTCCAGAAGCAATGTCAGCGACAGGTTCAGGCGAGATCTCCTTATTGGCAGAGAAGAGGAAAGTGACATGATCTAGCCCAGTGAGCGAAGGGTTTCCTAGAGCATCAAACTTGATTATGAATCGTACATGAGGCATCCCTAGCTCTTGAAGAGCCTTGATAAGCTCAGTCTCAATGCTTGTAGCTGCTCCTTGCCGTGTCTTACGTAGTTGTTCTCCCTGATCCAATACCTGTCGCATCGCCTTCTCCTTCTCCTGAGCTAGGTGCTCAAGCTCGTCATCCATAGAGTTGAGACGAAGGAGACGATCCGATAGCTCCTCCCTAAGAGAAATGAGTTCGCTACAGCTAGAGAAACCATGCTTATGTAGCAGACCTCGCAAGAGGTCTAGTCGTGCTTCGATCCTAGCGAGTCGTTTGGGGCTAAAGCTAATGTGCTCAGCTTCGTCACTGAGTGTCGAGATGAGATCTTGAAGCTCGATACGTAAACTTTGTAGACGTTCGATCCATTCTTCAGCATTTCCATGGTAGGAGCGTATTCCCTCGATGGCACGTAGTGCATAGCGGATACTTTGTAGAGCTCCACGTTCATCATCTTCGAGAGCAGAGCTTGCTTGCTGGAGTTCTTCTCGTACCTCTTGAGCATGGGAGAGCTGTAGCTCTTCTTCTTCAAGAGATTCAAGCTCTCCTTCCTCAAGCTCCGCTTCTTCAAGTTGGTTGAATTGGAACTGCAGATAGTCTTGCTCTTTACGGAGCTGATCGGCTTGTTCTTGTGCTTGGTGATAGTCACGTTCAGCATTTCGATAGGCTTCGAAGGAGGCTTGATAGTTCTGGATGAGCTTTTGGTTTCCCGCATACAGATCCAAGACAGAGAGCTGAAATTGTGCATCCCCTAGCAGGAGATTCTTATGCTGAGAGTGGATGTCGATGAGGTACTCACTTAGTCGTTTCAGTAGCTGGAGCGAGGCTGGGGTGTCATTTATGAATGCTCGGCTCTTCCCCTTGGATGTGATCTCTCGGCGGATAATACACTCCTCTTGGTCTGGCTCGATGTCCTCTTCCTCTAGCATAAAGCCAACAGCTTCGTCTAACTGTGTAAAGTGTGCTTCGATGATACATTTATCAGCCCCAGGTCTCAGAGTGCTACTATCAGCACGCCAGCCCATCAATAGGCCGATGGCACCTAAGATGATACTTTTACCTGCACCTGTTTCTCCTGTAATGACAGAGAAGCGAGGACTGAACTCGATGACAAGCTCATCAATGAGAACGAAGTTTCGGATACTAAGTCGCTGAAGCATCTGTGAGGAAAGATTGATATATATATTTACTGGAGTGACCGCAATGGGGCATGTGCTCCGGGGAATAGCTCCTGAAGCAAACTGCGAAGATGAGCTTTCTCTTCGGATGATGCACCCTTGAAAAGAGAAATCATTTCACTGAGTTTAGTCTCTCGTAGCATGCTATACCAAGGTTGTCCATGCTTATGAGCGTCCTCTCTGCTCCAAGAGGTAATAGCATCCATGATCTGAACTCGAGCCTCCTGAGGAGAATCTGCTAGCTGATCTAGCCCTAGCCGGTGATACTGATACCAAGCCTGGCGGGAGGAGCCTCCCTCTGCTTGAGTATAGTTTGCCAGGAGAGCAAGACGCTCGCTACCTTTCCCCAGTGCTTCCCAGCCTAGCCAGTCAGCATGAGCTCTGCCTACATCGGCTAACTCGCGCAGTTGATCTATGAGTTGATCACCACCATGAGGAGAGAAGCTATCTAGGTCATTCACCAAGATAAGGTACACATAGTAGGAGAGAAGTAGTACAAGAGGATGATCGGTATCTCGACCTTGGAAGATCAGAGGCTCACCAGGACGATAACTAAAGCTTAACTGGGGATCTTTCCAAAGAAAGGTCGTCGTCTTATAACCGCTATGATAGACAGGCCGACGAGCGTTAATGACGAGATCGCCTTTCCATTCACCTTGCTCATTCAATCCATGAATATGGAGACTAAATCGAGCTTCAATGCGCTCGTGCTCCGTGTAGCTTAGAGGTGTGAAGGAGGTCTTATTAAGTAGCTCTTGTAGTTGGAGCTCTAGGGAAGATACTAAGGAAGGATCGACAGCAGTCCCTAGTTCTTCGGTATGTACTTCCACCTCAGCTCGTAATTCTTGAGCCTGACTCGTATAAGAAAAGAGCCCAATAAGGAGAAGCCCACAGCAGTAGGTACGATAACCTCCAAGCATACTGATTGAGGTAGCTTGTTAGTCTGGGATCCGTTGGAGAATGAAGTTGGCGATATCGCGAGCCACAGCTTCTTTGCTCTTAAGCTCGTAGGCTTCGATTGTGCCCTCTCTATCGAAGAGAGTTACCTTGTTTGTCTCGTGGGCAAAGCCAGCTCCAGGATCTTGTAAGCTATTGAGGACGATAGCATCAAAGTGCTTCTTCTCCATCTTTCGTTGTGCTTCCTCTAGTCCAGCAGTGCTCTCTAGGGCAAAACCCACAAAGAACTGATCGACTCGCTTACGTGCTCCGAGCAAGGCAGCTATGTCAGGGTTTCGGATGAGCTCTAGCTCTAGGAACTCTTGCCCTTCTCTTTTGATCTTATCTGTATAGCGTACGCTCGGTCGGTAGTCTGCGACGGCTGCTGCGAAGATAGCGATGTCTGCATTATCTATGAGGGCTTCGGTGGCATCTAGCATCTCTTCTGCTGTCATGACGTTATGCACTTGTACTCCCTGCCTAGGATGTAAGTTAGAGGGACCTAAGACTAAGTTTACCTCAGCACCACGTCGATGGAACTCATTGGCTAGTGCAATACCCATACGACCTGTAGAGTGATTCCCGATGAAGCGTACAGGATCGATCGCTTCGTGTGTAGGCCCGGCTGTGAGGACGATACGCTTTCCTTGATAATCTAGCTCTGAGGAGAAGAAGTCCTCGAGGGCTGCGATGATACGCTCAGGCTCTTCCATACGTCCCTTACCGACGAGGTGGCTGGCTAGAAAGCCTGACTGAGGCTCGATGATGAAGTTACCACGACGAGCTAAGAGATCTAGGTTCTCTGTCGTCGTTGGGTGTGCAAACATATCTAGATCCATAGCTGGGGCAACGAAGACAGGAGCTTTCATCGACAGATAGGTCGTGAGAAGCATGTTATCTGCGATACCATGAGCCATCTTACCTATGGTCGCAGCTGTCGCAGGTGCTATCACCATCGCATCAGCCCAGAGCCCAATGTCTACGTGACTATTCCATGTGCCATCCCGACCACTGAAGAACTCACTGATTACGGGGCGAGAGCTTAGAGCCGACAGCGTGATTGGGGTGATGAACTCCTTACCTGCAGGGGTGATCACGATCTGTACCTCCGCTCCCTCTCTAATGAAGAGGCGAGTGAGGACAGCTGCCTTGTAGGCGGCGATACTCCCCGATATGCCTAGGACGATATGCTTCCCTTGTAGTACTCCCATAGTTTTACTTTGTACGCGTCTGCTGATATAGGCGAGAGAACCAGAGCTTTGTCTCCAGAGGGAACTGGGCATCCATTACCCAGCGATAGTAGCCTGAGTCCTTACTTAGGATGTCTAGGGCAGGTTGTCCCTTGTGCTTCCCGAAATTGATTACGATCTCACCAGCTTCGTTATAGATTAAGCTACCAGCAAAGTCTACTCGCTTCCCGTAGGAGGAGAACTCTGCTAGCTGAGCGACATCATTTTGTAGCTCCTCGGGATAGCGTTCTATCTGAGCCTCTAGTACTTCAAATGTCGCTAAGGTATCAGCCTCTGCCGAGTGAGCATTCTCTAGCGTCTTATTACAGTAGAATCGATAAGCGGCCTCGAGCGTACGCCTCTCAAGCTTATGATAGATCGTCTGGACGTCGATGAAGTGCCGATCACTGAAGTCCACCGGTATACCCGCTCGGAGAAACTCCTCCACGAGCATCGGGACATCAAAGCGATTGGAATTAAATCCAGCGATGTCACAGCCCTCGATCCAGGCATAGAGACTCTTGGCGACCTGAGCGAAGAGCGGGCAGTCTGCGACATCTTCGTCGGATATGCCGTGTACCGCCGTCGATTCGGGAGGGATCGGCATCCCTGGGTTAATACGTCGTGTCCGTGTCTCCTGAAGTCCGTCAGGATGTACCTTGAGGATGGAGATCTCTACGATCCTGTCACGGGTGATTTGCACCCCTGTCGTCTCCAGATCGAAGACGACGAGAGGGCGTGTGAGGTTTAGCTTCATAGGGAAGATAGCAAGGGGGGCAACTACCGGAGCTTACTCTCCTAGGAGCTTCATAGGGATGATCAGCGTGCAGATCTCTATCCCTTCGTCCATAGCTAGAGGGGTGATGACTCCAGCACGAGTTTGGTCGGTGAGTCCGAATTGGACCTGCTCTGAAGTAAAGCTCTGCAGTAAGCGCTGGAGGAAGTTAAAGTCAAATCCAATGCGTACCTGTGTCCCTGCTTCCTGACCTGAGCATGGGATCGTTTCTTCGGCTGCGATAGACAGATCAAGGTCCTGTGCAGTGATGCGAAGAGCTCCGTCTGCGAAGTGGAAAACGATCAAGCTACTTGCCTTATTCGCAAAGAGTGAGACGCGCTTCGCAGCAAAGAAAAGCTGATCTTTCTCTAGGAGAATGTTGTGCACAGAGCTAGGAGGGATGACGGAATTATAGTTCGGATACGTTCCTTCGAGTAGGCGTACTGTCAGCGCTCCTCGTGTCATCTGGAAGTGAGCATTGCGCCCATCGAAGGAGATCTTCACCGTACCTGTCTCCTTAGCTAGGAGACCACGAGTAAGGAGGTAAGCCATACGCGAAGGAAGGACGATCCGTGCTGCCTCAGCGCTCTTGATATTGTGATCTGTGTAACGTACTAGGATTCGCCCATCAGTAGCTACCGTGACAAGTTGCTCAGGGAAGAAGTCTAGGAGTACACCTGTCATGACTGGACGACGCTCGTCATCACTTGCAGCAAATACCGTGCGCTCTAGAGCACGAAGCAGTGATTGAGCGGGCAGCTCTACGACCTTGGTCTGATTATCCTCTAGCGATACGCCTTCAGGGTAGATCTCTGCCGAGGTAGTCAAGAAGCTGAAGTGTCCGTTACTATAGGTTACCGAGGCCTTACCAGCTTCGATATCTACCTCTACTTCGATAGGTTGGTCGGGGAGCTCCTTAAGTGAATCTATGATGATTTGGCTCCTTACGGCGAAGGCGCCATCTTCTCCCTGACTGTTATTTACTTCGACGAAGCAGGTCTGTCGGTTGCTTTGGTCTGCGGCGGTTAAGGTAAGCTGGTTGCCTTGAAGCTCAAAGAGAATGTTCTCCAAGACGGGGACGGCAGCGATGCTCTTGCTCGAAATGACCTTAGCTACGGCTTGCAGTTGCTGGAGTAGATCAGTACTGGTTACGACGAACTTCATAGGTGGGTATATCTGAATGATTAAATATGTACAAAGATACGTCTTTCTGAGGGGACTGCCTATGACTCTGACTGAGCCCAGGGATCGAGTATTCTAGCCCGAGCTAAATCATTCTCTAGATGAGTAAATAGCTTCTCTAGAGGGAAGATATACCTCTTATTTGGAAGAGATATACCTTTTGTGCTGGGATCATATACCTCTCCGAGATGCAAGGTATGGTATCCCGAGCCAAATCACCGTATCGTGAAAGGAGGATAGGCTTCGTCTAGGAGAACGGATGACCTAAGAGAAGAAGAGCGGGACACTGCCGGAGCTTGGGTGACGCTAGCCACAGTGTCCCGCTTAGAGGGAGCTTGGAGAGAAGAAGAATTAACCTTTAGCGAGGATCAAGGAGAGCTTTGATACGCTCTCTGAGAAGCTCTGAGGCTTCGGAGTCTGCTAGGATATCTCCCAAGAGCGAGAGGAACTTATTCACACGGTCTGTCGGTGTCAGCAATTCTTCGATAGGTAGCTGGGGTGCAGTATTATCTGCCGAGGGAAGGATATGAGCCTTAAGTAAGACACGGGTAACAAAGTGCGTGAAGAGACGCATCTCTGGTGGGAGCAGATCTCGATACTCTTGGAGGGGGAACATCGGGCGGTACGTGTGAATGAACTTGTAGAACGGACCGATGATGAAGGGGTTGATGTGCTGAAGGATCGAGGATAGCTGGACGGGAGTAAAGGACTTCAAGGCCTCAACGTGGAGGTAGAGATGCTTGATCTCTAGGCGCTTGATAGCAAGGGAAAGGGGATTCTTCCATTCCTTTAGGCAGTCAGCGTCGTTAATGTAGACGAAGGTCGCCTTTTCCCCTAGGGTCGTCTGATGCTTGAGGAACTGTTGCTGGGAGAGTACCTGTACGGGCAGGTGGATATACTCACTATATTGGAAGAGAATAGACTGCCAGACCAGGACATCCGTGTCAGAGTTAACGATGATATAACCCTTATCTCGTACCTCCTCACCTTGGTAGATCTCTTCGGTAAGGCGAGCGATGAGGTGGATATAGAAGGGGTGTTTGACTCCGATGATGAACCCATAGCCATTGAAACATAGCTCATAGAGTAGGGATTCGACCTCCTTATAGGCAGGGGAGAGTGCCTTTTTGTCCCAAGGGATTGCCTGTTCAGGGTAGGCAGAGCGAAGTTCATTCTGCCATTGCTTGAGATTTAGTTGCTCTGTGACGAACTCTTGGACATCGTCGTAGCAACGGAAGGAAGGGGAAATGTTTACCGCCTCTTGACTAATCTGGTCTAGGAGATGGAAGTTAGCTTCGGGCAGGACGCCATCTTCGGTAAAGTATTTCTCCTTCAGACGCTCGTATTCGTTGCGATAAGCATCACCAATGCGGATCCGGATGCTCCGACCTCCCTTGTAGCTAACGAACATGGATGAGTATTCGGCAGCATAGCTCAGTCCAGCCCAAGGATAGCCTGGGACGTGCTCTTGGAGGAAGAGAGAGACCGCTTCGAGGTGCTTACAGGTGCCTAACCCATTGGTTCGGAAGTCTAGACAAGAGCAGAAGTTACGATCACTCTGTACGCCTCGGAAGGCGACCTTGTACCGCCCCGTATCGCTACAGACAAGATAGTCGCCCCAGATGCGGTTCTTGTCTAGATGTTCGACGGAGAAATTACTCTCACGAGCATTCTCTCTACGAAGAGCGACCTGCCACTCTTCGATGGTCATGTTATCGGGGCAGATCTTGTTCGATAGGCGGTTCCCTAGTTTCATAAGTGTGGTGTTAGTATGGGTTAAGTAGTTTGCTTGTGTGTTAGCTTTTGCTTCGTTTCTTATTCGCTTGCTTGGCTGGGGAGGTAGCTTGTGCTTGCTGGAGTTCTTGGGCTAGGAATGGAGCCGTAGGGCTATCTGGATGAGAGATCAGACCTTCGGGTGCCCCTTGATAGATGAGTTGTCCTCCACCGCGTCCGCCCTCAGGTCCGATCTCGATAAGATAGTCTGCGGATCGAATAATGTCTAGGTTATGCTCGATAATGATAACCGTATTTCCCCGATCGACTAGACGGTTAAGGATACCTAGGAGCACTCGTATGTCTTCGAAGTGAAGCCCTGTAGTCGGTTCGTCTAGGATATAGATGGTCTGACCTGTATCTCTCTTAGCAAGTTCCGTAGCGAGCTTGATACGTTGGCTTTCCCCTCCAGACAGGGTGGTAGAGGATTGCCCGAGCTTAATGTAGCCTAGGCCGACATCTTGCAGTACCTGTAGCTTCTTAAGGATGGGGGGCACGTTAACGAAGAACTCCACCGCCATGTTGATCGTCATGTCTAAGACGTCAGCAATACTCTTGCCTTTGAAGCGCACCTCCAGTGTCTCCCGATTGTAACGCTTACCACGGCAGACCTCACAGGGGGCATAGACATCGGGAAGGAAGTTCATCTCAATGGTTTTGTAACCATTACCCGAACAGGTATCACAGCGTCCACCCGATACATTGAATGAGAAGCGACCAGGCTTGTAGCCACGCATCTTACTTTCGGGTAGACCTACGAATAGGTTACGAATATCCGTGAAGACACCCGTGTAGGTCGCTGGATTACTGCGAGGAGTACGTCCGATAGGAGATTGGTCTACGGCGACGACTTTATCGACGAGCTCTAAGCCCTCAATGCTATCGTATGGTAGAGGCTCCTTAAGGGAAGAGTAGAGATGCTGGCTAAGGATCGGGTAGAGTGTCTCATTGATCAAGGTGCTCTTCCCACTACCAGAGACGCCAGCTACGCAGATGAGTGTCCCTAGGGGAAAGGATACATCAACGCTACGGAGGTTATTCCCTCGGGCTCCTCGTAGGGTGAGTAGCTTCTCTTGAGTAATAGGTCTGCGCTCATGTAGCTCGATCTGCTTCTCTCCACTGATATACTGTGCAGTGAGGGTATTAGCCTGAAGCATCTCCTTGGGGGTGCCGGCAAAGACAACTTCACCACCTAGGCGTCCAGCCTTAGGTCCCATATCGATGATATGGTCGGCCTCGAGCATCATGTCCTTATCGTGCTCTACGACGATGATCGTATTGCCGAGGTCACGTAGCTTCTGGAGTGAATGGATGAGACGGATATTGTCTCGCTGATGCAGACCGATGCTGGGCTCATCAAGGATATAGAGCACCTCTACGAGCTGGGTACCGATCTGTGTAGCTAGACGAATGCGCTGACTCTCTCCACCTGATAAGGTAGATGCGGTACGATTCATCGATAGATAACCAAGCCCAACATCAAGGAGGAAGGATAGACGAGTTCGGATCTCCTTGAGCACCTCGGTAGCGATGACACGCTGCTGAGGATTCATCTGCTCCTCAATGCCCTCAAGCCAAGATGCTAGATGACTAAGCTCCATGGAGGCTATCTCTCCGATATTCTTGCCAGCTATGAAGTAGTGCAAGGCTTCCTTATTGAGGCGTCCACCCTCGCACTCTGGACAGAGGTCTGCTCGGGTAAACTGTGCCAACCACTTCTCCGATTCCTTAGAGTCCTCTTCATCCTGCTGGGCTAAGAGAATACTCCCTAGACCATCATAGCTGAGGGGAATACCTTTTAGATCAGGGAAGCGCTCATCGTGGATGTGTAGCTCTTCGTCACTGCCCTGAAGGATCTCTGTAAGTAGGTCTTCGGGCAGATCTGCCAGAGGTGTCTTTAGCGTAACCTCATATTTCTGGCAGAGGGCGTCTAGCTGTGCAAAGAGTAGCGTACGCTTGTACTTACCCAGAGGGAGGATCCCACCTGAATAGATGCTCTTACTCTTATCAGGCATGATGCTCTCGGTATCGATGACGCGGACTTCTCCTAATCCTTTACAGCGCGTGCAGCAGCCATTGGGAGAGTTAAAGGAAAAGTTGTGCGGAGCTGGTTCATTATATGATAGTCCGGTCTCCGGATCCATCAAGTGACGACTGAAGTAAGCGGTCGCTTGGGTCGCAAGATCTAGTACCATCAGTACTCCGTCTCCCTCCTTGAGTGTCAGCTGTAGACTAGACCGTAGACGATCTCGGTTCTTCTCCGTGATCGTTAGCTTGTCGGTCTGTACCTCGACACTATGTAGCTTGTAGCGGTCGAGCTTCATCCCATAGGTGATCTCTCGAAGCTCCCCATCAACACGCACGGTGAGATAGCTCTTCTTCCGAAGTTGCTCAAAGAGCTCTTTGTAGTGTCCCTTACGTTGTTTCACAACGGGAGCTAGGAGGAGAACTCGCTTGCCCTCATAGCGCTCTAGGAGGAGATCCAAGAGTTGCTCTTCGGTATAGCGTACCATAGGCTTACCCGTTTGATAAGAGATCGCTTCTCCAGCACGAGCATAGAGCAGGCGGAAGAAGTCGTAGATCTCTGTCACGGTGCCTACTGTAGAGCGAGGATTACGGTTCGTAGTCTTCTGCTCAATGGATATGACAGGACCAAGTCCATCGATTTGCTCTACATCGGGGCGCTCCATCCCACCACCGAGAAAGCCTCGGGCATAAGAGCTGAAGGTCTCGATATATCGGCGCTGACCCTCTGCATAGATTGTATCGAAGGCTAGGGAGGACTTACCGCTCCCACTTAGTCCAGTAAAGACGGTGAGAGAATAGCGAGGAATATGTACATCTACATTCTTGAGGTTGTGTACGCGGGCACCTTGAATGTCTAAGTCTTGCATAAATGTATAGCGTGGAGAGCTACTCCAAGAAGAGCTGAAGTCTATCCCGAATAGGGTACCTTCATTAAGAATAATCTAAAGAGCTTCAGCTGATAATATATAGGGCAAAGATAAATATAAAACGGACTAGAGCGTGCAGTCCTAGGTATATCTCAAGAAAGATGATATCCTAGCTGGTGAAAAGGCTCTTAGTCCGTCTTCTGTGGTATGCGAAGAGTGTCCTCCTTAGAGTAAGTGGTAGCTTGTCGGTGTGATGTAGCTATGCCTCCTCGCTCAATTACGTATATTCTAACCCTTAGGTTAGGTATATTGTGACTCTTCGATTAGGTATATCGCAATGGAGGGATTACGTATATAGTAAATCGGAGTGCCACACGATGCACTCTAGGAGAGGGGGATAAGTTCAGCTATTTCGTCTGACGGTAGCCTAACTCTAGAAGGATCTTACGTAGCTTTTCTCGCTGGTCTCCTTGTACTAAGATCTCTCCATCCTTGGCAGAGCCCCCGACACCACAGCGCTGGCGAAGGAGTTTGCCTAGTGCTTCAAGGTCTTCTGTCGTACCGATAAAGCCCGTGATCAGAGAGACCTCCTTTCCTCCCCGCTGCTTTTTGAATAGAGAGAGGCGGAGGCGTTGCTTATCGGGAGGGAGAGTAGTTGCTTCCTCGACTTCATCTGTCGTGTAGGCGAAGTCTGGATTAGTACTATAGAGTACACCGAGGCGATTCTTCCAGTCAGACATAGGATGATGTGGCTAAGTGTAAAGAATGGGTGACAACGTCTGTTAGCGAGCGATCTCTAAGGAGAACCCCACGGGAAGGAAGGCCGAGACATCGCCTCCATAGTGGAGTAGTTCGCGCACGACTGTGGAGCTAATATGGGTGAAGCGCTGAGAAGCAGGTAGGAGTACGGTCTCCATATCTGCCATATGGCGGTTAAGGTCGGCCAAAGTGCGCTCGTACTCCATGTCCGTACTGCTTCGTACGCCACGAAGCAGTACGGTGACGTCGAGCTCTTGTGCTAGGGTCACAGTCAGCCCCGTATAGGTGACGACTCGTACTCGAGGTTCCTTGGCATAGAAGGCAGAGATCTGTGCTAAGCGCTCTTCCGCAGAGAAGAGGTTACGCTTGGCTTCGTTGGTTCCAATGGCGACGATCACTTCATCAAAGAGAGCTAGTCCCCGAGTAACGATGTCTGCATGTCCGCGAGTAAAGGGATCGAAGGATCCTGCATAGAGTGCACGGCGTGTCATCTGGGTACTTGATTCAGATCAATGATTTCTTCTGGGGCAGGAGTTAAACACTCCACTCCCGACGAGGTAACAAGGTAGGTATTCTCAATACCGACAGCTCCAACGCCGGGGAGGACAAACTTGGGCTCAAAGGCAATGACCATACCTTCCTCTAGGATGTCTTTACTTCGGCCAGTTAAGACGGGGAGTTCGTTGATCTGAAGCCCTAATCCATGCCCTACGAACTGAGCTTGTAGTTCTGTCCCCATGAAATAGTCCTTGGCACCTGCAGCTTCGACACGGCGCAGGCATTCATTCCAGAGCTCAGCGCAGGAAGATCCAGGTTTAGCCTGCTGCATCACTTCCCGATGAAGCTGGAGACTTAGATCATGTAGGCGATAGGCTTCTTCGGGGAGCTGTCCGATAGAGTAGGTGCGTGTAAGATCGGAGTAGTAGACACCATAGTTCCCAGCCATATCGACCATGACAGCCATTCCTTCCTTCAGAGGGGTACCATTGGAGCCAAGGGGTAGGGCGGGCACTCCAGCTCCACCAAGGGCAAAGTCATAGGGTGAGGCTGTACCAGCATTATCTCCTGCTAAAAGGCTACCCATGAAGATCTCCATAGCTGATCCAAAACAGCGAAAGAGCCCTACCGATCCATGCTGACGCATCAGTCGCTCGATCTCGATCTGGAAGTCCCGATCTGTCATCCCTGGACGGTAGACTTGAGGGATTAGCTCATAGACCTCGACATGACGGCGTGCGCATTCTCGTGTTTGCTCGATTTCTAGCGGAGTCTTACGCATGCGAGCTTGTCGGAGGAGAGCTGTCCCGTTGTGGAAGCTAGCATTAGGGAAGAGCTTCTGTTGACGCTGGATGTCAGAGTAGCTTTGCTCATCTAGCTCAAGGGCTACAGATCCTAGTGTTAGGGTGTCTATATGGTCGCTGAGCTGCTCGATCTTGCGAATGGAGTGAACGGTAGAAGACTCTGGATAGCTCTGTGGGCGTCGAATGAAGCACTGTGCCTCTCCCTCTGCAGGTATGAAGAGCAAGCCAGAGAAGATGGAGCCACAGAGATACAGAAGATTAACATTGGAGGTCACAACAAGTGCCTCGATGGATGCACTACGCAGGAGCTCCTGAAGGCGCTCCACACGTAGTCGATAATCCGGGTGTGATGAAAGCATATTTAGCTAAAGGTTGGGTAACAGGGATCAGAATGGCACCTCTGTACTTGGGAGAGGGGAGATCAGTGGATCGACATCCATCTCCGCAGGAGAGGTAGGAGATGCTTGAGTAGAGGCAGCTCCAAAGCGTGCACCTTCTCCTGAACGTGTACGGCGAGCCTTGCGTAGCTCTCCTCGCTCTGCGAAGCGAGCATAGTCAGCAGTGAAGGTTAAGCGTACCGTATCTACAGGACCATTACGATGCTTGGCTATGATGAACTCTCCGACACCACGCAGGTCTTCACCTGTCTCCGGATCCGTATAGATCTTATAGTACTCAGGGCGATGAATGAAGCAAACGATGTCGGCATCCTGCTCGATAGCTCCTGATTCGCGGAGATCGGAGAGCTGGGGACGCTTGCTATTAGCGTCACCACCTTGTAGGCGGTTCTCGACACCACGGTTAAGCTGTGAGAGGGCGATGATCGGGATGTTAAGTTCCTTGGCTAGCATCTTCAGCGAGCGAGAGATCGTACTGACCTCCTGCTCTCGGTTACCGAAGCTCATTCCACTTGCATTCATCAGCTGTAGGTAGTCGATGATGATCATCTTCACTTGGTGCTCTCGTACTAGGCGTCGAGCCTTTGTGCGTAGCTCAAAGACGGAGAGAGAGGGCGTGTCATTGATGTAGAGTGGAGCCCCTTCCAGCATACCGATGCGGTTATGTAGGCGTGTCCACTCTCCGTCATCTAGTCGCCCGCTTTTGATCTTTTGTCCATCGATCTCACAGACATTGGAGAGGAAGCGCTTGACAAGCTGTACGGCGCTCATTTCAAGGTTAAAGAGGGCCACAGGGATGCCATGATCTACCGCCATGTTCTTAGCCATCGAGACGACGAAAGCTGTCTTACCCATAGCTGGACGAGCGGCGATGATGATGAGGTCGGAGTTCTGCCAGCCCGAGGTAAGTTCATCGATGTCCTTGAAGCCCGAGGTGAGTCCACTGATCCCTTCCTCTCGGTTAGCTGCGATCTGCATTTCATTGATCGCACCTTTTACAAGGGGGTTGATAGGGACGAAGTCTCGGGTAGAGTTTTGTTGGGCTATCTCAAAGAGTGCTCCCTCTGCCTGCTGGATCTGCTCCTGGATATCGACGATATCATCATAGGCTCCCTTCAGAGTTGAAGAAGCCATCCCGATGAGGCGACGACTGAGTGCCTTGCTATAAAGGACTTCAGCATGCGCCTCTAAGCTCCCCGTAGACATGACCTTGGTGGTGAGCCCTGCGATATAGGCAGCATCTCCCACTTCCTCTAGCACCCCCATGCGACGAAGCTCCTCTGTCACGGTGAGCATGTCGATAGGCTGCTGTGCCATGGCTAGGGTCACCATCGCCGAATAGATCAGCTCATGAGCCTTGACGTAGAAGGTCTCTGGGCGGAGCTTCTCACTGACACGAGCATAGGCATCCTTTTCAAGAAGGATGGCACCTAAGACGGCTTCCTCGAAGTCGGGAGCCTGAGGAGGAATACGTCCATCGAGCTCCATCGGAACAATGGGTGCAGGTTTCTTCCCCCGCTGTTTGCTGGCGGAGGAGCTTGTCGTAGCCATAGGGATTAGTCGAGTTTAAGTACTGCGAGGAAAGCCTTCTGGGGCACTTCGACTGTCCCGATCTGCTTCATGCGCTTCTTCCCTTCCTTCTGCTTCTCTAGTAGCTTGCGCTTACGGGAGACGTCACCTCCATAGCACTTGGCTGTGACATCCTTACGTACGGCTTTGATCGTCTCACGAGCGATGACCTTAGCTCCGATAGCTGCTTGGATAGCGATGTCAAACTGCTGGCGGGGGATAAGCTCCTTGAGCTTTTCGCACATCCGACGTCCGAAGGCAACACTATTATCTACGTGCGTGAGAGTTGAGAGGGCATCCACGGGGTCTCCATTGAGGAGAATATCCAGCTTGACGAGCTTCGAGGGACGGAAGTCACTGAGGTGATAGTCAAAGGAGGCGTAGCCCTTCGATACGCTCTTGAGCTTATCGTAGAAGTCGATGACGATTTCCCCGAGAGGAAGGTCAAAGAAGATCTCGATACGGTCACCTGAGATGTACTCCTGCTTGATGAGCTGCCCACGCTTGCCGAGACAGAGCGTCATGATCGGCCCGATGTAGGCCGTGTTGGTGATCACCGAAGCTCTGATATAGGGTTCCTCGATATGGTCAATCGTCGTAATGTCTGGTAGTCCAGAGGGGTTATGTACCTCCTTGCATTCGCCCTTCTTGTCGTAGACCTTGTAGGATACGTTAGGCACGGTAGTGATGACGTTCATACCGAACTCACGATCTAGACGCTCCTGGATGATCTCCATGTGAAGAAGTCCCAAGAATCCGCATCGGAATCCGAAGCCTAGCGCAATGGAGCTCTCGGGCTGGAAGGTGAGGGAAGCGTCATTGAGCTGTAGCTTCTCTAGCGAAGCACGGAGGTTCTCAAAATCCTCACTCTCGATAGGGTAGAGTCCTGCGAAGACCATGGGCTTGACTTCCTCAAACCCAGCGATAGCCTCTACTGCTCCACCTACGACATGGGTGATCGTATCACCGACCTTGACTTCCTTGCTCGTCTTAATCCCCGAGATGATGTAGCCTACATCTCCCGTAGAGATCTCCTTGCGAGGATCCATGTCTAAGCGGAGGACACCGATTTCATCCGCATCGTACTCCTTCCCGGTGGCAATGAACTTTACATGGTCTCCCTTACGGATAGTTCCGTTGACGACCTTGAAGTAAGCGATGATACCACGGAAGGGATTGAAGACCGAGTCGAAGATCAAGCACTGTAGCGGAGCCTCGGGATCTCCCTGGGGAGCAGGGATACGCTCGACGATAGCACGTAAGATCTCATCTACTCCTAGCCCCGTCTTCCCGCTAGCACGAATGATCTCTTCACGCTTACATCCGAGGAGCTCGATGATCTGATCTTCGACTTCCTCTGGCATGGCACTTGGCAGATCCACCTTGTTGATGATCGGGATGATCTCTAGGTCATGCTCGAGAGCCATATAGAGGTTGGAGATCGTCTGAGCTTGGATCCCTTGGGCAGCATCTACGATCAGGAGGGCTCCTTCGCAGGCTGCGATGGAGCGGGAGACCTCATAGGAGAAGTCTACGTGTCCTGGAGTGTCGATGAGGTTGAGGATGTAGGGATTGCCATCCAGCTGATAGTTCATCTGGATAGCGTGGCTTTTAATGGTGATACCACGCTCACGCTCTAGATCCATATTGTCCAAGACCTGCTCTTGGAGATCCTTGCCTGATACGGTTTGGGTCGTCTCAAGGAGACGGTCGGCCAGGGTACTTTTCCCGTGGTCGATATGGGCAATTATGCAAAAGTTACGTATATGCTTCATCTTACTGCAAAGATACGACGAAGGAAGCAGAAAGTCTTCCCTGATCGCTGATCGCCTTGCTCTCGTGTCTTTCAGACCTCGCTCAAGACCCTCTCGGAGGATGACCGAGGGGAGGGAAAAAGAGGGGTGTAATTAATCCAACTAGTAGGCACTACTGTTGCCCCTCAGGTGGCACTACTGTTGCCTATTGAGTGGCACTACTGTTGCCTCTTTGGCGTTACTACTGATGCCCCAGAGAAGAATTCCCCAATGAGGCTACTTGAGGAGTAGAAGTTTCGCTACTTCCTAGACTAAGGCTAACCTAAGGGATGAAGCCCAAGGAGTCTGGTCGCTCTCGATTGCCGAGGATTTAGCCCTAGAGTATCTCACATATAATGAGTATCTTTGCTGTTAGATAAACAATGGGAGATGATCTAGTCGGGGGTGTCTTATAGATAACACAAGCACCGCCCGAGGGGAGCCGAGAGGGTTGCCCTCTCTCCTGTAATATGAATTTAACTATCTCAAGCATGGCAGAAGACAAGGAGCTTACTCCTCGACCAAACCAAGAAGCCTCTTCCTCTGAGGCTCGCCCTCGCACGTCCGTGCGGACACGCCGTGTCCCTGCTGCGTCTACCGATGGAGAGCACACCACTGCACAGCCACTAAGTACCCGACGCCGTCGTGTCTTCATCGTCTCAGAAGAAGACCAAGCGTCACGCCCTAGTCGCCCTTCATCACACGCTACACGGGTCGACAATCCTTCTTACGGGCAGCCTTCTTATCCCTCTTATCAGCGCCACTCACAGACTTCCCCCGAACGCTCAAATTATGACGAACGCTATCAGAGCGAACGAGCAGACGGGCGCTATAGCTACAACTATAACCGCACCGAGCGACCACGACGTGGGGCAGATCCCAATGCTCCTGGAGCGACATATCCCGATGGGAAGCCCAAGCGTCCAATCAAGGGTGCTAAGAAGGGTAAGGGGAAGCCAAAGAAATCAAAGGACTATCCTCTACCTGAGCCAGTCAAGTATGAAGAGGTCGTAGATCCAAGCCAGGATCTACGTCTGAACAAGTTCCTTGCTAACGCGGGAGTCTGCTCTCGTCGTGAAGCAGATGCTCTGATCGCAGCAGGCGAGGTGACGGTCAATGGAGTCGTTGTCACCGAGCTGGGCTCTCGTGTCACCCGCCTCGACGAAGTCGTCTATAAGGGACAGCGTGTATCCACTCAGAGCAAGGTGTATATCCTGCTCAATAAGCCGAAGAACTGTGTGACGACGTCTGATGACCCCGAGTGTCGCCGCACCGTGATGGACATGGTGAAGGGAGCTTGTGAAGAGCGTATCTATCCCGTAGGACGCCTTGACCGCAATACGACAGGAGTCATCCTCATCACCAACGATGGAGAGCTATCCAGCAAGCTCACACACCCGTCCTTCATGAAGAAGAAGATCTATCATGTCTGGCTCGACAAGCCCGTAGCGATCGAAGATATGCAGCGCATCGCTGAGGGGATTGAGCTCGAGGATGGAGAGATCCATGCCGATGCGGTCAGCTATGTCAATGAGGAGGATCTTACCCAGGTCGGTATCGAGATCCACTCCGGGCGTAATCGTATCGTCCGCCGTATCTTCGAGCACCTAGGCTATCATGTCCACAAGCTAGATCGTGTGTACTTCGCAGGACTCACGAAGAAGAATCTCCCTCGTGGACGCTGGCGCTATCTCACCGAGCAGGAGGTGAATAACCTCCGCATGGGATCTTTTGAATAACAGCTATATACCATAGACTTATCCAATGAAAAGAACAAGAATCATCGAGCTTCTCAAGCACGCTGACCTCGTAGGTCAGCAGGTCAATGTTAAGGGCTGGGTACGTACCCGACGTGGTAACAAGGCCGTCAGCTTCATCGCACTGAATGATGGCTCGACGATACATAACCTCCAGATCGTCGTAGATCTAAACCTCTTTGATACAGACCTGCTAGCGAAGATCACGACTGGGGCAAGTCTCAGCGTCATCGGCGAGCTTGTCGCTTCGCAAGGACAAGGACAGTCGGTCGAGATCCAGGCTTCTCAAATAGAGGTCCTCGGTACAGCTGATCCAGCTACCTATCCCCTACAGAAGAAGGGGCATTCGCTAGAGTTCCTGCGTGAGATCGCACACCTACGCCCTCGTACGAATACGTTTGGTGCTATCTATCGTATGCGTCACCATATGTCGATGGCTATCCATACCTTCTTCCATGAGCGAGGCTTCTTCTATGTCCATACACCGCTCATTACAGCAAGTGATGCAGAGGGCGCAGGACAGATGTTCCAGGTGACGACACTGGATCTCGATAACCTTCCTCGTACCGAAGATGGAGCGATTGACTATAAGGAGGATTTCTTTGCTCGCCACACGTCTCTGACTGTATCAGGTCAGCTAGAGGGAGAGTTGGCAGCTATGGCCCTTGGAGGTATCTATACCTTCGGACCAACCTTCCGTGCAGAGAACTCGAATACCCCTCGTCACCTAGCCGAGTTCTGGATGATCGAGCCAGAGGTTGCGTTCCTAGAGATCCAGGAGAACATGGATCTCGCGGAAGAATTTATCAAGTATTGTGTCCAGTGGGCTCTCGATCACTGTATGGATGACTTGACCTTCCTCGCAGAGCACTTTGATAAGGAGCTCATTGAGCGTCTTCGCTTTGTCCTCGCTCAGTCCTTCAAGCGTATGACCTATACCGAGGGTATCGAGATCCTAGAAGAAGCTGTACGTAACGGACGTAAGTTTGAGTTCCCCGTATTCTGGGGAGCAGACCTAGCCAGCGAACATGAACGCTACTTGGTAGAGGAGCACTTCAAGCGCCCTGTCATCGTCACAGACTATCCTAAGGAAATCAAGAGTTTCTACATGAAGCTCAATGATGATGGGAAGACAGTGCGTGGTATGGATGTCCTCTTCCCCAAGATCGGAGAGATCATCGGTGGATCCGAACGTGAAGCAGACTACGATAAGCTCCTCCAGCGTGCTAACGAGGTAGGAGTTCCCGAGAAGGATATTTGGTGGTACCTCGATACACGTCGCTATGGTACCGCTCCTCACTCTGGGTTTGGCTTGGGCTTTGAGCGTCTGATGCTCTTCGTTACTGGTATGGCAAACATACGTGATGTGATCCCCTTCCCTCGTACTCCTCGTAATGCAGAGTTCTAGCCAGATCATGTAGGCTGTTCTCAAGACAAGCAGAAGGATCCCCCTCTCTTCCCATGTGCCTACAGTAGGCTAGGGAAGGGAGAGGGATCCTCTTTCTGAACAATTCTCATGGCTCTGCCGTTAGGTAAGCATAAACCCTAGCACAATGTCGTCGCTAGCAAGAAACTTATACTTAGAATGAAGGTTCTCGTTATTTATTCCCACACCTATCAGGAGCAGAGCACTGCCGGGAAGGCTATCCTTGAGGTCTTCAAGAAAGCTCCAGGCTTCACAGTACGCTATCTAGAAGAGCTCTATCCTGACCTTAGCAAGATCGATATAGCAGCCGAACAGCAGGCTCTTGTGGAAGCAGATGTCATCGTCTTCCAGCACCCCATCTTCTGGTTTAGTATGCCAGCAACTCTCAAGCGCTATATGGATGAAGTCTTCCAGTATGGCTTTGCCTATGGCGGCACGGGCGGAGATAAGCTCAAGGGGAAGAAGTTCATCCATTCGTTTACTGCCGGCTCGAGTGCTGCGACCTATGAGGGTACAGAGTTCGGCTTGGCTCTTGTCGCTCCACTCAAGTGCACCGCAGCTTATGCTCAAATGGACTACGTCAAGGCAGCTCCTCTGTATGGTCAGCTTGCTCTGACGAATCCTAATGTAGCAGAAGGAGCTCGCCAGCATGCTGAAAAGCTAGTTGCTTTTATCCAGGGTCTCTAGTCGAGTAGGTTCTTAACAAAGCATAGCGCCTCGCCCACGAGAAGTGGGCGAGGCGCTATGTTTTATGTGTTCAGTCAAAGAGTTTGGAGGGACCCTCTAGCTGATATATAGAGTGAGTGAGGACGGGTCGGTCTACTTGTAGAGGTAGCGACGGATGCTTTGCTTCGGAGTCTTCTCAAAGGGCTCTAAGCGGAGCTCAAAGCGCTGTATCTTCTCGTAGCTACCGACTTGCTCATTGAGTGAAGCTCGCTGATCTTGGATGATCTGCCAGCCTTGTTCAAGGGTTAGCCCTTCGTCTTCGATGAGTTGTGTATTGGGTACGATTAAGGCTTCTAGTCGTCCCTCACGCATCAGGACTAGGCTCTCTTGGACAAAGCGAAGCATACCGATCTTAGCTTCGATCTCTTCTGGGTAGATATTCTGTCCATTACCACCGAGGAGCATTGCCTTGGAGCGACCTCTGATATAGAGGAAGTGATCGCTATCCATTGTCCCGAGATCCCCAGTACGTAGCCACCCATCTTCGGTGAAGAGAGCTGCTGTCTGCTCTGGATTCTTATAGTAGCCCATACATACATTCTCTCCCCTTACTTGGATTTCACCGATGGTGGCTTCACCATGTGCTCGCTGCGTCTCTTCGTCTAGTGGAGCAATGCGTGCTTCCATATAAGGATGAAGCACCTGACCACAGGAGCGAAGACGCCAGTCCTTGGCATCAACATAAGAGATCAGGGGAGCACACTCCGTCATACCATAGCCTACCGTGATAGGGAAGCCGATTCGCTTGAGGAACTCTCCGACTTCTGGGTTAAGTGCTGCTCCACCTACGATCACTTGGCGGAAAGCTCCACCCATGCCCTCTGTGAGCTGTTCTCTAATCTTGCGGTAGACGATGTTACGCACGATCGGTAGTGCAAGCATAAGTCTTACCTTGCGGCTCTTAAGGACAGGCTGTAGTACATTCTGATAGATCTTCTCGAGAACGAGGGGAACAGAGATAACCACAGTAGGACGTACCTTACGGAAGGCTGCTCCCAAGATCTTAGGTGAGGGTACCTTGCCTAGGACAACGACATGTGTACCGGAGACTAGAGCAAGGAAGAGATTGATCATACAGCTATAGACGTGCGCCATCGGGAGGAAGCAAAGCAAAGTCTCCCCTGCACGAATAATGTTTTGCTCCAGACAGAAGACGAGATTCCCTGCGAAGTTATTTGCAGAGAGCATAACCCCTTTACTGAAACCGGTAGTCCCCGAGGTATAGTTGAGGACGATCATTTCCTCGTTTGGCGTGTGATAGTAGCTGATATCATCGGGCGTAAAGCCTTGAGGATACTTCTCTAGGAAGGCGGCTCGTGTAGCTTGTAGCTCTGCTTCCACTGCCTCGCGCCCAGCTTTGGCATACAGAATATGGGATGTCTGTACCTCAAGAACCGTAGCAATGAATGGCACACCCTCAGGAGTCATAGCCTCCCATAGATTTGAGTTGATAGCTAGCAGTTTCGCTTCAGAGTGCGTAATGATCTGCATGGCATCTTGAGGTGGGAAGTCTTGCAGTACTGGGACGATCACACAGCCATAGGTGATGACAGCTACGAAGAAGATCGCCCACTCAGCAGAGTCTTTAGCCATGAGGGCAACCTTATCTCCGTGCTGGAGACCTTGGGAGGCGAAGAAGTCGTGCCAGCGTGCTACCTCTGTCGCTACCTGACCATAGGTATAGCTCTCTCCTTCGTAGTTACTCAGAGCGGTGATCGTCCAGTGCTTCTTGAAGCTATCTTCAAATAGAGAGATTAAGTTCTTAGCTATCATTTGTTCTAAACGGAATTGTCGATTGTGTTGGAGGGTATCAGACGAATACCAAAACCATAGGCAAAGATAGTCGTTTCTTTCTTTCCTTGCACACTTATGCTGTAATTGAGCAGGTCTGACTACCTAGAAGTAATGAAAAGAGACCGGAGGACAGGATCTAATCCTGCCCTCCGGTCTATGTCAAGGTAAATCTACCTAAAGGTAGCTAGAGACGATAGCTGAAGCCAAAGCTTAAGAGCTCGTTATACTGTAGGTGCTTGTTCCATCCAGATGCCGGGTGTACTGCATCGTCATAGCGTAGGTTGAGATTGAAGCGAGTCGAGAAGTAGCGGGTCAATGCCATATCTAGCGTATTCTCCCATTCTGCTTCGATGCTCTCATAGGAGGTATTGAAGTAAACGCGTGATGTCCAAGTCAGGTTAAGATTCACCTTCCACTGCCAATTAGCTCGGACTGTCGAACCGATGCGCTGATACCAGAGCTTGTCTGGTGCAAGTCCATGGCGGGCGAGGTCGATCGACGCATGGCTGGTGGCACGATAGGTGTAGGACAGAGGTGCGACGTTCATGAAGAAAGTGAAGGCTCGCCCATAGACTCTCTGTGACTTCATCGCATAATCGAACTTCATCCCAAGCCCCACATTGATCGTGTAGGGAGCGAAGAAGTCAGACTGTAGGCTCGTCTTATTCTCATGGTAGCTCTTGAAGAGCTGGGTGCGAAGCTCGGCATCGAGTGTATAATAGACCTTATTCCAGGCTTTCAAACCGTAGTTTGAGCGTATGCGGAGGAGGTCATCTGCTATACGATAGCGATGGAGACTATCTCGGTCAGCGTTGTAGACACTTAGGTTACTCTCGATCTCATTATTCCATAGCACACGCTCCGTGATGTATCGCAACCCAAAGTAATTGCGCATATAGACATTGAGGTTAGATGCTCCTCCCTTGTACCAGTTATCTGACACCTTATTCTGTGAGAACTGTATGGCACTCTCTAGCGAGGGAATCCAATGCCGTTGCTTAAGTAGGCTGGAGTATTCGTGTTCGGCTGGGAGATCAATGTGTCGTAGCTTGGTCTCGCGCGTGTACTGCTCGAGGGCACGTTCGATAGCTCCTCCTGTTGGCAGGGCTAGAGCGAGAGTCTGCGGTCGCTGAGGAGATAGTGAGCGGTGAGGTAGCACTCCTAGAGACGAGGCCAGCTGATAGGATGTGCCATAATTAGCTAAGTTCGGAGCGATATCTGCCGAAGGAGCTAGCTGCGCCGTACTATCCCATGGCAGAGAGCTAGGGGTGAGCTCCAGCACCTCTGGTACATGGATACGTAGACGTGACTCTCGAAGCTGGTAACCTCTTCGTTGATGCCCGGAGAGCAATGAGGGTAAGAGAAGTGAGCCCAAGGTGCGACTATAATCCTTGCCTCCTGAGCGGTAGTAATCTAATAGCTGTGCCGAGAGCGAGGGCACCCCTTCTAGAGCAGAGATAAGCGAAGGTGTCATCAGAGGAGTAGGGACAAAGAAATCTAACTGCCCACTCTTGGTCAGACTATCTAGGGTAGGGAGGGAGCGTATAAAGGCATCTTTGGCAGAAGTCTCTTGCGCCCTGAGGGCTAGAGATATACTGCTCGTGATGAGGAAGGAGAGTACAATTCTTCGGATAGGCATAATTCGATAAAGCAAGAGGGTAGCTAACCACACGCAAAGGTACGATAAGCCCCGCTAACCACAAGTCTTTCTGACTATCCATACTATTTTGATCATCTAGCTTGAGGTATAGCTACTTCGCGTTACTGTCCCTTGTTAAGACTTTCGTAACTTAGCATCCGAAGCCCTTAGGGCTACGATTTATTCTCTATATATGTATTTCACCATGAGTAACCGTCCTTTTCACCCTGAGTATTTGACTAGGAGTATCAACTTTTGCTTCCACGCTGACTGTCCGCTGGGCAAGACTTGTCTCCGAAGAATAGCCTTCGAGGTCTCTCCATCCTTTATAGCTAGCTCGTTCCTTGATCCACGTTTGCCGATGGGGAAGGCTTGCGAGCACTATCTAAGTGATGAGCTTATTCGCTATGCTCGTGGATTCTCTCGGGGAGTAAGTCTGCTCTCTCGTCGTGATGTCCCTTGCTTTCGAGATCGCATACGTGAGGAGCTCCATCTCTGTCGAGCGAACTACTATAATCTTTATAGCGGTCGAAAGGCGATCAGCCCCATACAGCAGGTGACGATAAGAGCGATCTTTGCCGAGTATGGGGTAGAGGGTGAAGATCCCTTCGATAGCTATGAGGAGGGCTATCTACTGGACTAAGTCGCCGAGTACGAGGTGCTATATCGCAGTTCACCTTAGGGAAAACTCTCGTTCACCTCTAGGTAAATTTCGGTTCATACTTAGGTGAACTAGCTCTACGCTTAAGGTTAAGCGTAGAGAACGTTTAGCCTCCCTATAGGGAAGGAGAAAGAATGCGAAAGGAAACTTAGCCTCTTGCTCTCCACTTGACTTAAGTCAAGGGAAAGGATGGTGCTTTCGAGATACACCAATCTCCCTGTCACGAGAAAGTAACACGGGCGACACCTAGCCCTATGCTAGATGTCGCCCGTAGGATGGTGTTAAGTCTAAAGTAGTAGACTATAGCTTACCGCCCGTCGTCTTTAGGATGCTGTCGAGGAGTTGGTCGATAGCTTCACCACGCAGGTCACGCTGAACGATCTTCCCCGTAGGGTCGAAGAGCATGACTTGGGGGATGCCTGAGATACCATAGAGCTCGGTAGGCTCATTCTTATTCAAGATTTGTGGCCAAGTAACCTGAAGGTCCTTGATCGCTTGGAGGTGGTCGGCCATTTCATCCCATACGACTGCGCCGAGGATAACTAGCCCCTTGCTCGTGTAGGTGTCACGTACCTTCTTCAGGTGAGTGATCTCACGACGGCATGGACCACACCAAGATGCCCAGAAGTCGACGAGTACATAGTGTCCCTTACCTACGTAGTCACTCAGACGGACGGGCTTGTTCTCGCTATCAACACCGGCAAAGTCGGTAAACATAGCTCCAGCCTTGGTAGCTTCCTGGCGACGCAGAAGCTCGATGATCTTAGTGATCGAAGGAGCCGTACGTAGCTTCTCTCCGACCTGAGTAAGGTAATTCTCTGCTGAAGACAGCGTCACATCCTCCATGGATAGTAGATCTTGGAGAGCTTGGAGACCGATGGCATCGTTGGGATGAGCCTGCAGAGCTTCCTTGGCGATAACGGATAGCTTGCTGGAAACATCCTTGAGAATAGCTTCCTGCTGAGCCTTCTTCTGCTCGCTACTTAGTGACTTATCGGAGCGAATAGCCTGGATCTTCTCACGGACGCCCTCTGTTGCCTGGGTGACTTGCTCCATCATCTGAGCGTAGGCATCATTGAGTGGAGTTCCTTTCCCAGCTACAGCTGTGAGATCGGCTAGGATAGTCCCCTCTTCAGCTACGAAGGGGAGGGCATAAGCACGAGGGATCGCAAGGACTGTAGAGAGTGCTTCGCCAGCCACAGGACGCTCTATGTAGAACTTTCCACTTTGGATGAGCGCACTGTCGACCTTCTCTCCATCAGCATAGAGGAAGACCCACTTCCCATTGACATCAGCAGGTGCTGTCCCTTGGAGGAGATAGTTACCAGACTTAGGCTGACGAGTCGGGGATGAGACCATTGTCCGCTTCTTTGCTTGCTGCTTGCGTTGTGCTTGGCTAGGCAAGCTAACGAGGCTCGCTAGGGCAAGCATTCCTAGCGAGAGGGATAGGATCTTTTTCATATATGCTACGTTGTTCGGGTTTGAAAGACTTAGCTAAGTTAATGATTATCTAAGCAAGATCAGAGTTTGATCTTGACGATGATCTTACGGATCTCACTTCCATCTCCGATCATGGGAGCATGTGCATCTTCAGGATAGAGTATCACGAAGTCGCCAGGAAGGAGATCAACGAAGCTCGTAGGATGCTCTCTGAAGAACAGAATGTCCTTCTCTGCATCATAAGGTATAGAGATATCATGACAGATGGATCGTGATCGCCAACCGATACGCTCTCTTCCAGAGAGAAGAAGCTGAATATCGATGTGCCGATCATGAGCCTCTAAGGGTTGTTCATCTTGGGGATGAGAGGAAAACTCCATGAGCGAAGCATAGATTTCTTCACCTTGGATGGTGATCGTCTGCGGCTCGAGTGAATGAAGGTCATGCGTCTTCAGATACTCAAAGGCGGGCTTGAAGAGTGGATGCAAGGCTTCGTAGCGAGCAGACTGCTCTAGTGTAGAATAGATCATAAGAGAGGGAATAGGGTAAAACTAATGCCCTTGCTGTCCCCACGAACCTCTATCAAGGCTGCGATAATGGATGGCTTCAGCTATATGGGCTTGTTGGATGTCAGTTGAGCCAGCGAGGTCAGCAATGGTACGAGCGACCTTGAGGATGCGATCATAGGCCCGAGCGGAGAGATCAAGGCGCTCCATAGCTAAACGGAGCTTTTCCAGACCAGCACTATCAGGATGAGCGAAGAGCTGCATCATCTTAGGTGTCATCTGGGCATTGCAGTGAACTTCAGGATAGTCAGCAAACCGACGTATCTGGATCTCTCGAGCTCTCAACACACGCTCTCGAATGCTAGCACTAGACTCGGCTGGACGAGCATCGGCTAGCTTCTCGAAGTTGACCGGTGCTATCTCTACCTGAAGGTCAATACGGTCGAGTAGGGGACCTGATACTTTACCCAAGTAGCGCTGTACTTGCTGAGGAGTACATTCGCAGCTTCGGGTAGGGTGATTATAGTAGCCACAAGGGCAGGGATTCATTGCTGCTACAAGCATGAAGCTCGCAGGATAGTCTACCGTATAGCGAGCACGAGCGACTGTGACCATTCGCTCCTCTAACGGCTGACGCATTACCTCTAGTACAGCACGATTGAACTCTGGGAGCTCATCGAGGAAGAGTACTCCATTATGAGCTAAGCTAATTTCACCAGGCTGTGGACTCGCTCCCCCGCCAACGAGGGCTACCGGTGAGATAGAATGATGAGGTGCCCGGAAAGGGCGTGAAGTTAGGAGGGTCACATCCTTGGCCAGTTTCCCTGCAACGGAGTAGATCTTAGTCGTCTCAAGTGACTCTCCTAGGGTGAATGGAGGGAGAATGCTAGAGATTCGCTTAGCCATCATGGATTTACCACTACCTGGCGCTCCGATCATCAATAAGTTGTGTCCACCTGCAGCTGCGACCTCCAGCGCTCGTTTGACTGACTCCTGCCCTTTTACTTCAGAGAAATCGAAGGGGTAATCCTCTAGGCCTTGATAGAATTCTCCTCTAGTATCTACTTCTGTTTGTGGGAGGGTTTCTCTACCCGAGATTAGCTCAATGACTTCGAGTAGTGTGCGTGCTCCATATACCTCTAGGTTATTAACGACAGCTGCTTCTCTAGCATTTTCTGCTGGAAGAATAAATCCTTTGTAGCCTTCACTCCTAGCCTGGATAGCTATCGGTAGAGCGCCCTTGATTGGGCGTAGTGTCCCATCCAGAGATAGCTCTCCCATAATCATGTATTGAGAAAGCCTATCAGCAGGTATCTGCTCATCTGCCGCAAGGAGTCCAATAGCTAAGGGAAGATCATAGGCTGTGCCTTCTTTCCGAAGATCTGCAGGGCTCATATTGATAACAATACGCTTCCCAGGGAAGCGATATCCACAACTCTCGATAGCAGCAATGATGCGATCTTGACTTTCCTTGATAGCTGTGTCTGGTAATCCCACAAGTTGAAAGTAGGATCCTCTAGTACAGCTTACCTCGATGGTCACTGTTAGCGCTTGAATACTTTGGAGAGCCGCTGCATAGGTTTTGACTAGCATAATGAGGGTGGTATTAGGATAGGTCGTGTAGAATAGGAGCTAGCGCTTAATTTGCCCTAGCGTGTCAATGCGTAAATGAATGACCTGGGCATTCTGAGAAATACCATAGCTCTGACGAAGCTCGGTCACAAGTCCAAGACTATCAGAGAAGGCTATTCCTTCTAAGCTATCTTGTTTCATGAGTCTCCGAACAGTGCTATCAGAAGAAACCGGATAGAGGAAAACAAAGGTTAGACTATCAGGATTTGCTTGGCGCTGGATCCGTTGTTGTTCCATACGAGTAATAGTCTTCATTGTCTCTGGAGAGGCAAAGACTAATTCAATCGGATGATGAGCATAGAGCTCTGATAAGCTACGCTCCTTACCTTTTATATCCTTACCTGAGAAGGGGTGAACGTGAGTTATCCCTTGAGGTTCCAGGGAAATATCCTTCTGCATGATCCAATCTTTCCCATCCCAAGCATAGGAATAAACCTCCTCTCCTCCGGCATGCACAAAAGAGAGCTTTTGAAAGAGAGCTGTATCAGGTGTTAGCGTGATAGACTTAGAAAAATGGAGGAGGGTATCAGTTCTTTGCCCTCCACGTCCCACGTAGGTTACGTAGGCAATAGTATCCCCCTTAGAAAGGGAATCTAGACTAATCGTTAGCTCTGGTAGGGAAGAAGAACAAGATACAATGCTTCCTGCAGTAAGGAAGAGTACTAGAAAGAAAAGGATGTGACGGAGCTTACTTGGAATCATAAGATCTAGGAGGAATATTGATGGAGAAAGTACCTACGGGTAGCCCTGTCGCTCCCGTCAGATTGGCATCTGTATAAGGGTGCCAGGCATAGCGAAGCTGATATAGCTCTTGACCTACTAGTGATGCAGGTAGACTAAGGAGGACATTCTTCCCCTTGATTTCGCCTGTAAGTGAATGAGACTTTCCATCGAGAGTAACTACCTCAAACCCTCGAAGTGTGTCCCCATTAGAGGTCTTAAGGAATGACGTCCCAGAGAACGATAGCAGAATAGATTTAGGATAGCATTTTAAATCTCTACACTCAGGACTATGAGCTTCTATGGATGTATAGCCATAAAGATTGCTAAGAGCCAAAAGAGCCAAACGATGACCAATAGGATATTTGATTGTAGGATGAACATCATCTTTCAATCCATGATCTAAGGATACGACCATTTCAATGCCTTCTTCCGGCCTAGCTAAGCGTCGTTGACTATCTCGGAAGTGAGACCACGAAGGACGATTCATCGAAGAGAGCTGCACGTAGTAGAAAGGTAGGGAAGAGGCAAACGTGGAGCGCCAACTCTTAATGAGGAGAGGGAAGAGTCTCTCGTGGACTTCCATGTTATGAGCATTTGATTCTCCTTGGTACCAAAGAACTCCACGGATAGCTAGCTTCTCTAAAGGGCGAATACCTACATCGTAGAGATAGGTAGGGGCATAGGGATGGCGAGCCAGAGGTGAGTCTTGATTCTGTACATTCTGAGTAGCACGCTCTCTAACCCAGGGCATGATGAAGTCATTGCTCCTCCAGTGTCGAAGGATCGCAGGAAGCTTCGTCTCCAACGTGTTTCGATCAATCCAAGCCTCAGTAGGAGAACCTCCAATGGCATTAATAATGATGCCGACAGGAATCTTTAGGCTATCTCGTATCTCTCGCCCAAAGTGATAGGCTATAGCAGAGATGTTATTCTTCTGAGAAGTTACGCCTTCCCAAGTGCTAGGACGGAAATATTGCAAGCGATTTAGTGAGTCAAGGAAGCTAACGGGCCAGGCTGTTGCAGAGGTTTCGTGTGCAGGCTGCATATTATAGATACGCAGCTGTGAATCTTCTTGTATAGGTCGATGTTCCTTATCCGTGCTTTGGTTGAGCGTGAATGCCATATTGGACTGTCCTGAGCAAAGCCAAACTTCTCCGACATAAACGCTATCTAGCTTGATTTGCTTCTTGGAGCTACGTACTTCGAATATATAAGGACCTCCAGCCGTCTGAGTAGGGAGGGTTAGTGACCAACGGCCTAAAGAGCTTGCCTTAGTCTTTCCTTTCCACTCTCTGAAGCGTAGTGTGATTTCTTCACCTGCATTAGCTATCCCTTCGACTACTAGTGGCCGGCCACGCTGTAGGACCATACCTGAGGAATAAACTGAAGGTAATTGCAAACCTCCAAAATCTCCCGTTATAGCTTCATAGGTAATTCTTGCTAGAATCTTGGCTCCTTCAGCGGTTGGGTGAATTGCATCTGGGAAGTAGTGAGGAAATGAGTAAAGTGGAGAATGAAAGTCTATCAGTTCCACATTAGCTCCTCGAGCCACCTGTTCAATAGCTTGCTGTATTTGCTTCTGCCAATCTCTCGTCCCTGATTCAAAGCGTGGATGCTCTACTCCTATGGGAGTCATACGGGCAATGAGGATACGTACCTTAGGATTACGAGAGCGGAGCGTATCAATTAAATCACGGTAGTTAGGGACAAACTCATCTCGATAGTTAGGCCAGTTTCTAGGATCTGTATCATTGACACCAAGGTGAATAACAGCAATGTCAGGCCTAAAATCTAGAGCCTGCTTGTATTCTTCTTGCTTGACATAAGGGCGGTGTCCATTAGCTAGTAGGGTAGCTCCAGATTTGCCAAAATTCTGGACATTGTACCTATTACCCAGTAATCCTTGTAATACGACAGGATAGGCTTCTCGATCACGATCCTTTAGGCCATAGCCATAAGTGATGCTATTCCCGATACAGGCTACCCGTATGGGAGAGGCAATTCTTCCTGCTGCGAATGGACTTATAGCCAATGAGAGTAGAATACTTGCGTAGATCTGTTTCATCAATCTTTGCCTGGCTTAGAGGCGCTGTAGCTCATAAAGCCTAATGATTCGCTCAGTGAGAGCATCGTCAGGATCCTCAAGAGGATTATATATTGATTTAAGATTAGCCCCCATGATACGAGCAAAAATCTGCCAAGTCCAAGCTCTGAAACCACCCAGGAAGGACTGGATTAGTTGGTATCCCGTCATGCCACACTGCCGGTTTATCAACTTGATGAGCAAGCGTCCTTGATTGAGAGTAAGGTCGCGCATCTTGGGCTCCATCTCCTTCTTAAGCTCTTTCTCTACACGTTTGAGATGGGGCTCCTGCTCCTTCTCTGGGAGTGTCTGCATATATTCATAGGTCTCTATGATAGTTGCAGCCACGTATTTCGCATAAGGATATACCTTTTTGACATCACGAATGCGACGCCAGAGCTGTCTTCGCTCTTCAAGGGTTAGTGGGCGAACCTTCTGGTGATGCCTAGCGAAGACATAAATTTCCTCAATCTCCACCTCAACAAGCGTATCAATTATCGCTGGAGGTGGAGAGGTCGGATTCTGTGCCTCTAGACGGAAGAGAGTAGCGAACAGAACAATAATTAGACCCAAGCAGTATGATGTGTGGCAATGAGTCTTCATGTCCATAGAAATTGGGAAAGGGGAGTGTTACCTAAAGGTTTAGGTTAGCTACCACGGACGTGGAGGTTTGCGCGGAGAAGCGTATGCCGTTGCCAGACCGCCTGTAGAGGTTTCTCTATATAGGCTAGGAAGGTCGTGCCCAGTCTTGCGCATGACTTCAACCACTTGGTCAAAGCTGACACGGTGGCGTCCATCGCTGAAGGTGCCATATGTATTGGCATCTAGCGCACGAGCAGCAGCGAAAGCATTACGCTCGATACAGGGAATCTGAACGAGTCCACAGACGGGATCACAAGTCAGACCAAGGTGATGCTCAAGAGCCATCTCTGCAGAGTACTCAATCTGAAGATTAGATCCGCCAAAGAGCTGGCTAGCAGCTGCAGCTCCCATGGCGCAAGCAACACCAACCTCACCCTGACAGCCAACTTCCGCCCCCGAGATAGAAGCATTCGTACGGACTACATTTGCAAAAAGCCCAGCCGTAGCTAGAGCGCGGAGAATGCTCTTTTCGGGGAACTCACGGCTTGTTTTGAGGTGATAGAGTACAGCCGGTACAATTCCACAACTACCACAGGTAGGAGCGGTGACAACACGCCCGCCAGAGGCATTGTGCTCACTAACGGCTAAAGCATAAGCATAGACGAGTCCACGGTTCTTGATGCTCGCAGAGCCATATCCTTCTGCCTTGATCTTGTATAATGAAGCCTTTCGTCTCAACCCTAGACCACCAGGGAGAACACCTTCGGCCTGAAGCCCTGCATGAATAGCTTCCTGCATTACTTGCCAGATCTCAGCCAAGTAGTCCCATATCTCTACGCCTTCATAATGCTCAACGTATTCCCAGTAAGTCGCATCTTCTTCGTGTAGACGATGCATGATGTCAATGATATGACGCTCTGGATAGATCGAAACGGATTTTTGTTCGTTGAACTCTTCATTGGCAAGCGTCCCTCCACCAATGCTGAATACAGTGTAGGAATCCAAAAGTTTTCCATCCTTGTCATATCCTTCGAACTTCATTCCGTTAGGGTGGAAAGGAAGTACAATTTCTGGTTTCCAAATAATCTCTGTCGGAGCTACTGGTGTTAGGGTCTCTAGGATGGCCACATCTGTCATGTGTCCTTTCCCTGTTGCAGCTAGGCTTCCATATAGGGTGACGTCGTAGCGTGCTGCCTGAGGGCAACGATTAAGGAACTGTTCTGCCGCTCGGCGAGGACCCATCGTATGACTACTGCTAGGGCCATGACCTATGCGAAATATCTGTTTGATTGTTTCCATTCTTACCTAAATATAAACTTGTATTTATAAACATAACCCTTGTAACCCTGGATGGTTAGTGATTCAAAGCGCCAATGATCTGATAGATGTCAGAGAAGCCATGCTTCCTCATATAATCTTCGATTCCTTCTACGATCTTAATTGTAGCTGTAGGATCTACGAAGTTGTAGGTTCCGACTTCGATTGCTGTAGCACCTGCTAAGAGAAACTCTATGGCATCGGTAGCTGATGCAATTCCTCCCATTCCAATGATGGGAATCTTAACCACTTGTGCTGTCTGCCATACCATTCGAAGTGCTATTGGTTTGACAGCGGGACCAGATAGCCCTCCTGTAATTGTTGAAAGGACGGGGCGACGGCGTTCGGCATCAATAGCCATTCCAAGCAAGGTGTTGATCATCGAAATGCTATCAGCGCCTTCGGCTTCTACAGCACGAGCGATCTCCGTAATATCTGTGACATTGGGAGAAAGCTTGACGATAAGCGTCTTATCATATACCTGACGTACTGCACGCACGACGGACGCAGCCCCAGCACATGTAACACCAAAAGCCATTCCTCCCTCCTTTACATTAGGACAAGAGATATTCAGCTCAATGGCGGGTATATTATCTAGAGCATTGATCTTCTCCGCGGTCTCGATGTAGTCCTCTAGCTGTGATCCACTCACATTGACGATCATCGCAGTGTTGTAGTCTCGTATCGTGGGATAGATATGATCACAGAAGTAGTCAACACCTTTATTCTGTAGCCCTACGGCATTTAACATGCCCGAGGGAGTCTCTGCCATGCGAGGATATGGGTTACCTTCTCGCGGATGCAATGTAGTTCCCTTTACGAGGATTCCACCAAGACGATTTAGGTCAATAAAATCAGCATACTCCGTACCATATCCAAAGGTCCCGGAAGCAGTCATCACAGGGTTCTTGATGACGAGGTCTCGACCAATATTTACTTGAGTCTGTAGCATAAGGCACTATCCTTTCTTGATGAGTTTGGAGTTGAATACTGGTCCTTCTGTACAAACGCAGGTATTTCCCTTATCAATGAGATCTTCGACACAGCAGAGGCACGCTCCTATACCGCAAGCCATCATATTCTCTAATGAGACTTCGCAATCGATCCCTCGCTCCTCGGCAATCTTCGCAACAGCTAGCATCATCACCTTGGGGCCGCAGGTATAGACTCGATCAAAGCTCCCCTCTCGGAGTATCGGATGGTCTGTTACTCGCCCTCGCAGTCCAGCCTCTCCATTATCCGTCGTTACGTAGACTTCTCCCAGAGTTTCTAAGGCATGGCGCAGGACTAAGTGCTGGGCTGTCCGACCTCCTAGCAATATGGTTGGTCGAATTCCTTGCTTAACGAAGGCACTAGCGAGGTAGTACATAGGAGCAATACCAACACCTCCTCCTACGAGTAAGGGGCGCGCTGTATTTGTGCTAGTAAAGGTATTCCCTAGCGGAAGGAGGAGATCTAGCTCTGTACCATTAGCGAGTGTGGAGAGAATGCTCGTCCCTTTTCCGACTCGACCTATCAAAAGCCAGAGTTCTCTGTCTGCTGGTATCGCATTACAGATGGAGATGGGACGACGTAGCAGAACCATCCCTCCAGGGACAGCCACTTGGACAAACTGCCCGGGATACATCTCAGGGAAGAGGCCAGCCTCTTCAGGTAGTCGTAGACGAAGAAGGTAATTCCCTGCTCCTAAGTCCTCTGTCGACAGGAGCAAGAAACGTAGGGCATACTTACTCATTTGTTGTGATACTTACTCATTTGTTGTGATTGACGTAACATCACTACAAAGATAAGGATAGATCCATCATTCCGGTGATAAACCTATACCCTACTACTTTTTTTCGTCGAATGTCGAGAAACTATTGTCTGTATAGAAGACTGTGATGTGTGCAATTTCCTTCTTGCGCTGCTGCTCTAGCTCTGCTTTAAGTTGGGAGATTTCTTCTACTTGCTTACGTAAGATAGCCTGGAGCGCATCTGCATTATTAGATAGCTGTGGGACGGTTTCTATGGCCGAGAGAGAGGCCTCTTTGCCCGATTCGCCAAATACAAACCAATAGGGATCAACCAGCTCTGGAAATGTCGCTAGGATCTTATTAATGGATGCTACGTTGATGGGCGATCTTTCATTGATGTTTTGCGAAAGCGTCGCTGGTGCAATGTCCGTGCGCTCAGCAAACTCTTTTGAACTTAATCCACTTCGTTCGACAACCTCCTTTAGGCGTCTGGTGATGGCTGGGAGGTCTATAAAATCAGTCATAGGTCATCATTTTAGGTTTTTGAATCCTCGAATTTTATATCGCAAATATATGGATTTGAAATTTGATACTCTAATCTGCTCGGGATAAATGTTCACCTTGGGACTAGCGTTCTATAGGCTAACTCCAGACTGAACTACTACTTTATGTTTCGATTGTATCTATCTGAAATACTTCGTATAAATACCATTATATATACGCTTATACAGGGAAGTATAGCTGGATATAGATATATTCGCTCAATTAACACTTACGGATTAGCAGTGTAACATATTGGTTTTTAGTTATTTATAATCACCATGGGAGAGATTGTATAGTGAGTTTATTGGAATTCATCAATCTGATTCACCAGGCCAAAGTATGGGTGTCAATCTGTCTAGGCATTTAGATTTTGAATTTGAAATAGTTGATAATTTGAAATCGGCAATGCTTTTCCAAAGCCAAATTTGAGCATTCGAATACTCAAAGACTTCTCTTAGTATCGGCATAGATGAGACTACGGAAAGGAACAACGGGGAGATCGGCCTCCTGATGCCATTAGTTTCACTTAGACACTATGCATGCTCCCTCCAGCATAGATATACCTCTATTGGAGCAAAGGTTAAGCTTTCTAAAAGCATAGGTACACCTTCTCTCTTGAGAAGACTATGCTTCAAGGCGAGTATCATTTGCCTGGATCCAATTGAGAGATCAATCTGACCGCCATGGAGCACACGGAAACTGATACGAATGGATGATCTTGAATGAAATAGCCCGAAGCCTCTTGCTGGGCAAGGGACTTCGGGCTATCAGGGAAAGAATAGGTTTCTGCTACTCTACTTACCTTATATAAAGGATGTAGCGATAGGATTAAGCTAAGTTGGGAAAGCGTTCATGGACGGCTTGCAGTAGCTGAGGGCGAAAATCGGGATGGGCGATACTCACGAGAGCTAGAGCTCGCTCTCGTATCGGGAGCCCCTTAAGGCGAACTACCCCATATTCTGTGGCGATGTAATCTACTTCGTTACGACTAGAAGTCACGGTAGCTCCAGGCTCCAAGATGGGAACAATTCGTGAGCGTGTCCCTTGTTTAGCAGTGGAAGAGAATGCAAGGATCGAGCGTCCGTTCTTGCATCGACGCACACCACGCAGGTAATCAACTTGCCCACCCGTACCACTAAACTGCTCAAGCCCGATAGATTCGGATGCTACTTGTCCGTAGAGATCGATCTCTAGGCAAGAGTTAATCGAAACAAAGTTCTCATTTAGGCCGATCACATAAGGATCATTCATGTGATCCACGGGATACATCTCGATAAGATTATTCTGATGAACGAAGTCGTAGAGCTCTTTGGAGCCCATGATAATCGAACTTGCGACCTTCCCCAAGTGAAGCGTTTTCTTCTTTCCAGTGATGTTCCCAGACTTGATCATGTGCATGACTCCGTCGGTAAACATCTCGGTATGCAGTCCTAAATCTTTTCTTTCATGGAGACACTGTAGAACGGCATCAGGGATTGCTCCTATACCAATCTGAAGAGTATCCCCATCTTGGATAAGCTGAGCACAGAGTTCGCCGATACGACGTTCAACATCTCCGATTGGAGGCAATGGTATCTCGACAAGGGGACGATCGACTAGGATGATATGATCGAGTTGACTAACGTGTATTAGATTATCACCTCCGATGAATGGCATCTGCTTATTGACCTCGGCTACTACTATGCGAGCAGACTCTGCGGCAACCTTAGTGTAGTCGCAAGATACCCCAAAGGAGCAATATCCCTCTTCATTGGGCTCACTGACCGAGATGAATGCGACATCTACGGGATAAAGACCTGAGCGGAAAAGCTCGGGTACCTCATGAAAATGACAAGGTAGGAAATCAATAGGCAAGTACTTAGCCGCCGCACGGCTATTCTTGTCCATGAAATTAAGATGAAACTTTGCGTGCTTTGCCATCTCAGGACGAAGGTGCCATGGCTCACCGAAGTAGAGCATATGGAAGATCTTTAGGTCAGCGAAGAGCTCTCGCTCTTCATAGAGAGCTTGAGAGAGCGCCTGAGGGGCTGCTACGGCATGTCCAAAAACGAGGTGGTCGCCCGACTTTACAGCTGAACGGATAGCCTCATTGGCCGTCGTCGTATGTAGCTGAAAGTGCTCTTGCCAAGTCGATGTCATAGTCGATGTGTATGTATGCTGAGTCATACCGAGCTTCGCCCGAAAGCAAAAGAGTCGGATAGACTAGTGATGTTAGTCCAGACTCTGGTATTAAGGCTAGCTGGTGCTTGAATGTTCCAAAGGTACACTTTCTTTGTCATTTTTCTGGTTACGGCGTATCTTTGTTCAAACAGAAAACTACAGACAAGTAAAAATAACATACATATGAGTCGTCCTATTGCCGTCCTTGCTGGCGGATTCTCTGGAGAGCATGCTGTGTCACTTCGTAGTGCAGCGGGGATTCTCTCTTGGATTGATCGTAGTCTCTTCTCCCCCTATTTGGTTGTCATAGATGATTCAGGTTGGCATGTCCAGATCGAAGGGAAGCCAGCTCTCCCTATAGATAAGTGCAACTTCAGCTTCATGCTAGATGGTGAGGTTATTCGGTTTGAGTATGCTTTGATCACGATTCATGGTACCCCTGGAGAGAACGGACTTATTCAGGGGTATCTAGATCTTGTAGGTGTCCCTTACAATACGGGAGGAGTGCTCACCGAAGCTCTAACCTTTAGTAAGTATCACTGTAATCGCTACCTCTCCACTTTCCCAGGGATACGTGTTGCTGGTGCTGTGCGTCTACAGTGTGGCGGGATTCGTCCTTCAGAGGAGGCTCTAGTCGAAGAGCTGGGACTTCCACTCTTTGTCAAGCCTAATGCTGGGGGATCTAGCGTAGCGACAAGCCGTGTAGACCAGGTCGAAGACTTGGCACGAGCCATATCAGTCGCTTTTGAGGAATGCGATGAGGTATTGCTGGAGCGATTCATTGCGGGGACGGAAGTAACCTGTGGATGCTATAGCATCGGTGATGAAGTCAAATCCTTACCCGTTACAGAGGTTGTCCCTAAGAATAGCTTTTTTGACTTCGAGGCAAAGTATCACGGAGCTGTCGAGGAGATTACCCCTGCGCGTATTTGTCCAGAGCTAACCGCACTCATTCAGCGTCTCACTCGAGAGATCTACCGCCATGTAGATGCACGGGGGATTATCCGTGTAGACTTCATCATCGAGGCGGATGGTGTGCCTACCCTACTTGAAGTCAATACAACGCCCGGAATGACCCCTACGAGCTTCATCCCTCAGCAGGTAGCTGCAGCAGGGCTTACTATGACTCAGCTTTTGACTGACATTATGCTTGATCAACTCAACCGATCAATTTAGCCATGGATACCAATAAGTATAAGGACATCCGTCCACTGACCCCTGAGGAGATCCCAGGAGCTGTAGCCGCATTGATGTCCATTCCAGAGCTTCGTCAGGTGTATGAGGGGCTGGGACTCAAGCCTACCTGGGGTGAGCTCCGAGAGAGTCTCCAGGAGTGCCACAGCGTAGAAGACTTTAAGCGAAAAGCCAGCTATCACTGGGTGAAGCATATCATGGCTCATTTCTGCCAATCAGTAGAGCTAACAGGCGTAGATCACATCACGAAGGAGGGAGCATATACCTATATCTCCAATCATCGTGACATCATCCTAGATTCAGCCTTCCTGAATGTATTGCTAGCTGATGCTGGAGCTGGTCTCCCACGTATAGCTATCGGGGATAATTTGATGCTCTATCCCTGGATAGAAACGTTGGTCAAGCTTAATGGGAGCTTCCTCGTCCGACGTAACCTTCAGGGGCGTGAGGTTCTTCTAGCAGCTCGCCTACTCTCTGAGTATATGCATGATGCGATTAGGGATGGACTGAGCATCTGGATTGCCCAGCGTGAAGGGAGAGCCAAAGATTCATCTGATCATACCCAGCCCGCTCTATTGAAGATGCTTGCTCTAGGCGGAGAGACAAGGGATCTAGAGCAATCCCTAAGAGAACTAAATATCATTCCCGTCACCTGTAGCTATGAGTTTGATCCCTGTGACTATCTTAAGGCTCAAGAGATGCAGCTCAAGCGAGATGTCGAAGGCTTTAAGAAGAGTAAAGCGGATGATGGGATAAATATGAAGACTGGTCTCTTCGGCTGGAAGGGACGAGTCTCCTTCCATATGGGACGTCCCCTCAATGAACTGCTCGCTCTACACCCACTCACTGCTGACGCAGGTAAAGATCCTGTAGAACAGTTAGCCAAGATCCTTGATGCAGAGATCCATCGTAACTATCGTCTCTACCCTATTAACTATGTAGCACTTGATCTCTTGGATGGTGAAGGCACTGCTCCTGTAGATAGCTATACCAGCGAAGAGAAGGAGAAAGCACTTCGTTATATTCAAGAGCGTATTGCCCTTGTCCAATTACCCGAAGGGCTTACCCCAGATGCATCCTTCCTGCAGGAATGTTTGCTTACGATGTACGCTAATCCTGCACGAAACAAGCTCCGTCAGCTAGGCTCCGCTAGCTAATCTATGGGAAGGTATAAGATCACTGCAAAGAAGCTACATAAGTACTTGGGGATTCCTCTCTGTGTACTTCTTCTTTTTGCATCCCTCTCAGGTATCCTACTAAATCATCGTGATCTTCTTCGGCAGATTGATGTCCCTCGCTGGCTCCTGCCGAAGAACTATGCTTACACGAATTGGAATAATGGAGCCTTTCGTGGTGCTGTCAAGACGAGCCAAGGGGTCTACCTCTATGGTACAGCAGGTCTATGGCGCACCGATTCTACCTTAACTCAATCTCCCTCTCCTGAGCTAGCAGGGCTAGCATTTGGAGGAGATGAGCGTCGGATGATGGCACTTGTGTCGGATTCTACCGAGACGCTATGGGCGATCTCTCAGTTTCGCCTTTACCAAAGACCTATTCAGGCCAGTCACTGGCAAGAAGTAGCTCTACCTGAAGGTATCCATGGTCGCTTAACTGACCTACAGCTTCATGGTGATAGTCTCCTTCTGTTGAGTCGTTCTCAGCTATTTGTTCGCTCTCTACGCGCCCCTCACTGGCGAGAGATCACACTCCCTGCTCCAGATGGATATACGGGGAAGCTTCTTCTCTTTCAGCTCGTTTGGGCGCTACATAGTGGAGAGTACTTTGGCTTAGTAGGGCGCTTGATCGTTGATGGTATTGGGATTATCCTCCTACTCCTATCGCTAACGGGGCTTAGCTATACACTCTTCCATACTCGTCTTAAGAGGTTGAAGGGGAAGAGTAAAGAGACGGTGTCTCCCGAGGAGAGGCGACAGCTTGCTCAAGGACTAGCTAAGCAAGACCGCTGGCATCGCCTATTGGGCCGCTGGACTTTCTGGGCTGTGTGCTTCGTCTCCACTACTGGGTGGATGCTCCGTCCCCCCTTAATGCTCCCTCTTGTCTTTATGAAGGCTCGTCCACTACCGGGTACTTCGCTCTACTCGGAGAATCCATGGTTTGACCGCCTACGGGCTATTCGATACGATCAGAAGACTGGGCATTGGCTACTATCGACTAGTCAAGGGTTCTTCACTATGGGGATCTTAGGAGATAAGCCCAAGCGTTGGGAAGTACAGCCTCCAGTGAGTCCGATGGGGATCAATGCTTTCGTCCAGCGTGCTGATGGCTCTTGGTTGATAGGCTCCTTCTCGGGGCTTTATGAGGTTACGCCGCAAGACTCGCTTCCACTTCGTAACTACTTTACTGGAGAACGCTACGAAGAGCTCAAGCATGTGCGACCAGTCACACCTAATGCTGTCACGGGGATGATGCTAGGAGCATCTAGAGACGAAGATCTCATCGCCTGCTACGAGCAGGGGATCGGGCTCTCCCCACACTATTCTATCCCTCAGCCCGAGGAAATGAATGAGCTACCCTACTCGCTATGGCAGTATGCCCTGGAGTGGCATACTGGGCGTATTTATCGTCCTCTCATTGGGAGCTGGGGTGTAGAGCTATTCATCTTCTTCTTTGGACTGGCTGTCACTCTCGTCCTCTGGTCAGGTAAGCGACGATTGAAGCGGAAATAATCAGACTTATTGATCCTTCCCAGGGAAGCCTCTGGTTAGGTATATAGTGAGCTAGAGATTACGTATATTGTGATCCAGCTGTTACGTATATTGTAACTTCTCCGTTACGTATATTGTGATCTTCTAGCCGGTACAGACGAGATTCATCCTACCACTTTGAAATGATCTAAAGGGTAAGCTTAGTAAGCCTTTTCACTCATTCTCTAGACAACTATGACACTACGCATTCAAGATATTTGGGCAGAGCTAGCTGAGCGTCTACCACTTCACCTGCAGGAGAGCTACGATAACTGTGGCTTGCAGGTTGGAGATCCTAGCATTCCCGCCACAGGGGTCCTCTGCTGTGTAGACATCACGGAGGCTATACTCGAAGAGGCATTGGCCAAGGGGTGCAATATGATCATCGCACACCATCCGCTACTATTCAAAGGACTGAAGTGCATCAGCACGGGATCCTATATTCAGCGCTGTGTGACCTTTGCTCTGCGACATGAGTTGGTCATCTATGCAGCTCATACGAATGCCGATAATGCTCCAGCTGGACTAAACTATCTCCTCGCCGAGGATCTAGGACTCCAGCAGGTACAAGCCCTCCTGCCACGCTACCCCGATGATGCATTCACGGGCTCTGGTATCATCGGTATGCTCCCCGAGCCTATAGCCTTAGAGGAATGGTTGAGACAAATCGAGGTATACTTCCAGACACGTCAGCTACGCTATAGTCGCACGAATAAGACTTCTGTCCAACGTGTCGCCATCTGTGGCGGAGCAGGAGCCTTTCTCTGGGAAAGAGCCAGAGATGTCGGCGCTGATGCGTTACTTACGGGAGAAGCGAAGTATAATGATTACTTTGACTGCGAGGGGAGCCCTATTCTAGTGACTGTGGGACATTACGAGAGTGAGCGCATTGCGGCTACTCTCTTTGCAGAAGTTATCTCGCAGAAATTCTCTACCTTTGCAGTCTACGAAAGCGAGTTAGACTCCAACCCAATAAAAGCGTTACAGCACTTATAATGGCGAAAGAAACTACAACAAAGACCACGAAGAAGGCTACCAAAGCTAAGGCTACCGAGGTAGCTACCGAAGCTGTGGCAAGCCAGGAAACCAATGTCAATCCTACAGATCGTGTGGTCGCCGAGAAGCTTATGGCACTAAGCCGTCTTCAGGAGACCTATACGAAGATCGATCATATCAAGACACTGCGTGGTGAACTTCCTCTAGAGGTACAGGATCTAGAAGATGAGATCGAAGGTCTAGAGACACGCCTCAAGCACCTCGAAGAGGATAACAAGCGTCAGGTGCAAGCAGTCTCTACCGAAAAGAGTAAGATCCAGAACGCCCAAGAAAATATCGAGAGATACAAGGAGCAGCTCAATAATGTCAAGAATAACCGTGAGTACGATAACCTCTCTAAGGAGATCGAATTCCAAGGTCTTGAGATTGAGCTTTCGCAGAAGCGCATCAATGAGGGTACGCATGACATCGAGCATCGTAAGGAGCGCATTGCGCAGCTTAAGGAAACGATCGCCCTCCGTCGTGAGGATCTTGAGAGCAAGCAAGCTGAACTCTCTCGTATCAAGAGTGAGACTAAGCAGGAAGAAGAGGAGCTACGTGCTGATGTGATTCGCCTTGAAGAAGGCATCGAGGAGCGTCTACTCCATGCTTTTACTCGTATTCGTGAGGGTGCACGCAATGGACTTGCTGTAGTACCTATTGATCGTGATGCCTGCGGAGGCTGCTTCAATAAGATCCCACCCCAGCGTCAGGTCGATCTAAAGCTTCACAAGAAGATCATCGTCTGCGAATACTGCGGTCGTATCCTCATTGATCCAGATCTCGCTGAAGAAGCACACCAGCACTAAGCTCTCTCCCGTCAGATAGATATGCGTCATCCGCTAGAGGAGCAGATCACTAAGACCATCGCTCGTCATCAGCTCATCGGCGCATCAGACATCATCTACATAGCCCTGAGTGGAGGCGCCGATTCGGTTGCCCTACTCAGGGCTATGTTGGCTTTAGGATATAAGGAACGTCTTCGGGCTCTCCACATGAACTTCCAGCTACGTGGGGAGGAAAGCCAAGAAGATGAAGCTTCCGTTCGTCAGCTCTGCCAGGAGCAGGCTATACCTCTTCTTGTGGAGCGTCGAGATACAAGTAGCTATGCCAAGGCACACGGCATCTCCATTGAGATGGCAGCACGGGATCTACGCTATGCGTGGTTTGCTTCGGTAAGAGCACAGGAGGCAGATCCTATGCGTACCAAGATCCTAGTAGCTCACCATGCAGATGATCAGCTAGAGACCTTCTTTCTGAATCTCTCCATGGGGACTGGGATACGTGGTCTACGAGGGATGCGCTATCACCGACCAGAGCAGGGGATCATCCGTCCCTTACTAGACTGCCCTCGCACCCTGATACTCGGCTACCTTCAGTCTCTAGGACAAGCATGGCGAGAGGATAGTAGCAATGCAGATATAAGCTATAAGCGTAATCATATCCGTCACCAGCTCCTACCCTTGCTAGAGGAACTTAATCCATCCTTCCGTAGCGTCCTAGTCCGAACGATGGAGCATCTACGATCGACAGAGGTACTCTATCTAGAACTAATAGCCCAGTATCGTGAGAGACTCATGACGGAGTCTATCATCACGATTACACCACTGACCACGCACCCAGAGGGGAAGACTCTCCTTTTCGAACTACTCTATCCCTATGGCTTCTCCAGAGAGATCGTAGAAGAGGTATATCGGAATATCCTCAGTGGAGCAGCTGGAGCACAGTTCTATGCTCCGAATTATCTACTACATAGAGGGAGCCAACATTTGGAGCTCCTCCCGAGAGATATTGAGGAGGTTACTCCCTTTTCTATATCTATTAGAGAAGATGGCTCCTGTCTCCTACCTACAGGTCAGCGTCTAGCATGGAGGATCTACCCTGCTAGTACTTGGCAAAGCAAAAAACTTCCTCTACATGAGGCTTGTTTTGATCTCGACTCTCTAGCGACCTCTGAACTAACTCTGCGCAGCAGAAAGGAGGGTGATATGCTCTATCCCTTTGGGATGCGAGGGAAGAAACTCCTTCGTCGTATCTTCATCGATGGTAAGTATAGCCAGCAGGCACGCAGAGAAGCCCTACTACTCTGTCTTAGTGATCAACCGATTTGGCTCGTCGGGCATGTGGCTGACCGGCGATACGCAGTGAATGCAGAGACCAAGCAGATCATTCATTTCACGCTCTCATCTCCATCGGAGCGACGATACTAAGCCTCTACCCCGCCCTTTATATATATATATATCTGATCGTCTATCCCTCCCTTACATTATGGCTAAGCAAACGAAATCGATCGCATCCGTAACTCTTGCAGATCGGCAAGACACCGCTTCACATATCCTCCTGCATCATGTTCGTGTCAATAATCTAAAGAATATTGATCTAGAGATCCCTCGTGGCAAGCTGGTTGTCGTGACCGGAGTGAGTGGTTCGGGTAAGAGTTCTCTCGCATTTGATACCCTTTATGCCGAGGGACAACGCCGTTACGTGGAGAGTCTATCATCTTATGCCCGTCAGTTCGTAGGACGTATGGCCAAGCCAGAGGCCGATTGGATCCGTGGGCTACCTCCTGCCATTGCGATCGAGCAACGTGTGGTTAGTCGTAATCCTCGCTCTACGGTGGCTACCTCCACAGAGATCTACGAATATCTTCGCTTGCTCTATGCCCGTATAGGTAAGATGATCTCACCAGAGACAGGGGAAGAAGTCCGTAAGCATACGACAGCTGATGTCCTAGGCTATATCAAGGCACTTCCTGCTGGTAGTCGTGTCTACCTCATCATACCTCTTCTTCTCCCTGAAGGGCGTAGTCTAGCGTCGCATCTCGAGGTACAGATGCAACAGGGGTATAGTCGTCTTTGGCGTGAAGGGAAAGTGTTTCCCATCGATGAGGCGCTGACCTGGAAGGATGAAGAGGTAGCTGGGCTCCACCTTCTCATAGACCGTTTGGTAGTAAGTGAAGATCCAGATGATGCTGATCGTCTAGGAGAGTCGATTGAGACAGCCTTCTTTGAAGGGCATGGTATATGTACTTTGGCCGTAGAGATGATGATGGATGGAGAGCGTCAGCCTACCCATCTGCAGACCTTCAGCAATATTTTTGAGGCTGGTGGACGTACCTTCCAGGAGCCTACGCCTGAGATGTTCAGCTTCAACAATCCGATCGGAGCCTGCCCTACGTGTGAGGGCTTTGGTATGGTCGTAGGGATCGATCCCGCTCTAGTCATACCTGATCAGACGCTATCTGTGTACGATGATGCCGTAGCCTGCTGGCGTGGTATGGTCTCCTCCGAATGGAAGAAGGAATTTATACGTCTGGCTTCGAAGGCTAAGTTCCCTATTCATCGTGCATACAATGAGCTGACGGAGGAGCAGAGGAAGAAGATATGGGAGGGCTTCATGCATCCTGAATGGGGATCAATAGGTATCCATCCCTACTTCGACTCCCTACGTAGTCAGCTCCATAAGATACAGAACCGCGTACGCATAGCTCACTTCACGGGAAAGACGATCTGTCCCGACTGTCATGGAGGACGACTAAAGCCCGATGCACTATGTGTCTTCGTCGGGGGAAAGAATATCGCTGAAGTTGTCGGGATGACGCTTTGGGAAGCTCGACGCTTCTTCGATGAACTGACGCTGAGCGATGATGATATTTTGATCGCTAAACGTCTACTCCATGAGATACGCTCCCGTCTGCTCTTCCTCGATGATGTTGGTCTAGGCTACCTCACACTTGATCGTCTATCCAATACGCTCTCTGGGGGCGAAAGCCAACGTGTCACTTTAGCGACCCAGCTAGGGAGCAGTCTCGTAGGGTCACTCTATGTATTAGATGAACCGAGCATTGGGCTTCACCAGCGTGATACTGACCGCCTGATACGTGTCGTCCATCGCTTGCGAGACCTAGGCAATACGGTCGTCGTCGTCGAGCATGATGAGGAGATGATGCGTGCCGCTGACTACCTAATCGATATCGGTCCCGATGCTGGTCGCTATGGTGGCGAAGTTATCTATGCAGGTCCACTCTCGGAGATCAATACCAAGACCCCAGGACATACGGCAGCCTTCCTCACGGGACGTAAGCAAATCCCTCTGCCAAGCGTCCGTCGTCCGTGGAATAGCTACCTCCAAGTCGAAGGAGCCTCGATGCATAACCTCAAGCATATCACAGCTCGCTTCCCGCTACATACCTTGACGGTCGTCAGTGGGGTCAGTGGTTCGGGCAAGAGTACCCTGATGAAGGAGCTCTTTTACGAGGGCGTTATGCGCAAAATCAATAAGATGCCCCTCGACAATCTCCTATTTGAGGATCTTACAGGAGACTTCAAAGAGATCAATCAGATCGAGTATGTCGACCAGAATAATATAGGTAAGAGCTCACGATCCAATCCCGTGACCTACGTCGGAGCCTTCGATCCGATCCGTGATCTCTATGCTGGACAAGCTCTATCCAAGCAGATGGGATACAAGCCCTACTACTTTAGCTTCAATAAAGAGGGAGGTCGCTGTGAGCAGTGTCAAGGCGCTGGATCGATTACCATCGAGATGCAGTTCATGGCTGATATCACGATACCATGTGATGCCTGTGGCGGAAAGCGCTTTCGCAAGGAGATTCTGGAGGTAGAGTTCTGTGGTCTGAACATCTATCAGCTACTAGAGCTCAGCGTCGAAGAAGCCATTGAGTTCTTCACGACCCATAAGTCTGCCTCCCCCCTTACCTCTTCGATTATCGATCGGCTAAAGCCTCTCCAGCTAGTGGGCTTGGGTTACGTCAAGCTAGGTCAGTCGGGGTCGACGCTTTCAGGTGGAGAAAATCAACGAGTGAAGCTCGCTTCCTACCTAGGCAAGGGGAAGAAGCAGCCTACTCTGTTTATCTTCGACGAGCCAACGACAGGACTCCACTTCCAAGACATTCATACCCTACTCACCGCACTGCAAGCCTTAGTTGATCAAGGGCACTCGGTGATCGTCGTAGAGCATAACCTCGAAGTGATCAAGAGTGCTGACTGGGTCATCGATATGGGACCTGAAGGCGGTAGCGGAGGCGGATATATCGTCGCTGAAGGGACGCCCGAAGAGGTGGCAAGTAACCCCGCTTCGGTGACTGGTAGCTACCTGCGTCCTCTACTAGAGCAGGCTCTTCCCAAGCGACGCAAGTCTTAAACCTCGCTAAGTCGAGGCCTTTTCCCTCATAGATACGGAGTTTTGTCTAGGTAAGGCTCCGTATTTGTTTTATAGAACTTTAGCTATTGACGTCTCGCTAGTCAAGCACTCTAGAGCCTTTCTCTATACGATTTGGCAACAAAGTCGATGTCGCAGGGAAGTAGAGGCTAACCTTGCCCGGCATAGAGCTTATACTTTGCGAAAGAGGAGGTATACCTTACTTCGTACAGAGATATACCTTTACTTGGATGGTGGTCAGCCCCCACTTTAAAGTAGTTTATCCCCTGTCAAGCAAGGAGGCTCACCTATCCCTCCTAGCCCGTATATCTACGGCTTTACCTACCTTTGTACTACCTATTTAAGACAAATAATGATGCAACCACTCCAAATAGTCCTTATCGGCTACGGCAAGATGGGACATGCCATAGAAGCTATTGCCCAAGAGCGAGGACATCAGATCGTCCTCACGATCGACAGGGGACAAGAAGACCGCTTCGATGATCCTCGCTTCCTCGGAGCACATATCGCTATCGAATTTACCTCACCTGCTACGGCTTATGATAACTGCCTTCGCTGTCTGGATCGAGGTATACCTGTCGTATCTGGATCTACGGGTTGGGCAGATCAACTTCCTCTTCTTCGGAAGCGCTGTGAGGCGGGCGAGGGAACTCTCTTCTGGTCTTCTAACTTTAGCGTCGGGGTTAATCTCTTCTTCCGTATCAATCAGCTCGTGTCTCGCTTAATGAACGCTGCGCCTAACTATGCTCTTCGCCTCGACGAAACCCACCATATCCATAAGCTCGATGCTCCCAGCGGTACGGCGATCACCTTAGCTGAAAGCATCCTAGCTGAGCGTCCCGAGCTACGAGGCTGGGCTCTCGCCGAGGAAGGCACCAGCCTAGAGCCAGGGAAGCTCCCCATTTTCGATCATAGAGAGGGAGAGGTGCCAGGTATTCATACGACGACTTACCGATCAGAGGTCGATCAGATCACTTTGACACACGAAGCCTTCGGGCGTCAGGGCTTTGCCTTAGGGGCTGTTTTGGCAGCTGAATATGCTAGCCAGCATACGGGTTGGCTAACAATGAATGATCTCCTTCACCTCGACAACGAATAACTATGGCGCTACAGCATATTAAGGGTACCCTCTGGATCATCGGCATTATCCTTTTCGCTTGGTGGGCTAGCTGGTGGTGGCTACTAGCCTTACCTCTGGCTATCGATATCTTCTTTACGAAGCGAATCCATTGGCGCTATCTGCGAGAGCATCCGAATCCAATGGTTCGTAAACTAGGTGCCCTCGTCGAAGATATTGTCTTCGTAGTCTTCACGGTATCGATCATCTTCACTTACTTCTTTCAGAACTTTGCCATTCCCTCTTCTTCGCTGGAGAAGACCCTGCTCATCGGGGACTATCTCTTTGTCAATAAGCTGAGCTATGGTCCACGTGTTCCGATGACCCCCATTGCGCTTCCCTTGGCACACAATACCTTCCTCGGAGGGAAGTCTTTCCTTGAGAAGCCCAGTCTTCCTTATCGCCGATTGAAAGGCTTTGGGTCTATCCAGCGAAACGATCTTGTCGTCTTCAACTTCCCTACGGGTGACACCGTAGCACTGGGTATGCCCAATCCCGACTACTACACGCTCTGTGCGACCTACGGTCGGGATGTCGTCCGAAGTGACAAGGCTCAGTTTGGCGAAATCATCTATCGCCCTGTCGACCGCCGTGATCACTATGTCAAGCGTTGCATTGGGATGCCCGGGGATCGTCTAGCCATCCGCAATAAGCAGGTCTACATCAATGGTAAGGCACTAGCAAATCCGAGTCGAATGCAGTATAACTATTACCTGCAGACCGATGGACATACCCTACCCCAAGATCTATTAGATGAGCTAGAAATCAATGATCGAGATGTCCAGCTCATATACTCTGAGGGAAGCGCTAGCCCAGCTGCTATGGAGCAATATATGCGGGATGCTGGCTTCCAGCTAGAGCCCCAGGGTGCTGGATACGGACTTGTCTACTACCTCCCGTTAACAACAGGGATGAAAGCTCGTCTCTCTGAGCTCCCCTACGTCAAGTCTATCCAAGTAGAGATCGCTCAACCCGATCCCCATAGCACGCTCTATCCCCTCGGACTACAGCTCGGATGGACGAAGGACAACTATGGTGAGCTCCTCATCCCTAAGCGAGGACTGACGGTGCGCCTTACGAAGGAGGCTCTAGCCCTCTATCACCGCTGCATAAGAAACTACGAGGGACACGAGCTAACCCAGCAGGCAGATGGCACGATCCTTATCGACGGTAAGCCTACGACTACCTATACCTTCGGCATGAACTACTACTTTATGCTAGGAGACAATCGTGATATGTCAGCCGATAGCCGCTATTGGGGCTTCGTGCCAGAGGACCATATCGTCGGTAAGCCTGCCTTCATCTGGCTATCGCTTAATAGTGAACGCAGCTTATTCCAAGGGGGGATCCGGTTCTCTCGGATGATGCGCTTGATTAATGCTGATTAATCCACTCCGACACGCTACCTTTCTCCGCTACGGAGCACTACCGCTAGGGCTTGCAGTCCTGGTGCTAGTGCTCCGTAGCTTCTTCTTCAGTCCATATAGGATACGCACCTCAGCGATGACACCTGAGCTTCGCCAGGGGGGATGGGCGCTCATCGCTCGACAGAGCACACCTGCCTTGGGGGACATCGTCCTCTTCGACAGCCCATGGGGAGGGCAGGCGCTAGCTCGTATCGTAGCCTTACCTGGAGATAGCCTAGAGCTCCGTGGAGGGCGAGTCTATACGGAGGGCAAGCGTCTACCTTTCTCCTATCCAGCGGAGGCGGACTATGCCCTACGCATTCCTCGAGAACAAGGGGTATATCCACTGACCTTACCCAACCTTGTCGCTTATCGTCTTGCCCTCCGAGAGGAGACTGACTATCCGAAGAGCAGGACCTCTACGCGACTACTCTCCGAGCAAGAACAGCACTTTTGGCTTCAGTATCTTCAGGCCAATCCCTACCATACCTTCACCCAAGACTACTATTGGGTACTCTGCGATCAGCCTAGTGCGGGAGTAGACTCACGTCACTTCGGCCTCTTACCTAAGCAAGCGATCCGAGGTGTTGTACTCTTTAGCTTCTAGGCTTCTTATCTCTTGTCCTATGCCCCCATCTTTTGATCTTCTCTTAGCTACGGCCTATGCTCCGCCTGTGAGCTTCTTTTCAAGGCTGTACAGCTACCAAGGGAAGAGGATCGGTCTAGAAGCGCATGAGCATTACCTTAAGCAGAGCTACCGCAATCGCTGTCGTATTCTCTCCCCCAATGGTATCCAGTCGCTGACGATCCCCGTCGAACTCCCTGCAGGAGGTAAGACCCTGATTCGTGATGTACGTATCTCGGCACATAGCGACTGGCGTCATCTGCATCTCCAAGCCTTACGTACAGCCTACGGAGCCACCCCCTTCTTCCAGTATTACATAGACGAACTCCTCCCTTTCTACGAGAGAAAGTATGTTTTTCTCTGGGATTTCAACGGGGATTTACTGACCTGGCTCCTCCAGCAACTAGACCTTGAGGTAGAGCTTCTGCCTACGGAGGAATTCCTCCCTCCTAGCTCATCCTTGGAGATCGAAGACCTCCGCTACATCATACAGCCACGGCGAGCTGGTAAGGTACCTGGATTTATGCCCCAATCCTACTATCAAGGCTATGCTGATCGCTATGGCTTCACGCCGGAGCTAAGTATCTTTGATCTCCTCTTCGAGCAGGGTCCAGAAGCATTACTTATCTTGCGCGACTCTACTACCTCTTCCCTTCCTCTCATATACGACTAAATCCTATGTCTGCTATCCTGCAATCTCTCTTTCCTCAGCCACCTATTGCACCTCGAGAAGAAGCACATCTGACTCACCTAGGCACAGAGCGTATCGACCCTTACTTCTACATGAAGGACAAGGAAGATCCACGTGTGTTCCCCTATATCCAAGCCGAAAATGCCTATACAGAGCGGGTATTGGAAGAGACTAAGGGGCTTCAAGAAACGATCTATCAGGAGATTGTGAGCCGAATCAAGGAAGACGACCAGAGCTACCCCACCCTTCGCCACGGCTACTACTATTATACGAGGACAGAGCAAGGTAAGCAGTATCCTAGCTACTACCGCATTGATCAAGAGAGCTTCGAGACGAAGTGGAGAGAGTGCTATGACCAGATCGAGGGAGGAGAGCTCCTCTTCGATGTCAACGCCATGGCCGAGGGGCATGAAGCCTACCTATTTGCAGGCTATTCTATCAGTCCTAATAATCAGCTAGCGGCGTATCTAACGAATACGACGGGATCCTATGCCGAGTTTGACCTACGCATTAAGGACTTGAGGACAGGGGAGGATCTGCCTCTACAGCTATCCCGAGTCTCCTCAATCGCGTGGGCAGGGGACAATAAAACCCTATACTATGGTCTACTAGATGATACCCTCCGCTCCAGTAAGATCTACCGAAGGGGCATCAACGACCTAGCGAGTGAACTGATCTACGAGGAGCTTGATGCTCGCTACTCCTGCAGTATCAGTGAGACCAAGACGAGAGAATACCTCTTCATCTCTACCTCCAGCTCCACGACCAGCGAAGAGTATTACCTGGAAGCTGCGGGCGAAGACCGCACACCGAAGCTCTTCCTCCCTCGAGAGCAAGACGTGTGCTACTCGATCCTGACTCATCGAGACCGATTCTACATTTACTACAAGGATAAGACCCATCTCAATGGGATGCTTTACTCCGCAAATAAGGATAAGGTAGCCCAACGAGAGCAGTGGCAACTCATCGTCCCTCATCGCCCAGAGGTACGCCTGGATACCCTAGGCATCTACCATGAGCATATCGTACTCGAGGAGCGACGTGAAGGACTGTCTCGTATTCGCATCCTCTCCGCTATAGGAGAGGAGCTGACGACGCTGACCTTCCCAGAGCCAGCCTATACGCTGAGCCTCAAGGGAGCTTCGGACTTTGACACCAAGACTATACGCTACAGCTACTCTTCTCCTAACCGTCCGACCTCACTCTATGAGTATCACCTCCATACAGGTGAGCAGCATCTACTGAAACAGCAAGAGGTCGGGGGGAACTTCTCCCCTGATAACTATGTCGTAGAGCGACGTTGGGTCAAGGCTTCCCATGGGGATGTTAGCATCCCCATGACACTTCTCTACCGCAAAGGCTTGAAGCGTGATGGATCAGCACCAGCCCTACTCTACGGCTATGGTAGCTATGGTATCACGCTGGATGCTCACTTTAGCTACAGCGTGCTGAGTCTCGTCGATCGAGGCTTTGTCTATGCCCAAGCTCAGGTACGTGGAGGGAGCGATTTGGGTGAAGCTTGGTACGAAGATGGTAAGTTTCTCCAGAAGAAGAATACTTTCACGGACTTCATCGACTGCGCTGAATCCTTGATCGAAGGCGGATATACCTCAGCCGAACATCTAGCGGCCGAGGGCGGAAGCGCTGGAGGTCTACTCGTGGGAGCTGTGGCTAACATGCGTCCAGACCTCTTTCGTTCGATCATTGCAGCTGTGCCTTTCGTGGATGTAGTTACGACGATGCTGGACGAATCACTTCCCTTGACGACGGGAGAGTATGAGGAATGGGGGAATCCCAATGAGCAAGCCTACTTCGACTACATGCTCAGCTACTCTCCTTACGATAACTTGCAGGCACAGCACTACCCTCATTTCCTGATCACAGGCGGTATCAATGATTCGCAAGTGCTCTTCCATGAGCCGACGAAGTACATCGCTAAGCTCCGCAGCCTTAAGACGGATGATCACCTCGCCCTACTCCATATGAACATGGACTCTGGCCATGGTGGTGCCACAGGTCGCTATGATGGGATCCGTGAGACAGCCTTAGAGTATGCTTTCCTCATATATACCTTGGGGCTCCCTCTACGCTAATGGTGCGGGAGCGATCCTTTCATGGTGATCTACCCCTTAATTCTCCAAGCAGGAAATACAGCCTTGTTTGGGGAATCCTATATCTAGGGAGGAAGAGCAGAAATACTTCTCTACAATTCTCCTGCGGATAAACTCCAGTTTATGCTAGGGTGAACGAGCGTTCACCTCAAGGTAAACAGGAGAAGAGGTTAAGCTCTTCCTTGCTCTTCGAGTACCTCCATCTTACGTAGGATCTAGGGGGCAAAGTATTCAGATAGAGGGATGGATAGCTGGAAACTAGAGGGATGCTAGCAAATGTGTATCTTTGAATGGTAGATTCTACTGCCGAATTGACCCTAAAGACTAGGACAACTTATCACATCAACTACTATATGAACAGCAACGAACGAATGACACAGGCTGCGAACAATATCCGTATCCTCGCTGCAAGCATGGTCGAGTGCGCCAAGAGTGGGCACCCTGGAGGAGCTATGGGCGGAGCGGACTTCATCAATGTCCTCTTCTCAGAGTTCCTCCTATTTGATCCCGATGAGCCAACGTGGGCTGGACGTGACCGTTTCTTCCTAGATCCAGGTCACATGTCCCCTATGCTCTACTCCCAATTGGCGCTCATCGGCAAGTACTCCATGGAGGATCTGAAGCAGTTCCGTCAGTGGGGAAGCCCTACACCTGGTCACCCTGAAGTAGATGTCCTACGTGGTGTGGAGAATACCTCTGGACCCCTAGGGCAAGGACATACTTTCGCTGTCGGAGCAGCCATTGCAGCTAAGTTCCTCCAGCATCGCTTGGGCTGGGTGATGAGTCAGACGATCTATGCTTATATCTCTGATGGAGGTATCCAGGAAGAGATCTCTCAGGGAGCTGGACGTATCGCAGGGCATCTAGGGTTGGATAACCTCGTGATGTTCTACGATGCAAATAATATCCAGCTCTCCACTACGGTCGAAGAGGTGGACTCTGAGGATGTAGCAGCGAAATATCAGGCTTGGGGCTGGCATGTCCTCCATGTCGATGGATCAAATCCAGAGGAAATCCGTAAGGCACTTCAGCAAGCTAAGGCCACAGTAGGTAAGCCTACGCTCATCATCGGTAAGACGATCATGGGACGAGGAGCTGTCACAGCCGATGGATCGAGCTTCGAAAACAAGGTGAGCACCCATGGTCAGCCTCTCTCTGCAGCAGGGGCTTCTATCGAAGAGACAATCAAGCATCTCGGCGGAGACCCAGAGAATCCCTTCCGGATATTCCCCGAAGTCAAAACTCTCTATGCAGAGCGTCTCGTCGAACTTCGTGCATTAGCTAAGGCACGCAAGCAGGAAGAAGCGACTTGGCGTGCAGAGAATAAGGAGCGAGCTGATAAGCTTGATCGCTGGTTCTCAGGCGTAGCTCCTCAGGTAGACTGGTCCAAGGTGGTTCAAAAGCCGAACCAAGCTACCCGTGCTGCCTCCGCTACAGTACTCGGAGTCTTAGCCGAGCAGGTAGAGAATATGATCGTAGCTTCAGCAGACCTATCTAACTCGGATAAGACAGACGGCTTCCTCAAGAAGACACAAGCATTGACTCGTAGCGATTTCGGCGGTGCTTTCCTTCAGCCAGGTGTCGCTGAGCTGACGATGGCGTGTCTCTGTATCGGGATGGCACTCCATGGTGGAGTTATCCCAGCTTGTGGTACATTCTTCGTCTTCTCTGACTATATGAAGCCTGCCGTACGCATGGCAGCCTTGATGGAGCTACCTGTGAAGTTCATCTGGTCTCATGATGCCTTCCGAGTCGGTGAGGATGGACCTACCCACGAGCCGGTCGAGCAGGAAGCACAGATTCGCCTAATGGAGAAGCTCCAGAATCATCATGGCAAGGACAGTGTACTTGTCTTACGCCCCTGTGATGTCGAAGAGACGACCGTTGCTTGGCGCATGGCTGTAGAAAATACACATACGCCGACAGCTCTTATTCTCTCCCGACAGAATATCAACGACCTACCCGCTCCAGAAGGTAAGACGCGTGCAGAAGCAGCAGAGCAAGCTACTCGCGGGGGCTATATCGTCCTAAAGGATGAAGCTCCTGAAGTCATCCTCATAGCTAATGGTAGCGAAGTCTCTACGCTCGTCGAAGGAGCAGAACTCCTACATAAGGATGGCATCCGTCTACAGATCGTCGCTGTACCTAGCGAGGGGCTCTTCCGACAGCAGCCTAAGGAATACCAGGCAGAGGTGCTTCCCGCTGGAGTTAAAAGATTCGGTCTAACAGCTGGACTCCCCGTAAATCTCCTCGGCTTAGTTGGGGACAATGGTACCATTTGGGGACTGAATTCCTTCGGCTTCTCTGCACCCTACAAGGTGCTTGATGAGAAGCTTGGCTTCACAGCACAGAATGTCTATAACCAAGTCAAGCAACTTCTAGCTAAGTAACTCTAGCTATGGCACAAGATAAACTGATCGGTCTATGCTCAGACCATGCAGGCTATGATCTCAAGGAGCATCTCAAGCAGCTACTCGAAGCTCGTGGTTATGTCGTGAGAGACTTTGGCTGTCACTCTGCGGAGCGTTGTGATTACCCTGACTTTGCCCATCCTATGGGACGTGCGCTTCAGGCTGGAGAATTACAGCGAGGTATCTCCGTCTGCGGTTCAGGCAATGGGATCTCTATGGTGATGAATAAGTATCCCAAAGTACGGGCAGCACTCTGTTGGCAAGAAGAGCTGGCGAAGCTTGCCCGAGAGCATAACGATGCTAATGTCCTATCTCTACCTGCCCGCTTCATATCAGAGAGCGAAGCAGAGAAAATCCTTGACGCCTTCCTCTCGACCAGCTTCGAAGGCGGTCGCCACGTATCTCGTGTAGAGAAGATCCCTATCTCTCACTAGAACACAAGGGCGGTGGTCTATCTCTTGAAGATAAGCTACCGCCCTTCTTTTATCTATATCCTACCCTATGTCTTCCTCCTTCTTCAAGCAAGAGTTTACCTTTGATCGTATCGCCAGAATGCTTGTTTTAGCTCTTCTGGTTGCCTTGATTATCTGGGCTGTACAAGCCATCTGGAGTATCATCCTACCATTCCTCTTGGCTGGGATCTTTGCCTATGTGGTGATGCCTCTGGTGCGTTTCTTTCAGTATAGACTTCGCCTCCGCTCACGAGACTTAGCTGTTGTGCTTACTCTCATCTCTCTCGGAGCGGTTGTCACCCTAGGTATCATCTATGTTATCCCTTCGATTAACGCAGAGATCGAGAAGACAATCCAAGTCATCTCTGGATATAATGGGGGGAAGGATTTACTCTCTCTAATCCTACCGAAGCAAGTGCGGCAGTACCTTACAGGTAGTATTAACTGGGGTAGCTTCTCCCATGGGATGAGTATGGAGAAGGCTCTCGAGAATATCAAGATAGTCACAGACCAGCTAGGGAGCATCATCAATGGTACGCTCTCCTTCTTTTCCTGGAGCTTAGTATTCGTTGTAGGGATCATCTACTTCATCTTTATTCTGCTAGACTTTGAAAATCTAGGAAGAGGCTTCGTGAGTCTCTTTCCCAAGGGATCTCGTCCTGTAGTGCGATCGATTTGCCAAGACCTCGACAGATACATGAATAGCTACTTCCGTGGTCAGGCCCTTGTCTCCATCTCTGTAGCTATCCTCTTAACGATAGGCTTCAATATCGTAGGACTTCCCCTAGCGACTGCTATGGGGATCTTCATCGGATTGCTGAACTTCATCCCTTACATGCAGGCTCTAGGGATTATCCCTCTGGGGCTAGCTTGCCTACTGATGGCTGCACAGACTGGGCAGAATGCCTTCGTTTGCCTCCTACTTGGCTACGGTGTACTGATGATCGTCCAGGTGATTCAAGATATGTTCATTGTCCCCCGCATTATGGGGAAGACCATGGGGATGCGTCCTTCTCTCATCCTACTGGTGCTCTCTATCTGGGGATACCTCTTAGGCTTCTTCGGGATGCTGATAGCTCTACCTGCGACGATGTTCCTCTACACACTCTATCGCCGATATGTCCTGATGGAGGAGCGTGAGGGTGAGAAGGGTCAAGCGACGCAGTCATGATGAAACTACTATTCTCTTCGGCAAGTCGATTTATCGCTCGAGGTCTATCTCGGAGCAAGGGAGGTGAGTCCAGCAAGACAGCTCCACTCCTTCGTCTCACTACGATTGGGGTAGCGCTTAGCTTGAGCGTCATGCTCATCTCGGTATCTATCATCCTGGGATTTCATAGGCAGATCCGAGACTTCGCCTTCAGTCAGACGGGGCATATCAGTCTCAACGGCTATGGGAGTGATTGGAAAACCTCGACTTCCCCGATCTATGTCTCCCCCAAAATGCTACAGTTCCTCCAAGGGCATCCTGCCATTGAGCGAACTATGCCACTCATTCAGCAGGCTGCACTACTTAAGACGGAGGAAGACTTCACTGGAGTTTTACTCTACGGGGTAGACTCAACCTTCCGAAGCGACTACTTTCAGACCGGTATCCGTCAGGGCTCTTATCCCAGTTTCTCCGAAGATACTTACTCTCGACCTCCCATCGTCCTTCCCTCACATATAGCTCGGCGCATGGGTTATCAGGTCGGTGATGCCGTACGGATCTACTTCTTTGGCGAAGAGAAGATGCGAGTACGCGTCTTTGAGCTTCAAGGGATCTACGAATCTACTGGGCTCGAGCTATCTCCAGCTCTATGTCCTCTCAGTACCTTACGCAAGGTCAACCATTGGGAGCCACATAGCTACAGTCGCCTATTGCTTTGGCTGAAAGATCCCGATAGCTCTATGAGCGTCTTGGGTAACTTAATCGAAACGCTACAGCTGCGTCCTGATCTTATCGGAGAAGAGAACTATGGTATGAACCTCGGCGAAGAACTTCAGCCCGAGTTATTCAATTGGTTAGCGTTCCTTGACACGAACGTTTATGCGCTTCTCACGCTGATGCTCCTTGTCGGAGGCTTTGCGATGATCACGGGGCTCATCATCGTTGTCCTAGACAAGAGTAAGCAAATCGGGATCCTCAAAGCGCTTGGGGCAACGAATAGGCAGCTACGTCAGACCTTCCTCCTCATCGCTCTTCGTCTGATCCTTCGTGGTATCCTTTGGGGGAATCTGATCGCTCTTCTACTTTGCCTTATCCAGTGGCGCTGGAAAGTCATTACGCTCAATCCTGCGAACTACTTCACCGATGCGGTACCGATCCACTTCAACGTCCCCCTCTGGCTAGCGATCAATATGGGTACACTTGTACTCATTCTGCTCATGGTCATCGTGCCAGCCAGCCTAGTGAGTCGCATCCATCCAGCGGAGAGTATGCGCATCGACTAACCTCCCTCCCTATCCTCCGACAAACGTAGACCTTTCCTCGAGATTAGGTCTACGTTTGCCCTAGAAAAGGTACACCTCTATGAAGTCAAAGACCTACCTTTATAAGAGACTAACCAAATGATTTTACCATGTTGCTTTCTTCTTCGAGTTCTTCTATCTTTGTGGGAAAGAGATCTTAGACGAGCCTTTGATTGGAATAGATTCTCCTTTGATGAATATGGCACATATCTGATAACATAGATTATCCAGCTTCTTCTAGAATAATCCTAATTCTTGCCTTAGACTTGGTTGGTAGAAACTGCTAAATTTGCTCTATACAATGCATTCGTAGCACAAACTCTTCGGGTAACGTAAGCTGACCTTAAATCAACAGATACTATGCCAGAACTAATCATTGCACATACCCGAGAGGATGGAAATATCCAGACCCTCCCCGAACATATAGAAGGTGTAGCCCACCACTGTGCCTTATTCCTAGAGCGAGCAGGATTACCCGAGCTCGCTCCCCTCGGAAGGCTGCTAGCCCAGCTCCATGATGTGGGGAAGGCTCAGCCGGCCTTCCAACGCTACATCCGAGGTGAGAGTACCGCCAAAGCTCCGCATAGTGCGGCGGGAGCGCTTCTAGCTACCAGTCTGATGTACGAGCTCTCTAAGGAGCTTCAGCTCAAGAAGCTACCTCGTACGTCCCAGCTCCTAGCTTATGCCATCAGCGGACACCACCGAGGGCTATATGACTATATAGAGTTACGAAAGGAGCTTGAAAAGGACGAGATCAAGAAGCGCTGTGCTAAGACTAAAGAAAAGCTCGCCAATATTAAGTCGGAGCTACAAACTTGGGTCAAAGAGCATGCTGAGTCCACAGAGACTTTTCTTAAAGAACTTGCTAAGCAAGTAGATGCGACAGAGCAAGCCCAGGCCTTGATCCGACTACTCTTCTCCTGCCTCGTGGATGCTGACTTCCTCGACACCGAAGCCTTCATGGACGAAGAGCGAAAAGAGCACCGTCAGGAGGCTACCAGCGAATATGCCCCCCTTAAGGTCTTGAGGGATCGGCTGACGAAGTACATGGAGGGCTTCTCAACGGAGGGCAAGATCAACGAAGCTCGTAGAGCCTTCCTCAACCAATGCCGAGAGCATGGACGTACCTGCCCGAAGGGCTATTACTCGCTCTTCCTCCCCACAGGTGGCGGGAAGACGCTCTCCTCAATGGCTT